>Ga0326728_10000152_pt1 | contig 283841 bp, 248 predicted proteins | sample MB3enrmetagenome_FD_207602 | JGI IMG/M metagenome (GOLD analysis project Ga0326728, IMG submission 207602) | Lab enriched peat soil microbial communities from McLean, Ithaca, NY, United States - MB31MN | ecosystem: Environmental > Terrestrial > Soil > Wetlands > Peat | place: USA: New York...
GCAGGCTGCGGAAAAAGCCCGTCAACCGCTTGCTTACGCGCGCGGCTCAGAAACGCGCTCGTTCTTTTGCAGGCACTCGCGGAGGCGCGACCGTGAGGGAGCGGTCCCGGAATGCCCTTTTTCCGCAACCTGCTAGAACACGAATTTCGCGGAAAGCTGCAGCTCCCGCGGGGTGCCGCGGCCCGCCGCGTAGTTGCTGATGGTGGTCGTTATGACTCCGAAATTAGACTGCGAGGTATCGGCATTCGGCGCCGCGAATTGAGGGCCATTGAACACGTTGAACAGATCGGCGCGAAAACGCAAGTTGAGCCGCTCCGTAACAGTCGCGAACTTGGAGAGCCCCATGTCAAGCTGCGAAATCGCCGGCGCGTGGAAAGCATTGCGCCCCAAATTTCCAAACGTCTGGTTCGCAGGCACGGAGAACGCCGCGGGATTGATCCATAGCGCCGGAGTCGAGCCGCCGGCGGGCGTGAGCGACACGCCGGCCGCGTAGTTCGGGCGCTCCGAACCGCTGATGGCGTACAACCCCGGGACAGAGGCGTTCGAACGATCCACCGTGATGTTGACGGGTAACCCGGTCTGCGTGGTTCCGATGGCGCTTACTTCCCAGTTCCCCAGAAGCGCGCGGCCGACGCCGGGCGAACTTAGATGCCGCTTGCCCGCGCCCAACGGGATCTGGTAAACCAGCGAGACATTAATCATTTGGCGGACGTCGTCGTCGCTGGAGCCCTTGTCGCACGACCTGCAGAAGGAATCCTGCGGGGTATCCGATTCTCCGCCTCCAATGCTCCCGTCGTTGATAGAGTGCGACCACATGTAATTGGACACGAGGCCAAGCCCATTCTGGAAGGCCCGCCGCACATTCACCTGCAGCGCTTCAAATGTGCTATTGCCAACGTCGCCGCGCCAGGAAACGGCGCCGAATGCGGGATAGGGGACTATGTTCGAGGGCGGAATCGCAAGGTTGGTGTAAGTGGTGGTCAGCACATCCGTTCCTTTGTTTCCCAGGTAGCTGACGGTCGCCAGGAGCTTTGCCGGCAGCTCCTGTTGCACGGAGGCGGTCCAAGCGGCGACGTAGTCATCCTTGCGGTTGCGATCGAGATCGCGTGGCGACACCGCGCCCAAGCCGCCATTCTCGGCGTACGTCAGAAACGGTGTCAGCGGATATGACAAGCCAACAAATGCCGCATTGGTGCTGTTGAAGGAATAGCGGTCCACGGTATTCGAGATGGGCAGGTTTTGGTCGTCGAGTTGCCCGTCCGTGTGATAGATGCCCGCGCCAATGCGTACCACCGTTCCGCTGTGCGACCAGGCGACGCCGATCCGCGGATCGATGTCGTCGTAGCGCGGATGGAAAAACGCATCGGTGTTCGGACAGAAGCCTCCGCAGGTAGCGAAGTCGAACGGCACAGCGTCATTATCGATCGCGTGCAGCGCATTGAACACGTTGTAGCGGACACCCGCATTGATCGTCAGAGTGGGGCTGGCCTTCCATTCGTCTTCGGCGTAGGCGAAGTACTCGGTCTTGCGTTGCCTTACGAGAGGAAGGACCGCCGTGTAAGACGCGGTGCCCATAACATTGTCCAGGAAGTTAGCCGTGGAGGTATAAGTCAAAGTCCCGCTACTCGACGTGCCCTGGTTCAGGAACATGCGCTTTAGCTCGACCCCGAACTTCAGCGTGTGATTGCCATTCGACCAGGAAATATCGTCCAGAACACTAATGGTCTTCGAGGGATTATCCGAGGTGGTGTCGCCGCCGAGCGAACTGAATCCGGATACGCTGAAAGTGGACGGCGCCGGAGAGATGGTTCCGCTGTGATAAAAGTTCTGGTTGATGCCGAATTTCGCCTCGTTGACCAGGGTGGGGCTGAAAACGTGCAGCAGTTCCACCACGCCGCTGTTGGCCTTTGTGTCGTATCCGGTCAGGGCGATCAGTTGCCCGGTGGGGGTTCTTTCCACGGCCTCATCGGCGTTGAAACGGGCAAACGCGGTTGTCCGGCCGGAAAAGTGATAGTCCAAGCGGATCATCCCGGAGTCCTCGTTGTCCACCTGTCTACCGAGGCCGACATAGTTCCACACACTGGGCGTCGATGTGGGCGAGGTCCCAGCGGGGTAATCGGCCAAAATGGGAATCAGGGCCGGGGAGGCGGCCGATGTGTTTGCAATGAAATTGGGACTCGGCACCAAACCGATTTGGGTGCCATCCAGCCTTTGCCGCAACCCCTCATAGTCGGCATAGAAGAAGAGCTTGTTGCGCATGATGGGCCCTCCCAGCGCTCCCCCGAACTGGTTTAGGAGAAATGGATTGGGCGATGGCCCGTTGAACGGGGTGCGTGCTTCGATGGCGTCATTGCGAAAGTAATCGAACACGTCGCCATGAAGCGTGTTGGTGCCGGACGGCGAAACCACCGCTACCTGGCCTCCCGCTGTGCCGCCTTCTACATCGGCGCCGAATGTCTGGTCTTTTACGTCGAACTCTTCGATAGAATCCTGCGGAATGGTCAACCGCACATATTGGCGCTGCATCTGATTGAAAACCGCCGTCGCGTCCACGCCGTCCAGGGTCAGATTGTTATCGTCGAGTCCGTGGCCGGCAAAACGAATCGTGCGCTGGTCGCCGGTGCTATTGTTAATGGCTCCCGGCACCAGGGCTGTCAGGGTGGCCCAGTTTCGGCCGTTGACGGGGAGCTCATCCACCAGTTTCTGTTCGGTGGGCGCGCCCACGGTGGCGTCAACCCGATCCAACTGGACCATGGCTTCGGTAACCATGGCGGATTCGGTTTTCCCCGCCAGATGCAGTGTGATGTCCAGAGTGCGGGTCTGCCCGACTTCCTGTTTCACGGTTGCAAACTCGAAATCGGCGAAGCCTAGCTTGCTGATCTCAACCCGGAAAACACCTACCGGCAAATCGGCTATGGTATAGGTCCCTTGTGACGATGTTTCCGTCTCGCGCTGCAGTCCAGTAGCGAGGCCGGTGACCTTAACGGTAGCAAGCGGGACACGTCCGCCTTGCTCATCGGTCACCGTCCCCGTGAGCGCCGTTCCCGATACTTGGGCATTCGCAAGCGACGCGGCAACAAATAGCAGCAGAGAGGCCTTCTGGATGCTTTTCACGGTGCGTATCATTACCGCAGAATAGACGGCGATAGTAACAATCAGATGAAATTCAGGTCTCATAATTCTGTTTTTGTCAATCCTTCATATGTCTGTAAACTGAATGGGCGGCAGACTGTCCGAACTCACATGCTGCGGGCCGCACGCGGACTCATGCAACAGACTGTCAACCACGATGGGACTCGACCGGAAACAAAACAGGGGGCTGGAGCAGTAGGCGAGCAATCAGTTCCGGAGCGTGTTGGAGACGGCCGCGCGCGGAATAACGGGGCGCCAGCGGCGAATGCTACTGGGACCCGCCACCGATAACGTGCAGAACGGTTCGCTGGTGGTATCGTTGCAGGCTTGATCGCCCCCGGCGAGCGGCAGTGGAAGGTGCTGATACAGGGTCTTGCTGGCCGGAGAGTTGGTGAAGGAGGAACTGGTAGGGAAGGCGCTGGCGCCTGGCGCGTTGAACTGATGCGCCGTGGAGAAAAATGGGCCAGGCTGGCCGTTAGCGTCCACGGTCCCTTCGGAGAGGAGGTTCCGTACGTACTGGCCGTCTTTGGGGACATAGGTCCCGAAAACGTGATCGAAGCTGCGGTTTTCGCCGAGAAGCACGATTACGTGCTGGATCGGCGACACAGCCGCAGGTTGGTTGGAGGAGGCCCGCGGATTATCTTGGGCGTACAACATGTTTCCCAGCCCAACTTGATAGAGTGCAATCGACAAGAGTCCAATGCACAGGCGATGAGCTGATTTTGACATCAGTTGTTTAGCGAACATGTGTTCTCCTAGCTTGGAGCGATTTGTCTGCAAAAGCAGCAGTGACTTTTTATAACAGAGAGGGGTTGCAACGGAATGACAAAAGGGTGCCGCGCGGTGTAATATCCAAGAAAAAGAGCTAAGAATAACTTATAGGGTTAGCCAGCTCTGAAAATCTGCGCCTACTCGATCTGGAACATTTTCCCACTGCTGCCAATGTTCAAAAGAGGCAAGTCGCGCGTCGACACCGAGTTCCATAAAGCTGGCGCCAGAAATCATTGACGCCGGGACGGCCGGCAGCCTGCCCCATGGACCCCAGAAGCCACCACGCCAATCCCATCGCCGCCATCCCGGCCGCGATGCCCACGGGGAACGTTCCGCGCGGCCGCGTGGGCGCCGCTTGCGGGGCAAATACGGAGCATGTGCGGGCGCCGTTTCCAGCAGCGCGTCGGCGCGCGGGCGGAAGACCGGCACGTAGTTTCCTTTGGGAATCTCGATGACCAGGGGTTCGTCGCGCCCTTCCTCGCTGAAGTACTCCTGCAGTTTCTTGCGGAGCTGCGAGACCTGGACGCGGACCAATGTATCGTGGCTGGTATCTTAGCCGGCCGAGCGGCCGAAAACGTCCACGCCGATGTCCTGCTCCCGTAGAATGTATGCCGGACCGCGGAGGCTGCGTTCGCCCAGATACAAAAGCAGTTCCCGAAGCTGCTTGGATTTCTGAAACACTTAGTGGCCGCCACCCTGTGCAGTAAGTCGCGCCATTCGATAGGCGGAGGAGTCGTGCTGCCTGCAAATTGATTCACATTGACGCGCCCCATGATGGCATCGGACACGTTTTAACGAGAATTACGGTGAATTCTCTTTCGCCCCGGGGCCGGTCAGTCCTAAACTGCGGGTCAAAGCGTGTTTGCAGATGTGTATATCTGAAAAGAGGGACCATCCACCACTATAAAATCCTTGCTGCTATTGGCTGCGTTGGCATGCGTCCCCGGCATCTCCTTTGCGGCGGACGAGGCGCCTCTCATTCAAAACGTGCCCGGACGTCAAACTGTCTCGCTGGATGGGCAGTGGCGGGCGATTGTGGACCCCTATCGGTCCGGCTATTTGGACCTATCGCTACCGGCCCTACGCCGATGGTGGAATGGGAGCCAATAAGAAACCAACGTCCTCCGGCGACCCGGCGGAGTACGACTTCGATACCGCCGGCCAGTTGGCCGTCTCGAGGCGCCCTATGGACAAGGCATCTGGCCCGTGTTCCGGCTGGTGGGATACGGCGCCGCGCGGCGGCGCGGCCGCGGGCGAGATCAAGGAGAATATCGGCGCGGCCCTTCCACCGCGCGCGGCATCGGCGCACCGTTCTCACTGCCCGCAGAGCAGGGTTTCTGCGACGATTTTCTCGTGTTTGCCGTGGAATGGGAGCCAGATGCAATCCGCGGATCTGCGGACGGGAAGCAATACCAATCGGTAACGCCGGCCGGTCTGCCGGCCGGCGCCAAGCGGGTTTGCGACCATCCGTTCTACAGCCCCGAGGCGCCTCGAAGTTTCGCAGACCACCGCTGGTGAATTACGTGCGGGTCTACCGGCGCCGATTGGCATCCCGCGGGGACGAGGCTTCCCGGCAAACCGGACGTACCCGGTGCGGGATCGCTGCCGCCCGGAAGCGAAGGTTTGACCGATGGGGCGTCATGCGCTACGATGTGGATGCGGGGTGGAGCAGTCTGGTAGCTCGTTGGGCTCATAACCCAAAGGTCGAAGGTTCAAATCCTTCCCCCGCAACCAATCCTTTCAACAAGTTGCGAGTTTTCGAGCACCGCACCCAACTCCCATTAACTCCCAATAGCCAAAATTGGCTCTGCAGGGGCCGCGTCCAAGGCAGCCTTCGGCTTCAAAATCATCTCCACGACCTTGCTATTGGCGTTTCGCTTGGTGTCGGTCATGGCCTTGCCGTAAACGTTCATCGTTGTCTGGATGCTGGCGTGACGCATCAACTCCTTTTGGACGGTGAGCGGAGCGCCTGTATCGTCCATCCAGGATCGGTAGCTGTGCCGGAAGGTCTTCCATCCGATCCCATCTCCCAGTCCGGCCTTCTTCCCGGCTTCACGAATGTGGTTCTGCTGGATGGTGTCCTGGTGGTACGGTCTGTTCGTCGCCGGATTCGCGAACAGCCATCCTTCCGGGGTCGGATAGCACCGTTCCCGGTGTTCGAGAAGAATCCCGACCAGTGCCGGGTCGAGCGGAACGTAGTCGCGGGAATACTCGGTCTTGACCTCGCCTTCCCTGCCGTGGACGATGCTCCTCTGAATCAGGAGCGTCCCGTTCTCAAAATCGAAGTCGTCCCATCGAAGCGGCATGATCTCGCTGGGTCTGAGACCAAGACACCCCGCGATCCATACCTGCGTGCGGTAGGGTTCCACGATTAACGGCGGCAGGAGGCAGAATTGTTCCGGCGTCAGGACGCGAGGCGTTTTCTGACGCTTCGACGCGCCTTTCACCCGGACCAGGTTGATTGGATTCTTGTCCACCAGTTCCCACCGCTCTGCACAATCGAAGATCGTGTGCATGAGACTTCGGATGTTGCCCTTCGTTTTCGGGGCCAGCTTCAGTGTCTTCAGCCAATCCTCCACGGGCATCGGCTTCACTGCATTGACTGGCGTATCCGCCCATCGCGGGCGAATGTGATTCTTGATATTTGATTTGTATGCTGATCCTGTTGAATATCGCTCTGGCATTTCCTCCTGCTCGTATCTGGCGATCACGGCGCCGAAGTTCGGCGGCGCAATCCAGGGTTTCGATCCCTCTGCATTGATACTCAGAAGCCGAGCTTGGACAGTCGGAGACTTTCTCGCGGCGGATTCGGTTGGAAATTCGTTCAACGAGCCAACCGTGTCTGACCGCCGTTGGCGCCTTCCTTGTGAGTCGGTTTCGTAGTATCGGAACTCCCACATTCGGTCACCGTTCGCTCTCGGCTTCAACTTCAGACTCCCGTTTTGATAACGTGTGCGCGTAAACAACGATTTTCTCCTTCGTTAGTTACGGCACGAGTGGCGATTCGAGGATACCTCGTTGCGGAGCCATTCGTCCAATTCCGACGCACGGAAGCGCCAGAGGTCACCGATCTGATGGGCCGGAACACGCCCTTGGCGTGCCATTTTCTGAAGAGTTTTGGGATGAATCTGAAGTAGTGCTGCTGCTTGCTGGCTGTTTAGGGTCGGCTCGAACGCCGGTAGCTGAATCGTCTGTTCATTATTTCCTTTCATCGATAATGTCGGGGATGTGCGCCGCTTCCCTGGGCACACTCCGTCGTTCTCCCGCGGTGAGCAATTTGGGGGGTGGACAACCGATTTTTCGAGACCGTATCCCGGCTACTGACGAAAATCGCCTCGTATGCTTGACCGCTTGGTTTCAGGCTTGCTTCTGGCGGTGCTGAAGGCCGCCACTCGCGTACTGAATCACGTCGCGACAGCATTGAGTGCGCTGCCGTGGGAATCTCATCATCCACTCTGCCATCCGCTCCCGCCCAAGATTCCGCTGGGCGTCGAAGCATCAACTGGCTATATTTATTGGACCACTGAAACGGAATCTGTCAATGGCGCCCGGACTTCGCGCGGATCTCCGGGCTCTCGTGAACATCGCCGAACGAATGCGCAGGATTCTGGATCGCGAGCGTGAATCCATCAGCCGCCTGCTCGGACGCCTCTAGTTCGAAATTCGCATGGGGGTTTGAAGATGCATCCATGTCCGGCAACCGGATCTCAATTCGTATAATGCGGAGGTACCCAAGTGACAGAGGCCCAGCCAACCATCAACGACGAGATCGAACGGTACCTCCGCACGGGCGTGAGCGATCCAATTCACGCGGCCTGGCCCGGCGGCATCATGGAGCGCGCAAACCGTGCCCGCGACGACCTTCGCGGTGCGCTCGTTCGCGCGGTCAGGCGACTGGCTGAGGGACGATCCCACCAGCCGCTGCCCGAGGCCGACACCGTCTCCCTCGCGCGCGCGAAGGTTGAGCCAATGGTGCGGGGCTTGTTCCCACGCGCCGAGCAGGACGTGGTGCTGGCGGCGCTCGAGAAATCCGTGGTCTTCGTCACGAGCGCAAACATCGAGACACTTTTGTTCGAGCGCGACTTCGACCACTCTGCGTGGACGATCGCAAACCTGTACCTTGCAAGCTTGGGCGCGGAGTTGCTCGCGAACGACGCACCCCACCTGGTCGGGTTGAGCGAAGAGACCACATGCTTCGTCTCGCCGGAGTACTTCGCCGAGGACGACCCCTTCGCCGACTTTGTTGTCCACGAGGTCGCGCACATCTTCCACAACTGCAAGCGCGCCACCATAGGCCTCCGTGAGACGCGAACGAAGGTGTGGCTGCTCGACATCGAGTACCGGAAGAGGGAGACCTTTGCGTACTCGTGCGAAGCCTACGCGCGTGTGCTTGAGCGCGGGAAGAACCCTACACAGCGGCGGGCGATAGCGGAGGAGTACTGCCGTGCGGTGCGCATCTCCGATGAACGCGTCGACTCCGCCGAGGTCGCCAGCATCGTCCGGGCGGCCGCGGCGGCTCGGAACGGTTGGAAGGTCATCCTCGCCCGGTGTGCGCCGACGCGCCGGCCTGCGGTCAGCTCTGTCGCAGACTGAAGGTGCCGTGGGCTTGTGCCGGCAGTTACGGAGATCGCGCGGGCGCATGAATTAGCGGAACATCCGGTGCGTCGGGGACGCGTCATTGTCACGGTGTGAGTGGGAACGGTTCGCAAGTAAAAGGAGGAATGGATGAGCATAGCAATCGAGAACTTGGAAATGGCTTTCCATCGGGCGATGGCCATCCGCCCGAAGGTCGGGGGCTTTCCGTACCGGGCCGAGACGTTACGATTGGCAGGCGTCAAGCGCAATATCTGGTCCTTGCCCGCGTGCCAGAGCTTGTATTTGACAGAAGATGGGCCTGTCGTAACGGTTGGAGAGCCGTTGGCGTCCGACACGGTGGACGTGCCGGTTTTCAACCGCGCAGCACTGATTATGGCGCTTCGAACAGACCAGGCTGGTAACAGCACCTTCCCCGAGTTTCTGGCCGCATCTTGGCGAGCGGGGGTCGTTCGCTACGATGTCGACTTCGCTGCTCGGACCGTCGGTTACTACGGGTGCAATGGCGAAGAGTATCTCGAAGCTTACCCTGCAGTCGATCTGAAATCTTCGACGGTGGCGTAAGCCGCGGGTCGCTGAGTTCTCCTCTACCCCCGTGCGCAAAAAACTCCGCTCTGAATAACCGCACCCGTGGCCTAGTCTTGAAATGTGTTGGGAATCCGCACTGAATTCTATTAGGGAACGGCTACAATGGGGGCGATTCCTGCCAAGCGATTAGCGTGAGCGTGGGCCGGTTTCGGGGCGAGCGAAACGGGAACTGTCGGCTCCGACGTCCAGTGGACGGTGGATGCAACCCGCGAGGATGGTGTCGCATGAGGCGAACATGTCGGTGAGTTACATACAGGAGAGTGTCAAGATTCGGCTCTGGGGCAAGTCGGCCGGCCGCTGCCAGTTCGACGGTTGCAACAAACCGCTCTGGCAGGATGGCGTCACCCAGGTGGAATTCAACACCGCCTACATTGCCCACATCATCGCCGACAAGCCCGATGGCCCCCGCGGCGATCCCGTTCTTTCGGAGCAGCTAAAAAACGACATCAGCAATTTGATGCTGCTATGCGACGTCCACCACCGGCAAATCGACAAGATCGATGTCGCCGGCCATTCGGTCGATTTGTTGCGGGCGATGAAGGCGCGGCACGAGAGCCGGATCGAACTTGTAGGCTCCCTGGGGCCCGACCGCCAAAGTCATGTTCTTCTCTATGGTGCCAATGTGGGCGATCACAACACGCCGTTGTCGCTGACGAAGGCAGCCAAGGCCATGCTGCCGGACCGTTATCCTGCGGAACCGCATCCGATAGCGCTCGGCATCGGAAACTCCGCGGTCACCGATCGGGACGCTGTTTATTGGGAGAGTGAGGCGCTGCAGCTGGCGCGGCTCTTCGCCCAACAGGTAAAGCCGCGCCTTGCCCAGGGTCACGTCGACCACCTCTCGGTGTTTGCGCTTGCGCCGCAGCCCCTGCTCATGAAGCTTGGCTATCTCTTGAGCGACATACCTGCCGCCGAAGTCTTTCAGTTGCATCGCGAGCCGCCGGATTGGTGCTGGCAAACCGATGCAGTGGATTTCGATTATGTCGTGACCGAACCTGCAAACCTCAACGGGCCGCCGGCACTGGTATTTTCGCTCAGCGCAACGGTGACGAATAATCGCATCGAGCGCGTTTTGCCGAATGCCGCGATCTGGCAGATGACGGCGCCGGTGCCGGGAAACGATTTTCTCAAAGGACGCGCGCAGGCGCGGCTTTTTCGCGAGCGCGTCCGCCATCTTCTCGACCGGATCAAGGCCGTTCACGGTCACACCGCGACTTTGTCGGTTTTTCCTGCGATGCCGGTGGCGCTGGCCGTGGACTTTGGACGTGTCATCATGCCTAAGGCGGATCTCAAGATGGAGATCTACGACGAGAACCGAAATCTCGGCGGCTTCGAACGCGCCCTCTCCCTGCCCTAGACGCCGGGATCGTTGCGGGCCGGCTCTTCGATGCCGCCGCCGAACGCGTGCGAGATGCCCCCGCCGTACCACTCGCCGGTGGCGCGCCACATCTCGTAGAATTCGAGCCAGACGCTAAGCCAGGGAACAATAGTGTCGGCAAGCCGCAAGTCGGAGCGCCAGCTTTTGCGACTGGGATAGAAGAGGCACGGTTCGGTCGGACCGAAGGTGTGGGGGATTTTTCCGCCAGGCTCCAGGGGTTGCAATTGATCGCCGGGAACGAACACTTTGGGCCACGTTCCAACCCGGTACTCGACGATCACATCATAGACGACGCCAACGGGACTTGGCTGCAACCGGCCGCGCGCGATAAGCTGTCCACCCTCAACCGTGCACCGAAATCCCGGATAGCGGGTCCTGAGCCAGGCGACCTGATCGCGAATGCCGAGCGGGTTGATGCGCTTCATCGACCGTAAAACTGGGTGCGCGCAACGGGAATGCTGCCCGGCGTCAAGCGCGCCGCAAGCAAGCCGGCGGTGGTCACGCTCAAGCTGCCGCGATCGCGACGCTCGTTGATTTCGCCCGCCTCCATCCGGATCGCTTCTTTCACCCGCTCAGCCCCGAACAGCTTGCCGAGGGGATCGGCCGATGCCTCCATTCCCTTGCGCATGGTGCTTTCCTGCAGCCGCAGGACGGAACCGAACAGCGTTTTGAAATTGGCAATATAGGCGCGGAACGCGTCGTATTTTTCCTGATCCCAGGTATCGGCAAAATTCTCGCCGGGATGAACAGGGTTGGCGATGACCGGAACACGGGGGGTGACCGCCAGCTGGGCGTGGATGGTTTCAAGGATGGAAGTGAGGGTTCCGCTCAGCGAACGCTCGCCGCGGTAACAATTTCCGGCAAGAGTGGTAAGAATCACCGAGCGGGCAATGTCCCGGCCGCCGGCGAAGAAGATGTCGCGGTGCCGCTTCATCAACTGCACGACGCGCTGCAACGGGTACTTGAATTCCGACGGCACGGGAGACGGGAGCGGCTCGACCGACGCTTTGAAGAGACCTTCCTGGAACTCTTCCCGGCGTTGGCAACAGCGCAGAAACCATGCGGCAAGGCCCATTGGATTGGAGTGTTTCCAGCACTCAAGTTTGCAGTCCGGCACGACGATCGATCCCGGACCAAGGGCGCCGTTCGGACAGGCGGGCAGTATGTCGAGGTGGAAGGCCCGGGCGTAGTTGAGCCGGAGGCAACGTTTCTTGCGTTCCAGCATCTGGCGGTAGGTTTCGTGTTGGGCCAGCCGGGCATACACGCGTTCATAGACGCGAAGAGGATCTTCGTGGCCGCAATAGTGAAGCTGGCAAACGAGGTCCAGATCATATTCATGGAGCGAATTGTAGGGTCGAACCGTCGTCCCGTGGGCCATGGACCCCTGCGGGTAGATTTCGGGCAGGTATGGAGTCAATGCCGTGCCAGGAAGCGCGAGCCACTCTCCAACGGCACTATATTTATCCTCGGCATTCCGATACTGCGTCGGCGTCAGCTCGGAGAGCACGCAGATCCGGGCAAGATGCCGATCGAGCCATTCCAGGGGACTTGCCGGAAGGATTGCCGCGCGTTCAGGTTCAACCAGTAACATGTGCTTACGGGCTACCTCCTCTACCTATTAAAATATAACACATATTCCATGTTTTGGCAAAATATGTTATATTATACGACAGGAGAAGAGCATGCCTAACAAACCAGTTCACCTTGTGACGTCCTGTTCGGCCGGTCTCATCTGCGCCTACGTGAATGCACCCGCCGAACGAGCCGGAGTCGATCGTTTTCTGGAGATCGCTGGAGGGAGCCTCGGCGGTGCTTTGGGTGGGTTTCTGCCGGATGTTTTCGACCCGCCCTGCCATCCCCATCATCGCAGTCTGGCCCACGGCGTGCTCCCCGTCCTTGCAGGTGCCGGTGTTTGGGGACAAGGATTGGCCGGGTGGCAGGCCAGCCTGCGCAACCAGGCGGAAGGTTATGCCCTGGCGCGACTGGACACCGTGGATCCGTTCATGGCGGCGGTGTACAGCTTTGCCGAGTTGGCTCTGCGCATTCTGTGCGGCGCGGTCGCGGGATTAGGGGCAGGATACCTGACGCATGTCGTTCTCGATTTCACGACGCCGTGCGGGCTGCCATTGATAAACTGAAAGACCGTATTATGTCGATCGATCAAGCTGAATTGGGGCGGCGCCTCAAGAACGCGAGGGAGGCGTGCGGCCTGACGCAGGACGACGTCGCCGAGGAAATGGACCTCGGCAGGCCGACGATTGCGCAAATCGAAATCGGCAACCGGTCGGTCTCCGGTTTGGAGCTGTCACGCTTTGCGTACCTTTATGGGCGTGATATTCGCGACTTTCTGGCTCCGGCTTTCAGCGCGGACGGGCTGACGTCGGTTCTGTTTCGCGCCGAAGATGATGCCGGCGACGGCATCAAAGCCGCGCTCCGGGACTGCATCGCCCTCGGTCACCGGCTGCGGGATCTGGAAAGCTTGCTGGGCGTCAACCGCAACATGAGCAGTGTGGCCGCCTACCCTTCGGTTTCAATATCGTCCAAGTGGGAGGCCATTCAAAGCGGAACCCACGCCGCTCTGGAGGAACGCCGCCGTTTGGGTCTGGGTACGGGTCCACTGGGAGATTTGCCTTCGCTTCTGGAATCGCAGGGAATCCGCACCGGTCTTATCGAGATGCCCGAGGGCGTTTCGGGTTTGATGATCGCCGAATCCTCCGTCGGGCTCTTTGTGGTCGTGAACCGAAAACATCCGCCCGTTCGCCAAAGATTTTCATGGTGTCACGAATATGCACATATTCTGCTCGACCGCGCCAAGCAGGGCCATATCAGCCGCGAAGCCGAACGTTCGGATTTGATTGAGGTCCGCGCCAATGTCTTCGCCGCGAACTTTTTGATGCCGGAAGAAGGCGTACGCCAGTTTATGGGCGGTCTCGGCAAGGGAAGCGCGAGCCGTCTGCATGCGGAGGTCTTCGACGAATCGGGCGTTGTGCCGATCGACAGCCGGACGGTCGGCGGTAGCCAGGATCTCCAGATTTACGACGTCGTAAAGCTGGCGTCTCACTTCGGCGTAAGCGTTCTGTCGGTGCTTTATCGGCTATTGAACCTCAAGGTTTTGACCGAGAAACAGTTTGAGGAGATCCGTAAACTGGATGCCGAGGGTTTAAGTCACTCTGTGGCGCAACTGCTCGGGCTTGTCGAGATCCCTGCCGAGGATCATGTCCGGGCGTTCTATCGTCGCTATCTCGTGCTTGCCCTGGAGGCGTATCGCCGCGAGAAGATCAGCCGCCGCAAGCTGATCGACCTGGCCGCAGATCTCGGCGCCGAGTCGTCCGAGGTCGAAACCGTGCTCCTGAATCTCGGCCTGGATCATGAGGAGGCGGCCGAACCTCTCGTGCCTTCCGTATAGCACGTGCAACCCACACCCCCGACCTACGTCATCATCACCGATACCAGCCTGCTGATCAATCTCACGCATACAGGGCATCTGCCTCTGCTGGGGCAAACGGCACCTTATCGTTTCGTGGTGCCCGATGAGGTGGTCAATGAAGTAACCGACGAGAGCCAAAAGCAGGCCCTTGAGACGGCACTGGACGCCGGTGCACTTGCAAGGGTCACAATCGAGACCACGGAGGAACTCGAACTTTACGCCGAGTTCTTGCAGATTCTGGGCGCCGGCGAATCGGCGTGCCTCGCTCTGGCCTCGACCCGCGGCTGGATTGTCGCGTGCGATGAGAAGCGAGTGTTCCTTCGCGAAGCCCGAGGGCATCTTGGCGAAGGCCGTTTACTGAACACGGTCGGTCTCTACGTTACTTGGGTACGCTCGCAGTTGCTGACAGTAGCGGAAGCTGACGAGGCCAAGCGCGTCCTGGAGGCCCGACGGTTCCGGATGAGCTTCCGGTCGTTTGCTGACATCGTTTGAGGCGAAACATCCGTCCTTCCAGTAATCCGCCGAAATCCGCACCCAAAAAGGGAAGCCGCCCTCTATACATCCGTAAAGCTCATGGCCCTGGATTCAGTTCGGCTCCAAAGCAACTCAGTCTCAGCACGTAGTTGCCACCAATCTCAACACCGCACGTGCAATTATCGTGTTGTAACGGGCAAGGGCGCCGCCCCCGCGACAGCCTCTCTTCGCTCGACCTCGTCGTCGAGGAACAGAATAGCATTGCCAACCCTCATCACGTCGTAGTCATCATAGACCTCTAACATCATCTGTCGCAGAACCGCGATTTCCGTAATAGAGAGCGTGGAAAGCATGGAATCATCGTATAGTCCCCCATGCAAGAGGGCCATGTAGACCCGCATGTACCGCAGCGCTGTGCGTGCGATGGCAGAGTAGTCCTTTTGTGTATGGTTGTGGTCACTTGTCATAATCTATTCTCCTTAAACGCCCTGGCAGTCACCTTCGGATCCTTCGTCGTCGGCGCTTTCCTCCAGGTACACATCAAGGCTCCCTTCCAGGCTGTAATCGAAGTCGATCTCGTGCTGGTCGCAATAGTGGCGGAGGTCAGTGAGCAGATCCCAAATTGCGGATTCGGTACCGGTGTCGCCAGCGGTTCCGTATTTGTCAATCGTCGCTTCTAATAAGTGCATTGTGTAGTCTTTGTAAGTTTCCATATTTACTATTCCTCGATAAAGCTTCGCCGAGCAAATCATGATCCAGCTCGGTGAACCGCTCCGGCGCTATTTAGTCCGTGGCATCGCAGCGCCGGGCCGGAAGCTGATCTACGTTCAACAATATGTCGCAGTCGCAGCATTCGCCGTTGCCCATAAAGTACGAAATGGATTGCTCAACATCGCTGGGCGTCAGTTCCATCTCGGCCAGAATACGTCTCGCGATCGGGGAAGGCATCGGTACCAACACATGTCCAGGTGCCGGATGTGCTGTCGTTGGAGTTCATCAGATGGAAGTCGCACCCGTCTGTACCCGCGAGCCGGTCGATAAACTCACTCCACTGCTCGTGCTGCACGTCATCGGACCAGTCGGCGGTGCGGTCTTATTCAGACCCTTACCATTTCCGCCAGTCGCCTCACGTTCAATACTGCGGTTGTCTTTGTTCGCTTTGTTTATTAGGTCTCTTGGTCACCTTTAACCCCGCTCGCCTCGCGCAATCTTCTTCATAAATCGTTATGAGTCCTTCTCGCTCGCACCACCGCTTGGCTCGTCCCATTCACAAAAGGAAATACTTCTTGCGCATTCCACACATTCCACAGGCGCACTTCTGTCGAAGGCGCTATCACCAGGATCAGACTCGACCACTTCAAACCCGCCCTCTTCAGTGAGTTCGACGCACATCTCGCCATACCAAATGGCCCGGATCTTGAATTGTCGGCTACCGCATTCACACTGTTTCATAAGAGTAGTTATTCCTTGACTGTTATGTCGTATATAAGCGGCATAACATCGCCAGCCTCTACCGTCGCTTTCAGAGTTACGTTGTAATACACTGAGGGAGTCCTTTCTTTCCTATTTTAGGTTAGTCGCTGAACCGCCACGTTCCCGGTAAGAGCGACGAGGTGACGTCATGGGTGCTGACCATCCTGGCAGAATCTAGGTCGCCAGCTTTCCGGCCACACACTCATTCATTCGGCTACCGATTCGCCCACATACAACACGCCAAGCTCACGGGCATACGCTTCGATGTTCAAGTGGAGCAAATGGTCAGTGTTCAGATTGGTGTCGATTACGTAGTAGCGGCCCGCCTCGACTGGCTGCCGTTCGCCCCGAGCTTTGCGGAGCATGTACGGAGTAGTTTTCAGCTTGCGGCGAATGCGTTGTGTCACTGCTGATTCGGTGATTGTCATAAATGTTTGTCCCTTTCCGAAACTTTTCAGCGCCAACTTTTGCTGGGGCGCTGGCCGGGTTGTCTGCGTTAGCCGTCGATGGCTACGCAGGGTTGATTATCCGATCTGTAGTCAGACCTGGAAAGGCTCACGACCACCATGCGGTTGTTGATCCGGTAAATCTGGTGCGTTCCTTTGCCATGCCGTACAAAGACGCCGCCAGCGGCTTCAACGAGCCGCCTGATTTCTGTTCTTCTGTTGGGCATAAGTTGGATATGGGTGATGCCCTTCCGATGCGCTGTAGGGTCTGCAAACGCACAGGGAGGGCATTCTGTTGACGGTCAATAATCTGGGAATTCAAACGAGTCCAGTGTGTTCTTGATGGCTTCAAGTTCGCTGTTGTCCTCTTCTTCGAGTAGGTCAGCGATGATTGAGAATGCGAACTGAAGAGCGTTGTCAGCATTCATCATTCGGTCAGCACGGTCTAACTTCGAGACGATGCTGTATACGTTCTGGAAGGGATCTACTTCTTCCAGCCAGTCGATTGGTTTATTACAGGTTTTAGTGTTCATAAAGTTGTTTTGGGTGTGGGTGGCACCGGCTTTGTGTAGATCCGATGCCGTTAGCTTTGTGCTTACCAGTCGTACTTTGACAAGTCATTAGCGAAGGCGTAAGTTTCGCAGTCGAAGGGTTCCGGCTTCTGATCGACAGCCGGTGGAAAGATTGGTGTGATTCCATCATCACCAATCAGGTGGAGACATTCTCAGCGCCGTTGCCGGGGCGCTCAGTCCGGGCTACTCCGTGGCCGTCCCACAGGCTGCCAGTTTGGTTGATACTGGAGGCGTTGACGGTCCTTATAAGAAGAGCGGCGGCGCATCTCTAGGAGTTTGGCAACCACAGGCATTCCGGCGCGCCGCCAGCCGAAAACCGAGATGGGCGATTGGTCACGTGCATGAAAACCCATCCCATCTGCGCTGGCAATACCGTTTATGATTGCGAGGTCAATACTGCGGATTCCTCTTCGTCTTACTCTTCTTCGGCCATGCAAAACAACGCGTGCTTATCGCCGAAGGTTTCTGACAAGTTCTTATCGACAATAGCAAAATCCTTCTCATACTCAAAACACCTTAGGTAATCTGACATCACAATACCGGCGCAATCAGGATCGTTCATAACCGTCGCAACCATATTCTGATATTCTGGCGTCTTTTTCATCTCCGCTACTGTCATTCCCACAAATGCGAATTCCTCGGAAACAGCGAGATTGTAAACTTCACACAGATAACAAATTACTCGCCGCTGGAAGTCGAGACTATCCTTTTGGACATTCCGAACCATTGATACTACTTTACGTGTTGTTGTTGTGTGTTCAAGAGTTTTCTCGGCGGCTTCAGCGTTTTCAGCCTCTACCGTCGTTTTCAGTGTTACGTTGTTCTTCATAAGCACGCCCTCCTTGGGCGTTAGCTCGTTGGCCCAACAGCGAGGGCCAGTATCGCTCTCCCGCCAATTGGCCGGGTTGAGCGACGGGTTGATTTCCACGGTGCTGACGATCCTGACCGGTCCAGGTGCCAGCATCCGCAGTCTAATTTCGCTTTGCTAATTCTCTTCCGATCCGGCGCTCGACCCGATTCAACACAGTGAGGATGTCAACCAGTTCATCGCTGACACCAACCTCCAGATCGGTCAAGACCGCACCTTCCAACGTGATGTTGGCTTCCGCCAGAGACTCAGCAACTGTATGGACGAGATGGGTCATGCGCTCTAGCTCCGTGGTCGGGTACGTCGCAAGGTCACAGCGTTCAACTGCAAATCGTTGCTTCTTCATACTCGTTCTGAACCCTTCTCGACCGAACGACCGCTTGGCTCGTCCCATTCACAAAACGGCATACGTCTTCTGCATTCCGTACATTCAGCCGGCTCACCCGTCTCGAAGTCATACTCAAAGGGATCAAAGGAGACCACTTCAAGCCCATCCTCCCCGGACAGTTTCACGCAAATCCCGCCAAACACGATGGCGCACATATCGAATTGTCGACTACCGCATACACACTGTTTCATAAGATTAGTTATTCTTTGACTGTTATGTCGTATATAAGCGGCATAACATCGCTCTCGTCTGGCCTGCCGTGATGACGAAGCGCTGTCAATCTGACGCATTGTCCTGCAGGCGAAAGCGATCTAATACCATTTAATCACTGAGTTCACACCTGTCAAGTCTGGCGCTTCGTGGACTCAGTTGCGGATTCCTGCTTGCGACCTACTGCCACGGCCTCCGCCTTCAACGAGGTCGCAAGGGAACGCGCAGTTCGCCCACTTTGCCTGGAGGATGCAGCGTGCCGGTCTCTGCGAGCTTACCGACACTCGCAATCAAGCTCGCCACGGAGGGCGCCGAACATTTCACTGTCAAGACGCAGCTTCGACGGCGACTCTTCTTCCCAACTCGGCAAGCACCCGCATTACATACCCAGGGTCTAAGAGCGGCCAGTATGTCGCATCATGACACAGAGCTTTGAACGCAAAGACATCGGCATCGACGCCTTCCAGTCGAATCCCAAAGTACTTGTCGCGTTCGCCCAGGGTCTCCAACAAAGACCCCTCACGAATACCCCACGAATGTTGAATCCAAAGATCACCACTCAAGCAATAACCAGTTGAAATTCCAATGAGTGCATCCCGCTTTCGTTTCTGAAGCCACAGCCTGGCGATGTTCTGGTGGCAGCGATGCGGCTCCATATCCCTGGAGCGGCATACTACCGGGCCAGGCATCAGGTTTCCGTGATCCAGCAGAGCAGGCAAATCTGGATCGGGGACTATCACGAGCTGCCGCGAATCATTATGCCATTCACAAGGCGGTGCGACTTCTGTTCCGCCGTGTCCTAACAGTTTCCCGCGGAGGACACCGAATTCTGGCTGTTCTTTGATTACGAATTCAACCCTGGCTAATAAGCTTGGATTGACTGCGCCCACGCCTTCCTGCACACTCGTCAAGTCACTACCTGCATTTTCACGCTCAATACTACCGTTATCTGTGTTCGTTATTTGTTCCATAATCATCCTCTACTGGGTGCGCCTTAGTCCTTTCGGCCCCCTCAAATCGGCGTCGCTCGTTTACATTTATACGGCGCCTTTCGGTTCTCCAGATCCAGGCATGCATCACCGTCGGCCGCCACACTTCGCATCGGCTAATTGGGCCTCAATAGGACGCGGCGGAGCGTCTTTGCGTGTTCGCGCCGGACCTCAACACCGTGCGTCTGGATGTAGCCCCAGGTGATTTTCGGATCGTTTAACAGCACGCCGCGCCGGAAAGCTCTCCGAATCCGATCACATTCTGCCGGCGTGAATCCGTTGGCCTCCAGGACGTTCAGCGCCCGTGAAAATAGGGCATCATCCTGGGTAATTTTGGCTTCGATTACCTCGAACCACGGTTCCATCTGAACGGGCGTCAGGACGTACGTCTTTTCAAAGGCGAACGTCTTCCCGGTGTACTGGCCCCGCCCGAAGATCCAGTAGAGACCGCACCACTTCCTGAGGTGTCCCAGGCCGACGTCTCGAGCCGTGGAAACTCGGTCGCGGGTTGTGCTTTTCAATTCGTAGTAGCGTCCCTTTTCGTCAAACGCATCTGGGCCGGTGCGGTTTTGATTCGCCTGTTCCAGGTCGAATAACTTTCGCAATGCATCTTCGCGATCCCGATCTTGTGGTTTTCTGCCTGATTTCAATACTCCTTCCTGCCGCGGCCAAGTGTTGTTCTGACCGGGGCGTTAATTAAGTTGCTTAGTGACTAGCGGGAAGACCCGCCAAAGCTAAGTGGACCGGCCGTTTCACAGTCAAGCCGCAGCGGAGGCAACCCCTGACTCGCCCATAAGCCAGTCATTGAACCCATCCCAACCGGCGTCTTTGTAAACCTGATCGGGCGTGGACGGAATGTCAGAGGGCCGCTGCCCCGACTTGCAGAACGCTCGCCACTCTGCCCCGGAGGTCAAGCCAAGTGTGCGAACATACAGGCGTGCCGCGTCGAAGCTACGGAAGACATGGTTGCGAGGCCCAACGGTACCGGTGCCTAACCAATCCCCCCAACCTTTCCATCCGAGATCTTTGTAGGTTCTGGCAGGCGCGCTGGGAATATTTGCTGGCCTCTTTCCTGACTTGCAGTACTCGCGCCAATCAGCGAAAGAGTTTAGCCCGAGCTTGCGAACATATTCCCGCGCATCGCAAAACGGTAGAAAGCCTGTCGCGCCCTTGGCGGCCTTCTCAAAGCCCAGCCAGTCTCTATAGCAACTCCACCCGGCCTCACGATACACGACATTTGGGTTTGTCGGAATGTCAGGAGGTTTATTGCCCGATTTGCAGTAGTCTACCCATTCCAGTTGACCATTGAGGCCCAGACCGCGCACAAATTCGCGCGCTTCCTGGAAAGGACGCCAGGCAACCTGCTTGACGTTCATCTTTCCCGTCCCAAGCCAATCACCATAACCGTTCCAGCCATCGCCTCTATACACAACATCTGGTTGCGATGGAATATCGGCTGGCTTGTTGCCTGATTTGCAATATCCTTCCCAATCACACCTAGACTTCAGCCCCAGCGCGTGAACGAAGCCCCGGGCCTCCAGAAATCCACGATGCCTCCTCGCGTGACCGGCGCCCAACCAATCCGGGAAGCTTGCCCAGCCCGCGCCTTCATAAGCTCGCTCTGGCGCCGACGGGATGTCCGGCGGCTTCTGGCCGGATGCGCAGTATTCTCTCCATTCCGCAACGGAGTTTAACCGAAGACCACGCACGAACAGCCGCGCCTCAGGGAAGCTGCGAAAATCTCGAGTCCTGCCAGTTCCGAGCCAATCCCCGTATCCAACCCATCCTTCGTGTTCATATACCGCATGCGGATTCGTGGGTATGTCTTCGGGCTTCTCTCCGGAACCGCAGTAATCTCTCCACTCCGCCGCGGACTCCAGTTGAAGGTTATGTACAAACGCCCTGGCTCTGTCGAATGGCAGAAACGCCCTGGTGCAGGAAGCCAACCTTAAGTCCCCGAACGTCTTGATGCCGCAAGCGTCTGACGCGTACTGGAGCAGGAAGCCAAATGGGTTTTCCCTGATGAGATCGACGTCAACCCGCCCGACATTTAGGCCTTCCAGCGCGACGGTGCGTCGGCTGAACATTCTGAACAGCTGCCGCCCAATCTGTTCGTGATGCTCGTGAACGCCTCTTGCCGAGAGCACTTCTGAAACGATGGCCGGAAATGCGTCTGCCAGGGGCCGGATCCCCTGCGACGTGCTGTCGTTGGCGGCGGCCTCGACAACTCGCGACGTGATCTCGGCCAACACCGCGGTGGCTTGACCCTCGTCTGCAAAGGCCTCCTTGAGGTAGTTGATTCGCTGCCGGCCACCGTCTTGCCTGGGGTCGTCATTTGCAGCCGGTAAATAGGCCGGGCTCACGACGTTTTCCAACAGCATCGACAACAAGATAGCCTTCAGATAGTCGTTGAGGTTTTGCCGGGTCTGCTCTTTATCGGTCTGGTCAAACCGAAAGGGCAGGAGATGAAACACCTCGACGTTGGCCTTCCCCGAAACGTCGCGTAATATGCGGCCGACCATTTGGAGAAGTTCCGTAAGGGATCCGCGCTGGCCGATAATAATCTCTCGATCGGCCCACTGCCAATTTGCACCCTCCTTCAGCATCCCGAGGGCGATCACAACATCGATATGGCCGGAATCTGGTGCACGGTGGGCCGCGATAATTGCTTCGGCCTTTTTCGCGCGGAATTCTTCGTCGACCAGGTTCACGACATTGATCCATTTCTCGCCCCTCTTGACGCGCATGATTGGCTGGTCGGTGTCGGCTAGAATCGGCGTTTCGGTTCCAGCGATGGCCTTAAGCACCGCATTCACGTCTTCCCCTTTGGTCCCGAGGGAGGAAGAGCTGTTGACGGCCGGAATGTATACGATTGTCTTGCCGATTTTCCGATCAAACAGGTTCTTTATTGGATCGACGAACGAGCCGCCTGATATGACGAAATCATACGAGAAGCCGCGGAGGAACCGGCAGGTCTCAAGATATTCGTCGTAAGCCAAGTCGAATCGAGCGAACTCCGCACCATCAGGAATGATCGGCGTCCTGTCACCACGGAAAAATGTCGCCGTCGCAAGACCTAATTGGATCACGTCCCGGTGTTGTAGTGAGTATTTTACGAGCCCACCCAGCTTGTTATAGATTTCGACCTGCCGGTCCTCGCTGGTGCCGTGCTGGACGTGATGCGCTTCGTCGATTATGATCAGGACGTTTTTGAAGGCTGCCGGGTCCTTACCGAACGCCCGTACAAGTGTGGCGTGTGTGCACAGGATGACCCGGTCCATCGCGTTCGTGCACGCTGGCCCGGCCAGGAAACTGAGCAGGCTGGCGGTGTTCCGCTGTGACTTCTCGTCGCACAGATCACGCTCTGGATCCACTTCCCAGTGGACGCGGGTGCCGTCGGGCATTTCAATCTTGTTGTCCCGGAATCCCGCCACGATAATCCCCTGCGGAGCTGCAATGATGACCCTGAGATCGCTGTCCTTGCACAGTCGCTCGGCCGCGATAGCGCACAGCTCAAAGGTCTTTCCCGCGGCCATGGGAGCGTTCAGGATGAAGTTGCGGTGGCCGGTGAGCTCCGCAAAACATCGCACTTGCCAGGAACGCAGCTTGAAATAGCCGTCCGTCGTCTCGGTCGGTGGCGTGGGCACCGCCGGTATCTCGAGCCGCACTGCCGGGTGGTAAAGTTCCTGCTCGCCGGGCGGTTTCTGGTCTTCGCCTAGGGCCACGTCGGTTTCATGCGTGTCCGGCGCGGGCGGGACGGCTTCCGAAGGCTCGCCCGGGGTGATCGCTGGCTGCGCGCTCCCGACGAGGCGCGGGATCCGTGCCAGAACTGGCGAGAAGGACGAAGAACTGTCAATATGCTGTCGATCTGAATTCATGTGATTATGTCTGCCTTAGTCAAACCGGAGGCTACGAGCCGACCCGGCAACGGGAGTGCTGCCCGGGCACCCCACACTCTTGCTATTTGCGTTCCGAAGTGTCTAACGTTCCATGCCTATGCTTCGTCTAGCGCATACACCCGCGTCAGTAGATCGCCAATCACTGTGTCGTCACCAACCTCGGATGGCGTGTCAAACGTTGACTTGGCCAAATTCATCGTGGCGTTGATTTCCGCACAGGCAAATGCGCGGAGCTTGAAGTTAGCGCCGGTCTTCATGTCCCAGGGATCGCCCGGTGTCATTTCCGCGAATTCAGGCGGCGGGTCCGTCACTTCCTTGATCTTTTGTTGTATGGTATTGCCGTACCGGAACAAAAACACCCTGCCGTTATTTTCTGGGTGCTTTGGATCATGGACTACCAGAATGTTAGAGACATAGTGTTTGGCAAGTACACCTACTTTGGTTTCCGTATACCGTTGACCATCACGCGACGGTAGAAAGCGGATAACCGCAGAGGTTGTTTCGGACATAATTGGATTGTCAAGTTGCCAATAGCGAGGGTCGCAAGGGAACACCGTTTCTTCCAGTGTTTGCCAGTGACCGTCTATATGGGCACCTTCTACCACTTCGCCAGGGACACTAACCCACGTGTATCGCTTGGCTTCTTCTTTATATTTTGTGAGAGCCGCTGTGTACAGGTCATCGTAAGTGTGATAATTGTCCGTGGCAGTCCACTTTTCGTACAGCCGGTCAAGTAACTTGCAACTGACAGACAACCGGTTGCAGAACGAATTACTGTCAAGCCGTCGCAAGTCCATCTGAACACTTCCGTCTAAGGCTTCCCACACTTGATCGGGGGCCCATCCATTCGGACGGAGCACAGCATTGAACGCAATCAGCTCCGCTACGGACGCCACTGGAAAGTATTCCGACGCGGCGGCTGCTTCCATCGGCAGAGTAGATTGGACGCGGCAACTGTCATCATGGTATGCCAGCACTGCGACCAGCGATGGATGTACTTGACCAGAGCCAACAACCTTGAGTAATTCCGTCACCTTGTATTGTGCCGCCTTCATCTCATACGCCAGGATTTCTTCTTGGGTTGGGCTGTGATCCCAGAAGCCTTCTGGATAGGCGTAAGGGCTCCAGCCCGGATAGTCGGCTCCGATTCGATGGACCTTCGGCGAAATCCGCGCACGGAAAGCATTTTGTTCTTTACACAAATCGCAATAAAGTTTATCCGCTTCGGTGATCGCATCGCGCACTGCATCGTAAGTTTCATCTAGCGGTTGCGGGGAATCGGTGCGAATCATACGCAGACCCGCAGCCGTTCGATAGATGCGCCAAGATTGTTCTGGGTGTGCCGCGACCCAATCTTCTATGTTTGCGATAGCTTCCATTTGCTGAGCTTGAATGTGAATGTCAGAAATACCAGCGCCGTAATTCAGGTCAACATCTACCATCCCAAGATCCGGCGAGTTTAAGACTCGGTATCCATAATTGCTTCGCGTGATTGCGAAAGGCGACGAACCGTCTACCGGTTCATGTCTATATTCAATCGGCTCCAACTGCCAGCCCCGGTACATGTGGCGTTTACGCCATGTGGTTCGTTCAGCGAAGGGCAAGGCGTTCTCGCGTGCCCGTTCCTGTTCTTCCCGCTCAGCGCGGCTCAGGGTGACTTGTTTCACTTGTTGTTTCAGCTTTTCGTTGGCTGTTTCTTGTATTTGTGGTTCTTGTATGTGTGCTGCTTGTTCGTTTGTCATAATACCTGCCTCCTTTCCCGCAGACTGGTTGGCGACAAAGTGGAAAGGAACTTCAAATACGCTTTGTCGTATCTCGGGGCAAGTCTGGCAACGCCCCAGTTCGCACTACGCAGCGGTGGCGCGAACGTCGAGAGTGTGGCCTCTTGATGACAGCCACACCGTTATCAGTCGTCCTGCTCATTCGTCGAAGCCGGTCTTTCATCAATGCCAGGCTCTGCGGTGGTCCAGGCGAATTCTTGCATTCCTGGCCCGACCCCTGGACCGTCACCTTGTGCATACCTCGGCACTTGATTCGTCGCGACAGTCAGCACATCCCGCAAGAAGCCCGCGAACAAAGTCCTGGAATCCTGGGAGGAGGTCCGCAGTCCGCTCCCCAATGAAGAGGCCCACGTCGTCAGTATCTATCACGATCCACCGAAATACTGGGTAGAACTGCCGGCAGAAAGTCATCGGCCACGCGTTCGACGATTGAGCCGTAAATGGGGCCCAATCAGCGGGAAGAACCCCCAGGCGGCGAAACATCATCATTCCGGGATCTTTCGGAGTGAGGGCGTCGCCGTTTGGCTGGAATGGCCGCAGATCGTTTCTGCCGGCCTTCACGTATTCCCGTACATCAGGGCCAACCTTGGGCAACGCCGCCATCGCCTTGTTGAGTTCCCGCCGGGTGAGCGGCAGTCCGGCTTTGCGCTCCGCAACATCCGACGGCACCAGACCCCACCACTCCATTTCGAAAAGGAATCGCGGGCGGTCGTCTTCCAGTTCATATGTATCGATAAATGCTTCCACTGCAGCCGCAAGCCAGCGCTCGAAGGCTAGCGGCCGGTTGTCTTCACGGACGGGCTTCACACGAAAGAGGTCGTCCACGAAGGCAAGAAACTGCTCCTTCTCTTCCTCTTCGGCACCAGGAAGCGTGTCGTAATAATCACACCCACCCTTGCGAAGTCGGCTGTCGTATTCGGCGACCGGGATCGTCTCGCGGTAGCGCATGCCGTGCACTGTGTTTGTCAAAGCTGACAGATCCGATTCCAGCCCATTCCCGGGTGGATTCGACGTTGTATTGGTGATCAGTGTTTTCATCTTCTGTTTCTTGTGATTTATTCAGCAATTTTTAACAGGCTGAAGATACTCTCAGCCAGAGTCAGGATGAATGGGTATTTGGGCCAATCTTCCTGCAGACAACGGGTACCGAGCTTACGTTGTTTGGGCCCTATTAAAGTGGCCAGGTAGCCCGGGCAAACGGCTGCCTGACAGCAAACCCGTCGTGAGTGGGTCAGCTCAATAGTGCCGCGCACAAATTGTCGTCAGAGGGGTTGTTGGTTGGCTGTGAAGCCCGCGAATGATAACCCTTATGACTCCGGCTCGCGGTGCAACCAAGGCGTTCCTTGGTCGCTTTCTATTCCAACACCATGATACCATTTAATTCCGGATTGTCAATGGGTAACTGGCGTGGAATCAAGTTGATACATCTATTCTCACTCCTCACCCGGGCATGACGGCACCGGTCGGCCCGGCGGCGCGAAAACCCGGCGCACTTCCACGAGTAAACGAATCGTATACACGCCCCCAGCAACACGCACCCGGGGTACCTTGCGGATCTTTCGGGTTTAGGGTTCATAGAAGGTGTCCGGTTTCCAATGTGATTTTACGTGCCCCTAGGATTAGACCTTTCTGCAACGCAAAGTCAAGCAACGTGGTGTCGCCAAGGTCAATCGCTTCGGTAAGTGGGTTAATGTCGGACCGTCCGGTGTATGCTACTTCGTAAGATCGCTTCAGCAATAGCCGACGATCTATGCGCCTCGTCTCCGTCTTGTTTGAATTGGGCAATGACGCCAATGCCGGATCTGTCCATGCGTCCAAGCCAGCCTTCAACGGTAGATAGACTGTCTGGTGTGTTTCCTGCGCGGCAGCGTCTGTCTGGGCGTGCAAGATGCCAGCAGCCGCATAGCTCTTAATGCGACTGTCGTAGCTGATTGCGTCGATGTCGTGCTTGTATTGCAGCAATACTTCTGCCGCGAAATCGGCAATGGTCGGATTCGGCGGAAGATGGGGCCAATAAGTACCCTGTCGAGCTATCTCTGCATCGGTGAGGGGCGACAGGGGAAACAATCCGCAACGTTCCATCAGCCAGCCGCTTACCTGCCAGTCGCAGTCTTCCGGGTGAAAATGGAACCATGTTGTGTTGGCCCTGAGTAGAACGGCGAACGCATCGCGCCAGGTCAACAGTAGGCAGGGTTCTGGTATGTTGCTGTTGTCACTACATCGTTGTGCCACAGCTTGTTTTACGTCGTCCGGTGCGTTAGGAGAACCGAGCCAAAACGAGATTTTGAGCGGGGAGTTTTCTGAATCCCAACGCGGCGGTTGAGGGGCGGCCAGGCAAGCTGCACAGGCCGATTTGTTTAACGAGATTGTCTTGCCACAGGTTGGGCAAAAGTGATTTTGGTTGTTTGACTTCATAATTCCTCTTGGATCAGTTGATGAAAACAACCACAGCAGATCAGAAACACCGTGCCATCGTCCAGAACCGCTTTGTGGATGGTGTGGGTTTCCCCGTAGTTGTAATTAGGGTTGCAGACTGGGCACGGGAGTGCGCAATCCTGGTGCTGCATTACCTTATCGCAGGCCTGATATTCGTGCCCGCAGTCGGTTTTGATAAGTGACAAATTCAGTTCTAAATCAATTGTATTTGACATAAGATACGTCCTATTTCAATGGGCGTGCTGGAAAGATGCCAGCAACGCTGCGAGTCTTACCGTCGAGCGTGCGGTTGCTCGGTATTGAGCTGCAAACACGCCAAAAGCGTGCCAGCCGGCGACGGCGCCCGGCTAGCCAGCGCAGGGTTCGTCGACGCAGCTCTGCAAAACGTTTAATGCTTCAATCAACTGTGAGTATGCCGGCGAACAAATATGGCGTCAGAGGAGGCCTTGGATGGCCTCAGACTTCGGCTCGCCTGGCACTGGAAGTGAACACCGTCGTAATGACGCACAAGATGCGGCATTGAACGGCTGCTTCTGTTTACCTCTCTATTGTCCCACTGATATCCACGCTGTCAAACCCCATCCACTTCGATGCATCCATTCGCAGGCGCCACACTCGTCGGCGAGACTCGGTTGGGGCAAGCACCAGGCGCTGCACCCTTTGCAACCTGACCTCAGCTTGCGGGGTCGTCGGTGTCCTGCCTATTCGTCCGGGACTACTACGGCTCGCGCGGCGATCAAGCAGCATGCGATTCGTCCTTTTCAAAAAGCGCGTCGAGATTGGCTAAGCTGTGGCTTTCCCAGTTGCTCGTCGAGGGCCGGACGGTAATCAACTGGTAGCCCTCAAACTCGAGGTCATCAAGCCACAGGCGAACTCCTCTGCTCAGCGCTCCACATCCTTTCGCAGGTGTCGTAGAAATCTTGAAGGGAAACAAATGGCACCGCAAATGCCACTTGAAACTCAGCCCGCGCCGATACGACCAGGGAACCACGATCGATCGTGACGTCCTCCACCTCAATCTGGAGGCCCTCGTCTTCGGCAGGCATGTCGTCACAAAAGCTCCTGGAAAGCGGGTCCACGGCAGATTCGACCGCTGTTGGATCGAACGTACAGTGAATCGAATGTCGTATGAGGTCCGCAGTCTTGCCGCGATCGCCAGGCGCCAAGGCATTCTCCCCCTGGGACACCGAAGGGTAACGGGCAGACACCAGCGGGCTCATTGAAAGCCGCGCGCCTACAATTTCGGCGATAAAGGTATAGGTGATCGCAGCGTCTGCGTCAAACTCGATGAGTGCGTCCCGGTAGGCTGCCGCCTGGAATGGATCAGTGCCCATGAAACTGCCTGAGGTTCTTCGCTCCATTGTTTGTTCACACCAGAACTCGACGCCCCGAGAAAATCTCTCGCCCTCTTCCAGGAAGGCCAGGGTGAACGTGACTGGTCTGTAGAGATAACTCGCTGCCACCGCGCGAAGCCAAGCGATAGGTGGGCACCATGCAGTAAGGAGGAATAGTCGCACCATCTTCCGGTCGCCATTTACTTCCTCGTTGACGACAGACCAGTCGTCTTTGGTGACGTTCCACTTCGTACCCCAGTTCCGCTTCCGCCAGCCGTACCAGTCATCTTGCGGGTCCGTGTCTGCATCGTCTGGCTCCGCCTTGTGTCCGGCAAAGCCACTTGCCCTGAACACCGCCAAGAAGTGGTCCACCACCGCGGATGGGCCATAAATATCAAGTCTATTGGAACACCAGTTAGGCATAATCAGCCTCCGTGACGCACTTGCGGCGACTTTGCAGCCAGAAGGCTGTCGATAGTCGTGTAGTTGACATATTGACTAGTTATACTCGCGTAGGTCTGTTGAGCGGGCGTCCACCGCAATCAGCTCCCCTACGCCATCATTGAGGGAGGTTCGGGGTCGGGTCCATGTATTGCGTTTCCTTTGCCAGCTTTGTCAGGCACAGAGATCGGGCGCACCTACGTTGTATTGTTGTATAATGACGCTCTTTGTCGCGCTTCCCCGGGCATGCATCGGGACGAACACTGTGCCCGCAATTTTGCCAAAAAGAGGCTTTTCCGGCGTGTAGGTTCTAAAGTGGCCACGACAGATATGTAACGCCTTCTTGATACTGCTTTCGTGTGCATGCCCCTCGGAATGCAAGATTCGGCGCATTGGCTCGATGTTGATGGTCCGGAAACGCACCAGCGGAACACCATGACGCTTGCGGTGCGCTTTGGCCAACTTGGGTGGCGGAGCAACCGTATCTACGCTCACGTTGTGGCAGTGCATGAATGAGGTCGCGAGGAATGCCGGCCGCATCAAGTTGACGTACGCTCGCTGGAATTCCTTCGTCTCCTGTGGATCATCCCCGCTAACGAACTGCTCCTCGATGCGAGCATCAAAGCAGCGGCCATCCTCCCCTACCTGGAGACGGTAAGAGATCACTGGACCGACCACAATTGAGTCGCGCTGCTCGGCGTCGCTAACATAGAGTTCACACTGAAGGGAGACGACCCCAATCGGACCAGCTCCGGGTTGTGCGGCTCCCTCAAATCTCATAACGTGGACGCCGTTCCATTTCGATGCTGCACGAATACTCGCGAATGGACTGACCCACTCGACAAAGTAGTTGTCGAACGGTGGCATGACGTTCGGGTAATCGTTCCATTCCAATTCGTCAGCGACATAGGCTGGGTCATCGTCGGGTTCAGCAACATCGATCCAGAGGTACTAAGCCACGTTGTCCGCTACAACCGGGACGGCAGCTTGCAACTTCTTCAGGCAATCCCCGCTGGTGTACACGTCTCCCCGGCAAATCAAATCAAACATTCTCGGCATAGTTACATCCTCACTGCTCTATCAACTGAAGGCCACGAAGCACCCGACGCGATGGGACACGGCTCCCGCAAATCAGGGCGAACCCTGGGCAACGCCGCCATCGCCTGTATTAGGTCCATCGCGCAATCCCAGTCCTACGTATGTTTTCATTTGTCGCTTCGTCCGCTGTTGTCGTGCCCATACCGGTACCGTTGGTCGTCGGTAGAGTCGCAGCATGCTGGTTTCGGTTCGACAACCGCACAGCGCTCAACTCCACGTTGTTTCTGCTTCGTGTCATGAAATCCCCGCGCAGGAACGACCGCGTGGCTCGTCCCGGACACTCAAAGAGCTTTGATCCACATCTTCGTTCACGATGTTGAGGTACCACTCGGGCGCCTCCGTGAAGGCGCAGCAATGCGCGGTGCCGAACACTCTGTATTGCGGTTCGCTCTGAGGTGCAGACCACAGCACGTTTCGATAGGCACGAGGGCTCGCCAGCGCAAAGTGACTGATGAAGCAGAAGCGCAGGCCGGCATCGTAGAATGAATCGATCACGAGGGTCATCCAATCATACGCGGCGCCATCCCATGTTTTCGCTGTGACCGCTGCGACTGCATCGCCTACACACGGAGCGTAGCCTTCAGGGCCGTAGCGCAACCAGGCCGCAATTTGGTCTTCGACGGTGACACAGCTGAATTCTGGGACTGTTGGCCAATCGGTGAGACGGTTGCCGTTCTGATCTACAAAAGACAGCTCCGGCGGTATGGGCGTGAGGACCTCACCGACATTGGTGAATCCTTCCGAGGTCAGCACGCGAAACGCAGGTTCGAGGGCCTCTGCTGGCTGGGTAGTGCGGGGAGGGAGACAATCCCAGCCACGGTCAATCAGCACGCGAACAAACGTCGCGAGAGCAGGCGGGGGACCCCATACGCAGATGAATAGGTTGTTATCAGGACCAATTTGACCGCCGCGTTCGTAGCAATCATCGTAGTCGTCGTTGTTTGGGACGTTGATAAGTGTCGACATCGTTAAATACCTTGTGTGTAGTTCTGTGGTGATGATCTTGCAGTTAGGTTCCTACGACCTCGTCTTCAAGTTGGCATGCCTCGCGATAGTCGCCGCTGGCCGCTGGCGGCGCCCGGCCGCACATGGCAAAGTGGCCCAGCCGAGTCACAGGCAAGCCTTCGACGCCGCTCTGCAGACGGCGGCACTGGTCAGCAGTTGTTTAGGTGCCAGCGACCACATATTTCGCCAGAAAGGGTTAAGGATGAACCTTAGGCTCCGGCTCGTCCGGCACGATCGGGGATACTCCGGGGCCCGCGGAAGTTCCGAGCGATGAGAGAGAAATCAGGCAAGGTTGCGAAAGAGCGCCTTGGTGGCTGTCGCGTTCGCCCGCTCTTTGGTGGTCATGTCTCATTCCCAAATACCAGTGTAGCACCTCCTATTACTCTGTCCATTGCCGTCGGGAGTAAGTCGCTCCGTGTCGGCTGCGGTCATCAGAGCAACACCTGATGCGGGTGTGTTCAGTAGCGTTCTCGATGGCAGGATGTTGTTTTCCTGTCTCTTTGTTCCGTTCATGGGAATGGTCGTTAACAAGCCGGCACTTACGTCAACGCCGGCGCGGCGGAAACATCACGCCCCGTAAGGGGTGTCAGCATCCACGGTTTGCTGCCGATAAGAGCTGTACCCACCCGCAATCCGGCTGCCTGCCCGAAACGATGTTCGCGGTGGTCTGGTACGGCAAGGCCCGACCGGCCGAGAAGATCAGGACTTCCTGGGCCTTGATGCAGTTCTTGGGGTTTTAGCGCCAGATATCCTTCGCGGGCTCGGCGCTCCCATCGACCGGTGTCGATGGGCGAGAGCCAGCAGCGACGACGCGGTACGCAGTCTATAGCAGTCTCTTAAGCGACAACTCCCCAGAGTTCCATGAGAGCACGGCCGGCACAATCCGAATGCTTCACCTGCGGCCATAACGTGCTCAGGGGCTACTTCATCCCCCCGGCGGCGCTTCATATCGAAGTGGTGGTGCGGCATCGAGTATTGATTCCACACCCGTGCGACCTTGCGGAATGTGCTGACGATCTCAGCCAGCCGCACCGGTTGTTCGGTCAGCATGATCGCGCTTTCGCCCGTGAAGCCGAGTGGGCGGTACAGATAATAGCTCTGGTGTCCGCTAGTGGCGCTGCCTTCGCGAATGCCGTATTTCGGCCCGATAAAGACTGATTACGACTTCCTGCTCGTTGGTCTGCCCGAATATAGCTGTCCTCGCGCGGACGTCCGACCACAGGCGACGCGCGACGTTCACTGGTATTGCCGGTGTCTGTGTGTCAGTTTAATGTGCGTTCCTTCTAGTCGCGACAACTACAGAGTTCCTCGGGCAAGTACTGGGCGCCGGTCGCGAAGATTCAACACAAAGGCACTGTGATGGGATTTGGACGTCAGGATGAGACCCAATGAAAAACGGAGAAAGGCTTCTACACCTTGCTCCGTTTCTATTGGTGCGTTGTTGAAGGTGTGCTGGGTGTTATTGGCGTATCCATCTGTCGCCAGTGACAAGCCATGTCATACCCTCCAATACTGGATATTCAGAGACCAATTGGCTTAGCATGACCACCAGGCGCAATTGGATTTCCTGTTTAGTGGTTGTATCAACGACGAGTGCCGGCAGCGAAAGGTCCAAAAACGTCGCCTCATCGCCTAGCTGGCCTTCGGCTGCTTCGTCGTCTTCCGGCTGTTCGCTTTCAATCAGCTTGTTCGTCGGGCTTTTTGGGGGTGGGCTTGCCGGTGTGCTTTTCGTTTGCGGTTCACTTTCTACCGGCTTGTTGTGTGTTGATGCCTTGACCCCAGCGTTTGACGCACTACCGCTTTTGTTTTGGCTCTTAGCGGCTTCAGCATCTTTGCGGAGCTTCTTTGCTTTCGCCACAGTCAGGGATTTGCAACCAAGTTGTTCGGCATGTTCAAATGTCTCGGCGTCCATCTGGATGAGTTCATACTGCACAGTCCAATGTTCCGGCAGATCATGTTTTTCAGCCAATGCAGCCAACCGTGGGTTGTAAGCCAATCGCATCATTTTGTAGTGGCTTGAGATATTGAGCGAATCAACTAAGAGTGCATAGTCTTCACTGCTCAAGTCTTTGTGTGCGGCCTCGAGCAGTCTAGCTATCTCAGTAGCGGACGTGAAGGCGGCTTGTGTATGCGTGAGGAATTCGTCCAGATGCTTCGAGATTTCTTCCTTGTAATACTTGCGGAGAAGTATTGGGTTGTTGATTATTGTTTCGTGTGGAAGCACTGCGCTAAGTGATTCCATTGGCGTGGCGTTCAGTAGCTGTGGTGACATTGTGTCTGTGTTCCTTTCACTTTTTAGAATAGCACGAGGAGACCAAACGACCAACTCACCGTCGCCGGAAGTATATAGGTGGAGTTTCGGAAGTCCGTTGAAGGACTCAACTCCCGCGCACCCAACTCCATAACCGCGTTGTTGCCCGTGATAAGTGCCATCTTATAGTGAGTAAGGCTCTTGAAGCGGCGATAAGTGGAAACGTTTCCACATGCGCAGTCGTAACTAGGAATGCCACTGTCATAACTAGCCACATGCCTGGTATAACTAGCGTTCCCTTGGCTGCAGGGAGTGCGGTGAAGGTTTATGCGATGGCGTGCGTGGACGTCGTGGGCTGTTCAGAGGCCGCGGCTTTTGCAGTCGGTCGGGAAGCTAGGCGGAGTTGAAGCGTCACAGCCTTGCCACATGAATCCTGTGCCCCGGCTGGGGGTTCTCCGGCTTGGGTACCTGCGGGCGTACGCGGGGGGCCGGCGGCGATCCCGTTAGCCGCCATCGCGGAGGATTTTGTGCCACGATACAACCGGCGCCAGGGGATGCAGTGAGCTCTATTGTGTCACTTGCCTTCCGAGCGGAGCGGCGTGCGAGAGAGAGACAGAGAGCTTTGTCTCAACGGGACCAATGGCGGAGACCCTGGGGGATAGGGGAACAGTCGCTGTGCAGGCAGCCGTCCCGCGGAATAGATATACCTGTGCTCTCCAGCTGTGACTCGGGACGCCGGGCGGATATGCGGCATTAGACGCTCGTCAACGATCGCGAGGTGTATTCCTCTTTGCCGTTCGGGCTCTATCGTCTCAGGCTCATCGTTGAGAAATTCAGCACTTCTCGGCAAGCTCGTTGGGTGTTCGGTGGTCAGGCATGCGGTGGGCCGTTCGCCATTGCACTCATCTCGCCAAGGTCCCGATTCGACCCTGGTGTGAGCCGGTAAGCGTGCTGCAATGGCTAGCGCGGTGGGATGTGTAGCGCCGGCGACCGGGAGGCCGCTGAAGGCGCTGGAACCTGCTGGATAGCGACTCCCGCGGATGGTGGCGTACCGCGGCTCCTTCTCATGACAAAGTTCGGAGTGGAGGAAATCACCACGCTCGAACACCTGCAATTGCGGCTGGAATTGGTTGCGCCGGGACCGCCACCGGAAAATGATACGGCGCGCGCGGAGGGCTGTTGCGGGTCGTCTAAGGGGCTGGCGACTTGCAGGAGACCGAGACAGTTGCCTGCCGGCGGTGGCAGGCATAGGGTCTGCGGAGCCGATAGCACCGCTTGGGAAAACCGCGGCCCGGCGCCGGTACCGGGGTTGGGCCGATACGACAGTCAAAAGCGGAGCGTTACCACAGTACGGTGAGTCTTGATCCCGCGAGGGTCGGACGCGACGCCGGCAGGATTGCGGACGAGGTCACTGCGCATCCGGTCGGCCTCGTGGATCAAAGGTACAGGTCACACTGCAAATTGAAGCGGAAATCCCGGAAGGCGCTTCAGACAACGTCGTACGGACGGTAACAAAGAACAGCCGAATGGAGTTTCACGAGCAGCAGCGGCTTCGAGACGTATCGACCTTCCTGCGCAATAGCGGCCCATGGCGCTGCCGCGGGGATAGATGGATGCCTCCCCCCGGCCCCTGCGAAACGCTCCTGTGCCCTGTAAACGGCGCCGTGGGTACGACAATTCGCATTCCGGCGGCGCCAACCTTTCTAAAACACGGCTTTCCCACCAACATCACACACGACGGCACGCATGATCCGAGTTCCTGGCGGGTCCGATACACTTCCTGTGCAAGCGCCGTCAACATGGAACGTTTGGCGGCGGTTGATCACTTCCGTTTCAATAAGTTTCTGCGCGGCTCCCAAATCGGCAGTGGTCGCGTTGTCTATAAAAGTGTGGATTCCTTCAAGTATTTTCATTTCACTCTGGCTTGGTGGCGTCCGGTTCCTGCGCGGCGGTGTTGCATGTAATATCTTCCGATCTTTTAGGGCCGCTGTTATGCCATCCGTCGCCATCTAGCGTCCAAGCTTCGTCCGGGTATGCGGCTTCCAATCGAGCAATTCGCTCAGCCGATGAGGCATAATCGATGTATGGTGTTTCGTTGGCGTGAGGTACCTTGGACAACGGATCTTCGGCTACCTTGTGCGCGGCCTTAATCAAGTCTTCCACGGCTTCTGGTGTGCCGGTTGGGTATGTGCTATTACTTACCTCGTAGCTTAAGTGGTCTTGTACATCGGTATCTTCGGGGTGCGCCGCCAATATGTCCAGAAGTGCGTTTATTAATTCGGCATGGGTTGTGTAATCGCAATCGTCAAGGGGTTCATAGCACCATTCTGGTTCCGGCGTCGGTTCCTGTGCGGCGTAGGCGGCTTCCATTGCTGGTTCGGACCCATAGCGTTCGTAATCGTCAATGTCATCACACAGGAGTTGGAATTTAAAATCAGACAGGGCATTGCAATAGGCGTCAATCTGTTCTTGCGTTGCGGTCGCCGCCCACGCAAGGTATTCGGCTGGCCCGTGGAAGTGCAACGGTGGTTCCTGCGCGGCGGGTTCTGGGTGAGTAAGTTTAATACACCAGCCATCATCAGGGACATTGTGTTGCGGCAGCGCGGCCAGCCGCTTGGTGTCTGCGATCACTTTTGCAAGGTCTTCGGCTGTCCAAGATTCGTCGACTGTGAGACCTCCAGCTTGACCTCCAACAAACTTACCAGCGAATTGTTCCAGAGCCGAATCAGCATAGACCGTATAGAGCAATACGGACAGTGCCTCCTTATCTTCGGGAGTTTTTTGGAGACGGTAGACAAGGCTGTTTAAGTACCCGGCGTGGGTTGCCTGTTTCGGCGCGGCGCTTGGGTCCCGGTTTTCGTCATCCCCGACATCATAAGGCAGTTCCAGCCAGCCAGTGTCCGAGCATGTGCGTATCTTCTTTACGAGCTCCGCCTTTTTCAAAGCCTTATCGCGATCAATCACCGGCTCAAGCAGCAATGGACGGTACTTGTGGTCTTTACTCCAATCCTGAAAGTGCAAGAATGGTTTTGCTAAGTCAGCAGCATGTTCCACTGCTCTTCGTTCTGCGTAGGTCATAATAACTACCGTCCTTTCACATGGACTTGTTGGCGGCAAAGTCGAAAGGACCCGTAGAAAGACCTTTGTCGCATTTCGGGGCGAGTTTGGCAACGCCCCAGTTCGTAGGCCGCAGCGGGTCGTACGAATGTCGAAAGGTCAGTCATGTAGAAGCGAACTAAGGGCTAGGGGTAAGTGCGTGGCTTACGACTGTGAGTGTAATTGGCGGACTGACGCTTGTGCTCTACTTACTTCTGCCTGGCTGATGTTCCGAGCCATGACCAGCTTACTATGATCTGGCGATTTGTCAAGGCGACGGTTTGGCGCGACCTTCGCGGAAATCGGAAACGGCTAGGCACATGTGCTTGCCACCTGAGAAGGGCGGCTGGTCATGGCGTGGATACTAGGCCGGAGGCTATATGTCTCTCATCCGCAGACACTCGACAACGTTCGGATTGGTTGTATACCATCGGCGGTCAAGGCGGTCCCATCGAGTGAATCCGTGTGCGAACGCGTGCTCCTTCTGTAGGTTGCAATACCAGCGATGTTGCTCATTGATTATCTTATGGAAGACGTCGATCATTCGGTATGCTCTCCAACCACAGCAGCGTGGATCTGGGTCCTATCAAGAGAGCGGTTTCGAACCCTTGCCAGCGATGCGACTTGGTGCACGGCGCTCCCGCGCTTCATTCGTTCGCCGCCACGATCGCCGGCCCAGCGGATCATACTGTGCCACGTCGCCCCGGATCTCGATTTGCCACGGCGGCATTGCCTTTTCGTGCAACCTTAGCCGGCTGCTGCCCCTTTCCACTGGCCGGTCCACTGAAGTGTCTTGCTTCGATGAGGATCTTCTTTAGGAGCTCCAGTTCCTCGTTGCTTTTGGTCTTTGGGGTAGCCGGTGGCATGTCGGTGCTCAACTTCCTCTTGGGCGGTGGCGGGAACGAGGTCGAGTGCTTTCTCATCTTTCACCGCCCTGGCGCTCTTCATCGGCCACGACGGCCATCGCACCCAGGAAGGCGACCGCTAGGGCCATGTGTGCCAGCCGTTTTTCATTCCAGGTACTCTGCGGGTCTCCACGGACCACCGCATGGGCATCGAGCGCCCCTATCACCAGGTGCAGGACCAGATCTTCAATTGGTGGCGTGTTGCCCGCCAGGATTGCCGCTGCCATGTCTTTCGGCAGAAGGTCTGTATTGCGGGCGAGTTGGCCGTATATGGCGTTTTTCATATGTCAGTTCCTCATTTCGGGCGCCGGCATTTGGCTGCCGTTGAAAGCCACAGCGCCGGGAGAGCTCCTTGATGTATGTAGACATGAGAGTTGCGGAAACAAGAACCCGCTGACGCGGCGGTTCCAAGGTTCGCCGGCTTCGGGCGGGAGAATTTCGCTTGGCGTAACATACGGAAGTGACCGCTTCAACCCGTTGTGTTCTTTTGCCTGCAATCTTTGTTGCCCTCCGATTGGTCTCGACGGCACAGAGCTGGGACCGTGCTCAGCTTGGCAACCATCGAGCCGTTATAAGGGTGACGACGGGCGGCACTCCCGCGGTGCGCGCGCGCATGCCGTGGCGCCGGCGCAGAGGCGGTGCCCGAACGAAAGGCACTCGTTGTGGTAGACGGGCAAAGCGGACAGGAGATCCGAAATGTGGTGCGGCTAGCGATCAGCCGCGAGTCCGGCGATGTCGCTTTTTCAAGCAACCAGCGGGCCGGGAATCACTACGTCTACTACATGCTGTATCGAATGAGTAGGCCGGTGAATTATCCGAAGGTGGATTACCCGGAGTGGCGCGATACGGCGGATCCGGCATGGTCGGCAAGTGTGAATGCGTCCACGTTGCCGGAGGCCGAGTTTGTGAGGCTCGAATCGGCGGATGAGTTCGACCGGTTTATCGAGACGGAAACGATTGCCACGGCCGCGGAAACAGGCGCCTTGCTGGCGCGCTTCCCGAATAGGCGCTACTTCGTGTTCCCGGATGATCCGCGATTTGCTCCGTAGTTGGGTTGAGCGAGGTCCGGGCCAGGCGTTTATAGGAAGCGCTGCGCCGGGCGAGTTTTATTGTATGTAATGGAAGAGACGGTCCTGGCACTCGGCGGACTGCAGGAGCTTGGAGCTGAAACATGAAGCGGGAGTTAACGATGAATCCGAAGGTCGACGCCTACTTACAGAAAGCAAGAACGTGGCAGGCGGAGTCGAAGAAGCTGCGATCGATTCTGCTTGGGTTTCCGTTGGGTGAAGAGCTGAAGTGGGGCGAGCCCTGCTACACGTTTCAGGAGAAGAATGTCATCCTGATTGGCGGATTCAAGGACTACACGACGCTGCTGTTTTTCAAGGGTGCGTTGATGCCCGATCCGCAGGGGATTCTGGTGGCGCCGGGGCGGACGCAAGCGGGGCGGCAGATCCGATTCACGAGCCTCAAACAGATCGTCGAGATGGAGTCCGTCCTGAAGGTCTATATCGCCGAAGCGATTGAAGTGGAGAAGTCGGGCCGCAGGGTTCAACTGAAGGCCCACGAGGAATACGCCGTTCCGGAAGAACTGCAACGGAAGCTCGATGCGTCACCCCAGCTGAAGAGCGCGTTTGAAGCGCTGACGCCCGGGAGGCAGCGGGCCTATCTGCTCCATATCTCGAAACCCAAGCAGGCGAAGACGCGCGAGGCGCGGGTGGAGGCCTGCATTCCGCGAATTCTCGATGGCAAGGGGTTGAACGACTAGAGCTCACGGGTCAAGGCCTGGGGGAGATTCCTGTCATAGAGATCGGCCCCAAGCAACTCAATTGGGAATAGCACAGTCCGTCGGGCGAGTCGCGCGATTAAGCAGGAACGTACGTCAACCGAATTAAGTCATCGGCGATTAAATCGCTGGACACCAGGTGGAGCGGCGGCCGGGGGCCGGCGAAGAATGGCTGGCCACCACCAAGCACGACGGGGCGGAGGTAGAGTCGATACTCATCGATAAGACCGGCCTCGGTCAGGCTTTGCGCCAGGACTGGCCCGCCAACTTCAATCTCGCCAGCCAGCTCAGCCTTCAGCCTGCGTATTACCTTCTCGAAGTCATCCGCGACAAGCGTGGCGTTGGGGCCGACTGACTTGAGCGAACGCGACACGACCCACTTCGGCTGGCTGCGCCACGCCACCGCGAATTCGCGGTCCTCCGCGTCCCAATCAGGAAGATCTTCGTCCCAATAGCGCATGATCTCGTACATGCGGCGACCGTAGATGCTGCCCGTCAGGCCACGCACCAGCTCGATGAAGTGACGGAAGGCCGCGGGCGCAGGCGGCCCAAGCTTCATGTGGTCGACATATCCATCCAGAGACTGGCTCAATCCGTAGACAAGCTTTGCCATGCTGGAAATCTCCCTCTCACGTTCTTCAGAATAGCTTGAGCCGACTTCGCGCGGAAGTGAGGTGGAACCCTCGTCCTGGTGTGTCCCAACGAAGTCTGGGTGAGGGTGAGAGGAAAGCAGCCGTCCGCCGACTGATTGCGTTAGCAAGCCTCAGCTCAACCGCTGCATCCGAATTCTCGCGCACTTCGGGCACTTCCATTTTTGCTGTTTATGGAAAATGTGACCTTTCAGTTCCTTCATTGGAACACGGCATTTCCGGCAGGTCACAATACGATCCTCCTCGTTGTTCAGCGTAACTCCCTTCCTGGTGACACCCGATTTGGGGCGCGGTGGAAAGGTGATTGTACACCGCACGGCTATCTGCAGACTGCCTTGGCGAACGCGTCGAAGATGTTGGAGTCGCGTGTCGTAGGCCGGTCTTCAGGATGCCACTGCACCGCAACGACAAAGCTCCTGTTCGGATCTTCCACTGCCTCGATGATGCCATCCTCTGCACGCGCGGTCACCTTCAGTTCAGAACCAACCCTGCCTATGCATTGGTGGTGGCGTGAGTTGACAGCGTAGTCTTCTGTTCCGACACATGCGGCAATCTTCGATTCCGGCTCAGTCCGCACCCGGTGCTCGACTTCTTTGTGTCCCTCGATGTGCTAGTTCAGGGTCCCTCCGCGAACTACATTCAGCATCTGCAGACCACGACAGATAGCGAGGATAGGCAAGTCCTTCCGTTGGGCTTCCTCGATCAAATCCCGCTCGAGTTCATCCCGTTCGCGGAAAACATGCTTGGTCTGTGCGTGCGGCTCCGCCCCGTAGAGCGACGGATCGACATCGCCGCCACCAGTCAACACCAAGCCACGGATATCCTCCAGGCCCCGCCTCTGCGCCGGCGAAATCGGCACCGGCTCCAGTCCCGCGGCACGCACAGCGTTCACGTATGCGCCCAGCTTGTCCTCTCGGAAGTAGCTCACCGCGACTCTCATGGTCATTATTGTAGGTCGTGTGCAGGCTCCACCAGCTCGACACTCGACATTAATGAGAGCAAAGCGGAGTGCCCGATCAGTCTCGCAAACCCGCGGCGGTATCGGCACTCCAGCTCTTGTCGCCGGCGCGCAACCTTCCTTCGGTTGCATGAGTTTTCGCCAGCCGCCGTTATACAGCGTCAAAAACCGGCGAGAAGTCTATAAATAATAGTATTATATGGTACTTATTGTCGCCAAATGGTGTTCAAGAAGTCGCCGTTTGGCGAAAACTATTTGGACCTGGCTTCACCACCTGAACCCAGCAACACGAACGAGGGTTCCGGCCGCGAGAAACGCAACCACTGGAAGTTTTCGCCGTTTTGGAACTTTTCGCCGACCTCACGGCGACTTTATTCTCCTCAGAATGAATGGGATGCCGACTTCTCGCCGATTTTTGACGGTAGGGTTTATGCCGGCGGCGAAAACTCCGGGCATAGCGATCTCAAAGTTTCGGTTCGGCCACACCTTCATCAGTGTCGTCCAGTGGGAATGCAACTGACCTACTGCATGCTCAGCACCGCTCGTGTTGGGCGCACTTCAGCGGTCGTCGCGGTATGCTTCGGCCCGGCGCCCTGTGAGGCCACCGTTGCCAATGCGTACAAGCCCCACGACAACCGTGCCACAAGTCCTTCCCTTCGGAGCCGGTACAAATGGGAATCTACCGCTTTCGACGTCGCGTTCAGCTTTTCAGCCAAAAATGAGGTGGTGGCCGGGTGCTGTTGAAGTATTGCGATGATCCGGTTTCGCAGTGAGTTCTGTTGTTTTTCGAGTTTCTTCTTCATCTTCTTTTCTTGGACCTCATTCCACACCTGTTCAGCAATCGTCTCCAGTTCCTCAAGCATTCCCGGGGTGATCTTCCGGTAATGGGTGCGCCACCAGGCAACGACGGCGACGTAGCCTTGTGCATCAGACCAACCGCGGTTGTACAGGATCCACAGAATGGCATTTTGCGATTGCTTCTTTGGCTCCTTCCAATGCGCTCGGGTTCGACGCCAGAACCAATGGACTAAATCATCATGGCCGCGGCTTCTTTTTTCGGCGTCGACAAACGGCTTCATTTCGTCATCGTAGCGGCTCCAGTTCGTCATCGCGGCGGCTTCATTTCGGCAGAGCACACGCAAAAACGGCTTCATTTCGTATCGGGCGCGGCTTCATTTCGTCGCTATAACATACTAGAATATACCTAAGTAGTTATTAATTCTAGCGACGATTTGAAGCCGGATTACTTGCCGGTGCTTCGCTACGCTACGCCCCGGCCAGCTTCGCTGATTCACGTGTAAGCTTTTGTTCCTTCTGGACCACATACAACCCTTTATCAACCTTGGAAATGAATCCCTTCACACACATGCGTAGCAATTGGCTTTCGATTGTCTTTCTTGAAACCTGAAGGGTAATAGCCAACACTTTAGCGGTAGAAGGTTCTCGATTCAATTCCACAAAAATCCTCTCACCTAGATTTGGATGCCGTGGTTTCTTGATGCCACCTTTACGTTCCTGGTACACCTTTCGCCGCTTCGCGTTTCGCTCGTTTAACTTCTTGTCACGCCATTGGGCCAGCCGCTCCCATTCCGGTTCAAAGACATCAACCAAGAATTTCTGAAACCATCCGAGCGTCACATTAGGGTGGTTCCGTCTGGCCCACGCAAAGATCACACCGTGCGCATTGACCAAGCTCGATAGTCGCTCGCTCAAGATAAATGTGATTTGCTTCGCCACCTTTGTTGTGACTTGCGATTCCCAATGAGTGCGAAACATCTTCGATTCGTACCAGAGCTTATAACAAAATGAGAGACCGGGCGGCTTGGCTCCCACTTCTTCACAGACCGCATTGATGGATCCCCGAAACTGTTGGAAGGTGGGATCGTCATCGTAGGCGTACCAATAATGCTTGCTCATAAATGGTTGTGCTTTCCTGACTGCCGGGTTGCGACAGTCGAGTCTCACAGGGTCAGCAACGATAGATCATGCCACCCGATCCTCATTTAATTGGGCCAGAAACGCCTTCAGGTCCCAAGCTGCGATTCGGACTCCCTTACGGCCGACGCGCTGGACCTTCAGGTTTCCTTTCCAGTACCAATCGCGCACGGTCATTTCGTGAACGTTGAGCAGTCTGGCAACTTCGCCAACGGTGTAGTGTTGATCTAACATTTCTAACTGGGTGTGATTCATGCCAATATATAGCGCCGCTGAAAGTTGCCCCTCCCGCCCCTGTTCGTGTGCACAAACCAGCCGCATCATCTGGCTCCAGTTTTCAGCATCCAGGCAATGGAATGCGGCCAGCTATTCGAACACGCGGATACGTGCCCGGACTAAATAGTAGTGCTCAAAGATGGTTGTGAACGTGGGCAGGTCATCATTCCCTTCTGCCTGCCCACGTATTCAGCGAAAACCTCCCGAGCTTCCATCCCCTCTATCTCTGCTGTAATCACAGGTCGGCCGAGACCCCGGTTGACACAACTTTCGCGCTGTTGACATAACTTTTTGAGTTGTGTCAACGCTTAAACACATGAAAATGCTAGACTTCCACGTCGGTTTACATAACTCACCCTTTTTTCCGCAACTCTCTCTAGCATTTGCCTTACGTGAAGAGACTTTACGGAAAATGGGTCGAGTTATGTCAACATGTCCGCCGTGTGTCACTATCTCACTGTGGGTAAAGGGCTTAGCGACACCGAACCGGCCAAAAGTTATGTCAACAGGGCAAAAGTTGTGTCAACAGGGCCCGAGTTGTGTCAACGGAGTCCAGGATCGACTCGTGCCTTGAGCGGCGTATATCGTATAGCTCCGTCCCGGCCGCGTGCGCTCCGTGTGATAGCTCCCGCGACACGATGAGCGGTGTTTCTCGCCACATTGATATGCAGCATCGGGCGGCGTAGCCAAAATCGCGAAAAACGATATGCTCGCCTGTTCTGCTCGGTCGGTACGACATACCTATTCGAAAGGGACGAGATGCAGCCGGTCCCATGTGTTTTCGCGTGTCTAAATATCCAAGCATATGCAGATGTGCGCACCGAGGAAAACATAATGACAAAGACCTTTCCTGATTTTGCCAAAGGCTTCTGGGACAAGCCGACACGAACCTACAAGCCCAGACCGACCACACTAAAATTCACCGTCACCGCTGATTCAGAAGAGCGCCGCGAACTCCGTGGGCAAATAGCCGGAATCATCCAGGAACTTCATAATCTCCCTGAACTCACCGACACCGACCGCCGCGTTCTGAACATCAGCAGAGCCGTTGAATTCCTGCTGGAGGGGAGGTAGGGATATGCAGTACAAGAAATTTGACCATGCCCTCGCCTTGAAGATGACCGGCGAAATGCGTGATGATATCGACCGGGCGCTGGTGCTGGTCCAAGATACTCTGATCCGCACCAGGTCAGAATTCATACGCGCGGCCTGCCAGTATGCGATAGACAGTCTTGCAGGCGGCTGTGGTGATGCGCCTGTCAGCGTCGAAGAAAGGAAGGCGCGGGTGTTGTCGGATGCGGATGAGCTAAAGATGCCAGCGGAAGATATAGTCAAGTCTGACGGCTTGTCTAGTCGACCGGGCAGCCGAGGTTGACAAGATCCAAAGGAATGGTAAGATTTAATCACTGCCTGCACAACCAGCACACAGTTAGTCAATTGTCTTCCTTGGCACTCACCAACGACGTCCATTGATTTGCCGGATGCGCACGGTGGTAGGAAAAGCAGATGAAATATGATTTAGAAATGTTACGTTCAAAGGTCAACGCTCTGGCCGCGACCAAGACTGTCGCAAAAGACAGTGAAGGCTATTACCAGCCATTTACGGACGAGAAAGGGATCGGCAGCGCCATTCTCCGATTCTTACCTCCACTCGACGACGAAGACTTCCCGTTCGTTCGAGTTTATAACCACGCCTTCCAAGGGCCGTCAAGCAAGTGGTTCATTGACCTATGCCCCACGACGCTGGAACAGCCCTGCCCGGTGTGTGAAGCGAATTCACTACTCTGGAACGGCCCCGACAAGAGCGTGGCATCGCTCCGCAAGCGCAAGATGTACTACATCAGCAACGTGCTTGTGGTCCGGGACCCGAAACAGCCGGAAAACGAAGGCAAGGTGTTTCTATTCAAGTACGGCTCGAAGATCATGGGCAAGCTCAACGATGCCATCACGCCGCCTTTTCCAGATGCGGACCCAATTGACCCGTTTGATGCGGAAGAGGGAGCCAATTTCCGTCTTCGTATCCTTAGCAAAGGCGGATTCCCGGATTATGACAGGTCCAGCTTCGATGCGCCGTCTCCGATTGGCGATGAAGATGTGATTGCCACCGTCTTGGGCCAGCGCCGATCTTTGTCAGCGATCATCGACCCAAGCCAATTCAAAACGTACGACGAACTGAAGCGCAAGTTCGATCAGATCGTCTCCGTCGCAAAAACAGCGTAGTGCCAAAACTGGCGGCGCGGGGGTGCGGCAGAAGACCAATTGTCGAACACTCCCACGCCGCCTTTCCTTTTCTCTTGGTCTTGCCGCGCGGTTAATTAAGCCGAGCGTCGTTCGTTCCAAAAGCCGGATTCTTCCATGATGGCCGATTCTTCTTCCCAAGCCTCTAAATCCCAGCCAAGCAGGTAGAAGATTTCGGTGTCGTTTCGATCCGAGTTCCAAGCGTCCTGATCATCAATTCTATGAGCACACCTTGGCGGTCCGTTCAGTCGATTTGCGTCGGGTAGCTCATATCCCTTGCCAGACCTCATTCCAGCAAGCGCCACGGGGAAAAATGCGATCCATTGCTTTGCGGTGAAACTCCACCACGCATCGTCTTCTACAACATAAACCATCTTTGTGTAATCGTTCATTTGACCCTCGTGCTCCAACGGATTCCGCTTACAGCCCCACCACGGCGACGGCATTCTCGAGCCCATCCCCGACGGCGTTCCAGCTTCCATTATAGCCTATGGTAATGTCTGTTAACAACGGCTATTGTGGTAAAATCAGAATTGATGGAAAACCTGCCGGCAGTTCCCGCACCGACTCCCGATTCCATCGAACGGCTCAAAGCTCAAGTGCTGGATTCCGTTCACAGTCCCGAATCGAAGCGCGCCTATGGCCGTGGTTTAGACCGTTTTCTGGACTGGTGCCAATCCGAGCGGCCCGCCACCGGATTCACCAAGGCCACCGTGCAACGATACCGGGCGCACTTGGTCGAGTCCGGCCTCTCCTCTTCCACGGTGAATCTGTACATGACCGCGATCCGGCGACTTGCTGTAGAAGCCGCCGACAACGGCTTGATGCAATCGGAGCTGGCTGCCGGCATTGGCCGAGTGAAGGGCATTAAGAGGGAAGGTATCCGCACTGGAAACTGGTTGACTGTCCGTCAGGCCGAGACGCTTATCAACACTCCAGACACCGCCACCCTCAAAGGGAAACGTGATCGCGCGCTCCTGGCCGTAATGATAGGCTGCGGACTCAGAAGGGAAGAAACATCACTGCTTTCCGTAGAGCATATTCAACAGCGTGATGCTCGGTGGGTGATTGTGGACATGCATGGCAAAGGTGGCCGTGTCCGAACCGTGCCAATGCCTTCGTGGACTAAAGCGGCGATTGATGAATGGATGACAGCGGCGGGCTTCACGTCCGGCAGGGTATTCCGGCCTGTCAATAAAGGCGACAATCTGGCCGGGGAGAGCATGACGGCGCAGAGCATCTTCGAGACGGTCAAGAAATACGCTGCCGAGATTGGCGTCGGCAACATCGCCCCGCATGACCTGCGAAGGACCTTCGCGAAACTTGCCCACAAAGGACGAGCCGCATTGGAGCAGATTCAGCTCTCACTCGGCCACGCCTCGATTCAGACCACGGAGCGTTATCTCGGCGTGCGGCAGGACTTGACGGATGCACCGTGCGATCACCTCGGGTTGAAGCTCTCGAGTTTCGGCGATTGATCGGCCGGGCACGCAATGGCGGTAGCAATCGCTGGCGCATCAGAGCGGAGCATCATGAACCGGAGGGGGCACAGGTCGGTGCAGGATGTTGCGGCGGTAAATTCGCGACGGCAAGCTCTTCAGAGAGAACGGCGCAGGGAGACCGGGGCTGTAGAGCGGCTTGGGCCTCCGGTGAAATCCGGCGCTGACGGGCGCATGTGGATTCGACTCCTCGCCGGCCGGAATTCATGACGCCGCTCTGACCGCCGTTCTCTACGTAGCCGGTCTGCGACGTTCCGAGAGTGTCGGCTTGGACCTGAGCGAGTACAACATCGAAACCCGGCGAACTGGGGATCCGTGGCGCAAAGGGGTCGCAAGGATCGGCTTGGATATGCCACGAACGGTTCCGCCGATGCCCTCAAAGACTGGCTTGTTGCTCGTGGCGGCGATCCCGGGGTGCAGTCCAGGCGAGCGTGGCTTCGTCTTTCACTTCATGATCTACGGCGGTCGTTTATCTCGGACCTGCTCGATGCCGGCGCGGACATTTCGACGGCTCAAGAACTCGCTGGTCATGCCAACGTGCAAACGACAGCCCGCTGTGGCGGGCAGTGGCAGGAATACATGGGCGGGGGCAGCCGGCGCTTGTCGGGCCGGCGCTTACACCCTACACATCGGTTGGTGATATGCTTGGTAGCCGTTTCACCGCAGAGTAGTGAAAACCTGGGAATCCAGGGCTACTCTTGCCCCCGAGTGCTATTAACGGAATCCACGGAAAAAGAGGAAATTCGAAAATGAGGATCTCAATTGCACTGTTGGTGTTGATGCTCGCAATCGAAACAGCTTTCGGCATTAGCCAAGAGCCTCGCAAAAGTCCAGCGAAGATTGAGGCAAAACCGACCGCTCCCATTATCGAAGTGTTTTTGTCTTCAGGTAGGGCCCTCACCGTACCTGCCGCGCCGGAAAGGCCCGCTAATATCGAGGCGATCGCTTCCGTTCAGACGTATGACTGGATCAAATATTCCCAGTGGAAATGTGACGTGGATGCCTACCATTACTGCGACGGCAGCGATACATTCGATGCTTCAGCCCAGGGTTGGCAGGCTTGCAGGTTTCTGTATCAAGAGGCGAGTAAATCGCCGCAAACCCCAAACGGCAGCCATGAGGCTTGGCTGCATTTCAACCCTGCCAATTGGTACACAAACGATAGCGAGAGACCGTGGCGGTTTCGCGCATACGGAGCTGCCATCCACGCCCGTGGTGCATTCAAGGCGTTCGGAGCCGGTGCGTGGATCGACCTCCGCAACGTAGGCGTACGTCTCATCCCAGCCTGGGCCAACAACTACCAGCGTTACACAGCCCAATGTGAGATGCCGCTGCCGCCACACTAAATCTTCCGGCAGGCTAGAACCTCGCAACGTGATCCCGGTCAAGGGCGATTTGGTTTTACAGCGTCAAGGATGACAAGCGCAATATCGAGCTCACGCTCCAATTTTCGTGTATGCTTACATTTTGCAGCCAGTGTCGCGGGATCTCTTGACAACTTCTAGATGCACGAAATGTCTGGCCACAACCGCTGCTCCGGCGGACTCGATACCCTGAAAGACGCAGCTTGAAGCCCGATGTGTTTTGAGGAAGTAATGTAGCGGGAATGCGAAGCCACAAAAACAGTCCGATAGATCGAGAGTGACGAAAATGAAGAACAGTTCCGGGCTACTGACCCAAATTCAAGCAGCATGCGTGAGGCTCGCCGCAGCCGGATGGAGTACGTTGCTGAATGCGCACGGGTTTGACATGAACGCTGCCAATCTGAAAGCGGAACTCGCAAAGCCGCTTACGGTCAACCGCAGTATTCAGGGGTTTGAAGATTTTGCGATCGAGGGAACACGAGCCATCGAGCCTGGGCGTCCTGCATATAGCCTTCTATTCCATGCCTTCGCCTCACCGCGCGTAGTTGTCGCATTGGATGGTTCGCCGTTGAAGCTATTCCCCACTCCGGCGGAGATAGAAGCCGTCGAGAACTATGTCTATAGTGTTCGGCCGCCGACACTCGAGGAGCTTCGCGCTCGGGCGGGCGACGCGCCGCTTTCGATTGCTGTATTTGCTCGCGAATATCGTCCTGCAGCTTCGACCGTTCATCGCTTACACGCGGACCTATGCTTTTCTAGAACAGGAGTTTGCCGCGTCGGCACGGACGGACCCCGATATCTCCCGGACCGGCGAGGGTACATGCCTCTTGATCCCGCCAACCCCCAGGCATTTTGCGTTTTGCCCTGCCGCTATGCTGTCTACATTGCGGCTCAATTGTCTGGTAATGCCGAGAATTTCGGCCCAATGCGATTTCAAAAAGCGCCAACGTCAACGCCGGCATACAGTGCTGGCTTGCCTTCCCCGCTCGGCGATACGTCACGCCAGTTTTGGGTGCCGCTACACAAACTTTTCAACGGCACCGAGTGTGTAAACGGCTACGATATCGAACTAACGCTTACCCCACATCACTTCAATCAGAAACTGCGCAAAGTTCACAAGGCCTTGGCGGGCCAAGGTTTCGACACCGGATGGCACGAGCCCGATCTTAATCGTCCGCCGTTCATCTATTCGGAATACGCTGGCACCTCGTTAGCGTCATTTTCCACCAAACCCGCCGACGGATGCGGCCTGCTTGTTCCAACTCCTCGTCCCCACCTCGTCCAAACGGCCACGAATGCTGCTGGTCGGACGGTCACGCTTAAGGTTCCTCCAAATCACCCCTACAAATCCAGTTTGAATATAACCGCAAACAAGAGTGGCACACGTTCTGCTCCGGAATACGTTCATGTACGTCATCGCTACGCGCCAGAGTTGCCGGGTGGCTTCGAAAACCTGAATGAAAAACCAGACGTGGCCGAGATTGTCGGCAAGGGGGGCTACGAAGCCGTACATTACGTCGATTTCACCGCTGACGGGTGGATTGAGGCTTCATGCCCCGTGCTCCGGCTCCAACTACCGCAGAGCTTGCCGGCTTTCTCGATGATCTCGGCGCCACACTTCTTTCCATTGGTTGATGAGCTTGAATTGATGCAATGGTGGGAGCAGTCAGCGCCTCCAGATCTTGGGCCGAGCATTTGGCCCAAGAATCCTGGCAGACCGCTAGCGCTTTGCGAAATGCGTTACCCGGCGAACGTTAGCTACCGTTCTCAGTCTGGTACGATCATCGATGACACGGCGCCAGATTTCGATAATCCCGCTAACGATCAGACCATATTCGACCCTGCCGACGGAACGATGACGGCAATCGTGGCTCAACTTGAAGCGGGCAAGAATGCACCGACGGCAATCCCTCTTCACTCCCGCCCTCTACGCGCGTCAATGCTGCCGGACGGCTCTGCCGGTGTCTTCGCACCCGGCTGGGATACGAGTATCGATCGCACCGGGGAGACCGATCCTGACGACAACGGCGTCACGATCAAGCCTGGTGTCACGTTCCTTGCGACATATGGACTCGGCAGCCCATTTCCGGAAGATGCCAAGTTGTGTGCAGCCCTCAGCTCATTTTGGCCCGCTGCAGCTCCCGACATAACGAGGACCTTCGAGCCGAACCCGAAGTACGCGACGGCGACTCCACTTCCCGATGATGTGCTTGGGCAATCGCCTGGTTCCAAGTCATGGGATGGAATTCCGTCAAGGATGCTCTCAAAAACTTACCCGGGCGAGATTGACTATTTTGCGATCGACTATGGCGACTATGTCGAGGCGGCTCTTGCCGATCGATTCGATGCCCACGCGATTTCTGGTGTTGACGTATCGGAGTATGTCGCGCGAACCCTTGTTATGGCACGGGTGTTTGAAGCCGTAGGAGCTAAGGAGACAGCCGACAAGCGAGAGTGGGCGGTCTTCTCCTTCCGCGTCGCCGATCAAACGGACACCGATCTAATCGCAGCGCAAGCGGCGACGGGCAAGCGCGTCGTCGGGCCCTACGGTTACCGATTTGAGTTGTATCGCCCGTCCGGGACACGTACCCATCCCGATGCGGCAGAGTTTCGAAGGAAACTGGTCAAGTTCGCCTATATGTGGAAATTCTTCGCCGACCCGAACGTAATCCTGACCGATTTCGTCGACAAGGACCAAGCGCCAGGAAAATGGAAAGCTTTACAATTCTGAGCGCTAGGATATGCCCGGAAAGCGCTGGTGCTGCTTTAGTAGTGAAGCATGGATTCACTTATGAATTCGCGAGGGGATGCGCCCCAACATCTTGAGAACGCAGATGTCGTCGTTCTTGGCGCAGGGCCCGCCGGTACTTCCACATCGATTCGCTGCGCAGGTGCAGGTCTGAGGGTCATATTGCTTGATCAAGGCTCTGTACCGCGCGGCGTAACCGGCGAAACTTTGCACCCTGGTGTGCTCCCGGTCCTCAAGCAGCTCGGTGTTGAAGACTGCATTCTTCGGGCCGGATTCATCCGGCATTCTGGGCATTATGTACGGTGGCACTCAGATGAGCATTTCGTGCCTTTTGGAGCGGACGATGGGGGAGCCTGGCTGGGCCTGCAGGCGTGGCGACCGCACTTCGATGCGCTTCTCCTGGAACGAGCCCGCGAGGTTGGCGTCCGCATCAGACTCAGGGAATCTCCCCGCTGGCTTCTCTGCGAGCATGGGCGTGTCGTCGGCGTTGGCACAGCAACTGGCCGTGTCCGTGCGCCTTTCGTAATCGATGCAACTGGCCGAAAGCGTTGGCTGGCGCGTCAATTGTCGCTTGCAGTCGACTGCCAAGGCCCGCGCAGAATCGCATGGTACGGTTACGTTGAGGGGGACTGCGTGGAGCGCTCAGAGGCTCCTGCATTACGAGCTGATAGCAAGGGGTGGACCTGGACCGCGAAGGTTCGTCCACACGTATATCAATGGACCAGAGTCAACTTCGACAATAGGCGCCCGCCGCCGGATTGGCTGCCGGACGAGTTCCGCGGGCTAACCTCGCGGGTCGCCATCCGAGCGGCCGATGTGACATCCCAGTTGGTGGAACCCACAGCGGGCTCGGGATATTTTCTGGTCGGAGATGCGGCCTGCGTACTCGATCCTGCGTCTTCGCATGGTGTGCTCAAAGCGATCATGTCCGGCATCATGGCAGGTCATCTGATCGCCCACATGCTATCTGGCCGTTTAGCGGAGAGGGATGCCATCGATAGCTACTGCTCCTGGCTTCGCGAGTGGTTTGTACGCGACGTCGAGCAATTGAAGAATCTCTATTCCGTGTTGCCCGAATACAAGGCCGAGGTCATCGGTTGAGGATCCTGAACTCGTACCAGATAGAATGCCCGATTGTCACTCTTCTCAGAGTCGGGTCGTTGCCGATCAATATATCGACGTCTTCGCCGTCAGACAGCGGCGGCGTTGGATTGATGGTGCCGACTGGCGGGGCAAGGACCATATGAGTGCTATTGCTTAGCACAGCGGTCTTCAGCGTCACAGAATCACTCCGGCGCAATTGCTTGGCGGGAAAAACGACCAGAGGACTGCTTTCGATGATTTCCTTAGTGAGGAATGACGGCACCTGCTTCAGTTTTACAACCTGCTGGAAGCTGGGCGCCGCCGTAACTTCGTGGGCAAGATAAACCTCATGATCGTTTCCGAACAGCTGGTAGGTGAGGCGGTCCGGATAAACGGCTGCGGGATCGAACATGCGAAACTGAATTATTCGAACGATGCGAATGGTGACGTCTTCGAGTCCAGGGATGATCGTACCCCATTGGGTCGGCACTCCACCAGGGCGTGAGGTTTCCGAAATCTTACCTTTAAACGAAGTCCGCTGGCCCGATTTTATCTCGGGTAGCAAAAACACTTCTGGATCGATCGCGCACATCGCGTCGCCGTTCGCGGCGCGCCATTTGTTGTAGACGCTCAAGGCTTTCGCATCGTCGATCTTGGCTTCTAGAGTGACGTGGTAAGTATGATTTGGATTGTTAAAGAGAGCGTAGTGATGGAGGAATATGTCAGAGCCGTCTGTGCCGGCGACTAGCATAGAGTGAATCGATGGCGACTCATGATGCGCCGGGTGAGCCTGTCCTTTGACGATTACGGTCCCCTTCATTATCACGGCGTCGTGAACATCGCACTCGTACGGGAAGCCGGCAGGACCGCTTTCCTTGAGAAAAATGATGGGCTCCGACATCTTGCCGGGTTGGATGAATCCCGTGTCGAAATCCTGGGCGCTCGCTGGTGTACTCGTCGCCGTATGCGGCATTAGGTCTTGATTGACCCAGACGATCGAGTCGCCGGCCCGTATGGTGGCTGGTACGCCACCATTAAACTGATTGTTCTTGACGATTATCTGGACGGTCTCCGGATCAGCCCCTGGCTGGTGGTCGGAATGGTCTTGGCCTGAGGAAGCGAAGACGAAATACGCCATTGCTACGACAATGCTCAGCCGGACAATGCGGGTGCTCATAGTAGGGGTTTATTATACACCTCGGCGGTACGCGGCGCTTAAGAACAACTCAGGACGCCACCGCCATGTGATCTGAGGCTGCTTTGGACCGCAAAGCCACCCCGAATCACGAACACATATTCTTTCTAGGGCCGACTGGGGTGGGCAAGAGCTTCGTGCCAGTGTACTGGCACAAAAAACATGCCGAGACCTTTACTCGGCACTGTAGACGAGCGGACGAGCGGCCTCGCGGTGTCGAGATCTGGCGATTGCGCGCACCGACGACGGCCGGCTGCTGGCCATACTCCGACGGTTTGATCCGCCGGTGATCGACGACTTGGCCTAGGCCTTCGTTGATCAAGCCAGAGCGACGCGACTTCTGGGAGATCTGGGAAGACGGATCTCACACTCAATCGATGATCCTGGCTCCGCGACTGACGATGACTCGCGGGAATGAACAGGTCGGTGGCCTGACCGTCGCAGATAAAATCCTCCCGGAATTCTGTACGCCCCCCTTTCGGGCAAAGCGCTCGCCTAAAAGCGCCCCCCAAATGCGCCTACTTTGCAGCTACTTCCAGCAGAGTCTTGTAGATCACCCCTGTCCCTTGTTCAAGAGAAGAGATCGGGACCCGCTCATCGTTGCCGTGCATTCTCGTGAGATCTTCGGGCGACAGTGGAAACGGATAGATGCCATAAACCGGAATCCCTCGGTTGCGCCAGGCTCTGGCGTCCGTGCCGGCTTGAAACAAATAGCTTGTCACAGGGGCTGACCAGACATCATGTGCGTGGCGGGAAAGAGCGCGGTATAGGGCCGTGTCGGTCGATGACGGTGCCGCCGGCGCCCCAGAAGTGCTCGGCAGCAAGGAGACCTCGATTGACGAATCATTCACGATTGCTTGAATCTCGGATACCAACTCCTGTGGATCCGTGCCGGGTATGGTCCGGCAATTCAACGTGGCTTGCGCTGAGCCTGGAATGACGTTGCCGAGGAAGCCAGCCTTCAAGAATACTGGCGCTATTGTGTTACGCATTATGGCGTGGAGAAGCGGGTTCGTGCTGATCGCTACATCCGCTTCGTGCACTAGCCTCGGATCATTACTGTCCACCAAATTCTTGAAGTACATCGACATTGGTGGTTTACTCGTTTGGGCTAAAGTTCGAAAGAACTCACGGGTGCTGGCGTTCAATCGGAGTTTCGTTTCGTATCCGGCGACCTTCGCGATTGCTTTAGACAAACTAAAGATCGCATTATCGGGGCCGGGCATAGAAGAGTGAGTGGACGTACCTTTGGCCGTGAGGGTGATCGAGATCGAAGACTTATCGGCAGTCGACACACTGATGTACTGGATCCGGTTCTCTTCGCTCTTGATGACCCATCCGCCCTCGTTCAGAGCAAATTCGCAGTCGATGAGGTTCCAATGCGATTCCGCTAGCCATGTCGTATTGTAGCGTCCAACTTCCTCATCTGCCTCCGACAAGAAAATGACATCACGGCGCAGTTTCACATGATTTCTTGCCAGCATCATGACCGCTTGAGCGAACACGGCGATTCCACCTTTGAAATCCATCGCACCGCGACCATAAACATATCCGTCTTTGATGACACCTGCGAAGGGATCGACCGTCCACTTTTCACGCTCCACTCCAACCACGTCTGCATGAGCAGCGAGTAAGACCGGCTTCTCAGTACCATCGCCCTTGATGCGTGCTATGAAATGTGCCTTCCCCGCTTCGGGCGTAGGAACTATTGTGACTCCAACACCCAAGGGGCGGAACCTGGACGCTAGGAATTCGGCTATTCTTCGTTCGCTGCCCGGAGGGTTGCTCGTGTCAATGCGAATGAGTTGGGACAAAAGCTCAGCTGTGGGGTGGGTTTCCGAGGATGCCGGAATTGCAGAGGCGATGGCACAAGCAAGAACGGTAGTTAGCATGCGAAAGTCAAGCATACTGCCCCCAATGTGCCGTCGTTAACGTTGCTTCCGCTCTGGTCCGCGAGATTGACAGGCGTCGATGAATGAGCAACCACACGGCGGCAAGATTTTCGTCCGCGGAGTGCATACTAGAGAACCAGTTCATTGTACTCGATCAGCCGAAGGGCTGTGTACGGACCAAGGTCGCGTGGCAGGAGTAGGTGGGTGACCGCCGTCCCTATACCGATCAAGGAAGCTTCTCGGAAAGCGGCAGCACGCGGGCTGGAAGTTGCTGGAACCGAAGGTTCCATAGGAACTCTTCCAGTGCGCCTTCAGTTGGTTCCACGGCGGCGGGAGGGGGCTCTTCGCGCACGCCTTCAGCCAAACTCCACGAACCTCGTCCGAGAGGGCCTAACGGCTTCGGTTTAATTTCTGGCTCGTCAGAAGAAATCGTGGGTGGACTCCGGCTCCGGTAGCTTGCCAAGCGAGTGATAGAGAGCCAGTTCGAGCACCCGATACGTGCGGAAGCCGTACGATTTTCTCATAGTGACTTTGGCCTTGTTGTTGAGCCCCTCCACGACACCGCTGGAAAGCATCTTCCGAGCGCGAAAATAGTTCAAGATGAGGTCTCGATGGTTGCGGAGGGAGCGGGCGATCTTCTTCATAGGCTCGATGCGGGATCGCATCGTCTGGCGGCACCACTCATCGAGGAACTTGCCAGCCCAGGCGGGCGAATCGTATTCCCATAGCTGTTGAAAAGCCTCCTTAAGAAGATAAGCGCGGACGGACTTGAGGTTGTAGCGGAGCAGATCGCGCAAGCGGAAGCGCTGTTCGTCTTTCAGGTTCTCTTCCCGCTTCAGCAGCAACCAGCGGGATTTTCGGAGGATCGGAGCGCGTCCTTCACGTTTCATGCGGCCGGTTTCCTCGGCGCGGACCTGATCGAGCGCCTTATTCATGTTGGCAACGATATGAAAGCGGTCGAGAATGTGGAGGGCCTCGGAGCAGTGGAGCCGGATGAGTTTTAGGTACGGCTCCCACATGTCGGAACAGACGAAACAGATCTTGCTGAAGACCTCTTTGCCCATGGCAGTGAAGAATCCCTGGAAGGATTCGATGGTGCGTTCCTTGCCGATCCAGAGCAAACGGGTCACGCCGAGGTCGATCTGGTAGACCAGGGTCAAATACTTGTGGCCCTTGGCGTACTGAATCTCATCGACCCCGATGGCGTCGATCTGGCCGAGCCGGCGATGTTCCAACCCGTAGGCCACAACATGCTCGACCGCATCAAAAACCTTTTCCCATGAGGTGCGAAAGGCTTCGGCGGTTTCCTTCCAGGAAAGGCGGCGCGCCCAACGGGCCAGAAACAGCATGTAGGCCTTGGTGAGCGTGCGTTTGCCATCGCACCAAGGAACCTGCTCGACGACGACGGCCTGGCAGCGGGGGCAATCGACACGCCGCATGGTGTACAGCAGAAAGACCAGAAAGCCCCACAAGGGAATGAACTCGAAACGGCGCTCGGCGAGTTGGTCGTATCCCGGAGCAGGCTGTTGGCAGCGGGAGCAGATGGCCCGGGTTCCTTTGCGAGGACGGACCGTGATTTCGATACTTTTGTGATCGCCGCTGAAACCGGCCCGCTGATAAACAAATCCCTGGAAATGGTGGCAGCGATTTAGAATCGTGATGAGTTGCAGCATGCGATGGAAGATCGGCAAGACACGAACTCCCACGGTAAAACGCGCCGCCACAATCCGCCATGGAGTGGAACATTACTGCCGCAATCTGGATGGCTGGCCGCATTCGTGGATGGGACTGGAAGAGGACCTGCTGCCCGGAGAACAACTGCTGACGATCTTCCGTCCATTCCTGGAACACCTGGCAACCTCGAACCTGGCACCGAAGACCATTCAACGACACGTGGACAACCTGTGGGCGCTGGGCGGGGAGTTTATCCGGGATCTCCATTACGACCCGCCACAGAGAAAGAAACCGGTGAAACAGGTGCTCCTCAAAATGATCGAATACGGAGGGCCGCTGCTGTATCACGGCGGGGAAGCGGAGCAAAACTCCTTCGATGCGACGTGCCGAAAGCTCAATAGATTCCTCGAGGAGACCGCCTCCTAACGCCCCCATTCACCCACAAATTTCGCCGACGAGGCTAATTTCTTGCTCATCCGAACTCTGCGCGGTAGCCAGCTCCACCTTCTTCGGTGCCGCCTTTGCCGCCGGCTACCCGCAAAGCTGAATATTCTCGCTTACGATTTCGGTGCTGTACCGCTTGGCGCCGTTCTGGTCTTCCGTGGTGCGGGTCGGGATAACGCCCCACCACCATGAGTTCGCTCCCCTTTTACAAACTGGCTCGCGACCCCGGCAGGACGCCCCACAACACGATATTGTGAAACTAGCTCGCCTCGTTCTTCTTCCGGGCTGGTTCGATCCTCACCCGGTTGGTAGTCAACCCCGCGATGAAGGGCACCTTGTGGTTCACACACTTGCCTCCCCATCTTATCCAGTCTGGTCTCCATGTCTCTTTCAGTTTCGGTCTCTGGGGAGACACTTCCTCCAGGGTGGGTGCAGCAGAACTCTTTAGAATCCATAGAGTAAAGTGTTGACCCAATGATGGTTCAAAAGGACTGTAGTTATGCTTCTCTACCTGTACACCGTAGGATATTCCCACTTCTACGGCAACCGATGCGTTTTGACCTGATGCTTTATGTCTCAGGTAGCACTCTGGTGGGGTGAAGTCCAGACGAGGAGACCCATCTTGCAATCCAACTGGTAATTCCTCCTTTGGCCCGAAACTCGTTCAAACACACGAAGACCAAAGAACGAACCTCAACGGAACAAAGCTCTACACATGGTACCAGCCGCTTCGCCCCCTGCGGATCGCCATAAAGGGCCTGGACTATTTCTATTTAGTCGTCGTGCTGAGAACCTGGCTCCGAAGATCCCGAAGTGAGGGGCTGGCTGCTGTTCCAATGTTGTCTGGAACCGGATTGGGGAGGTGGCGAGTCCACGCTGGAACTGAGCCGGCACCAATTTGCGCCCACCAGACGACGCGAGCGGACTTCGTCTTACGTGGCCGCCTCCGAGGCCGCTTTCGACGAATGGCCACTTCCGAGCTTCGGCCTGTCGATCTGGTTGCCTCCGGACTGTTCATTGCGAGATGATTTCCTTTTCTGGAGCTTCGATTCTCTGATGAGCGAATTCAAGGAAGGCCTCTACGATCAACTGATTACGAAGCGGCTCCGCGAATCGTTCGATCGTCAGGCACCCACTGGCCTCAAATCGTTGGTCGCCGCGCTTGAAGAGAACGACTGTCCCGACTACCTCGCTCGCCACCTGATCGGCCAGATAAAGTCCCTGCTGCGTGGCGTGTCGGCCGACGACCGGAAACGGCGGCAAATCGCTCTGGCAAATTCCCTTCTGGACTTCATGCGGTCTCAGGAGGAAGACTTGATCGAACCAGACCCAATCGATCCGCCGGGCGAGATCCTGCGCGCCCTCTACCGCGGAGCCGCAGCACCTGATCCGCCCTCAACCCCACTCAGTGTATCCAGCCTGTTAATGAATGCTTTGGACGAGCCGCGCCTCGGTTTCGAACTCGAACGCGAGATGGCGACAGCCGACAGCGTATTGATGGTGGTGAGCTTCGTCCAATGGCGGGGGTGGCAACGACTCAAGGCATCCTTCCATGACCTCGCTGCGCGCCAGGTGCCGATCCGGCTCCTGACCACCACGTACATCGGCGCCACCGACTTCCGTGCGATTCAGGAACTCTCCCGACTGCCGAACGTCGAGGTGAAGATATCTCTCGATGGGCGACGCCGGCGTCTGCATGCCAAGGCGTGGCTCTTCCAGCGGGACAACGGCTTCAGTAGCGTGTACGTCGGCTCAGCGAATCTGTCCGGTCCTGCGCTCGAAGACGGGATCGAGTGGACCGTCAAATTGAGTGAGGTGGAGGCTCCGCACATCGTTGAGCGTTTTAAAGGCGCTTTCGATTCCCTCTGGTGCGATGAGGAATTCGAGCAATTTAGGCCAGATGATGAGGAGTTCTGCCGGCGAGTTAAGCTGTCTCTGGAATTTGCGCGGCAGGGGCCTGGCCGAACGGGCGCCGGCCCACCGGTTTTCTTCGACCTACGCCCACATCCTTACCAACAGGCCACACTTGACCAGTTGGAAACTGAACGGATCGATCGTGGTCATTTCCGGAACCTGGTAGTTGCGCCGACCGGAACCGGCAAGACTCTAATCGCCGCCTTCGACTACGATCGACAGCCGTATTCCGGGAGACGGCCCCGGCTTCTGTTTCTAGCCCATCGTGAGGAATTACTTCGCCAGGCGCGCGATCGGTTCCGTCACGTACTCCGAGACGAATCGTTTGGAGACCTCCTTGGCGGTGGAGAAGAGCCGACCAGCTTCGATCAACTCTTCGCAACGATCCAGAGCTTCCGGAGCCGGGCGCTGTTGGAGTCCCATGGTCCCGCGTACTGGGACTGTGCCGTACTCGACGAGGCACACCATGTCCCCGCCGAAGGCTATCGAGAGATCATCGGCGCCCTCGGGCCTCGAATCCTGCTCGGGTTGACTGCGACACCAGAGCGCATGGACGGGGAGAGCATCCTGCCTTGGTTCGACCATCGAATCGCGGACGAGATGCGTCTCTGGCACGCGGTTGAACGCCAGTATCTGGTTCCGTTCGACTACTACGGGGTCCATGATGGCACCGACCTGTCCGGAATCGCCTGGACGCGCGGTTCCTACGCCGTCGGGGAACTCGAACGACGATACATTGGGAACAGCCGTCGGGCCAACCTAATCATCACGGAGTTCTGCGAGACCTATGGCGACTGGCAGCAAGCTCGGGCATTAGGTTTCTGTGTAAGCATCGCTCACGCGCAGTTTATGGCCCAGGCGTTTCGCGATGCTGGAATACCTGCTCAGGCCATCACCAGCGTATCGCCTGCCGAGGAAAGGTCTCAGGCCACCTCGATGCTGCGCAGCCGCACGGTCAATGTTCTATTCACCGTTGATCTTTTCAACGAGGGCGTGGACATCCCAGAGGCAGATTGCGTACTGTTCTTGCGGCCAACAGAGAGTGCGACGGTGTTCCTCCAGCAGTTGGGCCGCGGCCTTCGGCTCGATACCGGAAAGACCAGTTGTTTAGTGCTGGATTTCATAGGCAACCAGCGGCGGGAATTCCGCTTCGACCAACGATTTCGCGCCCTGTTTGGTGGCACCCGCCAGCAAGTCGCTCACCAGATCGACACTGGGATCACGCGCCTTCCGGGAAACTGTTATTTTCGGCTCGACAAGGAATCCAGGAAGCTCATTCTGGAGAATTTGCGGGCGCAGTTGCAGGCAAGCCGTGCCAGAATGATCGCGGAGCTCAGATCTCTTGCGACTCAACTCCAGCGATGTCCCACCCTGCTGGAATACCTTTCCGAAACCGGCTACGATCTTGCCGACATCTACAAATCTTCCATCGGAGGCTGGCATGCGCTCCTGGCCGAAACCGAGTTATTGGCGGAAAGTCGCACCGAGTCCGACGTCTTGCTTTCGAAGCATTTCCAGCTTCTGCTTCACGTAGACTCGACCCGACGCTTGAGCCTGTATAAGGACCTGCTCACCGGAACGCTACCATCGCCGGAGGCCTTGCTCCCGCTCGAGCAGCGAATGGTCGAGATGCTCACGTTCCGCCTGCTACAGAGGGATGCACGGCAGGAAGGGTGTGCCTGGGACACCGGCTTGAAACGGCTGCAGCAGAACGCTTCGGCCTGCAGCGAGTTTCAGGAACTCTGCGGCGTGTTGTTCGAGCGCGTCAAACTCCACACGAACGAAGAGCCCGCTATAGACGGCTGCCCGATCTTCCTCCACCGCCAATACATGCGGGACGAAGTGCTGGTCGGATTGGGGCTGCCGCAACTTGTTGGGGCTCGCCACACGCAGACCGGTCGCTTCTGGCTTGACGCGATCAACACTGAGATCTTCTTCGTCACCCTGGACAAGTCGGAAAAGGCGTTCTCGCCCTCGACTCGATACGAGGACTTTGCGGTAAGCCCGACTCGCTTCCACTGGCAGTCCCAGAGCACCACGGGCGAAAACTCTCCGACGGGCCAGCGATACGTGCACCAGAGTGATAACAAAGCCCGGTTTCTGTTGTTCGTCCGGCCAAAGCCAGGCGCCCCATTTCTTTTCTTGGGTCCGCTGCGCTATGTTTCACATTCCGGCAGCCGTCCGATGAGCATCTACTGGGACCTTGAGCATCCAATGCCAGCGTGGTTTTTCGAGATCTGCGCCTCACTTCGGGCAGCTTGAATCGAGTGGATGCCCAGGCAATAGCGGTGGATTGATTTCATCACATCAGCGGACAGTCGATGTTCTGCGGACCAGCCTCTGCTTGCACCTGGCGATCCGCTTCTCCCAATCGCCGGCCCATCCTTGCTCCAACGCCTGTGTGGCGAGCGCGATTGCCTCGTTGTAGTTCCCCTGCTTTTCCAGTATCACGGCCAACTGCCAAAAGCCGACAGGCCTCGGTATCAGCTTCCATTCACGCTTAAACACTTCTGCAGCGCGAGGCGCAAGAGCGATCTGCTTTCTACACGCGACGATCGCGATCTCAAGAGCGTCAGGAAGTGTTTCGCGGTCGCGGTAGTTCAGCTCGATCATGCTTTGGTAGACGAAATGGAGGTCAACAATGTACTTCGGGTGGAGATGGAGTTTGGACAGACCATCCTCCTCGGCTGTGTGAAATATGCCCAGGGCTTTCTCTCTTGATCTCCGGTAGACCGCACAGGCGATCTCGTGCAGCAACTTCGTGCTCGTCTGGCTCGTCTGGACAACTGTGCCCGTTGTCAGTGGGCGTGGGTTGGCTTCGCCGATCGTAAGCGTGCTTTTGGAGTGCTCCGATTCTATCCAGTCGCGTTCCTCGGGCGAAAAGGCCGAGAGCCACCAGTCTGCCAGGTTGAAATAGGCGATCAGGCCCTGAGCTGGAGGTTGTATTACGTCGGCCATAGGTCCCCTCTTATGCCGGAACCTTGACTTCAAGCTCGGCAGCCTGCAAGGTGCGTGTGGTGCGTTCGGTACCTTCGAGGACTTCGATTCCTTGCTCCGTGCCGGCCCCAACTCCTAAGATCTTCGTGCACCGCCTCACGTTGTCCCCATGGATCGGCTTTCGATACACCCGCTCCCAGGAAGATTGCCGTATCGACCATTTGTGCCCCATTGCGTCTAAAACTCCACCTTCTGCAGTTCAATCGTGACATCGCGGACGCCGGGCGCATTCCATACATCGTCGCGCAGGAGGAACCGGTGGCTGTTGGTCCGCTCCACGAAAGTGGCCCTTGCAAGCGCTACCCCATGGGGGATGAGCGCCGCTCGCATTACACTGTAATCCTCATTGAACAGCACGCCCGCGAGGAGGTCAAAATGCGAGCCGGGAAGGTCACGGATCGCAGACAGCTGGCGGGAGTTGTTGTGCCTGGTGATCCGTCGCCCTTTTATCTGGTAGCGCGTGCCGTCCGGCGCGACGGCGTCGATGTTGGCATTGGAGTTGCCCGATTGAGCCCATCCGAATGCCTTACAGAACAGATATTCCGCCAAATCGCCGGTTGGGTTGTTGGAGCTTCGCGTGATGCCTCGCGCGCGGAGCTCATCTGCTACCTGGGCATGGAGAGCAAGCAATTCAACTGTGGACAGACCAGAGAGATCCATATAGGGTTTCCTTATTCGGGTGGTCCCTTCGGGCCCGCCTTCCTGCGTTGCGGGACAGAGGACTTCGGCGGTAGTTGCGACGGCCGACTTACGATCACAACGTCCACTATTCCGGGAATCTCCAACAGTGCCCGCCGGGTAGTGTCGTGTTCCTGGACGCTGGCGGAGTCGTCGTAGATGAATACGATGAGCGACTCATACCGAAGGTCGCGAAGGTATGGGATGCAGTCTTCCTGAACCTCCTTTTCAATCTTCTTGAAATCATCCTTGGTGGTGGCAAACTTCGCTTCGATAATGAGCTTCAGCGATCCGATGCCAAAATCCGCCTTATAGGTGGAGTGGCCCAGCTTCGGCAGCGCGTCTTCATCCACCACATCGGGAAAGTAAGAACGGAGGATAAGCCATAGAATGTCTTGCACTTCGCGCTCTTGGGTCACCTGCCATCGAATGGGCTTTTGCAACTCGTCCGCGTCCCAGCGCCAGCGTTTCATAGCGGCTTCGAAATTCTGGAGTACCGCTGCAACGTGCCCTGGTTGCAAGGAAGCTGCGCCCAAAGCGTGGAAGAGAATCGAGGTTACGCTCGACCAGATGAACGCCGCTTGGGAGGCAGACTCGAAATGAGGGTCGGTGGCCGCCTGGAAAAGGATGCTCTGGCGTTCGTCATTTAGTTGCTGTTGCGAAGGCTCGTTCTGGTGCATCTGATGGCGGATAACCCAGTCGGCGAATGCCAGTGCGTACAGGCCTGTCCCTGTGTGCACCGTGATCGGTATCTTTGCGCCGAACGCACGAAAAATAAGATAGGGCACCAGCGGGTCGAAGCCCGTCGCACCCTTCTGCTGCATTTTCTCCAACACGTCCCTGCACCAGTGAAGGGTTTCCGTCGCGGCGTCGCCAAGCGCAAGGCAGCCAAGGATAATGCCGAGTAGCCGCGTGGGGTTGCGCGCGAGACTTAGGTGCTCACCCTTGAAGGCGTCCCGTTCGCGGACCCGGCTCAGGCCATCAAGGAGTTGGGGCGTGAACTTGGAAGTGGGGTGCGCCCACAGGCCATACCCCAAGGCAGCAACGTGATCGAGATTAGTCTGCTTGAACTCCGTATCGATCCATGCCTGGGTACATCCCACTTGCCATTCAACGGCGATGCGGGGATCATCCCTGAGAATGTGATGCGCCAAAAGCCCCTCCACCGAACCGGGGCGGTTTTGCTCCAGTACCGCGACGCGGAGGCGATCCAGGCTCGGCTGCAGGTAGAGACCCTGGCTCAGAGGAACCATCTTCTTTCCTTCAGGGCCGTTGCAAGCGTCTCGGGGTTCCAGTTCTTGACGTGGCGCAGATGGCCTAATAGGTCCACGATCATATTTGAGTAGGAGATGGATACCGGCAGCGTGGACGGGTTGAACCCACGCCATGACATGAAGCTGAGGTTGAAGACCTGCCGGGCGAGATAGTCTAGGCTCTTGAACGTTGAATCCTCGTGGATATTGACGAGGATCGGGTGCGGGCAACCCTGAAGCGGCGTCTTGACCTGATAGGGACCGGAAAGCGTGAGGAGCGCAGTGTTGGGACCGAGCGGGACGCAGTGCCCCCGTTGCGGCACCATCTTCCCCTTCATTGATCTGCCGAACTTCACGCCTTGGGCAGCAGGCTCAAAGAGCATCCAGTTGTGAGAATCGCTCACATGGACGAAAGCATATTGGACATCGAAGTCAGTGAGGGATGCCGCGAAGGTTTTGACAGCTTCGGCCTCTACATCCTTGTATTTCTTGAAACTCTGGTGGAAGATAAACCGGACGCGATCCTTGGGTTTCCATCCGAAACGGCTGCGCAGCTCGGCGACTGTCTCTTGAAGGGAACGTGTGAGGGCCTCAAGGTACTGCTCGGCGGATACTTCCTGTGTGTTGTTTGCGAGGAGATATTGCCCGTCTCCGCTAAAAACGGTCGTTATGCCGATCACCCTCTCGCCGGCGCCGCGTCTGCTGTCGGTGAGGCGGGCGCTGCCGATGCCGACGACGATCTCGTGCGCCAGGTCGGTGTTGGGAGCCAGAGTCCATGGAATGCCGCCAAGCTTGGCGTACATCGCGAGGCTCACGTTATTGAGGACATACTCGATGTTTTGCCGGCGGATTGTCTCGATTTTAAGCAGTTGAACAGGGACACCCTGCGCCATCAGCCGCGCCTTGGTCGTATAGTACGGATTCGCGGCGTCCGGCAATTCCCGGTGCTGCTCGCGGATGACGGCCAAGGCGAGATTCGGTTTTTCCTTGAGCGCTTCCAGCGACGCGACCCTATAGGCGTCCTCCAGCGAGGCGGCCGTCCGCTTCACCTCGTGAAACGTAAAGTCGCACGCATTGAGGTGATACTTGCGCACGAACCCCTTCCGGAACGGCGCATTCTCATCCGCGGAGTTGACGCCCTCCTTGAGCTGCCTGAGAAACTGGCCGGCTTCGCCCACGAATTCCTCCGGGCAGACCACGGCAATTTTGACGCGTTTGTCGGGAAACGACTCGGCATCGTACGGACCATGAAGATCGATCTGTCTATCAACCGGCCAGGGAACCGTGATCGATCCGCCGGGGCGGAGAACGCAACTGGGTGTAGTGAAGGTGTGGGAATATCCGGCGTCGGCGCCCTTTGGGCAGTCATGTGGCTTCTTGTGGATGCGGACGCTTAACCCAGCGCCGCAGGCAATGGGAGATTTCTCTTCGAGCCAGGTTCCAAGGCTGTGGAGGCGCCTCACCTGGTGCTCCGCACCCATGACGCCGAATGTCTGCTCCAGCAGGGCGCGCGAGAAGGCATCGTAGCCGTCGCCCAGGAGTGCCCTCCCTACAGCTTCGACATTTGCACGGCTTCCTTCGAGATAACAGTCAGCCAGCGGAAACTGTTCCACGTCCGAATCCGAAAGGACTACCATTCCGTCCCGGATCTGCTCGACGCGGCCAAGGTACCTGCGCTCGAAGGGCGTGGCGACCTCGCCGTCATCTCGAATCTGGACAACGTAGAGGCCTGTCAGCGGAATTCCCTCGGCGTGAAGCTCGGCGACGGTCTTCAGGAATATGTACCGGATGCCAAAGCCGACCAGAACGCCGCTTGTGATATCGCCCTCGTGCGGAGCAAGCGGACGAACGTCGAGGGTGTATTCCGGGAAGATCCCGAAAACGTCTTTTCGCGCGCCTGACAGGTTGTGCTTCTCCAGAAGCAGCGTCACAGGCCGGAACCCAATCACCGTCTCATTGCCAGCTGCCGTGAAGAAGCGGAATAGGGCGGACCGTGCCAGCGCATTGGCGAGTTGGAAATCGTTCAGGATGTCGAACTGTTTTTCCTTACCGATCAAGGTCGCGTCCGGCGAGAGCCCTACGCATGCTATGTCGTTCCCCATAGCGTGAAAAACGTGCGTTTCCCCATGGTCATGGCGAAGCTCGCGAAGCTTCAGGGAGAGAGCACTTTCTTTCGCGGCGAGTTCCTTTCGGCTGCCTTCGAACGAAAGGACACCGCCTCTGAATACGTCGGAAGTGAAACGCAGTGGCAGATAGTTCAGATGCACCGGCATGCCTCCGTGCAGGTGGCCAACCGCTCTGTCAAGCAGCGCTCGACAGAGCCGAAGGACGCGGAGGCGAGGTTCAGCATGGAGCCATCCTTGGGTTAGGGTTCACGCATTCTAATCCCAATGTATGAAACATTTCTATGCTAACATGTTTAGCCCCATCAAGAGTCTAAAGGTTGGGGACAGAGACCGACGAGGTCGCACATCTACGCCGAGAAGGAGGCGGGTCTCCTTCATACCACTTGGGGGAACAACACACCCCCGTTGTTATTAGGCTAGAATCAGGGCCTGGAAAGGAAGAAATTCTAGTCTCCACTACTCCCATGCCCCCACACAAACTCACACCCGAAATCATTACCGCCGCCATTCTCGGATTCCAGGAACAACGGCGTCAAATCGACACCAAGATCGCCGAGCTCCGAGCCTGGCTGACTGGCGGCCCCTCCGAACCTGCCGCCGCGGAGGAACCGGCAACAGCCAAAAAACGCCGAAAGATGAGTGCTGCCGCCCGGAAACGCATCGGTGACGCACAACGCAAGAGATGGGCAGCGTCCAAGAAGGCGGCTGAACCGTCAGTCCCGGAAGCAGCGCCCAAACCCAAACGGGAACTCTCGGCGGCCGGCAGAAAAGCGATCATCGCCGCCACGAAGAAGCGGTGGGACGCGGTGAGAGCGGCGAAACCAGCACCTGCGAAGAGGAAGATGTCACCGGCCCGGAAAGCAGCACTGGTGGCGAATCTGGCGAAAGCGAGAGCGGCCAGGGCAGCAAAGCGAGGGGCAGCACAAGCGTAATTTCAGAACCCCGGCGCCAGTCGAACCAGGCGCGTCCTGTTGCTCAACGCGTTGGTTTGGCCGAAGAAGATTCGATGCCGGGGAGCAGCCGTGCTTCGTGGAGAATGATGGCACGAAAAGCACGTACTGTCACCAATGCGGACGGATCTTTGGCAGCAGACGTTGGCGCGGAACCGTGCGGTCTGAATTGACCGGGACACCGGCTCACTCATCGACTCCCGGAATCGGCCTCTCCCGGCTGTCGCCTTCCCATTCTGCGTTTTCCTCGCCCTGGTCGGAAAGACGAACCCACAAGCGCCCGTCTTGGACTCCGAAGTTTAGATGCAAGTACTTTCCACCCGCTTCCAGCCCCATCCACCAATGATCGTGAGCCATTTGCTCCAGGTGAACGACAGCGCCAGCCGCGACGATTTCGTCAAGTGCCGGCCGCCCATCCGGCAACTGGCCCTGCGTCCGAATTTCCAGCGCAGTACCATCCTTCTCCCAAATCATGTTGCCATCATAAAGGGAAGCCGGCTCGCAGGGTTAGGGTGATCACGGCACCTGTTTCGCAACCCCAATCGCCTCAACCATCATCGTCTGCATCTCTTCAGCACCCACCAGCGCCTTCAGAAAAATGCAGAACTGCGCCGGGCGGTCCTTCAACAGGTCCCTGACCTTGGCGAAATCCTCTGGCGTCAATGTTCGCTTGTCGGCCTCGACGTTGAGATCGTCGCAATCAGCGAAGCCCCATTTCAACGCCGACGCCACCCGCCACACGTACCGTTTTTCAAGGGGCAGTTGGCGAATCGCCTCCAGTTCCCGCGTCGGATCGTTCTTTAGCAAGATCGCCATTGCAAGCTGAACGTACGGCGCCATGTCGGGCGAAGAAGCCAGTTCTTTTGCGCCTTCTTCCTGATGGAGTTCATCGACAGCGAATCGCTTGGTATTTTCGTTGTCGGCCATGATGGAAGCCCTCGACTGGAGTGTAGCAAGAGATGAGGCACTCCAGAGCGAGCAATGTGATAGCATTCTCGCTCTATGGCTGATTGGATTTTCTACAGCGTCCCTCGCCTCTACGATCTTCCGGGTGCCCTCAAAGAAGCTCCAGCGCATGAAAACGTGATCGAATTTCTTGTGACAAAGTACGAGAAAGAAATCATGCCGGGCGATACCGTGTATGTGTGCTTCGGTGGACCAAGACGAGGAAGTCCCGGATTGCATGCGACGGCAACTGTTCAGACCTGCCCGTCGGCCGCAATTGCTCCAGCAGTGTGGCAATCGAATTACGCGATGCCGGGGGGCCACCCGTGGGACGAAGATGCGGGCAAGAAGCCGCTTCGGGTCCGGCTGAAGATCGAACGGTATCTGGAGCCACCAGTCGCCCGCAGCGACATCTATGTATTGGAAGAAATGGAGCATTCCCAGTTCGTCAGGATGCACGGCCTCGGCACGAACTTCAAGCTCACGCCCGAGCAGGCCCGGGCCATTGAGCGGCTTATAGCCGTGCCACGCGCGCTCGGGAACCTCGCACCGGCTGGCAACCGAACGGGTAGCACCCGGCTCGCCGCGCCGAAGTCCGTGCGCGGTCGGCAGGACCGGCTGCAGAACATTCATGAAGCACACCTGGAAGAGTTGATCGCCTCCGACCTCGATCAGATCGAACCGGGTTTGACGTTGATAGGCCGGCAGCATGACGCCGGCGCGGCCGGGAGAATCGATCTGCTTTGCCGCTCCTCTGTCGGCGACATCGTCGTGGTTGAACTCAAGCGGATCGGCGCGAAGGCGGCGGGAGTTGTCGAGCAGACGATGGCTTATGTGGGGTGGGCGCGCAAGCATCTCGCGGGACCGAACCAGCAGGTGCGCGGCATAATCGTCGGCGGCAAACCGGACACGAAGCTGCAGTATGCCGTTGACGGCATCCCCAATCTGGAGTTCAGAAGCCTGAGCGTCTCGATCAGCGACGCCGAATGAGCGTCAAACAGCGATTCCAATGCGATCGCCACTGTAGCCCAACGATCCGATTATTGAAACAATGGAGGGCGCGCCGGCCTTTTTCACTAGCGTTATCAGCTCCTACCGCGGAATGCAGGAAAGGTGCGGCGGCAGCGGAATTTTCTTCTTAGCGCAAACCGCTAACTGCAGTTCACGGACCTTCGTTTTCGTGTCGAAGCGCCCAGCCTTGGCTTGTTTCGTAGCTGGGCTGCCTTCCGCCAGATAAAGGCGCTTCAGTGAGGGAAGCCCGACGACCCAACTTATGTCTTTCAGATTCCGGCAATCACGTAAATCCAGATAGACGACGGAGGTAATTGCAGCCAATGCCGAAACGTCCTCAAGATCGTATGCGTCTCTAATTACGAGCTTCACTCTTGTTAACGCTAAAAGCGCCCTTCCCAGTTCCTCGGGGAATGCCACGAGGCAAGGCAAGGACAGCTCGATGATGAGGTGCTGGTGCGGTGCGAGCGCCGAAGCGTCAGTGATCGTAGGGGGCAGCCAAGCGGTCTTAAGACCCTGCAGCGCTTCAAGCCCTGTGAGGGTACGAAGTTTAACGCAGCCGTCCAACTCTATTCTTCTTGTTGTTCTGACGAGGCCCGTGCGCGCAACCGGTTCGAGGCTCTCGAGCCTAGCACACTCACGGAGGTCGATGGTAGTTGTGGCGCTTCCGAGATGGCTGTAACCCAGCGACGTCAGGCTTGCCGGTAATTCGTCGAGCGACCGAAGTCTTTCGCATCCTCTAAGATCCAGGAACTCAAGGGGCGCTGACCATCTTGCGGGCAGACGCTCAAGCTTTCTACAATGGCTGAGATCCAGACGCCTTAGGTGGCGCAGCACCCCAAGTGGGGCAGCGTCAATCAGCTGAGAGCTACTGGAAAGGTAGACATTTTCCAGGTGCTCCACCGAGCAGAGCGGAGTAAGGTCCTCCACTGGGGTCTCAAATGCAAAGAGCGTAGTAATGTTCAAAGGCAGCCCTATAAACGAAGTTAGAGGTGTGCAGCACAAGTCAAACTGATAATCACCAACGCGCTTTCCCACCAAGTATTCAATCGAAGTTAGCCTGATGCAACATCCCAGGTCTAGTTTGTCGAAAACCTCGCACGCGCACAGCGGTTTCACGGAGGCGAGAGAGCGGCAGTTCGACAGGTCGACGCGCCGCAACTGCGTCGCTCCTTCTAGCGGCTCAATCGACGTGATCTTCTGGCACCAGCTGAGGTCGAGGTCACGGAGCGACCTCGACGCGGGGCCAAGACCGTCGATTCGCTCGAGATTGCTGTTCCCGCTCAGATCGACCCTCTGAAGCCTGGGCGATCCCCCAAGTGCATCGATGTCGCGTAGATCGGCCCCAGTAATGACTACTTGTTCGAGGACTGGTGCCTCGAGTCCGAAGAGAGATCTGAGATTCGCATCGACGGGCCCGGTTCCCCGCAATTCGGATTTCTCGCACGCGATGGTTAGAACACGCAACGTGGGAAGTGGCCCGAAGGCGCTGAGGTCCTTTGCGCTGGTGCCAGGAGTCAATGTGAGCCGGAGTTCCTCGAGCGTCTCAAACCCCTTGAGCGTCGGAATCTTGTTCACTGTGGTGACGATCTTTCGAACATTGGCCCTGAGCGCAGCGGCACGAGTACCACCCGGAGCCCCCGACAACAGACTGAGCAGCGTGACGTCGACTAAGGGTTGGGCTCGGGCGGTCACCGAGAAGTGCGGGCCCCGAACAAGCTCCCCTTCTTCGTCCACCTTGACGCCTTCAAGAAGGTCATCGATTTCCCCAGAGAGAGTAGCAGCCAGGTCGATGCCCTGCCGAATCGACCGCAAGTCACGTGATGAGAGGAGCTTCCAAAGTTCGGTCCACACGAGGGATCGCACCCGTCGCTCCCCGGGCAGTGCGCGTCGAAATGCCTCTTCGGTGACAATCATGACGGCCGCGCGCGCGCCGAGGTTCGCAGACTGACTGCTTGACACGACGATGACGTTTGCCTGCTCCTGCTTATCGACTACCTGCCCACCTGCCTGTCTAAGCCGCACCTTATGCAGGTCACTCGGCACCCCCACGAAATGAACTCGCAGCCCGGCAAACGGCTTGCCCTGCGGGTCTGGTTTGCCGCCGAGCCCCCAGTGATCGCCAAAAGTCGGGCCCAGACCGAGGATCCACAGCCCGCTGCTGAGGAACCAGCCGCGTTTAATAATATCTTCGTTGAGCTCTTGGTGGCACCTTCGGTGAACTATCGTCATTTCCTTCGCGGAGCACAATGCAATCATTCGCCTCAGGTCGTCTTCAGTGTCGATCATGTGAAGCAGAGCTTCCATAAATGCCACCTCCTTCTGCAGCGTTGGCAACCCCTTTTGGCTAATCCTTGGACCGTTGTGTTCTCTTCCCGTTCGACGGGCCTTTGGGCGCCGGTGCATTTCGGCACATAATCACTATTTCAAGTAACCCCTTATCGAAGTCGCCCGGTTAATCTGGCCCCGATCCGTCGATCCAGGGGCAATGCAGCTTCGTAGGTCAATCGTCTTCTCACGAGCAGAGTACGCAGTCACCTCGCTTAACGAATCATCATCCTCGCCTTCATCCGATGTACACTTCCACAAACGGCAAGCTTCACACCAAACATCAGTGTGATCGAGGTGCTGTTTCCGGTTGTGCCTGCTCCAGCAGGAGAACATCCCACAACCGCAATGAAAATACCCCTTCGCATAGCAAAACGGACAGCCATCGTAGAGCCTGCCGATATCGATTTTAGCGTTCACGGTGAGTGCCTCGAAGGATATGGCCGCATCCGCGGACATTTCACCGTCGAAACCGCTGGCCGGCGCAGCATGGGCGTCCGGTTGCGATAACAACTTCTTGCCACATTCCCTACAGAAATTCCAGGCGGGCTCCAACTTATGTCCACACCCGCTACATAAATTCCAAGATTTATGGGTGGGTGTCGCAGGGTGTACTGGCACACCGCTCACCGAAGGCGCGGCGGCAATCGCGACCGCTCGAACGAGTTCGAGCACCACGCGCCCTTGCCGCCGAACAACCATCACGAACGCTTTACCAGTCTGTCCGCAAACCGCTGGCAATGCCAGTTCGTCAGTCTCTAACCTCAGTCTCATGTTCATGTATGGACTCCTCACTGCTACCTGACCGCGTAAACAATTGCTGCCAAGACCAGAAACGTCAAGATGGCCCCAGCGGCGACCAACGCTCGAACCAAGAGGCTTGCCAAACCAATCTTCAGGAAAGTCGTGGCAAGTCCTACAATGGTGAACTGGTCGCCGGGTCGGAACGCAATCAAGCACCGCACCGGCGTTTGGAAGCTACCAGTTCTTCGCGTGTGAGCTTGTCTGGCCATGCCTGGTCTCAGCTGTACTGAACACGAGTGGTTCCGCCTACAGTGCTTCGCACGGTAGTCCTCGTCTTGCCTCCACTAAATGTGGTTTTTCGGACGGAGCGGTTGCCGGTTCTGGTGATGGTGGAAATACTGGTTACGCGACCTTTTCTGTTTTTACGCACAATCGTTCTTGACATCTTCTTTCTCCAATTAAGTTTGCGCTAGCCATTCTGGCTTTTCATGTCTACGATTCAGGAATTCCCGGTTGGATTATTCACGTACCACGTCCTTTCGCCCGGAATGGCAGTCGCAGCGAGTCGCCAAGGCTGATTTCCTCGATCGACATGTCCACGGCCTTCCCTACGGGGTACCAGCCTAGAGCGATTCTAAGCCTGTAGGTAGCTCATAGCGTGAGCCACATGGAGGATTCCTATATGGAAGGTACCTGATACCGGTTTGCGGCGGCTCGAAGTTGTTCTTCCACGCGGCGGCGAAGGCCTTCAGGCGCAAGGACCTCGACGTTTGCGCCGTAGCGGAGGATGTCCATCGTCAGTTCGTAATCCGCGGAGTAGGGCACGGACAGCACCAGATGGCCGGTCGGCTCGATGTGCTGAGTCTGCTTAACATGCCATATCTCACGGGAGACCCAAGGCGTCACGTGAGGTTCGAATCGCAGTACTGCCGTGTTCCGGGGAGCACCGGTGAAAATCCCATAGCCACTGCCAAGGTTCGCGTCGAGCTCTTCATCGGGGATTTCGTCCGCCGGGGTATCACTGATTTTGGCGTCCCGAATCATGTCCAAGGCGAAGCTGCGAAGGTCATTACGCAGATGGCACCAGGAATCCAGGTACCAGTTCGCCCGATAGTAGACCAGACGTTGTGGGGAAACCTCACGAACGGTTTCTTCATTATGAAAACGACCGAAGTACGTCAAATGCAAACGCCGCCGGGACAACGTCGCCATACTCACCAGCTGGAAACACTTGGGGTCGACCGGTCGGGATGCCATGTGCAGGATGCGAATTCGGCGCCGAATCTGGTCGGGCTCAAAGTACCTGGTGCCGAGTAGCAGTTGCAGTCGTTGCCGGAGAGGTGCGAGATCCACTTCGAGCAGGCCGGGTTGGAGTTGGATGAGAAGGTCCTGCATGAGGAGCAGCGCATGGATCTCAGTTGTACTGTACATTGGACCCGGGATGCTCCCCTGCCCACCCCCGCCACTGGAGCGGAGGTCTTCGCAGTGGTATCCGCCTCGTTCCCGGCTCCACTCGATGTTGACCTGAAAGCGGCTTCGCAGGAATTCCAGATCGCGCTTGAAGGTCGCAAGCGACACCTCCAACTCCCCCAGGAATTCCTCCCGCGGGATCACCTTCTTGACCTGCAACATCTGCTGAATCCGCAGTACCCGTTCCGTTTGGCTCATCGAAGCGGACATTATAGCCCGCTGCCCAGAATAGTGCGTTGCCCGATTGCCACTTCCACTTTCGTCCGGTTCGCGCGGGGCATTCCAACAGCGGAGCACGCTTGCGTAGCCTCCTTGACCAGATTCGGCGGGGATGTCCGCGACGCCTGAATGCGACATTGTGATCCGGCAGTCCAACATCCGATAATCAGGTATGGAGTCGCAGGCTGGCAGAAACCCGATGCCCGGCAAACCGGCTGCAGACCGTCGCATCAACATTTACATTGACGGCTACAACTTTTACGTCCCATTGAGCACAATGGACGAATCTCACTACGAGCTTTGCTGGTGCGATTTCCTGGCCCTGGGGACTGCGATTGCCAGCAGCCTTGCCCAGAAGCACCCGCACGAGTTCGGCGGTTGCCACCTGGGTTCGGTCAAATACTTTACGGCGACCATCCCATCCAATATGCCAAAGGATAGCGGAGGGATTGAGAGGAAGCACCTCTGGCTGGATGCGTTGCACTATCACGGCCAGGGCCGGGTGGAGATCATCCATGGCACCTTCCGGCCCCGAAAGCACCGCTTCTACATCGAGCGCGCCGAACTGGACAACCTGGCGCGCTGCGGTATCCCGATTCAATGGGACCTTCTTGCCGCCGGCGCATCCACGTTTCATCCGGATTTGAAGATCCACGAGGAGAAGCAGACGGACGTGATGCTGGCATGTTCGCTCCTGACCGATGCCGCGCTGGGTCGTGCCGGAGCGACGAACCAACCCGTGGTGCAAGAGGCGCCGCACCATCGTTCCAATACCCGACCGACACCCTCGCCGTGCCACGCCGCCGTAGTCGTCAGCGCTGATATTGATTTCTTGCCGGCGGCGGAAATGGCAGCAGGCGTCTTTCAGTGCCCCGTCGCGACCGCGTTCATCTTTCCGCACGTGGGATACAAGTTGAGCGACCTGTCGTCTCGGCCCATCCCTAACCTGTTCACGCTTGGAGTTGATGAGAACCAACTTCGGAGCTCGATGCTACCGCGTGAAGTTGTGCTCCCCGATGGCCGGAAGATCGACTTTCAAAAGGTGAAAAGCTCCCATTTCGGCCGGGTGAAGGCGCTGGGTGGCTAATAAGCACGCGACGCTTGGCGAAGTCAGTTGGCAATCGGGCTGCCGGCGCGAAGGCCCTTTCGGCCTCGGCCAGGAGCGCGGAATTCGGGCGCGGTCACAAGGTTACGCGGCCTCTTTGGGCCTTGAGGCTGAACGCGCGGAGCCGTTCAAGAATTCTGACCATCGCCAGCGTGTCCTGTTGGCAGTAGGCGAGCAGTGCCGCCCTCAGCCGTTTTCGCTCTGCCGGGTCACACTCACCTCGAACCATCTGCTCCCACGCGAGACCGGCCTGCCCGCCCTCCGCAACTTCCATCTGGTCGTAGGTCATACGCGGCACCAGTGCAGGGAGAACAGCCTTGATGGAGAATGACCCTCGAAAGTCGGGGTGATATACATGCCTCTTCACGACCGGTAACAGATCCCACAGCCGCTCCTGAATGTTTTCGATACGCTTTCGGTACGCCGGGAGCCAATCGGCCAGTTCGCCCAGACGCTGTGATTCAAAGCCGGCGTTGTAGACAACTATGTGGCCACGCTTACCCAGGGCGTTACAGAGCAGCTTGATGAACTCTTGCCGCGGGTCCTCGTCAGTGTCGGCGAGAAACTCGAAATGGTCCAGTTGAGCGCCAGGGACTGGCTGCTTGTGCACAGACCACTGGAATGGAATCTGTGCATACGGCCACATCCCCCGGAATCGAGGAATCGCCGGATATAGCGACTCGAAATCCATGAAGTAAAGGGGGAATTTCAGCCTTGAGAGTTCTTTGCCGAGGGTCGGGCTGACCCAGGTTTGCCCAGTCTTAACTGCAGTCCGCACACGGTTCTGAATCTCGGTAAGCGGGAAGTCATCCGGGATCTCGTCGATGAGGCTGATCCCTAGATCCAGAAGCGCCTCCAGCTTCTTGCCACGCAGGTGGGGGAGGAACGAGATGTGGTGTTCCTGTGGTTCGGGGTTGCAGTAGCCATGGAACTCACACTGGTACGGATCTGTGCATTGTGGCCCCGGTGGGATGTCGGGCGGAGTTCTCCGCGCCAGAGTCTTCCATTGGGCCTTCAAGAGTGCCGCAAGATCGGCGTCGATTTTCTTGGTCTGCCGGGTGACGTCCTGGATGGTAAAAAGCTGCGCAGGATCATACCGCTTGCCGTCGTACCGATAGTCACGATTCAGGTGCATGAGACACGCCGAGGAGATGTCGAGGCCGCAGCCATTAAGAACGTGGTGTTGAATGGCGACGTCGTACAGGTGGTAGGGCTTGACTTCCACCGACGACTTTACCTCGATCAAACGCCAGCGGTTGCCAGGGCGACGCTGGAGCACGTCCACGCGCACCAGAACATTTGAATGGCAGAACGTGGCCTCGAAAATGGCCGGGACGGACGAATCGTCCATCAGAGCAGGGGTAATTTCCAAGGCGGCATCCATACCTTGATCGAAACCGACAAGAGCGCCGCCGGGAAAGCGGTCTTGCGCCAGCAGGCCGACCTCCTGACCCTGTTCTAAACGCGTGAGCTGTTCCTCATCGGCTTCTTCAGCAAGCTCGGGTTGGTGGACTTCAAAGTAGAGCCGCTTCAGGCATTGGACACCAGCGACGAACTTGGACTTGGATAGCCGAATTGGAGCCGGTGGTGGCATTCTTCAACTGAAATGGTAGCTCCTGAGAAGACCCGGAATGTCCTGACCCGTCCGACAGGAACAGCGGCGTTGTCAGACGGCTCGGCCAAAAATGCGGCGGCAACATCCTTTTCCCGTTAGCGAAAGCCTGTGGAATCAACCGTCGGATGTGCTCGCTCCAAAATATGCAGATAACTCCAAGGATGCCGCACGAACCTGCTCGCGGCTGATCTGGTGGTCGCGCTGGAGCACCTCGAGCAGGTCCTCCTGGTTCGGATGACCAATGGCAAGCCTGTACAGGAGCACTTGCTCCTGCAGCCAGCGGAATTTGGCTTCCTGTTCACTCGTCGGTACCGAAAATAGAACATTCCGCGTTTCGGCCCCTTCAAGAATCCACCATGGTTTCAAACCAGACGAATCAGCTAGTTCATTCTCCGCGATTTCCGCCAATCGTACCCACGGACTCGTGGTCATTTCGGATGGAGAGAGTACCTTGTTGCCCAGCAAGCCGGCAATGGCCGCACGAACCGCGATCCCTGCAAAGCGCTGAATCCGCCCCTGCCGCTGTTCATGGGATACCGGATCAGATGCCAGGTCCCAGTGCGCGAGCGTCTTGCACCAACAATGAAAATCCAGTCCCTCCTGCCCAATTGAAGTTGTGGCAAGCACGTGAGGCCAGAATGGTGAGTTAAATGCCTTGCGCAACTCGTCAGGACGCAGAGGCTTCTCTTCAGCGTCGCCCGGCAACTGATTCACAGTTCGCCCTTCCGTGAATGGGAGGGCGGCGTGGCACCGAAGTCTGAACCTGTCCTTTCCATCCGCCGCGTGAAATAAGGAGACGCTGCTTCGCAGTCCAAGCACTTCTTTCAGTTCGCTGGCAAGACTGTTCCCAGCCGTGCCTTGCAGCCGGGATGTGACCCACAGGTGTTCATCCAAAACGGATTCCAAATTGCCTTCGGTGATTGCCTTTTGTAGGCTTTCGGGGTAGTGCCTCTCGCCACCCCCGAGCGCCTTCACGAACCACGGTTGATCAAGGTAGGTCCGAAGGCCAGACCACGCCGCATCGAGCGTGCTCCCGAAGCCGCTCGAGACGGCCTCAGGCCAATGCCTAGCGAGCGCGCGGCCCAATACAACGCCCGGAGCCGACAGGGCGTGATAGGCCAGCTTCTCGAGCTCCGCCGGACTCACCTGCTCGACGGACTCCAACCGGCCCTCCTGGTCCCATCGCCGGAGGAGTGGGATCAGCCCCCCGTCGGAGTCCTCGACTCTGGTACGGCGAGCGATATCCTGCCACCCGCGCAGTGCTGCTTTCCAAACTCCCATGCGCGACTCTATCGCTCCCAGGAGTTTCCAGACAGGCCGTCTGCTTTCCCCTTTGACCTGAATCCCTGCCTCTTGCAACGAGGATCGAATCTGACGCGCCAATTCCCGCCGCATACCACTTTCGGTTCTACTTTTCGAAGACAGAGGTTCTGTCACCTTCACGAGCCAGGGAGATGGGTGAAAGAATGCTAGGAGCGCCTCGCGATTCGGCCTGGGCTGAAGGACACGCCGTTGCGTGATCGATTCGTAGTCGACCTTGCCTCCGCCTGCGAAGCGGCATTCCAACCCATAACTAAGGAGCGCCGTTACACTCGGTGGTACTGCACGGAACCGGCTGAACAACAGAAGCTTGCCGGACATACGAGACGTCGTCAAGTCAGCCTTCTTCCAGCGTCCGCCTAAAGACCACCAGGGCAGCGATGGCGCGATCCAGGGTAGCACTAGCGTTTCTGGCGGTATCAATCTTTCCAGCGCTCGCATCTTCGGTTGCGGCCACTCGTTCGGGCGACGAAACCACTTCCTGTCGTCCGTTGTAAGCTCGAGCGGGCCCGGCGATACAGAGGTTTGACGATTCTTCCATGCAACGTAACCCGGGCCGAGGGTCTGGAGAGGAAGGGGGATCGAATCCCAGTACGGAACTGCCCAGCTCTTGTCTGAATCACGGAAGCTTACAGCGAGGCATTTATACGACTGAAGGTCTTTCCCATGAAGGTCAGGGCCCTTCAAGCGAAGATCATCTTCCCACGAAAGAACCGACGACGTGCGACTTCCCTCCGGGTGAGCCATCCGTTCCGTTCTGGACATAATTGGACGCAGAAGGGCTTCGATCTGTTGTTTCGCATCACGGAATTCGTCCGATTCGAGTCGACCTAACCTGAGTTCGGTTTCCATCATCTGAAATGCGACCTCACAGTCGCGTCGCTTCGAATCTGCCTTCGCATCATTTCCGTACAAAAATTTCACGAGCTGCAGAAATTCAGTTCTGTGAGCACCCCCGTCAGCTTCTTCCCATCGTCGTGCATATGGCTTGTACGGTGTGGCGGAGAGAAGCAATAGGCCCGGCGGGTCGGCCATCTCTTCCCCGCGCAGCAGTTGCAGAACTCGGGACGGTTTATCTTCAGCCGTGTCTTCATATTCCTGAACCAAAGCGCGAAAGCGTTGGAACTCATCGAAGATCACCAGGTCCGGATTCAGCTTACTAAGATTCGCGGCCGCCAGGGCGCTTCTCAGGCGTCCGATAAGGTCGGGCGGATTGGTAGCGAATGGCTCGAGCGCACGCAAGAGCCACTCACCATCGCGTAGCCCAAGCTCCTGCCGGACCGCGGAATAGAACTCCTTCCGGAGGGTTGCATTCTCCTGGATAAGGCGCTTGTAGTAGTGGACCCATTGTCGCCAGACTATATCGTCTGCGGCTGGGATGGGCTTTAGGCGAAAAGCATCCTGGCGGAGTACGTGCACCAACTTCGGGAACCGATGCTTCAACAAGGCGAAGATAAGCGCTCGTTCCGACTGAAGGCCTTTGCGAGTGCGCCCATCGGAGCGTGGGATTGATGTTTCCGGTGTCAATGTGTACAAATGCAATTCGCGATGGCGTGGCGCACTCGACGTACCGACAAGCGTGAGACGGTCGACCGTGCACAACGCCTCGGGCCATTCACTCTTGGGTAACACCTCCAACAGCTTTCGCCTGTTCTGCGCTGCGATCGCGAGGCTACTGCAGACATAAAGAACGACTAGCGGTCGATTTTCGTCACGGCGCTTCTGCGACATCATCTCGCGAATTACGCCTTGCGCAACAACCGTCTTCCCTAGACCTACCTCGTCCGCCACCAGGAAATGTCGATGGGTCTTCGAGGATCCCAGCCCCTTCAGCGCAGCACGGATCGTAGCCACCTGAAACGCTTTGGGTTCTGTCATCTTGATCCACTTGTGTCACGGTGCCCCTGCACGAGTTCGCGTCGAATGACCGGCCAGACCTTCCGAACCGCACTCACTGCCTGAAGCTCTTCGGCCGATAAAGTGTGCTCTTGCGCTGTTCGGATGGTGTCGAAGTAGCGTGCAAGTGCGCGGTCCGCCCGCTGAAGCTGTTCGGGATCACGTGCCCAAGCCTTTAGCGCCTGCTCCAGTGTGGGGGCCCATAATCCCACATCGCTTCCCTTCCGGATGCTTGTGCTCCGCTTCCCACCATCGTTCCAATCGCCACCGCCATCGCCAGCTATGGAGTCTTCGAGAAGACTCCGAACCCATGAAAGAAACGTGCGCACATCGAGATACTGGGCCATGAGCGTCTTGTCCCGGTCTTCAGCATTGAATCCGGCGATCGGTGCCACCTGTATCCATCTGCACTGTCTCTCCCCCAAGCACACGGAAATCACAACGAATTCAGTGATGCCAGCGGGCGCCGTTGGTGGCAACGGCAAGCCGAGAGAGCCGCGGGGCCAAGCCTCGAGTACACCGCCCAGACGTCCGGCTCTGATCTCCATTTCGCCTGCAACGTCGTAGGGATCATAATCGCCGCACAAGCAGTGCACACTTCCGTCGACTTCTTGCCGCAGATTCCACGAAGCAGCCAGGGAATTGCGAACTGAATCCATCCTCTCCTCGTCGGGATCGGACTCAACCGGCTTAAGAAGATCCTCGTAAACGTCGCACGTCTCCGAGTTTAGAAACGCGTTCAGCCCATCAGCAACTTCGGACTCAACCGACAGACGCACGATGATTTCTGAATTGGGCCCGAGCCAGCCACGCTGAGTAGCGTTGGCACTTCCTACCCAGAGAGTTCTCCCCCGGGAGTGTTCAGCGAATACGAGTTTTGCGTGCAGACCTCGGGATTCCTGCTCCTCATCCCCGCCGGCGGCAGCGCCTTCGGCCTCCGTTTCGACCTCGTCTTCGACGGGAGCGTCCAAATATCTGAGGTTGCTATTAAATCCAGCCAGAGGCTGTTGGACCTGTGAGGCCAGTTTCCGCAGTGCCGGTAGAGTCGAAACAAGAGTACGCTCGGTATCGGCATCGCCCCATTTACCTAGTTGGCCGATAGTCGATCCATCCAGGAAGGGCGAAACGACAACGAGCCGCTTCAGCTGAGGTGGAGGATCGGGAAACTCGCGCATCTGGCCGGGTTGCCAGAACCCGAAATTCTCCACTTGGATGCCGCGAGGTGTCTTCCATTGGAGCCGGTCCAGTTCCCGCCCAACGCGGTCTTTTTTGAACGTGTCCAATCCAGCCCGGATCGCCAAAGATTCGGCCAGCGCCCCGATTCCGGCCATCTTTTGTCCTTCGGCCGTCGAACTCACCAGCACCAACCCGAACTCCCACGCCGTAGATCTCGTAAGATTGCGACTGCCGACCCAGACTCGCCAGGAGGACGATCCATCTTCCCTTAGATAGCGGACAAGGGCGGTTTTAGGGTGCCAGGATGTGTCTTCGTTCGTCCCGACCTCGCGAACAAAGCGGTCCATCAGATTCAGGATGAGAGCGTTACGGATTGGTTCGAGAACACGGCCGCGCTGGCAGATCACCCGGAATCGCCCATTCAGCCGCTCAAACGAATTTGCGAAATCGACCTTGCTGCCTGATCCCCGGTCGTCATCCAGACCCGCCAGCGCCAGGAGCGAAGCTACCACCACGACGAGGTCCGCGGAATACGTAGCCAGGACTGCGGTCTCTACGACTTCTCCCGGCTCTGGGCGAAGAGCCTGGAGAAACGGTAAGCTGCGCCAATGTTTAGCTTCAATCATGGTCTTCGAGGTCCAGTAGCATTCTTTTCACATTGCTCCATCGATAATGGAGCGGCTCTCCCAACGGATGCTTTTCGTTGTCCCACTCTGCCCGCCTCTGTCTGCCCATAGGCGTGGGTGCAAGACGCGCTCTGTTGCCTTTTCGCTTTTGTTCCATTGAAGCGTAAAGGTCAAGAAGCGATTTGGGGCCGTCCGCACGGCTCAGCCATTTCTGTGTTTGCTCGAGCACCTGAATGAAGAGTCCTGGCAAGCCGGGCCCATCCTCGCGAACGGATTCAAGTTCAAGATCCAATGCTTCGTCGCGATGTCCTTTGACTATTTCCGCCAGGCTGGACCTGTGCCGGTCAGATGTTGATAGCCCATCACGTTGCTCGCGAAGCGTTTCAACCAGTGCTGCATACACCGCGCGGCCGATGGCTGCCAATGACGCTGCTCGGCGCGCCCTATCCATCGCCGCCTTGTCTGCTGAGTCCGCAGCGCTTCGGATCGCCTTATACCATGGGACACTTGCATTGCGAACGCATTCAGGGGTTCCGGAAAGTCGCGCGAGGAGCGAAGGTTCTTCGGAGCCTGACCGACGCGTTGTCAGCAACTGCTTCCGCATAAAAACCTGTTCATCGGCTAGGAGGCGGAAAGCGACGGGTTCGCCATGGGTCTGCCATCCCTTTGGCACTGGAGGCAGCTTTGCAAAAAGGCTGTGGGCTTCTTCAATCGGAACACCGTCGTCATCGTGAACCTGCGTCTGCCTCCAGCCGGCCGCCAGCATGCGGTGGACGGACGCCCGTGACGGCCCCGACCCATCTTCCAGTCGTCGCAAGAGTCCCCAATTGCTTAGGGCAGACCAGTACACCATGGTGGCCGGCTGCGAACTGGCCCTCCGCTGCTCGTACACCATTCTTCCGATGACCCCATCCGTTTCCCCCGAGTTCAGCAACTTTCCCGTAAGCCGCACCTCTTCTTCGAGAATGATCTTTTCAATCGGCTGCTGCCGTCGTCGCTTGCTGTCCAATTCCGCCACCTTCTGATAGATCCACGGAACAAACAGTGCGTACCGGAGGCGGGTCTGCTGGACCGAGGTGCCAGGGAAAAACCGGTCGGCATATGCCTGATGAAGAAACAGGAATCCAATCTCGTCACGGACTCCCTTGGAGTCCTCGCGCAGCCGAGCCTCCGCTCGCCGGATCGCTTCGGGAGAGAGCAGTGTCCATCCAAATGTTGGTTCCATAAGTCTTGAGGGCCCCTTGCCAAAAGCCAATGAAGCTTTGGCCACGTTCACTTCAATTCATCCGATCAATTCGAAATAGCATCCGATTGCCGCCGCTGAGTCGACAGTCCGGCCTACAGAGCGTATCCTTGCCAGCGTGAAACGCGATAGCTGATGACCATCTCATCAGACAGGCAGTCCAAGTGAATCTTCGGGAGCCGCAGCGCGTTGATGTTATGCATTTTGGACCTCCAGCGGAGAAAAAGGTTCTGAGCCGTCTTCGGCCCGCATTGGGTTTGGTGTCGTGTCATTAGCGGTGATGAATTCATCGAGAGTCAGGACGCATACCGCAAGTTCCGGCGCAGGCTCTTCCGCATAGAAGACAGGGTAGGTATTGGAGGTATTCCCGCTGTTGTTGCGGAGTCAGCGAATGGTGCATGGACTCCGGATTAACAAACTCCTTGTAAATTTCACCCACGAGGTCACCCGGCATGAAGCGGTAATGCGGCGTGTTGCCCGGCTCGTCGGGCATGAGGTTCGACGAGATCTGCAGGTGCGACTTCATCACCGTACTCCTCGGGTGTCCAACGCGAATAACAGGTCGTGGTACTCAGCGCTGGCACTGCGCTCCTGGGTGGCGCCCTTCCCAGTTACATGCAGAATCAGATCTTCGTCCAGGCTGAGAGTCACCGACACCCTTTCGCAGTCGTTATGCTTCAGCGGCAGCACCGGGCTAACGGGGATGCCGAGAACCCGCTCGTTCATTTCTCGGCCCTCGTACTTCTCCACTAAGACCAACTTCGCCTCACCATCCCGATTGTCCGTGCAAAAGAAATTGATGCGCTTATCGCAAACACCTGGCTTGGCCACGGTGCCGGCAGCAAGAAGCTCATAAAATGCGCCGTCCGCGAGACGGACTCCAACGGAGCGGGCGAGCACCGGGTGCATCCCGAGGTAGTCCACCCGCGCCGCGCCTTCCGCGATGATGGTGTCCGCGTTTCGCACGTAGACTACCCGTGAGCCAAAGCGGCCCTGCATCTCGCGGCGAACAAACGGTATCCGAGAACTGCCACCGATGAGTAAGACGCGATCGACGTCGCGGGGCGTCAGTCGCGCCTCTTCGATCACGGAATCCACTTTCACCATTGCATCCCGGACGTCGAGGCCGATCTGAGATTCGAAGTCGTCGCGGGTAAACTGCTGCGTGACATCGTAGATCCTTCCGTTAACTCGAAATGCGCTTGTGACGTCCAGGTCCGCGGCCTGTTCTTCGGACAGAATCAGCTTGGCTGCTTCGCATCGTGCCAGGTAGCGGTCCTTCAACGTCGCGCTGACCGGCGCGTCTTCCAGGGAGAGGTTCGAGTGCTCCAGAAAACGATGATGCGACAAGCGTAGGACCTTCTCGTCAAAGTAGTCGCCGGCTCGATGACCAAGATCCGCTTTGGCGGCTTGAATCATTCGGCCAGAGCGCACTGCTGCCAGGGTGATGTCGAGCGTGCCACCACCCCAATCGAAGACGAGGATGTTTTGCCCCTCCAATTCTTCAATGGGCCTGCCCCGGTGGGGAAAGCAATGGGCGACGACCGCAGCAAACGGCTCATGGATGAAGGTCTTTACGTAAAAACCCGCCCGTTCCGCAGCCGTCCGCAGCTCATGCCTTGCACCTCCATGGAAACCGACCGGGATTGTGACAACTCCGTCGGGCACATCCAGCGAGTGCTGCTCCTTCGCTTGGCGAAGAAGGAAAGCGAAGATCTCGTATGCGACATCAGAAGCGCTCTTCGGCTGTCCCGCCACGCGAAAAGATCGGTTTTGGCCAAGATGCAGCTTGACGGAAGACACGAAAGTATTGCCGGGCACCTCGGAGTAGCCGTTAATACTGTTCTTCGCCTTTCGTCCGACCGTGACGTTTCCATCAGCCGTGTACCACACTACCGACGGATTTGGCTTATCCCCGTCTAGCAACGCGCGCGTTGGGCCACCATCGCATACCCCAACGACCGAGTTCGTTGTGCCAAAGTCGATACCGAATCCAACCTGTTTCTGTTTCGCCATACTGAGCTTCCAGAACCTCGTTACTTTGCCAGAATCTCCTGAATGCGGCGCAAACGCCTGAGCGCAATCTCCAGGCTCGGGTTTTCACGGTCGAGCGCCAGTAGAGCTTCGACCACCTCCTGGCTCACCCTTTCCCGGAAGGTTCCGCTCTGCTTCGTGAGCTCTTGTTCGGAGACACTGCGCCAGTGACGGTCGAGGAGGTTGTAACGCTCCTCCGCCTCCGCCACCGACTGCTCTAATTCGGCGATGCGAGCGCCTTTCCTCTCGCCCTCTGCGAGGGCCTCAGCTAGCTTGCCCTCAACATCGGAGACTTGCCTGTTGAGGCCGTCGATGCTGTCCTGCTGGGTGCGGATCTGGCGTTCCAGGTTTAGCTCGCGATTCAGAATTTGCCGGAACTGCTCATCCACCGCGGCCACGCCCGCCAGAATCAATTCGAGTTTGCTTGAGCCGATAGCGGGCGACCCGAGAGCTAGTACGATCCCGCGCACGAAGGCAGTCTCTTCGCCCGGCGATTTCAGGCCTTTCGACGAGGCCCACCTCCGGGATGCCGCCACCAGACCCACCAGAACCGTCTTCGGCTCTGTGTCTTTGAGCAGGCATACCGCAAAGCGGCGGAACCAAGAGTCCCGCTCCGCGGCCGGTGTGAGGGGAGCGTGCTCCGTGACCCAATCCTCAATAGCACGCGGCGCCCGATATCCGCTGAATTCCCGGCGGTCATAGTTGATCCCGCCTTCGAACGAGGCCCGGAGTTCAGCGAGAAGCCGCCGAGGCAGCGCTTTCAACTTGCTAAAACGCTCCTGAACCGCGAGCGGTAACGCCAGTCGCTCGGCCGCAGTGCGGTGCTCCGACAGGGGAGCAAGCAGTTGCGATACGTGTTCGCCGTTCACTTCTCCCTGAAAACCTGCCCGCACCATGGATCGGAGCTTCGGAACGGGGTCCTTTTCAGAAACGAAAGCCTCCCGCCATTTGACGCAGAATGCCTCTGAGTCCGGCTTCGCCGGCTTCTTGGAGGTCCTTGCCGGCGCAGTGGGAGCCGTAGCTGGGGTTTCCGCATGGGTCTCTGGATTATCCATTTAGGTACTCTTCAGCCTCCGTCCCAAACCAGGGGTGATACCGCAGAATTTCGTACTTCTCACGCGCCTCGACCGTGCGGCAGGCCTGGCGGTGGAGCCTGGCGCTGAGCAGCAAGAGCTTGTCGTCGTTGTTCTTTTCCTTAGCGGCGGGATGAAACTCCAGCGCAGCCAGGCCGGTCTCGCAAGGCGCTCGATCAAGTTCGTAGAAATCAGCTATCACCTTCACCAGCCGGATCGTGAACTCATCGGCGTAGGTCATAAAGGGACTGCCAGGCTCCGCGGGTGAGGGCTTTACCCAATGCGACGGGAACGGGCTATTGAAAAACTGGTCCGAAGCCGACACGATGGAACCTCGCGGCGCCCGCGCCAGGACCCCGAAGCAGTTCATCCGAAGCCCAAGAACGCACTGGGCGCTGTGTGCCAGCGGCGTCCGGAAAGGTAACAGAAAGCCGAAGGCGTCCTCAAGATGCTGTTTCGCCAGCTCTGGCTGGCCATGCGTTTCGAGGTGGAACGCGAGCACGTATTCGAAAAACCCGTTCAGGTATCGATTCTCTAGGACGCCCATGTGGCCCGCGACCTCGCGCCACCGGCCCATGTCCGGAGAGCCATCGGGTTTAGTGTCCTGAACGCTCCAAGACTGAATCAGGGTATCCAGGCTCTCACGGCGGAATTGCGGCAGCGACCGGGAATAGAGCGTAAACTCCCTCGGGGCGCCCCCGATCGGCCCGACCCGTACAGAGAGTTCACCTTCAAACCCGCTCGGAATGAGGCGTTTCAGATCCTTGTCGCCTGTTGCCGTGCACGCCGTGTGAAGGTTTGAACCAGCAATGTCGACCGAAGCCTGCGGAAACCCCAACAATACCAATCGGAGTTCAGAAATACCTTGTTCCGCCCAGCCGATGTCGCGAATGATTCGCCCGTTGACTCGAAGGTAAATATGCTGGGGGCCGTGCGTCAACTGGATGTGGCGTGCAATCTCAGCATCCTCGAAGAAGGCGGCGTGGCACAGCGGGCAGAATTGAAGAGGCGGAGCGGGCGGAGCCTTCTCCCTGCTCTTGGTCCCACCTCGTTCCATCAGAGAGTCCAGGTATTGCCCCAGAAACTCCTTGTTGTCCTCGTAAAAGTCCTTCCAGTCCGCCATAAACTGCCTAGTCAGTTGAATACAGATCGTCCGTCCAAGTAAACGCCTCGCAAGATTCTCCAGCGATCACGGAGTGCCTGGCAGAGCCCCTCCAGGCCGCGGAACACCGCTGGGTCCGTCCTCTCCAGTGCGCCCTTCTAGCTCAACGGCGACGGCACTGGGCGGATACATGCGTATCTGCAGAGCATGACTCATTTCTGGAGTTTGTACGAGCGCGTTACCAACGGGTAGCTGCTCGATCCGGTCAGCGATATTCTCGTCGCGGCGCGGTTTTAGGAAGCCACCAACCTTCCTGGAGCTTGGATAATTGGTCCGGAAGATGATTTTGGTTCCGGCATTCCCAAGAACATCAGGGTGAAAGTCGCTGATTCCTTGGCTTGCGGAAACCACCACCACCCCAAACTTTCGACCTTCCTTCATAATTTTTGGCAGCGTCGTATCCCGACTGACTCGGTGGGCCTCATCTAGGACAATGGCGACTCTCAGGCGATCGGTCTCGCCCCACCGAAACATATCCTTATAGATTTTGCGCAGGATGAACGCACCTGCCGCGACCTGAAGCTGTTCAAGTGGGTGCTTGTGCAGGTCAATCACCAATCCGCTTGAACTGGCCTGGAGAAGGTCGATCTTGCCCGTGCCCGCAGTTTCATTGAAAAGCTGGAAATCGAAGATCGGCTGGCAGCGCACCAGCACATTCCGAACACCTCGACGCTCTTCGTATTGCCGAATCTTCCGTTCCAGATCCGCGAGGCTGGGTATTGTCAGATGGGAATCACTTTCGAATCCGGCTTCAAGGTAGCAGTCACGCATCGCGTCATAAATTAGCCCGCGTTGGATGTCCCCGAGCCCAAAGACATACTGAATGATTTCTGCCACCGCAAAACAATTCGTCTTCCAATAGCTCGTGCCACCATCCTGAGTGGAAACCGCGTCGAATGGAGAGAAGGGGAGCCCCTGCGTAGCATCCCATACCGCGGGTCGAGCCAGGCGGTAGTACTCTGACGCGCTTGAGCCGAACTGCCCGTGAAAATCAATAGTGATCGCAGGCAGACCCTGGCGGGCGCACTCGCATAGGAGACGCGTGACTGTCCACGATTTTCCCTGTCCTGGAATCCCAATGATGAACAGGTGCGGACTCCCTTTTACTGAGGCCTTCCAGTCCACAACTTCGTCGTCGAGGGAGACGCCAAGTGGAACTGAGATTTCAGTCGGGCGCTCAAGCGGAAGAGCCAGTGGGGAAACCGTGTCGCCAGTCGGAGGGGAGTCTTCAAGACCCGGCTGAGGCGGAGTCACGGGTGTAACGGCCTTCACGATACTGTCGCCTTGGCTGGGTTCTTCAATGCCTGGCGCAACGGAAACACTACTGCGAAACACCGTAACCGCCTCGAAATCTTTGCCTGTCAAGACACGGAAGCTCGCGCCACGGTGGGAGAAGGCCTTCTGTGGTTTGCCCATCAGGTCAACGATGAAACCGCGATATGTTGGTTTCATTTGAGGGATACCTGATTCGAGCTTACTAAGCAAACGAAGGGTCTCTTGACACTCGCGCTGATCTGAAAAGAAGCCATACCGAAGGGCTCGGCGAGCATAGAACCGCATGACAGCAGCGAGCTTCGACCGCTGGAGCACATGATCAATTCGCTCCCCCGGACTAAAGAACAACTCCCGGAATCGACGTTCTGTCGCCTCCATCTGGTCAGTCATTCGATCCGCCAGCTCGGTTAATCCGGAGGCGCCCGTGCGGGCCTTGACTTCGATGAAGCACACATCAAGGCGATTGGAGCGGACCCGAATCTGGACGAGGTCGCACCGAGAGAGCGTTCCGGCAGCACCTGCGTCTTCTTGCTTCCGGCCGCGCGACTTGGCCACCGAAAAAATCTCCGGGTGTGCATCCACTGGCATGACAATACTGTCTTTCAATTCGCCGGTGGCCTTGAGCCAGGCAACAACGGCTCCCAATCCAGCCGCCTCGCGAGCTTGTGTGTTGTCGTGAATCATCCTTAGCGCGAGCCGCCCAGAAACACTCTTCAAGGCATGAAGTGCCTCAGACACGCTCTCCTCAACGGCTGAGAAACCAAGGTCCCTCATCGCAAGGGCGAGGATATCCTCGACCTCCTCCCTCCATGCTGTAGTCACAACAAGGCGGTGCCCCAACCCCTCGATGAACTCAGGAGCATAGTCAAGAAGGTATTTGCGCGCTGTGCTCGCGAGATACTGATCGGCCGGATCGTCGAACAGATCGATGCCAATGAATCGGTCCAGCAAAATGACCCAGTCCGCACTATGGTGAACTCTGTCGAGGCGGTTCCGTTCATCGTACGACAGTTCCACAGTGAGGCACGGCTGAGAGGAGGTCTCGGAGTGAGGGAAAAGGAAGCGCCGAACCCCGGCCAATAGCAGCCTGTGCGTATCAATTAAATCGGCAGTATAGCCCGGCACACTGGGATGCTTCTCCCGGCTCGCGCCAACCGGCAAAGCGACTTGATGAATCCATCGCGCAGTGGCTTCGGTGCTCTTGAATTCCGACGAGATTCTTGTGAGAAGGCCGTAAACAGAAGCACTATCATGATCCGCGAGCAGTTCGCCGCACGAGAGAGACGGACGAGCCTCATCGATGAGGAGTGCCACATTGATATCGCCTCCCGGCGGATCCGGCAGCTGTTCGATGGGACGGAGGGCCACCTGAGCGACTGGCGCGAGATGCGAGGCCTTGGTGTATGCGCCCGAGAGGTACAGTTCGTCTCGGAGCCTGTCCAGGCCAGGCAGGCTCAGCGGGAGCGGCTCGCTTGAGTGGGCGATGATGTCAAGCTTCGGAAAACCTAGCCCCTGCCCCTGGTCAACGACAACGTCTCTGTACAACTGTTGGAGTGCAATCGCAGCTTGGTAGCCATCTCCGGGATTGCTAATGCTGACGCGCAGCGTGTCTGTGTAGGGATGTAACCGGCGATACTCAAGCAGCTCATTCCCAAGCTTTTCCAGCGGGAAGTCCGTTGTGCTCACCATGTCCGATGGAAGTCCTACAATTGCAGCTAGTTCAGCAAGTACTCGCGCCGGCTCCTGCGTCTCAGGCGGAAGGGCGGCCCCTAAGTACAGCCCGAGATTCTGTGCAAACACGTGCACGTGGTCGTCCGGCCCAACCGCGAACATCGGCATGTTAAGCGGGGCGAGTCTCTCGACAGCTGCAAGTTCCACTCGTCTGGCGCGCTCATGCTTCGACGCGGTTTTAGCTAGGTCCCGTCGCCAGAGCTCAAGCAGATCCGCGTAAGCGGAGTACCACAGCAGCCGAAGTGGATGGCAGGGCAGTAGGAGTACCGCAGTATGAGGGTCGCCCCCTGGGTGAATAACCGTCAGTTGAAGCGTGTCGATCCGGAGGGCCCAGGGCAGGCCGGAAGTGTCAACCGATTCGAGCAGGTCGCGGTACGCTTTTGCATAGCGCCGGACCCTGTCGGCCAGTGCTGCGTCCCAGTGCAGGCTTGCAACACGGTCGCGTGGCGCCCGTGAAGCAAGTTCCTTCATCAGCAGTTCTCTCTGCCGAAAGAAATCACCCCAGTGCTTCTGTTCAAGTTGGTTGCCGGGAATGGCATCCCAAGTGATCTCTTCGAAAGACAGAACTCGATCCGACTCAATTTGCGCGTTTGGCCACCCGGCGTTTGGATTCTCCCGTATGTAGTCCTCAATTCGCATCGCGACTGGGCTGAGCGCGATCCGCGACACATACTTCTGCTGCAGAACCACTGAGAAATACCACGTGTCATCTTCGGTGTCCCATTGGGGCTGGCTTTCATCTAGCTCAGCGACAGCTTCCTTCATTTCGAGGCAAGTCCTCAACCGGGCCAGTGCCAGAGAGAGTTCCGTCTTTTTCCGAAGACTTCTTTCCTCCTCAACCTCAATCTCAGATGTAAGCCAAAACTCATTGGAATACCCGTAGATCACCGAACCGTCTTCTGCCTGGACTTCGATACCTTGATCAGATTCAGCAGAGACCCGAATCTCAACAGCGCGGACGTCTGTCTCCTCCAAATCAAGGGACAGGTGGGCTGTTTTCGTGGCGAGCTTTGTGTTCTTGACGGTGGTTCTTGACAGGTGTCCTGCTACTTCATCTCCGTACTCCCGCCGCGAAGGAATAAGTTCCACCCGCCACCTCTTTGCACCGGCGGGAGCAGGGGGGTCGCTCACCCAACGAACCGTGACTTTGTTACCGGGTCCCATCTGGGCCTGCAGCGAAGTGCCGGGGCCATTCGGCTGTTTCAGTTTGCAGTAAGCCTCGACGTTGCCGTTGGCGTCCAGAAAAGGCGCAACCTCAATACCTTTTAGCCCAGAGACCTCCTGGTCGGGGAATGGCCACAGATTGAAGGTGAATTCCGCATACTCAGACTGATGGGCAATCGGCTCCTGCCAATCCGCCGTCTGGTGCAAAATATGTTGCGAAAGGTAGCCGGCCAGCCGGTTCTTGAACGGGCCATCCGGTAGCCCGGTTGGCACCAGTCTTTCCGCTGCAGAATTCTGAGGCCGCGCAGGACGGGCAATTGCGTCGACGCACTTGCGGTTTCTTTGAAGGCGTTGCGTGAAGTCTTCGGTCGGGTCTGGGATAAGACCGACCCGCCAAAGTTCTCGACCGATCAGCGCGGGCTGAGGTTTATCTTGAACTTGAAGGTAGAATTCGATCAGGTCTTCAAGAGAGACCGAAGCCCTGCCTTTCAATTGCCCACGGACCCGCCGCATCATGGCCTGAACGTCATCGGGAAAAGCGCGTTCAAGTCTTTCAGCGGTGATCTGCAAGAACCTGGCTAAGTCGAACGTAGCAAAAGAGTTGCCAAGGGAACTCGCGGTCACGTGACCCAGCCCGCCGGGGACGATCAAACACAAGCTGGACTGCTTTCGATTTCTTAGCTCGATAGCCTGATCTGGCCGGAGTTCGAACGAATCTCCCCCGTTCGAGCTGAGCACATAGCTCCTGAACTCAGCACCCGCGCGTTCGCGCAATTCACGACACACGGATGCGCCAACTTCGAGCGGCAGGTTGTCGACGCGAAGGCAATGGCCGATAGCACGCTTGCTGAACTCCTGGCGAATCGCTTCTACAAGCTCGGGAATTAGGTTTTGCAGCATTACACAACCTCCGCGAGATCTATGGTGGGCCTCTGCAAATACTGTGCGTCGAAATCATCCGAGAGGTTCTGGAATACCCCAATTTGCCGGAGCCGAATCTTCATAGCCTCGAGATTTCGGCGCGCAGCCTCGACGGCCTCTGCCGATGTCTCTGCCGCCGGGGGCCTGCCAATCAACAACCCATAACGCCGCTCGAGCCAAACTAGAAATTCCCGAAGTGGCAGGCGCACCGCAGGCACCAATCGGCCGTGTTCCTCCCATCCGTGGTCCGCCAGCGCCACGTGCACCAGCGTCGCCAGTATCTCGTTGCTCAACGTGTATCGCGCAACGCGACGAGCGCCCTTGGAGTTGCCGCTTATGACACCATATGCCCGATTGAAGCCCGAGGTCGAATAGAACCAGCCGGTCACGTTCTTCATTGCCGATGTCCGCTGCGCTTCAAATAGGACCCGGACCAGGCGGTCCAAGGAATCGGCATCGGAAGAGTCCCGAAGATCCCGAAGGTAGACTGCGGCCTCCGTCATTTCATGCTCTTCCGTAGTTTCGTTCATGTTCAGGCCGTTTTCGGCGCAAATTTGCTCAAACTCCTGGTCGGCTCTAGCCTGGATCCGCACTTCGCTCGCAAGCTCAAGAAGTCGCTTGAGGTAATCTTCGGTCTGGGTATCGCGATCCGGCAGGCCCGCCTTCAAGTTGGATGAGGTTACAAACCGATCCAAAGTTCGAAGACGCAGAGAAGCTCGAACGTACCGTTCGAGAGTTTCCAAGTCGCGCTCCACGCAGGTCCTTGCCAGCTCGTCAGAATAGGAACCACGCTCGCCAGTGCAGTCAAGATAAATGTCTGGACCGCCACTACGCCCGTTGCCACCCCCAGCAACGCGAATAACCCAGTTCATCAATCTCATCGAGTAGACGAACAAATGAAAATTAATGAGCGAGAGAAGGAAACGCGTCAGCAGGGTTGTTGGCAGCTCCTTCTGGAAGCATTTCAGCGTCTTGAGCACGTCATGCGCGAAGAACTCTGATTGCTTGACGAGACGAGGGAAGCTCTTAATCTCAGAGGGCAAGGCCGAGACGCCGGCCGCAGGCAGACCGTCGAGAAAGGAAATCGTCAGGAGAGCCTCGATATCAATTTCCGTGTTGCCATCGTACCGCCCATCGAAGCTCTGGCTGTCGTCCAGAACCAACCCTTCGCCCAAGGCACTCCGAAACAGGCGGTCCAGCTTGACGGGATCCTTTTCTACGCTCAGCAACACGGTGTATACGAAATTATGAACCCCTCGCAGTCGGGTTATCTCCTTTGGGAGGCCTGCCTTGTATGACAGCATGGTCGTCGGGTAGAGATATGTCATCTTTTCGCCAGTGTGCGCACGACCACGTTTGCCCATCCTGACGATACTGGTTCGCACCCATCTGTCTAGAAGAGTCCGTCCCGAATGCGTGTCAAATCCCTTTAGACGGGGGTGCTGAATCATCCTGCCAAAGTACTCTTCGTATAGGTCCGGATCAATCGGCTTGCCGACTCTTCGTCCTTTCGTTCGCACCAAATGAAAGAGACTGGGAAGAAGCATCTCGACGTCAAAGTCATTCATGTCTAGCGTGAGAAGAAGATCAAACTTGACCCCCTTCGATGCCTTGGGCAACAGTATTCTCACAGTGCCTCCTTCAATTCGATGACTGAGTTGTCAATCACAACGCGATGACGGCGAGACCGGCCTTCGAGGAGAAGCACCTCCTTCACACCGGTCCGGAGAAGGCGCGATTTAAACTCGCGTAGCTCGATCAGAAAGGGTTCGAACTCCTGGGTCTCTGGGGTGTAGCCTTCCGCCAACCGTGAGAGTACTTCGAACAGGTCGAGGGTCACCTCGATCTTGGGATCTCCCGAGATGTGAAACAGTTCCAGTGAATCAGGGATATTCTCAACGTAGGGATTATCGTGGAATAGAACTCGACAGCGGAAGTGCTCCGGCTCGAATTGCTTGATCACCGTGAGCTCTTGATCGAGATTTCGTGCCAGCGCGACTGAAAGCTTGCCTCCCGCGGCGTGTCTGGTGATGCCTTCGGATCTCGACATGCCCGCGAGGAGTCGATCGAGGACTTCGTCGACCGGCAATTCTCCTGTTAGGGCTCTGACGAAGTCTTCGAGGTACAGGTACGGCAACAGCTGGTTGTGCGGTGGTAGTTCCCATTTGTCGTTCTGGAGTCTGGCATCGTCCCCTTCGAAGTACAGCCGCCGTTTTACCGCTCCATGCCATTGCCGATCGAATATTTCGGGAGAGACACCTTCGTCGAATTCCGCCCTGCCGCTCGTAGGCGACATATATTCCAGGACAGTTCGCCACTTTTCGGCGCTCCTATGAAAGTGCAGAAAACGGTCCAGCCGGGGGTGTACGCGTTGCGCCGGATCCATTGCGGCCAGGTCGGAGAGCATCTCATCGTTTTCGTGCCGCGCGTTGAATGCGGCATGAAAGAACGAGCGAAGCGGCCAATGGCGACTCGTCTCGCCGGAGGCTCGAAGTGAATGAACGTCTTCACAGGAGAGGTTGCCCGTAATGAAGTACGCAAGTGCTGACCTGACATCGCGGATGGTCGCGCGCCTTGTACGACGCCAATGCTGAATCAGAAAGAGCGTCTCGACGCGCGTAGCGATTGACGGGTTTCGTAAACTATCCGCGTTGAATTTGATCGGGCAGTCAGCCCGCGCTGCGCAGTGGAGGCAGCCCTCCCAGCGAGATTCAAGAACCAAAGCGCCGAGCATCTTGGAAAACAGGCTGGGTGGTTTGTCCGGCAGTTGCACTAAAGCGCGGCGCTTGAGATCAACGAGTGTGATACGTTGATTGGCGGTGCCGGCCTCAAAGAGGATGCAATCAATTTGGCCGGCGAGCCACCTGTAGTCTGCGCGGTGCGCCTCGAAGAACTCGTGAAGTCTTCCATCATTGATTGCCACGAGCAACACTGGCAGCCGTTCGAATTCCGGCTCGGCTTCCCCGCCGAACGGCGCAAAGGCCCCAGACAGGATGGTGTCGGAGCTGAGTTCTTCGCGAGATTCCGAGGCGTCGTAGATAGCTTCGTAATGCCGGCCGACCAGGTCCAGCACCCACCCGTACCGATCCTCCCGAACCGCGACAGCACCAGCCAGCTTCAGGCGGTCTCGAACCTTCTCAAGAAACGCTGTCTTGCCGTCACCCGGATTCCCCGTGAGAAAAACGAGTTGCCGCTTGCCGTCCACGATATCAGGCAAGAGGCTGCGGTCGAGCAGTGTCGGTACGTATGTGTCCCGCGCAAAATCGCTGTCCAGGCCTCGATTATCCGCATTTCCGGTAGCGCTGTTTCGATAGAGACCACGCAACTGCTGAATCCACGGGAGGGTGACGTCCGAACCCTCCACCTCCGGCGGCAGTTCCTGCGCAAGGAGCGCATCCTCTAAGGCCTGCAGCAGGGCGGGAGCGTTGGGGTAGCGCTCGCCGTCAAGACCTGCTGCACGGCGCAAACACCGGAGAAGGGGTATGCCGCAAGCCCTTTCCTCATCTACCGGCAGGGGGCGCGGCTCATGCTTTTTCGGAATGCCATCTTCGTAGAGAAATGGCAGGTGCCCGGTCAAGGATTCATATAGCACTACGGCTACCGAGTACAGGTCGGATGCGTTACTCCATCCCTTCGTTTCGACTTGCGGGTCCCGGTACAGGGGTGTGCCTACCGCACTTTGGCGCATGTCCTCCCGAAACTTCGCAAGGCCAAAATCGATCAGGCAGATGCGGCCCTGATCTTCGTCGGAGACGATTATGTTCTTCGGGGCGATATCGCGGTGAGAAATACCGTGCTCCTCCAGATAGCCCAAGGCGGAGAGCAGAGCATTTGCCAGGTGTACGACGCGGTCGGGCCGGTGATGGAATTGATCCATGCAGTGGGTCAACTCTGAGCCAGCAATGTACTCAAGCTTGAGGTGAAAATCGTCTTGCGGCTGGCGCACATCGTAGATTCGCGGGAGGTTTGGGTGAGACAGGTCCTTCAAGGCATTGAATTCCGCTTTGGCGTAACGTTGTACGGCGGCGACGTTCTTGATCCGCTTGAGGACAAACTCGCCGCCATACGTCGTGTCCTCGACCAAGTAGGTGACAGCGGTGGCTCCCTCACCGAGAAGCCGAATGATCCGGTATTGGCCGCCTCCGAGTGTCTGCACCGGCTGAACTGGTGGACGTTGGAGACTTGCCCAACGTTCGCTGAGCTTCTTCAGCTCGTTCGACACCTCGACTGGGGTGGGACGGGAGCGTGGTTCTTGGGATGCGCATTCTCGCAGTAGTTCGCCGAAGCGGTCCGCGATTTGACCCGGCCACGTTGCCAATCTGCCCCTCAGCGCGGTTTCCACCCATTCATCAGCATGACCGTCGGCTTCCTCCTGGCTGGGGTCGATTTCGCCCAGATGGCTGCAGAGGGAGAGCGCGAGCCCGTATACGTCGCTCTCCGGGCCGGCCAACCCAAAGCCAATTCGGCACTCCGGAGACAGATAGGGATTGTCTTTCTCAATCTCATCCAGTTCTGTGGCAATGCTCTGCCGCTCGTCCATGTGGGCGAACATGAAGTTGAAGAACTGGACCTTCAGGGCTCCCGCGTTTCGGTCCACGTAGATGGACTCCGGGTCAAGACGCCGGTGTACCATGCCTGTCTTGTGCAAAGCCGCCAGCTGAAGGAAACTGGCCGTAGCCAGTTCTAGTGCGTACCCTGGGGTCTGAAGGCGAACCGGCTCCGGCGGCGTACGTAGGGCGGTACCCGCGGGCAGGCGGAAAGGAATTGCCAGATACCGGTCCTCATTCCAGAAGAAGTACGGATCCACTTCGGGCGAGATCCCGTCGATTGCCGCTCGGTGGACGGCGTTCCACTCCCTCAGGATGAACTCGCGTGGCTGTTCGAGCGGGTCGAGTTCGTAGAGTCTGAGAAGCCTTCGCCCTGCAGCATGCTGAACGAGGAAATCCCGATGGCCGCGCCCTCCCGGCAGCACTTCGAGGACCGTGTAGGCATTAATCTTTTGGGGAATCTGAGGCCGATTCTTCAGGTCCGTCAGGTACGTTCGTATCGGTTGCCGTGAGGAGTTTAGGTCAAGGACGGGATTCTCATGGTCGATACGAGGGAGTTCCTCCAAGGCTTCCTGCAATCGGATCACGTGAGTGCTGATGCGCGGGTCCGCGACCCGCAGGTTGCAGGTGGGCGACGACAGCAGGATCATGTCTACGACGAAGTGCATCTTTTGGGCATGCTCGTGAAGATAGGGTACGCGGCCACGCAAAGAACCAGCGAGCTGGCGCGCCACATGGCCGATCTTCTGCAGAGGACTTCGCCGCGGTTCGCCGCCAGCGAGTACCCAGACATTCTCATTGCCGTAGATATCGCCAGACCAGGACTTCTCATCGATGACGAAAATGAGGTGATCGCCAACCACCACAAAGTCGACTTCGTAGCTGTCGCCAGCCGGGGTGACCACTTCCTTGTTGCATATGACCACCCAGCCAGCGGGCAGATCCTTGAGGCGAGAAGCGGCCTCCCGTTCGGAGGCGGTGACGAATTTTCCAAACTGAATTAGCTCTGCCATTGAATTATCCTCAGATCACCTTGCTGGAATTGGTGGTTCAGTTCAATTCGTGCCGCCAGTTCCACGGCCGGCAACGTGCCACACACGATTCGCCTGCTAGCCGGGTGGCAGACACTCTGCCGACTCCGGTTGGCCTCAAGCGCAGTTCTGTTTATCATTCAGTTTCTCCAGATCTGGCTCGGAGCGGTTTGTCGAACCTGGTGTGCGATGTCACGGCCAGAAGCGCTTCAACCTGGCCGGCGGCGCGCATCACTTGGTACACGTCAAGTTGTTCCACGGTCGTGTTGTGGTCTACGTAGTCCTTGAGGTACGTCTCGGATGCCGAGGTCACGCCATTCCGGGCGCACACTAGGTATGCCACCGATTCAGCTTCAAGTTCACGCTGCCGGTGGTCCGGGCAGGGCCGCTCGGGCACGTTCAGCTTCTTGTCCGTCCCGAGGTGCCCCAGGAAGAGGTGCGCCAGTTCATGCGCTACCGTGGTGAACTGCACCGGGGCCGCGTGGTTGCGATTGACGTGCATCCGATACTGCGTGGCTTCCTTTTCGTCGGCGGCTCGTTTGATCACGCGGATCGAACCCGCCCTTTGATCGCCGGCATCCACCGCGCACCACTCAATGTTCTTCTTCCGAAGCGACTCTGCAAACGAGGAGATAGTCGCCGCGTCAACTTGGCCCTGCGCGTAGAACGAACGGACATCCCGGGGCAGATCCCTGCCTTCCGTATCCATCTCGTCATACACCAGGGCGACCGGACCGAACGGCCACAGGATCAGTAATGGGCGCACACCCTCCTTTGGCCTGCGGCCGAAGCGGGCTTCCCAGTCGTAAGCCGACGCCGCAAAGCGCAGTCCGGGCTTTTGCACCTGGAGAAGCATGGCGTTGAACGGCGCAAAGTTGCGCATCCGGGCGACGAAATCGAGGAGTTCCTTGTAGTCCTTGCTCTTCGTGTAGAGCCGCGAGTCCGTGAGCAATTGGTCCAGTAAGGACCGTGCCGCTTCCGTCTCGAACAGGCTCTCTTGCGCTTGGTCTCGCATTCGGTGTCTCCCCGCCGGCGGCCTACTGCGTCCTGGCTTTCTCGAGCGCCTCCGTAAGTGACGCCGTCTTCGTCTGCTTCAGAATCTCTCCCCGATAGGCGTCTGTGAGTGGTGTCTTGATCCCGGACGCGATCGCTTTGAGCAGGTAGCTGATGCCGTCCTTCCCAACTTCGGCCCGTCCGACACTCCTAATTGCACACGACGCTAGCTCTGCGGGCACAGGTTGAGCGATCTTCCCGGTCTCGTTGAAGTCGGTATACAGGGTCGTGCAGACCCAAGGCGAATTGCCAGTCTGTCGAACCAGAACGCTGTTCGCAGAACGGCCTTCGACGTACGACTCCCCGCTGCACTCCTTGCGCCGTTCACGTCTCCAGAGCATGTCGCGGGCGTCGGCCACTGAGCTGTTGTCATCCAGCACGAGAACCTCGGCCGAGACCGGTGCGCCCATTGGATGTGGAACGAGGGTCGGCGCGCCCCCGCGAGTGGTACTCAAACGCCCGTACTCGACAGGGAATGGGGTTTCCGTCTTGATCCGCATCACAATCCGCGGCCCGAGTTCGCACCCGGGATCGCCGATCAACGAGCCGAAAGCCAGAATTCCCACCTTCTTCCGAGGGTGCCGACAGCGCGGGTCGGCAGGCGGCGGGTCGAGGCGGGTCTCGTAGGGAACGCCCAAGCGTTCGGCCTCTGTGATGGCGTCGTACATTTCAAGAATCACGCGTCTTGTGCGGTATTCACCGTAGGCGGTTTCGTCCTTGCGACGTACGATCGGAAATGTATCCAAGATGTAATCCGCGTCGTACCTACCGATTCCATAAATGCGGAAATAGATGGCATCAAGTTCGCAGCGCATGACGAAGCGCCGCTCTTCGTCCCAGCGGAACGGCGGTCCGTAGAATCCGAGCGCATGGGCGAAGGTTACAAGATCCCAGGCGGTGTATGTCAGCTCAATTATGCGGCTCGCAATAAAATCACGATGCTCAGATCGGGCGACGGCGGGAACACAGAGCTGCTTGAGGATAAAGAAACCGAGCGACGTGCCGCCGATGTTTTGTCGAGTGAGATAGTCAAAAGCAATGCAGTTCACGGCGCCAATAAAGGCCGCCACGGGACGGTCGGGAAAGATCAGCGGCGTCTTGTGATTCGCCCCCACTGGTGGCAGAACGCCGAAAATCGCAGTGCGCTCGTCCGTTGATCGCGCGATGTCCCGAAAACCGAGAACCCATTCAGGAGCCCGTGTCTTAATGAGCCTTAAGGCTGCGTCTAGGTGCGTCCCAGAATTCTCGACAAGCGCCATCTCGTCGTCATCGAGTGGCGGAATCGATACGCGATGATCCCGTATGTTTCGCGATATCCACTCCTGGAGTGTGTCTTTCGCCTGCTGCTCCGATTCTGCTTCAACGGCTCTGATTAGATCTTTCGGCACTCTGGAAATCGCTTTGATCACTTCCCATTCCGGCACCCAATACCGTGGCATCACCACGTAGTCTGGATCCTCCAGTCGCACAGCAGGGATCCGCGGCAGTTCCGTGTCCTCGCTACCTTCGGGCTTCATCGCGTAGTCGCCAAATCGATGCGTGTATTGGTGCATCATCTTGGCTTCATAGAGAGGCAGATAGCGCCAGCCGTTCCGCGAGAAAATGTTCCCCCGAAGAACCCAACCATCGCTCTCCAACCGCTCACGGGTGCGGAACACGTGGGAGTCACTCGTCATATTGAAGAGGCCTTGCTTGAAGCTGACACTCCATGGATTTTGGCCACTGGTTTCATTGACCAGCACTGGCACTCGACGATAGATGGCTTTGGTGATTTCGGCGTCTCTTTTGGAGCGGAAGATGGGACATGTCCGAGTGTTCGGGTTGATTAGCCCAATCTCTTCGGCGGTCAAGGTGAAATGACGTGACTCATCACGAAGATCGTCGGTAGTATGGGCGAAAAAGAAGAAATCTGCAGAATGACTGACCGGAAGTGCCGCGCCCGTCAACGTGAGAAGGCAGAACTTGAAGCGTCCGTGTCCAACACCCTCAAACATCCCCACAGCATTTTCGAAGTCGTAGAGGCGCACGAGGCGATTCTGTTCGATCAGGGACGCAAAGAATTCCTTGGTGGTGTTGTCTGTGGCAATGCCAGAAGGGACTACAATACCAATGCGACCATTCGGAGTCAGCAGGTTCGTATCATGTTCGGCGAACAACGCGTACGTGTTCATGCGTCCCGCACCACATAGCGGATATCGTCCGCTTTGACGGAGTAGGGCATTGTCGCATTCAACGTCTCTGAGCCCACTAAGATATGCGGACCATAATGCCGGGTCGGAGTTCGCCAACTCCGAAATCATACTCTTCCGTCGCTTACCCTCCGCCGATGCGATTTCGGGACACCGAGTTGCGAACCACTCTTGCTCCTTAAGTTCGTTTTGCTCCCATGGCGGATTCCCCAGAACCACATCGAAGCCGCCACTCCAACCTGCCGCCACGTTCCCAGGCTCCTCATTGTTGGCAGGAACCCGAAACACGTCCGGGAAGGCCAGGTGCCACTGAAGAAAACGATAGCGGTCGGCGAGGCGACGGACCTCCTTATACATCGGGGGACGTTGACCCGCAAAGGCATTCGGATTTCGCTCAATTTCCCGAAAGATGTCTTCCGTGATCGGGAATTCGGTCAGGCTGTCCTTCTTCCAGACGAAGGCCGAGCACCAGGCGTCCGCCAGCAACTTGCCATCCAGGTAGTCGCTCGATTCGACGGCTTCGCGCCAACGCTCTTCCTTCTTGTGGATGGAATCGATAGAGTTGTCATCAATGGTGTCGATCTCCGCCATTGCCTGGGCGAGTTTGCCGAGCTTCATCCATGGCTCGTCGAAGGCAAACCCCCTCTGTGTCTCTTTGCGGTCCAGGAGTTCGTCGTGCCGGGCGACGCGCTCATCGCGGTTCACTTTTTTCCACTTCCTGACAGCCTCGGGCGAGTCGCCGGTCAGAACAGTGAAAGCGCCGTCGGGGATGCCGTTTTCAAGAAGTGCGGGCGTGGTTCCGAGCAAGCTATTGCCGCACTGAATCCGGTGCTCCAAAAAGGACAGCGGTTTCCCCGGCTCCACCGCTTCCATCCACAAGGAGACTTTGCACAACTCCACGGCCATCGGGTTCACATCGACGCCGTAGATGCAATGGCCAATTACGTCGCGCAAAGCCGTACGTTGGGCATCGGGTGGCGGTTCATCTTCATCTGTCCGGACGGCCGCCAGTCGTTTGGCGATACGGTGTGCAGCGGCAATAAGAAAGTGGCCGCTACCGCACGCAGGATCGACTATTTTCAGTTTGAGGATTGCGGCCTCCGGGTCCAACTTTTTGGAGGCCTCGCCCAAGACCGGATCGAGAGCGGAATCGAGCAAGCAGGAGATCAGGCTCGTCGGCGTGTAGTAGCTACCAGTCTTCTTTCGCTCGCTGCCGGCAGCAACCTTAAGTTCGAACGTGGCAGCCTCGGCGTTGAGGTCTGGATGGAGTTCCAACAGGGACTCATAAACGCTGCCGAGTTCTTCGGCGCCGAGATTCTTATAGTCCACAACGCGGCGGGTCTGGCCGGCCTGGGTCACAGCAAGGGAACGGATGGCATCTAGTAAGTGCAGGTTGGAGATCTTGCAGTCGTCTATATCCGGTAAAGACCGGTGGGAGAAAAGGAAGCTACCCAGCGTCGGTAGGGCCAACTCTGGGCAACCGTCACCCGAGAGCTTGTCCATCACTAACTTCAGACCGCAATAGAGGTCGTGGTGACGCGAACCTGCCCGTATCGTTGCCAGGCGGCGCAAGCGTGTGGTGGTATAGAATTCGCGATAGCGTTTCTTGGCAGCCGGATCACCGTTTGGCAGAAGGAGCAGATCGCGATCCTCCGCCACGAAAAGGAATAGCAGGCGATAGACCAGGCGCAGGAGTTGGCGGTAGTAGTCTTGCCTGTCCAATTCGCCGGAACGGAGTTTCTCACGTAGCGCAGCGTTGGCCGGATCTGCGAGGAAGCCTTGGCCGAGCCGCTCGATCGCTTTTTGTACGCCGTCTCGAAGTCCGTCGAGGACACGAACGCCCTCGGTGCGCGCGGCCTGCGACCATTTCTCGACCCAGCATAGGTCCGGGCGCTCCGATTCAAAGCGGGACTGGTGCAGCAGCAGCCACAAGAGGACGAAGTCAGGATAGGCTTCGCCCTCCATCATGGCTTCCAGGTCGAATTCGACGTAGGCCTGGCGTGTCAGGCTGATGTTGTCACGCAGGAGCCGGAGCTGCGATCCGTTGGAAACGATCCCCCAGAGGGAACCGGCCTTACGGTTGAGGTATTCCTGCACCAGGCTGTGCGGGCTGGAACGCGATGCTCCCGCGACGCCGCCCGTACGTTTGTCAAGATCGACTCTGCAGCCTACGAGGTGAATCGGGACGTGTTCCCACCGATGGCTAATGGCATAGCTCTTGCCTTCGATCTGCTCCGCCTTTGACGGCTGCAACTGCCCGTAATCCAGCGCCCGGAAAAGCGGGAGCAGCCAGCGCTCCCTGGTGAGAGATGTCCCGAGGTCAGTCTCGCCGAGGTTGTCACGCTGGGCCTTGAAGCGGACCCAGGCCGCTTGGATCTGGTTCCAGGCCCTGCTCGCCGCTTCTCGCAGCCTTTCGTTCGGGTCCAGGTGGTAGGAGCCTGGCTCGATGCCACCCAGGTCCTTGTCCTCCTGGGCTATTTTCAGAAGGATGTCCGCCGGCAGCAAGGATCCCTCGGTTCTCACTGTGGTGAATGTCGCGAGAGCCGATTTCACGCGGCACCTCCCGAGACCACGGGTAGAAACACATAGACGCCAAGAAGATCCGGGGGTAGGTGCGGCTCGATGCGCTGTTTGATGCCACGGAGTCGGATCGCTGACCGCACACCCTGATGCGCCTTCAGGAGTTCGTCGCCACGCCGACGAACCGTGTCGTTCAGGGCTTGTTGGAGAACTGGGAGGCTCTCGATGATCTTTGCTACGGTTTCGCGCTGTAACTCGGCAGCCATATTGGCGTCGGGGAGCACATCTAGGAGGGCTTCCGCGCGATCCGGCGCGAGCCACTGGGCGTTTTGAGGGGCGCCCTCGAACGCTAAGACAGCGCAGTCTTCCGCGAGCATTGGCGTCGGGGATGCTGCCGTCGTCGCACGCGCCGCCGTCTCGATGTGAAAGCGGAAGCGAACCAGGAGAAGAGTCGTCCGGCGCTCTACTGCTCTCGTTCGGGTGGCGCCACACCTGGCGGCAACGCCTCGCGTCAGCGGATCCAGCGCGGAATCCAGCACCTGCTGGGCCAGCGTGGCAACCAGAGGATGCGTGCGGTGAAGGTGGAGTTCATCCTTCTTGACCGGGAGTTCGAACCGCGCAGTGAACTGCTTCTTGTCTGGCGGCAGCGGCAAACCATCGCGAACGATGATTGGCACTCCATCCAGATTCACAGTCATCCTCGTTTGGCCGTTCTTCAGTCTGGTGTCGATCGAAGCCCCGTAGGCGGCTAGAGACTCCTGGCAGAATCGAAGAACATCTACACCAGACCCGATCGCAGCCTGAACCGAGTCCAGGATAACGGCAACTTCCTGGAAGTCGATGGTCCGCTGGGCGAACATGGTCTGCGATTCGCGCTCGCGCTCGGCCGTGTTCTGCCACTCCCGATGCATCTCTTCCGTAGGTTTGTCGTCGGCCTCCCCGAAGTCGAGCAAGAGCTGGTTGGTGTTCTTGGGGAGACGCCGGATCAGCATTTCTTCCAGGAATCCCTGCATGAGCTGCTCCGCCCGCACCGGGACCGGGACGGAGATGCCAAGCGACGAGCGAATCGTCTTGTGCTTCCTGAGAAGGACCCTGAGGATGAAGCGGTCAATTCCGTTATCGATCCCGTAGTAGGTGGCTACCCTGACCGTTGGGCTTGCCTGCCCGTACCGGTCCACGCGGCCTTCGCGTTGTTCATGGCGGGTCGGATTCCAGGACAAGTCGTAGTGCAGGACCGCATTGAAATCGCGTTGCAGATTGATGCCTTCGCTCAGGCAATCGGTAGCGACAAGCACACGGTACTCGAACTCGCCAAGCTCGCTCACCCGCGCCTCCCGGTCTTCGGGCGGGAGTTCACCGGTCACCGCCTGCACTTCGGTTCCCTTGGGCAGTTCCTTGCTGTTTCGCAAAGCCTCGGCAAGGTACTCGGCGGTCTGGATGAAGCGGCAGAAGACGATAGGGGAGTAGCCGCCCTTCAGCAGGCCTGAGATCACCTTGACCGCACCGACAAGCTTGTTGTCTTGGGCACCCTGGAGTTTGTCGGCCATGTCGGCCATTTGCCGCAATCGCTTGCGGTACCGCGCAACATCGTCGTCTTCCGCTTCGGCGTCCACCCCCGGCGGGACATCGCTGGACTCGGCAGATTCGTCGTCAGCCAAGTCCAACACCACGCGACGGCCCATCTCGTCGGCCTCTTCCACGGTCTCTGTGTCCAGGTTGCGGGCGCGCTCGCGCAGAGTGGCAGCCGCGGCGGCGGGGCTGGAAGAAAGCGCGCGCAGCAGGCTCAGGATAGACCAGTAGTGCACGCGCCGGATGCGCCCTTCGGTTTCGCCCATGACGTCACGAGCATAGTCAAGAACGCGCTGAAAGAGCTGCCGGTAGCCCTCGCTCATGCGGTAGGTAGGTTCCGGCGTCAGCTCTTCGCGCTCGGGAAACGGGGTCTCTGACCCCATGAACTTCCGGATATCCTTCCGGCGGCGCTGGACGAGGTAGGCGGCCAGGCGGCGGCGCAATGGCTCGTTTTCTTCGCCCCGCAGGTCCTCGGGCAGGTTGGCGAAGTCGGGATTCACGAGCTTGAGCAAGGAACGGAAGGCACCCTCGTCCCCGCTGTGGGGTGTGGCTGTAACGAAAATCAAGTGGCGATCTTCGTTTTGGGCGAGCCTGGATACCAGCTCATGGCGCTGATGGCGGGCTGAGCGGACCGCACCGCCCCACGCGCATGTGTGAGCCTCATCGACGATAACCAGCTCGGGACAGGTGCGAAAGAAGTCGTGCCGCCTCCGGTCGGACTTGATGAAGTCGAGCGAGACGATAGTGAACGGATATTTCTGAAACAGCGTTTCTGTGGGGAGAAGACCTCGCTCCAAACGTGTGGCTGTGCCCGGCAAGACCAACTCCGCTTCAATATTGAACTTCTCCCTCAACTCCCGCTGCCACTGCTCCGCTAGCGGCGGTGGGCAGAGGACCGCCATGCGCGTCACCTCACCGCGGTCGAGAAGTTCGCGTGCAACAAGGCCGGCCTCGATGGTCTTGCCGATGCCGACGTCGTCGGCAATGAGCAAGCGGACCGGATCGAGCTTCATCGCCATGAGCAGGGGGACCAATTGGTAGGGGCGCGGCTCGATGGCGATCCGGCCTATGGAGCGAAACGGTCCCGCGCTGGACCGGAAGCCAAGCCGTAGGGCATCCCTCAGCATGCGCGACGAGCGGAAATCGCCGCATGCGGCCGGGTCAGGGAGATCGAACTGCGCTGGTTTGACCTCCTCCAGGGGTGTGTAGATCCCAGTGGTCTCTTCCTCCGCGCCCCCCAGCGGACGTACCAGCAGGAGATCGTCTTGTGAGCCCGGTAGGACTACCCAGTCGCGTCCGCGAGCGTTCACCAGCGATCCAACCGCAAAGCTCATCTGCCGCTCCCAAAGATGTTCGGGTATTTCTTCACGATCACGCCCCAGTCATCTTCAACTCCGAAGCGAATCACGACGTAGCCACGGTCTTCCATGCATTCGGTTTGGGCCTGGTCGCGCTGCTTCCGCTCGGGGTACTTGTGCGGCGGGCCATCGACGTAGATGGCGGCGTTGTGTTCCTCATAGAAGAAATCCGGGCGTGTTCTGCAAACATCGACGAACAATTGCGCACTGGAAGGAAGGTGATAGTTGTTGTCTTCCAGGAACATCAGCCAGGACTCTTCGAGCTTTGAGCTACAGAGTCTCTTCAATTGGAGGAGATGCTCCGAGCGTGGAGTGGCAGCAGGCGCAATAGAAACGGACGACTTCTGGAAATCCAAAAGGAGATCGCGGATTGCCTTGCGATCGAGCAGACGGTGGACCATCTGGTTTGAGTAGCTGAGCAGACAGTCGTAACATGCCGCCTCGCAGTTCTCTGCCACGCCCGGCGCATGGCCCTCATCCTCACCGGTATCCGGGTTAAAGTGGCAGATCCGCAGAGCCTCCCGTGCGACGATGGGGAAAGCCTGGGGGTCTTTCAGGAGCCTGCGGAGAACGCCGGCGCCGCCTTCGGCCGCCTCGTACAGCAGAATATACCGGGGCTGGTTCCCATTCGGCAGAAGCTCGCAAGCCAGTTCATCGTCCTCGAGTTGATAGGCAACCTGAATCGCGTTCTTCAAAGCGTGGGCTAGTGACGTAATGACCTCCACGGCTTGGGCGGTCTTAGGCTCGATGATCAGGCTGTTGCGGCGGTCCTCCACGTAGGGGATCACCCTCTCCACGCGCCGGGTGAGTTGATCGACGTCGTCATCATCAGGCATCAGGTCGTTGCGCTGCCAGTATCCGCGCTCAATGTCGAGCACGAAGCCTAGCTGATTCTTGTCCGCCCGCCGAGTCCATCCCAGGTTGATGCGCCAAAGAGTTGCGGCATGCCCGTAGTTGAGCAATCCGAGGGGTGTTGATGAGCTTCGAACGAGCGCGGTCTGGTGAGACTTTACTCCTCGGTAGACCGCATAGCGAAAACCGCTTTGCGTCTCGTAACCGAGTCGCAGGCGCTCCTCTTCATCCGAATTGATCTTGTCTTTCCGCCGCGTAGACACGTTCTGCAACCGCAGCATAGGCGTCCACAGCGAAGTGAGACTCGCCTGGCAGTTCTCGCACAGGTCCGGACCGGGCGGGCTGGTGATGGGATGGAGGTAGCCGCAGGCCGTGCACCGCTTGAGTTGCCCGAAAACCGGCCCATCCTGGCCAAGTGGCAGAATCGCCTTGTTGATGAGGTAGCGTGATCCTTCGTGGTAGACCACGGCCCGAGGCCCAAATTCGGTGATTGCAAGGAAGCGAGGCCGGGACAGGAACTCATCTCGCTGCTGCGTGCGCCGTCCAGGGATATACGCCGAAAGCGGTAGTCTTGGGAAGTTGTAGCCGGGAAGGAAGCCCTCGCTTGCGAAGTAGCGGTAACTGTAAAAATCTGATTGGACGATGCTTTGCGTTTCGGTCAGTAGCTTATATTGTGACTCGGCTTCCCGGCGAAGCCGCTCTGCTTGGCGCCGCTCATCCGCGGAGCGCGACATATCCATGATGATGGCGTTCTGTGCCTTCTGTTGCGCCAGGGCCGCTTTGCACAGGTTGCGCCATCGCTCGCAGGCCGCCTCAAAGTTCAGCTCGATTTGCTTGAACACCTCCTCAGGCCATTGCGGAGTGTACCAGTCAGCCTCCTTCAACTCGCCCTCAAAGGTGGCAAGAATTCGCTCCGCTCGGACCTGGGCAGCCAGTTTGGGTTGTGGCCGGCGCAGGTCATTCAGCACGGACGGTAGTGTAGCGAGACTCGGCTGATTGCCTGCGACATCCAGCAGATCGCGGAGCGATGTGCCGAGGCTCAAGTTCGCCTCGGCGAGCCAGATGGCTTGCAGGTGTGAGCGAACCAGGTCCTCATTGCCCAAGTCAAGCTTCGGCGGTGTCACTTCGCCCGAAACCATTCGATCCGGTCTTTTGAAGAAGTACTGATCGTGAGGGCTACCGGTCGTGCAGTATGAAAACACCAGCGCCGGTTGACCGCTTCGCCCAGCGCGCCCGCTGCGCTGCGCATAGTTGGCTGGTGTCGGCGGGATGTTCCGCATGTTCACCACATTCAGCTCGGCGATATCGACTCCGAGTTCCATGGTGGGGGAGCAGTAGAGTACTGGCAACTCCCCCTTTCGGAACCTGTCCTCACGGATCAAACGATCCTCATAGGGCACCTGTGCCGTGTGCTCACGAGCCTCGAAGCCACCAAGTTCTAAGGCGAGTGACCGGTAGAAGTTGACGAAGAAAGGATTGGTGTGCCCGCCGCTCTCGGATTCGCCAGGCACGCGGATCGGGTCGCGGAAAGGCTTAGTGCCGTCTCCTTCCACCCAGAGAATCGCGGAGGCCGGAAGGCGGTACCCGGGAACATCGTCGGGGTTCTTCGGTTCGTCAACGATCTCGGCAAGGCCAGCGATTCGGAGAGTATCGAGCAACTGCCGGATGATCTCGGTGGCCTCCGTGGTCGAGATCCGTGCACTGTAGTCGGGAAACGTGCCAGTCCGCCGGAGGTGCAGCCCAAAGCCACTTCGTGCCGTAACAAATACATCGCCACCGAAATCCCCCTGCCGGACTGAGCGTGGGTAAAGAGTGGAGGCGTGTTCCAGGACCTCGTTCTCATCCAGTGCCCATGGCGCGATCAGCCGCTGGCTGCTTTGCTGCTGGATCGTCTCCTGCTTGGCCGGGTCGAGATAGTCCACCTGGAGAGCCAACTCCCGCCGCATGAAATCGAGAAGGGTTTTAGCGACGCGCCGGCGGGTCCCGGGCGTTGCGCCAGCGAGTGCGGGGTGCAATTTCTGCCAGGACTCGGCATCGTTGGAAAGCTCTTCCAGCGAAAGGTAATTGATTTCCAAGAGACCGCACTGCTCCAGGTTGGGTGAGGTCACGCGCCAGCCACGACGGAGATCGTGATAAAGGCGATAGCCCATCACGTCGCGGAAGGCCCGTTCGGTCTGGGTCTTGGCCTGGAACTTGAGATCTGGCTCTTTTGAATACGATGCGAATGGCAAGTTGAGTGCATCGAAGACACGTTGGGTGAAAACTTCATGGCTGAGTCCACCCGGCTTGGAAGATGAACACGCCTTCAAGAGCGCAGATCGCAAGAGGCCGATTTCGACGAAGTCATTGAAGTGGCCTGCTTGCAGGGAAGCGTCCTGCCGATTATCGGTAAAGCTCAACAACTTTCGTGCGCGTGGCTCTAGCGACTGCTCGTTTCGCAAATGCCGAATCGTCGCCAAACTCAGGATTGTGGTCGCGGTGCTTCGGCCCTCTGTTCCCAGCGATGTCAATTTGCCGAAATCGGAAGTGGTGCGAAAATCGTACGAAACCCGGCAATGAAGACAGAACCGGAACGGGCTTTCCAAAAAGTGCCCAACCAAACCATCAACGCCATCCTTACCCTCGGTCGTAATGGAGAGTGGCCGCGGCAGGTTCTTCTTTCTGGATGGCTTAACCCTAGGTCCCTGATTCGAGTCCTCGATCCAGTCTTCGGGCAGTTTCTGGAGCTCTTCATCCGTACCGGAGGGCCACGGCGCTTCGGTGCTGAAGTAGAGGAAGCCGGGCTTCGACTCGATGTCGCCGCTGCGGTCCGAAAGTTCACGCGGCACGTAGGTGACGACCCCGGAGTCAGCATCCTCCAACCGACGGACGCAATAATATTCCTGACCGCACTCGCGACAGAAAACGAGCGGCAGGAGGGTCTTCTTTCGATCTCCGGGTACGAATTGCTGCCGGTTTAGGGTCAAGTAGCGTGCCTGTTCGTCCTCGAAGGAAGCATAGATCGTGTCGCCACGGCTGATGAATTGGTGAAGCCGAAAAGCGAAAGCTGGGAACCCAGTCTCGGGATTTCTTTCACAGGTGTAGCCACAGAGAAGCGCTTCTTCGATGGAACGCTTTGCGCGCTCCTCAGGCACTCCCGTGATTCGGGCCAATTCAGCTGCCGCGCCATCCTTTCCAGTAACGCTCCGGGGTCTCCGTCGCCGGAGGCGGCCAGACTTCCTGTCTCGATAAACGCCGAAAGTACCCTCAATCCACGAGGAAAGGGGATCGGCGACAAAGGCAGCATAGCCTTCCGGACATTTTGCCGTGGGGTCCGCAACTCTTGATTTCAGCGCTGCCAGGAAGGAAGAGTCCTGAAGTCGCTCTTCTGCACTGGCCCGTTGAAGAGTCTCGCCGACCACATCGGAAGAGGAAACGTCGGCCCCAAAGAGAACAGACGCCACCGAGGCGACTTCCGCCTGTTGCTGTTCGTAAGTTCCTGGGCCGGCGAGCGTGGCAGATGTGCCAACAACCTGGAGTTGCTTCGCTCCGAAAAACTCGCGCGAGCGACGCACCAGCAAGGCTACGTCGGCACCTTGGCGTCCCCGGTACGTGTGGAGCTCGTCCAACACCAGAAACTTTAGCCCTTGCGCCGCCTTAATCAATTGCTTCTCGTACACGCGTGTGAGAATCAACTCCAACATCACGTAGTTCGTGAGCAGGATGTCCGGCGGCTTTGAGACAATGATGTTCCGCTCTTCATCGCGCTCCTGGCCGGTGTAGCGTGCAAACGTAACGGGACCTTTCCCGTCCGGAAAGCCCAACTGAAGGAATTTCTGGAGTTCGCCAAACTGGCTATTCGCCAGCGCGTTCATCGGATAGACGACAATTGCCTGAATGCCCCGGCCACCCCCATTCCTAAGGATGTGGTCCACTATTGGGACGATGTACGCGAGGCTCTTGCCCGATCCCGTGCCGGTGGTGAGGACATAGTTGCGTCCTAAGCGAGCTCTTTGAATCGCGTCGGCCTGATGCTGATACAGCCGGAGAGGCTTGCCGGTTCCTGCGTCCTTCCCGATGCGAAAGACGACGGCACAATCGGGGTGCAGGGTGCCGTCGGCAACCAGGTCGTCAATCGTGCCCGCGAAGCGGAATGACGGGTTCAACTGAATCAGGGGGTCTGGCCAGAGTACACCCGCGTCGAGGCAGGCCGCGACGAGCCCATCGATCCGTTGGTCTCGAATCCGAATGAAACTTCGGATGTAGGAGGAATAGTCGCTGATCAGCCGTTCGCGAAGCTCAAAAACGTCCATATTTTTAGCCTGGACTCCGAAACCTCAGCCATCGCCCACCATGCGCAAATTAAGAAATACACGCCGAGACTCCCCCATTCTATTCCCTGTCAAGTTTTAACGGGTCTTTCTAAGCTCCATAACGTGCGCGACGTCAAAAGCGGGCAGCAATCTCGTTCCAGTCCGCGTCAAAGGACGATCAGCGTGAACAAGGAACTCCCGCTGGCCTCAATTTGCGGTCGCCAGGGAGCACCTTCGGTTGCGGCTGGGTTTCCAATCCGCAAGTGTACGTGGCGAATAGCTGTCTGAAGCACCATACGACTGGCCAATCGGCCCCTTCAGCTCACCTGGTGAGCTCGGGTTCCATGTCAGGATCTTCCCGAATCAACCCTTTGCGAAAGTCTTTTCTAGTTCCCGCCAGCTACCCATGAGCGGAAAATACAGCGATGCCCGGACGGGACGGCCCTCCATCATGGCAAATAGCTTCGTATAAACCGTCATCTGGTCTCGATACCGGGCCAGTTCGTTGTCGAGGAACGCATCGATACCAGAGCCCTCATGGAAGCTGGTCTTGTAATCTATAATCCAGCGTGTGCCGTCTGAATCGACGAAGGTCCGGTCGACCCGAACACTCACGACCCGGTTGTCGATTACACCGCAGACCGGATACTCGCAAGCGGTGGCGACCCGGTCGTTGCGCAGAATCCATCGGCCCCGTTCATCGCCAAGGGTACCCATAACGGCATCGACCACACGACCTGCAGCACTCTCCAGTTCGGCGGCAGGAACACCAAGCGAAGCCAGAGCGGATCGAAAAGCCGGTGTCAGCGCTCGCACCCGGTCAGGCGTCCAAGCCGCCAGCCCGTCTTGGCCCATGCGCTGCAGCACCTGGTGGACGACGCTACCGATATGGCGCAACGTGTTACCGACCCAGTAGAAACTCACGGGCTTGTCTTCATCAGTTTCCGCGCCGATCTCGCCGACAGCGGGTCCTGAGGGAGGTGCCGGCAAAGCCCAGCCAGCGGCGAGCCGTTCCAGTCGCTGTGGTTCTCGCGCCGAGGTCGCTTCAGCTGCCGCAACAGGTACAGCGACTTCACGGGCAGCCTGCTGGAACAGCGGCTCTGCCACCGTCCACATCCGCCGCAGCAACGAACTGCTCTGCGGCAGACTGAGTTCCAGTACGCCGTCCTTTTCTTTCGAGGCGGTGTGCCCTAGAAGGTGCAATTCGTTCTTTGCGCGCGTAGCGGCGACGTAGAGCATGCGCCCCGCTTCGTATTCGGCCTTACGCGCGTCGATGCCCTTCAAGTAGCTGTAAATTGTGTCCTCGGCCGCACCTGTCGCATGAATGGGCGCGAGCAGAAGATCCGAGCGTTGCTGGAACCTTGGGCGTTCCAGCCAGAGCATCAGGCGCGAGTCGTCGCTACGCGGTTTCCGGCCAAGACCCGGCACAATAACCGTATCGAACTGAAGGCCTTTCGCCTTGTGGATCGACATCACCTGAATGGCATCGTCAGCAAGCGCATCCGGATTTGCATAGAGTTTTTCGATCTGCGATTCGAACCCGCCGGCATCCAGTGTGCCGCCTTCATCCATTTCCTCCAGGAGGTCGAAAAACGCCGCCGCATCTTCGAGGTCTTCGGCAGCGTTGGCACACGCCGGGCCACCAAGGAAAACCCACGCTCCTTCGATCCAGCCACGGAGCGAGACCGGGCGCTTTGCGAAGGTCCGATCCAGGACGTCTCGCACACGCAGCAGACGTTCGCGGTCCTGGGAATCAAGCGCCGCGATGCGGTTCTCATCATGCATCAGGTCCCAAATCGTGCCGGGCGCGTTGCCGGCCAACGTGTTCAGGCCCGCAAGTGTCAAGCCGCACCACGGCGCCCGCAGAACTGCAAGCCAGGCGATCCGGTCGGCCCGATGCAAAACCGCCCGAGTGAGTGCGGTGAGGTCTCGGATCATACCTGAGGCTGCCAGCGAGTCGATTTCCACTGCGCGGTACCGGAGGCCCGCGGCTCGCAACGCCGGAAGGATTGCACTGAGGTGGGTGCGCGCCCGAACCAGAATGGTCACTTTGCGGCCGTCTTGCCGGGCATTACGTACCAATTCGACTACTTTCACCGCCTCTGCCTCATCATCCCGTCCCACAAACGGGTGGAGGATCACCGCGGGAGTGAGCCCAACGCCATTCACCGGTTCGCAGGGGTGATACGGGATTGCGCCGGTCGTAATGTTCTCCGCCGGTGGCATGACCTCGGGAAAAGTCCCATTCACCCAATCGACGATCCCGGAATCGGAGCGGAAATTTGCGGTGAGCTGCAGTGGTTCCAACGGAATCTGGCCGATGCCCTCCCGACAGGCCTTCAGAAAGACGCCTACCTCGGCTTCTCGGAAGCGATATATCGACTGCATCGGATCGCCGACCGCAAAAATGGTTCGGCCATCTCCAGGTTCCCACCCGGCGGTCAGCCGCAACAGGAGGTCGGACTGGCTCACCGACGTGTCCTGGAACTCATCCACCAGCAGATGTTGAATGCGATAGTCGAGGGTCAGGGAGAGGTCGGTAGGGTTCTCTGCGTCTCCCAACGCGCGTTGCGCCGCCATAGCCACTTCGGCGTAATCGGCGGCGCCGCGCTGGCGGAATTCGATCTGAAGCTGGGCGGCGGCAACCGGAAGCATGCGAACCAGTGCCGCCAGAGCCTGCCATTGAGATTCGGGGAAGTGGTCCGCCGGGAGAGAGCGCAAGCCGTGAAGCTCTTCGCGAAAACGCTCATGTGGCGAAAGCCTCTGAATCAACTCTTCCGCGCGCTTCTTCAGGGGTTTTGCGGTGGTTGGAAACCCATTGGCCACGGTCAGCCGAACGCGCCAGTCGCCATCGTTCTTCAATAGCGTCTCAGCGATTCCGAGCCACAAATCCAGATCCTCCGGCCCGGGTAGAGCTGTGAGACCCGTGCACGCGATAGCGCAACCTTCGCGGCCCTCCGCCCGTAAGTTCCAACCTGCCGCCGCCACGATCGCCACAATCTCACCGGCCATGCCGTTCGGAACCAGACTCCGGACGTCCTCAATTCCATCGCGAATCACGTTGCGCAGCGCAGCTTCCAAGCCGGCTCGTGCCTCCTCGGGGTTGTTCGCGCCGACGAGATGTCGCAACCATTGATCGCGCCGCGCCAACATCCCCACCAGGAGTTTCTGCAACGCTTGGAAGTCATTGTCCAGGTGCGTGAGCAGCACTTCCATTTGGTCTGCCCACTCATCTGTTTCGAGCAATTCGATAGTCCGCCTGGCTGCTTCGGCGTACAATTCCTCGGCGTCGTCCAAGATGTCCGGCGGGCCGCCGAGCCGCGAAAGCCATGGCATTTGCCTCGTCAGCGATGCCGATAGCGAATCGATCGTCCGGATGCGTAATCGCGCCGGATTTCGGAACAAGTCCCATCCATGTGCTTCACTACGTTCCCGGACGGCTCGTGCCAGTTCCCAGGTAAGAGCGGCATGCGGCTGCTCTGGTTTTGGTCCCGTCGAATCCCCCAGGGCCTCCAATACCCGGCGCCGCATCTCGCCGGCCGCCTTGCGGGTAAAGGTGATGGCAACGACGCCCTCCGGTTCCTCCACTCGAGCGAGCAGAGTGAGATAACGCTGGTTCAGTAGTTCGGTCTTGCCTGAACCTGCAGGTGCCTGCACCACGAATGACGTGGTGGGATCGAGTGCGCGCAACCTCTGTTCCTGATCAGGTATGGCGCTCATGCTTCCTCCACTTCAATCCTTTGCCGTTCGCCGCAACGGCACAGCACAGTGAGAGCGCAATAGCGGCAGGCCTTCGCCGGGTCATTTGGATCACCCTCCGCGTGGCCGGACAGGAATTGTTCGCCCAGCGAATTCAGAATCTGTCTCCAGTTGCCCACCTGGGCGGCGAGATCGATGCTGTCGGCACCAGGAATCACGATAGTCTGATCCACCAATCCGCGAAAGCGCGTATCACCCGGACGGATCTGACCGAATAGCACTCCGGCAAGAGGCCGATCGTGAGTAACCGCATAGAGAGGCACTTGCGGCTCGTTCGGGCGTTCGCTCTCCCAATCGTGAACGTTTGGATGTCCCGTCTTGTAATCGATGATGATTTCACGCCCATCCCGGAGGCGATCAATTCGGTCGATCTTCACTCTTGCTCGAACGCCGCTCACTTCCACGTACCGCTCTTCTTCGGGCGGCAGCACTTCAAACGGCTCGCGCTGCTTCTCGTATTCCAGCCACTCCGCCATTAGACGCTCTAATCGCTGCCGCTCCAATGCAGCGAAGCGCTCCGGCAGTGGACTCCCGCGCTCCTCCTCCCAGCGCTCGACCGCTCGGACCACCGACTCGCGGATCAAACCTGCCAGGTTCGGGTGGGAACATAACTGCTCGTGCGTCCGCAGTTCGCGCCAGATCTCCTCCAGAGCGGAGTGTGCCAGGGTGCCGCGGTCACGCATGTCCAGACCGGGCGCAGGTGTCTCAAGTTCGTCCGCCCGGAGCCTCAGTTCGGCAAATGCGCGGAAGGGACACTGGGATTGATACTGAAAGACCCTGGTGCCGCCTCGCTGCGAGGTGGCGTTCTCCACAGGTGGAGCGACCTCATCGATAAACTGCTCGGCAGCGCGGCTGCGCCGGATGATCTCGATATAGGTAGTCTCGTCGCCCAAGTTGAGCTGCTCAGGCTCGATCCGCCTCGCGCCGAGAATAAGAGGGCTCGGCGCGAGGTCGCGATCCTCCACGTGCGTCGGGTAGCTCAAGACCACGTCGGGCGCGCTGGCCATAAGCCTTGTCGTTATGCGTTGGGCAAAATCGATTTCTCGCTCGGGAGAACAGCGAGGTACACCAAACTCGCGCTGCAGTGCAACCGGCAAGAAAGGATTCGGTCTGGGAGGTTGGGGCCATGCTTCATCGTGCAAGCCCATGACCCAGACGTGGTCGAAAGTCAGGCCTGAGGACTCCATTAGCCCCAGCACCTGAATGGGGGCATCAACCGTCTCCGGCTGGAACATTTCTTCGGCAGCGACGCTCCGGAGGAGCCCGAGAGCATCGGCCCGCGAGAGGGCAGCAGAGGTGACATCAGCGGCGGCGAACTTCGAGAGCAGGTCACTCCATGCTTCGACAGTTTGGTATTCGATGCTGTTCAGGGACCGCTCTCCTGGCCACCCGAAGGCAGAGAGGAGTTCTGCAAAGGTCCTGCTCCAGCCGCCCGGCAATTGCGTCAGCGGTGCCTTCTCCAGCGACTCGGCCCATTCCCGGATCGACCGGACGAGTGCGGGGCAACCGTTCTCTCTGGCCAATTCCGCGAGATACTCCAGCCCAACGTGCGGATCACGTATCTTGCGCATCCGAACATCAACTTGTGCGCGACCCGATCGCTCCGTATCTGCAGCCGCCAAATAGCCGCTGCGTAGCAATCCGCTGGCCTCGTCCCACGGAGTTCGCTCCAAGTCGAGTCCGAGGATCAGTAACGCGGCGTGCACCACAGGGTAGGCAGAGAGCGAACGGCCGGCGGAAAGGTTGAGCAGAGGAGAAAGCGGGCGGCTGTCCGGCAACTCGAAACCGGGCTCCAGGATGCCGCGGAAAATCCGTTCGATTTGGTTCCGGCGACTTTCGAGATCGGGCACTACAATGGCGATCCCACCTGTCACTCCAGACTGCAGTAAAGTGCGTGACCAGCGTGCAGCAGCGGCGATTTCCACCCGGGCGTCCGCGAACGCGACGCGTACCGCGCCTTCGCCGGGTTGTGGTAAATATCCCAAGCGTTCTACGGCACAGCCAGCAAGTTTACAGGCGTCCAACAAGTCCTGCTGCTGCGGTGCAATCTCATCGAAGCCCGCCAGCACAAGGTGCTCCGGCAAGCGCAAAGCATCCACCCGCTCACGGAGGTAATCCGGTATGCTGGCCTCGTCCAGCCAGTTGTGGGTTGAGCAGCGTTCGCGGAATGTCTGCGCCCATCGCACGAAAGTGCGTGCGTCCTCACCGCCCAATTGTTCGATCCGGTCGAAGTTGAGACGCCACGCTGTCGCGAGGCTCCAAGCTTCAAGGGCTGCAGCTGCTGTAGCCCGCTTCTGAAGAAGTTGAGCGGCCTCTCCGGACTCGTCGATTACACTCTCCCAAAGAATTCGCTCCTGCCACTCGCCGAGGAGGATGGGAGGGTCGGCCTGGGAGTAAAAATCCTCCTGCCAGAGGCTATCTAGCCATCCCGCCCACGAAATGATCGTTGGCGCCTGCCAGGCAAGTAAGCCGTCGGACTGCCGTGACGCATTGTATTGCCGGGCGAGGGTCCTTGCGAGGCGCTGGCTGGCGGTGACGATGGTGAAGCCCTGCTCGATGTATTGCGCAATTCTCTCATCCATACTGAAATCCTAGTCTGCCGTTGCCAGTGGCTCACCAAGTGAGCCTGCGCCAGCCACTACGAATCGGGCCGTGCTGCCGCGCTTCAACGGTGTTACGTCCAGCCGCACGTCGATCTGGTGTCGTAGTTCCGGGACGTGCGAAATGATGCCGACCAGCCGGCCTCGCTGTTGCAAGTCCCGAAGCGTAGCCATGGCAAGTTCGAGCGCGTCAGGATCCAGCGTTCCGAACCCTTCGTCGATGAAGACGGACTCCAGGTGGTAGCCTCCGATGTGGCTCTGCACCGTGTCCGACAGGCCCAACGCGAGGGCGAGCGAAGCCAGGAAGCTTTCGCCACCGCTGAGGGTTGAGACCCGCCGGGCTTGGCCGGTGTGCGCATCGAACACTTCCAGGTCGAGGCCGGCGGTCGAGCGTCGATCCGAACCCTCTTGCGCAACCCGAAGCCAATACCGGCCGCTGCTCATTAGCTGCAATCGCTGGGTAGCCGCAGCCAGCACGCGCTCCAGCAGCGTAACCTGAACGAATCTCTGAAGCGTGATGCGGCGTCCGTTCCTGCCGTTAGCGGTCTGGGCTAGCATAGAGATCACCCGCAGTTTCCGATCGGCGTCTTCAATGACGCCAGCGAGCTTGTGGGTCTCATCCAGCCAACGGGCATTCTGGAGGGAATCTCGCTTCAGGCGATCTTGTTTCAGAATGCCGTCTTCCAGATTCTGGTTGCAGAGCTTGAGGGCAGACTCAGCGCCGGCAAGGTCCGGGGTGGCGACGCCTTCGGCGGCATTGCGGGCGCGCCGGAGCCGTTCTTCGGCAGCTTTCCGAGCATTTTGGAACTGCCGAATCGCTGTATCGAGCTCGGCCATCTGTGGTTGCGTGCGCAGCGCTGGCCGGAATTCCGCCTCGCTGCCGAAGCCGGCCTCCCTGAGCGCGTTGATGAAGCGCTCAGCCGACGACGCTGCGGCACCGCCACGTTCCACGGCAAGCTTCTCCGACTGTTCAACGTGCGTGCGGCGGGCCGATAGTTGACGGTCGGCTTCCGCCGCTGCCTCCCGGACCTTACTGAGCTTGGCCCGAAGATCGGCCAGCCGCTCGGAAGCGGTGATCACCGCCCGTTCAAGGGCAGTGGCGTCCTGGAATTCGGAAGGGATGGCGCCGGCGCGTTCACGTTCGATCGCCCGCGCCGCTTCGAGTTGCGACGCGGCGTCGCGGCAGGCCGCTTCAGCGGCGTCGCGTGCGCGTTGCCAGCCGGGGACCCAACCACGCGTCTCATCCAGTTTCTGTTTCTGTTCAGCCGCTTTTCGGGCGGCGTCCTCGGCGGCGGTCAGATACGCGCGCGCGCCTTCGTATCGCCGGGCGAAGTCGGCGTCGTCGATCTCCCCCCATCTATCGAGGTCAACCGTGAGGTTTTGGAGCTCCGCGGCGGTTCGGGCCAGTTCAATTTCGGCGCCAGTCGCGGCTTTGCGAGCACCGTCGCGCACCGATTCAGCACTCAGGGCTACTTCCCGCGCGCACCTGCGGTCCGTCTCAGAAGGCAGCGTCTCAAAGGAGAACGCGGGCGAGGGATGTTCGGTGGACCCGCATACCGGACACGGACTGCCTGGAACCAGGGAATCTGCGAGCACCGCCGCCTGCGCCTCCATCCACCGGGCGTCCAACGCCTCCAGCGCTGAACGCGCCTCTTGGCAGACTCGCTCGGACGTGGCTAGTCTGTCGGCTTCGAGATGCGCGGCTTGCTCGCGGATGGAATAAAGGCTGCGGGCGCGAGCGAGCAGGCTCCGTCTTTCTCCGATACGGGTAAGATCTTGCACGCTTGCTCGATAGCGTTCCACCGGTGCCGCGATGCGAGCCAGATCCTCATACGCCTTCTCGCCCCGCACAATTGCTTCGTTGCACGCGCCGAGCCCGTTGCGCGTCCGATCCAATTCCTGCTCAGCTTTCTGCTGGGTACCTTGAGCCGACTGGAGTAGGCCGCGCGCCGTCGTCAGTTGCTCCACCTTCGCGGCGAGGTCCTTAAGCCATTGCTGCCGACGAAACGCCTCGTTCCGTTCGGGTTCGCGGGTTTCTTCAGCGGTGAGTTCCTGCTGCGTGCGCGCCGCCTGCTTTTCCGCGAGGTCGAGCGCCACCCTGGCCTTGACCAGATCCGCTTCGGCATTCGCCAATTCCGCGGCGCGCTGGGCGCGTTCACTCGCTACGGGTTCGATCGGCGCCGCCCGCCGCGCAGTGTCGAGTTCGGTCTGTTTGGCGCGGAACTCGGCGTCGCGCGCGGCCAGCGCGTCGAAGGCATGTCCGGAATCGCGAAGCTCGTGCAACCGCCGGTCGGCATCGCGCGCGGCATTCAAGGCCGCATCCGCCGCTCCCCGCCGGACGCGGAGCGTTTCGAGTTGTTCAGCCGCGTTGAGCAATTGCCCTTCAATTTCCGCGATCCGCGCCTGCAACTCTGGCTCGGAACTCACTAGCGCCTCGCGAAACAGGCTTGCCAGGCTCTGTCGCCCGGTCTCGACGGCCCGCGCCGTCTCCTGCTCCCTCGCCAGCAATGCCTCCTGCATCTGCCGGTAGACGCTTGTTTGAAACAGGACTTCCAGAATCTGCTCCCGGTCTCCCGAGGGCGCGTTCAGGAATCGCTGGAATTCGCCCTGTGGCAGAACTGTTACATTGCGGAACTGATCGGCGGTAAAGCCCAGGATCTCGACTACCGTTTCGTTGACCTCCGCTGGGCGAGCCGCCATCACCTCCCCGTCCACAGAATCGTCGGCCGCTCCCGTGCGGTCCCACAGAGTTGCCTTGGTCTGTTCCGTCGTCGTGCCGGTACCGCGCTGTCGTGGGCGCTCCTGCTCCGGTCGTCGCAATACACGGTACTGCCGGTTCCCCAAAGCGAAGTCGAAAGTAACCTCTGTCAACAGATTTGCCGGCGCATGCTGGCTGCGGAGCGATTTGGCGTTGCGCTGTTTGCCAGTGGTTTCGCCGAACAGCGCGAAACACATGGCATCGAGCAGCATCGTCTTGCCCGAGCCAGTGGGGCCGTTCAGCAGGAACAGCCGGTTGTCTCCGAGCACGCGGAAATCGAGGACCAGCGGGCCTACGTAAGGTCCCAGCGCGGCGATTTCGAGCCGAATTGGCTTCATACCAATGCCTCCCTCTGGGTCATTCGGAACGCATCGAGTGCCGTTTTGAGCTCCGCCGCTTCCTCGGGCGTCATCTCGCGTCCATTGACCTGAGCGAAAAATGCCGCGAACAGGTCAGAGTCTTGCATTCCGCCGTAATCCGGCGATTCAAGCGGTCCTGCGCCCGGACGCAGGAAGTTGGGCTGTTGAACCTGCAAGACGTTCGGATAGATCTCGCTTAAACGCAACTTGGCGTCGAGGATAGGCGTCGCGTCCAGCAACGTCACTGCCAGCAGGTCCCCGCGATTCCCGGACGGGTTGCGCAGAAGCTCGTCAAACCGGCCAGACAGCGTGCGGACCTCACGACGGGGGATGAGCAACGCCCGTTCCACGCGGCATCGGCCTGCCGCGTCCATCTCGACCAGTTCGACGCTCTTGGCGTGCTTCTCTTCGGAAAAGGCGTACTTGAGAATTGAGCCCGAGTAGCGGATTCGGCCGTCGCCGATCTCCTGGGCGCGATGCAGATGACCCAGTGCGACATAATCGAAGCCGTCGAAGGCATCGGCCCCGACCGTACCTGCGCCCCCAACCGTCAGCGCCCGCTCTGATTCGGACTCCTCAGCCCCGGGGACGAACCCGTGAGCCATCAGAACCGAGCGCCCGGAAGGAACCGCCGCCCGGATGCGCTCCACCGCCGCGCGCATGGCCGTGTCGTGGTCGCAAATCGATGGGCAGGCCAGTTCCTCGGCCGCGATCACGGGCTCCGCATACGGAACCGTGCAGCAGGCAATCTCGCCAGCGGCGTCGAGAAGTCGCACGACGTGCGGCCCTTCCCGCAGTGATCCCGCCATATGCAGGCGGTTTTGAGCCATGATTTTTGCCCCAAAGCCCAGCCGCGTAGCGCTGTCGTGGTTGCCGGCGATGACGAATACGTTGACCCCGCAACCGAGGACTAGTTCGGACACTACCTCGTCGAGCAACTGCACTGCGTCGGGAGCGGGAACCGCCCGGTCATAGAGGTCCCCTGCCACCAGCATCGCTTCGGCGCGGAAATCCTTAGCGACCTGAACCAACTGCCCTAAAACGTGTCGATGATCTTCAATCAGCCGCTCGCCGCATAGCGAGCGGCCGAGATGCCAGTCCGACGTGTGGATAAATCGCATCCGGAATCCTTTCAAGGAGAATTCTCGCCGAAACCCAATATAAGCCGGGCAGTGGCTCACAGAATGAGCCTGTGGCCCGGGGTGCCGCTATTTGTACCTGGAGAGGGACTTTTCCAGCGCGGCAGACACGCTGCGGCGGAGTTCTTCCGGACCGAGGACTTCCACGTCCGGGCCGAACCGCATGATATCCATCACCAGTTCCCGTTCGGCGGAATAGGGAAGCTCCATGGTAAACGAACCATCGGCTTCAAACTGGCCTCGCTGGTGGGAGTGCCACTTTTCTCGAGACACCCAGCGGGCCATTTCGGGGGAAAATCGCAAGACGGCCGTGCGAACGTCGCCGCCAGCGAAGATGCCATATCCCGTACCGAGTTCATGATCCAATTGTTCGTCGGAGATCTCCACCGCTCCTTCAGGAGACAACACGACCTCCCGGATGGCATCCAGCGCAAAACTTCGCAATGCCTGCCGTGAATGGCACCACGCGTCCATGTACCAATTGTCTCGATAGTGGACGAGCCTCTGCGGTGAAATCGTACGGTGAGTTTCGCTATCACGGGTACGGCTGTAATAGGTGAGTTCGAGGCGGAGCCGTTCAAGAAGGGCCGTGCAGACGGTCTGAAAATGCTCTGCCGAGACCGGGCGGGACGCAATCTGCAGCATCCGGATTCGCCGGACCATCTCGTCCTCGCCGGTCCGCCCATTTCCGACAAGTTTTTGCAGGAGCTTCTTCAACGGTTCCAGTTCTTCTTTCAGAACCGAGGGTTGCATCCGCGCCACGAGTTCATGCAACACCAGCAATGCATGGATTTCTGCTCCGCTGAAATAGATCGCTGGCACCGAGGATGGTCCTTCCAGCCGATATCCTCGAAGTTCACGGTCCCACCGGATTGGCGCCTGCAACCGATCCTTCAAGTACGTCAGGTCTCGGACGATGGTGGCCCGGGAAGCCCGCGTCTCCTCAATGATGGTCGCCAGGGGGACAGCGCGCCGCGCCCGCAGAAGCCTCTCGATTTCCCAAAGCCGTTCCATCCGGCTCATGCGGCCTGCCCCAGGAATAGCAGACGCTCAGCGAGCCACAGAGCGTCAACAGGCCAAAACGCAGCCGGGCGCGGACGGGCAACGCCTGGAATGCCCGCCAAAGGCCGGCAGCTCAGAATGCGATTCATCCACTGCTGAGGGACAGCCGCCCGGCCGTAAACCGCCCCAAGCAATGCTCCTGCGATTGCACCGTTCGTATCCGTGTCGCCACCGAGTCCCACGGTGCCTGCTACTCCCTCTTCGAAGCCGGCCGCGTGAAGCAATTGCCAGAAGGCGTTTTGCAGCGCGACCAGGACCCAGCCCATGTTTCGGCTATAGTCCGTAGGTCGGCGGTTGGTGGCCGCCTCCAGGACTTTTATCACGGTGGTAGCCGCCGGCATTTCGAGGGCCGCATTCAAAGCGTAAGAGTAGACCGCCTGTGGGCCTTCTCCTGTCCGGATCGCAAATGCCACCGCCGACGCGAATACGGCGTTAGCATCCTGGCAGACCGGATTTGGATGGGTCAGAGCAGCATCTTCCTTTGCCCACAGCATGGCGACGCTTCTCTCGGCGCCTGCAGCGAAAACTCCAAGAGGGCTGACTCGCATCAGCGCTCCGTTGGCCTGGCTTTCAGCGTTGGCGTGCTTTCGCGCTTCTTCCGCCGGTTGCTGTCCCATTCTCAGCGAAGTGGCCGCGGGAGCGAGTGCCGTCCTTGTCGTGCCGCCAATATCGAATGGGTGGGACCCGTACCACCATGCGTAAGCGTGTGCAGCGGCGGCAGGCGTGTAGCCACCCTCCTGGACGATTGATCGCGCCAGAATCAGCGCCATTTCGGAGTCGTCCGTAGGCTGACCGGCCAGAGTGTTCCATGTCCCGCCATCACGCAGCAAGCGAACGCCGCCAGGATGCTCACGACCTATATCAGCCGCCGATCGAAACTCAACGAGAGAACCAAGGGAATCGCCTGCCAGTTGCCCGAGTATGCATCCATGAGCACGGGAGAGCATTCCCGCATCCCGAATAGACGAACCTCGCACCGGCCAGCAAAGCGAATACGTCTCCTTCGACGCTTGCTCCCGCGCCAAGACCTGGTTCCAGTCGTGTGCTGCCAAATCCGCCGCAATCGCCGGAGGTCCCCCAAAGCAACGTCCACCACAACTACTCTGCCCCAACCGGTCGTACTGGATCGGAGCGCTTTCAGAATCAAAGAGGTCCAAGCCGGCACCCAACAAGAGCGCGTGTCCGCCGGCATAGTCCCAGCCGACCGGACCATTGATTGAGACGGCTGCCTGGGCCTCCCCTGCTGCTACCAGCGCCAAGCGGTAGGCTATGCTCGGCACTGCGCGAAATCGCATCGGCCCTACGAGAGTGGCATTGGCTGGCGAGTTTTGATCTGCATGATGGGACAACAACACAATCCGCTCCGCCGCCACCGCTTCGTCTCCCGGCGGCGGAATGGATTTGCCATTCCTTTTTGGGCGGCCAGTGCCTTCCGCCCACGTGAACAAATCTCCCCCATCGTCTGGGGCGGAGTAAGCGTAGACAACACCGAGAACGGGACGACCATCGCGGAGGAGGGCGATGGACACGGCAGCCCCACGGAAGCCCTTCTCGAATGCGGCTGTCCCGTCATTCGGATCGACCAGCCAGAGGTGCCAAGCGGGATCGGCGGGACGCCTGACGAGCCCAAGTTCTTCGCCGCGGTAGCCGTAAGTGGGAAAACCGGCGCTCAAGATCCCCAGGATCTGCTGTTCAGCGCTGTGGTCGGCAAAATGACCTGACACGCGCGAATCGTGAAAAGCCTCGCGCAGAATCGCACCAGCGGCATCGGCAGCCCGCACGGCGCAATCCAGTTCCGAGTCGTAAGACATACAGCTGTCGCTGTCCATACCATAGCGCGCGGTGCGGCCAGTCGGTATTATGGCCAGCACTGGCTAGGAAACCGAAGAGGCCAGTTTCTCCTCCAAATCCCGTTCGATGTTGCGGGGCGTATATCTGCATTCACGGGCGTACTCGTGATCCACAACGGCGTCGAATTGCGCGAAGCTCAGCGGCATCAGCTGGTCGAACATGTCAGCAGCAACGATTCGTGCATCCTCGCTATTCATGCCAGTCTTCGCCCAACAAAATAGCCAAAGCACGCTTTGAGCAAGAACCTCGCCGCTCGCGTCAACCTTCCAGTGATCTTCCATGGCTTTGGCGCACGTCTTGTGGGGAATCGATAATATGAGCCTTTTGGCCTCTTCTGTGGATGTCTTCAGTTTCATAGTCACTCTTCCCTTCTCAGCAGCTCAGTCAACGGCGGCAATCGTCCGCTGTTGCGTATCCCACACGGATAACCGAACATCCAAATCGGCTTCAGCTCGGATCGTATTGATTAGCATGCGCGCGGCGCCGATTGAATTGGCCTTCTGGCCAGGCTGAGAGTAGTAGCTGCAGGGGGCGACCACAAGCCCCGTAATCCCCAGGTTCGCTGGCAGATCAAGCGCTGGGTTCCGCTGCCGAAACAACTGACCAGCATCCTCGCCAGAAATTAGCAATTTCAGTTGGCGGAGATTTTCTACCGCCGCGAACCAAGCGTTGTTGGCCGAGTGCTTGACCTCCGCAACAACGAGCCGGTAATCGCGTGCGCAGCGGACCAGCAGAAGCAGATCGGCCTCAACATTTCCGTTTCGCCCTCCGCCGCTGTCGCGAACCAGCGGAAACGCATTCACTCCATCGACCAGGCAGCCATCTCCAAGACACCTCACCTCATCAAAATGCTGGCATAGAATCTCGTGCTCGATCATGTGTTCGCCACTACGTGGATCAGACTCGTCACCTCGCGTATACCGCTTCCTATGATTGAGCAATCTGGTCGGGATGTCCGCCGAGCCACGCTGCCAAGAGCCCGGTATTGGTTCCTTCCAGAGATAGGACCCGTCGAATCCGGACCTCCGGGTCTGGCAGGCGTGGCCCAGGATAGCTGGCGAGTTCTATCCACTCCGCCGACCACGAACGAAAATCGGAAGCGGCCGGAAATACCGGTACCGCAAGCAGTTGAGGCACCGACGCTCGCGGATTAACTACCGCCTGCCCTGTGCCTTCTGGAGGGGTGACCGTGGTTTCGGTCGGTGTAGCCGCAATCTCCGTTAATGCCGGAAGGAATACATCGACTGCGTTGGGGATGCGTTGAGGCAGGCCAATTGAATCCTTGACGTTCTGGATCTCCGACTGCCACTCCTCCTGGGTTGTCGGCCCGATTGGATCATTAAGGAAGTAGAGATTGACGAGCCATGCTGGTCTCCCAACCTTCTTCAGCATGAAATACAGGTGCGCTATGCGGTTGGCGTACTGGTAGAGCGGTCCGAGCCAGTCAGCATCGCCTTCCACATCCAGCCACTCCTTCGTTTCTGCCAGTGCTCGGTCAACCTTGTAGAGTGATGCGCCAGCGGCTTGACAACCGTTCCCGTAGATCTCGCTGATGTGGCTCTTCGCCTCGACGAGGATGGCGCCAGGTTTCAAACGACGGCCCGGATCGGAAATTACTCCGAGCGCATCCCAGCACGGACCCATCGATGGCCAGAATTCGGCTAGCTGCGAGGCGGCCTCAGGCATCCCGATGGCGGCCAGGAACTCACCGTCTCGATATTCCTGATAATTGGCGCGCTCCAAAGGTGAAACCCAGCGGATCGAGGCTCCGAGTTCGGTTAATCTCGGAGGTAGTGCCACCAGCACAGCCTGCGTGAGCACCTCTGGCTTCTCGTTCACGTAATCCTGCAACTGCCGCTGACTGCCGCGTTGAGCACGAGATGAGGTGGACGCTGCTTGTTGTCGGGTCGGCGCCGACACTGACGAAACCAATGGCTGGTGAGGCAAGTATTTACTGTTGAGCTCCGCCGTCACCTGGCTCCAATAGCCGACCCCCTCGCCCACCGTTTTATGAGGCTCATAATAGAATCGTGTCAGTCCGACTTCGGTCTGGGATAGCACGGTCGCCACATCGCGGTAAATACTTAACTGACGCTCGCGGCCGGTAGAGTAGTCCCGGAGCTTTGTGGAGCCAGCTGGATTGTGTACGAAGAGCAGGAAGGATGACGGGCAGACCTCGGGGAGCAGGACCATCAAGTACTCGTAACCGAATGCCATAGAACGGTTCTCAACTCGCCTGGATCGTGTCGCCGCTGCGAGCGAGCCTCGAAATCTCCAAACCCAGCGTAACTGATTTGGCCGCGTGGCCTCAGCTATCTTTGGTCAGCAGCTCTGCGGGGGTCGTGGCAACTCGGTGGTTGTTCTGGGTGCTGGCAGTTCCACGAGCCCCATTGGGATCGGGCACCGAGCGGCAGGTGTGAACTCCGGATCCCCGGCATGAGCCTTATGTAACGGCATCGACGCAGAGTTTCGCGGAGGGCTACATTGCGTGGGAACACGATGAGGGAGTAACCCGCTACAGTGGTTCTCAAGATGGCCTACTTCGACAAGACGCGGTTGTGTCGGGTTGATGCTGTAAACGACGCGATTTGGCTACACTCTGCTACGGCTCAGACCTCAATACAGCATCCGAACGATTTGGTTGGCGCAGAGTCGATAGGCGCACAACAGGCAATGATGTGCGCTGGCATTGCTCCAAGGATCCTTTCCGGCTCCATTCTGCCGTGGGTGCCCGACCTGTTAGGAGAATGCTGGAAGTCTGAGGACGCAGTGTTGGTGGTCGGAACTGCCTACGCAGGATTCATCAGGGAGTTCTCAGGCCGTCCATGTTGTATGGGTCTGACAGACTACGCAGGTCTTGCGCAGAACTCATGGCCGGACTTCCACGACAGTTTTATTGATCAGGTAGTTGCCAAGGACAGCGACTATTATGGCCCTGTCTCAACGCTGGTGGGTGGCGTTGTGGACTTCGCACATTTAGCTCTGCTGGATCTGTGCCGGGCAAGTTTTGTTAAGCGAGGCAGAGGTTCAACAAACCGCATTGACAATAGCAGTCAGGCTAACGTCAAAGCGGAACCCGAGCGTTTCTCCGATTACGTGGAATGGAGTGGCCTGTTGCCCAATGGAAGGCCGTTCGGACCGGGAGAATGGACGTGGAGCCGAATAACCGGATCGTGTGCATCATGTATTGTTGTTTTGGGACACGTTGCTGAACACGGTCTGTTGCGTCAGTTCAGGAGTAGGTTACCCGACTCGGCGATTTGGCTGCGGACCAGGCGCGATACCGAGCCGAGCATCAATCTCAACAGCAAGAAGTGGGCCAATGCTTACGCGAATCGGTGGCAGAAACTCGATTCTTGGGTTCCTGCCACAGATCTTTTCAGGCCGGAGGATGTCGAGTGGTGGTGCGTTACCGGAACGGTCAACGGAACTGTTCGTCGCTGGTCGGTTTTACCCATGTACCATCCGGCAAATGCTCCCGACGCAGCTTATTGCCGGAGGGCAAACGCACGGCTGAAAGTCATGTGGGAATCGCGGGAAGACTGACGGAACTATGCTATTGCATCGAAGCGACGCCATCCAACCGCACAGCAGAGAATCCGAAAGGGTGGAGTCGCGGGCGTCCGTCGAGGACGCGTTTTGTGCGCACGCTGACTCGGGAATGGCGAATCGCTACCGGATTGCGGGTGATGTTGTTGGCTTGCTAGCGGACGCTCCGCGTGCGGTGGAGCCGCATCATCAAAACCGCACACCAAATCCTCCAGGCGGGCGAACAAGATGACGGCCAATTGAGCAACGGGGCTGCGCCACCCTGCTTGGAATTTTTCGATTCCATCCCTTTCTGCCGTGCAGCAGGGTTTGCCGGATTGTCAGTCCTGATGTTCCTCGCAAAACATGATTGGTGCTTCGTGTTGCGCGATATAATGAAAACCAAGGACTTACTGCTTTATGGCGTGGTCGCCTGGTGATTCGCTCGTCATTGGCATTTCATCGCGTGCGGTGTTTGAGCTGGACGATGAGGATCTCGTCTACCGGACGGCAGGCACGGATGCCTTCATTGCGTATCAGCGAGCGCATGAGGCGGAGATTATTCGCCCAGGCGTTGCGTTTGGGCTCGTGCGGGCGTTGCTGGGCCTGAATGAGCGACTTGGGAGTCCCGGCAAGCCAGCGATTGAAGTCGTGGTGCTCTCGAAGAATCATCCTGATTGTGGTATTCGGATCGTTCGGTCGCTTGCGCATCATGGCATTCTGGTGAAACGCGCTGTGTTCACTGGTGGTCAGGATGTGCTGCCCTATCTTCGTGCTCTCGAAGTTGACTTGTTTCTCTCCAAAGAGGAGCAAGCCGTCAAGGACGCACTCAATGCAGGCATTTCTGCTGGGCTCATTTACGGGGGACCGTCCCAAGTGACCGTGGGTGAGGGCGTGCCGGTCCTCGCGTTTGATGGGGACGCCGTGCTGTTCTCGGACGAGGCTGATCGCGTGTATCGCGAACGACAGCTCGCGGGTTTTGCAGAGTCGGAACTGAAGAATGCGAACATCCCGCTTGCGGCGGGTCCCCTGCGGCGATTTGCGGAAGCGTTGGAGGAACTGCGGACTACCTACCCGATCGACACGCCACCGTTTCGTATTGCGCTCGTCACGGCGAGGGATTTGACGTATTGCGAACGGCCGATGCGGACCCTGCGCGCGTGGGGAATCCGGATCGACCAGGGGTTCTTCGTGAGCGATATGTCCAAGAACGTAGTTCTCGCAGCGCTCAAGCCGCTCATTTTCTTCGATGACAGTACGAAAAACTGTGCCGACGCGTGCGCTTCAACGCCGACGGTCCGGGTGCCGCTCGTTGAGACGGCGCTATCAGTACAACCTGCTCTTACCCTTCGGACTCGTCCGCAACAGTTCACCGCGGTGTGCAAGCTGTTTCTGCGCAAGAATTTCGGCCAGCATGAGGGGACGCTACTCAAGTGGCAGGAGGAGCATTTACAGGGCATGAGTGATGCTTCCTTTGACGCGTTCGTGAAGGAGATCGAGCGGAGCGCGACCGGCACACCGCAGGGGCGGCAACGGCGCGCGGTGGGCGCGAAGAATGAGGACGTCGAGAAGCTGGTGCGCTTTCTTGAGAACCTCCTAAAGAAGCACAACAGTAAGTAAAGGAATCGCAGACGCGTGGATTCCCTGGATTCATTCCTGTCGCATCGGGTCGAGCAATTGGTCGCGGGACAGTCTGCTCCCATTGATCTGGAAGCCATCGCCCCGAAGTGCGGTGTTCTCTCGGTGGAGGAGCGGGAAATGATCCCGGAAGCGGTCATGACGCCGGAGGGATCGGGGTTTCGTATTTACGTGCAGAACAATTTCCGCGAACTCCCTGGTGCCGGTCTGCGACGACGGTTCTCGCTCGCACACGAAATCGCGCACACCTTCTTTTTCGAGGAACGAGACGGAACCAGGAAGCCCTTGCGTGACGCGCCAAGAGGCGACCGCCTGGAGGCGGCGTGCCATCAGGGCGCCGGGTTGCTGCTGGTACCCAACGGTCTGTTGCGGCGCGAACTCCAGACTGCGCCGCGTCCACTCGGCGCCACCTGCCTACTGGGACTCGCGCAGCATTTCGACGTGTCGGTCGAGGTCATCATGCGCCGCGTGAATAGTGTGGGAGCCTTCGAGGGCCAGTTCGCTCCCGTGCTCCTGCGACAGGCCCCCAACGCTGTTTTCGCCATCGAGTATGCGGTGTACCCAGCGTGGCTCAAAGCACTCCTTCCCTCGCCTCGGCGCGGGCTAGACTTCATGAAATGGTTCGGTCCTGACCAGGGAGGCGATGCGGGGCGTGACATGGCGCTCGGCGGTGAGGAATGCTGGACCAAGGAAACCCCGCAAGGACCGCTTATGGCTCGGCCGGTCGACATCACTGGATCACTGCGGATTGTCGAGCTTCACATCCCTTGAGCCAATCCTGTCCAATGGTTGACCACGATTGACTCGTAAGCCGGCCTAGAGAAGCCGACGGAACGAGGATCGTTCGCTGGGTAATGGCGGGTCAGTTTCCTCGCGCGTGTTCCTTCCGCGGCAGGTACGAACGAAGGTAAGTTCCGCGTCGACCTGGTCGCGGAACGCCTGGTCCTAATCCGCGCCGACGGCGTCGACGAACAACATCGACTTCATCGTCTTGCCGGCAAAGTCCATCGGCCGCACGTGCGGTCGCTGGAGCCTACGGGCGACCGCTTCCGGTGAGAGTCGGAGCATCAAGTCAAGTCCGCTTCACGACGCCGCAGCACATATGGCTGCTAATCATTGAACGCAATCCCACCAAACATCTTGCGCTCAGAGAATCCAGGGCGGTGCTCCAGCATCGATCCAACGCGATCCGCCAAATGACGGTCATAGGCCATTGCAGGCGCCCCCTTCTTTCAGAGTGCAAACGAGAGGGGAATCTCGTCCGTCGCTACTCGAATCGCGCCCAACCGTCCTTCCGGCGCGCGCAGCACCTGTGTGAGATTCAAGGAGTCGGAGCAGCTCCAGCCACCCAGATGACGTCGGAAATCCGGTCGTCGCCGTGCAGCAGCGGCCACCCGAGTTCCCAAGCGTCCAAAACGCCTGTGTGCCCCGATTTCTCGTGCATCCGGAGCACGTAGTCGAGTCGGAACGGAATACCGAAATACTCGCGACCATTCCCCCACGTCGGATCGTGTGCTACCACAGGATTCTTGGGATTGGTGACCCAGGCGTGGAGCACAGCGAGATCACCCTTTGCGGGGATGGCGAATCCTTCGACGTACACCCACTTGCCGGTCATCGCTGCGTGGAGCGCGTTGGCATAGCACGCCTGCAGATCGCGCGACCACGTTCCTCGCGGGAGTGGCTTGTTGGTGTACGCGCGTCCGTGGTGGAGAACCAGATCCCGGATGGTTGCAAACGCCGGACCGACAATCATCCCGTTCTTGATTTGCCCAGCGCTGATGGCACGCAGTTGTTCCTGAATCATCTGGCAGTCCCTCACGATACCACTCGATCGGCAGGACCTGCCGCAATCCTCCGCGATCACGCGCAGGGCATTTACGATTCGCTATGGGATGGGTCCAAGAAGCGCCCTTACCCTCTGCCGCTTCGTTATCCCCGCCGGTCCTTCCTTCGTGGTCGGCTCCGCCCACTTCTGCACCTGGCTGAGTCGGATTTGGTGTTCGACCGGGTTGCGGTAAACGGCAACGGTGAATTCCGCGGTGGCGGAGGGACCGACGGGCTGAGACCGTCCTCGCGCATCTGCGCCGCTGCAATCGCGATGGCCTCATAAAGGCTTTCAGCATCGACGTCGACGCCATGCAGCACGCCCTCTGAATCAGTGAAGGAGACTCGGCGACGGGAAGCGGCCATGCCAAGAATTATAGCGCTGATTTCGCTCTTTATTCGCCAATGATGCCGCCTCCGATTTTGACTTTTTTCAGAGCGACGGCGTTCATGCAATATCGCAGTCCGCTGGGCTCGGGGCCGTCAGGGAATACATGCCCGAGATGGGCGTCGCAGGTGTTGCAGATGGTCTCAACCCGCTTCAGGAAGGCTGGGCCGTCGAAGTGGTACGCAATGACGTTTGCCGCGACCGGCTGGGTGAACGACGGCCATCCTGTTCCTGATTCAAATTTCTCCGAGGCGTCGAAGAGAACGGTATCGCAGCATAGGCACGCATAGATGCCAGGCTCGAACAGGCTGCACATCTCCGAACTGAACGGCCGCTCGGTGCCAGCCCGGCGGGTGACATGATATTCTTCGGGGCTCAGTTGCTGGCGCCATTCGGCATCCGTTTTGACGAGTTTTCTATCCGGGGTGGGGTTGCCATTCTTGGCGAGATTCAGAACGTCGGGCCATCTCAACATGATTTGATGATCGCGTGGCGGGCAAAGTTGTTCAAGGGCGCGATTCGGATCTCCTGGCTATTGCTCCGTGGAAAGTCCCGAATCGGGTCCGGCAATCCGGCAGGTGCCATTGGGTTGATCACCCAAAGCCAGAATTCTCGAGAACCCGATTCCCTTAGACTCCAATGACCGTTCCCCAGGCCGCTGAAGGCTCTTTGGGTAGCCACTCGCGCTTTTGTTTTTCGTCAGTTACCTGGTTCTCGAGACGCACCCAAGCCCCAACCCGATCAAGAATCGCCTCTAGAAAGATCAACTCCCTTCAGGCTCCCATGGGCTCCCATTACCGGCTCCCAAGGATTCCTGAAGGCCGTTCGAGCTGCCTCGAGGTCTTTCGTTCATTCCGGTGGCAATTAGCACTCAGGCACAGATGCCGGCAATGGAACTGGTCGGCGGCCCTTCGATAGGCGCCCAAGTGAGGCAGTCCCTTGCGGATGCGCAGGTACTAAAATAGCATCGTACTCCGAATTGGAACTGGACGATATGGCAGACTCAATTGGCGTGCGCGAACCCGGCGCGCTTCTTCAGGCAGGGCACGGTTCGGCGCTTCCTCGGCGAATTGCTCCCGAACCCTGTCGCCTTCTTCGTGGGCCGACCTTGTTGTTCCAAAGGTGTCGTCCCAGCAGCGGCGCGCAGTGGACGTCCGGCGGGCCACTTCGCTTTCCGGCCTGGAACCGACTGCGCTTCGGTAGGTTGGATCGATCAAGGGGGCGTGTGCAGAAACGACTGGTCATGATGTGGACCACGGTGAAGGAGGCAATCGTTGTCAGATACACTTCGTTGGGGATCGCAGCAGGTCCGTTTTCGGTGGTGGTGGAGCCTAAATCGGTTCCGGCCGCCATTGCCAGCCTCCTTCGCCCTCTAAATGGAGGTGGGCAATGAAGTTCGCCATTGCGAATACCTTCCAGAAAGCCCTACAGCGACTAGAGGGTAAGGACCAATCTGAAGCCAAGATAGCGAAGCAGGCCGCTTTCGACTTCCAAATGAATCCTAGTCAACCAGGCTTCTCGTTAGAGCGGTTAAACAAATGCAAGGATCCCAACTTCTGGTCCCTTCGGGTCACCGAAAACCTTAGGATCATTGCTCATCGGTCTGCGGATATTGTGACGCTTTGCTACGTCGATCGGCATGACGAGGCGTATGATTGGGCCGAGCGTCGCCGGTTTGAAGTGCATCCCGAAACTGGTGCGGCTCAAATTGTCGAGATTCGAGAAACCGTCAAGGAAATCACCAGAATCATCGAAAAGCAGCAGAAGCCATCGATATTTGGGGAATTCGAGTCTGACTACCTCCTCGCCCTCGGTGTCCCGGCGGAATGGCTTGATGCTGTCCGCCACATTTCCGAAGACAGCCTAGACGAACTAATCGGACATCTACCGGACGAGGCAGTTGAGCGGCTGTTGGATTTGGCGGCCGGCAAACCGGTGCCCCGTCCAACGCCCGTGAAACGGGTCACCGACACAAGTGCATTCCTCCATCCAGATGCTCAGCGACGCTTCCGTGTCATCGATAGCCAGCAGGAGCTTCGCCAAGCGCTTGACTATCCGTGGGAGCAATGGATCGTGTTCCTGCATCCCACGCAACGGTCTGTAGTTGAGCGGTCCTTCAACGGCCCCGCCCGTGTGACAGGGTCGGCAGGTACCGGCAAGTCCGTTGTAGCTTTGCATCGCGCGGCTTGGCTCGCCCGGCAGAACCCCAAAGCGAAGGTCTTGCTGACAACGTTCTCGAAGACGCTTGCATCTCGGCTAGGCCACAACGCCGACATTTTGCTGGGCTACACCCCGGAGCGAACCCGGATCGACATTGAGCATCTTCACAGAATTGCTCGCAATGTTTGGGTCCGCAGACACGGCCGTGAGCCCCAGGTGGTTACTCCAAACCGACTAGTCATGTTGTTGGAAGAAGCTCAAGCCTCGGTGGCCGGGGCTGCTGAATTTTCGGTGCCGTTTCTGCGAAGTGAGTTTGAGGCCATAGTCGATCCCGCTGGTCTGGCTAGTTGGGACGAATACAGGGCCACTTCCAGAACAAATCGCGGAACGCCCCTCGGAGTATGCCAGAAACAGGCGCTCTGGCTAGTTTTCGAAGCGCTCCTCCGACACTTAAAGAAAGAGACTCTCAGCACGTGGAATTCGCTTTGCCATGATGCACGCAAAGCGCTAAGCGCGCCACCGTACGACCACGTGATCGCCGATGAAGTTCAGGACTTCGGTCCAGCAGAATTGGCATTTGTGCGAGCCCTAGCGGCTCCCGGCAAGAACGACGTCCTGCTTTGCGGCGACTCCGGGCAGCGAATTTACAAATCGCGAGCCTCTTTGCTGAATTGTGGGTTGGACGTTCGCGGGCGATCCACCCAACTGAAGATCAATTACCGGACAACGCAGCAGATTCGTCACTTCGCTGACAGTCTCTTTGCAGCGAGCGAATCCGATGCCGATGGCGACACTCGGAAGCGCGATGCGGTTTCCGTCTTGAACGGTCCGCCGCCCAGGATCATGGCCTTCGAAACAGCATTAGATGAAAGGGCTGGGATTGCTGAGTGGTTGGAGGCCCAGCTCAGCGGTGGGATCAAGCCAAACGAGATAGCAATCCTCGCTAGAACCGAGTCCGTTCTAAAGGATCGGATAGACGGCGCAATGGAGAACGCTGGCCTACAAGGGCACCTTTTAAGCGACGATGGAGCGACCAACCCAGACAAGATCTCGCTCGGTACGATGCACGGTGCGAAAGGCCTGGAATTCAAGGCGGTCGCCGTCGTCGGATGCGACGCTGCGCTGATTCCGCTGCGCTCCGTTCTTGATGGTCTGCCGGACCGGAGTGAGCGAACAATGTTCATCGAACAGGAAAGAAATCTCCTCTATGTGGCGATGACCAGGGCGCGCGAGCAGTTGTTCGTTTCGCACGCGGGCCGTCCCAGCGATTTCTTAAAAGGGCTCGTAGGGATGTAAATCCCTTGTGCTGCCACGCGGGGCAGTGCTCCACCCCGGAAGTGCGCCTGCGCTCTTCCGAAGCCGGCTAATTTGGGCTTTACGCCCTCTAGCGGTAGTCTGACATCGAACGTCCAAACGTCCACTACAATGAGTTTTGCGGGAGCCCGTCATGAGTCAAAATCTGAGAGTTTATTGCGCCACTTCCAACCCAGGAAAACTGCGAGAGTTTAGGTTGGCAGCCAAACAATATGCTGAGCGAGGCCAGGTCGAGATCCTTTCGCTTCCTGGGCTGGCCGATATCGTGCCGTGCGAGGAGACCGGAGCTACAATCGGGGAGAATGCGGTTCTGAAGGCCGAGTTTTACAGTTTGCACGCAGCCGATTTGGTATTCGCGGAGGACTCGGGACTTGAGGTCGCGGCACTGGGAGGTGCACCTGGTGTGTTCTCTGCGCGATACTCGGGACCCGGTGCTAACGAAGAACTCAACAACCAGCTCTTGCTTAAGCGCTTGCGAGGAGTTGAAGACCGCGAGGCCAGGTTTGTGTGTATCATTTCTCTGGCAAGAGCGGGAATAGTGGTGAAAACCGTTAGTGGCATCGTAGATGGCTACATTCTCGAAGAACCACGCGGGCGTCATGGATTTGGCTACGACCCGCTGTTTTACTACCCGCCTCTCGGCTGCACATTTGCTGAGCTTACCGACGAACAAAAACTGAGAGTCAGCCATCGCGGTAGAGCGATCGCGGCTCTCGTAGACCACCTCTCGAGCGCCGATATCCAGATTCGGCCCTGACGAGCAGGCTGGGCGCGACAACGCGGGCTTCGGCCTGAACACTCGTGCATGGGTGTGGGCGCAAAGGGGCTATTCTTCGGACTTTGAGTGGCGTTACAATCGGCGCGATGATGCCTAGCAGAGAAGAGGATCCTTGCGGGGAGGATTGTTGTGTCGGTTGAGGAGAAGCTCGACCATTCGCCTGGATATGTTCACACGACGGCCAGGGGCGCGAAGTTCTTTGGTTGCGGCCTGCGCCGCTTCCTCACTCTTGGCGCACTAGGCCATACGGACCAGAACTACCATATCGCGTTTTTTCGGAGGCAGGTCGAGTTCCTGAGTTGCCTCATCAACTCAGGGGACGACCGCTGCACCTACGACCTTCGGACGATTTCCTATCCAGATCCGAAGCTTCATACGCGTGGACGAATTGAAGCCGCGGTCCTCTGTCGCCTTGTTGATACAAATGACGTTGAGGCGGAGAGGCTGGCGCAGTCGTTTTACCGTTTCCTCGGCGCGTCGTTTGAGGAATATGACTTCGATCCAGTTCCCGCAGCTGAGATCCCGGCACTTCTCGCCCCTTTCCCTCCGAGGCACAATGCCTCGATCGGTCGTCGAAGCGGATGGATGTCCCTGGAAACGATGGTAGGCCGCCCGCGGGATCTCCGGTCGCTTGGATTCTCCGCGAGCCGGGATCCGCTACCGCGAGTGCCCCGGGATGCGCGAGCCTTTCACCTGTTTCCCCTCGTTCCGGCAATGGTCCCGTTTGCGGGCCTCTTCAAACTGCTTCTGCTACAACCTCATCCAATAATGTTGACCTGTCGGCTCCGTCCCGTATCACTTCGCGCCGAAGAAGAACAGTTTCTCGAACAACAGATTTTTCTCTGCGAACGATACGCACAAGTGGGACTGGGCCAAGCCTCAGAGGATATCTCGATCCTTAGTCCGACACTCCAGCAGTATGCGCGGACGCAGCAGCAGTATATTCTCCGCATGTTGTACGCGCTGAAAAATGGGGCTGCGCACATGGCGATCGGTGTCTCTTCACCGGAGCCAATTGCTCAGACTGTTGTTGATCTCTTCGGGCACCTGATAAGCCAGCCCGGGGGCGCAGGTCTGAGCTGCGGAGCAGATGGAGCGGACAGTTATCTCGCTGGTGGCTATCAGGTCTACCCACACCTTGCAGATGAAGTCGTTGATTCTGCGAAGTCGCTCGATATTTGTGGCGAAAGGATCCCTGATCTTGCGCCGAGCCTGGCTCGCCTTCCGTTTCTATTTGGGGCTGCAGAGGCTGCAGCAGCATTCCGATTTCCTACCCCTTCTGCGGACGCCTTGCCGGGCGTTGAGACCCGTCGCTGGCGATATCTTTATCCGCCCCCTACTCTTCCGCTCAATGGTCTCCGCGTCGGCAAGAGCCTGATCGGCGGAGCCGTGCAGGATGTGTTCGTCGCTCCTCCAGACAGACTCCGACACATTTATATCGTCGGACAGACAGGCACCGGCAAGACCACGATGTTGAAGTCGATGATTAGCAGCGACATTGAGAACGGCAACGGCGTATGCGTCATCGACCCGCACGGTGATCTTTTTCGTTGGGTGTTGCAGCGGATCCCTGACAAGAGATTGGAGGATGTCTTGATTCTCGATCCAGCCGACGTCGACTTCCCTGTCGGCCTAAACCTACTCGATTGCGAGGGCGAGTCTCATAAGCACCTAATAGTTCAGGACTTGGTGGGGATCATATATCGAATCTTGCAGGACGATTACGGAGACGCAGCTGGCGCGATGATGGGGCCGGTGTTTTTCCAACACGTACGAATGAACCTATTGTTGGTGATGTCTGACCCGGACAGGCCAGGCACACTCCTCGATTTCTACAAGATCTTCGTTGAACCCAACTATTGGAAGCGGTGGATACCGTTGAAAAGTCACGACCCTCAACTCGACTCCTGGGTGGAACAGGTTCTTCCGCGGGTGGATTATTTCCGGACAAGCGATGGTATTCCGTTTGGAGGGTACATCGTGAGCAAGTTCGAAGATTTTGTGTTCGATCCGATGCTGCGGAACATTTTTGGCCAGAAGCGGTCGACGGTGAATCTCCAACAGATCATGGACGCCGGTAAGATCTTGCTTGTCAATCTGGCGAAGGGCGAGCTTTCGGACGTCGCGTCGCGGTTCCTGGGAATGGTGTTGCTCTCGAAGCTGCAAGCATCAGCAATGGGGCGAGTAAAGATTCCGCTCGAGGAGAGACGGCCGTTTTTCGTCTACGTCGACGAATTCCAAAACATCGCCACCCAAAGTTTTATCACTATGTTGTCAGAGGGCCGGAAGTTCGGCCTCGGACTTGTTCTTGCAAACCAGTTCATCAGCCAACTGAAGGATCGACGTATCACCGAGTCTATTTTCGGCAATGTCGGCTCCTTGATTTGTTTCCGGCTCGGGCAAGCGGATGCGGAAAGCCTGGAGAAGTTTGTGGCGCCTGGTTTCTCAAGGTCGGATTTGACGAACCTTCCGAATTGGTACTCGATTATGAGCACGCTGGTCAACGGGCAAACAGTGCAACCGTTCAGCATCGAAACGGAATTGGGAGATCTAGCATACGATCTAGCCCGCGAACAACAGGTCCGTGCTTTCTCGCGGAGAAAGCATAGTCGATCAAAGGCTGATGTGGAGGATGAACTTGGTTATCAGCGAAAATGAGTTTCCGAATCGACCTTTCAAGTTGGGGCCAGTTGAGAATACTGAAGTGAACCTAGTACGAGAGGGGTCTGGATCGCGTGTCCGACCGGACAGGAGAGGTCCTGGTAGTAGTGGCATGTCGCCGCATCGTCTGCTGATCTTGCCTAGAGCGCCGAGGAGTCGAGGGTATGCCAAACGACGGTGCCGCGACCGAATGGCGGCGCCTTGGCAGGATGCTTGCTTGCAGGTTGGTGGAATGTCCAGATTCTCACATCGAAGTGTGTGGCTAGGAGCAATGTTGGCGGGTTGCCTGTTGCTGCTGCTCGGCTGCGGCGGCCTCGGTTCCACGGAGATTGGGGCTATCCTGAAGGACCCTCGCCAGTTCGACGGCAAAGTCGTCACCGTTTCCGGCAGGGTTGCGGAGAGCGTTAACATCTTGGTTCTAAAGTACTTTGTGCTTTCAGATGCCACTGGCGAGGTTGTCGTTGTGACCGAACGCTCGGTACCGCAGACCGGCCAACAGATCAAAGTCAAAGGTCGAGTGAACCAGGCCTTCTCGATCGCAGGCAAGAGTCTCGTGGTGATCTTGGAGGCGAAGGCGTAGAATGGCGATGCGGATTTGCATCAGCAATGGCAAGAATGCACTGACCACACCGACTGCCTTCGTGTTCGGCCTGGAGTCCTGGCGGCGAGAAATGGCTAAGCATTTGTGCTATAAAGGCTTGTTCGGGATTCACGGTTGTCACATGATGGCCACGCTTATGCATCGTAGCGACCCAACCGCGCCAATCAGACGCAACGCAGTTCGTTGCGCCGCGCTGCTCGGACTGGCGGCGATCTGCTTTGGTGCCGACGATGTGGCCCGCCTGAAGGAGCTGGTTGGACCTGAATCACAGCAAGCAGACTACATCGTAATGATCGACACTTCCCAATCGATGGGACACTATTGGCAACAGATCATCGCGGGGGTGTCTGAATTCGGCTCGCTCCCAGACGACGACCACGTACCCAGTGTAGTGTCCAGGAGCCGGCGGTCCAGCTGTTCCTTCGACACTACACCAGGATCTTTCGGCGACGGGCCCCCTGGAACGCCGGTTTGCGGCACACTCGTCGTCGTGCGCCCACACGTGGATGGGGTTGGAACGAGGGGCGGCAGATGGAACAGGGTCTTTCCCGAGCGTCGGACACTGGGACGGCTCGGCACTGCACCTCCGGTCCCGCGGGGCGGGCAGGTGGGTCATTTTGGCTCCCGCGCCGAATTCGGATGTTTGATAAGATTCAGCTTCCCGAGTAACGAGGCGGCTCCGAACCTGGTCTTTGGCGCGAGTAGCATTCCGCGAATGAGAGGCTCGTTCGTCGCCTTCAGGAGGTCAGGATGTTGTCCGGACCATCGCTGATACGTCCTCAGAGCAGTCGTGCGACCAAGCCGCACCCGGGGCGTCTCGTGCCCCCCGCCCGTACAGTTCTTGGTGTCCTTTCTATCGGGGCCCTAATTCTTTGCGCTGCGGCTCGCGCATATGCTGAACCCGCACCTATCTCCAAAGGCGCCCCAGCGCTCTATTACTTTGTCATTGACCGCTCCGGCTCAATTCGGCCGAATAATCTGGTCATCCCTATCAGGGGCGCATTAATCCAGAAGCTCGGAGAAATCGCCGAGAACTCAGAGGTTCGGCTGGTGCTGTTCAATGATCATGTCACTGGCCCTCGAGCTTGGTATCCAATCACTACAAACGCACGCGGGGAGATTTCCGCATGGTTCGATCAGAATTTCCGACCTCAGGGAGATACACGGCTTTTCGACACGCTCGGTGAAGCGCTGACAGAAGTCGCCAGTGTCCGCACTCGTTACAGCATGATCCAGTTGATCGTGCTTTCCGATGGAATTGAGGAGCCTCCCGTTTCGCGGCGTTACAGGACGTGGCGCGATCTTGAGCCACTCACCAAGGATCTAAAATCGAGTGATCCGCCCTTCTTCGGCACGTGGTATACCCTCGGTTTTACCCCCCGGGATCGCCCTACAGAGGACTCCGGAATCAGCGTGCGGGAGGTCGTTGACCCGACCCATTTCACCATTAAGCCCGATCTTCCCCCGCTGAAAGCATCGTTCGATTGGGCGCCAGCGAGTATCCATGCGGGTGAGTCGCTGCGCTTAATCGATACATCGGCTGGGCTCCCGGAATCCTGGGAGTGGGCGTTGCCGGATGGCCGACGTTACACGGTTCAGCGTCCTGACGTGACTTTCGCGGCGCCTGGAGACTACTCTGTCACTCTAGCTGTTCGGCGTGGCAGCAATTCTGACACAACGTCGAAGCCGATTCACGTGGAAGACTTCCTTGCTAAGGCTGAATTCCAGGTCTCGCGGCGCTCAGGCACGGTGCCCTTTGATGTCCTCTTTAAAGATACGTCGCGAGGTGACGTAGTCTCATACTCCTGGGACTTCGGTGACGGGCATACTAGCGACGTGAGAAACCCAACACACAAATACTTGGTGCCGGGTTCGTATACGCCTCGCCTTACGATCACGCATGCAAGGGGCGGAACGGCAAAGAGTGCTGCCGATACAGTTGTGGTGGCGACTGCCCCGTTGTCTCTATGGCTGAAAATCGCCTTGGCTGTGGCGGGACTTGCGGCCGCTTGGATCGCACTCGTTGTCCCATTCGTGCTGAAGCCTGCGGTGCTGCCGCATAGGGGCGTGGCGCTGCGCGGGTTTCAGACACACGATCTCCGTAGACTATGTGCAAGATATCGCTGGGGTTGGTTGTGGCCGCGCGGGGCGGTCTCGATCGGATCGCGTATCACAGATCTCATTCGCGTAGGTAGCGGCGCCCGGTTCCTTGCGGTAATCCGGCGAACGCCCTGGTCGCGGGAGTACATTCTGAAGCCGATCGACAATTCTGCGGTGCAGAGCGTTAAGACTGAGCGGGACATCCTCGGCAATGAAACTCGCACGCTGATTGCAGTGGCGCGCCCTCAGAGGCTTAGGCACGGAGACCAATTCGAAATCGCTGGTGAAACCTTCTCGTGGATCCAGCCCAGCGCAAAAAGCGTAAGGCCGGTGCGGGCATCCGGTAAACCGTGAATGGAGAATCTTTATGCCAGAACCGAAAGTACTTCCGACTCTCTTTGTTGGGCTCGGGTCGACAGGGGCGAAGATTGTGTCTCGAATAAAGGAGCAATTGGAACCGACCGTCGATGACATTAGTCGGCAGTTCTACCGCTTCCTGCGAATTCACTCGGAGACAACGCCTGAACCCGGTGTCAGCGGGGATATTCCAGCGTTCATCATGTCCACGCGTGACCTCGATGGCAAGACGGCCGTGGGCGTGTTCCAGGGCAGTGGTGATCCTCGTATGGCCGAGAGCTTTCAGAAATGGTGGCCCAGGGATGGCGAGACGAAGGCCTGGATACCGCCCTTGACGAAGCTCGACAAAGGCGCCGGCGGTGTTCGCCCAATAGGCAGGCTACTGCTGCACTATGCCTGCAGCACTTCGGGAAATGGGTTACTCGCTGCGATGCGGGACATTCGCCAGAGCCTCACGAGTGCGTTCAACAACTTGGCCCCCGACAAGAAGCAACGTGTTGCAGGGGGTGGTGACAGTTCGATCGAGTGCTATTTGTTCGGGCTCCTTGCCGGCGGAACCTGTAGTGGATCACTCGTTGACGTCGCTTATCTGATGAGAGAGGGGCTGGGTCCAATCAATTTGTATGGCGCGTTTGCTCTTGGCGACATCTGCTACTACGACATACCTGCCCGTGAACGTGACAGCGTGAAGGTCAACATCCAGAGAAAGAATACGGTTGCTGCTCTTGCTGAGCTCAGTCTACTTCAGTCTGCAGTGGGTCGTGACATCGTCCGCGACCGCTGGATACGCCGAGTGGGTTCCGAACAGATCTCCACAGGCGTACTTGCTAAATACCCATTTGAGCGCACCGTATTCGTAGGTGCGGATAACGATGCAGGCTATACGCTTGGCTCTTTCGAGGGGTACCAGAACTTCCTTGCTGACTACTATGTCCAACTGCACACTTCTCAAGCCACGACTCAACAGATGAACCGGGACGTCGACGAGGAGAACCAGCAACTTGTAGAACTGGACTCAACATATCCTACGCGCTTCAATCAGAGCGCCCGTATAGGAATGCTGAGTCTCAGCGTTCCTGTCGCGAAGATACTCGTTGCCGCAGCATCGAAAGCGTCAATTTCATTGGCTGCGAACAATTTCAAGAATGCCGATACTTCTCGCTGGGGACGAGCCCAGAACGAGTTTCTTAGACAAGTCATGTGGCACGAGACTCTAACGTTATTGGCTCCTCCAATTGAGGATCTGAGCCCTGAGTCATTTCGACCTCTCCCGGAAAAGAAGGACGATCTGCGGGCCATGTATGAGCAACGCCTTGAAGACATAAAGGGGCGATACGAGCGGTGGAAGCAAGGAATCGATCCCGCGTTGAAGACAAAGCACGCGGACTTTGTCCAGCGCTGGCGAGGTGCCACGGAGGATCTGGTAAATCACTTTTTGGGCCGAAACGAGGGTGACGATGTTTCGTTCGGTGGTCTGAAGGCTGTCGTCAAATCGCTGCTCGACCACGTGAGTAAGCGGATTGATGATCTCAATTTGACCGTGCTCGAGCGGCAGGCACAATTGCAGCGCACCGGCGACACAAATCCCGAGATCGCATTCCGAAATGAACTCGACGCTGTCGTCGCTGACTTCCCGGCGACGTCTTTGAACCCTATTACAGCCTTCAGGCGGAGGGGGTGGTCGGACGACGCAAATCTGATTGACCTTCTCCACTCTTATCGAAACCCATTGCGCGATAGCAGCATCGCGACGGCTACTATCCGAGCGCTGAAGATCGTTCGTAGCGAACTTGAGGCAATCGAGGTCGCGAGAGCTGTGATTGCCAATAGAGCTGGCGAAGTGCTCAGTTCCTGCCAGACTGCGGCCGACGACGCATTTGAAACCACCAAATCGAAAGTCCGCAGCCCGCACGAGGAGATCCTTAAGCGTCGAAATGAAGTCGAGACCTATTTCGTCGATCCAGTTCTCGATGCTCCCGAGAGTACCGCTGAGGTGGACACAGGTGGCGACAGGCCATCGAGGATGCAAGTCCTATGCACCGCGGTGACGCGCGGCTGGCGGTCCGAGGACGGATTACCGCTATACCAGTCGTTCGCGAACCTGGCAGCCGCGGTCCTTAAGGAGGGTGTTCGTAACGAAGAAGAGGCATTACAAAATCGGGCAATAGGAACTAGAGCTCGTTCTCTCAAGGATCAGTTCGAATACCAACTGCAGGCCGCGCTGGAACGGTATGTGAAACCGCATGTCGAGGAGATTTCCATCTGGCACGCTCTAGCTGAGTACGCACGACGGCAAGGTGGGGATGTGTCAAAGACGCTTCTGGACTACTTTGGCGGTCTTCAGTCGAGCGTGGGCTTGTTCACCAAGCTGAGCGCCGATTCCGGCAGGGAGCAGGGCCCGAAGGCTGTGCGCTCGTACTACGTGTGTGATGTGAACGAAGCCGAAGCCGCGTTTCGATCTTTGAGCATCAAGAATCCTGAGCTCTTCCTCGAAAAGCTCCTGACGCAGGCCCTAGGATACGCTCCTACCGCTATGGCTGGTGCGCGGCCGAGGCGTACCGAGGTACATGTTCTTCTAAGCCGCCGAGGCGACGTACCACTGTTCTTCGACGGTTTTTATAAGGACCTTCGCGAACTCCTGAAGAGGGGTGGCGCCACCGATCCCAGATTTGAGAAGTATTGGGTTGACCGCCGGATTCCCGAGTGGCTCGAAGCGTGGCATAACTCGCCCGTGGAGCCAGTGATTCCAGAGGACTAGCAGGACGCACGATGCTCGTATTGATGCACCCCGATTTCGCGGAAACAAGACTTTCGTGTGTGGTGGGTCCGCGGTTTGGACATGTTGTGCTGACCCCGGATGATGCTGGTGGCACGCAATGGCGCCGTTTACATTCGGAAGATTGCTTGCCCCTGCGGGACTGGCTCCGCAATTGGTTGAAACCGCGCCCCGGACGCAATAGGGTAGTTGTAATTTGGCGCCAGATTGGCACGGATTTCGCTCAACTGATGCGCGCGCTGCCGAGTAACGAGCCCGATTACGACGTTTCCGTTGCGGCCCTTCTCGTTGGCCCATTCACCTGCAATAGCGCTGAGCGAGGTTTCGAAGCGGACTCTCTGCAGTGGGGGGATATCTCACCTCGGTTGTGGTTTCTGGGAAGGGAAGACTCCAGCCGCAAGGCGACCACTGAGATGACGCGGGAATGGTTTGTTGATGGTGTTCTGCAATTGATGGGCGCCGTCGACGATGAGCGCGCCGTTGAGATGGGGATCTGGGATGAAGGGCACGGTCACGGTGTGGTTTTCGAGTCCGTTCCCGCTTTGCAGTCGACCAATCTCCCTCCTTGCACATTTGCGGTTCCGGGTCTTGCGTTCTGGGCCACTGATTTGGCAGAGTATCCACGGTTCATCTCTCGTCTCGTTCTCGACATGCTGCAAACCGAGCTAGAGGGGACGACCGCACAACGGGAAGAAGCATTTCTCGCGCAATTTGCTAGAACTCTTGTATCCCGGTTGAGAGACCACGATATTCCCTACGGCGGCTCCGCTGACGGCTCGGCTCCTCCCCGCCTTTCTCAGCGATTCGAGGCGCCCACTGATCCATCAGCGGGGTGGGCCTGCCCTTTACTGCGAAATAAGGCGCTGACCTCCGGCCGCGTTATGCTGCGTTTGGCAAGGAGGCACGCTCAGGACTATTACCACACGCTACTGCAGAACCTGTCCGCAAATTCGAACGAGATTCGACTCCAAGGCGCAACTGCTGCAGAGCGAGCTCGTGGCGAAGTTCGCGAGCAAATCGAAGCCTGCGGAGATCTAAGCAGGCTCGTGATGTTGCTTCGCGTCTTCTTCCCGCCCTTCGAAGAGATCTGGCGCCAACGTTTCCAGGTCCCCAAGCGGGTCTGTGAGCCAGCCCAAGCACCCTCGTGGAGCGACGTTGAGAGGGACGCGATCGAAGCTGCCGATAGATTGCTGGTTTCGGGCGCATCCGATTTGCCGAGCACCTTGGCTGCTATCGTAACGGGCGCAGCGGTAATATGCTCCTTCCTTCTGTCTGCATTCCTTTCGTCAAGAGGATTCACTACATGGATAGCCTTCACTCCTGCCGCATTGAGCAGCGGGATAGCGTTGGCCGGCTTCGCCTTATCGTGGTGGCGCGCTCGTACCGTCAGTTTGGCGATACAAACCCACCTTATCGAGTCCTTCACCGGCTTGCGCGAGCGCTTCGTGCGCAAGGCTGAATGGATAATAGACAACACTCACCTCGCCGCGCAGACGGAGACGGTCGCACACGCACAAACGTTGGCAAGGCGACTGCAGCGCAATTTCGATGACTTTCTCGGAGATTGGCGCAACGTGATCCGCAATAGTAGCGGACCTCACACTGAAATTCCAGCGGGATGGCGCGAACACGAATTGTTCGAGGGCATTCAGGAGAAGATTCATGGATCAGCGGATCTAATCAGAAGGTCCGTCCTAGACGACCAGCAGCACTCGGCGTGTATCGACGCCGTACATCGCCTCTTAGCGCAACTTTCAGCGATGGCGTACCAACTCGGCGTTCACAACCCCCAACATCCCAGCATCGCGGAAAAGGAACTGTTCCTGCTGGCGAGCAGTCTGACACAGCCGCCGCTGGCAGCTCGACTTGAAACGTACAAGACCCAGGGGAAGCTCTCAAAGGTATTTGCTCTGCCTCAGAACTACCCCCATGATTGGGATTCACAACTTGTGTCACGGTCCTATTCGAATGGGGTGCCCGCTAAGGTTGTGCGTGCAGCATTTCCAGGTCCATTTGTCTGGGTTTCCTGCGCACCATTAACCGAGGATGAGTTCTGGGAGTCACTCCGAACTGTCGAGTTCTAAAGATAGCGGGGATTCGATTGGATCAGGGACGAGGCGAGGTGAAATAGGCATGGATATTGAGAGTCTTCTTGCTGATCTTCGGCAACAGCCGTTTTACAACGGACAGATCCTCCGCGTTCGTCATTTTGATGGGCGAGCCCCCCAGACGGCTCCGATCGAGGCATTGCTCGAGAGAGTGCCTAGACTTGCCGGTGGCTCGGGGCCTACCCTCCTCTCGATCCTAGGGCTCCGCGACGTCTATGCACAATTGATTGCAGGCCTCGCAAATTCCTTCCCGACTTTGGGGCCGGGTGGGCGTGAACTGTGCGCCGATTCCATCGCGGTAGCACCATTTAGCCAGGTCCGAGAACTTCTGTGGCAACTTGTCTGCCTGATTGCGGCGCTGGATGAAGGATCTACGTGCCTAGTGCTTTGCCCGACGGAACTTAGCGCTCGTGAAGCACACACGCGCGTGGCCGATCTGGTTATTCGAGCAGACGTGAGTTATGCGCTACACTTCGCTTGTGTTACTCAGCAGGCGGACTTTACTATCTTTGACAGGGACATCCCTCGCATTGTCACCGCATCCCCAGAAATGCTTCGAACATTGCTCTGTGATGATTCTCTTGCGGGTTTACGTGATAGGTTCTTCTCAGCGCTAGCCAGAGTCGCATTGCCTTCAATGGAGTGCTGGTCTGCCGTAGCGGCAAGCCACGCATCACACCTGATGCGACAGGTGCACGTCGAAGGTGCCATCAGGGGCATGCGACCTTCGCTCGTAGCAACATTGACGCCCGACACCAACGCTCTTACAGGTCGTGTGAGTGGCTCGGTCCAGCGATATGTATCGATGTTTTACGGACGGGACATACCGGAAACCGCCTTTGCTCGTTCCGACTCAGTCGAAGCACCACCTGCGGTGGTCGTGAACTACACAGGGGGGCTCGTTCGGAACCCGGAGAATCAGGACGAGTGGATTCGACAAGATCCGTCTCGCGTGGCTTCCGATCTGATTGGCTGGGTCGTCGGTGAGTTCCCTGCTCAGGCGGCCGGCAACGCTGAGCTTCATTACGTACTAGATGTTTCGGGATCCATGGAGGCTCGTCTTACACCTGTAAGGACAGCTATCATGCGAGATCTTGAGGCCAGACTCACAGCCGGATCTCTAAGAACGGGCGATCGCGTCAAATTAACTCAGTTTCACCACGATGCGCGTACGGTTTTCGACGGATCTCTTACGGCGTCGCTAGCTGCCGATTTCAGCACTGCACTTTCCAGGGCCGCCGGCGGCGGTGGTACCGACGTCTCCTTGGGATTGGGTACGGCGCTCGCCAGTGCGATTAAGGACGAGGCCCATACGATTGAGGTGATCCTCTTTAGCGATGGAGAGAGTCCGGTCTCGAGTGAGCAGCATGGTCAACTCATTCAGGCCATCAGAAACGCCAGAACACAAGGGCGCGTGATCCGCTTGCTGTACGTAACGTTAGACATGCAGCCCCCTCCCTCTGTGCGCAATCTGGTTCATGGGATGGGTGGCCGTATAGTTGAAACATCGACGAGTGAGCTTGAACGAGCGACGACTTTCGATCCGGATGGCCATTCTGAAGGCGCTGTCGTTGTGCTTTCAGGGGAGAACGGGCTCCCGGCTAGCATCGTACAGCGGCACCTCGCCGGAAAGCGTCGCCTTCTTTACACCCGACGTGCCGCCGAGTTGACATTACCGGCGTCTGGAGTGGCGGTTGTAGTTGCGAATGGGCGGTTTGGCAGCGTTACCGAAATCTTGAATCAGGTTAGACACCTCGCTCGTGAGCGCTTAGCCGTGTTCGTCATCTCCGAGGCGGAGGCTTGGTCTCGCGTTTTGGCGGAGGACTTGGCTGAACTTGATGGTCTGGGGCGGCTGCCAAGCATTTATCCGGACAACTCAAATGTCGGTGAATGCCGACTCCGTGAGTATCTAGGCACCAGAGAAGTCGAGGATTTCGTCTTTAGGTACCTAGAGAAAGGGGCCACCGCGTACGACGGAATGATGTCTGCATTAGGTTTCAACGGAGCGTCCCGCGACATAGAAGATGTAGCATTCAGCAATCGCGATGGGTTTCAGTGTGTCTCCCGCGGCACTCGACGATATGTCCGCCAAGTGGCCGGAGAATCACCGAGCTCTGCCTTTGACACGTACACAATCGATCGCACGCAGCTTGAAGGCGCCGGCATTCGTGTCCGCGTCGATTCTGCAATCGTGCCAATTGTCTTCCACTCAGGTGCGCTCGTCGACGCACCGTTGTGTGTAGCGGAAGTTGAAACGGTCACACTACAAAATGGAGGTGTTTCGCTACGACAACGTACCTGTGACCGTGTCGTTCCGTTGTTTGACGACGTACGGCTTCTTCCGAAGGACTCGAAGGCTTGGTGCAAGTCTCGGTCCAATTTGGAGAATTGGGGAGAATTGGGGTTTGGCGACGTGGCGATTGAGGGCACCGTGCCGGGCATTCGCGTTTTCGAGCGTGGTGATCTTGACGACAAATGCCGGAACGAGGGGTATTCGTCACCTAAGCAGTTCTCATTCCAGACCCGAGCTTTGTGTTGGGCACCTTGCGATGCTGACGAGTCAATCGTGAACGGATTGAGCAACTTGCTGCGCCTAGCTTTGCCATCGGTCGTCCATTACGCCGAGCAGAGCCTTCTTGTAGTCCCGACCGGGAAAGAGATCTGGCTCGCAGACCTTGCGCCTGGTGGCAACGGATGTGTGGATCGCTTTGTAAAGGATCGGCAACTTCTCTTGGAGCTGCTTCGATTGGGAGGGCGCATCGCACTGGAGTGTCCCTGCGAAGGCGGCCTTGCTGGGTGCAGTGACAACGCACCATCCCCGGGGACCAATGATCTCGGCTGCCCTCGATGCTCGCGTGTTGTGGGTCCGGTCCTACTTGACGGAGCCGCCGATCGTTTTCGAAACATCAATAAGCGGTCGCTCCTCAACTGGCTTGCCGCGCATAGACATCTGCCAGCTTCGGGTGCCGTTCACATCGCCGAGAAGTATCAGGGAGTGCAGGACGCAAGGCGTGTTTCTGGCGAGGATGTAGGCTCGCGGCGCGGCTGTATGAGAATAGCGCGCCGCATTTTAGCGGATCGACTCGGATTGCGGATTGAGGATTCACACGTTGCAGGTTTCAGGTGGCTCAAAGACGATGAGTTAAAGAAATATGTCGGATTATACTTGGCGGGCGACAATGTGGTTGCGTTGGCCAAGGGCCTGCGAGAGTGGGTGGCTCTCGATGTGACCGCGCACGAGTTCTTCCATAACATGCAGTTTACCGTGCCGGGACTCTTCAACCTTCAGGTGCTTGGTCCCTCAGTCGTACCGCCGCTTCCTTTTGACGGCAAGCTGTTCCTGGAAGGTTCGGCGATGTGGGCCGAGAGTCACGTCGTTGACGCGCTCGCTATTCGCTCTGCGCTGACATCAGCCAATCTACGACATGGAGATGAGTACGGCGAGGGTTTCCGCGTCCTAAAGTACATCGAAGAACGCCACGGGGGGGTCGGCGTTGTTCTTAGGTTCCTTTCGACAGGTGATATCAACGATGCAACTGCCGGAAAGGTGCGGGATTTGGCTGCATTGTATGTGGAGGCTGGACTCCGTGTTCAATGCGACTAATAACCCGCGGTCCTCGGGGATCACTCGTCGGCCAAGTCTGAAGTGACCTCCGAGGCGGTCATCTGCACCCTGCCTTGGACTATTCCCCTCCGCCTACTCGGTTGTTGGCGTGCCAGCTGGAAATGCGCGATCATATGACGTAACAGGTTCTACTCAACGGTGGCTGAACTGCCGTTCCATATCGCAATGTCTGCTGGCTCTGATGCTCGCGTGGATGCCGTCTGGACGAATGCAGGGGCTCTGATCGGATTCACACGCAGCAATACGTTCCCTCTGGCCCCAGATTTCCCGGCAACAAATATTTTGAGTGGGCGCTCGGTACTACTTCTGCGAGACGACAGACGGCAGTTTCGGCTTCACAGTCGGCGAGGTTCCGCCATCGGTAAATCTTGCCAACTACACTCAGCGCGTTGAGATTGACCCTCAGTTGCTTGCCGGCGGAGCCTGAGGGATTGGTACGTTACGCTCTGCCGCCCGCTTCGGGGGGTTTAATCCTTGCATCCTTGCGGCGGGACCGCTGCAGATCCGCGATTTCTCTCAAGTACGCGACGCAATCTTCCCGAGAAAACAGATCGAAGAGGAACTGTTCTACCGTTTCAATCATCGCTCTCCGCTCGGGAAGCCGGAGGAAAGAACACACGTACCCCATACGCATCACACGTAAGGCCTCCCAAACCGAGAGCCCCTTATCGTCATAGGCATAGGAGGCCTGAAAGTACTCTCTTACTAGATTTGTATTCGAGATTATAGGGTTGTCGGTGTTAATCGCCACCAATAGTCCATACTCCAAATAATCTTTGAGCGGATATCGCCGTCCCGGCCCCTTGCTGTTCCCAGGAAGGAAGTGCGAGGTTTGGTGATTACAGACCGGACACAGTTCGACGCAGACTCGGTCCTCTCGCACCCGCACCATCAGGCCTTGGTCTTCAGCTAGCGCAAGTCCATGGCCGATCCGCTTCGCCTGTAGGAGCAAAATAGCGTCTTCTATGAACTTGGCAGGCGCGTTTTCCCCGGCATGAACCGTAAATGGGATATGCAACCGTGACAGCCTTGAGAATTCCTCAACGAACAGCTCTGGAGGATTATCGGATTCTTGGCCGGCGAGGTCGAAACCAACGACACGACAGCGCGCCATCTCCCTTTCCACAAACTCCCTCGCATTCCTGACTGGACGCTCCCCGGAAGGCCGCATCACAGCGGCCGCGGCTGCCTCCAAGATCATTTCCCGGGTGCTCTTATGCCGCTTCCCAACGAAAACAAGACTCACTTTGCATGGTAACCGTCGTTTCAGGAAAGACCGGTTCGTTTGGTTAGGTCCTTCGGTGAACATCTCTCGAAGGTTCGAGTGCGAGAATCGCTCGCCGAGGCTGTGACCCAACCAACAGGGGTCAGCCCCAGGGTCACTCTGACCCTCTTGTGTTAACCGATTCCGCGGCCGGCGGCACACGCGGTAAACATCGAGAACGGACGCTTGGGCTTGCGCGAACGCCTCAACAAGACAGCGACAGACGCCGGAAAACTCGAAGCCCCAATCGTGCTCAATGAACCCATCTGGAGAGCCCTTCAACTCCGCGTAGAAAACCCCCATTCGAACGAATTCCATCACTGTTTGCTGCGCGTAGAGATGGATGAGGAAGGGGTGACGAAGTTTCTCAGCGCCGGAAAACTCGCACCCCTGAAGATATTTCACGAGACTCGTGCTGTGTAGTCCAGTCGCGAGTTCGAATTCGATTGGAAACAGCTTCGGATCGAATCCAGCCTGACTGTGATCGTCTGCTTCAACCACACACGGCCATGTCAATATCAGGTTATTTACATGGTTACCATCAAGTCGCCATCCCCTCCCCCTAAACTGACCAACGGTGAAGCCTGATTGGGATTCCGACGAATAGAAGTATTGGTGGCCAGCCCTCCATATAGAACTTGACGCACTGACGGCCTTTGATGAAGGAGTACTTCTGAAGAAGTCAAGAAAGTCGACCTCCGAACCTTTAACGCCAAAGTTAAGAGACGCTTTCACACCCTTATTATTCTGATAAAGGGTAGCCAGGGTAAGCAAGTAGACACGAATGATGTCATCGACCTTCCAGGTATTATTGATCGCGATCGAATGTTGAACGGCGAATAGAGCAAGTTCTAGTGGCGTTTTTAAGTCAAGCTTCTTTTGCGCGGCGCCTATTTCCAAATAATCCGGAATTCCCAAGTCCGCATGGAGAATGGCGCGAAAGATACCGTAGCCTGAAGTCAGCGGTCCATCACAAGCGAGTTGACAGCCGAGATGTTTGGCTGTATGGCGGGCGAGTGCTTTGATCCATGTCTCGTCTTTCAATGGCGTTTCAGTATCCCGAATGAAAACCGGGCTAGGGGAGAGTTCCTGTATAAAGTGGGTTACTGCGCTTCCTTTCTCCGACCGCAAGCGGTGCAGCAGGGCCACCAACTGGCTGAGACTGCTGAAACGGTCGTCACTCCACTCATGTCTCAGAAGCCCGACAAGAGAGGCAACTACCAGGAACTCTGTCGACATGCAACTTCCCATGTGCACATGCAGGTCCGGTTTCGGCAGAATAGTTAGCAGTTCGGCGATCTCTGGCGCGCCCGGCAAGGGCTGACTAGGTGCGTTATCTCCATCTTTCTTAAGATCTTCCGGGCGGCGATGGAGGGGAAGTTGAGGGATCTTAATAGCCTGGAGGAGGCCAATCGTGTCATTCGGAAGTCTAGTTAGTGCCCGGAAAGTGCGGTGGAGATGGTGTGGCGGGTCAGTGACTGTGCGTTGCAGTTTAGCGAGGACGCTTGGAAGAGAAAGAAGGCGTGACTTTACAACGTAGTCTCGAGCCCCTGCCCTTAATGCGTTCTGGATTACCGCTGAATCTTCTGTCCGGCTTAGTGCGACCAGCTCAGGTGGCCGTCTGTGCGAGGTTTCCTTGGGGTCGTTAGTCAGGTCCCGAAGGAGGCGCAGAAGACCCCTCGTGAGGGCGGGGCCGAATAGTTCACCGCGTCCGCCGGCGGTCCTGTACACCTGGTCCATCAGCACAAACCCTACACGCGTAAGGAGATTGACTAGCGTCTTCGGCTGGTCCACGTCGGTTTCGGTTGGGCACACACGTGTAAGAGACAGCTCACCAAGTACTGTCTCGACAGAGTCGCCGACATGATCGGCGGATCGATATTCCGCAAGAAGGTGCAGGAGCCTTTCGTGTTCGTAATCGAGCTTGCAGTGCCACAGTTCGTAGTCGGGAAAAAAGACGTCCCGAATCTTCTGAAGCGCTGGGAGATAGTCTTGAGGGTCGTCATCGATAAGGAGGATGCAGTCAAGCCCATCGGGAGGCGGCAAGACTCGATCGGCGAGTGAGGCTCTAAGGTCCTCGGCGGTCTCACGAAATCGTTTAGCTTGGAGAACGGTGCAGAATGTCGTCGCTTCGCTAGCGGAGGTTGCGTTAAAAAGCTCGCGATCGAAGGTCCCCTTCTCTTCGTGATCGCGAGACAAATGATCCTCAGCTACACAAGCTAACGAATAGTAGAAAGCTGCCGTGTCGGTCTTCAAGAGTTCTTGCCATCTCTTCTGGATCTCAACCGAGGGAAAAGCAATCCCCCTAGGGTCTTTCAAAAGGCGATTCCACTCGCTCCTATCCTCGTCCGGATTCCGAGGCACCGCTAAGACGGTACGAACGAGGTCATTGCAGACGCTGGGCGTGATCAGGGACGGTCCCCCGGACCGCTCGGCAAGAGGTGCCAGAAGCCAAGTACTGATGCTGGGAACGAGAGCGGACGCATCGGTGATGGGCGAGAACCAGGACGCACCATCGGGATCCGGTATTTGTGGTGTTGCAGGTCCTTTTGCGCCTCCACCTTCAAAATAGATGACACGCTTGGCTCCGCCATTAAGGCCATGATGGTAGAAGCGAAGAACGTCTTGGCTCAGCGAGAAGTTGCCCAGGTGGTCCAAGATCGCTATCGATGCATCGCCAATCTCAGCCTCTTTGCAACCGAAAACACCTAGGAGGTTCGCAACCGCCTTGGCGACCGGCGTCTCGACCCCACAAATGGCGTACGTTGGCGCAGTACCTGGCAGATCAACGCTACTCCCGATTGCGTTCTCCATCTGAAAAGTGTATCAGGATTCCTGACGCATAGAATCACGTACTTGCGGTCGCAGCCAGCGGACGAATCACCGACCGCTGCGAGAGCGCACCGCTCGTTCATAAACGTCCGACAACAGCGGATCTTTGCGCAATTCCTCGGTCACCTCAGGGGACAGTTGGCAGATCGCCTTGATGATGTCGTATGCTTGCCACGCTTTGATTTCCTCGTTTCCTGTCATCAGTTGAACCGCTGGGAGTGGAAGCACTTCGCCCTCGGGATTCTTGGGCGTGAGCTTTCGGGTAGCTTCGAGTCCCGCCTTGAGGTAGCGGGCCATGAACCGTGCCCACGCTGCTTCGAGTTGGCGGAGTTTGCCCGCGTATTGACTCGGCCGTATCACTTCGAACCGGACTTTGTCCAGGACGGCCATCAACTCATCAAGGGGCATCGCGCCGAGCGTGGAATTCGGAGGGGGTGGCTTTTCGATTTGGGCGGGTCTTGAATCGACGGATCGTCTTGAGGAAGGCAAATCAAGGTGGACAGGCTGGAGATGCTCCACGTCAGGGTGGTGCGCTACCGCGTTGAAGATGCAATTCCGGAGTTGGCGCACGTTGCCGGGCCAGTCATGTCCCACTAGCAATTTCATCGCCTCAGTTTCAATCTGGCGGCGGAGAGCGCTCGGAGTCTGCGCCTCAGCCTCCCTGACGAAAGTTTCAGCGAGAAGAGGAATGTCCTCTTTGCGGTCACGCAACGGGGGCAAGAACAGGACGCCGCCAGCCCGCAGCCGATCATACAGGTCCTCTCGGAAAGCGCCGGTAGAAGCAATCGCGTCGATGTCGACATTGGTGGCGGAGAGAAAACGGACGTCTACTTCTCTAGAATCGGCGGCGCTTGCGCCTAACGGCTGAACTCGGCGGTATTCAAGAACCCGAAGTAACCCACGTTGCACGGGTGCAGGCATGTTGCCTATTTCGTCCAAGAACAGATCTCCGTCGTTTGCCTCCTGGATGCAACCCGACCTGTTCTCGCTCGCTCCCGTAAAGGCACCCTTCCGGTGCCCGAAGAGTGTGCTCGCATAGAGTTCAGGGCTGAGGGAACCCGAATCGACGACCACCATCGGACGCTCAGCGCCGGCCTCGCTCTGCTTGTGCAGGAACTTCGCTATGAGTTCTTTCCCGGTGCCGCGCTCGCCTCGGATGAGGATGTTCTGCCTCGTCTGAGACACGCGCCTAGCAGTGCGCAGAGCCTTCAATAGCGCGAGAGAACGGCCGACCATTTGGCCGCTTGGGTCCGGAATAAGACCGTGGCGATGAAGGTACTCTCGGAGGAGCGTTGGGCTGTCCTGTGCATCGCGCTCCAAAAACCCGAGCGCGTCATGGACGGTGAATTCCCGGCTCACTTCAGCTCTCGGCTTGCTGGACAGAATGATCACTGGTAGATCTGGAAAAGATTCGTGCAGCGCCTCCAGAATGCGTAACCCGAAATAGCGACGCGGGTCATCGTCGCCCTCTCGGCCTTCGGGCATACCGCAGACTTTGGCATTGGATGCAGGCGTCACCTCCCCGGTGTAGAAGCAGAGGTCCAGCAATACCAGGCTCCAGCACGGGCAATCCGGTCGGTTCCAGCCGTCCTGCACGAACTGCAGCGTTCCAGAAAGATCATTGTCTACGATGTCGCCGACTGGCGAACAAGCGGGCATCTGGCCGCGATGAAAAACCGCATCTGCGACGGGTTTCTTGATCCGCTGCGGTGCACCCTTGCCCACCTCGTCGCCCGTGCAGTCTTGCAGGAGATACTGGCCGCACAGGTTGGCCCTCTCCTCATTCCTCGAATGCGGCAAAGAGCGTCCGAAGAGATCATCGATGATCAGAACCCGCGGCAGGACTTCTTCGTTCATCACGTCTCGACAATCCTCGAAAGTAGATTATCCATCTCCCCAGCCTGCTGCCTCGCGATCAGCGGCCTCCACGTTCTATAAACCCCGCCAGGTCGCATTCGAGCACCGCATGAGCAACCCGCCCAAACAGTCTTGCCTCCCCCGCCAACGGAAGATCTTCTCATCCAGAAGAAGTATGGCATACGGCACTCTTGGCTGGCATGTACACTCCAAATCCTAAATAATAAGCAGCTTAGAGGGGAACTCCTCGATCGTCCGGGCTAGCCCCTGGCAAAGACCCTGAAATCTCGTGAAGGTACCCCTCAAGGACCTTAACTCCTCGACTGTGGAATTCTCCTTGGAGGCAATCGAGTCCCGTAACGTTTCGTATGCAGCGTTCGCGGCACAAACTGCAGCGACCGTATCCGCCACCCACTGCCGGACTGGGTACCTGCTCAGCCATAATTCGTGCACCAACGGTCCAAGCCAATCGCGCGTAGAACCGGGCAGCCTGGACAGGGGGTACCGTTCCAGCAGGACCCTCGGCGACATTTCACATTCGAACCGCTTCGCGAGCAGATACGCTTCAGGACCATACTCAAGCCACTGGTTGAGGATGGTTCGCGGGAACTCCTTTTGAAACTCCTGGTCCTCCACGCGATTATCCAAGATGTTGATCCATTTGGCGAGTGCAGGCAGGTAGCGGTTCTTCAGCCAGTCGTGGTTGAATTCGCTGCGCCGTTTCTGCCAAGTGCTAATCATAGTGTAAAGAGAGATTCCATAGCGGGTGTTGGGGTCACCTTGGGGGAATGGGAGTTGTGGGGAGCCGCAGATGGACGGGCACCAAGTGCTCGACATCGGGGTAGTTGGTTACCGCTCCGAAGAGGGAACTCCGAAGCTCCCGAATATTGCCCGGCCAGTTGTGCCGAAGCAATAAGTCCAATGCCTCAGGGTCGATTGTTCGCCGCATTGCTCGCGGCTGGCTGGCCTCCGCGTCCTGAACGAATTTCTCGGCAAGCAAGGGTATGTCTTCCGTGCGCTCGCGAAGAGGAGGGAGGCGTACGCTGCCTCCTTCCAGCAAACGGTCCAGTAAATCGTGGCGGAACACACCTGAACTCCCCAACGAATCGAGGTCCGCGTTCGACGCAGAAAGAAACCGGACATTCACAGACTGCGGCATCCGTGCACCGATGGGAGTGTATTGGCGGTCCTCGATTGCTCGCAAGACGCCAGCCTGAACTTGTGCTGGCATATCGCTGATCTCGTCGAGGAATAGGTCGCCGCCGGCCGCGGCTTGGATCAGCCCAAGTCGCTGCTCCACTCCAGTCGCAACGCCGCGCTCGATCCCGAACAACTCTGCGGCGAAGAGTTCCGGGGTCAGAACAGCGGAGTTCACCACGATGAAGGGCGTCTCTTTGCCAGCAAGGGATTCGCGATGAATGTATCGGGCGAGCAGTTCCTTGCCAGTGCCGCGCTCCCCTTGGATCAAGACGTTTCTTTGAGTCGATGCCGCGCGTCTGGCGGCACGGAGCGCGAGCAAAAACTCCTTTGACCGTCCAATCTGGATGCCAGACGTATCCTGGATGAGGCCATGTGTCCACAAGTAATCTCGCAAGAGATCGGGGCTATTCGAATCGTCCCGGGGCAAGAACGCCAAGGCACCGAGGTAAGCGATGTCTCGACTAACCTCCTTTCGCGATTTGCTCGACAGAATCACCACGGGCAGATCCGGAAACTGCTCCCTGAGGGCCCCAAGAATTTGCAGGCCGAAGTACTGCTCAGGATCATCGTCGCCCTCACGGCCCTCCGGCATACCCGCAGCCCTCCGACTGCTTTCTTCGGTCACTCGTCCTGTGTAGAAGCACAGGTCCAGTAGAACCATCGCCCATCGAGCGTACCGCTGTGGGACATCGCTCCATCCCCGTCGAACAACATCCAACACCCCCTCCAAGTCGTTCTCAACGTGATCTCCCACGACCGAGGTCTCTGGCCGCTGGCCACGGTAGAACACTACTTCCGCGGTGGGCTCGAGGACTTTTTGAGGCTCACCCTTTCCGCGCTCGTCGCCGGTCACATCCAAAAGTAGGTACTGCCCACACAGGTTCGCCCGCTCCTCATTCCTCTGCTCGGCATGGGTACGGCCAAACAGATCATCTATGATCAGGATGCGAGGTGGTTGCGATGGTTTCACGCGGCCTTGATCCGAGCAGGGAAACTGGATACCGCGCTACCAACGGCCGGGTAATGCTCGCGGAACTCCGGGAAAAGGGATCTCATGCGACGAAGATCATCCATCGAAGGTGCGGACCCAACGCGGTCCAACTCTTTCATGATCGCAGAATATGCTGTATCGGCGTCAGTGAGGTTTCCGACACCCTCCAAAGTCCGCTGGCAAACTGGTTCCCCAGACAGCCAAAGCTCGTGGATCAGCCACGGGAGCCAACCTGCCACCTGTGGCGAACAGTTCGCCAGTGGCAGGCGCTCGACCAACCGCCGCGGCGACAGCTCTGTTTCAAATGGTTTCAGCAAATCCCCAACCTCCCCCGATACCCGTCCGACGCTTCCTGAAATCGACTCAAGAAACACGGAAAACGCGTCGAATTGGCTACTCGGCAGTCTAATACACTGACAAACTGTGCCACAGCCAGCATAGACCGATTCTTCAGCCACTCGTGATTGAAAGTCATACCGTGTTCTTTGCCACCGCTCACTTCCCCTCACATCCAAAACCATCACTTCCTTCACTTTCTCGTACAACCTCCATCTTGAACGCGTGACGCGGCCATTTCAGACCTCGCCCGCACCTTCGGTGCCCACAAAACAATCCTCGACTACTCCCGCTAACGATTGTCCCGCAAGCGGTCGCTGATCGCCAAGTAAGCGCGGGCCACATCTAAAGCAGATTTGACGGGTTCCCCTGTCCGCAATTTCGCCAGGATCGGCCCAAGAGCGTCGGAAATGGTCGAGGATCCCCATTCGCGAGACATCGACGAACAGAATGCCTCCCATTTCGCATCCTGAACCGCCCCGAGACTTCCTACAGCGAGGTCCAATGCACTCAGCCACCAAGCAGCATCACAGACGTCTTCGCAAGCCGGCGTCGTTACCAACTCGCAGTGCTCCCTGTGGCGCCACCCCATCCTGCCGAGCGCTTTCAGAACCTCGTCGTCAACTTCGCAGCCATTCTCGACCGCATACGTTGCCAAATAGCCTTGGCACAGTATGGCTAGCGCAGGAAGGTACGACAAAACAAACTTCGGCGAGCAGCACGAAGGCGGTTCCGAGCGAATACCCTTACCAAACTGCAGAATTTCCCGCGCGTCATCCACCGTTACCTCAAAATTAGAAGCGCCCGTCGCTCTACAAATCCGTAGGTCGCTCGGCCTGCCACCCGAGAAACCAGGAGTATTGAAACGAAACACCCATTTAGCGCCAACCTGCTTCTTCCATGCGGCCGAATCCCCTTCGTGCACCAAAACCACATCAACCGGGCCCTTGATATCCCGCCACTCGCAGTTCTTTGCCTCGGATCCCGCGTCCGCGGCTTCTATAAAGCCGAAGTCTTCGTCGGTGAATACGGCAACCAAACTCGCGCCAGCCTTGAACAGGACGCTCAACCAAAGCCTGTACCTCTTCGCGTCGCGCTGGCCGCAGACGATTACAGCGTCGGGTCTCCTCTTTGTCCGATTCATCGCTCCCCCTCTGGCCTCATCCGCCTATCTGCAAAAGAGCAGAATTTGAGCTTGTTGCACTCCATCCAAACCGACCCCGGCGCCCCGAACCCATTGTCCGAACACGCAAGGGCATGCCACACAGCGCCGATGCATTCTTGTAACCTCTCCGGCTCCCTTGACGAGAACCACACTTCCTGGAGAACTCTGGAATCGCTGTGTATCCCTTCCGCCCAATGAGCAAAGCTCTCAGTGCGCCAACCCGGCGAGAAATGAACCTCCAGTTCCCTACCGCGTTCCCGCACGTACACCCGATCGACCCGCACATTCCCATGTTTCTCCTCAGGAACACACAGAGTACCTAGTATTGTGTACAAGCCTATAGCCGCACGTCTAGCTACCTCCTGGGACTGAATCGGAAGCAACGGAGATGCAATATACGGATATTTGTCGAATCGTTTAATCGCCTTATTCCACGGTCGTGACGCAGAATCCGGATCCAGACTGCTTTCAGCGAGCAATATAAGTAAGTATACAGCTCCGCAAGACAGATTATACTTTCGTTCTCTTGCACCGGAATTGCCGCAATAGTTCCGGCCAACCAACGTCTTCAACACTTCATGGACCCCGTAGACGGACTCGAAAGACTCCCAGACCGCAGGGTGCAATTCATACTCGAAAGCGCTTTCGAACACATCCTTATAGGCTCGCCAGTTGTGCTTTCTCAATAGAGAATGCGGTACAGAATCTACGCCCAATTCAACCTCGCGGTCGTCGACAAACCAATTAGCAGTCCGCTTCCAAACGCGCTGCAGTGCATTCGTCTGCCCGCTCAGTTCCTTAAATGTCTTTAGCGCCTCGGCAAGAACCTTCTTGGCATCCTCATCGCTCTCTATCGAAGCAGAATAGTTCTGTATCGCAATGCGCTTATCAACTGTCCTGGCTACAACCGATTCAAGGTACTCCTGCGGCCTGCGGGGCCGTGACACATTAGACACAATTGACACCACTAAAGGCCTCAGACGTTCATTCGTGATAGCCTGACGTCCAATTAACAAACCAGGCCAGTACTTTGAGCCCACTACTTCTTCAATCACTCTTCTTTCGGATTCGCTCAAATCTTTCACAGGCAAAGTGAACTCGCTCAAGGTGCTCTCTATTGATAGGTCTAGATCAAGAAGTACAATAAAGCCTCCTGAAAGACTACTAATTGCACTAATCCCGGCTGAATAGTTGTCCTCATCTAGGGGGAAAGGAACGCCCGTAGCAAGAACCGCGTCAGGATAACTCGACCTCAGCGCCTCGATCGCATTGAGCACAAAGCTCTGCCGGATGGGCGTATCTTCGATTAATGCAATGTTCATTCTGGCCTCCGGAGTGTCCATGTCACTCGAGTACGTACCGTGTCGGTGGGGTTCGTAGTCGGCCACTCATTTACAGCACCACCGCCGAGTTCCTGTATGCAGAGCTCAACCGTTCTCAAGGTACTTGCGATCTTCGTCAGATTTCCAAGCCCCGACCGGCCATATCTAAGCCGATGGCGGACTGCAGTGGCAGTATCGGCGTCCAAGCCACAGTCCTCACGCAACGACTGCCACACCTTCTCCGGCGGTGGTAAGCGGGCATTTAACACTGCCATTTCGTAAGTAAGTGGACGAAGCTGACCGAGGTTCACGGTCACCGGCGTAAAGAGATCTCCATGCTGAAGGCAGTTGGTGAAGATGGCTGCCAACAGCCTGGTCAGCCAAGCCAGTTCTGCATCGGTCAAGAAACCGTCACCTCGAACAGGCATTACGTCACAATTGCCGCCAAACACTGGCCGCTGCCGATCAAAGACAGATGTTAATACAGACAGAAGGGTACGCAACTGCTGAATCTCAGAAATATTGCGAAAACCGTCTCCTTTTAGAGAGTGGACGACCATCACATCCCTGGCAAGTTGCCAGGCCTGAACAGTCAAGTCTCCAAATGAATGAATGGCGTTGAGATCGAAAGGAAGATCCTTTAGATTCTCGCTCATAGACCAGAACCGTAAGGCCTTGCCGAGGAACATTACCAATTCGCCGACCGGAGCCACAAGAATACTATCCGGCATTGCCTTCAAGGCGGAGTCGAGTTGCGCACGCCCAAGCTTTCCCGGGCTGTGTGGCCCACGCGTCCGCGGATCCACAAGGTCAAACCAATGGCCGATCGGCTGAATCCATCTGTTGTTGAGCGGCTCAGCGAGTTTCTTGACCTCATGAGCGAACGCATCAAAAGCGTCTTTAGTGCTCTTAATCTGCGATAGACAGGCAACTTCGAACGAGCGCATTAGAAGGTAAACAGACTGAGTCCATGTACGGGCGGTTTCCAGGTATCGGGAAGATAACCCATAGGTTGAGAGAATCATCGCCGAGCCGAGGTCGGGCCGTACGGTCGTGTTAGCCGGTGCCGGGGCCGGATGGAGGCCCAGACTGTACCAGTAGCGGTATCCGTCATGCCGGACTGCCAGGTCTCCCAACTCTTCATTCGAAAGGAGCATGCGCGAGCGCTCGATTAAGGCGGCGAGTGAACCGCGCGTCAGAGCACGATTGGCGACGGCGTTCGTTACGTAGTCATTCAGTGATTCGACTGCCCTAGAAAGATGTGGGCCTCGGACATATAGGGTCGCGGCTAGCCAAATGTCATAGAGAAGGAGGCGTACTTCGCGCACAATTTCCTTCGTGGCTGTGTCCGTGGGGTAATCCAGTTCCCCGACCGGCGCCGGCCACGGCGGGCCCTTGAGGATTGAAGTGTCGCCAAGAACGGCAGCCATTTGATGTCCCCATCCTCGCCCATCGTGGCCGAGGCCAATCTGGAGAATGGTCTCTGAAACAACGACTTTTACCCTATCTCGCGTGGCAGCCAAAACATACAGGGGGCTCTGGTCTTGTTGGAGGACAGATTCCAGCTTCGAAATCCACGCATGAGTGCTCCCTGGAGCGAACTCGAATCCGTTGAGCTGGTCCGTGGAGTAGTGCTTGAGTATGAGGGCAAAAGCGACCGCTGAGAGGCTCGGGCGGCGACAATCATCGCACTGAGCCACAGTGAACTCTTCAAAGGCACACTTGTCGCAATAGGTTCGACCACCATCAATTGTGGTGCTTCCGAAAGATTCTTTAAGTGTAAAGCGTTGGACTTCATCTGAGCGAAGAACTGTGTCATAACCCGGCCAAAAGTAAAAGCGCCACGGAGGTCGGGATGATTCTTCCGTAGCGAGATGTTTTGCGTGGCTTAGGCGAACTAGTGTGTTCGCCATGTGTTGAAGGATCCGGTCAAACGCAATTGGTAAGGTTGCTCGCAGATTCGACCCGGTCTCGCGGCCGAGGGCTTTCAATTCTCGTATGCATTGGTCGGTGCCAAGCTGAAGGATCCGTTTGTATGAAAGTAGCTGCGCAGTAGGCATCATTACACACCTAGTTGACGGACTGGAGCCAAGCACCCAAGGCTAAGAGAACTAGTGATCCAAAGAGATACGGGTTTGGTCGGCGCAGCCGAGTTAATTCAACGATGAAGTAGACTGCGAGTCCGGCTAGAAGTGCGCGGTCGATGGCAAAGGTTGCCACAACCGTGATCTGCATCAGGGCAAACGCTAGAATGTCACTTGAGGTGAACAAGGAAAACGTCGATTTGGATGGGCAGAGCTTGAGGGCGACCAGGATCAGCGCGCCGGTAGTGGCAACCAGAGGGATGTATTGGAGGAAAGGAAAGATCCCGACACAGGCCAACATCAAACAACCACAAACAACAGCGGTCAACCCGGTACGGCCGCCGACTCCAATTCCGACACCGCTCTCCACGTATACAGTTAGGCTCGAGGTTCCCACGACAGCGCCGCTGGTCGTGGCGAGGCTGTCGATGAGCAGAGCCTCCCGAATTCTCGGCAACGTGCCGCCTACAGCAATATTCGTGCTCATGCTCAAGCCAATCAGCTTAGCTACACTGCCATAGAAGTCAATCAAGAACAGAATCAGAATGACGCTGAGCATTTTGGGCTGGAACAGTGCTGTCAGATCCAGCTTGCCCATGCTAGAGTATATCGCGCCGGAAATCTCCGCCGCTTTCTCTGGATCTGTCCCGATTCCAATTATGTGGCAGAGCCCGGTAGTTGCGAGTATACTGATCAGGACCGCCCCGCGCACACGAAGTCGGTCGAGCAGGAGCACGAGGGCCAAGCTCATGAAGAAAGCAAGGGCCTTCGGACTTGTGAAGTCGCCAACCCCAATCAGTTTCACGCCGTCATAACGAAGCAGGCCGGCAACCTTGGATGCGACGAGCACGAGGAAGACGCCAACGCTCAAGGAGAGTCCGGATTTCATTCGTTCAGGGATCGCGTCGATGATCCTCTGCCGCAACTTTGTCACGGTGAGCAGAATGAACAGGACACCAGACCAAAACACAGCCCCCAAGGCCTGTTGCCAGGTGAAGCCAAGGGCTCCCACAACAAAGAACGCCACATAAGCGTTCATCTCCATCCCCGGAGCGAGCACGAATGGAAGTCGCGCCCACAGTCCCATGGCGAGCGTGGCGACGCCAGAGGTGATGATGGTGGCGAATAGCACGGCACTCTTATTCATGCCAGCCTGCGCGAGGATCGCCGGGTTCACAACGAAGATGTACGAGAGAGCAAGAAAGGTCGAGACGCCAGCTAGGATCTCTGTCTTAAGGGAGGACCCCTTTCCTGCTACATCGAAGTAGTCGAGCACTTTTGGCATCAGCCTGATGCTCGGGCCCGCGTTCGTGGGAGCGTCGGCCGCAACGGCAAGCCGCTCCTTTTCATCCACTTCAAAGCTCACTGATGGTATCTCCGAGATCGCCCACCACAACCCGGCTAGGGTCGTCCGGCAGGGTTGCGTAGTAGTGGCTGTTAATGCCTCTCGTGACATGCCCGACCATGATCTCTACATCTAAGCCGGTCATGGCCGCGTACCTAGTTATCGCTCGAAGGCCCTCCCACGCCGCGTGAGCAGAGTAGATTCGGAAGGAGCGGACGACGGCCTGGAGATGGTCCATCAAGGCAATCAATGTCGATCCGCTCGCAATCGCACCGTCGATCACGCTGCAGTGACCAAAGTTCGGTAAGGGTGGAATGTCCGTGAATCCAACCAAGAGTCCATCATCGAACCAGATGCGCTTGGCATGTGGGCGGATACTGTGGCCCTCGGGTAGACAATTCAACGATTCGGCCAGAATCCGGCCTTCTCGTTCGATGCCCACAAAGAGCGTATTCGGATCCTCCCGATGCTGGATCGGTTTGCGCGGAAGCTTCGCGTAAATCGATCTAAGGGCGTCAAAATACCGGCGCCGGTCGGAGACTGAGGCTCCACGGTTGTTCGCAACCTCTGTGAGCACACCGATGTCCGCGAGCACAGACGGATCGTTCGCAGATGCGATTGAAACGCTCGTTAGCAGGTCCGGACCATCCGTCGGCGGGCGGTGTAGGTCGGCCAGAGCCGCCTCGGACATGTGTGTCAGGGTCCCAAACTCGATTGAGAACCTCTTCTCGAAGATCTCAGCGGCTGCCTGCATCTCGGGTGAGGCTTCCAGTCGCTGGTACTGTGCGATTTTCAGGTCAAGCGACAGGTTCGGCAGAGCCTGCTGGTTTGCGTGGAGCTTCAATTCTCAACTCCTTTTGATCGGTGTTGCTCACAGACAGTAGCGTTTGTTTGCGGCCTGGGTCCATCACCTGGTGTCATTCTGTCCTCCGGCCCAAGAATTCAAACATGCGGCAGGCATTGCCGTTCATGGATAAAGATTCGTGCATACTCAAGTGTACGCGTTGATAGGGGGAGACTATTGCCGCGACTTCTTCTTCAGAGTGGTGGTGCGCGATGAACAGCAACTCTCCGGTCGAGGTCTTCACCGAAAAGTTGCCATGGCGCCACCCCAGACGCGCTCCGGCCTCATATCGCGAGCGGTAGTTTTCGTTCTCGGGAGACAGCACAAAGTCGTGAATGTAGATATAGCCCTGACGTCCAATCAGCGTTTCAGCCCGCTTCAGGAGGGTCTCCCAAGCTGCAACCTCAGGGAAGCAGGTAAGGACTCGGACCAAAAGAACGATGTCGAAGGGGCCGGGAGGAGGATCAACAAGGATATCTGCGACTCTGAAATCGATTGAGCCTGGGATGACGGTTCTTGTGGCTCGAAACCTGGCTTCTTCGATCGCTGCAGGATTGATATCGATGCCGAGGACGTTTAAGCCGTGTTGGGCAAGAAACAGAGAGACGCCGCCCTTGTTGCAGCCCACATCCAAGGCCGTACTGCCCGCGGGCAGGTGCGCAGGCACAACAAGAGGCAACAGCTCAGCGATGGCTGGCTGATAGTCAATGCACGCCCAGTGCCGGTATCCTCCAACGGACGCTTTCAAAGCTTGCCGGCTTCCAACTTGATGCACGTCGGATTGCCCTCAAGGTATTCCCTAACAATCGTCATTACGTCGCCCCCGTTGCCACCGGCGGCTTCCGCGTGATCGGTCAACCCACTACGCCTGTCAACCTCTTCACAAACCCGTCTTACGAGATTCTCCGGATCGGAGTCGTAGAGCACCAGGCTCCCGTAGTCTGTCTGAACCCGCGAGGTGATTTCCTGAATGTATGACGAAATGCCGCCAACTCCTTCGAGCACTCCTAAGACATTGTTTCCCGTCGTCCATGCCGCGGAGAACTCGCCCAGAGTGCCAAACTCCCCGGCGATGAAGATCGCCCCCTTCGCCGAGCGGACGTTCAGAGGGTTGCGCCCCTCCAGCCCCATGCCCGTGTAAACCACGACATCCAAGTAATTCAGGGGCATCCTATACCGCCCAATGTGCTCCTCGCGGCTGGCGGCAGGAGAAAGGCCAACCACCACGGCGCCGCCGAGCTTAGCGCCGATGGCTGCGGCGTACGGCACACCAAGAGTTGCCCCGGTGACCAGATTGCGGTTTTGCCTCGCAATCTCTAGTCCGACTCGGAATCCTGACAGGACTTGGGCTTCGGTGAACCGCGCCGCAGCTCCCAAGACGGCGATCGCCTCCTTGCACTCCCACTGCTTCATGCTGCTGCAGCGGTTTTCGGCTTGCCAAAGAATCTGTTCAACAACTCGGCTGCAACCTCCTTCGTGAATTGATCCCTCATCAACAACCCTAAGTTTACCAGGGCATTGGCTGCCTCTGGGTCGTCCGAAACCGTCGGTACTCGACACAGGTATGCCCACTTCTTGGAGTCCGGGAAGGAGGTGTCGCCTATGCGCTTCAAAGCCTGTTGGACTACGTTGCTCGGCGTCCCAAGGAACTTCAAGGACACCTTCTGGAACTCCTCCCAGTCGCCCAGGACGAATAGGAACAGTTTCCGGTGCCATTCTTCGGGAAGTTGAGGGTCGTCTAGAATCCTCCAGATCAGGTGGGCCTTTCCGAATGCATCTGCCGTCTGCCAGCGCTGCTGAAGCCTTTGCTGGACATCCCGACGAGTCGTGAACATTCGCAAAAGGCTCAAGTGGAGACCCAATCGCTCACCCGATTCGTTCTCGATGGCCGGCCAGATCCACCTGAGGTCATCCTCCGTCATTCGGCTGCGCAGAAAGTCGACAATCGGTAACCTGTTGAGCCAGTCCGCCTCCTGTTCCGCGGGACCGTGGCCCTGCCGGAGGAAGTGGGCAATCGCGTCAGCGGCGAAGCCGAGCCCGGAGCGATCCTGCTCGAAGTCTGAGCTCCGGTGGTCACGGGGAGCGGTTTCAGTGCTGGCGAAAATCCTCTCAACCAGAGCTTTTGTGAGCCGGTGCGCAAACGTACCCATTGTGGAGCCCAAGCTAATCAGAACATCACCCGCGTTCCGATCTCGGACCTCCCCCAAGGCGCAACACAGATAAATCCATTTCTCTCCGTCGGCGAGAGACGAATCTCCCAAGCGGTGGAGGAATCGGTCGAGCGCCTGCTCGCGGGGACCATAGAAGGCGTAGTGGAAGTCGCGACACACTTCCCAATCCGCTATTAGAAAGTGAAGGAACGTCTCCTGCCAGTAGGGCGACAGATTGCGGTCGCTCAGGAGTTGCCACATTAAACGATTCCGAAGGTACGGGCTGGCAGATTTCCAACGCCTTTGGAACGCCTCGCGAACCTCCGTTGTATGGATGTACGGTCGAAGCAACGCCGCTGCAAGACCAGCGGCGGCCCCCCCTTGGGTGTCTACGATACGCATCAACATTGGTACGAATGTCGCAGACAGACGCGACCGAAGACCGTCTATAATGAAGCGCCGATCGAACAAAAAGGCCTGCCCATCGTCAGGGAACCGGCCCTGTTCGAACCTGTTGACAAGCGCGTCCGCGACAAAGTCGGACCGCAGAAACTCGTACATCATTGCCGTCTCCTTTCTAAGATGCCTCTAGGCTTTCTCGGAATTTCTCCTGATATGTGCGAATCGCCCTTCGAGCGAAGTCGTCGCCCTTCAAGAGACCCTCGCCGAGGAGGCCCTTGCAACGCGGTCCATCAAGAACGACGCTTGGAACGCAGAGCCAGTAGATCCATTTCTTTCGTTCGGGAAACGACTCGTTTCGGGTACGACTCTGAATCCGACCGAGACCATCCTCGGATACGCCGAAGAATCGACGATTGAATTCGTCGAACACCTCTCTGTTCTCCAAAACGAAATGAAGGAACCGCTCGGACCAGAAACCTGGAAGGTCCTTGTATTCAAGCAGTCTCCACATGATCCGGTTCTTGAGGTATGCGGACGCGACTTCCCACCGCTCGATCATGGTTCCTGCCACGCCGCACTCGTCAATGAGATGCCGCGAGAGGCTGCAGGCGAAGCCCGCAGTGGCGTCAGGTGCAGACTGGATCAGGGGCAGAAGCCACTTTAGGTCTCTCGGTTCTATGGCTCTTCTGAGCCCGTCGATAGCCGGGAGACGATCAAGAGCCGAGGACTCGCTCTCGGATAACGGATATCCGGTGCGCAACGACTCGATCGTCAGTCTAATGAGCACATCGACTGTTTGCTTCTCCATTTCGATCATAGTGCTGTCTCCACTAACGACAGAAATTTCCTCAGTCGCTCGTTCTTCGTAATAGTGAGCAGCGACCTGTCTCCACTCTCCACGACGCGGCCCTTCTCCAGGAATATAATCTGATCCGCGGCGCTTTTCGCAAAACCAATCAAATGCGTTACCAACAGAATGCCTGTGCCTTGATCCCTGAGTGACTTCAGGTGCTCGAGAATCTTGCTGACATGCTCGACGTCTAGTGCCGATGTAATCTCGTCGAGTAATAAGTACTTCGGGTGAAGGACAACCGCTCGGATGAACGCTGCTCGCTGACGCTGCCCTAGAGATACCTCGTTCGGGTATCGATCAGCTTGCTCGCTCAGCTCAAACAGATCCAAAAGTGCCTCAACTTCGTTGTTTGCTTCCGCTGCAGCGCCATTCGACTTCGCTCTGAGCTTGTCGAGTGGTAGTGTAATATTCCTCCGAAGGGTGAGATGGGGCCAAAGAAACAGTTGCTGAAACACGACCGTGAGCGTCGGCCACGGGGGCTGAATCCCGTTCTTGCGCGTGATTGGGAAAGCGTACTCGACCCCGTCGACCTCGATAGAACCGGAGTCAGGTGCATCCAGGATCGATAGCGCGCGCAAAAGAGTGCTCTTCCCGCCACCGCTCGGTCCGAGTATCGCAGTGATTTGTTTAGGCGCCAATGAGATGTCGATTCCATGGAGAATCTCCAGTCCACCATAGCCTTTGCGAATGTTCTGTCCAATCAGCATCTGAGGCGTCCTGGCACTAGCGTTCCGACAGATTTCGGGTAAAGCGTTGTTTCAGATAGTGAGCTAACCCATGCAGGGGTAAACAAATCGCCAAAAAAAAGAACGCGAGAGCCGTATAGATTTGTATCGGTCGGTACTCCTCCGAGTTTACCCGCTGGGCCACACGGAAGATCTCTTCGACTGAAATCAAGCTCGCGAAGAGAGTAGCCTGCAGCATGCCCACCTGGACAAACAACAAGCTCGGCAACACCTGCCTGGCAACGATCGGTAGCTCTATCTGCAGTACGGTCTCTCGGTCGGTGAGGCCGCAGACGCGGGCCGCCATCAGGTACTGCTCAGGGAATTCCAGCAACACTGCCCGAATCACGTCGGCCACCAAGAAAGTGTTTACAATACACAGTGCCGCCGCCGCAGTTTTGAACGGGCTTATGTCGACGCCAAGGGCATATTGGAGCGGATAATACAACCAAAACAAAAACACGAGGATGGGCACGCCTGACAGCACGAAGGAAAGAACCCGTGAAGGAAGGCCAATAACAGTCTTCCAGCGTGCGCCAGCCACCCCAAGAATCATACCTGCCATTATTCCAACTGACCAGATTATGAGACAGAGTTGAAGCGTGACCTGAAGGCCACGCAAAAACTCCTGGCGGTGACTCACGATGATTTCTAGGGCGGACATGCGACTCCTACTTCAGCGCTTAGACTACTTCAACTTCCCAGTCGTGGAGCGAGCGGTATCTGAGATAGAGCGATACGGGAGAGCTGCTCGATAGAACTGGCCTGGCGCCTTCTCGTATTTCTCAAGTAGCGCATCGATGACGCCGCTATTCTGGAGCACACCGATAGCGACATCCATCATCTGCTTAAACTGCCACTCATTTGACTTCATCATGTAACAGTTGCCAAGCACTTGGATCGGCACTTTATCGGCGATGTTCTTTAGGGTTCCGGGATTGCTTTTCAGATATTCAAAGGCGAAGAATGGCTCAACAAAGGCCACGTCCGCTTTGTCGCCCGCGATGTTTAAGAGGAGTTGCGAGATCTCCGCGTTCTGAGGCAAGGAGACGCGCTTGGCCGCCGGAAACTGAGTCCTAGCAATCAGATCACCCGTCTCGCCATCTATCGTTGCAATTCTGACACTTGGATCGTTAAGGAGCTTGTTGCGCTGACTCATGGTTCCTACGGACCAATCGTTCGGAAAGCGGGTATCATTTTGCCTGACATAGATTCCGATGCCGCTGTAATAGAGCGGCGCCGACAAAGTCGTCTGGGAGCCGCGGGTGTAGTTTGCCCACACCGGGGATCCGACAATGTCGTAGCGGTCGGCATTGAGTCCCTCAATCTGATTTCCCCATGGAGTTTCGCCCTCGATCCACTCGACCTGGACGCCGAGGTTCTTGCCGATCATCTCGAGTGCTTCCACGAAGGTACCAGACATCTTGCTGGTCACCGTGTCTTTCATGGCGGCCGGTGGATATGTCAGCCAGGCGGCGCGGATCTTTTTCGTCCGCATCACCCTTTGATACACCGACTCCTTCGCTGCAGCACCTTGCTGCTGCTGTCCGCACCCCGTGAGGACTGCTGCGACCGCGAGGCTCACGGTCAATGTCAAGAACTGCCTGCGTTTGAAGCCGTGTGTCATAACGTTACCTTTTTCCTTTCCAAACCATTTCTCCGGCAGCCGCAGCTGATCCGCAATGCCGGCATCTAGACTAGCTCACGTCGTGCAAGAGCACCCCGGAGGCCAAAGGTGCGCTGCGGTTAACAGGCCGTATTATCAACAAGGTGCAGCCCGCCGGGGCAGCCAAACTCCAGAGTACTATGGTGCGCCGGGGTTCACATTTGCCAGCGGCGGTGGCAGTTTTGCTACCAACCTGGCCTCTGAGGTCTGCCGAAGTTGGGTCGCCCGCGGACACCCCACCTACAGTGTTTGCCTTCGGCAGTCTCCGGCGCCGATGACTTCCTGAATGCAGCGGAGGACATTTACATGGTTCAAACCAGTACAGAACCTACGGAATTCCAATGAGGGGACCGCCACAACCACTTCAGGTCGACTATGCCCTTTCACCCCAATCCTCGGAAGTTTGCAGGTGGAGCTCACGAGCGAGGTCGACAACCCTAGTTGATGCACCTCTTGCCCTCGCTGCCGCGATTTGTTCCAGGATCCGCTGCCTCTTTAGCACCTTCCTGAAGGCCTTCATGCCTGGCTCTATTCCTCCCTGTGAGATGGCGGCATCAACGGCACGACGTATCTGCCTCTCCTCGTTGAACTGTTCCCTGATTTGCTGGTCAGCAGTAGACCGATCTCGGTGACACGCTCCCACTTCTCCGCTTCTCCAAGGGTAGGCTCTCTGGTGTACGTCAAGTAAATCCTTGTTGCGTCCGGTCGCTTGCACGGTTGACAAGTCCGCTGGTGTCGCCGGATGAGCGGTTCAAGAGAAGAGGGAATATCGACAGCGCTCTCGGCATCCAGTCGAATCAGCGGCACGTGAACAGTGTCATTAATCTCCTCGTTGTTCTTTTCCCCGCCGTGTCCCATAGAGGTGTACTAGTTCATACGACAGTGACAATACGTTGACCCAGCCTCATAAGCCCATTTTCCATCGACAGCCCTCCTAGCGAGAAAAGGGCGATCTGGAAGGGCCTATCGGCGATGACTACGACCTCATATCCGTAAGGTCGCACAGAATCCGGGAGTCCGATCAGAAATTCCACGTATGCTCTGATTGGAATCTTAAGCACGATACAGGCGGCAGGAACGTCGTTTGAGAGGTAGAGGCTCCCTCGTTCGGTTGATAATACTGGATGTCCTCTCTGGACGCACTGGTCCAAGCTTTGGAGCACGTTTTCTGCAAGTTTCGTCATTCCGTCTAGGGCACCGCCGAATTTCGCCGAAGAATCGAAGCAGTTATTATACTGAAACGGTCGCCCCCAAGGTGCCGGCAACAAACGGATCCTTTTCAAGCTGAAGCCCGACAGCGGCGACGGCAAATGTCCAGACACGCTTCGTCTGGTATGTTAGAACCGGTCTCGATGCCACGCGCAGGCCCGCGGCGAAGAACCGCATCGGCGAATGCTTCCCGTTACTCACATTGCCGCTTTGGACCGGCAACGTCAGAGCCATTTGTCAATTGTCACCCAGCGCGGAAGAGGAAAGCAGTCAACACCCTGTCTTGGAGAGGTGAAGTATTCGCCAGAGCGGGACGGTCGCGCCGCGGTCAAGAGTCTAGAAAAGCCTTTCGGGCGGGGATCGTGCGAGTTTTCGAAAACAGCACACTCCGCCCCACGGCCACAAGCTTTAGGCCCAACGGTTCCACGCCCGCGCGCCGGCAAATTAGGGGACCAGCACCCTCAGGAGCCGTTCCACCACCGCATCGAGACCGGAGGCGAAATGCTGAAAAACGAAGGGATTGTGCGCAAGAAGCGCCAACGGTTGCCCGAGGGCGGAGCATAAGTTGAGGTAATCCTCTTCCGATAGCTTTTTCCGGAACCGGCAGCCGGCCAGCATGCACGCCGTGACCACCTGTCGCTCAGTCACGGGAACACCATCAGCGTTTATCTTCCGAACCTTCCTACGAATTTGAGGCAGATGTCCCAAAACATAAGCGAGTTTCACCTGGGCTTCTGCGGGGCTCAGATCAGCGGCCGGCACAGCTCCAGCCCGGACCAGCATACGTCCCGCCTCATACTCGATGTCTGCGGGTCCAAAAGGAACCTGCGAACTTAATACGACGTATTTCCCGGTCGCGACAGCCAACCGCACGAACTCGACGACACTATGTGACCCGCCCAAATCCCGGCGCCGCACCGGGCACCATTCATTAGGATTAGCCGGAGTAATGGCGAATCCTCCGCATGGATGCGCTGCAAAGTACTTGGTAGGATCGAAACCTGACGGACCGCCTGTTTCCCGGGACTCTTCCTGGAAACAACATCGCTCTGGAGTGCCGCTATCGTCCGACCGAGAAAAGCGGCAGCAAGAGATGTTCCCATTACCGCTTCCGTACCCCAATAGCACGAATCCGTTCCATGAGCCCTTCGCCATATCGATCAGATCTGCAGTCGTCTCGAACGGCGAAAGATGGACGATGCGAACCCGTTCGTCAAAGCCTTCGTAGTCAGATTGGGCCCCATTTCCCGTCACGTCCTTGTCGATGATCCGCGCAACTTCTTTCCATTGACCGATGGACATATTGGACGAGTCGACAGGGTTCCGGATCGAATGCGTTGACAGTTCTGAATAATATTGGCCCAATTGTCCGGTCACATAGCTGGCTACGTAATCTCCGATGGGCACGAATCCTCTGCCGGCGACGTATTTCGAATCGATCGTACCCCCGGTCTTGATGAGGTGCAGCCGCTTGATTCGGCCACCATGTCCCGGCTTATCCTGCGCTTCGGCGTACCGTAGCTCATTGTGGACCACATGAGCGAAGAGGTCTCCCTTGAACGCGTCTGGCGCAACCTGGCTGATCTTATACAGATTCCCGGAAAACACGTTCTCCCCTCGCGCAAATACAACTACGATGGCAGGGGGAGAGAGTTGTGCGAGAACCTGAACAGAAGCTTTGACATTCTCGATCGCGTCCGATGCGGCGAACGCAGCCTGATCAAGTGGTTGCATGGCTCCCGTCAGAACTACATTGCTGTTCACATCCTTCAGCATGTACTTCAGAACCGCGAGCGCCCAAGAAAGCGTGTCCGTGCCGTGAGTCACCAAAACAGCTTTTTCGAGGGGCAGGGGCCGAGGCCGGTCTCTAACGAGGTCGAGAATCACTTGCGGAAGGTCGTCGTCGTAAGCCACACCCCCGTCGGTACGTGCCTGGTGGCGGCCAGGCGGTCTGCGTCCCTTGATGACATATGGGCACCGGTGTGGAACAACACGTGTGAGGATCTCAACGACGCGGGCAAGCTCCTGCTCCCCCGAGCGGACAATGACCGGTATGTGTTGTTGAGCGAGCAAGGGCAACGCTTCGACTAACCCCGCCATCTCATAGCCGCCCCCGGGTGCCGGAAAGTTCACATCCAGCACAACCACATCAACGAATGCGCCTTCTTCATCCGGCTCCTCAACGATCCGTTGGCATGCGTCGCGGATCTGTCCGGAGGCGGGCAGATCCGGCTCATATTCGTGAAAATTGAATTGTATGGAGTGCTTCTGCAGCAGACCGCGAAGATAATCTTGCTGAGCCTGGGATGGGCCACTGCTCTGGGCCTGAAATTCATCGTCGATAAAGCACGCGCGAATCATGAAGTAACCTCCGTACCAGCCAGTCGAAAACTGGACTCGGCAGAATTGAGAACTTGTCCGGCTTCCTCAACGGGAAGTTGGCCTTGTGTCAGTTTCCGCAGTGCGGATTCCAGATCACCCATTATTGCAATGCGCTCTTTCCAGATAGCCTTTCCGCAGTCGGCGTAGTCCAGCAGCCTGCTGAGAAGTTCGCGGGTGCTGTGCAGGTACTGAATCTCATCCAGTGTTGCGGGCAGATCGGGGACCAGGTTCTGGTCGATGGCGGAGAACACCGGATGGTACGACCGCTTTGCGAGGTCGAGCGGATGATTGTGGTGCAGTTCCATTCGCCAGGTTTCTAGGCAGTTCGCGATTATTGGTTGCAGGCGGTGTCGGACGCTGCCGGCTGATTCGATCCTCGGTCCCGCCAGTTCAAGAGCCAAGGTGAGGAGCTGGTCGTGTGACGCATCCACGATTGTGGCGTCTCTTGCCGAAAGCACTGCATCCAGAGATTCACTAGTTTGCTGAAGGTCAAGGAACTTTAGACACCGCGGTAAATCCAAAACCAGCCGTGGCTTACGGTCACCCATGCAGGTGGTTGCTAGCAATCCGTAGCCCCAAAGGTCGCACTCAAAACCCAACAAAGTGAGGCAACTGAGTACCGCTCTACCGAGCGGAGACAGGCACCTTTGCAACGTGTGCGGGTCCAGGGTCCAGTCGCGGGCTGCACTGGTCGGATGTCCCTTAACGTCGTAACCGGCGTCGCCCTGCCTTGACGGCCCGAAGCCCGGACAATGCACTGGGGAGCCTCCTCTACCGGAATAGCACACGTATAACACATTCCTGTTCGTCTGTGCCCAACCGATCACGGGTCGATCCCCAACCTTGCGGAAAGCGTGACCGCACTACAAGGTCACGAGTCGTCGGACTTGCATTCCATTCCACCTGGCCCGCTGGAACCGGGGGCAAGGGTTCTGGATGAGAATTCCGCATGGCGCACCGCGGGTCGCAACTTTGCTATCGCGCAACTCGGAAACCGGACGCGCCGGGGCGGACCGGTACGTTGCAAGTTCGACTGCGGACGGGCGCTGGATGTTAGCAGTTCGCCGTCTCTGCGGAGTCCCTAGAAGCCCAGATTTGGTTGGTGCTCAATGCAGTTGTGCTGTTCACAGACTCTGGCTGTGAGCGACTTGTGGTCCCTGATCTTAACATAGACCCGCGCCGGCGACCGGCGTTTCCGGACATTTTTCGATTCGGCCCGCCGCGTGCATCTCCTGGGCAGGACCACGTTCCACGGAACCGAAAACGATGGAGCGGCGAACACGGTCGCTGGACCAGGATTCAAGTACCAGTCGCTCGTAGGCAGCCGAAAGGGGCACTTCTGCCCCGAGCCAAGGCCGTAGCCCTTTTGGCGCTAAACATTGCGCAGCCGAAAGCCTCGTGTGTTCTCCAAAGGAGCCAAATCATGGGCCGAATGGCAGAGAAGCGGAAGACGAAAAAACTTAAGTGGCTGGAGGACCGTGTAAGCCACCTCAAATCACTTGCTGCAAACGGCGACCAAGCTGTTCGCGAGGAATGGAACCAGCATCTGGAGTGGATCGCCAGAACGATGCAGCGACAAGCCTTCCGACTCTCCGGCACCACGACTTGCTCCACCGTCGACCATGCACTGACGACGCTGAGGCGGGTAGTGCCGGCGGTTAGCGAAAAAGAGATTGCGGATAGCGCGCGCGATCTCAAGGCGACCGCCGTGGGCTGTGTGGCTCGCGCGGCCGGTCCGACCTTGAACCGGCTCACCCTGAAGTACGAAACAAGAACCCCCAAGCACGAAACCAAAAAGGTTGATCGCCTTGCCACGGCCCAACAGACTTCTGCGTGCGGAGTACATTGAGCGACTGGGTAGACAGTTGTTGAGCAAGGAAGACGTCGAAGCCATCGCGGCGGCAACCTCAGGCTTTTCGTTCGCGCACCTTCGAGAATGCTGGATTCGCGCGGGTGCCCAAGCAGCATCTGATGGCACCGAGATCGGCAGGGCTGGACTGCTCACTGCCTCGCACTCGGTCAGATCGGAAACGAAGAGACTAGATCAGGCTGCCAATGGGATTTCCGTCGGGTTTGGCGGTGCTAGAACAACTCTGACTGAGGACGACATCGCGTTCTGATTCGGTTTAGCAATGGCCAAAAACGACTCCAACTTCATCCGGTATACGTTCCGTGATGGGAAGCTGTACCTTGGCACTCAGGGCCTGCTCCAAGTGATTCGTCCGTGGGGCCCTCGCGCCGGTGCCTGGCACCTTCCACAGGGGCACCATTGGACAAGCTTTTCGCCGACGTTTACCATCACGTGCTATCAGCGCTGGATTAGACGAGGCGACTCGTCGCCTTTCTGCCGCTATCGGGCAAATGCCCTTTCCTCGTTCCTTGACCTGATACCGCGGCCGGCCTTGGGTGCGGTACGGCGATACAGATTTGGGAATTGGCCCATGCTCCAGTTTCTGAATCGCTGCGGCGCTGCCGGCCTCGAACTCGCCCGGAGCAACCCAGCACTTGCTTTTCTGCTCGCAGCGCGCAGATGGACTGGTGGCCGACTGGCATATGCGGGGGTAGATGCCGTTCGACAGATTCTCCTGCGGAAACAACGAGAGATCGCTGCGGCAGTAGGCTTCCCAGCCGCGGAATCAAGTGTGAAGATTCTGCGGAAGGTTCCGGTCTCCAGTATCAGCTTGAGACTGTTGGGTGAATTACGTGAAGCCCTGGAAGAGGAGAGAGCGCACCGCTTCATGACTCAGGTCCCTCGCCTGAACGGACGCACGATTCGCGCGATCGCCGATCCCATGTTGCGGCCCGTCCTCACGCCAAGACTCCTACTGAGCCTTTCCGCGAAGAAAGCCTGGGATTTCTCCTCGCGCGAGGTCGATGAGCTTAGGGAAGTAGTACAACTTGGCACCCGTCTGGGCCGCAAACTGCCGAAACTCCTGACTTTCTCCCAAGTGCGGGACCTGCACGAAGAATTGATCGAATTGTCTTACGACACGGGCAGAGATTACGCCCTCTCGATCTTCCCGTCGGCGCCATTTCCTGATGTTGACAACGTCATCTCCATTTCGACCCCCCAAATGCTCATCGCAGAGGGCAGGGAGATGCGACATTGTGTTGGGTCGTACGATTGGCTCGTTCCTGAAGGTGATCTGTATTTCTACCGAATGCACTCGCCAAGGCTCACTATCCTCCTACGGCAGTGGCGTGATCATTGGTTTGTCAAGGAGATCCGAGGGAAGATGAACAGGTCGCCAAATGCACAAGAGGTAAGGGCCGTCGCCGAATGGTTAGAGCGGGTTCAACCGACAATCGACCCTGACGCGTTCGGACTGGATCGTTGGCCGCCCGATCCCGAAGGTGACTCGAACGAGTTGTTGGCCCAAGAGTGACGCGACTCTGAGATGATTAGGTCTGGACGAGTCGGATAAACTGGCCAGCAGTAATAGGTGCGTCCAACGGTGGGCTGTTTCTTGGGTGATAGAAATGTGTAGGCCAATTTCCGATACCCATTTCGAACACAACGCCCTTGTAGAAAGTGGGTCGCGACTGCGGATTTCGACCGCAGACTAGAGGCCAACCTGCGGAGGAACGAAGAGACACTTGGCTGCTCTTGCGATGATCTCCTTCTTTCGGAATATCCATTCCCTTTCGGACAGTGCCTTGCGGTCAACCTACTAAAAGAGGCGTAAACGGCTTCGCGGAGAGGGACCGGTGCGCTTTGCCTTGGTGGAGCGAGGAGCGGTGCGGCCAGAGACCGCGACGGAGGCAAGTCTGGAACTGGTGCTGGCGACCGGCAGGCGCGCCGGCAGCGTCCGAAGGAACAGAGATCTCGCGAGAAGGTCTGCTGGCCGCCGGCAGGCAAGGCGTTTTGCCAAGCGGCCGCGCGAAACTCGTTGGGCTTCGGGTCCGGTGTCGGGCCGTGCGCGGGCGACGACCTTCCGTTCTGACGCGAACGGCGTTCAACACCAACGCGGTTCAATGAGTCAGCAGTGCCGGCGGACGTCCACATCGGAGGTCTGCTGGAGCAAATGCGCCAGCGGGGCACCTCGTCGTCTCCACCGTGTTAAGATCCGAAGCGCAACGTGTTGAAGGAGGTCCAAGGACTATGGGACAATCCTACTGTGGAAAATGCGGTACGCAGATCCGTTACTGTACATCTTGCGGCAAAGTGCTACCTCATGGGTGCTCAGCCAACCAGTTCAACATGTCAGGGCCACACATCTGCGCATCCATGGGAGCAGGACCTCGTCGCTCTTATTGTGGTGATTGCGGTTGCAAGCAGTCATATTGCACATCATGTGGGGAGTCTTTGAAATGTGGTTGTCATTCTGTTGGCACCTTTGCCGTGCCCGTGCCTCATGTTTGCAGGTACAAGTATGGTGGCGGAGGAACATATTGCGGCCACTGTGGATCGAGCGGCTCGTACTGTACCGGATGTGGAACACTACTTCCTTGCAACTGTGAGTCGCCTTTTGTTCCCCTAAGGCATGTGTGCAGGAAAGGGCTGTATTAGCTTCGATAACTCACTGCTTGGCAGGCAACACCTGAGCTTGGCTGACCACCCTTTTGGCTGCAATTGCAGTCGCCGTTTTAGTGGTGCCAGACGCAGTCTACCTGGGGTCCGGAAATGGCTGCAGTGGCAGTCAAGGCTGATGGAACTTTCGCGCCAATCCAAAACGTGGGAGATTGGGTGCAGGACAGGAAGGACCTTCGAATCTCTCACTTAGCCCACGGCTGCGTGCTAGCACGGCCTGTGGGATGGCCGATCTTGAGGGCCGTGGGAGCTCTGAGCATGAACGAGCAGCAAAGACTCAAATACCCAAGGACACCGCATCTACCGTGGAGCCTCGGGCGATCCAGCGACGACATTGTGCTCGCTGACAGCACACAATTCTCGGGGAAGAAGGTCGTGGTGACTGAGAAGATGGATGGAGAAAACACCACGATGACTCGTCAATACATCCACGCCCGCAGCGTCGACTCGGGTTACCATGCGTCACGCACTTGGGTGAAGAGGCTCCATGCCCAGATTAAAGAGGAAATTCCCGAAGGTTGGCGAATCTGTGGAGAGAATCTCTATGCACAGCACAGCATCGCTTACGAGACGCTGCCCGACTTCTTCCTCGTTTTCAGTATCTGGGACGAGCGCAATGCCGCCCTGAGCTGGGACGAGACAGAGAATTGGTCCACGCTACTGGGGCTGCGAACGGTTCCAGTGCTCCAGATCGGATTGTGGGATGAGTCCGCAATTCGCGGGATCGTGAGAATGATGAATCCGGAACGCCAGGAGGGCTACGTAGTGAGGCTCTTCGCTCCCTTCGACTTTGCCGATTTCGCTAACAGCGTTGCGAAGTTCGTGCGTAGCCGGCACGTCCGGACCGATACACACTGGCTGAGCAAGCCGGTGGTGCCCAATAAGCTCTGCCTGTAACCATCAGCATAGCCGATCGGACCGTGCATTGCAGGGTGACTGTCAATGCCTGTGGATTTTCCGCAACTGCCCATTACGCCTTCAAAGATGGCAAGGTTTACGTCCATCGGACCGTTCAATCGGGGTGCTTTTGCCAGCTGTTGAGGGAGTCGAAGGGACGGCCCGACTGGATATGCAAGGTCTTGTTTGTCCTGAAGAACCGCTGATACGTTTCAACAGTACAATAGACCTTTGCAATGAAGCTTCGAGATGAGCCTCGAATGAGAGGATGGAAGTCGATGCCCGTATCCTTCAACACTGTGTTTGTAGATGAGAATCCCGAAGTCATTAATGCGCTAGCGTCGGCGTTTGGGAGGCGTTTCCCTGACGTGGTTCGCTTCGTCATGGGCAACATTTTCCAACACGGTCCGGGCATGTTGGTCTCGCCGACCAACAGCCGTGGTGAAATGAGCGGAGGCTTCGATCTTCAACTTGCTTGTCGCTTTGGCACCGAATTTGTGCAGCGTGTCCATACGTACATCGAACTTCACTACGGTGGCATTTTGCTGATTGGTCAGGCGGTTTGCGTTCCCACTCTCGACGAAGTTTTCCCGTACGTGATATTCACGCCAACTGTAAAGTCTCATCTCGACCTGGTGGAGCACGCGGGCGATATTCGGGAAGCGGCGCGCGCGGCGTTCAAATTGGCGCTCGAGCTCAACCTCCAATCGAAAATCAGAAAAATAGACCAACTTCTCGTTCCTGGACTGGGCACGGGAGTTGCCGGCCTGGATGCGGAAACTGCGGCGCGGGAGATCGTGCGCGGTTTCTCGCAGGCGACCATGGATGTTTGATCGAGGGCAAACACGGCAGCCGTCACCATGAAGCGAACGTCGGCACCGAAACATTCATCTCATCCACACCCGCGGCGATACAGTGAGCCTCGGCTTCTTCAGCGGTTGCAATACGACATTCTCAATGGCAGGAAAGAATGCCCCCATTCGATGCGACCCTCGAAAGAGAAGGACCATTGGATAGCACTGACGGAACTCCACAACGACAAACTCGCTGACCGGCACGAGGTCCGGTATCCCGTTGCCAAGTGGTATCTCGCTGAAATGAAGCAGGCCGGCATAACGCTTTGACGGGAACGTCCGCTTTTATGAAGCCTTTCGGTGCCAAATCGGAGCGGTCAAAGAAATCACATGAACCTCTGGCTGAGACATAAAAATGCGCGGTTCCTGAACTGGGAGCAAAAACTCGATGTGGCGTCTCAGGCTGAATGGCTGGAGGCGATCGCCGACCCAACAATTGTCAGTTCAATCCTCTGGCCAGCCGAGCCAGGGTTCCCGCTCTCTGGTCGCCACTATGGCGGCCGGCGACACGCCCACGAGCTGAACTATTCGAATGACCCGGCACGAAATGCTGCGTATCGCAAAGGCGCGATCGCGCTAGCGAATCGAATTCACGAGGAACTCGCTGGCGCGCGAATTCTGGTGTATGCCCCGATCCGCGGAGCGCTCCCGATCTGGAATGCAATCGCAGGCTGGCTACCCGATGTGGCGTTTAACGTTTACTGGCCCGTGACTTCGAGCTTTGTCGTCCCCCGAAAAGTGGCCAATAGGCTGGAACTCGTGCGACTGCGCCCACTGTTGGAGGACTACGACGTGCTCCTGTACGTTGATGAAATAGTCTCGGGCGGCATGATGCGCGGGCACCTGAACGATTTGGCAGAGCTCGATATCGGTCAGGACGTCTGCATCGCCGCCGTGGGACTAGCCGATCGAAATGGCGAGCGCGGTTTGACGAATATCAATTGGTTCAGGCAACTCGAAGCAAAGGGGAAGCTGCTGTTCTTTGCTTGGGAGGGAGTCCCCTCCTTGATCACTGAAGATCAGAAGTACCTTCTGGGTGTCCACTACGTTGACAACTCACTAGGGCCGCACGCTGTGCCGATGCTAAATGAGTTCGGAGAGTTCTACGACGAAAAGCTGCTCTTTGATCTGGAAGTGAATGCGCCTGGCGGAAACGGCGACCTTCAGGCAAACGCACCCTCGCCGAGGGAAGGCCAGTCCGAGTAGTCACGACGAAGTTGAGCGGAGAGGATCAGCATGAGAGAATTCCTACGGGAACATTAAATGGAGAGCATAACGTTATTCCTGCCATCCCGGGAACAGCAAGACCCCTCCGCCTGGCGTGCCGAGTATCCTGCCAAGACGACCGCGAGGATCTCTGACAGGCTTCCGCTGGAGGTCCAAGCCAACGCGGTTGTCACCACGAAGAAGGGATTGGGATATTGTTCGTAATGCACTGGCTAATCTCAGATACTCACTTCGGGCACAGCCGACTCGTGGATCGCGGGTGGCGCCCAGCCGATTTCGAACGCAAACTTGAGACGAACCTTCTCAGGTGCGCAAGTGCATCAGACACGCTCATCCATATCGGGGACGTTTCGCTCACGGCCGCAGGTTACGCCCGCTGGCAGGCGATCAGCCGGCGCCTGGATTGCACGAAGATCCTCATCCGCGGCAATCACGACAAGAAATCGTTGTCTGGCTATGCTGATACCAGCTGGCACGTGGCGTGCGATGGCCTGATCCTGAACGTGTTCGGGAAGCGCGTGGTGTTCACACACGAACCTTTGGGGTCTGTCGACCCTTGGGATCTGAACATACATGGACATTTGCATCTCGGTGTTCACCACGGAGATGTGATCGCTGACGGCAGACATATCCTTATCTCAGTTGAACACTTGCAGTACCAGCCGATTCCTCTCCGTACGGTGTTGGAGTTAGGCGCTACACCAGTTTTCACGCGCGGTCGATTCAAGCCTCTGGACCCGGACCCTGAACGTGAGGCACCCTCGACTCTCGGATGACAGATTCGCAACAATACGTAAGAGTGGAGTTGCTGTCAAAGCGGCTATACGCGCTGGACACTGGTGCTGTGCAGGACGGGAACTTGACTGCAATCGTTTTGCCCGAGGCTCAGATCATCGCAGTTCCCACGTCGAGGAACTACTTCGCCGACTTGAAAGAGCAGTGGAAAACTCGCAGAACAGTGCTTAGTGGCGACCCAAAGAGCGAACGATTGGATCGCCTTCTCGAGTTTCTACAGCGGCCCGCGGAAGTTTCGTGTACGTTTTCGGTAGAAGAACTTGGGCGTCTGGTTGGTTCCTTTCTGGACGGGGATTCTCAATTCGCGACGCGGGCAAGACTGGTCAGCCTGTTTGGGGTTTTGCCGGAGCCGGGAGCCGCGCGAGGCAAATATGCCAGAAAAGTGAAAGCGGCATTCCCACACCGCGTCTTGAGCGCAGTGGCGTACGAGTTGCTCACCGGAAGATCTATCGACTTCCGGTTTCTGGCTGCTGCCTTTCCCGCTATGCGGCTTGGCGATATTATGGAAAACTTGTTGATTTTATCAGTTGGTCGTGAAAGGAGACTGGAAGGTGGATAACGTAGCGTTTGCTGGCTCACTCAAAAGTGCTGCAGTCCAATATTTTGAGCATGGGCGCATCGACAGCTTCAGCTATTCGCCCAATGCTTCGGCGCTAGCTCTTGCCGTAAGCGGGGTCGCTGTGTGCCAGGACTTGGGAACTTCAGAAATCAGCCAACTCACTGGTCAGGGTGCAGGTGTAGGTGTGGACCGGATAGTAGCTTACTCCCCTGATAGCCGGTACCTTGTGGTGCTAGGGGAAGCGGGTGTTCGATTCTACGATCCGACGACACTCGTGATCGTTCGTTCTTGTGAAACACCCGCAATTTGTAAGGCCATGTCGTTCTCTCCCGATGGTTCGAAATTAGCGACGGCCGACGCGAATGGACGGTCCGTTAGTGTCTGGTGTGTTGACACTGGTGACCTGATCGAACGCTTGTCTGTCGGCGTTTCAAAGACAAGCTGGGCTTCCGCTGTGCACTTTTCTCCGGATGGTTCGATGCTAGCCGCCGGTTTCCGGGACGGTTTCACTAGAGCCTGGGACACTTCGTCTTGGAAGATGATCTGGTCGGCTGAAGCGCCTCTTGAGCGCGGCTGGAGCGAACACGTGGCCTTTGCACCTGATTCGCTGACGCTCGTGTCGGCGTTCAAGAGTCTGCGATTCCTTAATGCCTCCTCGGGTCAACACATCGGCTGGGCATCTGGATTTTTCCAGCACTGCTGCGCTCTGACGTTTTGTCCGGGCGGCCGATACGTTGTTGTAGGTACCAACGACGGCAGCCTGCATTTCTGGGAGCCCGTCACGAGACGGCAGATTTGCCGAGTTAAGGCTCATTCTGGCATGGTGACAGCGTTGTCGTTTTCATCGGACGGGCGTTTCTTGTTCTCAAGCGCGGAGGACGGTAGGCTGTTGCGGTGGGGCCCAATACCAGATCTAAACATCGAGCTCTGCGAACTTGGAAGACATGTAGTCGTGCCTGCTTTGGGCAACTCGTACCCCTTTGGCAGACCCGTGAGGGAAGCGAGGATCGTGCGGTGGCTTCACCAGCCGGATGAGGCCGTGGAAACCGGCGCACCGTTACTTGAACTGGCGTGGAAGGCGGACGACGGCTTTACTGTTGAGCCAATAGGCATATTGAGAGCACCGTCTTCCGGGACGGTTTTGAGAATCAATGCACCGGCAGGAACGACCGTAGAGGAGGGTATGGTGATCGCTGAGATCGACCCTTCGGGTTCGACCGACGCCCTACTGCCGACTGGAGAGTCATGATCTCTGGCTTCTGTGGCGAGTTTACGTTTCTGTCGAACTTCCACCCGTGCGAGGTGGAACTTGACGGCGTGGTCTATCCGTTTGTCGAGCACGCTTTTCAATCGGCCAAGACAGACGACCCGGAGATTCGTGCTCTGATTCAAGCTGCGCCCAACCCCCGTAAAGCGCAAAACGCTCGGTCGTCGAGTTGAACTTCGACCCGACTGGGAGCGTATCAAGCTCGGCATCATGGCCGATTTGGTGAGGCAGAAATTTCAGCAACCACAACTTTGCGCAGCGCTTCTGGCGACTGGCGATGAGTACTTGGAAGAGACAAACTGGTGGAAAGACACATTTTGGGGTGTCTGTAATGGGGAGGGGCTCAACAAGTTGGGAAACATACTCATGATGGTGCGTGAGGAACTCAAAGGGATGGCTAAAGGTGATTCAAGAGTACCGCGGTGATCTCTTTGACTCAACGGCCGATGCTTACGCGCACGGTTGCAACACCGCCGGACGGATGGGTGCCGGGATTGCCATGAGATTCCGGCGGGCGTACCCGGAGATGTACCGTGACTATGTCGCCCGCTGTCGGGATGGGGCTTTTTTGCCTGGTGGCGGATACCTGTGGCGGAATCCAGCACCGCCTCACGTCGTCAATCTGGCAACACAAGACAATCTCGGCGGCGCCCGATTGGAATACGTTGAAGGATGCATCGAATGGCTGGACGTAAATTGGCGCTCGCTCGGAATCCGGTCTGTGGCCATGCCGCGTATCGGGTCAGGCTTAGGCGGCTTGGATTGGGAGTATGTCCGATGCCTGTTGATGGACCGCTTCTCAGATGCCGAACTGGCTGTGGAGATTTGGGCTCTTCAGTAGCTCGGGCCGTCAAACCCCATCCGAGAAAGAAGCAATGCTCGGGCTGTTGCTCTTGGGGGTGGCGGCTCGCTTGGCGCCGGCCAATATCGGTGAACTTGCCCTTACCGATTGAAGCCGACTCGTCGGGGCGACCTCCCTTGCCAGAAGGGTTGAGTGAGGCTGCGTTCCGCATGCGACGACTCGCAATGAAGTTTCGGGTTGAAGTTCGTCCCGTTGATACTTAAACACGCTTTCGGTCCACTGCACGAGTCCACTTTTTGTTCACTGCCGCAAGACGGCCTGGTATTTCTCGACGTCGCCGTACCACATGCACAACTACGATTGCACGCAAACCCCGGTGCCACGCCCACGTCGCCCGCTTCATTATTGACCGTTTGAAAGGTTCCTCCGCCAGGCGGCATTACCCCGGCAAGGAGCAAACATGCGACTGACCGTCACTTTCCTCGCCTTGCTAGCGGCATTCACCAACCTGGGCCATGCGGCCGAACTGCGGCTTAGCGGACCCTTTACTCACAACAACCTGATTACATCATTGTTGATGTCGAGGGAACTTGCTGGGAGTATCGGACTAAGGTCCAGGACATGGAGATTATCGAGATCGGCGCCGTAATGCTCGACGAGAAGTACAAGGATGTTCGCGAGTTCGACACCTTTGTCCGCCCCATCGCAAACCCGGTCCTCAGCACATTTTGTACACAGCTCACGACGATTCAGCAGTCTAACATCGATGGTGCGCCGCCCTTCCCCGTGGCCTTGGCCTCAGGGGACACCCCGAAGCGGCCAATGGGGGACACCGAAAATCCGGCCAACGGAGGTGGGCCGAAAGGGAACCTCCAGCGAAGTCAAATCAGGGTGAACTACGGCGCGCCGGACTCTTGGGGACTCCGTCCCCAAACCCCTGGGATTTAACGCTGTTGGGCCAGAATAGCTCGGTGTCTGCGACTGGACGCAACGCCTCAACCGCGATTCTCGGGAGGGCCGGCGAGCGGGCGTTCTCGTTGGCCGGTTTTCAGATGTCCCTCGTTGGCCGGATCGCAGGTGTCCCCTGAGGGCCTTGGAGGATTTCCGGACATGGATCGGGCCGGACCGGTACACGCTATGCTCGTGGGGTAACTATGACCTTAAGCAGTTCACGGCCGACTGCAAGCGTCATCATGTGCGTGTACCCAAGCCGTTCGAAAAGCACGTGAATCTGAAGGCGGTGTTCGCCGAGCAACGACGGATCAGACCTCTTGGATTCGCCGCCGCCCTTCAGATGATGAGGATCACGCAGACTGGCACGCACCATCGCGGAGTTGACGATGCCAGAAACATCGCCGAAATCGCACGCCGGATCCTGCCACGCCTTGATCAAAGTCGGCTGGTACCCAAGACATGAGACTCCGTTGATCCAGCGATACCGCGGCGACCTATTTGACTCCACGGCGCATGCCTTCGCCCATAACTGCCACACGGCCGGGCGGATGGGCGCAGGCATCCGTCACCAAGCCGATTTGGGCGATCACCTCGGCCCGGATGACCTTGCGGCCTTTGGCGGTCAGGCTGTCGGGTGCCCAGGCCAGCACGTCGTCAATCTTTTATTCCAGGTCGGTGACGATTTCAGCGGAGGGATTCGCGGAGTTTCAGCTTTTCGAGGTGGTGGTTGTTGTTGGAGTTCACAAAGGTATTTATGGGCATCGACTGGCCGGCATTCATCATGGCGATCAGGGGAAGCCAGGGCGGAGGACGACGAGGATCGCGAGGCTCACTGGATACCCGCCAGAAACGATACGGGGGCTGTGGTGGGGTTTCGGATGGCGGGGTGGTAGTTGGGAGCGACTGCATTCTTGACCAGCCAGCCAGCCGGGCAAACTGGACGACCCCCTGGGGAATCTTTGGGTACTTAACCCAAAGCCAGAACCGATAAAAGTCTAAATTCGCAATACCCGTTACCCAGGGGATTCCTGCAGGCTTTTAGAATTGCCGCTCGTGCCTCTTCATCCAGTTGCCGGTCTTCAGCACTCAGCTCTAGCCCAAACCCACAGCCTATCAACGTTCGATTCCTATTGGACTCCCGTTACGGGTTTCCATTGGACTCCGGAAAGACTGTTTCAGCGGCCATGATCGTTTTTCTCCCATTCGGACAGATCGACCTTTTCTCTCGGGAGCTCCATGTCGGTGGTTCGGATCCACTCGGGCGCACCATTTAATATCAACCGCTTGCCGACCATCCTTGCAGCGGAATCCGGTCTAACGAGCGAAAGTGGGTGGGTAAAATGGTCTGGAGTGCGCACCGGCAATCTGTTGAATTCGTGGCGCGCCCACAAGTGCTTAGAACACCTGATCTTTTGCTGGCTGGGCAGACGGTCGATATTCGAATCAGCCGCATTCCACGCGGTCTCGACCGACCTTCGCCCACAGCGTTGCGCGATTTCGGATCGAATGCCTGTTTGTGGTCTTGCTTTCTTTTCGCACTCCAGAGAAATGATACAATCGGATCTCTTAAAGATATATTGGGGCACTAACCCGCAGGAGGTGCTCAAGTGACGACACCTTGTTCGGTATGCAGTGGGCACGGCACGATTGAACGTCGGAGCGAGCGTAGTGGCCTTCTAGGCAAGCTGCGCGGTCCCAAGATCGCTCTAGTGGAGTGTCCGCGATGCCACGGCGGCGGCACGGTTAGGGTCGGCCCCGAATCGACCGCGCTGGGCTTCTTTGAGCTGCGCTTGCCAGACGGCGATGCCGCCTGTTCGGACAATTATTGTCCTTGCGGCTTTCCGGGCGCAAGAATTCCACGCGGTGCCGGCTACGTGGTTCTCAGCGAAGAAGTCATTGACTGGCGCAAGAAGTTTCCGACGCAGGCGGAATGGGATATTGCACTGGCGAGCATCCAGTCGCAAACAGACGTCCTCGTCAAAGAAATGATGACAGAAGTTCTGCCGCCAAGCGGCTTGCAACCCATCCTTTGTTGCGACCAGAGTCCATTGCTCGACATTGTGGACCGACACGTCTCCGGGGCTGATGCACAAATGATGTGGAAATCTGCGCGGCTGCCGCTGCGGGCAACACCGCTGAAAGACGGAACGGGCCGGTTTTCGGATAAAGCCTCACTTCCGGCCCGCAAGTCCGCTGCTGAGAAAATTGCTCGTGACCAAATAGCTGGTGGGCAGCCCACTGCGCAGCACTACGCGCTTAAATGCCGCAGCTGCAGTTTTTCGCATCTCATTCCGAATCACTTTGCCGACAGCCAAATGACGTTTTCGGTTGAGAGCGAACAGGCCAAAATGACGTGTGTTTATGGCCGCTTTACCGTGAGCCTTGCAGTCGGCGAGTTTTTCACAGTCGAATCGCTGCCAGCTTCAGGACAGGTCCTTCACGCTGAAATCGCTGGGAATATGAAGGTGCTGCATCCTCATATGCTGTCACACTGTGACCCGCTATTTCTCTTTTTGCGGCTGACACCAACGTCCACGGCTCACGAATACAAGCGGCAGATGCAGGTTGATGCTGGCGTTCCGTACGTTCGCTATACCCGCAATCACGGTGCGGACTTCATTGGGTACGAGAAGGTCAATGTCGGAAAGGCAGAAATACCAGGTGTCTCGTGGAAGGTTGAGTAGGAAGTCGCGGGAATGTGTCCGGGAACCTGCGAGGTACTTCGGCCCACGATGCTCAACTGAGAGTGAAATAGAGGGATGAGTCCTCCTTTCCGGGACTGCACCCCAGACTCTGGAGGAGTAAATTCAACATGGGCTGGCTGAACCGACTGTTCCACGGGCACAGCGGCGAAGGCGACGCACCTCGGCCGCGGATCGCGGACGAGGCGCGATATCCTGAGGTGCTCGATCCTACGGCGATTGACGCAACTCTTGTCGTTCAGATGTTCCGGGATGCTTACACGGATGCTTCTGTTCAAGGCGATGAAGTCAAAATCCAGGATGTGTATCGCGCTTATATCAACTTCGACGAGAATCATCGGTACCTGCGTTTTCGGGTGTTGATCAAGTGCCAGGATGGGGTCAAGCCTGAGGCACAATCCAAGTACGCGAATTCTGTAAACGGTGAGTACATTGTGATACGCGCCACGCCAATCGATAATTTAGTTGCCTTTGACTACTATTTGGTTATCGAAGGTGGTGCGACAAAACGCAATATAGTGCTGAGCTTTAAGCGGTTTATGGCTTGTACTCAGGCAGCTATTGGCGACGATAAACTCGGCGTGTTCTGACCCAAGGTAAACCGGTCGCCATCGCCGAGGACTCAACTCGCTGCCAGAGACCCTGTGTGAAGGTTCGGCCATTTTGAACTGGAGGCAGTCATGAGTCTTTTCGACGATCTTTTCGACCGATGGCGAAAGCGCCGCCTGGACGCCGCCCTGAGGAGCGGGAAATTCTGGAAGATCCTCATTGCTGCGATCGGCGACCGGCGACAGATTCGCCAGTACGCCGCAGAATTGCTGGTGCGGGCTGGCTACGAGAGGGCAGGAGAAGAGGTCTGCCGAGCTTGCGTCACCCTTTGCCGGAAACGGACCAGCCTATGGCGGGAAGATAAGCCAAAGGACGTGCCCGACGTCGACTCGTTCATCGCCAGCTTGAGAAAACGGTCCGACGTAATCGAGAACCAGCTTGGCTATCTCACTATCGCCGCCATTCGCATGGGTGACCTGATGGTAGATCGTCTGCTAAAGGAGTACAAGCAGATTGCCGACGATAACAGCAAAGCATGGCGCGAGCATTACGACAATGTGTATAAGAAGGATTCCAAGGCCGGTCTCTACCAGGCACCCGTGGACCCGTGGGTGGGCTTCGCGATTATAGGCGACGTTGCCCGGGACAATACTGATATTCTGCACAAGTTGGCTTTCCTGTATACCGAACTGCATTGCCACGATGCGATCCGGGGGCTGGCGCACGCGGAGAGAATCGACGAGCCAATCTGGAGAGCCTTGTCGTCGGCCGCTAGCGGCGGCGATGGGTGGGCGATTGAAGCCATCGGGAAGTCGCGGGACAAGCGGGCGTTGGACGTGCTGGAGCAAGCGGCAAATCAGTATCTCAGCGATGGTCCTGCGGCGAAGCTGGCAGAGGCGCTCGGGCGTTGCAGCGGGGAGCGCGCCGGAGCAATCTTGACGCAACTCCTGGAGAAGAACGACCGGCGTGGGGGGGACGATTTCGTTAAAGCGGCGGCCGATGCGGCGGCGGACATCGGATACAAGCTGGCGATCCCGCTATTGTCTAAGCAATTGTCCGAACTAGAAAAGAAATACGGCAAGTATCCGAACTCGATTGTCGCTAAGGAACCTGAGTTTGGTTTTCGGAGCAGTTGGGAGCCGGGAAATAGTTCGGTAGGGAGTCTTACGCTTGCACTGGGCCGCCTTGCCTATCCAGAAGTGAAAGAGACGATCAAGAGGATATTGCGGAAGCCAGTCGACCGGATCGAACAAAAGGAGGACATTTTTTCGACGGATTATCTCCTTCGCAGTACACGGTATCCTTACAACGCACCGTCCACCAGCGTCTGGACCATTACGTATAACGCCTGGACGCTTTACCAGGCCACACGGGCGGCCGCCTCCTACGCGGATCCTGAGTTTGTCGAACTTCTTGTGCGCTACCTCAAACACGAAAACACGGTAGTGCGATACGGCGCGGTAACGGCGCTGGCAACGTATGCGCCGGGCAAGTATCGTGCGGGCTTCGCTGGGTGTCTGGGGGACAAAGACGCGCTCGTGAGAGAAGCCGCGGTTCGCGCACAGGGCAAGATCCTGGCACGCAGCAGCGATCCTGGTGCCATCGGCGCGGTGGTGGAACTGCTGGGCGACGAGGACGATGGGGTTCGGGGGGGGGCCTATGCTGCGGTCCTCGCAATCGGGCCGGGCGCCGTACCCGTCTTGAAAAGCCAGGCGGCGCGCCCAAATCTTCGCACACGCGTGGGGGTGCTCACCGCGCTGGCGGAACTGGCGGACGTTCGTGAGATACCCGCGCAGGCCGCGAAACAGGACGGGCTGGCAACAATTTTTGTGACGCCGGAGATGGTTCGCAACGGTGATTTCATGGCGGCGACGCAAGCGTTGAGGGAAGCCTCGGCGGCCTGTGCGACGAAGGGGGAGATCGCGCAGCGTGTACATCTGGAGTTCCCGGCTCCGCGCACCGGGGACGAGAGAGACGCACTGCGGCAGTGGATCTTGCGGCTGGACGCCGAGTTTCCCCAGACCCCGTGCCTGCTTTCGGACCAAGCGCTTTCCGCGTGGCTACGACTCAGGCTACCGAAGCGAGTGCAGGACATCCGCGAGGGACAGGCGACCGGAGAGTATGGAGGGAGCGCAAGCCGGGCCGCGCTCTTGATGGAGTTGTCGGACCGGGCCCGCGAGTTCGCGGCGCAGATCGCCAGAGGCGACAGGCGCGTCCAGGAGCGCGTCGAGAAAGCGGTGGTAGAGCGACTGGTCGCGAATCTGCAATGAGAATCGAATTCCCATGATGGCAAGGGATAGGGTGGTCCATTATAAGCGCGCACTGAAATACCTTAATGGTTGTGGAGCGCTGACAATCGACAAGCTAAGAGAAGCCCACGAAATTGCAGGCACGCCTCTCCCTGAAGCGCAACTGAGGCAATTGTGGGAATCCGCGACGATGATTCTTCCGAGCGGTGACGAACCGGGAGGACACGAATATCTCCGGACGGCAATGCGGAAGAGCCTGATTGAAGGCATCGGCACTTTTCAAAAGCTGGCAGCTCTGGAAGCCGGTTTCGGCGGCCGGAAGAAATGGTGGCAGGTCTGGAAGTGATTGGCGCCTGATTTGCCTCTACAGTGGTGCTTCTGCGCCACCGTTGGGCATGCTCGTCGGCCATTCAGATGCGCGGGCATAGCGCAGGTTGGCAATCCGTTCACTTCCAGAACTGCCACCATTTCTTCCGACCGGCAGTCGAGTCCGCCGCCGGGCAGCTTCCGGCTTGGAGGGGTCCGAATCCCATGTCGACTGCGGAGAGCGGCACTGCTCCAGTACCGGGAGGATTGAAAGTTTTCTTGCTCTCCCACCAGCGCCGCGCGTAATCGCGCGCCTCACCGGAGTTCACGTTGAAAAGGCCGATGCAACGATCACAAACCATCCAGTTGGTTGCCTGTTCGGCCATGGATTTGGCGCAAGCCGTCATGACCAGGGTGTTGCGGAGAAAGCCGTCGAAACTCTGGATACCCATCGAACGCAACTCGTCTTTCTGGACCTCATGATATTTGCGCCAATAAGCCGGCGTTCCGACAACTTGTCGCGTGGTTAAGAGATAACCGCATGGATTCGCAACCCTGCCACTGCATACGTCGCAGACCCCGGACTCCTCGACGACGGCATCGTGCCGAAGAGTTCCGGCGGCGATGGGAGCGTCTTGATCGAGCAGCGTCCAGCCGGTTCCGGTGCCGCAGTTTGGACATTCGGGAAAGAGCTTGCCCTGTTGGAAGAATCGGACGGTTCTCTGGTTGGCTTGCGATCTGAGTTGAGCACCCCCGACCGGGAGGTCACCGAGTGCTTTGGCCATGAAATCGGCGATTCCACCCTCGCCGCAGAAAAAGCAACGGTAGTTGCCGCTCACCGGTACGATCGATCCGGGCGCCAAGTTCGCATAATTGCCCATGCTGTGCCGCCTTTCCCTCGCGCAGCGAGGCACGGTTACCTCAGCCGTGATTCTAATCGGTGGCTGGCACAATGGCAAGAGGGAGGCCGAAGCGCGGAACGCCGGGGAGCCGGAAGGCGCGGTCGAATCGCTGGAGCCTCCGCAAGAACCCAAAATGCCCCGCAGCGACTCCTAAGCACGCGGCAAAAACTGATAGCATGTTTGATGGCCGCGTTCCGGTCGTGCGGATCGGCAACCCGTTCACACTGTGATTTCGGGGAGGAACAAACAATGGATCAGAGTTCGCAGGAACTGATCGAGGACCTCAAGAACACGATCACAGCCCTATCCGACGCGAGTCTGGAGTTGGAGAGATCGGACTGGGAGGTAATCGAAAGGGGTCTGACCGACCTCGCTTCAGCTATGGACCGGCGGGATATTACGGGCATGAAGGTCGCCAGAATGGCCCTTCAAGGTTTTCTCCCAAGCATTCCAACTGAAACTGGAGGCGCTCGAGCTATTCCCGTCTACAAGCGCAAGAAAAAGGCCACGATTCCGGCCCCGACACTGGTTCGGGACATCCTGAACAAGACGATTCCGAGCCTTACGGCCTTTTCGGTGACACGTTCAGAAACAAGCGCTCAATGAAAATCACGAAGCCCGCGCTGTTCTTCTATTCTTTTGCTCGCAAGAACGGCCCGGCCAAGGGCCCGGTGGAACATCTGCGGCGACTTTGGGAGGTTTGTCGACTGCCACTGGCGGATCGGGGACTCGGGCTTACTTCGCCGATCGAGGAGATGTGCAGTTCAAGCGAATTCCCATCCGCGTGGAGTGCTCCCTCGGTCTGGCTCAATATTCTGGCTTCCGCCGAGCGCCCTGTAAAGTCCAAGAGTGAATTCTACTCAGCATATTTATACGAGTATCTGGACGCACTTGGAATGAGCGTGTGCCTAGCCCCGAATCATGACAGCGCCACATGGCGAGATGTTTTCGATCAGTGGAAGGGGTCGGCGCTAGCGAGTGAACCGCCAGCGGATACGTTTGGCGAAGCCTTGGTTTTCTATGGCGTCTACAGTGACGCGGGAACGTCTGGTCAGCTTTTTCCTTCCGTCGAGAGAGGCATGCGTGAAATACCCACAGCGCAGGTCTGGGCGCATTCGGTTCACGCAGCCGATGGCGGGCTGTTTTTGTGGGATGCCGGGACCATCGCTGGGAAACGCTCGTTCATGCTTCTGGCGCCGTCCGATCACGATGAAGCGGGCACGGAGTTGGCCTATTGGCGCGATGATAAGACTTTGGCAGACCTCCCCCGATTTCTGCTCCACGCGGGAAAGCTGAACTATGAACTGGAGGTCTACAATCGGGACATCGCCACCATTTATGGTGAGGAGCAGCGCGTGGAGAGCACCTTAAACCGGGTTCTGACCCTGCACCAGGAGATCGAGAAGGGCGCACACCTTACAGCGGCCGAACTGGCGGCGGCGCAGAGCCAACTTGCCTACTACCAAGCGGCCGCTACGGGCGTTATCGTCGGTCAAACGCGCTTGCGCGAACTGCGCAGAACGGCCCGGATCGCCGCACAGAACCTAGCCAAGGCGATCCCGAAAGCAGCCGGGGGCGCGCCAGCGCCTGAGAACTCATTCTTCCGCATCCCTCTCATCCAGGGGCGCTGGCTGGCGCGGCAGGCGACCGCCGATATCGATTACATTCTGGCGCTGCGAGATCGCACAAGCGAAGTGTACCGGGTCACGCAGTTAAGGATCGAGGAGGCACGAGAGCGGCAGGCACGGAGAAAAATGAAGATGGACATCGCCCAGACGATGTTGCTGGCATCCTTGGGTACCTGTCTGGCCGCGATGCATGCCTTCCATACCGAATTTCCGCTGCGTACCGAGTATCAGTGGCCGCTGATCGCATTCCTAATGGCCCTGGCGTTCGCGTTGCCTCTGCTGCTCATGAATTGGTGGGAACGCTATGGCTGGCTGGAGTACGTCGGCGGAGTGTTTCTGGGCGTCTCCTGCTCGTGGTTGATCCTCACAAGTCTGAGGCCGACGCTTGAATCTCTTGGGAACACGCCATTATGGACCATCGGAATAGGTGCAATTATTACCGCAGCTTTCCTGCTGATGATTCGGGGAGCGGACAAACTCCAGATGCGCGCTTTGAGAAAGCGGAATGCCGATCTGAAATTAGTCACAAGGTGACTGGTGCCATTCCGCCGAAATCTAACGGCCTGTTCCATTCACCGGAGAATACGTAAGGAGCCCAGAAGTAAGGCAAGTCGTAGGGTGACTGCCGCATCAGTTCGCGCTGCGCATTGCCCAGGGCCTCAATGAGGGGTGATTGAAAGGCCTGCTTATAGAAGGCCGTGAACAGGAGCGGCGCGGACTCATCTTCGATTGGCCATAGCGTGGAAATGACAGAACGGGTGCCAGCAGCAAAGAAGGAACGCACCATTCCATATTGTTCATCACCGGCAAGGACGTGGCTGCGAGAGGTTTCGCAGGCGGAGAGAATGCCGAGTTGCGCGGCGAGTTTCATTTCAGCCACCTCGCAGGCGAAGAGGAAGTCTACACCACGGTTGCCAGCCAGTTTCAAGAAGCTTAGGCCGGAGGCCGCGCCATCAAAGAAATGATGGGCCGCGACATGGATCACGCTGGCGCCGGGTGCCTTTCGCAAGAAAGCGGCCTTGGTGGCGAGTTCCCCGACGTCGGGCGGCTCCTCGATGCCCAAGGCGGATCTGGCGGCCTCGAGTTCCTTCAAGGCACCTGGCAGCGCCATGGGATCAGTCGGCGAATCGGGCGCGCCTAGGAGGAGCGCCTTTCTTGCGCCCGAGATCGGCTTACGCCGGGAAAGCGCCAACGAAAAGCTGGCGGAAGGCTGCACCGCCACGTAGCGCTGCTGAACTACATACGCGGAACCGGTCCAAAGCGCCGTCCAAGGCACACGATGAAGCGGTCCATGGGGCACGATGATCCAGTTCTTCTTGGAATCGGCAACCGGCAAGACCGGCGCGATCAGGATGGCATACAGGTTGCCAAGCAGTACCAAAAGCTGCCGGTATTTGCCTTCAATCGCGCCTGGGTGGGGCTCGTGGATTCTTCGCGACCACCATTCGCGGCGCAGGACAGAGTCCGTTTTCAGGATCTTGAGGCTTCTTTCCTCGAGGTCAGACATCACGTCGCAGAGCGCCTGTACCTGTTCCGCCAGTTTGTTTCGTGGGTACGGAACCTGCTGGAAATGGAAGTCATCCCGGGTGAGCACAAAAGCCAGAATGCCGGTCTCGCAAACTTGGAAGCTGATCATGGCATCATTAGGTCCAAGGCAGTTCCGAACTGCGGATTGGTCGGCGGCGGGACTCATCAGGGCATTCGACCACCGGCTGGCATAGAGCCGTTGACGGTCCTGGGCGCGAATAAAGCCGGCCCGCGCTGCGGAAATGTTCGGCGGATCGGCGTCCCCGCCGCCTTCGCGAGTGCCCAGGCCGAATGTCCGTGACGCCGCTGCGCCTCGCGTCATATCGGCGCGACAGGTGTTAACCACCTCGGCGCCGTAGTCGTCCAGCGCCCGTTCCAACTCGCGGCGATGTTCCTCGCTCCAAAGCGATACGTTGGAATTGCCACCTCCGAAACGCGCCAGAAGCAAGCGTGCACGAGAACGCTCCGAGGTCAGGAAGGCAGCGGCTTGGTCATTGCGGCGCAGTTGAAACTGGGCTGCTCGGTCGTAGGTTTCGTCCCAGTGGCTGAAGAACTTGAGGCTCAATTCCTCAAATCCGAGTGCGCTGTGCGTCCGCTCGAGTGCCTCGATCGCCCGCACGCAATGCAGATCGGCGACGTCGTTGCGCTCCGTCGCGGCGGCCAGCCGAATGAGTTTGAGTTCAGTATCGGCCACGGCGGAAAAGTCGCTCACGCCCCGGCCGTCACGGACCACATCCTTCAGAATGCGGTCAGCCTCGTCGCGGTAGTCGTCGCGTCCCGTTGTATGCCAAGCCCTGAAATAGCAGTCGCCCAGGATCTTTCGGGCCTTAGGTTTGATATACGTCTGATAGCAAAAATCGGCGTGTACCAGGCCGCGGCGCGCGTGCTCCTGGCACAAGTTTAAGTGGTCCAAATGCAAATGTATGGAGCCTAGATTGAGATTCTGGAGGGCTAAAACGTAATGGGGATCGTCGAGAGACTCGGCATCCCGGAGCACCAGTTGTCCCAGGCGTATTGCCTCCTCGTCGCGTCCGATATTGGTCAGGATGAGGCCGAGATTCATACGGTAAATACAGAGGCCCGACTTGTCGCCACCCTGCCTGGATTCCGCGATGGAAAGCGCGCGGCGGGTGTGGGCCTCGGCCTCCTGCCACTCCGAAAGTTCCATGAACGAACGTCCCATGTCGCCGGCGACGCACATGGCGACGTAGTCGTTGCAACGCTCCCCCAACTGCTCCACAATCTTGAGTGCCTCCAAGCGATAACTGTGGGCGAGCGGAATATTGTTCTTGGCTTGATATGCGTTTCCGATCCAGCGCAGGGCCTCGGCGTAATAGTCGGCCGGTTCACCGCTCAGTTGGCAGAGCGAGACGAGTTCCTTGAGCACATCGATTTCCGTGTCCAGATCGCCGCGCTTGGCGGCCTCGTCGGCCCGTTGGAAGTAATCTAATGGGCGATATTGCATAGCTCGATATTTAGTAGCGGAATCCGCACATGTCCAAAATCTTGTTCTTGTAATCGGCGGCAAGGTCCAGGCCGGGAGCGAGGTCCTTAGCGCGCCGGTAAGCCTCGGCTTGCTTTACGGGGTCGCGTTTTGCTTGATAGAAGACAGCCAATTTGAAATACACACCGTCAAGTCTCGTGTCGAGAGCAGCGGCCTTCTTGAGCAGATCGAAGGCCACATCGCACTCGCCCCGATCGATGGCTTCGTCCGCGAGAGCCGCGAGGGCGAAATCCGAAGAAGAATCCAACTCGACTGCACGCTGGAAGTACTCGCTTTGCAGCCCCGAACCGGGCAACTCCACGCCGGATGACTTGGCGTTTCTCAGCACTATGCCCATGAGTTCGTGCGCAGGTCCGAAGTCTGCGCCGACCGAGAGGGCCTTGCTTACAAAGTCATAGGCACGCTCGACCCGCTGTTGGGGAGACGGGCCGGAATCCATCAGGGCTAGCCGACCCAGACCGCAGTATCCTTCCGGGCGGCCTGGCAACTTGTCAGCAACCCGTTGGAAAAGTTGAGTCGCGGGTTCGATCCGATGGTCGGCGATCATGCTCTTCCCCAAACGCCAGCACGCACTGGGATCGGGCGGATCTTTTCGAGCCTGGCTCTGGATTTCAGCGAGTTCCGCCTCGCGTGCGGCTTCAGGCGCCTCCGAAGAATCGGGTGGAATCGAAGAGAACGCCGCCAAGGCACCCTCGAATCGTTCATTCGCGGCGAGAGCTTTGCCCAGTAGCAGCCGGCTCCCACGTTTGCCCTCTAAGAGAGCATCGGCACGCTCCGCGCAAACCAAGGCACGGGAGCGTCCGTCGGCGGTGCGGTTTTCCGCGAGATCAAACGCAGCCGAGGTGAGCCATGCCTCACCCAGAGCGGGATCTTGCACGACAGCGGCGTGAAGCAGATCGGAAATACGGCTGGTGGAATTCCAGCCCGGATCACGCAAGTGCCCACCGATGCGGCGACGCACGTACTCGCGGCCATTGGTAAGGCGGACAATGAGCAGACGGGCGCGCAGCCACATGGCCCTGGCCGGTTGCGGCTCAGGTATGGATGCCAACTCCCGATCGGCATGGTAGTACAGTCCGCTGTCAAGGAGCGCTTCAGCCCATCGAAGTTGGTCAGCGGCTGAACCGGAAGAGTTGACGGCAAGTCCGGGGTCGATGGCGATAGGAACCTCGCCTTCGTATCCGAAGTACAGGTGCAGATCCGGGTCTCGGGAGTCGTCTGCCGGTACAAACGGCACCTCGCCCGCATCGGGATCAGACCCGTAGCCTGCCGGCCGTCCGTTGGGCGTGGCCACGTCGTGAAGAGTGCCGTGTTTGCATGGGCATGCCCCGAGTCTCAGATCGAGTGCTCCGAGGCATCTCCTGCAGAAAATGCGATGGCAGGCCGAACACTGGAGGCCGTTGACGGTTTCGGGCGGCGACGCGGCGTCGTCGCCTGCCTCAAGCCAAGTGAATCCGCAGGCGCAGCAGTGGCACGCGGATTTTTCGCGGGCGGGCCCTTGATTGCCGGGTGAGCTGACTTTTTGTTGATCCCTCGAGAGGGATTCTGCATCTGTGCGAGCGGGGGCCGCAGCCGCGGCTTTGCGCCGCCAAGGTTTCCAGAGATCCACGATCAGTTTCCTCACGCGAGGCCGAATCCCCGAGCGAATTCGACGCGACACGGCGAAACGATAACATAAGTCGCGGCGGCCATGGTGCACGGCTCGTAGTCTTCATGGTGGTTGGACGGCCCTAGACGCGTTTCCAAAAGCGCCACCAGCTTCTACGTTTAGGCTGAGGAGAGGGCTGATGAGCGCCACCAGAGGCCATAGCCGATTCGGCTTTCTCGGGAGGATTGGCGTGGCGGCCCTTGGTCATCATCTCCATAGGCCTCTCGGTCTTCATTTGCTGCAATTGGGCGCGCAAGTTCTCATCCAAATCTGCAGGCACCTGTTTTGGCCCGTACGCCCACCCGGAGTTCCAGCACAAATCGTGGTCAATACGTGCCCATTGGTCAGTGGTCATTCGACCGAACGCATCGATATTGCATCGAATTGGCAGAGGTAGGGCGTCCAGCACAGCCTTTTCGACAGTGCGGGCCGGCATGGCGGCCAAGCCCGGTTCATCGAGCTGTTCGAACCGCTCGCGGATCTTTCTTAGGTCCGCCGTCAGGCCGTAGATGCCAATACAAAAGAGGTTGGCCAGCGGGCCTCGTTGCGCCAGAGTGTCGCCCTCGACCAGGACGCAAGCGGAGAGCTCATCTGAGGAGACGTGACGCATGAAGATCTGCCAGGCTTTGTAGCCGTAGTATCCGCCGCCGAGTTTATCTATATCGAAGAGAATGCCGATTCCAGGGAATGGAAATGACATAGCGTTCCTGACTCGCAATCTTATCAGGTCTCCCTTTCCGATACCGGACCGCCTCCCGCGCAGTGCTCGGTTCCGGTTGCAGGGCCGGTACCGATGGTTTAGGCTGAACGTTCCGGAGGTGTCATGGGGTTTCTTGACTGGTTTCGCCAGCGCAAGGCAAAGAACGATTCGGCCCCGGCCAGCCACGCCGTGAGCCTACCAGGCATCGGGGACGACGCCGCATTGGACAGACTGCTGGCCCGCATAGAGGAAGAATTGCGCTCGAGCCGTGCCCTGCCGCTCCGCCGGCTGCGGCGAAAACACGAACTGGGAAGTACGGTGATCGCGTGGAGTTATACATCGGGTCCCGGAAAGGACCTCGAGACCAAGGCGGCGGAACGGCTTTTGTCGGAGCGGTTAGCGGAAATCGGCCTCGGCCTCGACGGAAGCCCACTGCACACCAGCGATGACGACGGGTCGTCGCTGACCTTCTGGAATATCGGCCATCCGAAGTTTGCGGAGACGCCGCCGCGCTTCGTCGAGCCAATCCAAAGGATCGAGGCTCTGGATTCCGACGCGCAGAAGCAAGAGGCGAAGCGACTGGCGACGCGCGGCAAGTTCGATCTGCTGGCTGCATGGCTATGCGAAGCCCGGTACAGTGGCATTCCTGCAAGCGCGTTGCGGGAGAGCCAGGACGATCGGGCGGGGGCGGCGGTGATCGAGCTCCTGAAGAGCGCCTACGCAGATATACGGCAACGCGCCGCGCGCGCCCTGGGTCCATTGGGGGGCGAAGACGCGGTTCGCGCATTGAGCGCCTGGCTGGCGAGCGCAAGAGACGAGGACACGCCGGCCATCGCCAGCGCTCTGTCCCGGCTCCGATCAGCTAACGCCGTTGAGCCGCTCACCCAAGCGTTGCAGCGGGTGAGCGAATCGTATCACCGCGTGTCGGTGGCCCAAGCACTGGCGCGCTGCGGCGGGCAACAAGGCTTCGACGTTCTGATTGAGGGCGTTCGCAAGGGGGGCAACTCGGCCGAGGAATACGTATCCGCTCTGATCGCGCTGGACGACGCCCGTGCTGCTCCTGCCTTGACTGATCATCTGGAGAAACTCCAGATGGGGGGAGCAGGCGAAAGCGTTCAAAAGAACGTGAAGGAGTTTCTCACGCGTCATGGAAAGCCTCCGGCGCCGCCCGTAGCTGCGACCGATGTGAAGGAAGAGCCAACGGCGCTGGGATTCTCGGCGAAGCCAGCCGTATGGAGCGTCCAACCGCCCGTTCTGAAACTGAAGGAGGCGATCAGGAATACATGGCACGTGGATCTTAGAGCCTTCGAATTGAGTGAATCACAAGCGGCGACCGTGACGAGCCGTGCACCGATCGCGACCAAGGAATGGGTGGTCGACGGGCAATATCAAATCGAACTCAGCCGCAACTCGATTTTCGTCCATGCCTACGGAGCTTGGCTGGACGTGGGGTACGTGATCTTTCTCTATCGCGGTAATGTCTATTACGTGAATGTCGCTCCGGGAGTCGACCTGACTCGTTTTCTCTACGACCGCACCGACGACGTAAGCCACATGGCCAAAATCGCGATCGCATTGGCCGGCCATATCGGGATGCACGAGCGCGGAAGGCTGTTGATCCAACTGGACGGTGAACTGGCGCAATCGGGCGTCTAAGCCGGTTCGATTCTGTAGAACTCGACAGTGCCAGCGCCCTCACCTCCCGGCCTTCGCGTGAGGCACAGGTGTCTCTGGGACGCGAGCCACTCAGCCGTGATATATTCTTCGATCTGCTTGCTGGCGGTCTGGATGAGACTGCCATCGGCGAGGGATATGCGCTTCAGCAGCCTGCCGGTCTGAAGAAGAGCCCACTGCTCCTCCGGAACGGACAGAAGGATCGGGTCGCGCCCCGGTTTCAAATCACCAATGGTGATGCTCCAGTGCTTCTTGCGGTCATCAAGGGACACAAGGGTCACGACGGCATTTGGGTACCGGCCGGCGTGAACGGTGCTCACCTCGTTCGCGACGAGTACGCGGTAGTTGCCGGCAAGCGCTATGGAATCGACAGGCTCGCGCCCCCAGGGGATTTCGACGGCAGTATTGCTGGACAGATCCGCGATGTGAATTGCGGAATCACCGGAGCGGTCGGAGTAACCGCCGCCGCAATAGACTCTTCCCGCCGGATCGAAACAGATACAGTTGCTGCCACGCATGATGTCGATTTTTCGATCGCTTTCAATACGGTAGAGCTGGTAGTGAACGATGAGATAGATGTTGCCATCCGGCCCGAAACGCGGGCCGGGCTGGTAGATCTGGCTGGTCTCAACAGTCCGGTACGAGAGTTTGTCGCCTGCGGCTTCGACGATCACGAGGTTGAAGGTGTCCTTCTCCGCCGCGATGGTTCTGGTGTCATGACGTACAGCGACGTAGCTGAAATAACAGTCCGATATATCGATGACGCAGATCCGCTTTCCGCTGGCGGCATCATAAAGCGCGAGGTTCGAAGCCTTGGAATCATCGGCGAGGCAACCCGATATGAGGATCCGGTTGTCACCGACGAAGTTGCACTTGGGCGGGTACTTTCGAGCGGGGTAACGAAGAGAGGTAATAGTAGCGCCGGAAACTGTTGAGGCGATGGTGATTTCGTAGTCCCCATCCTTGCCGCCGGACACCCACGCAGCCGTCTCTCCAGTGGATGACAACGTAAAAGACCCGAGATAGGGACAGGAAAAGGCGGGCTTCAGCGGGGGCGCTTTCACGATCTCGTCGGCGGCGGGAAACAGCGCTGCGGAGCGAGCTTTGACCCCAGACGGATCAAATTTGGCGACGACTCGCGACCCACCGCACCTTGGGCAGTGCCCCTGCGACAAGGCAGCGGTATTCGGGCCGCCATAAACCACGTTATGAAACATGTCGCTGCCGGCCAAATACAGAAGGGACACGGAATCATGGCTCAATTCTCCGCACAGGGGACAGGCGAGGCTAATGCCTGCGTTGGCATGGCTAAATGCTTCGCTGGAATCCAGGCCCGGATAGGCCTCTTGAATGGCGATCCTGAGAGAATCGATCAGCTTGCCGACTTCATTCATCTGAATGGAGAGCGAACTTGGGGATTTGCATGCCTGGCGGGCAAAGTCTTGCATGGACTGGGAGCGCGCGGGAACGGACGATGACCTTCGTACCGGCGCGGCAGGCGTGACGCTAGGGACGGGTGAATTGTTGGGAACTGCTTTCTTCCTCTTGAGCCAGTCGAACAGTCGCATGAGGTACTCCTCCTTCGCGGTCGACGATCGACGACCGATTTCAGGATCAGAGTCATATTAGCGCTGTTCTCGACGATCGGGGGAGGGCCTTGGCGATGCGATCCCGGACTTCCATTGCCGAGCGACCAGCAGGCATTCTTGGCTGCTGCGATCTGATACCATGGCTGGCTTCGCACAGCAGATTCCGCCGCAAGGTCGTGTAGTAGTTCTTGGACCCTGTCAGCGGACACTGCGGACTGGGAGGTACGGCCTAGCTGTTTTGGGCTTCCGGGAGGAGCGTACGAATGCCGCTGTTTGAGTCGATTCGCAAGTAATGGCTAGATTACACCCTCGGGCAGGGGCGTGTTCTCCCGATCGTGCGCGCCTTCAGGCGGGCACAATGGAAAAACGCCAGGTTAGTTTGGGAGTTCGTTTAGCAGGGGAAGGAAACGGAGTTTTGAGAAGGAATAGGAGACGGAAGTATGCCAAAGCCATGTCCAACATGTGGCGGTGCGCGCAGGGTACAACGCCCTATAAGGCGGGCGTGGTGGCAGGTGGTTCTGCTGCGCCCGTCGGTCCTCGACGAGTTGTGTGGGCAGTGTGGTGGGATCGGCGTCGTCAAAGCCTTGCCGGAAGAGGAACTGGCAATTGAACGGCAACGCCAACGCGACCTCGAGGATCAGGAACGCAAATCGGACGCGGAGAAAGCACGAAGGCAGGAGGCGGCTGATCTAAGGGGTTCGGAGGCGAGATCTAGCCGAACTGGTGCGGCGTCACCGCCGCGCGTAGAGGGCGGGGGCGCGAGCCGGAATGCGACGGTTGACCCGCAGGCTATCAAGCTCATTGGAGTGTTTTCCATTGACATCAGGCTGGACGAGGGGAATCCCCTCAGCGCCGCGGATGGCGCGCCGGTCGGTGCGTTCATTGCATTCGGAGCCTTAAACAAGGAGATGGCGGCATACTTGCTTGAACACAAACCGCTGCTAACGGGAATATCCTTCGTGGCTGGCAAGTTCACGAGCGTGTCCGACGCTGAGGCTATGGCTAAGAATCTACTTCGCGTGCCGGGCGCTGACGTTATTAGTCAGACTGGCTTTGTTAGCAATTTCATGGGCCAACGGGGCGCTCTTTTTGTTTTTACATGTGTTCAGGGCACAGGACAGGAGCGTGAGGTGACAGGGCCGATTGTCCCGAAGCTGTGAGTACGAGGGATTGGTGCTATGTGCCATGCGCAGGCAAGGGCTTCCTGATCGCTCTGTGAGATGACAATTAACAACGCCCGGCGCGGTTCCGTTCCATATCGGTTGCAGCGGGAGGGTGTTGAGGAGGATCGGATGCTTTTGGTGGATCCCCCGAGGGGACGATGGTGCAAAGCGATACTCCGAGAATTGCTGCCCTCCACCAGATTGGGGTCGGTCGCCGTCCGAGCAGTGATCGATCGCCATCACGCCATCTCCCCATATGGCCATATCAACGAGCTCTGTGATCTCGTTCTTCTATCAAAGCGGAAGGCGGGGCAGATATTTTCGGAATTTCGCCACCGAGGTCTTCAAAATGATGCCTGCCGTATGGCGCTGCGGATTCCCGAAGCGGCCAGGTCGCTTTGCGGAAAAGGATGTACAATCATCATCAGAGACAACCAAACCTGGGTTCGAACTCGGTGGGGGCGGCGGACGGATGAACTGGATCTGTATTTGGATTGGAGGCCGTACTTTTTCATCTCGGTGGCGAGTGCCGGCCCGATACTGGTCGCCTGCCCGATAATCAATGCGGCGACAATTTCCGAGAGTATTTGCCTCCCTTTCACCAGGTCGCGAAATTCCGAGAACCATTGAATGTTCTGAAGCGATGCGGCGTGGCATACAAAGGGCCATGCCTTCATTCAAGCGGCTCGGCGTAAAGATCGTACGCTCGCGGCTACCGATGCTATGAGGGGTGCGATCGATAGGGTAAGGAGGGCGGAGATGGAGCTTCTGTTAGCCACTTTTGGGGGGTCTTTGGGCGCAAACCCAAAGGTCAAAATCGACTCCCATTAGACTCCCATTACCCGTTCCCCAGGGCTCCTGAAGGCTCTTTGAGTTGCCACTCGTGCCTTTGTTTTCCCTCAGTTCACGTTTCGCGATGCTCTCATAACCCAAAGGTCGGTGGTTCAAATCCACCCCCCGCAACCAAATTTTTCAACAGGTTGCGAGTTTTCGAGCGCCGAACCAAACTCCCATTAACTCCCAATAGCCAAAACTGGCTCTGCAGGGCCCCCGTCCAGGGCGGCCTTCGGTTTCAAAATCATCTCCACGACCTTGCTATTGGCGTTTCGCTTGGTGTCGGTCATGGCCTTGCCGTAGACGTTCATGGTCGTCTGGATGTTGGCGTGACGCATCAACTCCTTTTGGACGGTGAGCGGAGCGCCTGTATCGTCCATCCAGGATCGGTAGCTGTGCCGGAAGGTCTTCCATCCGATTCCATCTCCCAGTCCGGCCTTCTTCCCGGCTTCACGAATGTGGTTCTGCTGGATGGTGTCCTGGTGGTACGGTCTGCTCGTCGCCGGATTCGCGAACAGCCATCGTTCCGGGGTCGGATAGCACCGTTCCCGGTGTTCGAGAAGAATCCCGACCAGTGCCGGGTCGAGCGGAACGTAGTCGCGGGAATACTCGGTCTTGACCTCGCCTTCCCTAAGGCATTGCGAGTGAATGCGCAGTAACGGAGCGACGTTGGCAAACCCGCCCATGAGCAAAGCTAGAGCCGATTCTTGCGGACACGTCCATGGGCATGACGCTGCTCGAGGGGGCTGGTGATGGGCACGCGCTCGGGCGATGTGGACCCGGCGCTCGTCCACCTCATCGCAATCAAGGAAGGACTCTCGCCACACGAGGTGGAGGCTCTCCTGAACACCCAGTCCGGACTGCTGGGAATCTCTGGCCTTACGAACGATATGAAGGTGTTGGAAGAGGAACTCAGAGAAAACGATGATCGCCGAGTCCTTCTGGCGATTGAGGTCTTTTGCTATCGGGCGCGGAAGTACATCGGCGCTTTCCTGGCAGCTATGGGAGGGGCCGATGCGGTAGTATTCACCGGCGGCATTGGCGAGCATTCGGCGGATCCGCGCCCGCATCTGCGCTGGCCTCGAGTGGGCGGGCCTGACAATCGATCCGAGTCAGAACCGGCAGACAGTCGGGCGCGAGGGCCGCGTCAGCCCCGAAGGATCGAGGCTACACGCCTGGGTCATTCCGACGAACGAGGAACTGCCGATTGCGCGCGGCACTGTGCGCTGTGTTCTGGGAGCGCCGCACCCGTTGTGGCGGCACGCGCGACGGGGCTCGGCAGACGCTGTAGCATCTGCCGAAGGCGCCGAGACGGAATCTTCAGATCGGTCCGTTTTCCAGGGCTTTCTGCGCACCCGGGGAATGGCCAATCGAATGCGAATGCCAACTTGCGCAGAAGGAGTTTACGCAAATGACGCCTGTTGTAGAAACGAAACAGCCCACCGACGAGTCGTTGAGTGCTTATGGGATCGCCCGGTCTACCATCTCAGGGGCTCCTTTGAGTCCGGCGGAACTGAGGAAGACAGATGCTTACTGGCGAGCGTGCAACTACCTGGCGCTCGGGATGATCTATCTTCAGGACAATCCGCTGCTGAAGGAGCCGCTGAAACCCGAGCACATCAAGAACCGGCTCCTGGGCCATTGGGGATCGAGCCCCGGACTGGCGTTCACCTACATTCATCTCAATCGGCTGATCAAGAAATTCGACCTCAACATGATCTTCATGGCCGGTCCCGGACATGGAGCGCCGGGAGTGCTGGCGCCGGGCTATCTGGAGGGCACCTACTCAGAAGTCTATCCCGAAAAGAGCGAGGACGAGCGGGGGTTGCGCGAGTTCTTCAAACAGTTCTCGTTTCCCGGCGGCATCGGAAGTCACTGCACACCGGAAACGCCCGGCTCGATCCATGAAGGAGGAGAACTGGGTTACGTGCTCTCCCATGCCTGTGGGGCGGCTTTCGACAATCCGGACTTGATTGTGGCCGCAGTTGTCGGCGATGGCGAGGCGGAAACCGGGCCGCTGGCGACATCGTGGCACATCAGCAAGTATCTCAATCCCATCCGTGACGGCGCGGTTCTGCCGATTCTCCATCTGAACGGATACAAGATCAATAACCCCACTCTGCTGGCGCGAATTACTCACGAAGAACTGGAGGACCTGCTGCGCGGCTACGGATGGACGCCCTGCTTCGTCGAGGGATCCGACCCCGAAACCATGCACCAGGCGATGGCTGCCACGGTAGAGCACTGTATAGAAGAAATTCGAAACAGCCAACGCGAGTGCCGCACCACCGGCGTGGCGCGCCGGCCGCGCTGGCCCATGATCGTTCTGCGGTCCCCGAAAGGGTGGGGCGCTCCCAAGGAGGTCGACGGCCACAGGGTCGAGGGGTTTTGGCGGGCGCACCAGGTTCCCTTGACAGAGGTCAAGAAGAAGCCTGAACAATTGCAGATTCTCGAGAACTGGATGCACGCACAGAAGCCCGAAGAACTGTTCGATCGGGACGGAAAGCTGATTCCGGAACTCAAAGAACTTGCGCCGGTCGGGCAGCGCCGGATGAGCGCGAATCCACATGCCAACGGCGGAGTTCTCAAGAAGGCTCTGCGCCTGCCGCCTTTCTCGGACTACGCCGTCAAGGTCGACCGGCCTGGAACGGTCGAGGCCGAGAATGTCGCTCCGCTCGGCACTTTCCTGAGGGACGTGATGAAGCTGAACATGACCAACTTCCGTGTGTTCGGGCCAGACGAAAACACCTCCAACAAGCTGCAGGCAATCTACCAGGCCGCCAAGAAATTCTGGATCGCCGAGTATTTCCCCGAAGACCAGGACGGGACGGAACTGGCGACAGACGGCCGCGTCGTCGAGATGCTGAGCGAGCACACCATGGAGGGCATGCTGGAAGGTTACCTGTTGACGGGGAGGAACGGCTTCATTTCTTCCTACGAAGCGTTTGTTCACGTTATCGATTCCATGTTCAACCAGCATGCGAAGTGGTTGTCCATCTGTAATCACCTCTCCTGGAGGCGCGACATCGCGTCGCTGAACCTGCTGATCACATCGACGGTGTGGCGGCAGGACCACAACGGCTTCACGCATCAGGACCCGGGTTTCCTCGACGTGGTGCTGAACAAGAGCGCCGCGGTTACTCGCATCTATCTTCCGCCCGACGTGAATTGCCTCCTCTCGGTTGCGGACCACTGCCTACGGAGTGAGAACTACATCAACGTGATCGTATCGGACAAGCAACTCCACCTGCAGTACCTGAATATGGAAGAGGCGATTGAACATTGCTCCAAGGGGATCGGCATCTGGGACTGGGCAAGTACCGATCAAGGCTGCGAACCCGACGTGGTCTTCGCAGCGGCCGGCGACATTCCCACGCAGGAAGCCCTGGCGGCAACGGCTCTGCTGCGCGAGGAGTTTCCCGATATCAAAATCCGATTCGTCAACGTGGTCGATCTTTTCAAACTCGAGCCGGGCACGGAGCATCCTCATGGACTTTCCGACAAGGACTTCGACTCGCTGTTCACCACGGACAAGCCGATCATTTTCAATTTCCACGGATATCCGTGGCTGATTCACCGGCTCACTTATCGCCGCACCAATCACAAGAACCTGCATGTGCGCGGCTACAAGGAGAGAGGGAATATCAATACGCCGATGGAACTCGCGATCAACAACGAAACCGACCGCTTCAGTCTTGCGATTGACGCCATCGACCGCGTACCCAAGCTTCAGCCCATTGGCGGTCACGCGAAGGAAAAGCTTCGTAACCGGCAGATTGCTTGCCGGAGATACGCATATGAGCATGGCATCGACTCTCCGGATATCGCCGGGTGGCGCTGGCCGCAATAGCTAAAGACCGAAAGGATTTCCGATGAGTACGGCGATTTTGCCCCCCGAGACATCTTTGCGCTCTTCCATCGAGCTGACCAGTATCAATACGATCCGCACGCTCGCGATGGATGCGGTGCAGGCGGCCAACTCCGGCCATCCGGGAACGCCGATGGCCATGGCGCCGGTGGCGTATTGCCTGTGGCAGCAGTTCCTGCGGTTCGACCCGCAAGATCCCGTCTGGCGCAATCGTGACCGTTTCGTACTCTCGATTGGCCATGCCTCGGCGCTGCTCTATGCGTTGCTGCATTTGACGGGAGTGCGGGCGGTCAGCAAGGATTACGAAACTCTCGGTGAACCGTCGGTTCGCTCGATGCCCTGCGAGCATTCCGCCAGTTGGACAGCCGCTGCCCTGGCCACCCCGAGTATCGCTGGACATCGGGCGTCGAAACAACAACTGGGCCGCTCGGTCAGGGCGTTGCCACCAGCGTTGGGATGGCGATGGCGCGGCAGTGGCTTCGAGCGCGATACAACCGCCCCGGGTTCGACCTTTTTGATTTCAACGTGTATGCACTCTGCGGAGATGGATGCATGATGGAGGGGATCTCTGGAGAGGCCGCGTCGCTTGCGGGACATTTGCGCCTCGCCAACCTCTGCTGGATTTACGAGAACAATCACATCACGATTGAAGGCAACACCTCGCTGGCTTTTTCGGAAGATGTAGCGGCCCGTTTCATCGGCTACGGGTGGAACGTGACTCGGGTGGGCGATGCCAACGATCTGGAAATGCTTGCTCGAGCATTCCGAACATTTCACAGTACCAACGATCGGCCCACGCTCATCATCGTGGACAGCCATATCGGTTACGGCGCGCCGCACAAGCAGGACACCAGCGGCGCGCACGGCGAGCCGTTGGGCGAAGAGGAGGTTCGACTCGCAAAACGCACCTACGGCTGGCCGGAAGACAAGAAATTCTACGTGCCGAGAGCGGGGAATCCTGCTGTGCGGCAGCGGAGTGGGCGCTTCCGTGGCTGCCAACAAAGTGCATGGCGCGCGCGCGGCGCTCTGCCACGATGACTTTTCGGCGCGTCAGGGGGTGGAGGACGACGATATGAATATCCTTTGTCTCGGCGGCCGGACAACGGGCGTTGAAGTAGCCTCGGATCGCGTCAGGAACTTCCTGACCGCCAGATTCAGCGGCGCGGCCCGCCACCTGCGCCGGCTCGAAAAGGTGAAGCACCTCGAACAGAGCGCGGTCGCGGATTGACCGGCAGTTCGACCAATACATTCAGTCAGAAGGAGAACGAAAATGACCCTGTTGGAATCTCTGAAGAGATACACCACTGTTGTAGCAGATACTGGAGATATTGAGGCGATCGCCCGGCATCGGCCGCAGGACGCCACCACCAATCCCTCCCTCCTTTACCATGCCGCGCAGATGCCGATTTATCGCCACCTGGTGGACGAAGCCGCCGCCCTCGCTTCCGAGCACTCCGGCAGTGACGAGGAAATGGTAGAAGAGTTTATCGACCGGCTTTTTGTGTTGTTCGGGTGCGAGATTCTAAAAGTGGTTCCGGGCCGCGTATCCACCGAGGTCGCCGCCAAGTTGAGCTTCGATACGCAAGCCAGCATCGAAAAGGCCCGCAAACTCATCGCGGTCTATGAGGCGAAAGGCGTCGGCCGTGAGCGGGTCCTGATCAAGCTCGCCAGCACCTGGGAGGGGATCCGCGCCGCCGAGCGGCTGGAGAGAGAGGGCATTCACTGCAACCTGACTCTGCTTTTCAGCTTCGCCCAGGCGGTGTCTTGCGCCGAAGCAGGAGTGACTTTGATCTCACCCTTTGTCGGCCGCATTTATGATTGGTACAAAAAGGAGCACGGCGGCGCGGAACTTCCGCCCGACCAGGACCCCGGCGTCGCGTCCGTAACCCGAATTTACAACTACTACAAGAAATTCGGCTACAAGACTCAAGTGATGGGCGCCAGCTTTCGTAATGTGAACCAGATTGTGCGGCTGGCCGGAGCCGACCTGCTCACCATCAGTCCCGAACTACTGGACCAAATGGAGCAGGCCGAAGGATTAGTGCCGCGCGAGCTCGATCCCGAAAGGGCCAGAGCATCTGAAGGAGATCGTCTCGACCTGGATGAGAAGACTTTCCGTTGGATGCACAACGAAGACGCGATGGCGACCGAGAAGCTGGCGGAAGGCATCCGCAAGTTCAACGCCGACGCACGCCGCCTGCAACAGTACGCACTGGAGACGGTCCGTGCGCCGGCAGCGAAATAGTCGAATCGGTTTTCTCTTATGGCAAAAACGAAGATAGTGGCTACTCTCGGGCCGTCCAGCGATTCGCTGGAGGCCGTCCGGCAATTGATTCACGGCGGTGTAAGCGTGGTTCGGCTGAATATGTCGCACGGAACTCATCAGGAACACGGAGAGCGCATTCAGCGTGTGCGACAGGCAGCCAAGGAACAGGACGCGCAAACGGCAATCCTCATGGACTTGCAAGGCCCGAAGATCCGGTTGGGCACGTTTGAGAAAGGCGGCTGCATTCTCGAGGAGGGTGGGCGGTTCGTGCTCACCACCCAGCAGGTCTCCGGGACGTGCGAACGGGCATCCTGCAGCTATCCTGAGTTGGCCACCGATGTCCAGGCGGGCGATCGCGTGCTGCTGGCCGACGGGGCGCTGGAACTTCGCGTCTGTTCCTCAGACGGAACGGAGGTCGTATGCGATGTGGTGCGCGGCGGGCCGGTTTCCGACCATAAAGGCATCAACCTGCCGGGCGTGCACGTGAGCAGCCCTTCGCTCACCAAAAAGGACGTGGCCGACTTGCGATTCGGCATCGAGAACGGTATCGACCTGGTGGCACTGTCGTTCGTACGCAAGCGGGACGATGTGTTGCGCCTGCGGGTCCATCTGGAAGACTATGATGCGAAGCTTCCGATCGTGTCCAAAATCGAGAAGCCGGAAGCTTGGACCAACTTCGACTCAATCCTTGGTGAGTCGGACGGCGTGATGGTCGCGCGCGGTGATCTGGGCGTGGAATTAGCGCCCGAGAGAGTGCCATCCATTCAGAAATCAATCATCCGGCGCGCCAGACAGGCCGGCAAATTCGTCATCACGGCGACCCAAATGCTCGAATCGATGATGGACCGCTCATATCCCACGCGCGCTGAGGTTAGCGACGTCGCCAACGCGATATACGACGGAACTGATGCCGTGATGCTCTCGGGCGAAACGGCTGCTGGCAAGTACCCGTTAGAAGCCGCTCGGATGATGGAACGGATCGCGACCGAGGCCGAAGTGTCGGTGCATTTTCGCGATCTCCCGCGGCGCGAAGATCCGACGCATGCCGATGTCGTCGCCGATGCCGCATACCGGGCCGCGCAGGCCGTCAACGCGCAAGCGATTGTCGTTTTCACCGCCACAGGTTCGACGGCGCGGTTGGTATCGCGCTTTCGTCCTCCCGTGCCGATTTACGCGTTTACCCCGAAGGACACGACCGCCCGGCAGTTGCAGGTGAGTTTTGGCGCTCGAGCGGTCATCGCGCCGGATACATGCTCCACCGACGAAATGCTCCAGCAGTTGGATCTCATGCTGCTGCAGAATGGTTGTTTGAAGAAAGGTGACACCGTGGTGTTTGTCGCGGGCCAGCCGATCGGCCGTCCGGGGACCACGAACCTGCTGAAATTGCACTGCGTCGGTGAACTTCACTGATTGCGGTTCCCAGAACTGATAGCGTCTAAGCGGCGGCCAATCGCGGCCGAGCGCATTCGGCGGATTCGATGTGGAGATCTGGGAGGCGATTGGAATTGAGAGTCAACTGCCCCAACCGGGCAAAGGGCTCGTCTGTAAGCATTTCGTCCCGGCATCGCCAGCACCAGTTTCCCGCGGGGCGTCCGGGTATGTTCATGCGCGCTTCCGGCCCTAAATTCAGCAGGTCCTGTAACGGGGCTATCGCCAGCGCCGCGCGTGATTGCCACGCTAAGTCCATCAGAGCCGGCGCTGGTTCGATACTCCTGCCCGCCGCGTTATTGAAATACGCGCCCGAGACTCTCTGCCGCTCGGTGTCGGTAAGCTGCTCGAACCACTCGCGGGTTGTGGGGTTATCGTGCGTGCCGGTATAGACGACCGTGTTAGTCACGATGTTTTGAGGGAGGTGCGGGTTGTGTTCATTCCCATCGAAGGCAAACTGCAGAACCCGCGTGCCCGGAATCTGGAATTGGTCGCGAAGGACTTCCACATCGGCAGTGATCAGCCCGAGATCCTCAGCAATGAACGGCATTCCGCCTAACTCGGTTTCCACTTTGCGGAAGAAGTCGGCACCCGGACCGGGTTGCCACCAGCCTGTCTGGGCCGTGGGAGCGCCGAACGGAATGTTCCATGCCGCAGCGAACCCGCGGAAGTGATCAAGGCGAATCAAGTCCACATGCGACAAAAGGGCGTGAAAGCGATCAATCCACCAGCCGTACCCGGTTTCGCGAAGCGCCTCCCAATTGTAGACGGGGTTACCCCACAACTGGCCCTGCGCGCTGAAGTAATCGGGGGGCACGCCCGCCAAAACCTTCGGCCGGCGGCGCTCGTCCAGGCCGAAGAAGTCAGGGTTGGCCCAGACGTCGCTGGAATCCGGCGAGACGAAGAACGGTAAGTCGCCGATCAGCATCACTCCCTTCGAATGCGCGTACTCTTTCAGCTTCTCGCCTTGGCGGAATACCAGAAATTGCGTGAACCGTATGCGGTCGACTTCCTCCGATAGCGCTCGCCGTGCCTCGGCGAGAACACTCGGTTGCCGCTCGACCAGCTCAGCCGGCCATTCAACATAATAAGCTCCGTAAAACCTGTCTTTCAGGGCACGAAAGAGAGCGTAGTCTTCCAGCCAGTAAGCCTGCGCCAGGCAGAATTCTTCATATTCGCTCCGCAGATCGGCCCGCCCAGCTTGCTGGAAACGGTTCCATGCCATTCCGAGCAACCGTTCCTTAAACGGAATCACGGCCGCGTAATCTATTGCGCCCGGCTCGAATTCGACATCGCAGTCTCCTGGCGACACCAGCCCTTCGGCGATCAGGGAATGCGGACTGATGATCAGGGCGTTGCCCGCAAACGATGACAATGGCTGGTACGGCGAATTTCCATATCCAGTCGGCCCCAAGGGAAGCGCCTGCCACCATGTTTGCCCGGCGTCATGAAGCCGGTCGATCCACGCAAACGCTTCCGGTCCCAAATCGCCGATCCCGTAAACCGAGGGCAGAGATGTGACATGGAGTAGCAAGCCAGATGCCCGGTACCCCGAAAGTGAGGGCGCCTTCTCTCTCGTGTTGGCGTTTGTCATTTTTTTTCCAGCGCATGAGCCACGATATGCTTCGCCTCGCTGACAACCGCGTTCAGGTGATCCTGGCTTCGGAAGCTCTCTGCGTAAATTTTGTAGATGTTCTCCGTCCCGATGGCCGTGCCGCAAACCAGCCGCTTTCGGAAGTGACCTTGATTCGCCGATCCAGGCGGGCCAGATCCACCAACATCTCTTTTCGCGCCGGCTTACCCGCGAGTGGAGAAAGTTCTGAACCGCTGGCCAGATTCTGCGCGAGCGTCTCTACAGTACCGGACACGGTTGCGCCTTCCAAATCTCGGCCGCATACTGGGCGATGGTGCGGTCGCTCGAAAACTTGCCGCTGGCCGCGACGTTCAGGATCGCTTTCTCCGCCCATGCCCCGGAATCGCGATACAAGGCGCCAAGCCGTTCCTGCGCGTGGCAATAAGAAGTAAGATCGGCCAGGTGCATATAGTAATCGCCGTGCTTGAGCAGCATGTCGAGCAACGGATCGAAGATTCCGGGCTCGCTGCGATTGAAGTGGCCGGAAGAGATGAGGTCGATGGCCGCCTTTGTTTCCGGCTCATTGTCGTAATGCCAACGCGGGTTGTACCAACCCCTGCTGGCTTGTACCTGTTCCACAGTCAAACCGAACAAAAACAGGTTTTCCTCGCCGGCCTCTTCCGCCATCTCGATGGTCGCGCCGTCCCGCGTTCCTACGGTGAGCGCTCCGTTCATCATGAATTTCATGTTGCTTGTGCCGCTCGCCTCGAAACCCGCCGTGGAGATCTGGTTGGAGACATCGCTCGCCGGAATTAGCTTCTCGGCCAAGGTGACGTTGTATTCCGGAAGAAAGATGATCTTGAGACGGCCGCGAACCGCCGGATCGAAATCGATGGTCTCCGCCAGATTGTTAATGAATTTGATAATCAGCTTCGCCAACCAGTACGCGGCGGCCGCTTTGCCTGCAAAGAGGTATGTGCGCGGAACCACCTCCAGGTTCGGGTTCGCCCGCAACCGGTTATACTCGACAATGATCCGCAGCGCATTGAGAAATTGCCTCTTATATTCGTGAATGCGCTTTACCTGGCAGTCGAACACGGTCTGCGGGTCCACGATTCTCCCGGACGCCGCTTTAAGCCAGTTCGCAAACCGCGCCTTGGCGTCTCTCTTTGAGGCCAGAAACGCATCGCGGAAGGCGGCGTCGCCGGCGAGCGGCTTCAACCTGGAGAGTTCGCTCAGGTCTGTAATCCAGGCATCGCCGATCGCTCCCGTAATCGCACTTGCCAACCCAGGATTGGCCTGCAGCAACCACCGGCGCGGCGTGACTCCGTTCGTCTTGTTGTTGAAACGCTCCGGAAACAGGTCCGCCAGATCTCTCACGGTGGAGGTCTGCAAAAGCTTCGAATGCACGGCCGCGACGCCATTCGTGCTGTGCGAACCAACAATCGCCAGATTGGCCATCCGGATCTTGGGCTCCGGCCCCGCCTCGACCAGGCTCACACGTTCCACGCGGCCATCATCCCTGGGGAAACGCCTGCGGACTTCGTCCAGCAGCCTGCGGTTGATCTCATATATGATCTCCAGTTGGCGCGGCACCAAAACCTCAAACCCTTCTACCGGCCACTTCTCCAATGCTTCCGGCAACAGCGTGTGATTCGTGTAGGCCAGCGTCCTCCGGGTAAGGCTCCACGCGTCGTCCCAGCCCAGGTGAACGTCATCCAGCAGGATTCGCATCAGTTCGGGAACAGCCATCGCGGGATGCGTGTCGTTCAGTTGTACTGCTACCTTCTCTGGCAGCCCGTCCCAATCGTTGTGCAGCCGCCGGAAACGCCGTATGATGTCGGCCAGCGAGCAGGCGGCCAGGAAGTTTTCCTGGGCGAAGCGCAATTGGCGTCCGATGGTTGTCGAGTCGTCCGGATACAAAACTCGGGTGAGCGATTCCGCTTCCAGGGTCTCGCCCAGAGCTCCAATAAAATCGCCGCTCCCGAATTCCTGAAAATTGAAAGAATCGGGTGCAGCCGCGGCCCAGAGGCGCAAAGTATTGATCGTCTTTCCCCCGTACCCCACGACTGGACGATCGAACGGGATCCCGTACAGTGTGGATGGCCGGCCTGTAATCACTTCAAATCGGCCGCCCCTCACCTGGATCGTGCAGTTCATCTTGACTTCCACCATCTCAGACGGACGCGCGATTTCCCAGGGGTCCGACTGACGTAGCCAGTTGTCGGCGTTTTCTTTTTGCCAGCCGTCCACAATCGATTGACGGAACATTCCGTACTCATATCGCAGGCCGTAACCGGTCGCGGGTAGCTGCATGGTGGCCATGGAGTCGAGGAAACACGCAGCGAGACGGCCCAATCCGCCATTGCCCAGACCGGCGTCGGGTTCCTCGTCCAGCAGATTGAGCAAGTCGATCCCAGCTTCTTTCGCCGCGTGCTGCACCATAGGATCAAGCAGTAAGTTGGTTATGTTGTTAGCGGTAGAGCGCCCGATCAGGAATTCCATCGAAAGATAATAAATCCGTTTCGGGTTTTGCCTCTCGTATGTCTTCTTGGTCAGCACCCATCGTTGCGCCAGGATGTCGCGGACAGAACGGGCAAATGCTTCGAAGCGTTCGCGGGCTGTTGCCACTTTCGGATCGATCGCCCTGTCAAAAATCAGATGCCGCTCATAGAACGCGTTTTCTGTTCCAACGAAAGGTATCGGTCCGCAACCATACTGGTGCAGCAGTTTTTGGATCTGAAACGAACCGTTCGTGTCCTGAGGCAATTTCGCTATGGTCGTCTCGAGAGGATCTCTTGTCGTCATCTGATATTTCCTTTGTTACTTATCCGTGTCTTTCAATTAACGCTAGTAGTGCGTGTTTGCAGCTTGACTCCCAGGCGCTTTGCAACCACCTCGGGTATTTCCGGCGCGGCGCTCAATCAGCAACTTTACGAATCGGAAAATATCGGCGTGTTTGAAGAGCAGCTCCCAGTCGAACCAACTTGTTTGGCTGTCCTGGCAGTAGGCATTGTTGTTACCGCCCTGGCTGCGCCTCACCTCATCTCCCATCACAAACATGGGCACGCCGCCGGACAGCATGACGGTTGTGAGGAGGTTCTTTACTTGCCGGTTGCGGAGCTTCTCGATTTCGGGATCGTCCGTGGGACCTTCGACGCCGCAGTTCCAGCTTCGGTTTTCGTCACGTCCGTCGCGATTGCCCTCGCCAGTTTCTTGGTTGTGCTTTTGATTGTACGAGACGAGATCGTTCAGGGTGAAGCCGTCATGACAGGTAACGAAGTTAATGCTTTCCTCCAGTTCGCGCTCTTTCGGAGCATATATGCTCGGGCTGCCGAGGAGTCGGTCCGCTGCACGCGCGGCCGCATCGTTTGCGCCTCGAAAGAAGTCGCGAAAGTCGTCGCGAAAGCGGTCGTTCCACTCCTTCCAACTGTCACCCACGAAATTGCCGACCTGATAGAGCCCCGCCGCGTCCCATGCCTCCGCAATCATCTTCGTGCCGGCCAGAGCCGGGTCGGACTCAATATCCCAAAGCACTGGCGGATTCGCCATCACAGCTCCCGAGGAATCACGCGCCAGGATGGATGCAAGATCGAAGCGGAAGCCGTCAACATGCATTTCCTGCACCCAGTAACGGAGGCTGTCCACAATCATGCGCCGCACAATCGGATGATTCCCATTCAGCGTATTTCCCGTACCTGTGAAGTTCGCGTAGCGTGAGCGGTCTTCTTCCAGCAGGTAAAAAGTAGGATTGTCGAGGCCGCGGAAGCACTGTGTGGGTCCATCGTGTCCATCTTCCGCCGTGTGATTGAAGACCACATCGAGAATGACTTCGTTGCCGGCCCGGTGTAGCGCCTTCACCATGTCCCGAAACTCATCCACCGCGCCCAGCGGTTCCCCTCGCGAGCTGTATGCCTGGTGCGGCACAAAGAAGCAAACGGGGGAGTAGCCCCAATAGGTCGTGCGGCCGTGCGGCGCATCGTGAGCATCGAATTGGAAAACCGGCAGCAACTCGACCGCGGTAATACCCAGTTGCTGAAGATAGGGGATCTTCTGGGCCAGTCCGGCGTACGTGCCACGCTTGGATTCCGCCAGGCCGGAGCTGGGATGCGCGGTGAACCCGCGCACGTGCATCTCGTAGATAATGGTGCGCGACCAGGGATGCTTGAGGGGCTGGTCACCTTCGCAGTCGTAAGCTTGGGAGTCCGTGACCACGCTTTTCATTGCCGTCGCGGTGTCGACTCCTGCCAGGCAGGCTGCTTCACGGCTGTAGTTCTTCGGGACGACCATGGCGCGCCCGTATGGGTCGAGCAAAACCTTGGATGGATCGAACCTGAGACCGCGAGCCGGTTCGAACGGACCATAGGCCAGGAATCCGTAGATCTGACCCGCTTGCACGCCGGGCGCGAACACGTGCCAATAGTGGTACGTGCGGTTCGCGCAAGGATCGATGGGGATGACACGCGACGGCTGAGAATCATCGATGCCGTCGAAAAGCATGAGGTCGATGTCGGTTGCGCTCCGGGAGAAGACCGAGAAATTGGCACCGCCGGTTACCAGGGTAGCGCCAAGGGGGAAGCTTCGGCCTGTGGCGGGGGTCGCAACCGGAACTGACGAAAGGACCTGCTCTGGATACGTCATCATCGGACAGTTCTTTTGGAAGCATTCGGGGCACCACGCAGCGGTTAAGTCGAATCTGCGACTTACGCGCATCTATCCACATCGGTTTCGGCAGTTTTCGGCTCCTGACGGCGCACGTGCCGGACGCCGTTGCGCTGGGGCTGATCGCGAGCACGCGGCAGCAGGAATCGCGATCACGCAAGCACGCGATGTTCGGGCTCAGTTCTATATCCGCCATGATTTCGAAGATTGTTGGAAAGGCGCCGATGAGTCGCGGCCCAATGGCAAGTTCGCACGCAAATCGTTTTAGCGCAGTTTTCCGGCGAGCCGCGCGACTTCGGACTGGGGCGGGTCGTCGGGTGTATGCGGCGAGGCGGCATACTGTTGAAGCAGGGTTCTGGCTTCGGAGAGATTCCGTTTAGTCTGAATGTCGTCTGCCGCGCGCGCGAAGATGACTTTCGCCGAGCCCGGTTCGATCCTCCTGGCCAGATCGAAGAGCTGGTCGCTTTCCTGGTAGCGATGCTGCCTGGATAAGAAGTTGGCCAGATCAATGATACGCCCGACATCGTGGGGCGCCGCTTCCATAGCCTGCCGGTACTCTAGCTCGGATTCGCGGATGTCTTTGCGCTTTTCCGCCAGGCGCGCACGGACGTAGTGCGATTCCGCCGCGCTCAACTGGGCGATACGAGCCGCAATGGCCTCCGCTTTAGCGATGCCGCCACCGATTACGCCAGGCGCCTCGAGATAGAACTCGAAAAGATCGCCCAGGGCTTCGAGATTCGCCGGATCGAGGGCCACCGCTTTTTCGAAACACTCCCGCGTCCTAATGGCGAGCGGCAGTGCCGTAACAAAACTGGCGTGCTCGGCCCGCCGGCCGTACGCTTTGCCCAGCCAATCGTAGTATTCGGCGTTCGCCGGGTCCTCAGCCACGGCTTTCTCCAGGTAGGTGCTGGAACTCTTGTATTGACCTTGCATGAAATACGATTTCCCGATCAGCGCGTTATTCGCGGCGCTGTCCTTAGCGGAGGAGAGCAAGGTATCGATAGCCGCGGCATAATCGGTGCGCTGGTACAGACGCTCTGCGCGTTCGAAATCTGTGCCGGCGCCGACGGCCGCCGAAGCGAAGACGAAGAACAATGGCATCGCGCGGCGCAGCTTCCAACAACTGGCTCCGTTCATACCCGACGGAAGTGCAATGCGCCTGCCGACTCATTTTGGTGAACAGGTCTTGCAAAATAAGGGGATGCTCGCCTCAAGGCCGGGATTCCATGCCGAAATTGTGCCGACGGTTCGGCAAATGGCGACAGGCTGTCCGGCAAATCACACGTGCAGCGCAGGTCGGCGCTCACTGCGCGGAATGACAGTTCGCAGTCGTTAGGCCGTCCGGGGTGAGCAGCAGCAACTCGCCGTCCGTGTCGATCGTCATGCTGAGAACGCCGCTCTTGGGATCATCGATTCGATCCAGACTCTGTACGGGTCTTGCGCCCGTCCATTGGCGTTCTCGCGAACGTGGCAGCGCAACCTGCGTGAACCGTCCCTGGTAATAGCGCGTCAGGCGATCCTCATCCGGAACGGCAAGCCAGATGCTTCCGTCACGAGTTTCCTGCACGAGAAAGGCGCCTGAGAGAGACGCAATCGACCCGTCGGCCCCGAACCGAACCACGTCCGGTCCAGATCGGAACCACATGCTTAGGTCCCGAGCCTGAAGCAGGAACTCGCGGACCGGTCTTCCCCGATAGCTCGTGCAAGGCGCGAGCTTGCCTCCGGAAATGCGTCCGATTCCGTTGAAGGTGTTGATCCAAAGCGAGCCGTCGGCATCCTCACGGATCGAACGGACATTTCTGGCCGGCAGGCCGTCGCGCTCGGTGTACGCAGTCGAAACGCCGTTTTTCAGGCCTACGAGTCCGCTATTGCCGGTGCCCAGCCACAACACTCCGGAACGGCTCGAGTAAAGAGACAGGATCTGGCCGCTTGCAAGGCCCGCAATGTCATCCGCGGAAAAGAGTTTGAACTCCATGCCATCGAATCGGACGAGACCTTCGTTCGTCCCCAGCCAGAGATAGCCCTGGTGGTCCTGCGCCATGTTATAAATCCAGTTCGACGGAAGACCCTGCTCGATCTGCCAAATGGTGGCGACATACCGTGCCTGAGCGGATACTGCTTGCGCGCTAACCAGATTGGCCAGCAGAACTGCGCCAATCACGGCAAGCTCTCGCGTGCCGAGCCGGGGGTGTGTGGCTCGCCGAAACCGCAGTTCTCTCATGTTCTTTGAAACGCGCCTGGCCACAGGTTCGGCTGTTCTCAGCTCCATTGTAGCGACTATGACCGACGCCGGTCTGTCATCGAGCTGCGGCGCCGGCTCCATGAAGCGTCATACAGCATGGCCCAACTCGAAAATCGACCTCGTGGAGTACGCGGGCCTGAGGTTGGACCTTCCGAAATTGCTGGGCCGGAAAGGTGATTTGGTCTCGAAGAACGGGACTTAAACCGCTGATCCGAGCCGCTGTGCTTGAAGAGGGTGAGTCGAGGAGTTGCCGCGCCGGCCGTCAGTTGCCTCCGACCTTCAGATCCATCGATGAGGATTGCTGTCGGCCGTCAGTGGATCGTGATGGTCGTTGGCTTCAAAACATCAGCTTCAGCGCCAGTTGCGCCGAGCGTGGGCCGCCGATTTGGTACAGCGGATTGAGTCCGCCGGTCTGGCCGCCGGCGCCGAGCGAAGCTCCGAGCATCTGGGTGGCCTGGCCGAACAGAGGCGAGGTCATGTAGTTGGTCGGCGGGCCGAAATTGGGGTGGTTGAGGAGGTTGAAGAAATCGGCGCGGGCCTGCAGCGACAGGCGCTCGCGGAGATGGAATTGACGGCGCAGGGTGAGATCGACCTCCGTCGCGCCGAAGCCGTTGAGAACGTTGCGGCCGAGGTTGCCCTGGACTGCGCCCGTGGGGACCGTGAATGCGGCTTTGCTGATCCGCTTGCCGCCGGCGACGTTGGGGTCGGAGATCCATACCGGCACGCCGGAAACGAGGTTGGGACGCTGCACGCTGTTGGCTCCCGACAAGGGCGTGCCGGTGAAGGGGTTCTGTCCGGTGACCACATTCACCGGAGGGGCTGTGCGAGCGTAGACTATCGAATCCGTCGACCAGTTTCCGAAAATCGACTTCCAGATTCCGCCGCTTGGCGCCGGAATGTTGTAGGAAACTGCGCCTGAGAACGTGTGCCGGATATCGTAGTCGGACGATCCACGCTCCCGAGATGACGCCGGGGTGCCCGGGGGAACATGCAGGTAGTAGGCGTCCGAGGAAACATTGTCGATCGAATGCGCCCAGGTATAAGAGAGCAGAGTCTGGAGACCGTGCGCGAAACGGTGGCGAAATTGGGCTTGTAGGGCCTGATAGCTGGAGTCCGCCCCATTCCTCATCAGATCAAACTCTCCTGTGAAGTCGGGATTCGGCGCGCTGTAAATATCCTGCCGCATCAGCTTTCGGCCCGCTGCACCGAGATAGGTCACTGTAATGACATCGTTCTTTCCCAGAGTCCTCTCTACCGCTGCGTTCCATTGGTATGTTCTCGGCAATACGTGGTTCGGATCCACCACCGCGAGGTACGAAACAGGGGGAGACGTGGTAAAAGGAGTCGGCGCGGCAGCCGCAGCGCTCAACGGGAACGAGGTATTGAAAACAAACTTGACTTGATCGTAGGGGAATGCGCCCGTCGCATCCGCCACCGCGGAATATCCCAGGTCATAAAAGATACCAACGCCGGCCCTCAGGACCAGCTTCGGCAGCGCCTGCCAGGCCAGGCCGAGCCGCGGAGCGAAATCGTCCTTTTGCGGATGCCACAAGGACGTGCCCGGGGGGGCCAGTTTCATCGTTGCAAAATTATCCACTCCCGTCACCGTAAACGGAAGAGTGCCATTGGGCGATGACGGTGCAGAATTGTACTCCCAGCGCAGGCCATAGGTGATGGCCAATGCGCGGGCAGGCTTCCAGGTGTCCTGGACGAACAGGCTCCAGTTGGAGAAGACCAACTGAACGTCGGCGGTTCTCGAAACTATGATTGCCTCGGGCATCGTGTTGGCAAGAACGTTTGACAAGGAAAGGAAGGCATCTTCCACCTGGTAGGGTACGAGACCGGTTTTCGGACGGAGACGGCGGTAATCAAGCCCGAACTTTACTTGATGCGCGCCAATGATGCGGGAAGCATTGTCACCGATGTTGATCTGTTGCTGTAGATTGTCTCCCTGCTTGCCCGTGATAAATCGAAGTCCATAGGGACTGGAGTCGCCGAAAAAAACAAAGTTAGCGCTCTTCGGAGAAGAACCCGAGGGATATAGCACGGAGTCCGGAGGAGTCGTTGCCCCCCCGAAATTATCGAGCGTATAGAAGCTGTTCGCCCAGCTTCGGCTGTAATTGAAGCGGAACTCATTGATCAACCGCGGGGTGAGCGCCTGGTTGCTCCCGATGGTCAGGCTCTGGGTCCGGTAGTCTAAATCCTGAACGTTGCTATAGTTCGACTCAAAACCGCCGGCGGCACGTTGATCGACGCTGCTTGGAGCATCACTGTACCTTCCGAAGATAGTCACTCTTGGAGACAACAGATAATCGAACCGGATTCCGAACGAATTCAGCGTGGACGGATCGGAGTAGCTGGCGGAAAATGCGGCCGTTCCGTTGCCCAGGTCCGGACCGTTGGGCAATGGGAAAGCGTTCAGCAGCGGCTGGACGGCGGCGGGCGCATTCTGGCGCGTGGCCAGCGAGGGCACGTATGTGTTCGCGACCTGAGGCTGCCGCACCCTCAACCCTTCGTAAGAGCCGAAGAAGAAGAGCTTGTCCTTTTTGATCGGCCCACCCAGCACGCCGCCAAAATCGTTCTGCCGCAGTTCGGGCCTTGCAAGATCGTTGCGGTTGGCGAACCAATCGTTGGCATCCAGCTTGTCATTGCGGAGGTATTCGAACGCAGTGCCATGGAACGCGTTCGTGCCGGACTTGGTGACCACCGATATTTGAGCGCCCGGGGTACGCCCATATTCCGGTGCAAACGTCGAGGTTTGAATCCGAAACTCTTCGAGGGCATCCAGCGACACCAGATTGCTGGTCCCTCCAAATGCACTGGTTGCCGGAAGCTGACCGGCGCCGCCCTGGCCCAACAAGTTGCCGCTCCCAGAAGTTCCCAGGTTGGCGCTCACTCCATCCACCATGAAGTAATTTGCATCCGGCCGCTGGCCGTTTACACTGAACTGGCCTTGGTCGTAATGATTGGCCGGTGTCAGCACCACTCCCGGCGCAAGTTCGATGAGCGAACTGAAGCTGCGTCCGTTGAGGGGCATATTTTCCACGAAGCGGTTACCGATTACCGAGCTCACGGATGCATCGGAGGCGTTGAGCAACGGCGCACTTCCTTCTACCGTGATCGTTTCCGTGGTGCTGCCGATCGTCAGCTCGAAATCGAGCCGGGCGCGCTGATCCACTTCGAGCATTACTCTATTCTGATGGATCGTTTTGAAACCGTTCGCTTCAATGGCGATATCATAAGCGCCGGGCAACAGCGAAGATACGGTATACCAACCGTCCTGGTTTGAGGAGACGGCGCGGCGTGCGCCTGTCGGAGCACTCTGCACGACCACTCGCGCGCCGACCACTGCCAGGCCCGACGGGTCGTTGATGAAACCCGAGATCTCCGCATTCTGCGCCGTGGCGGGCGCAGCGGCGAGCAGCGCAATGACCAGCGGCTTCGCGATAACTGCCAGGGCACCTCGGGGCCCGAACGGCGCGGGTTGGTGGTCGGGCACGGAAACACCTTTCCCGCGAAGCCGAACTCTGCGCATACCGAATTATATGCCAGGGGCCAGCAGTTTGTATCCCGCTTTCGAGGGATTGCCCACCATGAAGATCGCGTCAAGAGCAGGCATGACGAACCGGGACATTGGCTGCACCCGTATTTTGCCATTTCGATTTCCCCTGCATTAGGGTTTCGCATTCGGGCGAGTCCGGCGATCCTGGAACAGTGATTTGAAATTTGCAGACGGCAAATTCTTGTTATGGAAAACAGCATCGACAAATCTGACATAAAGATCAATCCGGAAGCGGTAGTTTCCGTTCATGAGGGTGGTGTAGTAATTCTCGACAATAGCAAAGGGCGGTTGTACAGCTCCGGCCCCGCGGGCGCATACATCTGGCGATGCATCGAGCGGCGCCTCTCGCTTGAGGCTATTGCCGAGGGACTCCACGCCGATTTTCAGGTCGGACTCGCGACGGCCCGGGAACATACGGTGCGGTTTATGGAGCAACTCCAAGGAAACGGTCTGATCGAGCGGAGGGCGGCGTGACGAACCGAGCGCATTATAGCTGGCTGATCTTCCGAGCGCTGTGGGAGCTTGCTCGTTACGAGGCGATCATTGCACTGCGCGGCTTCGGCTTTATTCAGCAGCAGTTGAAGCGGCAATCTCCAGTGACGCAGGCGGCCCAGCCGGAACTGGAGCAGGCGATCTGCAACGCTGTCTTGCTGGCCACGTGTCTGTACTGGAAGCCGGTCCTATGTCTGCAGAGATCGGTCTGCGCCGTCCGGCTACTAAGGACAAATGGCATCGCCGCCAAACTTGTGATTGGCTATCGTCCTGCGCCGTTTTTCTCGCACGCCTGGGTTGAAGTAGACGGCCGGGTTGTGAATAGCTCGCCGGGTTATAAGAAGCGCTTGCGCGTGCTTTGCACAGTGTAGGGGATTATCGAATGCCTGACTCACAAGTTCAATCGATACTCCTCAATCAGCCGGGCAATGCGGCAGAGCGAGCTGAAATGCTCCATTGGGATGGCCGGCTGGACAATCGCGACGACCTGCTTCTGCGGTTGCGGGACTCGCTGCGGGGCGAAACCAGCAACGCGGCGCTCGCCCGAACGGCCTACGAGCGTTGGGGGACCAGCGGTCTGGTTCACCTGATCGGCGATTGGAGCGTCGTTATTCACGACCGGCCCAACGGCACGATCGTCCTCGCGAGCGACTTCGCAGGCGTGCGCCCACTTTACTATCACGTAAAACTCGGACAGGTCCTCTGGTCGAGTTCTTTACAGTCTCTCGTGGAAGCGACGGAGATCGACGAGCTTGACGAACAATACGTGGCGGGATTTCTGATGTTCGGTGGATGCCCGAACCACACGCCATATAAAGGCATCTATTCCGTCCCTCCCGCCCACGCGATATGTGTGTCAGCGAGGGAGACGACGATTCGCCGGTTCTGGGCGTTGCCGATCGGCGATGTCATCCAATACCGGAGCGAACGTCGCTACGAGGAGCAGCTTCGCGCGCTGTTTCGCGAGGCGGTGGCGGTCCGGCTGCAGACGGATTCTCCAGTGCTTGCCGAACTCAGCGGAGGTCTCGATTCTTCGTCCGTGGTCTGCATGGCGAATCACCTGATGCGAAGCGGAGCTGCCCTCACTTCGCATCTCGTCGGCATCAGCTACCTCTGGCAGAACTCGCTTGACGAGCCGTTCGTCCGCGAGGTCCAATCTTTCTGCGGCATTGAGGGAAACCATATTTCGACACACGATGATCCGCTAATCAGCGAAACGCAGGCAGGCAATGCAATGCCAGAAGGCTTTGCGCCCTTGCGCACGCGGGTCGCGGCCGTAGCGCGCCGCGTGGGTGCCAAGGTTTTCCTTACAGGGATGAACGGCGACCTGATGATGGGAAACTGGTTCGACGATAGCCTTCAGGTGGCCGCCTCTCTTCGCCGTTTCCGCATGGGCCGGGCCTGTCGAGACGCGCTCGCTTGGAGCAAGATTCTAGGGCTTCCCATCTATTCGATTCTCTGGAGGGCATTTCGAGCGGCTCTGCCACCCGCCTTGGCGCCCGCTGCGATCTACACGACGCCAGACGGTTCGTACATGCCGAAAAGTGCCGAGACATCCCTTCTCCCCACCCTTTGTAACCGGACGGGCCTTTCCGAACCAGGGGGCTTTTTTTCGAATGGCTGGATGCAGGCACCGCCGGAGCGCCGGAAGTATTTCCAGGCTCTCTCAACGATGCTGGAACTGCGCTCGCTGCAACCGCCCGAGCCGTTGCAGCACCTCGACTATACGCACCCGTTCGCTCACCGGCCCTTGGTCGAGTTTCTCATGACCGTGCCGGCGGATGTGCTCTGCCGGCCGGGTGAGCCGCGGAAATTGATGCGCCGCGCGCTGTCGGACCTCTGGCCGCCCAAACTGCGGAAGCGGCGGTCCAAGGGCTTGTTCGACGCTCCGTGGTTGGAAGCGCTGCGGCCCATCGCCCGCCACCTCTGCAAGGCGCCGCAATTGGAGGTAGTGGAACGAGGATTTGTGGACTGTACCAGTGTCCTCTCGCGCCTGGAGCGCTTTTCGGCCGGGCTCGACTGTAACGAGCCTCAATTGCGGCAGATCATCCTGCTCGAATTGTGGCTACGCAATCACGGGCAGAGCCAACCGTCTGCGGCCCAGTTCCAGGCGGCATAAACAAGCGATTTGTCGGATCAAACTAGAAAGGAGGTGAATAGAATGCAGAAACAATACGAGAGTCCCGAACTGACGCTGATCGGCGAGGCGGATGAAGTGGTTCTGGGCGTAGGTGGCAGCTTCAATGACTTCAACAGCATTACTGCGCCGGATTTCGAATTCGAGCAGGACTAATCCGTTGCGTCATCAACAGGACCGTGGGGTAGGCTTCAGCCTGCGCGCCGATTTCAATCGACGCAAGGGGCGGGTCGAATCCGATCGGCCAAAAAGCCGCCCCACGAGCTGTATCGGTACGAGATAATGGTGCGTACGTGGAGAGAGCGCGCAAACAGCACAGGCCAGAGGCCTGCTTTACAAAGAGAAGCTCCATTATTGCGCTTGGTATCCTCCTGGTGTGCTGCCCTTGCGCCTCCGCCTTAAACCCGTCTCTCGACGTCAATCAATATGCGCACAGCGCGTGGACAGTCCGCGAAGGTTTTTTCAAAGGCATCATTTTCTCCATCGCTCAGACGCCGAACGGCTATCTCTGGCTTGGCACCGAATTCGGCCTGGTTCGCTTCGATGGGGTCCGAACGGTTCCATGGCAACCGCCACCGGGTGAGAATCTCCCTGACAGCTCTATTCAAAGCCTGCTCGCCGCGCGCGATGGACGTCTTTGGATTGGCACTCGTGAGGGGCTTGCAAGTTTGAAGGACGGCAAGCTGACTCACTACCCGGAGCTTACGGGACAGAACGTTGGCGTGCTCTTTGAGGATAGTGAAGGAACAGTATGGGCCGGCGGCTCTGGGACTCCCACCGGCAGACTCTGCGCGATTCAAGGTGGCGGCGTTCATTGCGACGGAGAGGAAGGCGGTTTCGGCAGGGCGGTTACCAGTTTATACGAGGATACGCGGGGTAATGTCTGGGCAGGAGCGGAGATCGGGCTCTGGCGATGGAAGCCTCGCCCTCCGAGACTCTATCCGGCGCCGCATCCGGTTCAATCTCTCATAGAGGGCGAAAACGGCGCACCCCTGATCGCCACGCAAAGCGCCATCGGACAGTTTGTCGATGGGAAGGCCGAGGTGTATCAATCTTCAGACGTTGGACGGCAGTTCAAGCCCACGAGGCTGCTCCGCGATCGTAATGGCAGTCTGTGGATCGGAACTCAGGACCGGGGCCTCCTGCACGTGCACCAGGGGCGGGCGGATCTGTTTTCGCAGTCCGACGGTCTCTCAGGCAAATTCATCCAAAGTCTTTTCGAGGATCGTGAAGGCAATATTTGGGTCGCCACCCTTGGTGGCCTCGACCGCTTTCGCGACTTCGCCGTCGCTACGATTTCTGCCAGGCAAGGCTTGTCCAGTGCCAACGTTTTTTCGGTTCTGGCGGCCAGGGACGGCAGCATCTGGTTTGGCACTCTTGATGGTTTGAACCGATGGAAGGACGGTCAAGTCACGATATATCGGAAACGCGACGGATTGCCGGATGATGATGTGCAATCCCTCTTCCAGGATGATTTAGGGCGAATTTGGATCTCCACGCCTCATGGAGACGCCTGGCTCGAGAATGGCCGGTTCGTTCCCATAAGCGCCGCGCCCTTAGGAGGCGTGCAAACCATCGCCGAGGACAGTGCCAGGAATATTTGGCTCAGCCACATTACTCTCGGTCTTTCCCTTTTGTTGGGGGGACGTCTGGTCGATCCAATCCCCTGGGCCAGGCTGGGTCGTAAGGATTTCGCTCTTACTCTAGTCCCCGATCTTTTGCGTGGTGGTCTGTGGCTTGGATTTTCTCAGGGTGGCGTAGCGTACTTCAAAGACGGTGAGCTCCGAGCATCGTACGGAGGCGCGGAAGGATTGGGCAAGGGTCGTGTCACAAGTCTTCAACTCGATCGGGACGGGACACTCTGGGCAGCGACCCAGGGTGGGCTAAGCCGTGTGAAAAGCGGTCTGGTTGCCACGCTTACTAGCAGGAACGGATTGCCCTGCGATACCACTCATTGGGTGATGGAGGACGACAACCAGGCTTTCTGGCTGTACATGGCCTGCGGCTTGGTGCGCATTGCCCGTCCCGAGTTGGATGCCTGGATCGCCGATCCGAAAAGGACGATCCAGGCCAAGATCTTCGACAGTTCGGATGGAGTGACGAGCCATGCGATCTCAAGCGCTGAAACCCCGCGTGTCGCCAAATCCGCTGATGGCAGAATATGGTTCCTGGCCTTTGAAGGCGTCAGCGTTATCGATCCGCGTCACATCCCGATGAACAAACTCCCGCCGCCGGTGCACATCGAGCAAATCACCGCCGATCGCAAAACTCGTTGGCAAAACTTGTCGGGCGCGGCGGCGTCGAACCTGCGACTACCGGCGCTTAGTCGCGACCTGCAGATCGACTACACGGCTCTCAGCCTCGTCGCGCCGGAGAAGATCCGTTTTCGCATCAAGTTGGAAGGCCATGATCCCGACTGGAAGGACGCCGGCAATGAACGGAAGGCGTTCTATAACGATCTTCCTCCACGCCAGTACCGCTTCCGCGTCATCGCCTCCAACAACAGCGACGTGTGGAACGAAACCGGCGACACGCTGGAGTTCTCCATCGACCCGGCCTGGTATCAGACCTCGTGGTTCTACGCGTCGTGCGTGGCCGCCTTTCTGGCAATGCTGTGGGGGCTGTACCGGCTCCGCCTGTATCAGATCCGGCGCGAGTTCAACGCGCAGTTGGACGGGCGCGTGGACGAGCGGCTGCGCGTCGCGCGGGAGTTGCACGACACTATGCTGCAGAGCTTTCAGGCTGCGCTGATCCAGATGCAGGCCGCTCGCAACATCTTCACCCGGCGTCCCGAAAAAACCGAGGAAAGCCTCGACAAAGCCATCAACACGGCCGCGGGAGCGATCGCGGAGGGGCGCAGCGCAATCCAGGACCTGCGCCTCCATGCGGCCGGCGGGGGCGATCTCGTGCAACTCATCACGACGGCCGGGCAGGAACTGGCGCGCTCCGAGGAGGCGTCGGGGAATCCGCCGGTGCTCGGCGTGACGGTGGAAGGAGCGCGGCGGGATGTGGCGCCGCTGATCCAGGACGAGGTCTACCGGATCGCGCGGGAATTGCTCCGCAACGCCTTCCACCACGCCCAGGCCGGCCGGATCGAGGTGGAGATCCGTTACGACAGCCGCCAGTTCCGCTTGCACGTCCGCGACGACGGAAAAGGGATCGACTCCGAAGTCCTCAAGGCCGGTGGGCGTGCCGGACATTATGGGCTCCCAGGGATGCGGGAGCGCGCCAATCGATTTGGCGGCAAACTGGACTTCTGGAGCGAAGCGGGGGCGGGCACCGAAGCCGTGCTGACCGTGCCGGGCGCGGTGGCTTACGGCGGTTCCAATGGCGGCCGCTTTGCGTTCCTGCGGAGAAAGCTGTGGATCCATGAGCGCTGAAACCAAGACGATCCGAATCCTCGCCGCCGACGACCACGCGCTTTTGCGCCAGGGCATCGCGTCGTTGATCGATATCGAACCGGACATGGAGTTGGTGGCGGAGGCCGCCACCGGACGCGAGGCCATCGAGCAGTTCCGGCGTCACCAGCCGGACATCACCCTCATGGATCTGCAGATGCCGGATATGAGCGGCATGGAGGCGATCATCGCCATCCGCGGGGAATTCCCGAATGCCCGGATCATCGTTTTTACTACGTACCTCGGCGACGTCCAGGTGATGCGCGCGCTCAAAGCGGGCGCGCGCGGCTACCTGCTGAAGGGGAACGTACATACGGATCTGCTGCAGACAATCCGCGATGTGCACGCCGGACGCAAACGGATTCCGCCCGAGGTCGCCGCCGAGCTGGCCATGCATACCGCCGAGGATCAGTTGACCGAGCGCGAACTGGAGATTCTCAAGCTGATCGCTCAGGGGAACGCGAATAAGGAGATCGCCGCCCAGCTTGCGATTCGAGAGGATACCGTGAAAAGCCACGTCGGCAACATTCTCGAGAAACTGGACGCGAACGACCGCACGCACGCCGTCACCATTGGACTCAAGCGGGGAATCATCGAGCTGTAAATCCCCCAAAAGTGGAGTAGGGCCTCCACACTTTCTAATGTTTCGAAATCGTTTCGACTCCCGTAAGCTGAAAACGGGATACATGTGCAACGGCTGTTCTCCACATTCGCGGAGGGTCCGCCAGGCGTCGGGCTTTTGATCCAGCGATTGCTGGTCGGCGGTGCTCTGGTGTACAGCGCGATCGCGAAGCCCGGTGGGACGGCTGTGGCCCCGGAAGTGATCGGAGCGCTGGCCGGCGTTCTGCTCATTGCCGGTTTGTGGACGCCCGTCGCCGGCGTTGTTGCCGGGTGCGTCGAAGCCTGGATCGCCTTCTCGTTGCGGGCCCATATCTGGAATTGCGCCATATTGGCGGGGTTCGCCGTGACCCTGGCGCTGATCGGACCCGGCGCGTGGTCCATTGACGCCCGGCTTTTCGGCAGGAAGCATTACGCCCCTCCGCCACTGTAGTGCCGCGTCGCCGCGCTCTCCCCTGAAAGTGGTATTGGCGAGTTGAACCATCCGACCACTTCCGTCCCCAACCAAATAGGGTTTTCGGCGGGGAGAAGAAGCGGCAGAATGAGTCATCGAGGTAAAACGAGATGGCAACCGCAGCAGTGATCGACTTCGGGTCTTATTCGAGCCCCTTTCGTGGCGAGCCGGTCCAGTCAGAGTTGGTATCGCGGAACGAACCGGGCGAGTTCATGGCGTCTGGGTCCGACCGGTGTTCGGACGAATTCGGGGGAATCGTCGGGTCAAGCGCCGCGCTGCGCGCCGTCCTGGATCAAGTTCGCCTGGTCGCGGCCACCGATGCCACGGTGCTCATTGGAGGCGAGACCGGTACCGGCAAGGAACTCATCGCGCGCGCCATCCACATGAACAGCGGCCGGCGCAAGCGCCCCTTCGTGAAGGTGAACTGCGCGTCCATCCCGGCGGAGCTGCTCGAAAGCGAGCTTTTCGGCCATGAAAAAGGATCGTTCACGGGAGCGATCGCGCAGCGCGTTGGCCGCTTCGAGGCGGCGCACGGCGGCACGCTATTCCTCGATGAGATCGGCGAATTGCCCCTGCACCTGCAATCCAAGTTGCTGCGCGCCGTTCAGGAGCAGGAGTTTGAGCGCGTGGGCGGCAACCGGACGATCCAAGTGGACGTGCGGATTGTCGCCGCCACCAATCGGGACCTCAAGGCTATGGTCGAGGAAAACAGGTTCCGGGCGGACCTGTACTACCGCCTGGCCGTCTTCCCCGTGAATGTTCCTCCCTTGCGGGAACGGCGCGAGGACATCCCGTTGCTCGCCCGCTACTTCGTCCAGAAGCACGCGGGGCGCATGGACCGAAACATCGAACGCATTCCGACGTATGCGTTGGATGCACTCACCAATTACGACTGGCCGGGCAATATTCGGGAACTGCAGAATGTCATCGAGCGGTCCGTGGTTCTGAGCAATGGGCCTGAGCTCCACGTTGTCTTGCCGGAATTCGATGAGAGGTCCGCCCCTGTGGCGCCGCACGTCCGGACTTCGCATGTGACCGACATTTCCGAGCGGGCGCGCATTCTGCAGGTTTTGAAGGAGACGAAGGGAATGGTTGGGGGACCGAACGGAGCGGCCGCCCGACTCGGCCTGAAGCGGACGACCCTGCAATCACGCATACGGAAATACAATATCGCTCGCCAGTTCTGCTGAACGGACCCGGGAATCCGATTTCAGCACGTTGCAATCGAACACGTTTCGAGGGGAGGGGAAATGAAAAAGTTTTGGATCAGCCTTGCGGCTGTAGTAATCGTTTCGTTTTTGGTATTAGGTTGGATCGGCACCCGGATTAATGAGGAGAGGCCGCCGATTCCCGCTCGTATCGTCGATACAGGCGGTACGGTTGTCGTTGCCGATGGCGACATTGGCCACGGCCAGAACGTCTGGCAGGCTCTCGGCGGTATGGAAGTAGGCTCGATTTGGGGCCACGGGAGCTACGTAGCGCCCGATTGAACGGCCGATTGGCTGCATCGCGAATCTTCTTTCGTTCTCGACGAGTGGGCGAACGCAGAGTTTTCCAAACCTTACGGACAGCTCGATGCCGAAAGTCAGGGCAAGCTGCGCGGGCGTCTGGAACAGATGTACAGGCATAACGGGTACGATGCCGCGACGAACACAATCACGATAGAACCGGTGCGCGTCCGGGCTTTCGAATCGTGCCTGGCGCACTTCTCCGATGTCTTCATGAATGGGAATAGCGCCTATGCCATCCCTCCTGGCAGCGTCTCGACTCCGGAGCGCATGCGGCAGTTCGCAGGGTTCATCTTCTGGACGGCCTGGTCAGCCGCCGCTGAACGGCCGGGCCAGACCGTCTCCTATACGAATAACTGGCCGTATGAGCCGCAGGTTGGCAATCCGCCCACCGGCGACAGCGTGCTCTGGACGGGCGTCAGCATCATCATGCTGCTCGCCGGTATTTGCGCCATGGTGTGGTGGTATGCGTCGCAAAAGGCCGCCGAGCCCGAAGGACCAATTCCGCACACCGATCCCCTGGGCACTTGGGCTGCAACCCCATCGCAGCGAGCCACCCTGAAATACTTCTTCGTCATTTCCGGGCTCATCCTGGCGCAGATTCTGCTCGGCATGGTGACGGCGCATTATGGTGTTGAGGGCGACGGATTCTACGGAATCAAGATCTCGCACATCCTTCCGTACTCCGTCACCCGCACCTGGCACGTGCAGATAGGCCTCTTTTGGATCGCCACCGCCTGGCTAGCAGCCGGGCTGTTCATTGGACCCCTGATCAGCGGCAAGGAACCGAAGTTTCAGGCCCTCGGTGTGCACGTTCTGTTCGCCGCCCTGCTCGCAATCGTGGTGGGTTCGCTAGCGGGAGAATGGATGAGCATCCAGCATAAACTCTCTGACGCAAACGCGTTCTTGCGGGGGCACCAGGGCTACGAATACGTCGACCTGGGGAGGGCATGGCAGATCCTGTTATTCGTCGGGCTGCTGATCTGGCTATTCCTGGTGGTCCGGGCTGTCCGCCCGGCTCTGAAGGTCGCGCGTGAGCATCGCAGTTTGCTCTCCCTCTTCCTACTCGCCGCCGGAGCAATCGCCCTGTTTTACGGCGCCGGCCTGACCTGGGGCCAGCACACGCATCTTTCTATCGTGGAATATTGGCGCTGGTGGGTTGTGCACCTGTGGGTCGAAGGCTTCTTTGAAGTGTTTGCGACTACCGTGATCGCATTTTTCTTCACCCGCCTGGGGCTGATCCGCCCGGCGTTTGCGGCCAGGTCGGCGCTGCTTTCGACCACCATTTTCCTCTCCGGAGGGATCATCGGCACGTGCCATCACCTGTACTTCTCGGGCACGCCGGCGGTCGCGCTGGCGTTCGGCTCCGTATTCAGCGCGCTGGAGGTGGTCCCGCTGACGATGGTGGCGTACTCCGCAATCGACGACCTGCGCAACGCGCGGTTCGCGCCGTGGGTGCAACGCTATCGATGGCCCATATACTACTTCGTTGCAGTCGCTTTCTGGAACATGGTAGGAGCCGGGCTGTTCGGATTCATGATCAATCCGCCGATCGCGCTCTATTATATGCAAGGCCTCAACACGACACCGCTCCACGGGCACGCCGCGATGTTCGGTGTTTACGGAATGCTCGGAATCGGGCTCATGCTGGTATGTCTGCGAGCCATGGACACACGCGCGGAGTGGAAAGAAAGCTGGCTAAAGTTCTCGTTCTGGGGTATCAACTCCGGGTTGCTCATCATGTGCGTGGGCAGTCTGCTGCCGGTCGGACTGGCTCAGACCCGGGCTTCCGTGGAGAAGGGATACTGGTACGCCCGGAGCACGGAATTCCTGGGTCTGCCGTTCATGCAGACTCTTCGCTGGATGCGGGTTCCTGGCGACACGATCTTCGCCATTGCCGCGCTGGTGCTGGTGGCCTTCGTATTCATTGGCCGGCGAACCGCAGTCTCAGAGGCAAAGGAGCCTACCGATGCAATCCGCGTTCCGGCGGGCGACTGATCAAGGTGAGATTCCGGCAGGGCTTACCGTAGGATGTACGAAGTCTCTCTAGCCCAGGTAACGCCGCGGCACTGCCCCCGGCGGCAACCGGAAACGCTGGGCACGGGCTACCTGTAAGCGGCGGTACGAGTCAGCGACATTGACGCAGATCTGGTTAACGGACAAGATCGTTCTCCGACGGATGCTGCTTGCTCGCGACTAGCATCATTCGGCCACTGTGGATGAAAGGTTGCCGTTATGAGGGAAGCTGACCTGGGACAAAGGAGTCAAACACGGCAATGCCTTACCGACTGGCAGTCTTCCCAGTGAATGTTCCTCCGTTGCACGAGCGGCGCCAGGACCTCCCTTGCTCGCCCGCTACTTCGTCCAGAAACACGCGCGGCGCATGGACCGGAACATCCAAAGCATTCCGGCGTATGCGCTGGATGCACTCACCAATTACGACTGGCCGGGCAACAACCGCAGAATGTCATCGAGCGCTCAGTGGTTCTCAGCGACGGGCTTGAACTCCGCGTCGCGTTTCCGAAGAACACTGGCAAGTCCCACCCATCGTCGTGCATGGCCCGGCTTCGAATGTGCAGAAAGTTACTGCGAAGCTGCCTTCTCCCGAACGAGCGGCCGTAGCGGCTCGGGGACATGCCGGTAGTCGTCCGAACTAACGACTGCCGGAGAGAGCGGCGAGGGACCACTGGCTTCCAGCAGAGCGGCGCCTTCCGGGCCCAAGAGCATTTGGAGGAATTTGACCGCAGCAGCGGGGTTCGGGGCATTTTTCAGAATCGTGATTCCCCAAGCTACCCTGGCGGCCGGGATAGTCACACTACGGGCGGCACCGGGGCTGCCGAGTCCCGGCAGGACAATCGCCGCGTGCTGCCGGTACCAGGCGTCCATTGCCGGGTCCGACATGCCGATTTCAGGCGGAAGGTTTACGTACCGGATATCCGCATTTTCAGCCGCCAACGCTCGCGCGTTGTGCTCGTAGATGAACTGAAAGTCAATTTGCTTGCCGAGAGTGGCGCCGGCGCGAACCGGCCCGGGAATCGTCACGTGCTGCAGCAGATTGTTGTGGAGCACCGGCCTTTTGTAATAATCCGCCGCTAACTGGAAGATTAAGTCGAGCCGGTACGCGCCCGGATCGAGATAAGGGTGACCCCCTCCGATGACAACGCCAGGCATGGTCAGGATTTCGTACCAGTTCTCGGCGGCATTGGGAACGGACGCGGGCGGATGGAACGGCGGGTTGTCAGGCGCGGCGATCGGGGGGAGCTTCTTCTCGGTGAGGCTGGTTGCGGAATATACCAGAACCATCTTGCCCTGGGCGAACACGATGTTGAAGTCGGCATATCCGGCGGGCTTCAAAAACAGATCGATATCCAGGTAATCCGCGGGGGCATAGAGATCGCATGGCTTGCCTCCAGCGGTGATCTGCCGTCCCGCGTCCACACTGCCCATGGGGTTGTCCCTTACTTGGATTCCCGTCTCGCAAGTGAATTTCGCCACGAGCGGGTTGAAGGCGCGGGTCAGGCTGCCGGCCCGATAGATGATGAGTTGCTGGTTATTCATGGGGACGCATCCGTTAGTTTGACTCAGGGCACACGTTCCCAACGCAAAAAACAAAAGAGTGTATCGAACTCTACCCTTCCAGGTGTGTGGCATACTCCCTCCGGTTTAGAAATCCATTCCCATGGAGGCTGTAACGAGGCGCGGTTCCCCCAAGTGGCCCAAATAGCTCCCGGTGCTCTGGCCGGTAATGCTGCCCGGACCCAACGTGGACCAGTAGTGCACATTGCTCACGTTGTTTGCCGTCACGCGCCAGGTGGTCGATTTGCCCATGACTTTGGTAGTGTAACGGACGCCGATGTCGAAGGTATTGTATTGGGGCGTGTATTCGCTGTTGATGTCGTCGATCGGGCGGCGCCCTACGTGCTGCCAATCGAAATTGAGAAAGGCTCGGGTCAGCACCGGAAGGTGATACTCCGCAAGGATATTGGACTTGTAGTCGGGTATGCCCACGAAGATCTTGTTATTGGTGGCGGCGATACCCGTGTCCGTGAGCTTCGGATCCAGCACGGTCAAGCCGCCGGTAATCATGAGACTTTCAAAGATCCGGCCGGAGAGCATGGTTTCGATGCCATAGTTGACCTGGTTACCGGTGATCTCATAGGCCTCGCAATTCGCCGTCCCGGACTGAGCTCCGCAGACTGGATTGACGATGCCGGCGACATAGTTCGCAAACGGCCGCTCGATGCGGAACAAAGCCGTCGAGAAGTTGATCCGGCGCAACCTGAGCTTGTAGCCCATCTCACCCTCCTTGCTGCGGTAGGGCGGCAGCGCCTGGCTGGCATTGACGATGACGGTGCTTCCGCTGTTGGCCGCCGCCACATCCGGCGCCTGAATGCTGTCGGCAAAAGTCCCGTAAATGGTCATGTCTTCGCGGGGTTTGAAGATTATGCTGGCCGACGGGCTAACGCCCTGGTTGTCATAGCCGCCAGGGATCCAGGTTCGGTCATAATGCGTGGCCGCCGTATCGGTGTAGCTATCGGTCCAGGTCCAGTCCTGGCTGGCCGCAACCCTCAGCAACCAGTGCCGAGTAAGTGTAATGGTGTCGCCGAAACTGAATCCCTGTTGGCGAATGACGCTGGATCCATAGATGCCGGTCGAGGGGCTGGTTTTGGCGTAGGAGAAAATGCCGGTCACGGGCACCACATCGGTCAGCGGATCAGAGATGTTGGCCTCGCAGATTCCTTGCGGGGTGTTCGAGGTGCAAAGGGCCGTCTTGGCGGGGCTGGTGACCGGCGAATAGGACATAAACCGGTAACCGGTGCTTCCGATCGTGATCTCGTGGCGGATACTTCCGGTAAAGAAGGTGCCGGTCAGGTATGCCAGATCGCTGTCGACGTGGAAACGCGGGGCCAACGACGAGAAGGCGTTGGCGAAGTACGTTTTATAGTCTCCGTTGTTGTCGACGAACTGGTTGACCGCCGTGTTGATGTTGCGATTGGAACGCTGGTCCAGCCCTCCCACTACCAGGTGCCAGTGCGAATTGAAATCGTGCTTCACGCGCAACTCGGCGATCTTCGAGGTAAGATCCACGCCCGAGAAGGATTGCCCGTAGCCTGGCAGCGTCGGATCGGGCGCATTCTCCGGCAACAGGATACTCTTGGAACCGGGTGTGGTCAGCGGTGTAGTGGTCGGCGCATAGGAGAACCAGCCGGGATAACCGTGCTGGAACAAGTTGTAGTAACTGTAATTGCCTTCGATTACGGTACTGGGGGTTAGACGGATATCACCCGCACCCGAGGCCAACTGACGCCGGAGTTCGCTGTCTCTGACGTAGCCGCGGCCATCGGCCAATAGCATGTTGGTACGGTAGCCGAACATTTTCCGCTTACCCACACGTCCGGCCAAGTCAGTATGAAAGGTGCCGACGGCTTTACCCTCGTAATCCAACTCGATTTCGCGCAAAGGTTCTTCGGTAGGGCGCTTGGTCACGAAGTTGAACATGCCCGATGGGTTGGCGGGACCGTACAGGGGACCTCCCAGGCCATTGACGACCTCAATCTCCTCGTATTCCTCCAGAGCGGAGGGTGTGGTGACCGCGATTCCCATCCCATCTTTGCGGTCGTTCTGCATGTTGCTTCCCTGCATGCCGCGCGTCTCAGGGCGCAGAACCTCGGGTCCCTGCATTTCCTGGAACGACACCAGGGGCAGGTACTTGGCGGCTTCTTTGAAGTTCCTGGACTGCGTGTCATCGATCAGTTGGCGAGAAATCACGTTCACCGAGTAGGGGAGATCGAGGATCGGCGTGGTTCCGAGCGGCGAGACCGGATTCACGGTATCTACGCGATAGGCGTTTTCGACGTTGGCGGACACGGTTACGCTCTCGGAGTTTTCCGCCAGCGACAAAGTGCAATCGAAGGTTGCGGGCTGCCCCGCGCCCACTTCCAGGGCGGGGCTGACGATGTGTTTGAAACCCTTCGCCTCGACTTCAACAACATACGATCCGGGCTGGATCGATGGGAATGCGTACGTGCCGTCACCATTGGAAACGGCGGAAGCCGTGGCTCTCCCCTGCGAATCCTTGAGTACGACGTTCGCACCGGCCACGACCGCTCCTGCCGGGTCCTTAACAGTTCCGGTGATTTGACCGGTTTGCGTCACGACCTGGGCGACGGCGGCCAGGCATGACAATAGCAGTGCGACAGCAAGTACCAGGGTGGTTCCACGGCGATGGCGGCTTCGGAACATGAGCAGCGCGGCGGCAGAATTGGGGGTCCCGGGCAATGTAAGCCTCCTTGGTCCGAAAGATGTAAGAGCAGTGCGGTTTCGACGTAAATTCCGGTCTCGGCTTTCCCGGTGCTGAACATTGAAACGGCGACACCTCTCAGGCAATCGGATTTCCTTCCGAGGAACGTGTCAATTCGATTTTTGAGCCATTGTACTTCCAGGCAATCTCAGGTGTCTAGCCTTGTTCAAGGGCGCCGAAGTGACGACGAGGCTCGTCACGTGCCGAAGTCGCACTCGTCGCGTGCCGAAGTCACAAGGGTTCCCGAGCCCGACGATCAGCGCTACTATACTCTTGTTGCGATGAGGGCTACGCCATTATTTTCGCTGATAGCCTGCGCTCTGATGCTGAGCGCCGCGGACGCCCGCCTGAAGTTGTCGACCACCACTTCGACACAGGACGCCGGAATTCTCGACGTCTTATTGCCGCCATTCGAGAAGAAGTGTCATTGCCAGGTGAACGTCATCGCAGTGGGCACCGGCAAGGCACTGAAGCTGGGAGAATCCGGCGATGTCGACGTGGTACTGGTCCACGCGCGGCCGCTGGAGGACCAGTTCGTCGCTGCCGGCTTCGGCGTAAGCCGCCGCGATGTCATGTATAACGATTTTGTCATCATCGGACCGCCCGACGACCCAGCCCAAATCCGCGTCGTCAAGACGGCGGCCGATGCGTTGAAACGAATCGCGGCCGCGCAGGTTCCGTTTATTTCCCGCGGCGACGAATCCGGCACGTATCAAAAGGAGATGGAACTCTGGCGACGCGCCGGGCTGGAACCTCAGGGCAGGTGGTACCGATCCGTGGGGCAAGGCATGGGCGAGACCATTATCATGGCCACGGAAGTGCGCGGTTACACCATCAGCGATCGCGGCACCTATACCAAGTTTAAGCAGGACAAGACCGACCTGAAGATTTTGTTCGAACACGATGCGGGCCTTTTCAATCCGTACGGCGTGATTGCCGTCAACCCCAAGAAGTTCCCCTGGGTCCGATACGACCTGGCGATGCAGTTTGTCGACTTTCTTACCAGTAGCGAGGGTCAGGCACTGATCGCAAGGTACCGTGTTGGGGGCGAAGCCGTGTTCTTCGTTTACGGCAGGAATTAGCGGATGGGTTTCATCGCTGAGTCCCTGTGGAAAGCCGTGCTCCTGATCATTTCCGGTTCGCCGGACGTTCTTTCCGCCGTCTGGACTTCTCTTGTCATTTCCGCCAACTCCATTCTGCTCGCGTCACTGCTGGGAATACCGGCGGGGATGTGCATCGGAGTTGGGGAATTCCCTTTGAAGCGGATACTGCTCACTTTACTGAACAGCCTCATGGCGATGCCCACGGTAGTGATTGGGCTGCTGGTCTATTCGGTTATCAGCCGGCGGGGAGTTTTGGGAAGCTGGAACCTGCTTTTCACCCCTACCGGCATGATCTTGGGGCTTACGTTGCTGGCGCTTCCGATCGTAGCGAACTATAGCTTGAGCGCCGTGAAAGGGGCCGACCCGCGGATCGTACCCACGGCTCTTACGTTGGGGGCGACGCGGTTCCAGAGCCTGCTCCAGCTCACTCGTGAAGTTCGTTTCGGCATATTGGCGGCGATTATTGCCGGCTTCGGACGAGTGATCTCGGAAGTGGGGGCAGCCATGATGCTCGGTGGAAACATCCGCGGCTACACGCGAACCATGACGACGGCGATCGCTCTCGAGACCGAGAAGGGAGAATTTGCTTATGGGCTTGCGCTCGGGATTATTCTCATGGGAGTGGCGTTGGGCATCAATGCACTCCTGACCTTTGTGCAAGAGAAGCGGCGCTCATGACACCCGCTATTTACGAACTCACCGCCGTCCAAATGCGCTTCGGGTCGCGCGTTGCGTTGGATATCGATACTCTGACGATCCGGGCCGGCTGCCTGCACGTTCTGACAGGGCCGAACGGGTCCGGCAAGAGCACGCTTCTGGCCGTCCTGGCCTTTTTGAGAAAGCCCGACCGTGGGCGCGTTATGTTTTGCGGGTCGTCCGTGAACTGGAGCGGAAAAGAACTGGGCCGGTTGCGGAAAAAAGTGACCCTTCTGCATCAGGAGTCTTACCTGTTTTCCGACACCGTGATGGCGAACGTAGGTTTTGGGCTCAGGATGAGAGGCGTAGACCAGGAGGAAGCGCGCCGTTCCGTGAAGGACTTTCTTGGACTGGTAGGAATGGCGGGATTCGAGGAGCGGGACGCCACAGCCTTGTCTGGAGGCGAAGCCCGGCGGGTGGCGCTGGCCAGAGCGCTGGCATGCCGGCCCGAAGTGCTGCTATTGGACGAGCCGTTGACCCACGTCGATCAGGAGACCAGCACGATCGTCGAAAACCTGATTGCCTCCCGGTCGCGGGCTGGAACGACGATCGTGATGGCAAGTCACGATGAGCACATTGAAGAGAGGCTACCGAGTTCCATGATTCGGCTGAACCAGGGACGCATCGACCGGCAAGAGTAATCAGAGCGAAATCAGCTCTTGTCGATCATTACTTCCGTCGATTTGATGACGACCCGAACGGAGTCGCCCTTCTTTAGGCCGAGTTCCTCGGCGCTGGCGCGAGTGATCACGCTTTCGACGGTATTCTCCCCGACCTTGACGACGATCCGGGCCATGACGGTCCCCAGCTGAACTTCTTCAATAACTCCAGGCAGACGATTTCGAGCGGATAACGGCATTGGCATTCACCTCATATGGCGGTGCGATTGTCCCGCATCGCCTCCGTTTGTTGATGTTCCAGAACCGAGTAATGACGGAACCGGCGCGGCATGTGCGAACTGGCCGAAGCCACCACCAGAACAATTAGAAGTATACCTACGCGATAATCCCACAGCAACCGGATCAAACACAGCAATACCAGCTTTGCCGCGATCACGAGCGACCGGACCTCGAATACGCTGCGCCAGTTCGGGTAGACCTCGGCGATTCCCAGCGCTGCGCCGGTCAGGATAGCCAAATAGAGCAAGGGCAAAAGCCTCCCGGCGGCAATTCCGAAAAAATGTCCGCCCAGTAGCATTCCTGTAACACCGATATGGGCCGAGCGAAGCGCGATGTTGCAAGCGCGCAACGCAGACAGAGCGGAAGCCATTCAGATCACCAGGTTGCCCGTTTCTTCCACTTCGTAGCCACCCATGGCGCACACCTGCCGGCGGAAGTCGGCAGACCGAATCTGATCCAACAGCGCACGCACGTTCTCGTCACCGATCAGTTCAGTAGGGATTACGAAGTCGTAACGCTCACGTGTCACGGGGATGAACTCCAGGTCGAGCGCCCGCGCCGCCGCCATGATTCCCAGCCCGGCGTCCGCACGCCCGGATGCCACCGCCATGGCGATATTCATGTGCGTGTACTCTTCCGAGGCGTATCCGTTGATCGCGTCCGGGGCGACCTGCTCTTTGGATAGCTCGTAATCGAGCAGCACGCGGGTTCCGGAGCCGGCCTGCCGGTTGATAAACCGAATGCCGGGCCGCGCCAGGTCCCCAACGAACTGAATGCCTTTCGGATTCCCTTTACAGACCATCAGTCCCTGCCACCGGTGTACGACGGTGACCACGGTAACCGGCCTGTTCTTCACGAACCGCGCGATATACCGCCCGTTGTACTCGCCGGTCTCGGGATCCAGCAGATGGCACCCGGCGAAGTGGGCGATACCCTTATCAACTGCAAGCAGTCCGCCCATGCTGCCTACATTTGTGGAGGAGATCGTAAATTTCCCGCCCGACCTCTCCTGAATGAAGCTGCGGAGAATGTCTACCGTCAGGTCGTGGGAGCCGATGCCGATGAGCCGCTGATCAATGGAGTCGGGTGAAACCAGCAGATTGATTCGATGCACCTCGCCTTCGGAGCATCCGCTTGTTTCAGAGGGAATCCGCAGAATGCCGCCGGCCCGAACCACGGACATTAGCGCTCCGGCTCCGCCACCGACAGGAACGGCCACAACCCGTTCCCCAACCTTCCCCACAATCACGCGGAGATGCTCCTCCACTCCGGGTCGGGAAGGAAGTTTGCGGCCAAGCACCGCAGCAACGGTTTCCTGCTCCGGCGCCCGCAGCCTTTGCAACTGATACAACATCGGCCGCACGAATTCGCGGAACGCGACCATCGCAGAGATCGGAAATCCAGGAACTCCAACCACCGGAGTTCCGCCAATTGCGGCGAGCAGCGTCGGTTTTCCAGGCATCACCGAGACGCCATGGACCAACAACTCGCCTCCCTCCGAGAGCACCGTCGGGGCATGGTCCCGCGATCCGGCGGACGAACCGGCGATCAGCAGCAGCAGGTCGTAACCCGCGGCGACTCCCGACCGCACCGCTTCCAGAATGCGACCGGGGTGGTCCGCGACAATGTCGTGGATGACCGCATCGCCTCCGCATTCCGCGGCCAAAGACGCCAGCATCTGTCCATTGACCTCCAGGATTGCTCCCGGAAGGATCGGGTCCGGCGCGTCTTCCGGCCGGATGATCTCGTTACCGGTCGGAATGATCAGCACGCGCGGCCGGCGTACAACCTCGATTTCCAGCACCCCGGCCGCGAGCAATGCTGCCTGATCGATGGGCCCGATCCTTTGAAGCGCAGGAAGCAGGATCTCACCACGGACGATGTCTTCGCCCGCTTTGCGCACGTTCTGCCAAGGATAGACGGCCTCGCGAATTTCAAAGTGCTCGCCTGCATCCGTGATCTTCTCGACCATTACCACGGCGTCCGCGCCTGCGGGCAACGGATCCCCCGTGTTCACCGCGATCGCCGCTGTCCCAGCCGCGAGCGGCACCGGGCTCTCGGGAAGTGCGCCAAAAGTGGCCGACGCCTTTACAGCGACGCCGTCCACGGCCGAACCGTGATATGCGGGCACGGAGCGCGCTGCCGCCACTGCGTGCGCGGAGTGCCGCCCCAACGCCTGCCGTGTGGGTACCACCTCGGTGCGTAGCGCCCGTTCGGCGAAGCGGGACAGGAAGATCTGGCGCGCTTCCGCCACCGATTTCAAAGTGCGATAAGTCCGTTGCTCTCTCTTCATGCGCCCGCCCTATATGAGAACCACTTCTACCGTTTGACCGGCGCTCAGCCCCTCGGTTTGCGGCGGCACAACCAGCAATCCATCAGCCCGCGCCATGGTGGATAACATGGACGATTTTCCGAAAACCGGATGGACTTCGCACTCGCCGTCGGCTTTGCGCACCAGTCGGACTCGCACGTATTCTTCAAGGCCGATGGTAGAGTGCATCGATGTCGCCAGCCGGCCCGCCACGTGCTGGCCCAGCGGCCCTCTTTCGAGCGGCGCCCCCTGAAGGTAGTGCAGCAACGGCGCCAGGAACACCTGGGCGACAATTAGTGCTGAGACGGGATGGCCGGGCAGATCGACGATCGCCTTACCGTTGCACCGGGCGAACAGAGCGGGCTTGCCGGGCCGAATCGCGATGCCGTGAGCGAGAATTTCGATATTCGGCAGGCGCGAGAGGACATTCACCACCAGGTCCCGCATCCCCACGGAACTGCCGCCCGAGAGAACCACGACATCGTACTCGTTCAGCGCACTCTCGATCGTATGGCGGAGAGCCGATTCATCGTCGGGCACGATCGGCAAACGGGTCGCCTCCGCTCCGCATGCCCGCACCAGTGCGGCGACCGAGTGTCCGTTGGCATCGCGAATCTGGCCGGGACCGGGTTTCCGCTCCACTTCCACAATTTCATCGCCTGTCGAGATCACCGCGACTCGCGCGCGGCGAAACACCAGCACCTTCGTAACGCCTACCGCGGCGAGCAATCCGACCTCCTGGGGCCGGATGCGCCGTCCGAACGGTAGAACCGGCACGCCTTTCCGGATATCCTCTCCCTGGTCCAGGACATTGGTTCGGAGCGTCACCGGTTTCGACACTTCAATGTGGGATGAATCGAGGCGGTCCGTGTACTCCACCATGACGACCGCGTCCGCGCCCGCCGGCAGAAAGCCGCCGGTCGGGATCTGCACCGCCGCGCCGGCCTCGACCGCGGTGTCCGGCTGCTGGCCCATTTCGACGATGCCGGTGAGACGCAGGAGTGTAGGCAACGACTCGGATGCCCCGAAGGTGTCGTTTGCCCTAACCGCGTACCCGTCCACCGTGGACCGGGGATGTTCCGGCAGATCCTCCGGCGAGAGGACATCTTCCGACAGATATCGTCCGACGGCGTCGTCAATCGAGATCGACTCCAACGGCAATCGCCGAAAACCCCCGAGGCGTTGTTGCAGTTCGTAGCTGCTGACGACTTCCAGAAACTCCGTCATGGACGCGCTCCCGCCCGGCTGGGGCGCCAGTATGCTTGGTCAATAGCGCCTCCGCAATCGCTTCGCATTCGGCTTCGCTGACCGGCGTCATTATTTGCCGCTATTCGACTGCCGGGCAGACCTTTGCATGTCTTCTGCCAGAGCCTTGATTTCCGTGAGATCGCGGCGCATTTCGCTCCATCCGTACCAGGTCGTGTAGTCAGGGCTGTTGTGAAACGCGCCCTGGAAAGTGCGCATGCGATGTTCCATCGCCATCACGAACAACTTCTGCTCGATCACCGTCGGAGCATCGTGAAACGTCAGCAGATCGGGGAACGCATACGGGTATTCCTTAGGCTTCGGAATCGTTCCGTCTTCGTAAAGGCCCGCCACAATCCGTATGCCTTCCGCCATAGCATGGTCGGCTTCCCGGATCAAGTCATCCCCCTTGGCCAGTTCGGCCTTGGCGAAGTTGCCCGAATGGCATTGGTTACACGTGGCCACCATCTTGTCGCGCTGCTTCTGCCAATCCTCTTGGGTGAGACGCGCCACGTTCGCTGCCTTGACGACATCCAGCCGGGCCGTCGGCTTGCCGTTCGGGTCCAGGACGCCGAACGCCTGCAAGATCGTGGCGCGGTCGGCCGCCCATTGCTTGTTGTCGGGCATCGGCAGGCGCACCGCTAAGAATCCCCAAGCAGTCTGCACGTTGTGATCGCCTTGCTGCATGTGGCAGGTCTGGCACGTTGGCGCCGCGGCGGATGGAGAAACCGCACCGGTCTGTTTCAGCAAATACCGCACGCCGTGTTTCGACGACGAGTACATCTCCCACTGAGGGTGATCGAAGCCCATATGGCAGGTCTCACATGCCTGCGGCTGCCGGGCCTCCGCAACCGAGAACGTGTGCCGGGTATGGCACGCGTCGCAAGACGCAGTGCCGAACCCGTTGCCCTCCGCCTTGAGCTGAGCGATTTCTGCCTCGCTCTTCGCGCCGATCTTATGGCAACCGCCGCAACCCTTCATGCCCTCTGTCGTTGCCATCGGTTGGTAGTGGAACGTTGGCATCGCTTTCATGGCGGCCCAGGCCGCGGCGTGTTTACTGTTCTTGTATTGCGTCACCTGGTCCGCATGGCATTGCGCGCAGGTCTCCGCGGTGGGAATTTTGGCTTTTGCCGCATCAGCCCCCGAATTGTGCTCTTCGCCGTGGCAGGCGCCGCACGTGACTGCGTTTTGGCTGTGTTTGCTCAATTGCCAATCCGAAACGATATTGGGAGTGGTCTTGCGGTGGCACTCCACGCACGTCTCCGCGTGAACGACGCCGGCGCCGGCAAGCAGGCCGATCAGCATCGTACTAAGTGCCTGTATGAAAGTCATGGCGATACCTCGTGGGCAACCGGTTTGGGTCACGCTGTACGCGATGCAATTTCGCAGCCATAACCGCTTCAACGGATCGTACTTGTACGTCCCTTTGTCGAGTATATTTCGCCGGGTTCCGAATCGGGCATCCAGACCTTCTCTACTGAAAACTGCGTCGGAGCCGCCGATTTGGCCTGCGACTTGCACTCTTGCGGGTGGTGCAAGCGACTCAGCCCATTCTCACCGAAACCCACCTCATGGACCGGTACGGGCGGGTTCACGATAGCCTCCGGATTAGCGTCACTGATCGGTGCAACATTCGTTGCTTTTACTGCATGCCGGATAGCCCAGACAGTTGCCAGCCCCGGACGGACATCCTGACGTTTGACGAAATCGAGCGGGTGGTCCGCCGAGCGGCGGCGGCCGGCGTTCGCAAACTGCGGCTCACGGGCGGCGAGCCGCTCGTTCGTAAGGATTTGCCGGTCCTCTTGCGCCAAGTCGCAAACATTCCCGGAATCGACGAGGTCTCGCTCACAACAAACGGCGTCCTCCTGGCCGGCCAAGCCACAGAGTTGTATGCCGCCGGTGTGCGGAGGATTAACGTCCACCTCGACACGCTCGACGCAGCACGTTACCGGACCATCACCCGCCGCGATGAGCTGGACCGTGTGATGGCAGGCCTCGACGCCGCCCTCCGCGCAGGCCTGTCCATCAAAATCAACTCCGTGATGGTAAAGGGCTTCTCCGAGCCGGACCTCGCCGCCCTGGCGCGCTTCGGCCGGGAGAACGGTATTGAGGTCCGGTTTATTGAGTTCATGCCGCTGGACGCCGGCGGTCTGTGGAAGACCGAAAAGGTGCTCCCCATGGATGAGATGTTGCAGATTCTGAGTGAGGAAGTGGGCCCAATGGTTCCCATCCGCGTGGACGATCCGCGCGCCCCGGCAGTCGAGTACCGGTTTGCCGACGGCCTGGGGAAGGTCGGCTTCATTGCTTCGGTTACCAAGCCGTTTTGCGGCAATTGCAACCGGTTGCGCCTGACTGCTGACGGCAAACTCCGCTACTGCCTCTTCGCCATCCAAGAGACCGATCTCCGAACGATTCTGCGGCAGGGCGGTGACGATGAGGATATCGATCGCGCCATCCGGCAGACGGTAGAGTCCAAGTGGGCAGGACACCAGATTCAGGCGGAAGCCTTCGTTCCGCCGCCGCGAAAAATGTGCTCCATTGGAGGCTGATTCCATGATCAAAGTACTGTTCTTCGGAATGTTGCGGGACAGCGCGGGGATGCGCGAAGAAGCCTGCGAACTGCCGGCAATGGCTACGCTCGGCGGAGTGTTCGACGCGTATGCGACCCGCTTCCCGCGCCTGCACGAACTGCGGCGGAGCATCGTCTTGGCGCGGAATCAGCAATTCTGCGATCCGGCGGCGCCGGTCGCAGACGGCGATGAAATCGCGTTCCTGCCGCCGGTCAGCGGAGGATCGGCCACGTATTCCCGCGAGCTTACAGACGGCAACGGCAACTTCTTCGCGCTGACGCCGGATCCAATCGAAACGGCTCCACTGGTTTCACGGACGCAGCAGGATAGTGACGGAGCAGTGGTCGTCTTTGAATGCCGTGTACGCAACAACAATCAGGGGCAGCCGGTCCGCTGTCTGGAGTACGAGTGCGACAAAGCGGAGACCATTCGAGCCCTGGCGCGGCTCGGGACGTATCTGGCCGAACACAACCAGATCAGCCGTATTACGGTGGTTCACCGGCTCGGAAAAGTGCCGGTGGGTGAAGCGAGAGTCGTCATTGTGGTGGCAGCGGCCCACCGAAAGCCGGCATTTTCCGCCGCGATGGAAGCCATGGACCGCCTGAAATCGGATGTAGCTATCTGGAAGAAGGAGTACTTCGAGGATGGCGCCGTCCGGACAGAGGGACCGTCGAGCGATGCGCTCCTAGCTTCGCACCCCGCGTGAACGTCACTTCTTGAACGGCTGCTCAGGGAATGAACAATCCCCTGGGCAGCGGCATTCGCCGTCGGCATGCGCCACTCTACGGCACAAGCCGGGCCCGCGGCCCCTCGCTGCGCCAAACTCCGGCTCTCCTAAAACGATTGCGCAGAAAAGGGAACACAAGCTTGCCAGGCCGAATGGACCTATTCGCCAATATAAGACCTGAATAGATTTTTATGGTCCGCGACGTGCAATTGTTTCGGCGGGTCTTAACAACGCCACACATTCTGTAAAAGGAGAAATGTAAATGCAGTCAGGGATCAAGACAGCCGGCCGCGTCTCGCTTATCGCTTTTCTGGCGGGGCTCACGCCGCTTGCAATTCACGCGCAGAATATCGGATGGGAAGGCGAAACCGGCGTCTTCGTCACTCCGTTGGCCTACACCGTCAGCTCTCCGGCGAAGGGTTTTAGCCTACCGACTTTCGGATTCCACTATCTGGGCGCCGGCAACGTCATCGGTGATTTCTACGAAACCTCCCTCACGATGGGAGCCTTCGGCCGAACCGAATTTGGTTATACCCGCAACTTTCATACCGAGGGCGGCGATCCGAACCTCAGCCAGCTTTGGTCGAACGGTTTCAACATTGCCTTCGGCAAAGTGAACATCGTTCCCGAGAACTGGGGCAAGCACGACTGGCTCCCGGCCTTCTCAGTCGGAGGCACAGGAAGATGGGCAGTCGAGAACGTCGGCGGCGGTCTCACACACAAGAAGACGAACAACGGCGACGTTTACGGGGTCGCCACCAAAACCATCCTGTCGAAATCTAAACTCCCTGTGCTCCTTACCGGCGGCGTCCGCGGAACGAATGCCGAACTGTGGGGAATGGGAGGCAATGCTCCGAACTGGCAAGCGCGCGCATTTGGCTCCGCCGGATTCGTAGTGAAGCTGCCGAATAAGGCGACCATGGTTTTCGCCTCGGAAGTCGCGCAGCAGCCGAAACATCCGGATCAATTCCCGAACCTCATTATCCCCACCACCCTGACCTACGCCGTCCGTTTTCTCCCCGCGCCGGAGCACAAGATTGCCGTCGATTTCGGAGTGGCTCAGATCGCTGGGCACGTTGCTCCCGGAACGGATTTGAAGGCGCGTGCGCAGTTTGGCATGCAGGTTAGTTACGGCTTCTAGCCGGCTATGAATTGGCGGATGCCGACGGCAGATGCCAATGCCGCGGCAGATGCCGAAAGGAGTCACTAATGGCCAAAGTACTGATGATCCACCCAGACAAATGCACCGGATGCCGCAATTGTGTATTGGCGTGCGGCTTCCGGCATGAGGGTTCGTTCCGTCCGGCCGCGGCTCGCATCCATGTTTACTCCTGGGAACGCGAGGGATTTTCCGTTCCCATGATGTGCCAGCAGTGCGACACGGCTTCCTGCGCGAAGGTGTGTCCCACCGCGGCAATGCATCGCGTGCCCGGTACCACGCTGGTTGAGTATACGAAGGCCAAATGCATCGGCTGCCGGATGTGCACCATCGCGTGCCCGTTCGGAAACGCGGTCTACGACGGCTTTGCGGAATCGATCTTGAAGTGCGACACCTGCGGCGGCGACCCGGCGTGTGTCGCCTATTGCCCCAGCCACGCGCTCGAATTCGTGGACGACAACATCTCGACGCGGACGCGAAAGAAGGCGTTCGCATCCAAATTCAAGGAAGCATTCCAGGAGGCATAGCCATGAGCGGATGGAGCGGCACGATTGCCCGAATCAACCTGACGACCGGCGCAATCAACAAGGAACGAACCAATCTCAAGGACGCCGCCCTGTTCCTGGGCGCGCGCGGACTGGGCGTCAAGATTCTCAGTGACGAGATTGACGCCACAATCGATCCCCTGTCGCCGGAGAACAAGCTGATCTTTGCACCCGGACCCTTCTCCGGCACCTTTGCGCCTTCGGCCGGCCGGTATCACGTCGTTTGCAAGAGCCCGTTGACCGGGGGCATTGCGGGCGCCAATTCCGGCGGAGTGTGGGGGCCGCAGTTGAGATACGCCGGTTACGACGCATTGATATTCGAAGGCAAGGCAGAGAAACCCGTCTACCTGTGGATCAAGGATGACCACATCGAACTACGAGATGCCTCGCATCTCTGGGGCAAATGGGTGCCGGAAACTACTGAGGCCGTCCGCGCCGAGACCGACGACGATGCGAGTGTCGCATGCATCGGTCCGGCCGGCGAGAAGCAGGTGCTGATTGCCGCGATCATGAACGAGATGCACCGCGCGGCAGGCCGCGGGGGTGTGGGCGCTGTCATGGGCTCGAAAAACCTCAAGGCTGTGGCCGTGATCGGGACGAAAGCGATTCCGGTAGCGGCCCCCAAGGCCTTTGAAGCCGCGGTTCAGGCCGCGCGCAAAAAGATCGCGGCGAACCCGGTGGCCCAGGGCCTGGGGACCTATGGCACTGAGGTCCTGGTCAACATCCTGAACCAGATCGGCTCGCTGCCGACGCGAAACTTCCGGGAGGGCTATTTCCCGACAGCCGATAAAACGGGCGGCGAGTCCTTGAAGGCTACCCTGCTGGTCCGGCCCAAGGGCTGCTTTTCCTGCGTGATCAGTTGCGGCCGCGTCACCAAAATCAAGAACCCCAAGTACGCCGGCGAAGGCGAAGGGCCGGAGTACGAAGCTGGGTGGTGCATGGGAGCGGATTGCGCAATCGACAACTTGGAGGCCATTACCAAGGCCAATCACCTGTGCAACGAACTCGGAATGGACAGCATTTCCATGGGCGCTACCGTCGCGTGCGCGATGGATCTCTATGAAGCCGGCTTGATCCCAAAGGAAGAAACGGGCGGGCTCGATCTGCACTTCGGCAATGCGGACACGATGGTGGCGCTCACCAGGATGACCGGCTTGCGCGAGGGCCTCGGCGACAAGCTTGCGCTAGGCTCCTTCCGGTTGGCTTCGCTTTACGGGCATCCCGAGTACTCGATGACGGTGAAGAAGCAGGAAATCCCTGCTTACGATCCGCGCGGAGTGCAGGGGATCGGCCTCGAATATGCTACCTGCAATCGCGGCGGCTGCCACGTTAAGGGCTACACCATCGCGGTGGAGGTGCTCGGTCAAGGGCCCAATCTAGACCCGCGGGTTATTACCGCCAAGCCATTCTGGGTAAAACTGTTCCAGGACGTCACGGCGGCGGTTGATGCCGCCGGAGGCTGCATCTTCGGCACCTTCGGGATGGATGTCGGGGACTACGCGGCGATGCTCAGCGGGCTGACCGGTGTGCAGTATACCGGCGACAGTTTCCTCCAGGCCGGCGAGCGCATCTGGAATCTGGAGCGGTTGTTCAATCTGAAGGCCGGCTTGACCAAGAAAGACGACACGCTTCCCGAGCGATTGTTGAACATGCCGGTCCCGGAGGGCCCCGCGAAAGGCATGGTCAGCAGGGTTCCGGAGATGCTCCCGGAATATTACCAGCTTCGGGGCTGGGATGAAGACGGCGTCCCCACTGAGAAGCGCCTGCAGGAGCTCCAACTGGCAGGTCAACTGGTAGGAGCTTAGGGCGTGGAGGTCCGGTATTTCGCCGATATACGCCCTCTGGCCGGCACGAGCGAGGAGGAACGCACGGCGGTTCCGCCGACCGTCAACGACCTCCTCGCCGTTCTGGCAGCGGAAAAAGGCCCCGCGTTCGAAAACCGTGTGTTCCCGGGCGGCAAGCTGAGCGACACCATGATCATTCTGGTCAACGGCCGGAACATCCTGCACCTCAATGGAGTTCAGACACCGTTGAATCCCGATGATGTTGTTGCTGTGTTTCCCATGGTCGCGGGAGGGTGACCACGGATTTAAGGAGATCAACTTGAGCGATCAGTTACTGGTAGTGTGTCCATTCCTTGCACTCATTCTAGGGCTCCTGCTCCAAGCGTTGTTGGCCGGTGTCCTGAGCCGGCGGGCCAAGGGGTGGCTGGCCTTCCTCTCCGGGTTGATCAGCCTCGCCGGCGTCGTCGCGGCCTGGCCGGCAGTAGTGGCCGGCCGTGTCGTGGATGTCCGCTTCGGCCTTTGGGACGGCCCGATTCAACTGGCCTACCATATCGACGGGCTAAGCCTCATGTTCGCCCTGATGGGCGCGGGCATCGGGACCGCCGTGCTGCTCTATGCGGTTACTTACATGGACCACGAGAACGGCACCACGCGCTTCTATTCTCTGATCCTCATCTTCATTGCGGGACTCATTCACCTGGTCTACACGGCAGACCTTTTCATCTTCTATCTCAACTGGGAACTCGTAGGGCTCTGCTCGTTTCTCCTGGTCGGCTTCTGGTACAACCAGCCCGACGCAGCCTATGGAGCGCGCAAGGTCTTCACCATTACACATCTTGCCGGATACGGGCTACTCGCCGCGGTAGTGATTCTGTTCCATCGCACGGGATCGACTCTTTGGACCGATCCGAAAGTGCAGGGAGCTCTGACTACTGGAATCTTTCTGCTGATGATTGTTTCGGCCGTGGCGAAATCAGTGCAGTTCCCGCTCAATACCTGGATTCCGTTCGCCATGTTTGCGCCCACGCCGGTCAGCGCTTTATTGCATGCTGCCTGCTACGTGAAGGCCGGCGTCTATCTGATCGCCCGCCTGCATTCGATGGGTGCGTGGCCCGAATCGTGGAATGCGACCGTCGCCTGGATCGGAACGGTGACTCTGTTGACGGGAGCGCTCTTCGCCCTGGCGCAGAAGGACCTCAAGCGGCTGCTGGCCTACAGCACCATCAGCCAGATCGGATACATGGTGCTCGGATTGGGGATCGGAACCCCCCTGGCGATTGCTGCGGGACTCTTCCATTGCCTGAATCACGGGATGTTCAAAGGCTCCCTGTTCCTCTGTGCCGGTTCCGTTCAGCACGCTTGCGGGACGCGGGATATGGACCGGTTAGGCGGCTTGGGACGCCGCATGCCACGCACCATGGCGATCTGGCTGGTTGCTTCGGCCAGCATAGCGGGTCTGCCGTTATTGAATGGATTTGTCAGTAAATGGCTGCTGTTTAACGCCGCATTAGAAGCACGCCAGCCCCTGCTTGCTCTTGTGCCCTGGATCGGCAGTGTTCTTACACTGTTCTATTTCTTAAAAGCCACCAGCGGCGTTTTCCTGGGAAGCGATGGCGATGCCACCGGGCACGCGCACGAAGCCTCGTGGCAGATGCTGGCCGGCAGCGGAGTGCTGGCGGCCGGTTGCCTGGTGCTCGGCGTGGCGCCGCAGCTCGCCATCACGTACGTGCTGAATCCGCTGTTGCCTGCGCTGGGCGTTCAGCCTCTCGCGGGCGTCAGTTGGTTCGGATTCACGGCGGGTCAGGGAGCGTGGTACGCTACCGGCGGTCTGGCCCTGAGCTTGATCGCGCTGTCATTCGGGGCAATAGTCTATTGGCTGCCGCTCGCCGGCCGGAGTGCCGTCCTCGCGACCGCCGGAGGAGCCCCCAGCGTATTCACCGGCGGAGAGCCGCTCGGTCCGCAGGGACATCTTGGGGCGGCGGATTTCTCCAGCATCGTCCAATCGAATCTCCGCTCCTTTTACACCGCTTTCGACGTGGACCGCTACTGGCTCGCGTTGTGGCGTGGCTTGTGTGCGCTGGCACGACGGCTCGAGTCGCTGGTGAGCGCGCTCGAATCGAGGCCGGTTACCGCGCTCACAGCATTCGCTGCGCTCGTCGCGGCAGCGGCCTCGCTCGCTTCGCCTCCACACGAGAGCGCCGGCGCCGCTGCGACGCTGCCGCTGAACGGCTTGGCAGCATCGGTCGGAATCGCACTGGCCGGCCTTCTGGTGGCGACCGCCGCTGCCAAAGCCACTCGTGCGTACCTGCCGCTTCTGGCCGTGGCGGGAATCCTCGCGTGCGCCGGCATTCTCGCCACGGGGACTCTGGCGCGCGCCACCTGCTTGGAAGCCGCCTCGGTCCTGGCGCTGGTGGCCGTCTGGCGCAGCGCGAAAACGGCCGGAGCGCGGAACGCGTATCTCACGGCTGTACTGTTATCGGCGGTCGGTATGATTGGCGGAACGATAGCCGCCGAACACGGCAACGCATCGCTCGCGCTGATTCTTCTCCTGCCCGGTATCGCAGTCAAGTTGGGACTCTTTCCTCTCTGGTTCTGGATTCCTTTACTGGCGGAGTCCGTCCCGGCGGTGATCGGTGGACTGGTGATCGGCATAGTGGACGTGGCGGCGTTCGCGGAAGTATTGACGTTGCGCGCCGGCGAACCGGCACTCTTCGCGAGTTCCACTCCATGGCTGATGCTGGCCGTGGCAACGGCTGTCTGCGGCGCGGTCCTGGCCCTCGCCCAGCGCGATCTGAAACGCGTGCTGGCATTCTCCACGATTACCGACATGGGCCTGCTGACTGCCGGTGTAGTGCTGGGCGGCCAGTTCGGTCTCGCCGGTGCAATGCTAGGAGCGGCGGTACACGCTATCGGAAAGGCGCTGCTCTTTGCGAGCGTGGCCGGTCCGGAAGCCGAAGGCGAACGCCTGCGCAATGCGCGTGGCCTGGCGAGCCGGCATCCGCTGGCAGGTACGGGCTTCGTCATAGGCGCTCTGGCCGTGCTTGGGGTACCCCCGACTCTCGGTTATGCGGCTCACTGGAGAATCTTCGCAGCCGCCTCCGCAAATCCACTCCTGCTCACAGCCCTCGCGGGCGCAGCGATGTTGAGCGTGGCCATGTACGGTCGCGCCATCGCCTTGTTCTGGTGGGGACCGCCGGACACTCCGCCTCCAGCCGCGCGCGCGTATAGCCGGCCCGTGCTCGGAGCGGCGGTGATTTTGCTGACCGTGGCAGTGCTCGCCGCGGGCATCTGGCCGCAATTGTTCGGAGGTATAAAATGACCGTCCCGGAGCGTGGGCTCTTCTACAAACTTGTCGAGCGGGCGCGGCGGCGATCGGCCTGGTTGTTCCATCTGAACACGGGCTCGTGCAACGGTTGCGACATCGAATTGGTCACCTGCCTTTCGCCGCGCTACGACGTGGAGCAGTTGGGAATTCGCCTGGAAGGCAGCCCGCGGCACGCCGATATCCTGTGCGTCTCGGGTCCGATCACGCATAACACCCGCGCCGCTCTCGAAACGATATACGCCCAGATGCCGGATCCGAAGGTGGTCGTCGCGATCGGCTCCTGTCCGGCAAGCTGCAACGTCTTCGATGGCAGCCCGGTGGTTGAAGGTCCGCTCGACCAGATCGTGCCGGTCGATGTCTACGTTCCCGGATGCCCGCCGCGGCCCCACCTGATCATTCAAGGAATCGCCGAAGCTATTGATCTGCTGACAGAGGGCCGCATGGCCGTGGAAGGTGCGCGATGAATCCAGTCCAGTCATTGATGGCGCTGCTGGTCTTTCCAGGGTTGCTCTACGCCGTTCCCATGGGATGGCTGATGCTGGGCGGCGAGCGGAAACTGCGCGCCCGGTTCCAGGGCCGCATCGGTCCTCCGATCACGCAACCGTTTTGGGACACGGTCAAATTGCTGGCGAAATGGCCGGCGCCGCGCGTCCCGGCCGATATGCGCATTCTCTCGATTTTGCCCCTGTTGGCCGTCGGATCTGCGTTGGGCGCGCTGGCCTTGTTGCCGGTCTTTGCCGAGGATAGCGGATTCGCGGGCGATCTGATTCTGCTCGTCACACTCCTTGAATTACCGCCGCTGTGTCTGATTCTGGGCGGATATGCTTCGCGATCGATCTACGGCGAAGTAGGCGCAACTCGCGAAGCCGTCGTTAGCATTGCCGCCAACGTGCCGTTTCTTACGGCGCTAATCGCCATGGCGACCGCAGCGGGCAGCCTGCACGTGCCAGCTATCGCGATGGGCACGCCGTGGAGCGTCCGCGTCCCCGCAATTCTGGCGATTCTGTTGTGCCTCCCCGTGAAGCTGCGGATCAATCCCGTGTCCTTGGCGAACGCCGAGCAGGAGGTGCTTGCCGGCCCGCTCACTGAGTTCGACGGGCGCCTTCTAGCGCTCTGGGAACTCGCTCATGCACTGGAGTGGGTGGCGCTCAGCGGTTTCGTAATCACGCTGGCTGCGCCGTTCCGCAGCGCGTCCGGGCTGGTGAACGGATTTTTGTTCGTGGCCGCGTCATTCGCACTCGTTCCGCTGTTGGCGCTTCTCGCCTCAGCCACCGCCCGCTTGAAAATCGGCCAGGCCACGCGCCTGCTCTGGCGCTGGGCGGCGACCGTGGCGGCCGCGGCGCTGGTTCTCTCGATAGCGATGAGGCAAGGAGGACGTTGATATGCCCAAGATTTTGCAAGTGATTGCCCGCAACCTGAAACAAGGACCCGCGACGGTTCGATTGCCCGGCAGCGTGCCGGTTCCGGATGGTTTTCGAGGCATGGTGAAAATCGACCCCGCGCACTGCCTGGCCTGTGGCATGTGCTCCTACGTGTGTGTCACCCAGGCCATTACCGGTTCGAACAGCCCGGCGGCGTTCCAGTGGGCTTATGATCCGGGCCGGTGCACTTTCTGCGGCCGGTGTCTGGAAAGATGCCCGGGAAGCGCGCTTAGCATGGAGTGCGCGCCTGCGCCCATTTATCGCAAGCGCGGAGACCTGCGCGTATCTTTCGATATCGCGCTGCCGGCATGTCCGGAGTGCGGCGCCCCGAACCGGCCCGTAACCTCCAATCTGGTCGACCTCGCGTTCGGGGAAACCATAACCGACGAAATACGCGCCGTGATGAAGCTCTGCCCGCGCTGCCGCCGGCGGCACATGAGTAGTGCTTTCGCCGAGGCGCTGCATGCGAAGGAGTGAGTCATGGATGCTGTGAGCTTGAGAGAGAAGATTGGCGGAGATTGGTTCTTCCGGGGCGGCGCATGGTGGCGGCTCGAACCCATAGCCGGTATCCGGACCATCGCCCGCCAGATGCTGGAAGGCGAAGCCCGGTTCGCCACTATTGTCGCCACTTCCGCGGCGGATCGCAGCCTGCGTGTTTCGTGGCATTGGGATGTTTTCGGGACGCTGCTTTCGGTGGAGTCACTGCTGGCCCCCGGAGGCCTGATGCCAACCATTGCCGATATCTATCCAGGCGCCGATTGGGCCGAACGCGAGACTCGCGATTATTTTGCCGTGGAATTTGAAGGCCGGGACTCCACTCCGCCTTTGATGCTGCGCGACATGGATCGCCCCGGAATTCTCCTGGAAACGAATGGAGCAGTGCGATGAGCTACCGCATACCTGTCGGCCCCTACCATATTGCCCTGGAGGAGCCATACAAAATCGAGGTGGAATGCGAAGGCGAGCGCGTGAAAAGCGCGTACCTTAAAGTCGGCTTCAACTTTCGCGGGATTGAGTGGCTGGCGCAACGGAAGAACGTCACCAAAACGATCGCGCTTGTTGAGCGCGTCTGCGGAATCTGCTCGAATGTGCATGGGATGACGTTTTGTATGGCGCTGGAAAAGATCGGGGCAGTCGAAGTGCCGGAACGGGCCAAATACGTGCGCGTAGTGGTTGCCGAGCTCGAACGGCTGCATTCCCATCTGCTGTGGGCGGGTGTGGCGGCGGAACTGGTCGGCTTTCAGACGGTATTCATGCACGTCTTCCGTCTGCGGGAGCGCGTAATGGATCTTCTGGAACAGATCTCCGGCAATCGCGTGAACTACTCCATGAACCGCATCGGCGGCGTGAACCGCGACATCAACGCACCTGCGAAGGTGCTGGAGGGCGTTGCTGAAATTCGCCGGGTCGTGGCGGAAAGCATCGTTCCCGTGTTCACCACCGATGCCACCGTTCAAGCCCGCTGCCGCGGTGTCGGCGTGCTGACGCGGAGCGATGCGATTGCACTTGGCGCCGTCGGGCCTCTCGCGCGTGCCTCCGGACTCGATATGGATCTGCGCCGCGACAATCCGTACCTGGCCTATGACAAGCTGAAGTTCACCGTGCCGGTGCAGCAGACCGGGGATGTTCTCGCCCGCGTCGTGGTTCGCGCGCACGAGATGCTCGAAAGCTGCTCGATCGTCGAACAGGCAATCGAAGGCATGCCGCCGGGCCCCCTTCATGCCGGTGATGTCTATTCGGTTCCCGCGGGCGAAGCGATCGTGCGATCGGAAGCACCGCGCGGCGAGGTCTTCTATTACGTAGAATCGGACAACAGCGACACGGTTGCGCGGCTGAAGATCCGGACCCCGACGTTCCTGAATATTCCCACCGTGGCAGTCATGGTCCGGGGCAACGAATTCGCGGATGTTCCGCTGATTCAGGCTTCCGTAGATCCCTGCTACTCCTGCACGGACCGGTAGCGTATGACGGACGCAGATCGCGAACGGTATTCCCGGCAACTGCGGTTTCGGGAAATCGGCGAAAAGGGGCAGGATCTCATCTGTGCGGCCCGTGTCGCTGTCGTCGGGTGCGGCGCGCTCGGCACAGTGCAAGCCGAACTTCTGGCCCGCGCGGGAGTCGGTTATCTCCGGGTCATCGACCGCGATTACGTCGAACTCGCCAACCTCCAGAGGCAGTTGCTATACGATGAGCAGGCTGTGCGCGAGGTCTGTCCGAAAGCTATCGCCGCCGCCCGCAGACTTAAGGCCATCAATTCCGGTGTTGAGATCGAGCCCCAGGTTGCGGATGTGACGCCGGGCAATATCGAGGATCTCCTTGGCGGCGTCACCCTGATCATGGACGCCACGGATAATTTCGAAACGCGCTACCTCGTCAATGATTTCGCCGTCCAGCGCGGCATCCCGTGGATATATGGAGCCGCAGTGGGCAGCTATGGACTGACGATGTCCATCTTCCCCGGCAAGACCTGCTGTCTGCGATGCTTGATTCCGGAGCCTCCCGGCGGGGTGCAGCCTACGTGTGAAACGGCAGGCGTGCTCGGGCCGGTAACAGCCGTGATCGCTGCCTTTCAGGCAGCGGATGCGCTGAAGATCCTCAGCGGACACCCGGATCGCGTCGAGCCGCGCCTCACCACGATCGATGTTTGGTCCGGCGACGGGTTTCAGAGTAAGGCCCCCGATCGCGATCCGAATTGCCCTGCCTGCGGCCGGCGGGAATTCTCTTATTTGGAAGGTCGCGAGCGGCAGCCGATGGTCCTTTGCGGCCGCAACGCAGTGCAGATTTCCGAGAGAAGCACGCCCGTCGATCTGAAGGCGCTGGCCGCGCAGATGGCGCCTGCGGGAGAGGTCAAGGTGAATGAATTCCTGGTGCGGGCGCAGATCGACGGTTTCGAGTTCACGGTCTTTCCTGACGGGCGGGCCATTATCAAAGGGACGTCCGATCCAGGAGTCGCGCGCAGCCTCTACGCCAAATACGTCGGGATGTAACGCCCGGCGCGCAGCCCGTCTTTTTTCCCCACAACGCTATCCCTCGGTTCCTGGTCTATATTGGATGAATGCCAAAAGGAACGACGGGATTCGTCTGTCTGGTGCTCTTGAGTTTCGCTGCTGTCGGAGGCTGGGCGCAGGTTTCGATTCAGCCACGCATTGAGCCGGGCGCGCCGAGCGCCTCTCCGCCAAACCTGCGGGTGAACACCAGCCTTGTTTTGGTGCCGGTCAGTGTCTCCGACGCATTGAACCGTCCGGTCCTCGGCCTGGCTAAGAGCAGCTTTCGGATCTTCGACAACAGTGTCGAGCAACAAGTGGAGAGCCTGGTTTTTGAGGACGCGCCGGTGGCCGTCGCGGTGGTGTTCGACATGAGTGGAAGCATGGGCCCGAAGGTGCGCAAATCGCGCATCGCTCTCGCGCGGTTGCTCGAAACGGCGATTCCGGAAGACGAGTTCTGCCTGATCGAGTTCAGCGACGAGGCGCGTTTGGCTCAGTCCTGGACCTCCGATCCGGCTGAGATTACCCGCTCGCTTGCCGTTGCCGCACCGCGCGGCCGCACGGCACTGTTCGATGCCATTGCACTGGGTCTTCGGGAACTGAAGAAATCGGCGAAGTCGCGGAAAGCCATTGTCATCCTCTCGGACGGAGGGGACAACCGCAGCCGCCTCAGCGAGCGGGAACTTCGCTCCATAGCGCGCGAAAGCGATGCGCTGATTTACGCCATGGGGATTTTCGAAGGAATGGGAATTCAGCTCTCTTTGGAGGAGATCGCCGGCCCCGGCTTGTTGGAGGAAATCACGGAGGCGAGCGGTGGGCGTCTGTTCCCGGTTTCCGACGTGAATCATCTTCCCGAGATTGCAGCCCGGATCGGAGTGGAACTGCACAACCAATACTTGCTGGCATACTCGCCGAGCGCCATGCAGCAAGACGGCCGGCATCACCGGGTTCGGGTGCAAGTTGTGCCGCCGGCAGGCATTTCTGCACTGAATGTAGACTGGCGCACCGGTTACCGCGCGCCGATCCAATAAGCCGCATCGAATCACTTACCAATCCGTGCGTTCGCTTCAACGCTGGCGACTTGCGGATTCGCTATGAGTCCTCTTCCTATACTCGTCGTGGGAGGAACCCTTGTGGTAGCGGCCGCCTTCGCATTCATCGTGGACTTTGCCAAGGTCCCCTTGTTCAGGCGTCTCAAGATTGTCCTTGAGAAGAAGTGTGTGGGTTATCCGTCGGCAGGGTTGCGTATGGCCAGCCAGATCGGAAGGTGAAATGGTCGCACATGCGACGACTTGATACAGGGAGGCGGCATAGATTTCCTGCTTGGGCTGGTGACCCTCTTTCCGGTTATTGCGGCGTAGGCCTCAATGCGCCCGTTGTGCTTCCCCTTTCTGTCGCCGCCAGCGCGTGCATCCCGCGCTCCAACGGCGACAACTCGCCCTGAGCTCTCGATAGCACGGGTTGCATGAACGCGCTATCGTCATCCATCTCGCGGACCTAACTACTAGCCTTGAGTGGAAAAGAAGCTACACGAGATTCGAGAAATGTCAAAATGGCAGGTTTGCTATAGAATGGCGCTCGACGTTGGCGCCGTTACCTACGGGACTTCCCTCGTGAGATCCCTGGAACGAAAAGAAAGACAACTCTGGGCCAATGTGTTGGCGTGCTTACTTGTCTTGTCACTGCCGGGATAAAACCCCCGCACTATTGCCGGCTTTGCCGGCCTCCACCTGGGCGAAGACGCGGTACGTACTCTACACAAGATTCTAAATTCTGCTTGGCTGAACCCAGTTGCCGCGCTACCATCGGGCTTGCGCCAACTGGTCGAGTTCTCGCGGACGGAATATCGTTCGTGCGCGGCGTTCTTGATGCAGGACCGCGACACCAAGCGAGTTGATCGTCTGTACGACGTAACCAAGACCCAGCTCATGCCGCCCGACAGGGCGCACTGCATAGCGGGCACCGTCAACAGCTCTGATGAACTCCTCCTGGTGGTCGAATGGGTCCGGCCGGACGCCAGACACGCTCGCTGTTCCAATGCTCCTGCTCCTGCTGACGGCGCGGGAGGGTCGGGTATCGGCTAACCACCTCGGCTGTTCGTCATCGCGCAGTTCCAGACGCTCACCATGGTCGCCCACGTTGCGCGCCGCCGCATTTGCGTGTCTCGGCGCTCCCGCCTAGAGCCTTTCCTAACGACAAGACCGGCAATAGTGCGGGTGTTTTATCCCGGCACTAACACTTGTCTTGCTCACCACTCATATCCTTGCCGTTTAGCGACCATTGGCACCTCGTTGGGCGGCCGGTCGTGACACTGTTTAATAGCGCGCCCTACCCAAATCAAAATGGAACCAACACCGTGTGACCCGCTTCGGAGACACGATTTTCGCGTTTGGACTCGTGCCAGACCGTACTCTGGTGGGTCACTGGCTGCTGGGCGCCGGTCCCACGTTTATCTTCCCGACGGGGCACTCCTACCGAAAAGGCGACGGCCGCCAAAGTCGCGCGCGAAATCGGCCAGACGCGCCGAACGCGATCGCGCCGGGAATGCTCAGTTCGATTTCCGTGCCGCCGCCGGGACGGCTGCACACGTTCAGTTTCCCGCCGATGCGATCGGCGCGCTCGCGCATTCCAGCGAGACCGTAATGGCCGGACCGTCCCTGCGTAACAATGGCCGGGTCCATGCCTTTACCGTCATCGCGGATGCGCACCCGGAGGCTGTCCTCATAAAAGATCTCGGCGGCTATCGCGTGAGCCTCGGAATGCTTGAAGGCGTTGCGCACAGCCTCGAGCGCAATATTATAGACTTCGTCGCGTAGAATCGGGTGGACGTCACGCGACGAGCCTTCCACCCGGAGATCGAAACTTGCGGAACTTTGCGCGGCCAACTGGTCCCCCGCTATGCGAAGCGCTTGTGCGAGATCGTTCTTGACCACGGTGGACAAGCGCATATGCTGGATCGCTTCCCGGCCTTCGGCGATGCCGGCCTGGGATACATTGATGGCCTGCTGGAGAACCTCGCCTGCCTCCTCGCGACGGCGCGCCAACAGGTTGTAAGCAGCCTGCATGTGAATCAGCGCGGCCTGAGACGTTTGTAGCAGCGTATCGTGAAGCTCGCGAGCGATGCGCGTCCGTTCCTGCACGCGTTCTTCCAGGCGCATATTGAACAACCACTGCAACTGCCGGATCCGGAACTGGTAGGCGAGCCAAAGCAGCACGCCAAAAGCGGTAACGCACGGGGACCGAAACCAATTTGTCTGGTAATAGCTCGGCTCTAACGCGAAGCTTACAGTAGCGCCGCGCTCGTTCCAGATACCCAAGCTCTTCGCCGGGTTCGAAATACCTGCCATCTCGGCCGGCAGTTCCGCATACCTCCGACCCAAATCATTGATCTCGGGCAGGGATTTGATCATCCCTTCCGTCTTCCATTGGGCAGCGTAATGTGTACTCGGTAAGGTGATTGACTTCATTTTGTCCGGCGATTTCGTCAGAAAGTTATACTTACCTAAGGAAGTCGCAAATAGCCCTGAAAAGTGTCTCCGAACCTGCATGTTTCTGGTGGGGATGAGAGCTTCTGTAGGTGTCGCGCGTCTCGCTCCGTCCAAATCCACGCGCCCAGGACGCCATTTTTCCGCATGACCCCACAAAGTGACCCCTGACTATCAGCGGGGATTCCTGAAGAGCAGTAGACGCTTCTGACAGTGGCGGTGAATCCCGGAGTTTGCTGAGCCTGGATGGGAGGTATTACTCCTGGGAAGATGCTGGGGGATGGATTCGCTGTGGAAGGCAGGCCTGGATATTGTCGCTCTATGGCCCCAACCCGGGTGGACTTGCCGGGTTGCCCGACGGTAATCTGTCACCGCCCGATTCGACTGACAGTCGCTCCCCGGTCCGTCACCCTCGCGATCTTCCGCAGTTGCTGTCCTCCAGCCACCGAAAGGTACTCTGATGCCAGGGACGGTTCTCAATGATCGGTGGAGGCTTCTGGCCGTCGTGATGAATCCCTGAGTTTGGTATAGCCCGGATGGGGGACGTGGGTGAATTGCGGAAACGATACCGGGCATAGCCTCGCAGTACAAAGAAAGGTGGGCCTGGACGTTGTTCCTTTATGGGCCCGGCTGGATCCAACTGCCAGATTTGTGACGATCGTTGTCATGGCCCCTTTTCCATCGACGGATCGCTCACCGACTCGCCACCTCCCCGCGTTCCGCAGTTTCCCTTGTAGGTTGCAACGCGTTCTGGCGCGCCATGAAACTCGTTGTATTGGGAAGTGTCGGTTCTCTGATCTCGGATGGCGGTGCCCGAAGTGTAATGAAAGTCGTTGTATTTGCCCAGCCATGATCTATTTCTATTGCTGCCGCTTTCAGTTTGGGGCAGTTTGCTCTACAGCCCAACTCGGAAGGGACGGATTGCCGCCGGCAGTTTCTGCCCACACATGCTGAGCCGACATCGTAGACGAGTCTGCTCCGCCCTGGCCCGCCGAAGCGTTACGCAACTCGTTGTAATGTGCTGTACTATGCGGCCATAAGTATTCAGCCGTGACCAAACGTGTTCCAGGCACGCTCTTCGCTGCCTTCCGAGTCTGCTCGCGGGGATACTAGCAAGATATTGGAGCGACCGTTTTGTGCTGGTCGTCCGGAAAGAGAATCGCCATGGCCACAGATTCGAGCGGTGGACGGAGTCTGCCGGTGCAGGAATTAGTCGGGAAGGGAATTTCGGTAAGAAAAGCGCAGAAGGCGGTGAATGCCGTATTCGACGGCATGATCAGCGCTCTCTATCGTGGCGAGGAAGTCGAAATCCCGGGTGGAACGCTTCATACAGAACGTCGCCCGGAAAAAGCGCGAAGAGAGTTCCATCGTTTCCGGCATCCGAAGACCAAGAAGGTTCTGTGCAAGCTGACGCGCTACAAAGGAAGTCGCAGAGTCGTGAAATTCACGGCTGATGAAATGCTGGACTTGACGCCTCCGCCCCCGCCACGGCGCTCCGAAGAAACGGAATGCAGGGACTTGGCTTCGGAGTTACTCGGCAGTGGCCCGGCAGATGATCAAACCATGGCCGTTCTCAACGCGGCGATTCCGGAACAGTGCCGCAAGCCAGGCGCGTTGCTGAGACGTTTGCGGGAACTGAAGAGCCGCGGCCTTACGGCCAACGATCCGATCGAGCTGGCTAGGGGCGTGGACTTTCTGTACTGGCTCTAAATGGGTGGCACGTCCGCGCGTCATGCGCCAAGAAGCCAAAGGTTGGATGTTGAACAGTATTCTGAAGCTTCTGAGAAGGGGCTGAGAAACTAACAGTAAACCTCGGCAGCTCCCCTTCATAGAACGCGCTACTTTTCAAACCAGGGAAGCGGTCATTCTCCTGGACCGGCGTGGCCGTCGAAATCTATTGCAGCGCCCGCGCCGCATCGTAGGTGAGGACAATGACGGCGGGCTTTGGCCATCCCGAAAGAGGGTCACGCTTCCCGCTTCCGGCAGGAGGCCCGCGCGATCGCCGCACTCAATCATCCCCACATCTGCACACTCTACGATGTGGGCCATGATTATCTCGTTATGGAGTACCTGGAAGGCTCATCGCCGAAAGCCCCGCTGCCGCTAGCCGACGCGCTTCAGATTGCCTCGCGGTCGCCGACGCACTCGACGCCGCCCATCGCCGCGGCATCCTGCATCGCGACCTCAAGCCGTCGAACGTGCTCGTCACCACCTCGGGCGCGAAGCTGCTCGACTTCGGGCTGGCGAAACGCACCACCCAACCCGTCGAGGACGACGCCACGCAAACCAGCGCCGGCATCATTCTCGGCACCGCCAGCTACATGTCGCCTGAACAGCCAATGCAGGATCGTCTACGACAAGTTTCACATCATGCAGCACGCCAACGATGCGGTGGACGAGGTACGGAGGGCCGAGTTCTTCCGCAAAGGGAAGCAAGGCCGGGAAGTCATCAAGGGAAAGCGGTGGCTCCTGCTGAGGGAAAGGCCACCCTCACGCCCGATTCACCGGGCAATGTCATCTACAAAGTTGACGGCTTGTCCTTTCTGATGCGCGCGCCGGTCGGGCATTAATCGCGAAGGCTACCGCCTCCGTCTGCGCGGTGTGACGGAGAGAACTCATCGGCATCACAGGGCCGCACTTTTTGTGGGCCGCCCGCCGTACCGTGGCCGTCCGTAAAGCGCGTGAAACGGTAGAGCGAGTCTCATCGCCGGGAATCGGGTACAATCGTTCGATCCATCATGTCTCTTCCCGTTGGAACCTTGTTAGGCCCCTACGAAATCCTCAGTGCCATCGGGGCTGGCGGGATGGGCGAAGTCTACCGCGCACGCGATACTCGTCTGATCCGTGAAGTCGCGCTGAAGATTCTGCCGGCCGACGTGGCCGCCGATTCTTCGCGCCGCCAGCGCTTCGAATTGGAAGCGCGCGCCGTGGCGGCGCTCAATCACCCCAACATCGTGGCCATCTACGACGTAGGCGAGGGCTTCATCGTCACCGAACTGGTGGATGGCGAGCCGCTGCGCCCCGGCAAGCTCTCGCTTCGTAAAACGCTCGACGTGGCGGCGCAGATCGCCGCGGGACTCGCCTGCGCGCACGACGCCGGCATCGTGCATCGCGATCTCAAGCCGGATAACATCCTGCTCACGCGCGACGGGCGCGTGAAGATTCTCGATTTCGGGCTGGCGAAACTGACCGGATCGCGGAATCCGGCCAGTTCGGCAACCGTGACGGTGCACACCGAGCCGGGGACTGTGATGGGCACAGTCAGCTACATGTCGCCGGAGCAGGTGCGCGGCGCGGAAGCGGATCATCGCTCGGACATCTTCAGCTTCGGGCTGATTCTCTTCGAGCTTCTGGGCGGGAAGCCGGCGTTCCAGGGCGAAACGTCGGTGGAGATCATGACGGCGATTCTGCGACAGGATGCGCCGGAGCTGCCCGATCGCGTGCCGGCGGGCGTGCGGCAGATTGTGGCGCACTGCCTCGAGAAGGACCCGGTGAATCGGTTTCAATCGGCGCGCGATTTGGGCTTTGCGTTATCGGCCATTCCGCAGGGAGGGAGCGCCGCTGCCGCCGCGCCCGTACCCGCGATGCGGCGCCCAAGCTGGCGGCTCACGCTCGCCGCACTGGGTTTCGCCGTCGCTGGCGCCGTGGGAGCGGCTTTCTGGCTGCGCGCTCCGGCTCCTATAGCTTGGACCGGCATTCTGCTGGGAGGGCCCGAACAGCCGATGGTCCCGCGCCTGGCGCCCGACGGCCACACGCTTGGTTTTCTGGCGGTAATCGACGACATTCCACAGGTCGCAGTGATGAAGCCCGAGTCGGGGAATTGGGTAGTCCTAACGCATTCGCACGACAGCGGCTATATTCCACTCCTCACTTGGTCGCCGGACGGGACGAAGATCTACTACGACCGCTGGACCGACGTGCCGCGGGGCATCTACAGTGTTCCCGCTCTGGGAGGCGAGGAGCAACTCGTCCTGGAAGATGCGGGGTATCCCGAGGCGCTGCCGGATGGCAGTTTGCTGGTGGCGCGTTACAATCCGGAGCGGCAGTTTCAGTTGCTCCGGTTTTGGCCGGAAACGGGCCGCGTGCAGACGTTCCCGATCGCAATGACGGCCGTTTACGGCTCGCCGGTGCGAGCCTTTCCCGACGGCAGGGAGGCTGTCGTGATCGGAACGCGAATCGGGCCGGGACGGGAAGATGGGCAGCAAATCTATCTGCTGGATCTCGCCTCCGGCAAGGTGCGTAGGCTCACCACAGCGTCAATCGGCGGCGCCGTGAACCGGGTCATCGCCACAACCCGAGACGGGAAATCCGTTCTGGCCGCGGTGGAAATTGGCAACTCGGTAAGGATCGCGGCCATCGGGAAGGACGGGCGCATCCTGAACCCGAACCTGCTCACGCTGACCGATGTAGTGTATTCCATCGACGCGGCAGCCGATGGAAGCATTTACCTCGACCAAATCGAGAGGGAGGCGGATGTAGTACGGTTCTCCGCTGAAGGCGGGCAGGCAGAGAAAGTCGCCACCCTGCCCGACTACGAGGGGCCGGCGAGCCCATCTTTGGACGACCAAAGCTTCGCGGTTCTCCCCGATGGCCGCGCCGTCGTTACGCAGGATATCCGGGGACGCATGCAGTTGATCATGATCGAGGCTGGCAAGGACCCCACTCCATTCCTCAACACTACGGAGCCTACGTCGTCGCCGGTCACAGCCGTTGGCGCGGATCAAATCGCATTCCTCGTCGGGCCAAAGCCGCAGCGGACCATCGCGCTGGCCGCGGTATCCACCGGCCGCATCACGCGACGCATTCCCTTCGATAAGGGAGATATCACTTCACTCGCCTCTGCCGCGGATGGAAAGATGCTGTACTGTGCCGCGGGCCGCAACATCTGGTCCATCGGACTGGCGAGCGGCGAGACTAAAAAGATTCGCGGCGGCGATCACGTTGCCGTCGATCCGTTCGGACGGTACCTCCTGGTGCAGGTGACGGAAACGCCAATCATTCGGCTGATTCGCGTGCCGCTGGACGGGGGAGCCGAACAGGAGATCCCGCGGAACGGGCCGTTGCGCCCGGCAAACCTGATTGCGCCGAATGCAATCGGCAAGAACGGCCTGATTCTAATGCCGCTTGGCACATCCACGGTGTATTGGCCGCCCGGCCTGCTCGATCCCTCTACTGGCCAGCTCACTCGCATACCGGTTGACCATAAGGCTGATTACCACGCCCTGAACTGGACACCAGGTGGAAAAGTGCTGGGCTTGAGCCTGGACATGCGATCGAAAATCTGGAAATTTCAGCCTGCCTCCGCCCGCTGACCCGCCTGTGAATCGGGCTGGTCCTCGGACGGCCGCATCGTGGCCCTAGGCACTCCGTTTGCCAGTTCTGGCGGTTCCATCCCGTGAAGCAGTAGAGCGAGCCTGATCGCCCGGAATCGGGTACAATCGTTCGATCCATCATGTCGCTTCCCGTTGGAACCTGGTTAGGCCCCTACGAAGTCCTCGGTGTCATCGGGTCCGGCGGGATGGGCGAAGTCTACCGCGCACGCGATACTCGTCTGATCCGTGAAGTCGCGCTGAAGATTCTGCCGGCCGACGTGGCCGCCGATTCTTCGCGCCGCCAGCGCTTCGAATTGGAAGCGCGCGCCGTGGCGGCGCTCAATCACCCCAACATCGTGGCCATCTACGACGTAGGCGAGGGCTTCATCGTCACCGAACTGGTGGATGGCGAGCCGCTGCGCCCCGGCAAGCTCTCGCTTCGTAAAACGCTCGACGTGGCGGCGCAGATCGCCGCGGGACTCGCCTGCGCGCACGACGCCGGCATCGTGCATCGCGATCTCAAGCCGGATAACATCCTGCTCACGCGCGACGGGCGCGTGAAGATTCTCGATTTCGGGCTGGCGAAACTGACCGGATCGCGGAATCCGGCCAGTTCGGCAACCGTGACGGTGCACACCGAGCCGGGGACTGTGATGGGCACAGTCAGCTACATGTCGCCGGAGCAGGTGCGCGGCGCGGAAGCGGATCATCGCTCGGACATCTTCAGCTTCGGGCTGATTCTCTTCGAGCTTCTGGGCGGGAAGCCGGCGTTCCAGGGCGAAACGTCGGTGGAGATCATGACGGCGATTCTGCGACAGGATGCGCCGGAGCTGCCCGATCGCGTGCCGGCGGGCGTGCGGCAGATTGTGGCGCACTGCCTCGAGAAGGACCCGGTGAATCGGTTTCAATCGGCGCGCGATTTGGGCTTCGCGCTGTCGCAAGCCGCCACGCCCAGCGGCGCCGTTCCCGTGGCGCGCCCGCCGCGCTGGCGCAGGCGAGTGCTAATGGTGTCGGCAGTCCTCGCAGTGGCCGCGGCCTCTGGCATTGCCACGCGGTTCCTATGGCGCGCGCCGAGTGCGCCCCAATGGTCCGGTGTGCGCCTCGGCGGGCCCGAGATTGCGCTCGCGCCTCGAATCTCTCCCGATGGCCACCTGTTGGCCTTTGAGGCAATGGACCAGGACCTCACACAAGTGGCATTGATGAAGCCCGAAACCGGTAACTGGTCAACCCTGACGCACCGGCGCGATCGTGGGATCGTGCTCTTCCTCAGTTGGTCGGCCGATGGCGCGCGCATTTATTACGACCGCACCACCGATGTGCCGCAAGGAATCTATAGCGTGCCGGTGCTGGGTGGAGAAGAACACCTGGTTCTGGAGAATGCGTTCGCACCGGAAGCGCTGCCAGACGGTAGCCTGTTGGTGGCGAGGATCAACGGCCAGGGGCAATACCAGTGGTTCCGATTCTGGCCGGAAAGCGGACGTTTGCTGGCCCTGCCTCTGGTATTTGGCTCCAAATTGGGCTCCCAGGCACGGTTGGTACCAGGAGGCAAAATGGCCGTGGTCCGGGCGGAAGAGTTGGGGCCAGCCGGAAGGGGCCCTGAGTTTTTGCGGGTCGATCTCGCCACGAATGCGGTCCGGCGACTGCAAACGCAGAGCCATTACGAAGCCAGTTTGTACACCTGGGGGCTCACCGGCGATGGAACGGCGGTTTTGGCTACCATATTGGGCGGCGCCGTCACCCGCGTCGTATCGATTCCCTTGACTCGAAAGGCGCCCGAACAGACATTGTTCACCACCACCGAGTGGCCTCACAGTCTGGACGGCGGACCGGATGGAAGCGTGTATGCCAGCTTGTTCGACCGGCTTGCGGAACTGGTGCGGCTTTCACTCCACGGCGGCGTGCCGGAGAGGATCGCGAGCCTGATCGCAGCCACGGATGGTCTCGAGATTTCCCTTCCGTTACCCGATGGGAGAACCGCGGTTGCGGAGGATTCCGGCCACGTGCGCCTGGTGGCTGTCGAGAAGGGAAGGGACCCGGTTCCCCTGATCAACACCACCGAGGAGACGTCCGCGCCGATTGCCTTGGCTGGCCCGCGGGCGATTGCGTTCATGATTGGGCCGCATCCCCACGAGACGATCGCCGTGGCGGATGTGGCGAGCGGCAGCATCACCCGCCGCATGGCTCCCGCCAAGGGGACCATCGATTCTCTTGCATCTTCTCCCGATGGCGGGACGCTCTATTTCGCGGCGCGCTCGACCATCTGGGCGATTTCCGCCGCCGGTGGCCAGCGCCGCCAGATTTGCGCGGGCTCGAGCGCCGCCATGGATCCGCACGGCAACTACCTGGTGCTGCAGCGCTTCGAAAGGACTCGCTCACGCCTGTTCCGCGTCACGTTGGACGGCGGCTCCGAGCGGGAGATCCCCATCGACAACTCCTCTCCATTGGACAATTTCCCCCTCTCGCCGGGCGCCGTGGGCCCGGATGGACGATTAGCGGTCTCGCTGTTGCCGCCCAATTCGTGGTTCAACTCTCCAGCCGTCGTCGACCCTGCTACCGGGCATGTTACCCGGCTTCCAGCCGATCCTTTAAGGGACTATCACTTTCCTGCTTGGACTCCCGATGGACAGGTGGTCTCGGTTTCGCTCGGGTTGCGCGGCGCTCTCTGGAAGTTCATCCCGGAGGCGCGATGATCGAGGCAGGCGCCAGGCTCGGGCCCTACGAAATCGTCGCGCCGTTGGGAGCGGGCGGGATGGGCGAGGTGTGGAAGGCGCGCGACACCCGCCTGAAGCGTGACGTCGCCGTAAAAGTGCTCTCTGGCGAATTCTCGGCCGACACCGCCCGCCGCCAGCGGTTCGAAGCCGAGGCTCGAACCGTGGCCGCGCTGAATCACCCGAATATCGTGGCGATCTATGACGTGGGCACGCACGACGGCACGCCATACATCGTCACCGAACTGGTTGACGGCGAGCCGCTCGCCGGAAGCGGCTTACCTTTGCGAAAGATCCTCGATTGGGCGGTGCAAATTGCCAACGGGCTCGCCGCCGCGCACGCCGCCGGCATCGTTCACCGTGATTTGAAGCCCGCCAACATCCTCCTTGCACGCAACGGCCGCATCCGGATTCTGGATTTCGGTTTGGCCAAGCTAAGTCCAGCGGCGGCCGGGGAAGCAATCGAGACGCAAACGCTTCAAACCCAGCCAGGCGTCGTGATGGGCACGGTCGGCTACATGTCGCCGGAGCAGGTACGCGGCAAAGAGGCCGATCCCCGCTCCGATATTTTCAGCTTCGGCCTGGTTCTTTATGAGTTGTTGAGCGGCTGCCGCGCATTCCAGGGCGAAACGGCCGTGGAGATCATGACGGCGATCCTCAAGCAGGAGCCGCCCGATTTGCCGGACTCCGTGCCCAGAGGCGTGCGCCAAATCGTGCACCACTGCCTGGAGAAGGATCCGGCCGGCCGGTTTCAGTCCGCGCATGATCTGGCGTTCGCCCTGGCGGCGTTGTCCGAGAGACCCAGCCAAAGCGGCACAGCGCAGAAGCTGGCGCGGGCGCCGCGATGGCGTCAATGGACGTTGATGGCTGCTGGAGCACTTGCCCTGATGGTGTTGTCGATTGCCGCCTACCGGTTTTTTGCGCCGGCGCCCCAGCCCGTCAACTGGACCGGCGCACTTCTCGGCGGACCCGAAATTGCCTTCCGGCCGCGCTCCTCGCCGGACGGCCATCTGGTCGCATTCTTTGCCGTCGATGAAGGGTACACGCAGGTCGGCGTGATGACGCCCGCCAGCGGCAACTGGTCGATCCTCACACACAGTCACCAAAACGGCAATGTCACCAACGTCACATGGGCGCCGGATGGCGCCAGCATCTATTACGACCGCATGGCTGCGGTGCCCCAGGGCATCTACAGCGTGCCCGTGCTCGGCGGCGATGAGCGCCTCATCGTGCCTAAGGCCTTTCGTCCGGAGGCGCTTCCGGATGGGAGCTTGCTAGCGGACAAGTTGAACGCCAATCACGAATGGCAGCTATTCCGCTTCTGGCCGGATACGGGACGGGAGCAAGATCTGCCGGTCGCCGTGGTTGACGCGCAGGATAGCATGTCCAACCCGCGCGCGTTTCCGGACGGCAGGGAAGCCGTGGTCGACGGGTCGCCGCTCGGGCAGGAAGCCGGCGGCATGAGGCTGCTGTTTGTGGATCTTGCCACGGGCGCCACGCGTCCTTTGGCGCCTAACGTTTTCCGCGGCACCGGCGCACCCGATTACACCGTGAGCCGCGACGGCAAATCTGTGTTGGCCACAATGGAGCTGGGGGAATTTACGCGTGTGTTGTCGATCCCGGCGCGGGGAAACGGACCGGTCCGAACTTTATTTACCGCGACCCACGAAGTTTGGGGCTTGGACAGCGCGCCTGACGGAAGCATCTATGCTTCCATCATGGATTGGCCGGCGGAAATCGTGCGGCGGCCGGTGGACAAGGATCAGCCGGAGACCTTGGCGCGTTTCCAGGAAGTTTCCGATCCCGACATTTTCGCCGTAATGCCGGATGGGCGCGTAGCACTCACCGTGCTCTATTCGGATCGTGCCCGCCTGATGGCCGTAGCTCCAGGCAAGAACCCGGTTCCCCTGGCCGCGACCACGGAAGAGACCTCCGCGCCGGTTACGGCTGTTGGCTCAACGGAGGTTGCCTTCCTGATCGGGCACGATCCTCGAAGCGTCATTGCAATTGCGGATCTGGAAACCGGGCGAGTCACCCGCCGGATTTCGCCAAGCAAGGGCGAGATCCACTCGTTGGCCGCATCGCCAGATGGCCGGACGCTTTATTTTGCGACCTCCGATACCGTATGGTCCGTGCCAAGCGCGGGGGGCGAAGCGCGCAAGGTGCGAGCCGGCAATCGAGTCGTCGCCGAACCCTCCGGCCAAGCGGTCTTCATCAGCGTTCTCGAAAGCACCAACATGCGGCTATTTCGAGTGGCCCTGGATGGGGCACCCGAAACGGAGGTGCAGACCAACGCGGCCGATGCGTTGCGGTATTCGCATCTCTCTTCCGGCAGCTTGAGAGCCGATGGCCGGCTGCTGGTCTCGCTTCACAACGCCTGGTTCTCCGCTCCCGCCATCCTCGACACGCACACAGGTCGGGTGCAGCCTCTGCCCTTCGATGGGACCAGCGATTATGAATCGATGGCCTGGCTGCCGGATGGCCGCATCGTCGCCCTCCGCCACAAGGAGAACTCGACCCTCTGGCGATTCAGCCCATCGCCGGAGTAGTCGCGTATTGGGCGGAAGAACCAACCTCTACTGTGCCGGAACGCGATGCTTCAGTTCTTCGAACCAGTTGAGCACCACTTGGATCTGCGCGGCCGCAGGCGTATCCGTCTGGCTCGAATCCGCAGACACAACTCCGATGATTCGACCATCTGGGAGAATGTCATAGCGCGGCGGCCCGTTGGGCGATCCCAGCAACCCGCCTGTTGGAAAAGCCGTGGGGCTGCTGAAGGTAAAGCCGCCTTTCGTGATCACTTTCACGGCGGCGAACTGGCGCGGTCCCGCGTTGAACGTAAGCTGCTTGCCATCCCTTGACCAGAGAGCAGTATGCCCTTGGGCGATCTGGTACTTGCCTGGCGCAAGCGGGAACGGCTGGACGTAGAGTATGTCGCCTCTTCCTCCCGTGGTGTCGATCGAGTATGCCAGCCAGCGGCCGTCCGGCGAGAACGCCGAGTCCTCGCCAAGCAGGGAGCCGCCGTCAGCGAAAAGTGTCGCTTTCCGGTCGCGAAGCGCGAGGGTCCACACGCTGGAAGTGTTGTTGCCCCTGTTGGCGGTGAAGGAAAGCTGCTGGCCATCGGGAGAGAAAGAATCCGGAATGTGAGCGACCTCTTTTTCTGGCCGGGTGAGCCGTTCTGCCGTTCCCGTGCCATCGGCGCGCTGCCAGTAGATGGCCAGGTCCCCTTCGCGGTCGGACTGGAAGGCCACGCGTTCCCCGTCGGCGGACCATACAGGATAACGATTCACCCCTTGAAATGTCAGCCGGCGCGGCGCATTGGTTTCGGACAAATCGTAGATCCAGATGTCGGAGTTCTTGTTGGTCTCGAGTTCATCATAGGCATACGCCACCCGCTTTCCGTCGCGAGTTACACGCGGGAAGTCGTACCATCCTGGCCGGAGCTTCAGCGGTTCCACATTCCCGTTTGGACTGAGAAGCGCTAGAGAACCCCGCTGTAAAAGCGGCGATAGGGGACCCGGAATGTAGATCAACGATCCAGTGCTCGAAAAGTCGAAGTGCGCCACGTTGTTGGTGTTCGTGATGCCTCGTTTCACGCCTTCGACAATGAGGACGGCTGCTCCGCTTACCTCTAAGCGGCGCGCATCGAACGGCACGGCATACAGCGAGCCGGCCAGCGCGTAGACGAGGTGGCCTGTCGGCACGTATCGGCCGTTGCTTCCCGCCGGGATCAAAACCTTGCGCGCGTGTGACTTCAGAGTTTCGGCAACAACTTGACCCGAGTCCCTATCCGTTCCGTGCCAAATCGTGAACATAACGGCTTGCCCACCCGGCAGTATTTGGGGGAACCCTAGGACTTCATCCTTCTTCGCAGCCGAGAGGCGCTCCGGGTTGCCGCCATTGGCGGAGACGCGGAAAATGCCTTGGCTGGCCTGGCCGAACACGATTCCACTGGTGTCCCAACTGATGCCGGCCGGATTTTGGGCCACGCTGCAAATCGTCACGGCGCCTCCGGTTACGGCAATCCGCTTGAGTGTGCGCTCAGTAAAGGACCAATAGGCGATCGACTGACCGTCGGGAGAAAACACAACATTCGTGACGCCCACCGAGTCCTGGCCCGTTATGGGTCGGGCCTCCGGTTCCGCCATCCGCCGCAGATAAAGCTGGCGATTGGCGATGTAGACCAGCTTCGTCCCATCGGGCGAAATTGCGATATCCCGACGGCCGGTGTTCGTGAAGAGCTGGCCTTGGCCCAAAGGGACGGAAAATCGAATGATGGGCGCGGGAGCGGGCCGGAGAGCCCAAACAGCGACACCGGCCGTAATCGCACAGGTCAGAATTGCCGTGAAAACAACGGGAATCGCGCGTTTCCAAAGCGGCTTCTCAGTATTCCGCTGTTCCGCTTCCAAGATCTTTCCGGGATCTGAAAGAAGCCCTTCGATCAGCACCCGCACATCGCCGATTGACTGCCATCGCTGGCGCGGATCTTTCTGCAAACAGCGCTCGACGATCATGCGAACCGGCGCGGGGAGTAGATTAAGCACCGGCTGCTCCTTCACCACCGACGCCAGAACGTCGGTGATCGTCTCGCCGGTGAACATCTGCTTGCCGGTGAGCATCTCGTACAGCACCACTCCGAAGGCCCAGATATCCGCGCGGCGATCCACCGGCTTGCCGCGAGCCTGCTCCGGACTCATGTACGCCGCCGTGCCGAGGATCATTCCGGCACGGGTCGGAGACATCGTGATGGTCGGGGAGACCGTGGGATCGCCCGAAGCGGCAGAGGCATCGGCGGCTTTCGCCAGGCCGAAGTCGAGAACTTTGACGACTCCCGCGGGAGTGATCATGATGTTGGCCGGCTTCAGATCGCGATGGATGATTCCGCGCTCATGCGCAGCTTCCAGAGCGTCCGCAATCTGGCGGGCACAGTCGAGCGCCTGATCGATAGGCAGAGGGCCTCTTAAAGGCTCGCCCTCGATCAGCTCCATTACCAGGTAATTCGGCCCGACATCGTAGAGATGACAGATGTTGGGATGATTCAGGGCGGCGATCGACCGCGCTTCCCGTTCGAACCGCTCCGAAAACTGTTCGGCGGAAACCTTGATGGCGACATCGCGGCCAAGCCTGGTGTCGCGCGCCTTGTACACTTCGCCCATCCCTCCCGCTCCGATTGACGAGAGGACTTCGTAAGGGCCGAGGAGAGTGCCTGTAGGTAACGGCATTGAAGATCTTGCTCAGTTTACTCAAATTGGGCCTTTCTGGCCAAACGGTCTCAAACTCAAATGAGATTCGCCTGGATTTAGCCATCATCGCGAAACTGGAAGTGGGCCTATCGTACATTCCCCCCAGGGCGTTCGAGGACCTGTGGAGGCCCAACGGCTGTCGGCCGCGCGTTTCCCCCAAGGCGACTTCGGTTTTGTCAACTTCCGGATGGCGCGTGAATCTGCAGAATACGCCTCAACGTGTTAATATTCTTCAGATCGTTCGATGAGTCCCCAACAGTCGATTGGCCACTACCGCATCGTCTCCAAGCTCGGCGAAGGCGGCATGGGGGTGGTCTACAGAGCCACCGATATCAAGCTCCACCGCGATGTCGCCATCAAAGTACTTCCAGAAGCTTTTTCCCAGGATGCGGCGCGCATGCAGCGCTTCGAACGGGAAGCGCTGGTGCTCGCAACGCTGAACCACCCCAACATCGCCGCCATCTATGGCCTGGAAGACACCGCTTTCGTGATGGAACTGGTGGAGGGTGAGTCGCTGCGCACGCTCCTCGAGCGCGGACCGCTGCCGGTCGAGACCGTGCTGTCCTACGCCGCGCAGATCGCCGAAGCGCTGGAGGCGGCGCATGAGAAGGGCGTAGTGCATCGCGACCTCAAGCCGGCCAACATTGTGGTCTCGCCTTCCGGGGTGGTCAAGGTGCTCGATTTCGGACTCGCGGCCGTGATGCAGGGGCCCACCGCGGCATCCACCGACCGCGCCAATTCGCCCACCCTCACCATGCAGGCGACGCAGGCCGGCGTGATTCTGGGGACGGCCGGCTACATGGCGCCGGAGCAGGCCGCCGGCAAGCCGGTCGACAAGCGCGCCGACTTGTGGAGCTTCGGCGTGGTGCTGTGGGAGATGCTGACCGGCCGCACGCTGTTCACGGGCGAGACCACTTCGCATGTTCTTGCCGATGTGCTCCGCGGCCCCATCGATCTCGACCAGTTGCCGCGCGCGACGCCGCCGGCGATCCGCACGCTGCTCGCACGCTGTCTCGATCGCAATGTACGCAACCGCTTGCGCGATATCGGGGAAGCGCGGGTGGCGATCCAAAATGCGGGCAACGAGCCGCCTCCGTCCGTAGCGCCACCCGTGGCGAAGCGCACGCCGCTTCTCTGGCCCGCGATCGCGGGCGTGCTGCTGCTCGCAATCGGCGTACTCCTGTTTCGCGATTCGCGGGCGGTCCCGACGACAACCCCGGCGCTGCCCCTGCGCGCCTCGCTGGATTTGACTCCCGCCGAACACCTGGCGAACGACGGTTTCGGAAGGCCGTCCAAGACCGATATGACGTTCTCGCCGGATAGCAGCGTGCTGATCTTCTCCGGCGTTGCCGGATCGGGCACGCTACTCTACCGGCGCGCGCTCGATCAGTCAGAAGCAGTTCCTATCCCCGGCACGGAAGGCGGCAACGGCCCATTTTTCTCTCCCGATGGACAATGGATCGGATTTTATGCCCGCGGCGCATTGAGAAAGGTGGCTACCGGCGGCGGCCCGGCGGTGACGATTTGCAAGCTCGGCGACGAGAAATGGGGAGCGGCGTGGGGCGCGGGGGATTCCATTGTCTTCTCCGGCGATGGTGACTTACAGCAGGTCTCGGCACAAGGCGGAGATCCGAAGGTCCTGCTAAAAGGGGATAGCGCCACTTCCTCTTACTACAGCACGCCCGAGTTCCTGCCGGATGGTAAGACGCTACTCTTGACACAAACCCACGCCGGGGGCTGGGATGCAGCGGAGGTCGCCATGCTTACGCCCGGCGGGAAACCGCGTGTGCTGCTCAAAGGCGGCGCGAACCCGCGGTACGTGGCCGCCGGATATCTGCTTTACCTTCGGAGGGGCGCACTAATAGCGGCCCCTTTCGATCTCCATCGCCTGGAAATCACGGGGGCCGCGGTTCCGCTGCTGGATGGCGTGATGCAAGCGGTGGACGAACCGAATGACGCCCTCGAATCCGGATTGGGACAGTTTGCGGTTTCGCGCACGGGCACGCTGGTGTACGCGAGCGGCGGGACTTTCCCTCGGGCTAAGGCATCATTGATCCGTCTGGATCGCAGCGGCGCCATGACGGAGCTGAATCCGAAGCGCGCCGAGACCTACGGATTGCGCATCTCCCCCGACGGGCGGAGAGTCGTTAGCAGTGTCATTTCGGCAGCCAACCGCGCGCAGTCCGATGTGGAGATCTACGACTTGGAAAGAGGCACCTCCACCCTGTTCACCAGAGATGGGATATCCGGCTGGCCGATCTGGTCTCCCGATCAACGCCGACTGTTGTTTTCGGTCAACGACACGAAAATCGAATCCATCTCCGTGGACGGTGTTGGCGCACCGGAGACCATTGCCACAGGAGTGAGCGGTGCGTTCGCCGTCAGTTGGTCGAGAGATGGGAAATGGCTGGCCTATATGACGGTGGACGGCACCAAATCGCAGATGTGGGTACGTTCGATGACGGACCCTGGTGATCCGCGGCTTTTTCTGGAGACCACGTCTGAATTAGTGGACGGGTACTTCTCGCCGGATAGCAAATGGATCGCCTATACCACGAACGAGTCGGGAGCTGTCGAAGTGTACGTGCGGCCTTTCCCCGGCCCCGGCGCGGAACATCGCATTTCAACCGCCAGCGGCGAGAATCCCGCCTGGAACCCGAATGGCCGCGAACTGTTCTACCTGGAAAGGCACGCTGCGCAGGAAGGGGAGAAAAACTTCGTTAACATGATGGCGGTAGATATCGACACCAACGATCCCTTTCACGCGGGAATTCCGCACAAGCTCTTCGGATTTCCGGAGGGCCAGAGAGTCTCGAGCCTCCCGGTCCGCAGCTACGACGTGTACCCCGATGGCCAGCACTTCCTTGCGCAACCCCATGAATTCGATCCCGGGCCGCCAGTCACCAGCCTGCATGTTGTGGCCAACTGGTTCGAGGAATTGCGCCGCCGCGCACCTTCGGGTCGATAGCGCCGGATTGTCTCCCGGTGCGTTCCGCGCCGAGCCGATCTTTCGATAACTCCAGGACCGGGCGTTCGAGGACTTGCCACGACTGGAATGAAAAGTCGGCCTCCTTTCGGTAATGCCGACGACTGCGCCACCTGGCCGTGAAACGGCGATACGGTAGGGCGCAACGCTGGCAGGGGCCATCGGGGGATGCCAAAAAATTATACCGCGAGGAGGGCGTTGGATTCTTAGACAGTTCAGGAATCGCGTCACCTGGTTGTACAATATCCGGATGATTTTGCGAGGAATGCTTTTGGTCATTTTCGCGAGCCGCGCTTTACTGACGGCGCAAAACATCCAGCCCGCCGACTTGTGGAACCAGCCTGTCGCCGATGCGGATCGGAAACTGGCCTACGGCAAGGACGAATTGCAGTTTGGCGAGTTGCGTTTGCCGAAAACCAAGGGGCCGCATCCCGTCGTAGTCCTGGTGCACGGGGGATGCTTCGTGGACCGTCTGCCGCGGCGCGACCCGCGCGACACCACCTTCGAACCGCTTCGCCCGCTGGCCGCGGCATTGGCCAACGCGGGCATCGCGACGTGGAACCTGGAATACCGGCGGGCCGGCAACCCCGGCGGCGGATATCCGGGCAGCTTTCAGGATTTAGCCGCCGGCACAGATTTTCTCCGGACCATCGCACGCGCCAATCGGTTGGACCTGCATCGCGTGGTGATGGTGGGGCATTCCTCCGGTGGACCGCTGGTCCACTGGCTGGCCGCCCGTCCCAAACTTCCGCCGTCCAATCCTCTCTACGCGAAGAATCCCCTGCGCATAAAAGCCATCGTGAATGTGGATGGCCCTCCGGATATCGCCGCCTCTCAGCCGCTGGAAATGAAGTTCTGTCCGGTCCCCGGCATCTCGCAGTTCATGGGCGGCACGGTAGCCGAACAGCCCGATCGTTACCGCGATACGTCAGCGCTCTCCCTGCTGCCGATCGGAGTTTCGCAAACCATTGTCGCCGGCGGACTGCTGCGGGGATCGTATGATCTGGTCAGCAGCTACGAGGCTGCCGCGACTGCCAAAGGAGATTCGATCTCTGTGGTCAGACTGGAGGGGGGCGGACACTTCGATATGCTGCGAACCAGCCAACGCGAAACCACCACAAAGGAGCGCGCTCTGCACAGCAGCGCAAGCGGTGGCTTTGGTCGGTCCGGGGACATATGGCCGGGGAGTGTCGACCGCCACCCCTTGTTATGGCGCCGCGAACGCGTAAAATGAGGAGAGGAAACGGGCATGGACGTAACGCTTCCGGCAGATTTGACAAAACAGGTCGAGCAGGAACTCGCTAGCGGCCGATATCGGAGCAGCAATGAACTGATCGAGCAGGCAGTTCGACAGTTCTTCGACGAGCGCCAGCGTGGCCAGCAGCGGCTCAATGCGCTGCGGAGAATTGGCCAGGCCGTTGATCAGGCGGGCCTCTATGAGCGCGTGTTGATTCCCGGCCAGGAATGACGGGTACGCCGCTCGTCGTCCTCGACGCCTGCGTCCTCGCCAACTTCTCTTTGTGCGATACGCTTCTGAGGCTCGCCGAACCACCGCGCCTTTTCGAGCCGAAATGGTCAGAGGAGATCATTCGGGAAACAACCCGCACGTTGGAATCAAAGCTCGGGTGGCCGAGTTCTCTGGCCGCTCATCTCGAAGCTGAATTGCGCGCCCACTTCGGCGAAGCGTGGATCAGCGGTTACGAGTCGCTGATACCTCGGATGGCGAATGATGAAAAGGATCGCCATGTGTTGGCTGCCGCCGCCCATGGCCATACGTCAATAATCCTGACTCTGAACCTACGCCACTTTAGACCAGAGCACCTGAAACCGTGGGGTATCCGAGCGCTACACCCGCAATCGTTCCTGAGCGAAATCTTCCGAGAGGAACAGATGCTCGTGATGAAGAAACTGGAGCAGCAGGCAGCCGACCGCGGTCGTAGCTTGCGTCAGCTTCTCAATATCCTGAGCGCGACAGTACCCGAATTCGCGGCGTTGGTTTCCAGCACAATCACCGAAGAATAGAGCTTATTTCGCGCTAATCGGCGGATTCCTCCCCTGTAGTCGCCTAGCCTCGATTTCCACGCTACCCCGCTGACCGCTTGATTTTGTCAAAAACCCTCTTGAATGGCCGTATTTCGTCTGCCTGTGTTAGATATATACAGCACTGATAATAAGATTATGTGAGCGCTATCCAATCAGAGATGCGGGGTGTCGTTCGGACCCCCGCGCCGCAGCTATATGCGTCGCCGTCCCATTTTATCGGCATTCTG
>Ga0326728_10000155_pt1 | contig 278243 bp, 265 predicted proteins | sample MB3enrmetagenome_FD_207602 | JGI IMG/M metagenome (GOLD analysis project Ga0326728, IMG submission 207602) | Lab enriched peat soil microbial communities from McLean, Ithaca, NY, United States - MB31MN | ecosystem: Environmental > Terrestrial > Soil > Wetlands > Peat | place: USA: New York...
CCCCATAGCGCGCGCGGCACCCCCGCCACATCACCCACCGCGATTTCGTGCCTTGGCGCTTCTCGGACGCCGGCGACCCGCGCAAGTGCATCGGTCATCATCCCGGCATCCGAGAAACCTGCACAGGGCCGGACCTGCGGGGACAGCAACCAAATCCCGCGCCAAAGGCTCGGGCCAGTGTCGTGCTAATTTGGCGCTACCTAACTCGCTCGAATACGAGAACACCAACGCCGCGGCCAGCGGGGCGGCGGGCTGCACAACGGGCAACGCCGAGCCCCAGCGCTGCGGAAACTATCCGCGGTTGTGGCGTCTTGGCGATGCTATGGTCGTTGCTCGCATTCACCAACCACTATTTGTGATTTGTCGCCGGCGATCCCATCAGCAGTGGTATTTCGACAACACTAGCCAAAAAAGACGCAGAAGATGCTGTCAACGCACAGGATTCGGGCGCGACCCGGATTGGCATTGCCGCCGGCATCGAGGTAAAATGGAACCATTGCCCCCGTCGTAAAGGTGAATGCCGCGGGCATAAGGAAAAACATCCGGTTAACGGAATCTGGCGGATGCGGGGGCACTTTGAGTATGGCGGTACACGGACCGGGCCATAGCGGTCGGTTGAGGCTGCTGTTGGCGTCGAGTTCTGTCGCCGCGCTGCTGATCGGCGGCGGCGCGCCGCCGGCGTTGGCGGTGCAGCTGTGCACGATCCATGATGTTGGAGTGTCCGTCGGCCCCGTCCCCAACTCGGCCGCCATCAATTGCATCAATATCGAAAACTCGACCGTCTCCGGCAGTGTCACCAACACGAACACCGGTACGATCACGGCTACTGGCCCCGGTTCGCTCCCGACCGGCATTACTATCAACAACAGCACCATCGGCGGCGCGATCGTCAACAATGGCAGCATTACCGCGAATAACGGCCGAGGAATCCTCGTAGACAGCAACGCGACTGTCTCCGGCGGCATCACCAATTCCGGCACCATCTCGGCGCGCAACACTGGCATTTTCGTCGACGGTGTCTCGACCTTCTCCGGCGGCATCACGAACAGCGGCACGATCTCGGCGGGCGAGGACGGCATCAGCGCCAGCGCGATTTCGAACTTTTCCGGCGGCATCGCCAACAGCGGCACGATCTCGGCGGCCGGGACCGGCATCGGCATCGGCGGGATGACGAGCTTCTCGGGCGGCATCAGCAATGGCGGCACGATCACGGCCGGGAATGACGGCATCTATGTTCATCCGGTCTCGACGTTCATCGGCGGTATTACCAATGCCGGCACGATCTCGGCAGGCGCCCAGGGCATTTTCGTCGACCAGGTCACCAATTTCTATGGCGGCATCAGCAATGGTGGCGTGATTTCGGCGGGCAACGGCATTTCCGTCGCTTTCAGCTCGACGTTCTCCGGCGGCATCAGCAACAGCGGCAGGATCACGGCGGCGGGGGCGGACGCGCGCGGCATTATCGTTACCAACATCGCCCAATTCGGCGGCACGAGCCTGGGCGGCGGCATCAGCAACTCAGGCACGATCGCGGCGGGCAGCGCCGGCATTTACGTCTTCAAAGTCGCGACGTTCGCCGGCGGCGTCGGCAACAGCGGCGCGATTTCAGCGGGCACCTACGGCATTTCCGTCACCGGCGTCACGAATTTCTCGGGCGGCATCAGCAACGGCGGCATGATCACCATCACCGGGCCCGCCGCCGGCGCCGGCATTTTCGTCTCCGGGATCGCCCAATTCGGCGCCGCCAGCCTTGGCGGCGGCATCAGCAACAGCGGCACGATCACGGGCGGCGGCTACGGCATTTCAGTCGCCTCGATCGGCACCTTCTATGGCGGCATCAGCAACAGCGGCACGATCGCGGTGGGCGGGACAGGCATTTCCGTCGTTTCCAGCTCGACGTTTACGGGCGCTATCGCCAACAGCGCTACGATCTCGGCCGGCGGCAACGGTATCTTGGTCGCCAGCGTCGCCCAATTCGGCAGCACCAGCGCCGGCGGCGGCATCACCAACAGCGGCACGATCTCGGCGGGGGCCGCAGGCATTGCGCTCGGCTCCAAGATCCTCGGCTTTTTGGGCCCCTCGACCTTCGCGGGCGGTATCACCAATAGCGGCGTGATCACGGCGGCGGCGGGCACCGGCATTTACGTCGCCGGCGTCTCGACCTTCTTGGGCAATATCAGCAATTCCGGCACCATCACCGCCAAGACCGGCATCCTCATCGGCAGCGGCGTGACCTTCGCGGGCGGCGCGGCGATCGTGAATTCGGGCAACATCACCGGCTCGACCGCGGGCGCGGCGATCGACGTGTCCGGCGCCTCGAGCGCGGTCACAATCGACCAGACTGCCGGTACGATCACCGGCACCATCAAGCTGTCGTCCCACGCCGATGTGCTCAACATTTCCGGCGGCTCGATCGCCGGCAACATCATCGGCTCCGGCACGCAAGACGTCATCAATTTCAACCTCGGCTCCGGCACCTTCACCTACGGCGCGGCCTTCGGCTTTGGCACCATCAGCGCGGTCAACGTCAATTCCGGCATCGTCATCCTCGACGGCGCCAACAGCGCGACCAATGTCAAAGTCGGCAGCGGCGCCGCGCTCGAAGTGGGCGACGCCGCAAATCCGTCGGCGACGCTCACCAGCACCAACCCGGTCGACGTTTACGGCACGCTCGCCGGCCACGGCACCGTCATCGGCGGCGCGACGGTCGAGAGCGGCGGCACCTTGGCGCCGGGGGGCACGATCGGCACGCTGACGATCACCGGCAGCCTCGCCTTCAACGCCGGCAGCTTCTACGGCATCGAGCTGTCGCCGACCCAGCATTCGCTGACCCTCGTCAACGGCACGCCCGGGACGGTGTCGATCAACAACAGCGCGGAGGTCGAGCTTGCCCCCCATCTCGGCAATTACAGCGCCACCACCGTCGCCATCCTGACCTCGACCGGCACGGTGAGCGGAACTTTCGACCCGACCATCGCCTATGTCGGCGCGGAGAAGCTCAACGGGGCGACGCTGACTTACGACAGCCACGACGTTTTTCTGTCCTACCAGCAAACGTTCGAGACGCTGCAGGTGCCGGCGGGCGCTACCCCCAACGAGCAGAACATCGCCAATGCGATCAACAATTATATCCTCGCGGGGAACACGCCGCCGGCCGGCATCCAGAACCTCGCGTTCCTCTCCGGTCCGGCGCTGCTCGGCGCGCTCAACCAGCTCACCGGCGAGGTCGCGACCGGCACCGAGCAGGCCACGTTCCAGCTGACCAACCAGTTTCTGGGTCTGATGCTGGATCCGTTCCTGATCGGCCGCGTCGGGACGGGCGGCGGGCAGGCGACCGGTTTCGCACCGGAACAGCAGACGAGCCTGCCGCCGGACATCGCGGTCGCCTACGCCTCGATCCTCAAGGCGCCGCCGCCGGCGTCGTTCGATCAGCGCTGGAGCTCCTGGGGCAGCGCCTATGGCGGCACCAGCACGACGAGCGGCAATGCGGCGGTCGGTTCCAACACCGTCACCACCGGCGCCTACGGCTTCGCAGCCGGCATGGACTATCACCTCGACCCGCGCACGGTGCTCGGCTTCTCGCTCGCCGGCGCCGGCACCAACTGGAATCTCGCCAAAGGGATCGGCACCGGAAGGAGCGACGCGTTCCAGGCCGGCGGTTATGGCGTGACCTGGCTCGGGCCTGTCTATCTCGCCGGGGCGGTGGCGTTCACCAACAACTGGTTCACCACCAACCGGTCGCCGCTGGGCGACCAGCTGACGGCGAATTTTTCTGGGCAGAGCTTCGGCGCGCGGTTCGAGACCGGCTACCGCTACGTGACGCATCCGCTGCCGCCGGTGATGCTCGGCGTCACGCCTTACGGCGCGGTGCAGGTGCAGGAATTCCGTACGCCGAGCTTCAGTGAAACCGACGTGACCGGCGGCGGCCTGGGGCTTGCCTACAACGCGATGAACGCGACGGACACGCGCACCGAACTGGGCGCGCGCTTCGACGCGCCGACGCTTTTGTACGGCCTGCCGCTCGTCTGGCGCAGCCGCGTCGCCTGGGCGCACGACTTCGTCGCCAATCCCTCGCTCGACGCGGCGTTCGAATCGCTGCCCGGCACGAGCTTCACGGTCAACGGCGCGCCGATCCCGCAGGACTCGGCCCTGGCCTCGATCGGCGCCCAGTACTTCCTCACCTCGCGGTGGTCGATCGAGACGAAGTTCGACGGCGAATTCGCCAACGGCTCGCAGACCTACACCGGCTCAGGAACGCTTCGCTATTCGTGGTGAGGCTATAAATCGTGATACCTGCGCACTGCCCGTGCTGATTTGCACAGCACTCTCGCCGCCAAATGACGTGATGGGTCAATCGCGACCTCGGCGGTCAACGCCAACGGCGCTTGGGCGTCCGCTTTGCCCCGAAATCGGAAGCAAAAACCAGAGTATTGCCATCCAACCGAGGGGCGCTGTGCGGGTTGACGGTGCGGCCCGGCGGGTGATTCAAGCTACCAAACTGGAGCCTCGAATCATGCGCGACAAAGTCAATCCCGCCGCCTGGCGTTACGCGCCGGGTGGGCGATATGCCGGGGATTTCGCCAGGGCGCGGTCGAACTCGCTCGCGGTGAGGATCTCGATCGATTTAAACTCCGCGAATGCGCCGGTGGATTCGACCATGGCGATAAATGCCGCTCCCGCGGCGGCATCGGGCATGTCCACGATCGCCGCGCCGCTGTATTCGCCCGAGCTCACCCAATAAAACGCCTCAAGTTTCGTACCGATGCTGTCGACCGCTTTTCGCACCGCGGCTTCGCGTCCGGCGGCTTTGTCCTTGAGGAAGCCCTTGGTGCCTTCCGCGGTATACTTGAACAGTGAAAGATACTTCGGCATGCGACCCTCCCACTGACCGCGCGCCTCATCAAAGGCGCTTTCTGAAGAAATAAACGGCAAACCGTAAAGGATTGCGCCGACGGCGGCAATCCGCGCATCTGACTTGATCCGGCAGCCACTCCAGCCCCAATGCGGCAAACCCGATGACCACGCTCATAATTATCGCCGCGATCCTCGGCGCCGGCGCCGTCTTCACCTTTATCGGCACGCGGCGGATCGAGCGGGCCAATCCGCCGCGCGGCCGCATGATCGACGTGCGCGGTTTGCGCCAACACGTGGTGACGCTCGGGGAGGGCGCCGATGTGGGCACGACGCCGGTCGTCCTCGTGCACGGCGCCGGCGCCAATCTCGAGGACATGTACGTTGCGCTCGGCGAGCGTCTCGCCGCGAAGCATCGCATCATCGCCATCGACCGCCCGGGCTTCGGCTGGAGCGAGCGAAAAGGGCGCGACGCCAGTTCGCCGGCCTATCAGGCCAACGTCTTGCATGCGACGCTCGACAAGCTCGGCGTCGGCAAGGCGATCTTGGTCGGCCATTCCTGGGGCGGCACGCTGGCGCTGACCTATGCGCTGAAATTTCCGCAGCGGGTCGCCGGCCTCGTCCTCATCGCGCCGCCGACGCATCCGCGGTCGCGGCTGATCGCGTGGAACAACGCGGTGCTGGCGACGCCGATCGGCTGGCTGTTCGCCCATACGCTCGCGCTGCCGTTCGGTGTCGCGCTGCTCCGGCCCGGTGTGCGCTTGGCGTTTCTGCCGCAGACCATGCCGCAGGGTTATGTGGAGCGCTCGGCCGCCACGCTGATCCTGCGGCCAGCGAGCCTGATGGCCAACTGGGCCGACGTCGGCGGGCTGCATTATTTTCTCAAGGGCCAGATCGGCCGGTACGCCACGCTCGCGGCGCCGACATCGGTCTTCGTCGGCGATCGCGACCCGCTCGTTCCGCACGGGCATTGCAACGATCTCGCTGCTCTGTCGCCGGCCGTCAAGGTCACGGTGCTCGAAGGCTTCGGTCACATGCTGCACCACGCCGCCGCCGATCAGATCGTCGCCGCGGTCGAGGAGCTCGCGGGGACCAAATAGCGCTGATCCGCTAGGCACTCCCCGTCACGGGCGTAGCGCCGTTCAACCCTCGCCGTCCGCCGGTCCGCCGACGAAGGCGATCCGCATCATGTTGGTGGCGCCGGGGGTGCCGAGCGGGACGCCGGCGACGATGATCACGCGCTCGCCGGCCTTGGCGAAGCCTTCCTTGAAGGCGAGCGCGCAGGCGCGCTCGACCATGTCGTCCTGGTCGCGCGCGTCCTCGGCGATGACGCAGTGGATGCCCCAGACGAGCGAAAGTTTGCGTCCCGTCGCGACGATCGGGGAGAGCGCGACGATCGGCGGCTGCGGCCGCTCGCGCGATACCCGCAACCCGGTCGAGCCCGACGAGGTCCAGCACACGATGGCGGCGAGGTCGAGCGTCTCGGCGACCTGGCGCGCCGCGGCGGCGATGGCGTCGGCGCCGGTCCGCTCCGGTTCGGTGCGCAGGACGTGGAGCGAAGGCAGATACATCGCCGCGTTGCTTTCCACTTCCTCGGCGATGCGGTTCATCGTCGCCACCGCCTCGACCGGATATTGGCCGGCGGCGGATTCCGCCGACAGCATCACCGCGTCGGCGCCGTCGAAGATCGCGGTGGCGACGTCGGAGACTTCGGCGCGCGTCGGCACCGGGCTCGCGATCATCGATTCCAGCATCTGCGTGGCGACGATCACCGGCTTGCCGGCCTGCCGGCAGGCGCGCGTCATTTCCTTCTGCACGCCGGGCACTTTTTCCAGCGGCATCTCGACGCCGAGGTCGCCGCGAGCCACCATCAGGGCATCGGCCAGGTCGAGGATTTCGGTGAGCCGCGCTACCGCCTGCGGCTTCTCGATCTTCGCCATCACCGCCGCGCGGCCGCGGGTGATCTTCTTGGCCTCGGCGACGTCCTCCGGCCGCTGGATGAACGACAGCGCCACCCAGTCGATGCCGTTGTCGAGCGCGGCCTCGAGGTCGGCCACATCCTTGGCCGCCATGGCGGCCAGCGGGATCAGCGTGTCGGGCAGGCTCACGCCCTTGCGGTTCGAGATTTTGCCGCCGACCTTGACCTGCGCGACGATGCGCTGCGGGCTCGTTGCGGTGACGACGAGGCGGAGCTTACCGTCGTCGATCAGAAGCCGGTCGCCCGGCTTGATCGCCGCGAAAATCTCCGGATGCGGCAATTGCACGCGCGTTGCGTCGCCGGGCGCCGGGTCGCTGTCGAGCACGAATTCCGCCCCGCTGTCGATCTCGGCCAAGTCGTCCTTGAAGCTGCCGAGCCGCAGCTTTGGACCCTGCAGATCGACCAGGATGCCGATCGGCCGGTTGTACTGCGCCTCCACCGCGCGGATCGTCGTCACCAGTTCCCGCATCTTGTCGTGGGAGGTGTGGCTCATATTGATGCGGAACACGTCGGCGCCGGCTTCGAACAGGCGCGCGATGACGCTCCGGCTCGACGAGGCCGGCCCCAAGGTCGCCACCACTTTGGTCCGCCGCTGCCGCCGCATCGGCATCAGCTTCCCGGCACGGCGGGTGCCCGCGGCGTCGCGGGCGTGATGGGGACGGTGGATCCCGCGCCCGCGCCCGCGCCGGCCGGCGGCCGCGACAATGGACTGCCCGGCCGCAACGGATGCGCCGGCGCCTGTTCGCTCGTCTCGGTCAATTGCACGGTCCAGGCGTGCTGCTCGCCGGTATCGACTTCGAAGAAGCCGGTGCGGTCATAGCCGCGGGCGAGACAATCGCCGATGCCGCGGATCGTGAACTCCTTGTCGCGGGTGCACATGAAGGCTGGTCCCATCCATTCCCCGCCGTGATCGTAGTCGATGGCGTAGACATAATAATAACGCGCGACCAGATTGCCCTTGAGTACGGTCTCACATTTTCGCGCCGGCAGGTTCCACCAGCCTTCGGTCGTCCAGCCGTCGGAGTCCTTGTAGCCGATGGCGGCGCCGACGCGGCTCCCCGTATTGTTGCACAGCACGAAATCGGCCTTGGCCGGCTGCGCCGTGGCGGCGAAAGCCAAGACGAGCGCGCACGCAACCGCGCACCGTCCGAACATTGCCGCGACAGCAGAAAACCGGGTCCCCCTGACCATTCCGGGAAGCGTCCTCTCCCTCAATTCATCCTAAGCCGAAATGCCACCGTCATTCGCCTGCCGACAACCCTAATCAACGACGATGGCGCGGAAATCGGTCACATTGGTGAAGGTCGGACCGGGCCGGAACAAATCGCCGATGCCACTGAAAAACCCCGTGGAATCGTTGTCGGCGAGAAACGCGGCGGGATCGAGGCCGGCGGCGCGGGCGCGCTCGAGGGTGGTTTCGTCGATAAAGGCGCCGGCCGGGTCGTCGGGCCGGCCGCGGCCGCCGTCGGTGCCGTCGGTGTCGGCGGCGAGCGCGGCGATGCCCGGGGCGCCGTCAAGATGGAGCGCGAGCGCCAAGGCGTATTCCTGGTTGGGGCCGCCTTTGCCCTGGCCCCGCAACGTCACCGTCAACTCGCCACCCGACAGGATGACGGCGCGGCGGCCTTCGGCCTTGAGCTTGCGCGCGAGCTTGGCGTGCGCGGCGGCGACCTCGCGCGCCTCGCCCTCCACGCGATCGCCGAGCATCACGCTTTCGTAGCCCCGGGCGACGGCGCGCTCGGCGGCGGCTTTGAGCGCGTCGGCCGGCCGCGCGATGATGTGGTAATCGGTCGCGGCAAAGACCTTGTCACCCGGCTTCGGCGTCTCGTTGGCGGGATCGTTAAGCGCGCGGGTCACGGCTTCCGGCAAATCGAGCCCATAGCGCTCAACCACCGCGCGCGCGTCGGCAAGCGTGGTCGGATCGGGCACCGTCGGTCCGGAGCCGATAACCGCCGGGTCATCGCCCGGCACGTCGGAAATCGCCAGCGTCACCACCTTGGCCGGATAGGCCCGCTGCGCCAGCCGCCCGCCCTTGATGCGCGAGAGATGCTTGCGCACGGTGTTGATTTCGCCGATGCGAGCGCCGCTGTGCAAGAGGGCCCGGGTCGCCGCCTGCTTTTCCTCGAGCGTCAGCCCGTCCGCCGGCGAGATCCAGTTGGCGGACGCGCCGCCGGAGAGGAGGACGAGCACGAGATCGTTGGCATCGACCGCGTCGGCGAGCTTCAGTATCCGCCGGGTCGCGGAGATGCCGGCCTTGTCGGGAACCGGATGGCCGGCTTCGATGACCGGGATGTGCCCGGTCGGCCGCTTGTAGCCGTGGCGGGTAACGGCAAGCCCGGCGAGCCGGTGGGGCGGCACCATGCTGCGGTAATGCTGCTCGGCCACTTCGGTCATGGACCCGGCCGCCTTGCCGGCAGCGAGGATCACCACCCGCCCGCGTCCGGCCGGCGGGGCCGGCAGATGCGGCGGCAGCGCGAGTCTCGGGTGAGCCACGTCAACGGCGGCCCAGAACAGCGATTCGAGGAATGTCCGCCGCGCGCTGTCCATGCAACTCCCCGGGCGTTTGGCGCGATCGTTTGACCGCCGGTATGGCAAGACGCCCGTCACGCCTCTATGTTCCACCATAACACCTTCCACCATAACGAATTTGCCGGAGATGATCATGGTCGCCGACGACAACAGCCGCACCGAACTCGAAGCCGCCGTGTTCCGCCGGCTGGTCGAGCATCTGCGCACGCGCACCGACGTGCAGAACATCGATCTGATGAATCTCGCCGGCTTCTGTCGCAATTGCTTGTCGAACTGGATGAAAGAGGCGGCCGACGCGCGCGATCTGCCGATGACGAAAGACGAGAGCCGCGAAGCCGTCTACGGCATGCCCTACGACCAATGGCGCGCCAAATACCAGACCGAGGCCTCGGCCGCGCAACAGGCGGCATTCGAAAAAGCAAGCGCAAAACATTGATGCGGCAAGTTTAATGCGATCGTCCTGTGCAGTGCTGTGGACGAGGGCGCCTGCGGCTTGACCCGGGCGGCCGCGCTTTCGACAACCTCCTCAAGCCCGTCATTGCGAGGAGTGCCCGATGGCCACCGCCGCCAACGCTGCCGTCACCAACGACCCGTCCGCTCAAGACGCGACCCATCGCTTCGCCAAGGACCAGCTCAAGGCCTTGGTCGAGCGCATCGAACGGCTCGAGGAAGAAAAGAAGGCGATCGCGGACGACATCCGCGACGTCTACGGCGAAGCCAAGGGTAATGGCTTCGACGTCAAGGCGCTGCGCACGGTGGTGCGGCTGCGCAAGCAGGACATCAACGAGCGCAAGGAGCAGGAGGCGATCCTGGAGACCTATTTGCACGCGCTGGGGATGCTGGCCTGATCGTCATTCCGGGGCGCGCGTCAGCGCGAGCCCGGAATCCATACGCCGCAGCCGTCCCGATCGAGCGCTGAATCTAAAATTCAAAGATCGTGATTGTGGATTCCGGGCTCCTCGCTGCGCGAGGCCCCGGAATGACGGCCGCTACTGCAGCTGCGCCGTCTGCCGCGGATAGCTCACGGTCGAGACGAACACGATGGCGCTGCCGTTGAAGTGGTCGTTCGCGAGACCCAGCTGCGGGTCGGCGGCGAACGTCATCATCACCGAAGAGTCCGGCTTGTGCATCAGCGCGGCGAGCGAGCGGTAGTCGCCGGCGCCGAGCGCGGTGATGGTGAGGAAGCGGTGCACGCTCGGCGACATCACGATGGCGCGCAGCCACGGATCGTTTTGCGGCGCGTTGCGGTCGAGCGCGGCCTTGTTGGCGACGCTCAGAATGACCGAAGCCTGTCGGCCGCTGATGCGCTTGACCGCGATCGTGGTGTCGTTCTCGCCGGTGTGCGCGGCGACCGCGCGCGCGACGCCGCCCCGCGTGATCGGAATGGCGGCGATCGGCGTGGTGGTAACGACCGGCATCGCATCGCCGCGCTCCGGCTGCTCGGCATAAGCGAGCGCGAGCGCCGGCGGCACGCGATCCTCGCGGCCGGCGAACGGCCCGGCCGTCGCTGGATCCTCGGGTATCGAACCGGTCTTCTCGGCTGCCGCGGCGGCGCGCGAGCGGGCGACGGCGGCAATTGCCGCGGCCGCCGACGGCTGTGCCGCGGTCATGCCGTCGGAAAGGCCCTGCCAATAGCCGCGGGCGCGGATGATTTCATTCGGCGTCAGCGTCGCGACGCGCTCGTTAGCGGCAGTCGCTGGCGCCGGCGCCGCTTCGGCGCGGCTGATCACATGGATTTTGCTGGCGGCCTGCGCGACCTGAGCGAGCTTTTCTTTTTCCACGGCTGCCACCTGAACCAGCTTCGTCTTCTCGGCGGCGAGCTTGTCGGCGGCGTGATCGATCGCGGCGACGACGGCGGTCTTGGCCCGCGTGCGCAACGATTCGGGCGGCGCTGCTTGTGCCGGCACCGGTGCGGCCGAAGCCGTGGCGACCGGAGCCGCGGCCGCCGCGGCATCGTCGTCGTCCTCGTCCTTCGGATGCACGCCGAACAGCCGGGTGAACAGATTGCCGCTGCGATGGCCGCCGTCGGCGGAGGCGACGTTGATGCCGGCGCTGCGCGCGGCGTCGAGCGACATTTCGGACGGCGCGGCGCCGCGCTTCTCGATATCGGCCAGCGCTAGGGCATAGCCGGGCAACGGCCGGCCGTCGGTCGGGATGTGGACGGTGCGGCCGTCCGGGAACACGCGGACCAGTTGATCGCGCGTCATCCGCGGCCAGTGCCGGATATTGCCGGTATCCATGTGGACGAAGGGCGAGCCGGAGGTCGGATAGAAGCCGACACCGCCGCGCTGCAGGCGGAGCCCAATGACCCGCAGCTGCTCGAGCGGCACGCCGGGGATATAGAAGTCCATGGCGTGGCCGAGCATGTGCTGGCTGAAGCGCGCGACGCCGTGGCTCCTGCGGCGCAGCATGGCGTTGGTCTGCGGCGAGCGATAGCCGCACACCACCCAAATCGGCGCCTTGGCGCCGGTTTCCCGCTGCACCTCCCAGACGAGGTCGATCAGATGCGGGTCCATGCGGGTCTGTTCGGCGCGGCGCCAGTCGCGCAGGAACCAGTTGAGCTTCTCCAGCGCCGCCTCGTCGTAACGGCCGTCGCGCTTGAAGGTGATGGTGATGTCTTCGTCGGTGTGGATGTGGTGCAGCGAGATGGTGCGGGTGTCGCCCTCGGCGATCGCGGTCTGCAGCCCGCGCGAGGCGAACGTGAGAACGAGCGCGGCAAGGCCGCTCGCATAGAGCGCGGACTTGGCAGACACACCACGGAAGCGTAGGCGCTCTTGACCAACGAGCACAGGCAATCTCGCGCTGACGTTTCAACCGACGCCACCCGCCGCGGCCCCAACCGCAGCGGATAACCCTAACGCACCGTAAATTTGGGAAGGGTTAACGCGAACTTAGTGCAACCCCACCCCGACATGAACAGGCGTAAAGATTGAGTGTGGCGAAAAGTGGCCCGAGGCGCCAGGGGGGTGGCTGGCCGGCGCGCGAGGGTGTGCAAACGTTAGGGATTGGTTAACGAAATGGGGAAAATTCGAGGCTTTTCGGCTTTCACGTAGGATTATATCCCGTCCAAGCGCCTTTAATCACCTCTCCCCGCGTGCGGGGAGAGGTCGAGCGAAGCGAGGGTGAGGGGGCCTCGCCGCGAGTCTGAGCGGCGGAGTCGATGCGAGGGCGTTGCGAAACATCCTGTGCGGCGCGGCCAAGCGGCACCGCCCCCTCATCCCGACCTTCTCCCCGCGCGCGGGGAGAAGGAGCAGAAGGCGGGCACATCACTTCGCCGCGCTGACCGTGGCAGCGCGATCGTCTCCACCTTGGACAATTCGAGCTTGCGAGATGCGTGGTCGATGTCGAGGCCAACAACGTTGCCGTCGGCGTCGAAATCGACGACCAAACCCTCGGCAATTTCACGCGCCCCGGCGCCCGGCCTGCTGGTCAGCTCGATGCAGAGGCTGTCCGTCTCTGGATAATAGTGCAACTTCATCACTGATCCTCGCGATCGAATTCCGAGCGCCTCTCAGTTCAGTTCTTCATCGGGTATCTCGGCAAGCTTGGCCAAGTGACGAAGCAGGCCGGTCTTGAGCGGGCGATTGCCATTAATAGAAAACGACGGGCGCACGACACTGCCGGCTTTAATCGAAGAAAAGGCGATTATTGAAGCCAATAAAATCCTGTAATCCCAACCACGATTAATATCAGGAATCTGATTAGCTCGCGTCGACCGGATCCGAAACAACTTAGTTTAGGTTTCAGTTCCGGCTTCTCAAGTAAATCTGCTTCGGCTTCTCTGTAAAGCCACCAGCTCTTTAGATCAGAAATGATCTCTACGGCAGTAACGACAGCAAGAGCCGGAATAATCCAGCGGGCTAACGGCAGCAAATTGCCCAGTTCATTATGAGTACGCAGCCAAGCATAACCTCCAATGGTAGCAATTGTAAGTTTGATGAAAAGATTGTAGCTGTCCGTTGCCCTGTCCGCAAAATAGGTGATTTGTTGGCACACGCGCTTATAACGCTCTGCTTTTTCGATCATTGCTGCCCTCGTCGTACTGAATGTTTGTATCAGTGTTGACACTTGGCCGCGTCACCAACGGCAATGATAAAATGATTACACTGTTTCCAAAACTGCCGTTGATGGGCAGCAATTGCCAGTTCGGCGTTCGACCATCCGAGCGAACGCGCGGCCGGAAATCGCTGTCATACGGCGATTTCGAGAATGCGCTCCTTGCTACGGGGCTCGGGCGCCGCAACGTCAATAGCGAGGCAGCCTTCGATCGCTTCCCGCAGGTTGCGCATCAATTCGTCCATGGTCTCGCCCTGGGTGGCGCAGCCAGGAATGGCGGGGACTTCGGCCCAGAAGCCGCCTTCCTCCGCATTATGCACCACGACTTTAATCTTCATTCCGGCTCTCCCAAGGGCGATTATCTGCCATTTCATAAAGGTCAAATGTCCCCACTGCAGGGAATCCGGCATGAGTGGCTGACGACGAACTATCGCTTTTGACCAACGATCAGGTGGAGAGCCTGACTATTGGCATTATTGACGGTCGTGGCATCGGAGGCCACGTCATGGGCCGCGATCCCGATAGCCCTAAGCGCCAAGGCTAGTGCTTCCGCTGCGGGCTTAAGCCTTTCAAGCGATTCTTGGCGCACCTGTATTTCGACATCATACGAACCGACCTCGCCAATGTTGGCGGAACCTGCGCCCGGTCCCAATTTATACGTTATGCCTCCGACGGCATATGTCCAATCAACCTGTTTCCAGCCCGCTTTGGTTAAAATGCCCATTAACGAGAAAAGCAATTGCGCTTGTTCATTGTTTTGGATGTTTGTCGCGGCATCAAATTCCGTACCTGCGAATGGCTCAAGCGTTTTGATTAATCGATCTTGCTCGTCTTGGGAAATAATACGGGGCGCCTTAAACTTTTCCAGTGCCAATTGTGCTTCCGCTGCCTTTTGGGTAGCTTCAGCGGCCCGAGCATCGGCAGCAGCGATGGCCGCGCGGGCCGATTCAGCATCGGCTTCTAACTTAGCAATATTGCCTTCTCTCGCCGCCTCGATTTTTCGTTCAAGCGGTTTCCCGACAAAATCGCCTACAAATTCCGCCGCCACTCCAATCGCAACCAAAAACGCGCCAGTAATCTTGGCCACATTGATCCACGACAACCAATACGTAGCGGATTCTACTTCAGGAGTAGGCACAACAGACTCCTATCTCACTTTGACAAAAGGATACCTCGCAGCGGGCGTAGCCCGGATTGAGCGAAGCGAAATCCGGGGAAGGCCTCGCCGTGAATCCCGGATTTCGCTCAATCCGGGCTACTTGCTTCCCGCAGATTGCGCATCAATTCGTCCATGGTCTCGCCCTGGGTGGCGCAGTCGGGAATGGCGGGGACTTCGGCCCAGAAGCCGCCTTCCTCCGCATCATGCACCACGACTTTGATCTTCATCCCGGCTCTCCCATACGCCAATTCCGAAAATACGCCTGGCATGGCCGAATTCAACCGCAGCGCAGCGCCGAGCCATTCGGCGGAGAAACGGCGCAAAGCTTATCGATTATCGTCAAGTATCGTCCTCGATATAGAGACTAATACTTGACAAATTGTCCCATAATGGGGTACATTTTCCACGAATCTCGCTCACGTACCAGGACGCCGGCCGGGTGACTCCGGCTGGCGGGGCGAGTGCGGTTCCCGCGGGCTAGGGCTCGTCACCTTGGCTCTCGGGCGGCTTGGGCAAGACACGCCCGACCGGCATCACGACCGGTCTGCGGGTGCAATCTCGCTGGACTGGGACAGCAAGGCGCGGGTAACGCCCGCGAGTGACGCATGGGAGCCGGTTCTGCTGGCTTCGCGTCGTGTGTTGCGATGCGCACGTCTTTCGAACTATCGGGGCGTGCGCTCCGAACGAGTGCCCAGGAAGTCGCGTGGCTCGAGCTGAGCGGTGGCGTTCGGTCGCTGCCGTAAGTGCCGTGGTGGAACGCCGAGAGGCGAGCGCGCCCACAAGGCGCGCGCCGTGCCGTAAGGCACGGCGGTTACGGAACAGCGCCTTTCGGCGTTCCGCTTTCCTTTTTTTGTCGTCGGTTGCTTTGTCGCTGACGCTTCTCATAATGACGAAACAACGGCTTATCCGCGCCTGATCACGATGCCGCCGGTTCCACCGCCGGCGCCATCTGACGAAGATCAGGCCCGGCGCTTCGTCCTTCTGCTTGGTGCCGGCATAGCTCGGACGCGAAAGCGCGCCGCGAGAAGGATTTTGTTTGTCCTCACCCTGAAAGGGGGAGGTGGCGAGCGTAAGCGAGCCGGTGGGGGTCTGTAGTTGCGCCGTGTCGGATTCGGCACGGACCCCCACCGTCGCCTGCGGCGCCTCCTCCCCCTTTCAGGGGGAGGAGAAGATGGCGGTGCAAGCCTCGCGGCCGTTACCCCTTCCCCGCTACGCGGGGCAGGATGGAGCGCGCCCGCCTGTTTTGCTGCCCGCGATCGGTGCTAGACTGCGGTGTTGGGCCGCGATACCCCAAATTGCGACCCCAAAGGCAGCCCCAAGAAGAACAGACAACGGCAGGAACGAAACGCTGATGACGCTTGATGTGGAGAGTGGCGCGGCGCCGCAGGCGGCCGGCGCGGCGGAGCCGATCTGGTACGCGTCCTACCCGCCCGCCGTTCCCAAGACGATCGATCCGGACCGCTATGCCTCGCTGCCGGCGATGCTGCTCGACGCCTGCCGGCGCCACGCGGCGCGGCCGGCCTTCGAGTGCCTGGGCACGCGCCTCACCTTTGCCGACTGGGACCAGTTGAGCCGCGGCTTCGCCGCCTTCCTCCTCGAGGAGGCCAAGTTCAAGGCCGGCGACCGCATCGCCGTCATGATGCCGAACCTGCTCGCCTATCCGGTCGCGTTCCTGGGCGCGCTGCGCGCCGGCATGATCGTGGTCAACGTCAATCCGCTGTACACGCCGCGCGAATTGCGCGCGCAGCTTGCCGATGCCGGCGCTGTCGGCATCGTCATCATGGAGAATTTCGCCCACAAGCTCGAGCCGGTCGTCAAGGAGACGGCGATCCGCCATGTCGTGGTGGCGCGGCTCGGCGATTTCATGCCGGCGCTCAAGCGCACGGTCTATAACTTCGCCAACACCTATGTGCGGCGCGCGGTGCCGGCTTGGCGCTTCGACACGGTGACGACGCTGCAGCGCGCCTGCCACCGCCGCCCGGGCGCCGGCTATGCCGATGCGCAGATGCCGTCGTCGGCGCCGGCGTTGCTGCAATACACCGGCGGCACGACCGGCATATCCAAGGGCGCTGTGCTCAGCCACCGCAATCTGGTCGCCAACACGCTGCAGTGCCAGGCGTGGGTCTCGCCGCATATCGAGGAAGAAGAGGGGCGCGTGCTCACGCCGCTGCCGCTCTATCATATCTTCTCGCTGACGGCGAACCTCTTGGCCTTCGCCGAGATGGGCGGCCTGAGCGTGTTCGTGCCCGATCCGCGCGATCTGAAAGGTCTCATCGGCACCATGCGCGCGGCGCAAGTCACCACCATGACCGGGGTCAACACCCTGTTCAACGCGCTGATCAACACGCCGGACTTCGCCGCCTTGGATTTCAGCAAGCTGCGCTTTTCCCTGGGCGGCGGCGCGGCGGTGCAGACCGCGGTCGCGGAACGCTGGCGCGAGATCACCGGCTCCGATCTGGTCGAGGGCTACGGCCTGACCGAAGCGTCGCCGGTGGTGTCGATCAATCCGATTCGCGGGCCAAAACTCGGCACCGTCGGGCTGCCCGTGCCGTCGACCGAAGTCGCCATCCGCGACGACGCCGGCCACGACCTTCCGGCCGGCGAGGCGGGCGAGGTGTGCGTGCGCGGACCGCAGGTGATGCAGGGCTATTGGCAGCGTCCGGACGAGACCAAGCTCGTTCTCTCCGACGGCTGGCTGCGCACCGGCGACATCGGCACGCTCGACGCCGGCGGCTATCTGCGCATCCTCGACCGCAAGAAGGACATGATCAACGTCTCCGGCTTCAAGGTGTTTCCCAACGAAGTGGAAGACGTGATCGTGCAGCATCCGGGCGTGCTCGAGGCAGCCGTCATCGGCATCGTGGACGAACGTTCTGGCCAGACGGTCAAGCTCATCGTCGTCAAGCGCGATCCGGCGTTGACCGCCGAGGATCTGATGAAATTCGCCCACGACCGGCTCGCCGGCTACAAGCGGCCGCACGTGATCGAATTTGTCGATGCGCTGCCGAAGAGCAATGTCGGCAAGATCTTGCGCAAGGAGTTGAAGTGAAATTCGTCATTGCGACGAAGCAATCAGGGTCAGCGGCTGGATTGCTTCGCGGAGCCTGTCATCGGGCCGGCCACTTCGGGCCGGACCCGTTGGCTCGCAATGACGAACATGCGAGACACCTTCAATGCGCCATCAGGACCGGAAGCTTGGCGTTGGCGAGGACGTGGCGCGTGGTGCCGCCGAAGATCATCTGGCGCAGCCGGCTTTGGGTGTAGGCGCCCTTGATGAGGAGGTCGCAGCCGAGTTCGGCGGCTTGGTTCAACAGGACCTCGCCGGCGTTGCGCTTGCCGGCGGCGATGGTGATGCAGGTCGAGGCGATGCCGTTCTGGGCGAGCGAGCGCGCCATCTGCTCGCCGCTCGGCCCGGCAACGGTCGCGCCTTCGACGGTGCAGATGGTGACGCGCTCGGCGAGGCGCAGGAGCGGCATGGCGAACGCGGTGGCGCGCGCCTGCTCGGTGCTGCAGTTCCAGGCGATCATGACATTGGTGGCGAGCGTCGGCGGTGAGGTCGGGGAAGCGATCAGGATCGGGCGGCCGCTCTCGAACAGCGCGGATTCCAGCGTGACCATGGACGGGCTCTGCCATTCGTCGCCCGGCCGCGCCAGGACGATAATGTCGAACACGCGGCCGTAGCTGCCGACGAAGTCGTGGCCGCTCGGAGCGGATGAAAGCCACGACCATGACAGTGATGCCGGCATTTCGTCGGCGCGCTGCGGTATCTTGTGCCGCGCCATGAAGTCGTGAAACAGCGTCTCGGCCTGGCGCACCATGTCGGCGTCGTTTTCCTTGATCGCCAACATGGTCAGGCCGGTGTCGGGGTCCATCGCGATCATGTCGGCGATCGCCGGCCGCATCGGGAAGCCTTCGATGCAGCTGCCGAATTTTTGCGCCAGCAACAGCGCCGTGTCCAAGGCCGACACCATTTCGGCGCCGTGTTCGGTAGGAACGAGAATGCTTTTCATTAAGCGCGCCCCGCATGTCCCGGTGCGCCGATCATACTGCCCCGGCGAAGGGCCGCCAAATTCGCCGAGGCCGTGAATCATCGTTGTCGGGCGGCTTGACGGCGCATGGCCGCCGGGCTAGCCGCGAAGGGCTGGAGCGCTTCATGGCCGTTTACACCGATGTCACCGCGGAAGACCTGATCCCCTTCCTCGCCGGCTACGAAATCGGCGAGCTTTTGGCGCTCAAGGGCATTGCCGAGGGGGTGGAGAACTCGAACTTTCTGGTCCACACCAGCCGCGGCTATTACATCCTGACGCTGTATGAACGCCGCGTCGCCGCGGGCGACCTGCCGTTCTTTCTGGGGCTGATGGAGCATCTGGCGAGCCGCGGCATCACCTGTCCGCAGCCGGTGAAGAACCGCGCCGGCGAGACGCTGGGCCGGCTCGCCGGCCGGCCGGCGGCGATCGTCACGTTTCTCGACGGCATGTGGATGCGCCGCCCGACCGCCGGCCACTGCGCCGCGCTCGGCGAGGCGCTGGCGCGGCTGCATCTCGCCGGCGCCGACTTCGCCATGCGTCGCGACAATGCGCTCTCGGTCGCCGGCTGGCGGCAGCTTTTTGCCGCCTGCAGCGAGCGCGCCGACGAGGTGCAACGCGATCTCAAATGCCTGATCGCGACAGAACTGGACGCGCTCGAACGCAGCTGGCCACAGGGGTTGCCGCAAGGCGTCATCCACGCCGACCTGTTTCCCGACAATGTGTTCTTTCTCGGCGACAGGCTGTCCGGACTGATCGACTTTTATTTCGCCTGCACCGATACGCTCGTCTACGACGTCGCCATCTGCCTCAACGCCTGGTGCTTCGAGGTCGATCATGCCTACAACGTCACCAAGGGGCAGGCGCTGCTCGCCAACTACGCGCGCGTGCGCCCGCTCTCCGCGCAGGAATGGGAGCAACTCCCGCTGTTGGCGCGCGGCGCCGCGCTGCGGTTTTTGCTCACGCGCCTCGTCGACTGGCTCAACGTGCCGCCCGGCGCGCTGGTGCGGCCGAAGGATCCGATGGAATACGTGCGCAAGCTGCGCTTCCATCAGAAAGTCGCCAGCGCGCGGGACTACGGAGTGATCGCGCCGTGAGCGAAGAGCTGCCGCACGTCGTCATTCACACCGACGGCGCCTGCTCCGGCAATCCCGGTCCCGGCGGCTACGGCGCCATCCTCACCTTCGGCGACCGCGAGAAGGAGATCAAAGGCGGTGAATTGAACACCACCAATAACCGCATGGAGCTGATGGCCGCGATCGCCGCGTTCGAGGCGCTCAAGCGGCCCTGCCGCGTCGACGTCCACACCGACAGCCAATATCTGCGCAACGGCATTCTCTCGTGGATCAATACCTGGAAGCGCAACGGCTGGCGCACCGCAGACAAGAAGCCGGTCAAGAACGTCGATCTGTGGCAGCGGCTGGATGCCGCGCTCGGCAAGCATCAGGTGCATTGGCACTGGGTGCGCGGCCATTCCGGCCACGACATGAACGAGCGCGCCGACGTTCTGGCGCGCGAAGCGATCGCGGAGGTGCGTGCGGCGGGGAAAGTCGCGAAGCAGTGATCCAAATCTTACCCTCCCCCTGAAAGGGGGAGGTGGCGAGCGACGCGAGCCGGTGGGGGTTTGTAGGATTCCTGCGCGCTCGCGGTTACTGACCCCCACCTGGCGGCCTGCGGCCGCCGTCCTCCCCCTTTCAGGGGGAGGAATAAGTGTTGTCAGATCTGCTTGAGCAGATTTTCGGCGCCGGAGGCTTCGGCCTTGCCGGGCGATTCTTCGATGTTGAGCGCCTTCACCACGCCGTCTTCGACCAGCATGGAGTAGCGCTTCGACCGGAGACCTAGACCGGCGCCGGAACCGTCGAGCGAAAGTTCGAGCGCCTTGGCGAAGTCGCCGTTGCCGTCGGCGAGGAATTCGATCTTCGCGCCGGCGCCGGTCGCCTTCTTCCAGGCGTCGAACACGAACACGTCGTTGACGCCGGTGACGGCGATGGTGTCGACGCCCTTGGCTTTGAAGGCCTCGGCGTTTTCCAGAAAGCCGGGCAAATGATTGTTGCTGCAGGTCGGCGTGAACGCGCCGGGGACGGCGAACAGCACGACTTTCTTGCCTTTGAAAATCTCGTCGGTGGTCTTGGCGGCCGGGCCTTGCGGGCCCATCACGCGGAAACTGACTTGGGGCAGGCGATCGCCAACCTTGATCGGCATGGTCGTGTCCTCTTGCGTTCGGGGGTTACTCGGAGTTCGGGCGGAAATTAGCGTACTTTCGGAATTAGTCGAGAGCTTGGGCGAGATCCGAGATCTTAGAATGATTGAGACCCGGCGGATTAATCCAGATGGGCAACGACTTCGATGGCATCGTTGGGCGAGACGGCGGTCAAGGTGAGCGCGGCGCCCTTGGCCTGGGCGCCCGGCGGCAAGCCGTCGAGCACGAACGTGAAGCGCCGCGTGCCCGGCGCGTCGCCGGGCGCGGCTGCGGCCTCCTCGGGCAGCGGCAGCGCCCAGTCCGGCGTCGGCCCTTCGGCGAAGAGATCGACGGGCTCGCCTTGCGGTGCCACGACCTCGACGACGACACGCTCGGGAGTCTTGCCGGGCTCGCGGTGCAGCGAACGGATCGCGAGGTCGCCGGCCAAGTCGCCGCCCAAGCGGCCACCAACGCCGAGTGGGACGCGGCGTGGAACGCGCGCCTCCGCTGCGGCCAGCGCCGGCTCCTCGGCGCCGGCCTTGGCGGTGAGCGCCAGATCGAGAGCGGCTTCGGCCGGAACGCACAGAGTGCCGCAAATGGCGTAAGCGACCTTCGCGTGCAGCGAGGATGGTTTGGAGGCGTCCTTCGGCACGACGCGCACCGGCAGCACGATGTCGCCGTGGTAGCCGATCGAGTGGCCGCCCGCGCCGTCGGCGAATCGTTCGGGTGCCGGCCACAGCGCGGTCGCCGATGCGACGTTCACCGAGCCGGCGAAATCGAGCGTCGGCGGCACGCCGGAGTCGCCGGGATAGCGCCAGTAGGTTTTCCAGCCCGGATCGAGCCGGAGCTCGATGCCGGCCCGCAGCGGTGCCGTTTTGGCCGACGCGCCGGCAATGAGACGTGCGGAAGCGTGGGGCTGCGGCTGCCACGCCGACGCCTCTTGCGCTTGCGCCGCAGCGCAGCCGAGGCCGCAGGCGAACGCGATTGTGGCTATTGCGATTGTGGGCACTGCGATTGTGGCCCTGGCCGGGCGGCGTTGAAACGGATCAGGGATCATGGCGGCTCTCTATTCCGAAGCTGTTCACACGTGCCACTGACATGATCGTGACCGCAACCTATGTCATTATCGGACTTGAACCATTGCGCCGGGCATTCGTTTGCAAAAGCGGGTCGATCGGCTAACCTTTCGGCTATGAAATTGCCGCGCACATCGGGACAGAGCAGGGGCCAGGGCAGGGGCCAAGGGCGGGGGTATCTGGATGGCCAGATGCTCATCGCCATGCCGGCCATGCTGGACGAACGCTTTGCCCGCTCGCTGATCTATGTCTGCGCGCATTCCGACGAGGGCGCCATGGGCATCGTCGTCAATCATCCGGCGCCCAACATCAATTTTTCCGATCTCCTGGTGAAGCTCGACGTCATCCCGGCCGCCGACGTGATCCAGCTGCCGTCGCGCGCCGAGGTGGTCAAGGTCATGCGCGGCGGTCCGGTCGAGACCGAGCGCGGCTTCGTGCTGCATTCGGCCGACTTCTTCATCGAGAACTCGACATTGCCCATCGACGACGGCATTTGCCTCACCGCCACGATCGACATTCTCAAGGCGATCGCCCGCGGCGACGGCCCGGCCAGCGCCATTCTGGCGCTCGGCTATGCCGGCTGGGCGCCGGGCCAGCTCGAAAGCGAAATTCAGGGCAACGGCTGGCTGCACTGCTCGGCCGATGCGGAGCTCGTGTTCGGTCCCGACATCGACGGCAAATACGAAAAAGCCATGAAGAAGATAGGCATCGATCTCGGCATGCTGTCGAGCGAAGCGGGGCACGCGTAGGCGACAAATCATCAGGCACCCGCGAGCAATCGGGCGCCGTCCGGGGCCGGCGGGGCGCGTTCCCGAGCCCGAACTGCACCAACCACATTATGCCTTTTGCATCGCTCAAATCCGCTTGTTGAGACAGGCTAGCGCTGGCGCGTTGGTCGGATTTCTCGGGTGGTACGTCTTCATGTAGAGATAGAAATGACGGTTGGCAAAAGCGTCCGCCTTCGGCGTCGCCGCCGACCAAATCTTACTGCAATTGTCATGGTCGCACGTGCCGCCGAGCGTGCGCATCGGGCCGGTAACGACCGGGCATTTGCAGGCCGCGGATTTCGGATCGTGTATGTCAACCTTGCATGGGGCGCCGTAGCACCAAGCCCATTTGGTGTCCTCGTTTGCGCAGGTCAGCGTCTTTTCCACATTGTTGAAGCGGTTGGAGTAGGTCGAAATAATGGTCATCACGCCGTCCCCGTCCCTCACGGGGTGGCGACTAGCGCAGTTTCCAGGTCCCATCGACCAGCCCTCTTCGACGCTACAGCTGCAAACGACCTTGCTGCTGTCGGACGCATCCGGCGTACACAAGGCGCGTATGCACAGCGCGTACGTGTCGTGGCAAAACACAGCCGGTCTTTTGATATCGAGGTCGGGCGGGGCGGTTTGGCCGTGGGCCGAGGAGATGAGGGCGGTCGCGGCGGTCAGTAGTGCGATGGCCAACGATTTCATCGGGCGCCTCCCTCGCGTTAGGGTTGAGGGATACCATATTTGCGCTCTCAACGCAAGATTGTGTCGCGCCTCGTTATCTGAGACGGCCTGCCGCTTCCGTCATCTCGCCTCTGACCTGCGTCTTGCCGGACGGTTGCAAAAGTTCGCGCGCCTTTTCAGGCGTCATCGGTTCGCCGAAGGCGAAGCCTTGCGCGTACTCGCAGCCGAGCTGAAACAATTCGACCGCGTCCGAATCGGTCTCGGCGCCTTCCGCCACGACGTCCATCCCGAGGTCGTGCGCCAGCGCGATGATCGAGCGCAGGATGACCGGGCGCGTGCCCTTCGCCGTCGTGTGCACGAACGACTTGTCGATCTTGATGGTGTCGAACGGGAAGCGCTGCAGATAGGCGAGCGAGGAATATCCGGTGCCGAAATCGTCGAGCGCAAGGCCGGCGCCAAGCTCGCGGATCCGGTGCAGCATCTGCGCGGCGTGCTCCGGATTTTCCATCACGACGGATTCCGTGAGTTCGAGCTTGAGTGAACCACGCGCCAGCGGCACGCGCGCGAAGACCGTGCGCAGGTCCTGAATGAGATCGTGACGCAGCAATTGGCGCGACGATACGTTGACGCTGGCGAACAACGTGTCGCGCGGCCGCAGCGTACGCTGCCACGCACTGAGCTGGCGCGCGGTGCGTTCGAGCACGAACAGGCCGAGCTCGACGATGAGCCCGGTCTCCTCGGCGATGGAGATGAACTCGATCGGCGACATGCGGCCGTGGCGTGGATGATTCCAGCGTGCCAGCGCTTCGAAACCGGCCACCGCGCGATCCTCGAGACGCACGATCGGCTGATAAAGGAGCGTGATTTCCTCGCGCTCGATCGCGCGGCGCAGATCGGTTTCGATCGACAGCCGGTCAGCCTTGCGCGCGCGCATCGCGGGCTTGAACGAGTCGATGCGGTCGCCGCCGATGCGCTTGGCGTGGTACATCGCGAGTTCGGCGTCTTTCAGTCGTTCCTCGGCGTGCTGCGGTTCGCCATCGCCGAGCGTCAGGCCGATCGAACCGGTGAGGACGATCTCGCGGTCGTTGAAGGTGATCGGCGCGCGCAGCGTGTGGCGGATCGTTTCGGCGAGCGCCACCAGGCGGGTGGAGTCGCGATCCGACAAAATGATGATGCCGAATTGATCGCCGGAGAGACGCGCCAGCGTGTCCTGCGGCTTGATCAGCCGGGCGAGCCGCCGCGCCAGCGTCAGCAGGATCGAGTCGCCGATCGCCATGCCGACGGAATCGTTGACCTGCTTGAAGCGGTCGAGATCGATGACCATCACCGTCGGGCGGATGGCGACGTCGGATTTGGCAAGCCCAAGCGCCGCTTCGAGCCGGTCGAGAAACAGTTCGCGGTTAGGCAGCCCGGTGAGGTTGTCGTGGACGGCGTCATGGAGAAGGCGCTCCTCGGCCGTCTTGAATTCGGTCACGTCGGTGAGCGTGCCGACGAGGCGAATGACCTCGCCGTCCGAGCCCACCACCGGGCGCGCGCGCAACGCGAACCACAGATAATGGCCGTCGGCCGTGCGCATGCGAAAATCGTTGACGATGCGCCCGCGCCGCTGCTCGATGACGTTGTCGAGCGTGGCGCGGAAGCGGTCGCGGTCGAGCGGATGCAGCACTTCGACCCAGTTCGCCGCGGCGCCATCGAGCGCGCCGGCTTTGAGGCCGAGCATCGCCTCGGTCTCGGGGCTGGTAAACACCCGGTCGGCCGCCACGTCCCAATCCCAGATCATGTCGCCGGCGCCGGTGAGCGCGAGCGCGCGGCGCTCCACGTCGGAGACGATGCCTTGCGCCATGCCGCCGGCGAACGCGTGCTGCATCACCGTGAAGCCGATCAGCATCACGATGAGAACCAACCCGCCGAGCAACGCCGGCCCGATGATGTCGTTGGTGACGAAGCCGAGCACGGTGAGCGCCGCGCCGAACACCCAGACCACGAGCAGAAACCAGGTCGGGATCAGCATCACCGCGCGATCGTACCCGTGCGTCGAGAGGTACACGACCAGCCCGAAGCCGAGCACGGCGACGAAGAACAACGAGATGCGGGCGATGCCGGAGGCGACCGCCGGCGAGAACAGCGCCACCGCGACCAGCGCGCCGAGGAACGCCAGCCAGCCGACAGTGATGTGGGCATAGCGAACATGCCAGCGGTTGAGATTCATGTAGGCAAACAAGAACACCAGAAGCGTTGCCGCGAGGATCGCTTCACCGGAGGCGCGCCAGATGCGCTCGGCGCCCGCCGACATGTCGAACACCTTGCTCCAAAAACCGAAGTCGATGCCGATATAGACGAGCACGGCCCAGCCGAGCGCCGCGGCGGCCGGAAACATCACGCTCCCTTTGACCACGAACAGAATGGTGAGGAACAGCGCCAGCAGCCCGGCGATGCCGATGACGATGCCTTGATAGAGCGTCAGCGAGTTGACCTTGTCCTTGTAGGCGTCGGGCTCCCACAGATAGAGCTGCGGCAGGTTCGGCGTGCGCAATTCAGCGACGAAGGTGATGACGGTGCCGGGATCGAGCGTGATGCGGAATACGTCGGCGTTGGGATTGTCCTGCTGCTCCGGCGGGTCGCCGCTCGACGGGGTAATGTGAGCGATCCGCGACAGCCCAAGATCGGGCCAGATCAGTCCAGAGCCGACCATGCGGTAATGCGGCGCCACGATCAGGCGATCGATCTGCTCGTCGCCGTTGTTCGCGAGCGCGAACACCGCCCAATTGCTGCCGGCTTCGCGCGCCCGCACCTCGATGCGACGGACGATGCCGTCGGTGCCCGGCGCGGTCGAGACCTGCACGCGATCGCCGTCGGTATGCTGAAAGTCGACGGCGTCGGTGAGATCGATCGCCGGCGCGTCGAGACGCACATTGACCGCCTCGACCGCGGATGCGGACGCGACCCCAAGGAGGGCTGCGAACGCGAAGGCGGTCAGCGCCGCGGCGACGCGACAAAATATCAAGCGAAAACCTCCAGCGCGGCAGCCAGCGCAGGCCCTGCGTCGACGATTCCGAATTCCTACTGCGCCACTGTAATCGGCTTTACGCCGAATTCGCGGCCCATTTCTATGCTGCGCACCCGGTCAAGCCCGCCCACACGGCGATGAGTATCGCTTGTGAGGTGCGGCCGCAAGGAAATTATGCTGTCTTTTCAAAGGGTCAGAACGATCTCGCTGCGGTGCGGATATCGTTTCCATACGATCGGCAGCAGCGGTTGTTGGGCAGTTAGCACCGCCGTCGGGATGCGGACGCGTTGACGTTTGGCCTAGCTTGGCTATCGCGTCTGGAGACAGACGGGTGCCGGTTCTTAAAGAGCCGCAGAGCGATGTGACAACGACGGCCACTTTGGTTAATTTCGTATCGACGGAGCTCGAGCATGCCCGGCATTGACGATGACGACCGTCCAAAAAAGAAGATTGCCCATGAGATAGGGCAAGATTTGGCGCTGCTGTCGGTCGCGGAGCTTGCCGACCGGGTAGGACTACTTAAGGACGAGATCGCTCGACTGGAAGCAGAAGCGGCCAGAAAGCGTACGTCGCAAGCGGCGGCGGACGCGTTCTTTAAGAAGTAAGGCGTGGTTAACGGTTTCGCGCAGGCGCAACGCTGAGCCCGGTCTTTGTGCTCGCACGGATAGCCCGGCTTGCACGTCAGACCCGATGCCGGCGGCCGGTAGGTCCGATGCGGTTACCTGCCAACATGAAGAATATGTAATAAACGTATGCGATTCCTTAACCTTTTGTTAAGCTTTCTCGTTCATTACAATGATTGTCCATCCTTTGGACATCGAGTGGCTCCTGTCCACTCTGTTTGACGCCTCCCTGTTATCACTTCGAGCCGCCGGCAACGGCGGCTCTTTTTTGTCGTCGCCTTGTCGCTACGAAGACGGCCGCGCCTTAAATTCGCGCCCGCGGCAACTATGTCGGCGGCCCGCGGCCTGCTTTCTTGCTTCGTCGCTGGACTCCGAAAGCAAGCCGCGCGATGCTACGAGCGGTGGTGAGGCGTACCCATGTCCGAGAAGCGTGCGAGTGAAGCCGGCGCTGTATCTTTCAGCGAGCGGCTGACGAGTTCCCAGGCCTTCGCGACCTTGTTTCGCGACGGCATGGCGCTGGTCGAGGAGACCGCGAGCTATCTCGACGGATCGGGCCGCCAGGAATCCAAGAAGCTCGAGCGCAACGCCGCGCTGGTCTATGCGACCGAGAGCATGCGGCTGACCACGCGGCTGATGCAGCTCGCCTCCTGGCTGCTGCTGCACCGCGCGGTCAAGGAAGGCGAAATGACGCTCGCGCAGGCGAACAAGGAAAAGAGCAAGGTGCGGCTCGCCGCCTGCGAACCCGGCGACGCCAAGTCGATCGCGCTGTTGCCGGCGGCATTGCAGGAACTGATCGCGCGCTCGGTCAAGCTGCAAAGCGAGGTGCGCCGGCTCGACGCCACCATGCATGCGCCGACGCCGTTCAAGGTTCCGGTGAGCAATCCGGTCGAGCGGCAATTGGGGCTTTTGAAAGCCGCGTTCGAGCGGGACGGGTTCTGAACAAGCCAGAGATCGTTCCGCTCGTTCTCGCTTCTTCCCGTTTCCCGCTACTTCTTCAAGAAGCCTTCGAACTTCTTCTGGAAGCGCGACAGCCGGCCGCCGCGGTCGAGGAGCTGCTGCTGACCGCCGGTCCAGGCCGGATGCGACTTCGGATCGATGTCGAGGTGCAGCGTATCGCCCGCCTTGCCCCAGGTCGTCCGGGTGGTGAACTCAGTGCCGTCGGTCATGACGACCTTGACGGTGTGGTAATCGGGATGGGTATCGGTTTTCATGGCTGTCCGCCGTCATGTGGCCGCTGCGGCCGCTTGTCGCTGGTGGAAAAATTTGGCCGGTCTATACCTCGCTGGCGCGGCATGCACAAGCGCGCGTGACCAGCCGGTTTCCGAAGGGCCCGGTTTTGGACGGTTTATGGGCTGGCGGCCACTAGCGTGAGCCGGCAATAAAAGGTATTGCGGCGCATGAATTTCCGTGCCGAACCCGGTGCTGCAAACGTTGCCGCCGCGACGCCGCCGGGCGAGGCGGAGGTTTCGGCCGAAAAGCCGCGGCGCAATCTGCGGCCGCTCGCTTCGCTCCTTCCCTATGTCCAACGTTACCGCTGGCGGGCGGCTGCGGCGCTCGGCGCCTTGATCGTGGCGGCGCTGACCACCTTGGTGGTGCCGGTCGCAATCCGCCGCATGATCGATTTCGGCTTCACCGCGCGCGGCGTCGCGCTGATCGACAAGTATTTTCTGGTGATGATCGGCGTCGCCGCGGTCTTGGCGTTGTCGAGCGCGCTGCGCTATTACCTCGTCACCACGCTCGGCGAGCGCATCGTCGCCGATCTCCGCAGCGACGTGTTCGCGCACCTCACTTCGCTCTCCAGCGCCTTCTTCGACACGGCAAGAAGCGGCGAGCTGGTGTCGCGGCTCACCGCCGACACTACGCAGATCAAGGCCGCGGTAGGGTCTTCGGTTTCGGTCGCGCTGCGCAATCTCGTGCTGTTCGTCGGCGCGAGCATCATGATGGTGGTGACAAGCCCGCAACTGTCGGCCTACGTGCTCGCGGCGATCCCGCTCATCGTGCTGCCGCTTTACGCCTTCGGCCGCGCCGTACGCCGCCGCTCGCGAACCGCGCAAGACACGCTCGCCGACGCTTCGGCCTATGCGGCCGAGCTGATCGGCGCCATTCGCGTGTTGCAGGCCTTCACCAACGAGCGGCTGGCGACCGCGCGGTTCGGCGGCGCGGTCGAACGCGCCTTCGACGCGGCGCGCAATTCGATCCGCGCCCGTGCGGTCCTCACCGCGCTCGCCATTTTCCTCGTTTCGACGAGCGTCGTCATCGTGCTGTGGTTCGGCGCGCAGGACGTGCTGGCGGCGAAAATCACGGCAGGCCGGCTCGGCCAATTCGTGCTGTATGCGGTGTTCGCGGCCGGCGCGCTCGGCTCGCTGTCGGAGATCGGCGGCGAAGTGGCGCAGGCCTCGGGCGCGGCCGAGCGACTGTTCGAGCTGCTTGCCATCAAGCCCGTGATCACGCGGCCGCCGCGGCCGCAGGCTTTGCCGCTGCCGCCGCGCGGTGAAGTTGCTTTCAGCGATGTCGACTTCGCCTATCCGACGCGGCTGCAGCATCCGACCTTGCACGGCGTCACGCTCCAGGTCCGGCAGGGGGAGAAAGTCGCCATTGTCGGTCCCTCCGGCGCCGGCAAAAGCACGATTTTCCATCTGCTGCTGCGCTTCTACGATCCGTCGGCCGGGCGGATCATGCTCGACGGCGTGCGGCTGTCCGACCTCGATCCGGCGGATTTGCGCGCGCGCATCGCACTCGTCCCGCAGGACAGCGTGATGTTCGCGACCTCGGTGCGTGACAACATCCGCTTCGGGCGTCTCGACGCATCCGACGCCGAAGTCGCGCATGCCGCGCAGCTTGCGCACGCCGCCGGCTTCACAGCCGCATTGCCACACGGTTTCGACACGCAGGTCGGCGAGCGCGGCGTCACGCTGTCGGGCGGTCAGCGTCAGCGTATCGCCATCGCGCGCGCCATTTTGCGCGACGCGCCGCTTCTGTTGCTCGACGAGGCGACGTCCTCGCTCGACGCGGAGAGCGAAACGCAGGTCGCCGCCGCGCTGGCGGAGCTGATGCGCGAGCGCACCACGATCGTGATCGCGCATCGCCTCGCCACGGTACTTTCCTGCGACCGCATCCTGGTGATGAACGAAGGCCGCATCGTCGAAGAAGGCACCCACCAGACGCTCGTGGCCAATGGCGGGCTTTACGCGCGGCTCGCCAAATTGCAGTTCGAAGGGGCTTGAACTTTTGCCCTCAAGGCCGCCAGCTCATGCGCTTGATCGGCTTGCCCGAGATCGGATTGACGCCTTCGCCCGTCACGCGAAATCCCTGTTTGTCGTAAAAGCGGATGGCGCGGTCGTTGTCGATATTCACGTCGAGGTCGAGACCCCGCGGCGAGAGGCGCTTGGCTTCCGTAATCAGCGCTTCGCCGATGCCAAAACCCCAATATTCCGGCGCGACGACGATCTGATCGAGATAGAAGGTGCGCGGGTCGACGGTGACGAAGCCGATGATGGCGTAGTTATGCGCGCTATCGGTTTCCGCAACAACGATTTCGGCGACAGGGACAAGTTCGGCGCGCCAGCGCTCGCGCCACCAGTCAAGCCGCGCGGCGAAGTCGATGTGCGGATAGGCCGCCTGCCAGGTCCGCAGCCACAGCGCGATCGCGGCGTCTTCGTCGCGCGCCGTGTAGTTACGAAGAGAAAACGACAAAGACAAAACGACAAAAACCTCACCGCTCCGTCAGTTTCAGCTCGATGCGGCGGTTGCGGCTGAACGCCTCGTCGGTGGTGCCGGGATCGATCGGCTGGAACTCGCCGAAGCCGGCGGCGACCAGGCGCTGCGGCGGGATGCCCTTGCTCATCAGGTATTGCACCACCGAGATGGCGCGCGCGGCCGACAATTCCCAGTTCGACTTGAACGGCGAATTCGCCGACAGCGGCCGCGTGTCGGTGTGGCCGTCGACCCGCAGCACCCAATTGATCTCGGCGGGAATGCGCTTTTCGAGGTCGAGCAGCGCGACGGCGAGCTGGTCGAGCTCGGCGCGGCCTTCCGGCCGCAGCACCGCGGCGCCGGAATCGAAGAACACTTCCGACTGGAACACGAAGCGGTCGCCGACGACGCGGATGTCCGGGCGGTTGCCGAGAATTTCGCGCAGCTTGCCGAAGAAATCCGAGCGGTAGCGCGACAATTCCTGGACCCGCTGCGCCAGCGCGACATTGAGGCGTTGGCCGAGATCGGCGATGCGCAGCTGCGATTCCTTCTCCTTCTTCTCGGTGGCGCCGAGCGCTTCCTCGAGCGCGGCGATCTGCCGGCGCAGCGCCGAAATCTGCTGATTGAGGATTTCGACCTGCGCCACCGCCCGCGCGGTCGCTTCCTTCTCGATGTCGAGCTGGCCATTGAGCCGGCCGACTTCGGCCTTGCCGGCGTCGCCGGTCTGCGCGCCTTCGGCGGCGGCGCCGCGCAGCCGATCGCGTTCGCTTTCGGTCGAGGTCAGCGAGGCGCGCAGCTGCGCGACTTGTTCCTCGAGATTGGTCTTGCCGGTCTGCTCGAGCGACAGCAACTGGCTCAGGCGCATGATCTGCGCGGTGAGCCGCGCGAGCGCGGTGTCCTTGCCAGCGACCTCCTGCGACAGGAAGAACTGCGCCACCATGAACACGGTGAGCAGAAAGATGATCGACAGAATGAGCGTCGAGAGCGCGTCGACGAAGCCCGGCCAGTAATTCATGCCGGCGTCGCGGCGGCTGCGGGAGAGCGCCATGGCTTTCGCCCTTTACCGGTCGACCGGCTCGCGCGCCAGGATTTCCAAAAAGCGCCTGATGTCGCTGTTGACCTTGGCCTGCGCCTCGGCCCAATCGCGGATCATCTGCTGCTCGGTGCGCATGTGCTGCACCAGGCCCTGGATCGCTTCGGCGAGGTTCGCCATCGCCGCGGTCGTCGCCTTGCCGGCGCCGGCATCGCCCATCGAGAGCCGCAGCCGGTCCATGGCGTCGATCACGCCAACCGGCAGCGCGGCGGCGACGCCCGTCACCGCCGCGGTGCCGAAATCCTCGACGGTCGTCGCCAGCCAATCCTCGAAATTGGTGTAGAAGCGGTTCTGCGCCTGGCTCGTTTGCAGATCGAGAAAGCCGAGGATCAATGAGCCGGCCAGCCCGAACAGCGACGACGAGAACGAAATGCCCATGCCGCCGAGCGGCGCCGCGAGGCCCTCCTTGAGCGCATCGAACACCGCGTCGGGCTCGCCGCCGACCTTGAGGTTGTTGATGATGCCGCCGACCGAGCCGACGGTCTCGATCAGGCCCCAGAAGGTGCCGAGAAGCCCGAGAAACACCAGAAGCCCGGTGAGATAGCGGGAAATGTCGCGCGATTCGTCGAGCCGCGTCGCCAGCGAATCGAGGAACGCCCGCATGGTCTGCGCCGAGATGGCGACCCGGCCGACGCGCTCGGCGCCGAGCATGGCGGCCATCGGCGCCAACAGCTTCGGCGCCCGCGCTACTGCGAGGCCGGGATCGGCGCGGCGGAAGCCGTTGACCCAGGACACCTCCGGAAACAGCCGAATCACCTGGTGGAACGACAGGATGATGCCGATGAGAAGGACGAGGACGATGAGCCCATTGAGCCAGGGATTAGCCTGGAAAGCATTGAGGATTTGTCGCTGCAGCACGAACGCGATCAAGCCGCAAAGGATCAAAAACACCAGCATCCGCACGAGGAAGATGCCGGGTGACGGTAGCTTGGCGGGATCGGGTTGGCTTGCCATCAGCTCAGGTGATCGCTGCACATTCAACATAATATGATACCGCGCTGCGGTAGGAAAGGTGCGTTGTCAAGATCTACCAGCGTTTTTGCGGCAGACTGATGGCCAAAAACCCGGCGCGGCCTGCGGCAAAACACTAAAAACGGCTTTCAAACTTTCGCCGTGGCCGGCGCCGCGCAAACTCACGCCGACTGCGGCGCCGCCGCGGCCTGTTTGCGCGCCGCCTCGAGGAGCCGAAGCAGCTCGCGGTGCATCGTCTCGTTGCCGGCGGCGATGTCGCCCTGGGAGAGGATATCGTCGCCGCCGTTGAGATCGCTGACATAGCCGCCCGCCTCGCGCACCAGGAGGATGCCCGCGGCCATGTCCCAAGGCGACAGATCGCGCTCCCAATAGGCGTCGAACCGCCCGGCGGCGACATAGGCGAGATCGAGCGTCGCGGCGCCGAACCGGCGCAGCCCGGCGTAATTCTGCTGCGCGGCGAAGATTTCGTGGCGGGCGAGCGTGAGGTCGCCGCGGCCGTAATGCGGCAGCCCGCAGGCGACGACCGCGTCGGCGAACCGCTGCCGGGAGGCGACGCGCAGGCGCTTGTCGTTGAGGAAGGCGCCCTTGCCGCGCTCGGCGACGAAAAGTTCGTCGTTCGCCGGATTGTAGGTCAGCGCCGCGACGATGGCGCCGTTCCTTTCCAGCGCGATCGACACGGCGAAATGCGGGATGCCGTGCAGGAAATTGGTGGTGCCGTCGAGCGGGTCGACGATCCAGCGGTGGCTCTTGTCGGCGCCTTCGCGCGCGCCGCCTTCCTCGCCGAGAAAGCCGTAATCGGGCCGCGCCTTGAGGAGCTCCTGGTAGACGATCTCCTCGGCGCGGCGGTCGGCCGCGGTGACGAAATTGCGCGGACCCTTGAGCGACACCTGCAGATTCTCGACCTCGCCGAGATCGCGCTTGAGGCTCTTGCCGGCGCGCAGCGCCGCTTTGGTCATGACGTTGAGGATGGCGGAATGGGGCATGGCCAGCCTGCGGTAGAGGTTTTGCGTGAGGCGCGTCAAGGCCGGCGCGCACTCGACACCTCCCCCTGGAGGGGGGAGGTCGCCCGCCGAAGGCGGGCGGGTGGGGGTGCGCGGCCTCGCCGCCAACACCGAGTTTTATCGCAGTGCATGACCCCACCCCGCGCTCCTGCGGAGCGCGACCCTCCCCCTGCAGGGGAGGGTGAACGCCCGACACAGCAACTCCCATCCTCGCGGCGCCCCTTCGCGCCCGAGCTATGCCGGCACCACGCCGAGAAACGATATCCAGGCCCCGATCTTCGTCAGATGCCGCCGGCGGTGGTCCCGGCTGCCATCAAGATCCTGCGCGGATACAAGCACCGAAGCCACGGAATGAACCGGAAAGCGTAGGGTTGCTTCGCCAACGATCCTCGACCGCAATTCTTTTAGGCTCGCTTCCGGCAAAAAAAGGAAAGCGGAACGCCGAAAGGCGTGTTCCGTAACCTCCGCGCTTTGCGGCGCGGCGCGCCCTCATCGGAGGGCGCTCGCCTCTCGGCGTTCCACCGCGGTTCTTACGGCAGCGACCGAACGCCACCGCTCCGGCTTCAGCCACGCACTTCCTGAGACCCGGTCGGAGCGCGCGATCCCGATGGTTCGAAAGACCGCGCACCTTTTTCGCGGGCGTTACCCGCGCCTTCCTGTCCCTAAGTCCAGCGAGTTCTCCCCGCAGACCGGTCATAATGCCGGCCGGGCGTGTCCGCCAAAGCCGCCCGAGCACGGAGGTGACGAGCCCCCGCCCGCGGGCACCGCACTCGCCCCGCCGAACGGAGTCACCCGGCCGGCGTCCTTGTAAGGGGGCGAGATTTTTAAATTGTACCTCGTTTAGCGACTATTTGTCAAGGGGCGGTCCTGCTATCGGCGACGGTCGCTATTCCTTCCCTCGTCATCCTGAGGTGCGCGCGACAGCGCGCCTCGAAGGACGCACGTCGCCGCCGTGCGTGCTTCGAGGCCCGACGCTTTCGCGTCGAGCACCTCAGCATGACGATGCCCTGGGCAAGACCGTGTATATTCGGCGCGGCGCAATTTCCAAGTAGTCGCAGGGCCCGTCGCGAAGCTGTACCGTTCGTGACTTCTCGATCCGTCGCTATTCCTCGAGACAATTACCAGCGCCGAAATTCATTTCGCCAAATATACGATGGATACCAATACGTTAAAACGTATAGAAAAACCGCTCGTCCAATGATCCATCGTTGTCGATGGCAAGGGCCGCAACGGGACCTGATCGGGTAGGGCTCGCATACAACGTGCGCAGGCTGCGCCAACAGCGCAAGTGGTCGCAGGAGCGGCTTGCCGCCGAAGCCGGGGACCTCCGGCAAGGTCTGATCTCGGACATCGAACGCGCAAAGGCCAATCCGACATTGACCACGCTCGAATTCCTCGCCGGGGCGCTCGGCGTGACCGTGCGCGATCTGTTCAAGCCTCCTCGCGCAAGTCGGCAGCCGCGGTAATCAAGTTGGTGATGGCGCGTTTGACTTGCGGGGGCAGCCGCACGAACCCTCGGATGAGACGCGGCGCGTATTTGTCCGCCGCGAAGGCGGAAAGCTCGGCATCGACGCGCCGCTTGGCGACGCGGTCGTCGTCGGCTTGGCCTGACATTCCCTCGAAGAACCATTTGGGCTGACAGTCGAGCGCATCTGCGATGTCCTGCAGCCGACTCGCGCCAACGCGGTTCGTTCCCTTCTCGTATTTCTGGATTTGCTGGAACGTCACGCCGACGGCGTCCCCGAGCGACCCCTGGCTGAGTTGGAGCATGATCCGACGCATGCGGATGCGGCTGCCGACATGCCTGTCCGCCGGCCGTGGCTCTCTTTCCGATACCGCTGATTTCGTCATGCTCGCGCGGTCGCCTTTATACGGTATAACGTATAATTGAAGCTTTGGCGGGATGCAATCTGCTTTGAGTCTAGGTCCCGCCCTCGCCGATTTGGCGACCAAGGTGTCGACGCGCTTGGATCAGCCACCTTGTGCCACCGGTCCGGCTCGGGCAGAAATGCTCCGAGGGATTCGCGAATGCCCACGACGCCTTCCATCAACACGCTGTTCTACGGCGATAATCTCGACATTCTGCGCGAGTATATCGCCGACGAGTCGGTCGATCTCATCTATCTCGACCCGCCATTCAACTCGAACGCCACTTACAATGTGCTCTTCAGGGCGCCGACGGGCGAGCAGAGCCAGGCGCAGATCGAGGCGTTCGGTGACACCTGGCATTGGAACGCCCACGCGGAGGACGCGTTCGACCAAGTGATTAAATCCGGCAATTCCGACGCTGCCGAAATGCTACGCGCCATGCGCTCGTTCCTGAAAGAGAACGATATGATGGCGTATCTCTCCATGATGGCGGTGCGTCTCCTCGAATTGCACCGCGTCTTGAAGCCGACTGGCTCGCTCTATCTGCATTGCGATCCGACAGCGAGCCATTATTTGAAAGCTCTTATGGATGCCGTCTTTGGCGTGCCAGAGTTTACAAATGAAATCATCTGGCGACGGACAACGCCGAAGGGGCTGGCCTTCTCTCGCTACGCTGCGAACCACGACGTGCTTTTGTTTTATCGTCGCGGCGATACGTTCACATGGAACGCTCAGTATATGCCATATACCGAGGAGTATGCAGAACGCTACAACCTAATTGATGAAAAGACCGGGCGTAGATTTCAGGCGACGTCACTTCTGAATCCAAACCCGAATCGACCAAATCTTACGTATGAATTCCATGGTTACACGAAGGTGTGGCGGTGGACCAGAGAACGGATGCTTAAGGCGGAGGAGGATGGTCTTATTTATTTTCCGCCGGGAGGTGGTGTGCCCCGTGAAAAGCGATTCCGCGACGAGCAAGAAGGCATTCCCGTCTCTTCTGTGTGGATAGATATTCCGGCTATTAATGCAGTTGCCCAAGAGCGTTTGGGTTATCCCACGCAGAAGCCGCTTGCGCTCTTAGAACGCATTATCTCGGCGTCATCAAATGACGGCGATCTCGTGCTAGATCCGTTCTGCGGCTGTGGCACAACCGTGCACGCCGCACAGAAACTTAATCGTCGCTGGATAGGCATTGACATCACCCATCTCGCTATTAGCCTCGTGAAACGGCGTCTGATCGACGCGTTCCCAATGGCGCGGTTCGAAATCCATGGCGTGCCGAAGGACCTCGGTGCCGCGCTTGAGCTGGCCAAGGCCGACCCGCATCAGTTCCAGCTCTGGGCGCTCTCGATGATCGAGGCGCAGCCCTATAAGGGCGGCAAGAAGGGCGCGGATACCGGCATCGACGGGTTCCTTTATTTCAAGCCCGACGGCAAGACAACGGAAAAGGCGATCGTCGAGGTGAAAGGCGGCGAGAATGTCAGTCCGCAATGGGTACGTGCGCTCGGCCAGGTGGTCGAGCGCGAACGTGCCAAGATCGGTGTGCTGCTCATGATGGCCGATCCGACCACGACGATGCGTCGCGAAGCTTCCGCCGCGGGGTTTTACGAGAGCCCGCTGCACGGCAAGTTCGAGAAAATTCAGATACTCACCGTCGAAGACCTTTTCGACGGCAAGCGCCCGCATCTGCCTTGGATCGATCCTTCGGTGTTCAAGAAGGCCAAGCGCGAGAAGACGGAGCACCAGAACGAGTTTGATATTTGATGCGAACGTTTAGCTAGCAGGAGCGTAATGAAATGTGGGGTTATGGCTTCGATAGACAGATTCCGGATGTCGCTTCGCTCATCCGGGCTACGGGCTAAACCTACCACGCGTGCTACCAAAAACGCCATATTGGAAAATTGAAAAAGTGTCCGAGCAATAGGGTAAATGCCAGTGGCAGAAATTGTTTACGTAGTCACAAATGAGGCGATGCCGGGCCTTATCAAGATAGGGCGCACGACTGACGATTTGGCCGGCAGAATCCGCGGGCTCAACAACACGAGCGTGCCACTGCCGTTTGAACTCTATTTTGCGTGCGAGGTTCACGATTCGGCATTCGTGGAAGCGCAATTGCATGAGGCATTTGGCGACCACCGCGTGAGTAAAAACCGGGAGTTTTTCCGCTTAGCGCCGGAGCGTGCGAGAGCGGCGTTGTCTCTTGCAAAAATAAAAGAAGTAAGGCTCGGCGACGAAATTTTTGAAACGTCTGAGGATAAGGCCGAAGTGGAGGCGGCCAAACGCCGTACTAGGTTTCAGCTCTCGATGCTCGACATACCTCCAGGCTCTGAATTGAAGCTATTTCGAGACCCGGAAATTATTTGCATAACGGTCGACAATAAGAACAAGGTCAATTTCAAGGGAGACATAACGTCTTTGTCAGACGCCGCCCTTCATGCTGTCAAAGATTTAGGTTATGAGTGGGATGCGGCCTCGGGGCCGTGGGAGTGGACATATCAGGGTAAACGACTTGATGATCTTAGGCGCGAGATCGAAGAAAAGGCCGATTGACCAGTAGAAGGCTTGTTTTGCCGCGCCTTCGGCGCGACTTGTTGCTCCCGGATTTCGCGTTCGCTCAATCCAGGCTACGGGGAAAATCGCGGCGCTCGGCCCCACCCCGCCGCGCCTGCGGCGGGCGACCCTCCCCCTGCAGGGGAGGGTGAAGATTGCGCGTCATGCAAACCGTTGCGCGAGGCCTGGTCTTGTGTCAAGTTATGTGTGAACATTCACACAGAGCACATGAACACGCGGCGCGCAAAAAAACCCATGGCGACGAACCTCTCCATCGATCCCAAACTCATTGACCAGGCGCTGGAGGTCAGCGGCGAGCGCACCAAGAAGGCGGCCGTGACCAGGGCGTTGCAGGAATTCATCGCGCGACGGCGGCAGAAACGCCTGCTCGATCTGATGGGCAAGCTCGAGTGGGACAGGTCTTATGACTACAAGGCGGAGCGCGGGCGCGATTGAGCCTGTTCGTCGATACCAGCGTCTGGTCGCTGGCGCTGCGGCGCGATGCGCCGGCCGCGGCGGCGGAAGTCGCGGCACTCGTTCACGCGATCGAGGCGGGCGTGACGATCCTGACGACGGGCCTCGTTCTGCAGGAGCTGCTGCAAGGCTTTTCCGGTCCAAAAGCCCGCGCGCAGATTTTGGATCGGTTTTCCGCGGTGCCGCTCCTGGTGCCGGATCGCGACGACCACGTCGCGGCGGCGGCGTTGCGCAACCGCTGTCGGCGCGGGGGGATCCAAATCGGGACGATCGACGCGCTGTTGGCGCAGCTTTGTCTTCGTCATGATTTGACGATGCTCTCGACCGACAACGATTTCAGGCACGTCGCCGGGCAATGCGCGCTGAAGCTTTGGTAAGCGCCGGTTAAGCGTCGTTGTGGATCGCGGCGCTCGGCCCCACCCCGCCCTGCCTTCGCTCCTTCGGAGCTACGGCGGGCGACCCTCCCCCTGCAGGGGAGGGTGAAGGAGGGGGGCTACTTGGCGTAGCCTTGCGAGCGCAGCCAGTCGATGCGGCGCGAGCCCTGCAGCCAGTCGTCGACGTCGGCTTTGCTGGTCAGCCCCTTGATGATGCGGGTTTCGGCCCCGGGATAGTGGGCCTCGATCTGCCAGTCGCCCTCGGCGATGCGCTTGAGTTCGAAAGTGACGCGTGTTTTGGCCATGGGGCCGCATAGGCCTGTTCGCGGCGGCTGGCAAGGGCGGCGTTGGCTTGTCGCCGCATGAGCTGGAGGACGGGCGGAAGTAAAATCGCGGCGCACGGCCCCACCCCGCCGCGCCTGCGGCGGGCGACCCTCCCCCTGCAGGGGAGGGTAAGAAGAAGCTTTACGACCCCGGCCGTTTCAGGGCATCCAGCCAGATTTTGGCGGCTTTTTCGCCTTCGGCGCGGGTTTTGGGGTCGAGCTTGCCGACATAGTCGTCGAGCTCGAGGTTGGTTTCGCCCCGCGCGCGGGAGATGATGTGCCACTTGGTGGCTTCGACGGGGTTGAGCGGGGCGCCGCGGCCGGTCGAGAGGATGCGGGCGAGGCGGTCCTGGGCGATCGCGCTGCCCTTGACCGCGGCCCTGCGGAACCAGGCTGCGGCGGCCTGCTCGTTCCGCGCGACGCCGTCGCCGTTATAGAGCGCGATGGCGTATTCGACCTCGGCGTCGACATTGTCGGCGAGCGAGGCTTGCGCCCACAGCTTCACCGCTATGGTCATGTCCTTCGGCACGCCGCGGCCTTCTTTGTAAAAGGTGCCGAGCGCGTATTGCGCTTCCGGGTTGCCGGCGTCTGCGGCCTGGCGGAACAGCTCGGCGGCGCGGGCGAAATCCTGCGGGAACAACTGGCCCTCGATGTAGAGCAGCGCGAGATTGTAGGCCGCGAGCGGATGGCCGAGCTTGGCGGCGTCGGCGAACAATTTGGCGCTCGCGGCGCGGTCGCGCGGGCCGTTGCGGCCCTGCAGATCGAGCATCGCCAGCGCGAAGATCGCCTCGCGGTCGCCGCGGGCGGCGGCGAGCTTGTACCACTGCGCCGCCCGGGCGTCGTTCTGCGGCACGCCGAGGCCGTTGGCGTAGAGTTCGCCCAAGAGCGTCATGGCCTTGGGGTCGCCCTTCTTGTTGACGTTGTCGGTCGCGTGGGCGAACGCCTCGAGATAATGGCCGCGCTGGAAGGCGCCGTAGGCGAGGTCGGGGGGTGGGGCGTTGGGATTGGCGGCTGGGGTGGCTGGGGTGTCGGGGGTGGGGGTCGTCGTTGGCTCCGGCTTGGACTCTGACTTGGTGTGATGCGCGGGCTTTTTCTCCGCGGCGCCTTGTGCCGCGGCGGGCGAGGCGAGGGCGCCGAGGCTCGCCGCAAGCGCGAGCGTCATGGCAAGCAGGCCGCGCTGCGCTACGCGGGGAAGGATGACATAAGGCCTGCCGCTTCGGCGACCGCGGCAGCCGGGCCTTGGGGGTGCGTCCATATCCAATCACCAAGCGCGATGAAATCGGCGCCGACTTGCGCGAGCGGGAGAACCTCGTCGAGGCTGCCGGCATAGCCGACGCAGGGCGGTTCGAACAGTTCCGCCCACCACGCCAGCCGGTCCAGCTCGAAATCGAACGGCGGCCGGTCGGCTCTCTCTCTATCATCCCCCGCATGCGGGGGAGGGTAGAGAGAGGGCTCTCCGAACATCACGTAATCCGCGCCAGCTTCGCCGGCGAGCATGGCATCATCGCGGCTGCGCAAGCCGCCGGCGCCGGCGATCCTCTCGGGCTTGAGCGTGCCGATCGCGGCCTCGAGCGCGGCGATGCCGGTGAGATGGGCGCCGTCGGCGCCGGCGCGGGCGGCGAGTTGCGGATGGCCGTCGAGAATGAGCGCCACGTCGCGCCGCTGCACGGCCGTCGCGACCGCCTTGATGCGGTCGATCAGCGTGCGTTCGTCGGCCGCTTCGAGGCGGAGGAGAACCGCGGCGACATCGCCGGCTTCGAGGGCGGCGTTCAGCGCGGGGGTAAATGCCGCCGGATCGCCGAGTGGCGGGGTGATGAGGTAGAGGCGCGGGGGCGGGGGCTGCGCGGTCATTGCACGGCGTCGGCCGCGAAACGGATGACCTGCACCCTCCCCTGCAGGGGGAGGGTCGGCCGCGCAGCGGCCGGGGTGGGGTGCTGCTTGAATCGCCGCATCACCCCCACCCGCCCGCCTTCGCGCTGCGCGCTACGGCCGGCGACCTCCCCCCTCCAGGGGGAGGTGAGGGCAGCGCCGTTGTCACGCCGCTTTCCGCTCCAGCTCGGCCTGCCACTCGCCGCGGGCGGCGAGGCCGTTCATGGCGGCGCGGTGGGCGAAGGCGCGTTGCGCTAAGGCGACGTTTTCCGGCTTGCCCAACCAGGCCTTCTGCACCGGCGCCTGCAGCGCGCGGCCGTAGGAGAAGGTGACGTGCCAGGGCAGATCGCCGATCTTGTTGATGGCGTCAAGGTGCGCGGTCGCTTCCTCGTCGCTCTGCCCGCCGGACAGGAACGCGATGCCGGGGACGGCGGCGGGGACGCAGGCCTCGAGGACGCGCACGGTTTTCTCCGCGACCTCCTCGACCGACGCGCGCTTGCCCGACTTCTTGCCGGGCACCACCATGTTCGGCTTGAGCACCATGCCTTCGAGCGCGACGCGCTGGAAATACAGTTCCTCGAACTGGAGCTTCAGCATCATCTCGGTGACCTGATAGCAGCGGTCGATGTCGTGATCGCCGTCCATCAGCACCTCGGGCTCGACGATCGGGACGATGCCTTCGTCTTGGCACAGCGCCGCATAGCGGCCGAGCGCGTGGGCGTTGGCGCGGATGCAGGCATAGCTCGGGACGCCTGCTGGCCCACCCCCTTGGCCGATATCGATCACCGCGCGCCACTTGGCGAACTTGGCGCCGAGTTCGCGGTATTCGATCAGCCGCTCGCGCAGGCCGTCGAGGCCCTCGGTCACCGTCTCGCCGGGGCAGAACGACAGCGGCTTGGTGCCCTTGTCGACCTTGATGCCGGGGAGCGCGCCCGCCTCACTGATCAGCTTGACCAGCGGCGTGCCGTCCTTGGCGTTCTGGCGGATGGTCTCGTCATAGAGGATGACGCCGGAAACGTGCTTGGTCATCGCCTCGGTCGAGCGGAACAGGAGTTCGCGGTAATCGCGCCGCGTGAACGGCGTCGATTCGACACCGATGGCGTCGAAGCGCTTCTTGATGGTCGAGTTCGATTCGTCGGCGGCCAGAAGGCCCCGGCCGGGAGCGACCATGGCTTCCGCGACCTTGTTGAGTTCGGCGAGGTTCATCGCACCCTCCAATGTTGCGCCCCGGGGGCCGGCTTCGCTGTGCTTTTATTCCATTCGCAGGGGGCTGCGGAAGTCCCTGTCGGACCAGTAACTCGTTAAATCAGTAAGACTTGAACGCCCGGCAGCGTCTTGCCTTCGAGCGATTCAAGGAATGCGCCGCCCGCGGTCGAGACGTGGGTCAGGCGGCCCATGACGGACGCCGCATTGAGCGCCGCCACGGTGTCGCCCCCGCCGGCAAAGCTGATGAGCTTGCCGGCGTCGGTGAGCTCGGCGACCGCCTCGGCGACTTCCACGGTGCCGTTGTCGAACGGCTGGAGCTCGAACGCGCCGAACGGGCCGTTCCACACCAGCGTCTTCGAGCGCGCCAGCACCGAGACCACGTACTCGACCGAGCGCGGCCCGATGTCGAGGATCATGTCGGCGGGCCCGACCTCGTCCACCGACACGACCCGCGAGGGCGCGTGGGCGGCGAATTGCTGCGCCACCACGGCGTCGACCGGCAGCACGATCTCGCGGCCGAGCGATTTCGCCTTGGCCATGATGTCGCGCGCCGACTGCATGAGATCGGCCTCGCACAGCGACTTGCCGATCGCCTTGCCTTGCGCCGCCAGGAAGGTGTTCGCCATGCCGCCGCCGATGATGAGCGTCTCCACCTTGACGAGGAGATGGCCGAGGAGTTCGAGCTTGGTCGAAATCTTGGCGCCGCCGACGATCGCGGCGACCGGATGTTCCGGCGTCTCGAACGCGCGGTGCAGCGCCTCGAGCTCGGCGCGCATGGCGCGGCCGGGATAGGCCGGCATGCCGGACACCGTCACGATCGCGGTGTTGGCGGCGTGCGCGCGGTGCGCGGCGGAGAAGGCGTCGTCGACGAAGATGTCGCCGAGGGCGGCGAGTTCCTTGGCGAAGGCCTTGTCGTTCGCCTCCTCGCCCGGATGGAAGCGGGTGTTCTCCAGGCACAGAATGTCGCCGTCGTGCATTTTGGCGATGGCCGCCTGCGCCACCGGACCGATGCAATCTTCGGCGAACGCGACCGGCCGCTTGACGATCCGCGCTACCTCGGGGACGACTGGCCGCAGCGAGTATTTCGGATCGGGGCCGTTCTTGGGGCGGCCGAAATGCGAGAGCAGGATCACCTTGCCGCCCTTGTCGGCGATCTCGGCGATGGTCGGGGCGATTTCTTCGATGCGGGTCGCGTCCGCGACCTTGCCGTCCTGCATGGGAACGTTGAGGTCGACGCGCAGCAGGACGCGCTTGCCCCTCAAATCGGTGTCGTCGAGGCAACGAAAAGTCATGGCGGTCGGCTCGGATCAGCTTGCGACGGGCGTCGGACGTTGGGTCGCGCACGCGGGTGGGAGACGATGGCGTGCGGCCGCTTGTCTATGTCAATGTACGGTCTGGTGCAACGCCCCGGTACGGTAGCGCTGGGCCATGACGTCGAGGTCGATCGGGCCGATTTTCGGCGCCTGGCCGGCGCAGCCGAACGCCTCGAACCGCTCGATGCAGACCTTCTTGGTCTCGTCCATGGCCGCTTGCAGAAACTTGCGCGGGTCGAATTCCCAGGCGTTCTTTTTCATGGTGCGGCGCATCGCGGCCGTCATGGCGAGGCGGATGTCGGTATCGATGTTTACCTTGCGTACGCCGTGGCGGATACCCTCCTGGATCTCCGCTATCGGGACGCCGTAGGTCTCGCGGATGTCGCCGCCGTAGCAGCGGATTTCCTGCAGCAGATGCTGCGGCACCGAGGAGGAGCCGTGCATCACCAGGTGGGTGTTGGGCAGGCGGGCGTGGATCGCCTTGATCCGCTCGATGGCCAGCACGTCGCCGGTGGGCCGGCGCTTGAACTTGTAGGCGCCGTGCGAGGTGCCGATGGCGATCGCCAGCGCGTCGCATTGCGTCTCGTCGACGAAGCGGGCCGCCTCGTCGGGGTCGGTCAAGAGTTGGTCGCGCGACAGCTTGCCTTCCGCGCCGTGGCCGTCTTCCTTGTCGCCGGCGAGGGTCTCCAGCGAGCCGAGACAGCCAAGCTCGGCCTCGACCGAGACCCCGACCGCGTGCGCGAGTTCGACCACCTTGCGCGTGATGGCGACGTTGTAGGTGTAGTCGGCGGGCGTCCTGGCGTCATCCTTGAGCGAGCCGTCCATCATCACCGAGGTGAAGCCGGAGCGGATCGCGCCGATGCAGACGTCGGGCGAGGCGGCATGGTCCTGGTGCATGACGATGGGGAGCTCGGGGTAGGCCTCGACCGCGGCGGCGACGAGGTGGCGCAGGAAAGGCTCGCCGGCATATTTGCGCGCGCCGGCGGAGCCTTGCAGGATCACGGGGCTTTCCGTTGCGCGCGCGGCCTCCATGATGGCCTTGATCTGCTCCATATTATTGATGTTGAACGCCGGCACCCCATAACCGTGCTCGGCGGCGTGGTCGAGAACTTGACGGAGTGAAACGAGCGGCATCGGGTTCTTCCTCGAAACGGTCAGCGGGTTGAAGGTGGATTGCCGCGGGCGATCGCCGCGCGAACTGCGTCGGCGACATGCTCGGGCGTGAAGCCGAAATGCGCGAACAGTGCCGGCGCCGGCGCCGATTCGCCGAAGCGGTCCAGACCGATCACGGCGCCGCCGCAGCCGGCATAGCGCCACCAGCCGCGCGTGGCGCCGGCCTCGACCGTGACCGCGGGCAGTTGCGGCGGCAGCACCGCATGCCGCCACGCGGCATCCTGGGCTTCGAAGATCTCGACGCAGGGCATGGAGACGACGCGCACAGCCACGCCGTCGGCTGCAAGCTGCGCGGCGGCGGCGCGCGCGAGCGCCACCTCCGAACCGGTCGCGATGATGATCGCTGCCGGCGGCGCCGCCGGCTCGATCAGGACGTAACCGCCGCGGCGGATCGCGTCGATCTGCTCGGCCGTGCGCGGCTGATGCGGCAAGGCTTGGCGCGAGAGCGCGAGCGCCGTGGGGCCGTCCGCGCGGGTGACCGCGGCGCGCCACGCGGCTGCAGTCTCGACCGCATCGCACGGACGCCAGACGTCGAGGTTGGGGATGAGACGGAGTGATTCCACCTGCTCCACCGGCTGGTGGGTCGGGCCGTCCTCGCCGAGACCGATCGAGTCGTGCGTATACAGGTGCACGACACGCAGGCGCATCAGCGCGCTCATGCGCACCGCATTGCGCGCGTAATCGGAGAACATGAGGAAGGTCGCGACGTAGGGCAGGAAACCGCCGTGCAGCGCGATGCCATTGGCGATCGCCGTCATGCCGAACTCACGCACGCCATAAAAGATCGTGTTGCCGGCCGCGGCCCGCGTGATCGGCTGGGTCAGCGGATGGACGGTCAGGTTCGAATGGGCGAGGTCGGCCGACCCGCCGAGCAGCTCCGGCAATTCGCCGGCAAAAGCCGCCAGCGCGTTCTGGCTGGCTTTGCGCATTGCGACCGTCTCGCCCTTGGCCGCCACTGCTGCGACAAAGGCGTCGGTCGTGGCGGCAAAGCCGGCTGGCAGCTCGCCGCGGACGCGCCGGTTGAATTCAGCGGCCAGCTCCGGATAGGCCGCCCCGTAGCGTTCGAAGCGGTGGTTCCAGTCGGCCTCGAGCGCGCGGCCCTGGCGGCGCGCGTCCCAAGCCTCGACGACGGTGGCGGGGATCTCGAACGGCGCATAGGGCCAGTTGAGCTCGGCGCGCACCCGCGCCGCTTCCTCGGCGCCGAGCGGCGCGCCGTGGGTGTCCTGATGACCCTGTTTGGTGGGGGCGCCGCGGCCGATCACGGTCTTGCAGCACACCAGGCTCGGCCGCGCGCCGTCGGCGACCGCCGCCGCCAGCGCCGCGTCGATGGCGATCGGATCGTGTCCGTCGACGTCGCGCACCACGTGCCAGCCATAGGCTTCGAATCGTTTCGCCGTGTCGTCGGCAAACCACTCCGTCACCTTGCCGTCGATCGAGATGCCGTTGTCGTCGTAAACGGTGATGAGCTTGCCGAGGCCGAGCCGGCCGGCCAACGACGCCGCTTCGTGGCTGATGCCTTCCATCAGGCAGCCGTCGCCGACGACCACGAAGATGCGATGATCGACAATGGTGTGGCCGGGACGATTGAACTGCGCCGCGAGTGTTTTCTCGGCGATCGCCATGCCCACCGCATTGGCAAAGCCCTGGCCGAGCGGGCCGGTCGTGGTCTCGACGCCCGGCGTGACGCCGTATTCGGGATGGCCGGGGGTCTTCGAGTGCAACTGGCGAAAGCGCTTGAGCTCGCTGATCGGCAGATCGTAGCCGGTCAGGTGCAGCAAGGCGTAGAGCAGCATCGAGGCATGGCCGTTCGAGAGCACGAAGCGGTCGCGGTCGGGCCACGCCGGATTTGCCGGGTTGTGGCGCAGATACTGGCGCCACAGCACCGCGGCGACTTCCGCCAGTCCCATCGGCGCGCCGGGATGTCCGGATTTCGCCTGCTCGACCGCGTCAATCGCGAGCATGCGCAGCGCGGCCGTAACGGGCTGGTCGAGCCGCGCGGAAATTTGTTTGGTCATGACGTTCATCGGCTTAACTCCGTCAGATGGCCCGCCGCCGCTTCTCCACCAGCTGGAGAATCATCGGGGTCAGAATGAGCTGCATGGCGAGGTCGAGCTTGCCGCCGGGAATGACGATCGAATTCGCGCGCGACATGAAGCTCCCGTCGATCATGGCGACGAGGTAGGAGAAGTCGATACCGCGAGGAATGCGGAAGCGGATCACCACCATCGACTCGTCCGGCGTCGGGATCCAACGTGCGATGAACGGATTTGATGTGTCGACGGTCGGCACGCGCTGGAAATTGATGTCGGTCTCGGTGAATTGCGGACAGATGAAATGCACATAGTCCGGCATGCGGCGCAGGATGGTGTCGACGATGGCGCTATCGGAGTAGCCGCGATCGGCCTTGTCGCGGTGGATTTTCTGGATCCACTCGAGATTGATCACCGGTACGACGCCGATCTTCAGATCGGCATAACGAGCCGTGTTCACCGCCTCGGTGACGACGGCGCCGTGCAGACCCTCGTAGAACAACAGTTCGGTGTCTTTCGGCAACTCCTCCCAGGGCGTGAAAGTCCCGGCGGGCTGACCGTAGGCCTCCGATTCGGCGGTGTCGTGAACGTAGTGTCGCGTGCGCCCGGTGCCCTGCTTGCCATATTCGCAGAACAAGGTCTCGAGCTCTTCAAGCAGGTTGGCGCTGGCGCCGAAGTGGCTGAAATTGACGTTGCCTTTGCGCATCTCTTCGGCCATCGCCTCCTTCATGCCGGCGCGGTCGTAGCGGTGGAAGGCGTCGCCCTCGATAAAGGCTGCGGTTATTCCTTCGCGGCGGAAGATCTGCTCGAACGTCCGTCGCACCGATGTGGTGCCTGCGCCCGACGAGCCGGTGACCGAGATGATGGGATGTTTGATTGACACGACCCGCCCCAACTCAACGATGATTCTCACACGAACAGCCCGCGCCGGGCGAACAAAGGTGAGGTTTCACCTTTCGGAGTGAGGCCGAGGTGATATCGCTCGATCCGCTCCACCTCCTCGCGCGCGCCGAACACGAGCGGCACGCGCTCGTGCAGCAGGCGCGGCACGCGGTCGAGGATGCGCTCGCGGCCGGTGGAGGCGCGGCAATCGGCCTGCTCCATCAGGAAGGCGATCGGGTTCGCTTCGTAGATGAGGCGCAGCCGGCCGTTGCGGTAACCCTCGCGCGCATCGCCGGGATAGAGGTAGACGCCGCCGCGCACCAGGATGCGATGCGCCTCGGCGACCATCGAGGCGATCCAGCGCATGTTGAAGTTTTCCCCGCGCGGCCCCTCGGCGCCGGCCAGGCAATCGTCGAACCAAATGCGGACCGGCGTGTCCCAGTGGCGGTAATTGGAGGCGTTGATCGCGAACTCCCGCGTCTGCGGTGGGACGGTGACGTTGGCGGCGGTGCGCACGAACAGCCCGCTTGCCGGATCGAGGGTGAAAATGTCGGTGCCGGCCCCGAGCGTGAGCACGAGCGCGGTCTGCGGCCCGTAGATGACATAGCCGGCGGCGATCTGTTCGCGGCCCGCGCGCAGAAACGCCGCCGGCTCGATGCCGCTGCTGCCGGGAGGGGTAGGCAGCAGCGAGAAGATGGTGCCGATCGAGACGTTGGTCTCGATATTCGATGAACCGTCGAGCGGATCGAGGGCGACGACGACGGGCGCGCCGGGGGCGAGCGGCAACGGCGCGTCGATCTCCTCGGAAGCCACGGCAGCGGCCGGTGCGCGTGCGAGCGCCTTGACCAGAAGGTCGTTGGCGCGCAGATCGAGCTCGGTCTGGACGTCGCCGCCCGCGCCCGCTTGCTGACGCGCGGCCAATTCGCCGGCAAGTGGACCCGCCGCGACGAGCGCGGCGATATCGCGGCACGCCGCCGTCACGGCAGTGAGCGTGGCCGCGGCCGCCCGGCGCAAATCGTCGGTGCCGGCCCAGGCGTCGAGGTGCTGCTCCAAATTTATATTATTAGATTTTTTGTTGCTGTTCATAATCCCCCCCTTGCGAGCCGACGCGGCGTCGGCTCAGGCCGCAAACACGCGGCTGGCGCGGATGTCCTCGGCTTCGATTGTTTGCAATGCGTCGCGGCTGACGACGCCGTTGCCGGCGCACAGGCGCATCGCCTGACGCAGGCGCGCGCGGTCGAGCGCGTTGCGGATCGAGCGGGCGTTGGCGAAGCCCGGCTGCTGCCGCCGCCGCGCAATGTAGTCGATCATCGCTTCGCGCGCCTCAGGGCTCAGCCGATACTCGCTCTCCGAAGCGAGTTTCTCGGCGATGGCGATCAGCTCGCCAGCATCGTAGTCGGGAAAATCGATGTGGTGCGCGATGCGCGAGCGAAAGCCGGGGTTCGAGGCGAAGAAGCTTTCCATGCGGTCGCGATAGCCGGCCAGGATCACCACCAAATCTTCCCGCTGGTTTTCCATGACCTGCAGCAGAATCTCGATCGCCTCTTGGCCGTAGTCCTTCTCGTTCTCCGGACGATGCAGATAATAGGCCTCGTCGATGAAAAGAACGCCGCCCATCGCGCGCTTGAGCACGTCCTTGGTCTTCGGCGCGGTGTGACCGATGTACTGGCCGACCAGATCGTCGCGGGTCACCGAGACCAGATGGCCTTTGCGCACATAGCCGAGGCGATGGAGGATGCCGGCCATGCGCAGCGCCACCGTCGTTTTGCCGGTGCCGGGATTGCCGGTGAACGCCATGTGCAGCGTGGGCGGCCCGGCGGCGAGCCCCACCTGCTCGCGCGCGCGGGCTACCAAAAGAAACGCTGCGATCTCGCGAATGCGCTGCTTGACCGGCTTAAGCCCAATGAGGTCGCGATCGAGCTCGGCAATGGGCGCGGCAATATCGGTTTCCGCCTGCAGCGCCGTGAGGTCGACGACCTCGCCGGCGGCGGCGTCGAAGGCGGCTGCGGGTCCGGGAACGCTCATTGTCGCTCGCCTGGAACATTTGTTTGGTCCGCCCCGTAACGCCGGCCGGCCGGCCGGTCGACGGCGTAGGCGCGCACCGCGTAGCGGATGGTGCGGCCCTCCGCTTCGACCCGCTCGAGCCGGAATCCGGGCTCGTCGGCCGGGCGTTGGACCAGGAACGACAGGCGCACCGTTTCCCATCCTCGCGTCGAATCGAAGGCGCTGACGCGCACATAGGTATGCGGGTTGGCCTCTCGGCACGCACGCACCTCCGCCATCACGCCGGCGGCGTCGCGCAGATCGAACATCGGCATGCCCCACATTTCCCAATAGGTGTTGCGGGGATGCGGGTCGTCGGTGAATTCGACGCTCACGGCCCACTCCTGACGCAGGCAATACTCGATCTGGGCCGCGATCTGCCGGTCGGTCAGATCCGGAAGGAACGAAAAGGCGCCTTGGGTCACGCGCATCGAAATCTCCGTAGCATCATCTATCCGGATCAAACAGCCACCGCGGTCGGTACGAAATCCGACGTGTCGGTCGAGGTGTATTCAAAGGTCACGTCGCCCCAGGTGTCGAGGGCGGCGCGCAGGGGCTGGCACCAGGTGGCGGTGTCGCGCAGGATTTCCGGTCCTTCGCTGCGGATGTCGCGGCCTTCGTTGCGCGCCAGCACCATGGCCTCCAGCGCGACGCGATTGGCGGTGGCGCCGGCTTGGATACCCATCGGATGGCCGATGGTGCCGCCGCCGAACTGCAACACGACGTCGTCGCCGAACAGATCGAGCAACTGGTGCATCTGCCCGGCATGGATGCCGCCGGACGCGACCGGCATCACTTTGCGAATACCCGCCCAGTCCTGGTCGAAGAACAGCCCGCGCGGCAGATCCATGGCGTTGTGCGTCTCGCGGCAGACATTGTAATAGCCCTGCACCGTCATCGGGTCGCCTTCGAGCTTGCCGACTGCGGTGCCCGCGTGCAGGTGGTCGACGCCGGCGAGCCGCAGCCATTTGGCGATGACCCGGAACGAGATGCCGTGGTTCTTCTGGCGCGTATAAGTGCCGTGACCGGCGCGATGCATGTGCAGGATCATGTCGTTGTCGCGCGCCCAGTTCGAGATCGATTGGATCGCGGTCCAGCCGACGATCAGATCGACCATCACAACGATCGAGCCCAGTTCCTTCGCGAATTCGGCGCGCTTGTACATCTCTTCCATCGTGCCGGCGGTGATGTTGAGATAGTGGCCCTTGACCTCGCCGCTCTCGGCTCCGGCGCGATTGACCGCTTCCATCACGTAGAGGAAGCGGTCGCGCCAGTGCATGAAAGGCTGCGAGTTGATGTTCTCGTCGTCCTTGGTGAAGTCGAGCCCGCCCTTGAGCGCCTCGTACACCACGCGGCCGTAATTCTTGCCCGACAGGCCGAGCTTCGGCTTGGTGGTGGCGCCGAGGAGCGGGCGCCCGAATTTGTCGAGCCGCTCGCGCTCGACCACGATGCCGGTCGGCGGTCCGCGGAACGTCTTCACGTAGGCGACCGGCAGCCGCATGTCCTCGAGCCGGCAGGCCTTGAGCGGCTTGAAGGCGAAGACGTTGCCGATGATCGAGGCGGTGAGGTTGGCGATCGAGCCTTCCTCGAACAGATCAAGGTCATAAGCGATGAAGCAGAAGTATTGCCCGGGCTGGTTCGGCACCGGCTCCACGCGATAGGCCTTGGCGCGGTAGGTTTCGCAGGCGGTCAGCCGGTCGGTCCACACCACCGTCCAGGTGGCGGTCGAGGATTCACCGGCGACGGCGGCCGCTGCCTCGATCGGATCGACGCCGTCCTGGGGAGTCACGCGGAACAGCGCCAGAACGTCGGTGTCCTTCGGCTCGTAGTCACCGTCCCAATAACCCATTTGCGCGTATTTCAGCACGCCGGCCTTGTAGCGCCGCTTGGCGTCGCGGACCTTGGTGAGGCTTGCCTTGGCGAGATTTGCGCTGTCGGCCATTGTTCTCTCCGTCTGCATTCTCTGCAATCAATGTAGGGAGCCCGGTGCATTAAGTAAAATTGAATTATCTTATTATTGAATTCAGAAAATGTGAATTAGCGCGGCCGATACCGCCCGTCTGGCACCGCCTTTTGGCTCGACGAAACGACCCGCCTACGGAGCGCGGATTACTCGCGCCACGTCGCCGATCGAAACGACGCCGATCAGCTGATTTCTCTCCACGACCGGCAGGTGGCGAAACTTGCCGGCAGTCATCCGCCGCATGACGCTGCTCAGCATTTCCGCACGATTGCAGGTCGCGACGTTGCGTTTCATCACTTGTCCGACCGGCTGCGCCAACGCCGTGGCGCCGCGCTGGGCCAGCACGCGCACGATGTCCTGCTCGGAGATGATGCCGATGACGCGCAGGCCGGCGCCGACGACGACCAAGGCGCCAAGGCCGCGTTGCGCCAAGAGATCAACGGCGGACGCCACGGCGGCGGTCGGCCCGATGGTGGCGACGTCGGTACCCTTGTCATCAAGAATCGCTTTGACGTTCATGGCAGCCTCCGCACCGCTAAGGACGCGACCGGTGGCGCGTCGAGAAGACAGCGGTCGGGAACTCCGCGGCGTAGCGGAACGGCTTCTCTCGCGGCCGATAGTCCGGGCGGGGATTGCAGTCCGGCTCGACCACCTTGCGATAGAGATGCCAGGTCGCGTGGCCGAGCACCGGCATGATCACGGTCAGGCCCAACAAGAACGGCAGCGAGCCGATCGCCAGCAGCGCGGCAACAATAAGACCCCATAACGCCATCGTCGCCGGGTTGGCGACGACCGCGCGGATCGATGTCAGCAGCGCGACCGCCGCGCCGACGTCGCGGTCGAGCAGGAGCGGGAAGGAGACCGCACTGATGACGAGCACCAGCACCGCGAACAGGAAACCGACGCCGGTCCCGACGATGATGAGATTCCATCCGGCGGATGTGTCGAACAGGTCGATGGCGAATTGGCGGATCGAGGCCGGGGCGGCGTAGCCGAAATTGGCCGTGTAGATCGCTTCCGCAACCGCGAGCCAAATCAGAAAGATCGCCATGAGCAGCAGGCCCAATGTCACGATCGCGCCGAGCGAAGGGGAATGCCGCACGTCGAGGGCGTGGATCGAGGACGTATCGAGCCCCGCTTCCCGGCGCCGGCTCAGCTCGTAGAGGCCGATCGCGGCGAGCGGCCCGACGAGAGCGAAGCCGGCTGCGAGCGGGAACGCAAGAGGTAGCATCGCGTGGCCTAAACTCAGCGAAATCAGCAGGACGCCGAGCAACGGGTAGATCACGCAGAGGAACACGGCGTGGCTCGGCATTGCGGCGAAATCATCAAAACCCTTTGCCAGCGCTTCGACGAGATCGGACGGCGCAATGCGGCGGATGATGGGGAGTGTCGGACGCGTGCCCGCGCCCAAGAGAATGTGCGAATAGGCCATGAGCTCCTCCCTGAGCCTCGGGACCGTTGGCGTCACGGCGCGAGAGGCGGTGGCGGCCGTCGCAATGCAGCCGCTCGGCGAATCAGCCTAGGGGACTAGCGGATTAAGTGAATTTGAATTATCTTAATTCGATATTCAGAAAACATGAAGGCTTGGGTCCGTGCGCAACATCACCCTCAAACAATTGCGGCTGCTCAGCGCGGCGGCGCGCGGCGGCAGCTTCATCGCCGCGGCCGAGGCGGGCCATGTCACGCCGCCGGCCGTCACCATGCAGATGCGTCAACTCGAGGACGAGGTCGGGCTGCCTTTGTTCGAGCGGCACGGCCGCGGCTTCGCGCTGACCGCCGCCGGCCGCGAGGTGCTGGCGGCGGCCGAGCGGATCGAGGTCGTGCTCGCCGATTGCGCGGCCGGCCTGGCGGCGCTGAAATCGCTGACGAGCGGACGCGTCACCGTCGGCGTGGTGTCGACGGCGAAGTATTTTGCCCCGCAGATGCTCGCGGCTTTCGCGCGCGTCCATCCCGGCATCGACATCGAGCTCGTCGTCGGCAATCGCGAGGACACCATCGCCGCATTCACCGGCGGACGCCTCGACGTCGCCATCATGGGCCGCCCGCCCGAGGACGTCGAGGTGGAGAGCGCGCCGATCGGCGATCATCCGCAGGTCGTCATCGCGCCGCCGGATCACCCGCTGGCCAAGCGGCGCGCGATCCCGCCGCAGCAGATTGCCGGCGAGACCATTTTGATGCGCGAGGTCGGGTCAGGGACCCGCTTGCTGGCCGAGCGCTTTTTCGCCAAGCACCGCATCAAGCCGCGCATCGGCATGGAGATCGGATCGAACGAGACGATCAAGCAGGCGGTGATGGCCGGTCTCGGCATCGCCTTCATCTCCGCCCACACGATCGCCGCGGAAATCGCCGACGGGCGTCTGGTCGTGCTCGACGTCGTGGGATTTCCCGAAATCCGGCAATGGTACGTCGTACGCCTCGTCGCCAAACGGATGATGCCGGCCGCCCGCGCCTTGCGGGATTTCCTCGTCGCCGAGGGACGGCGCTTTTTGCCGAAGGTGGGCGATTATCAGCAAGCCGCGAGCCGGCGGCGCCGCCGCAGCGGCTGACTCAACGGTGCCGCCGATAAAGTGCGTCGCCGGTGAGCTCAGATCAGCTTGCCCATCGCCACCGCGGTGTCGACCATGCGGTTGGAGAAGCCCCACTCGTTGTCGTACCACGACATCACGCGCACGAGCGTGCCGTCCATCACCTTGGTCTGGTCGATGTGGAAGATCGAGGACCGCGGATCGTGGTTGAAGTCGGTGGAGACGTTGGGGGCGTCGGTGAAGCCGAGGATGTCCTTGAGCTCTTGCTCGGCGGCGCGCTTCACCGCGGCGGTGATCTCGTCCTTCGAGGTCGCGCGCTTGGCGACGAACTTGAAATCGATCACCGAGACGTTCGGCGTCGGCACGCGGATGGAAACGCCGTCCAGCCGCCCGGCGAGCTCCGGCAGCACCAGGCCGACCGCCTTCGCAGCGCCGGTCGACGTCGGGATCATGTTGATCGCTGCGGCGCGCGCCCGGTAGAGATCCTTGTGAACCTGATCGAGCGTCGGTTGGTCGTTGGTGTAGGAGTGAATCGTGGTCATGAAGCCCTTGTCGATGCCGACGGCGTCGTTGAGCACCTTGGCGACCGGCGCCAGACAATTGGTCGTGCACGAGGCGTTGGAGACGACGGTGTGCGCCTTGGTCAGCTTGTCGTGGTTGACGCCATAGACGACGGTGAGGTCGACGCCGTCGGCCGGGGCCGAGATCAGCACGCGCTTGGCGCCAGCCGTCAGGTGCGGCGCGGCCTTGTCCTTCGAGGTGAAGATGCCGGTGCATTCGAGCGCGACGTCGATGCCGAGCTCCTTCCACGGGAGCTGCGTCGGGTCCTTGTGGGCGGTGACCTTGATGGCGCCGTTGCCGACGCTGATCGTATCGCCCTTGACGGTGACTTCGCCGGGAAAGCGGCCATGCACGCTGTCGTAGCGCAAGAGGTGAGCGTTGGTCTCGACGGGGGCGAGATCGTTGACGGCGACGATTTTGATGTCCGTGCGGCCCGCCTCGACCGCCGCGCGCAAGATGTTGCGGCCGATCCGGCCGAACCCGTTGATGGCTACGCGTACCGACATTTTTCGCTCCCGACTTTTCAACGTCATGCCCGGAATTGTGCCGGGCATCCAGCTTTTTCCTCCAACCTATTTAACGGGATCGGGGGCCGGCACAAGCCCGGCCATGAGCGAAACGATTGTGTCTTGATCCCCGCACCTTTGCGGCTTGACGGCAACTACATCTACGAGGGCGGAGGGGCCAAGGGCGAGTGGCGGAAGGCGACCGTACCCGTTGGCAGCTTCGTGGCAAATCCCTGGGGCCTCTACAACGTGCACGGTAATAGCCGCTATTCCTGAACCGTGGCCGTCAAGCGGCCCGCGGCGTGACCTCCCGTTCGATGCGGCGGCGAAGCTTGCGGTCCGCCGCCTCGAAATCGTGGCGGGCCTGCAGGTTGATCCAGAACTCCGGCGTCGTGCCGAAATAGCGCGCCAGACGAAACGCGGTGTCCGCGGTAATGCCGCGCCTGCCGAGCACGATGTCGTTGACCCGCGAGCGGGGTACTTTGATCGCTTGGGCCAAGCTGTAGACGCTGATCTGCATCGGCGTCAGGAAATCGTCGCGGAGAATTTCGCCGGGATGGACGAGCGGAAGCCTTCTGCCGGTCGCAACATCGGCAAAGTCGATTTTGCCCGCATCCAGATCTTCGCGCTTGATGGTCATCGGCCGTTTCAGCCCAGCTTGCGCAGCGCCGCCTCCGCGACCTTCTCCGGCGTAATTCCAAAATGTTGGTAAAGCTCCTTGGCGGGCGCACTGGCGCCGAAGGTGCTCATGCCGACGAAGAGGCCGTCCGAGCCGATGATGGCGTCCCAGCCTTGGCGGATGCCGGCTTCGACCGCGACTTTGACCTTGGCGTCGCCGATGATTTTTGCGCGTTCGGCCTCCGGCGCGGCGAGCAGCAATTCGAAGCACGGCACCGACACGACCCGCGCTGCGATGCCTTGGTTGGTGAGAAGTTTTTGTGCGGCGACGGCGATGGCAACCTCCGAGCCCGAGGCGAACAGCGAGACTGCCGCGGGGCCGTCGGCGGCACTAATTTCGTACGCGCCCGCGGTGCAGCGATTATCCGCATCGAGACCGCGGCGCAGCTGCGGCACATTCTGGCGCGTCAGCGCGAGCGCGCTCGGCCCGGTCTTGGTGGCAAGCGCCAGCTCCCAGCATTCGATCGTCTCGACCGCATCGCACGGCCGCAACACCTGCAGATTTGGAATGGCGCGCAGCGCGGCGAGATGCTCGACCGGCTGGTGGGTCGGACCGTCTTCGCCGAGCCCGATGGAATCGTGCGTGAGCACGTGAATGACGCGCTGGCCCATCAGCGCGGCAAGCCGGATCGCCGGCCGGCAATAATCCGAGAACACCAGGAAGGTGCCGGAATAGGGAATGATGCCGCCGTGCAGCGCCATGCCGTTCATGGCCGCCGCCATGGCGTGCTCGCGCACGCCGTAGTGGATGAAGCGGCCGGAATAGTCCGCCGCGCTCAGCGTCTTCATGCCCTTGGCGCGGGTGTTGTTGGAGCCGGTGAGGTCGGCCGAGCCGCCGATCATTTCCGGCAGCGCGCCGGCGAGCGCCTCGAGCGCGAATTCGGAGGCGGCGCGGGTCGCGATGTCTTTCGGCGCCTCGGCGAGTTTCTGCTTCACCGTGTGCACGGCGGCGGCGAGAATTTGCGGCGGGCGCTCGGCGCGCAGGCGGTGCTCGAATTCGGCGCGCCTGTAGGGATCGACCGCGGCGAGCCGCTTCTGCCAGGCGAGCCGCGCCGGTCCGCCGCGTTCGCCCGCGGCGCGCCACAGCGCGCGGATCGGTTCCGGGATTTCGAACGGCGGCGCGGTCCAGCCGAGTTTTTGTTTGGTCGCGGCGATCTCGGCGGCGCCGAGCGCCGAGCCGTGGCTCTTCTCGCTGCCGGCCTTGGTCGGAGCGGGAAAGCCGATGATGGTGCGGCAGGCGATCAGCGACGGCCGGTCGGATGTCTGCGCTGCCGTGAGCGCCGCGGCGATCGCGGCCGGGTCGTGGCCGTCGATGCGCGTCGCGGCCCAGCCGGCGGCCTCGAACCGCTTGACCTGGTCGACCGAGTCGGAAAGCGCCAGGGGGCCGTCGATCGAGATGCCGTTGTCGTCGAACAGGACGATCAGCTTGTTGAGCTTCAAATGCCCGGCGAGCGCGATCGCTTCCTGGCTGATGCCTTCCATCAGGTCGCCGTCGGAGGCGAGCACATAGGTCGAATGACCGACGAGGTCGCCGCCGAACACGGCGGCCAAATGTCGTTCGGCGATCGCCATGCCGACCGCGTTGGCGAGGCCCTGGCCGAGCGGTCCCGTGGTGGTTTCGACGCCGGGCGTGTGGCCGTATTCGGGGTGGCCCGGCGTGAGCGATCCCATTTGGCGGAAGCGCTTGAGCTCCTCGATCGTCATCTTCTCGTAGCCGAGAAGATGCAGAAGCGCATAAAGCAGCATCGAGCCGTGGCCCGCCGAGAGCACGAAGCGGTCGCGGTCGGGCCAAGTGGGATCGGCGGGATCGAACTTCAGGAAGCGCGAGAACAGGACGGTCGCGATGTCGGCCGCGCCCATCGGCAGGCCGGGGTGGCCGCATGTGGCCTTTTCCACCGCATCCATGGCGAGCACGCGGATGGCATTGGCCATCAGGTCGTGGTCGGCGCGGGAGAGCGGACTTGTCCCGGAAACGGGAAACGGTGCGGCCTGGGCGAGGGTGGCGCTCGCCGCGAGTTTACGATCCGGCATCGTCATGAAGCGGCCAAAAGATTTAGCCCAGCGCGCTCGCGCGAAATACCGCGGTCGCGGAAACTGGCGGCGCACAAATAACATGCGAGCCGGGCGAGTCAAATGCGCGGCGCCCAGCGTCGGCATATTGCACAGGCCGCGTTCCGCCGCACTGCGCTACCTGTAACTTCCGTGCGACCCGGGCCTGACCCAAGGTACGGCGCAAGTGTGGGCCGTTTGTGCTTTGGGCGTTGACGCTCCGACGCCATGCGACGTAAGCTTCTTTTTGTAAACGCTTGCCCATGCACAGTTTTCATCGCCGGCGCGGCGATGGCGACGGCCGGCGGAGACCGCGGGTCGGCCGAGACGGTGCCCGGTTCGGCGCGTAAACACGGTTAGGGTCCAAGCGGGATCCAAGCGGGGTCAAGGCGATGAGCGAACCCGATTCCGTCGAGATGGCGAGCCGGCGGCTCGCGATCGCGCTCGATGCGCTCGAAACGGCGGCGGAGCTGCGGCTGGAGGCCGGCCGCAGCGAGGAGGCGCTGGCGGCGCAAATCCAGGCGCTCGGCTCCGACCGCGCGCGGCTGGCGAGCGAGCTCGATCGGGCAGCGGCGCGCGCGAACGGCCTCGAGACTGCCAACCGCGAGGTGGCGCAGCGGCTGACCGCCGCGATCGACACCGTCCGCGGCGTGCTGACGAACGGGGCCGCTGGAGCGTTGAAGTCCGTCGGCGAGTGAGCCGTGATTTAGAGTGAGCCGGATCGGACGGAGCCGGACAGGATATGGCCCAGGTCAATGTCACTATCAACGGACGGCAGTTCCGCATGGCCTGCGAGGACGGCCAGGAAGCGCACCTCATCAGCCTCGCCCATGAGCTCGACGGGCGCATCGAGGGTTTGCGCACCAAGTTCGGCGAGATCGGTGACACCAGGCTCACGGTGATGGCGGCGCTGACCATCGCCGACGAACTGTTCGACATGGGGGCTCGCCTCAAGCGCCTGGAGGAGGATTTGGCGTCACTGCAGGATGCGCGGGTCGCCACCGCCGACCGCGCCAAGACCTCCCAGGCCGCCGTCGCCGCCGCGCTCAACGCCGCCGCGGAGCGCATCGAAAGCGTCACCAAGAAGCTCAACCAGACCATCGCGACTGGGGTCGCGCTGGGGTGAGTTGGCGTAGGGGCGGCCCTTGTGGCCGCCCTGTTACGTATTGCCGCCGGAGCCAATCCGGGCACCCACAAGGGGTGCCCCTACGTTATTTGGATTGCCGCTCCACCAGCATCGCCGCGAACTCCCCGCCGAACCGGTGCGCATCGCCCGGCCAGCGCGCGGAGAGATAATTGCCGTCGCGCACGGTGAAGCCGATGTCGGGACGGTCGAGCGAGTCGCGCCGCAGCGGCATCGGCCCGGCGATGAAATCGCCCGGCGCCCGCAGCGCCGCGCGGACCTCGTCCTCCACCGTGACCGGATAGGTCCGGTAATAATCGCCGAGATAAAGCCGCGTCAGCGACCAGGCGGTCAGCTCCATCATCCTGGTCAGCGCCGTCGTCTTGCGCCCGAACAGCACGGACTTGCCTTCTTTGTCGCGCGAGCGCGCCGCCAAGAGCACGCCATGACAGATCGCCGCCACCGGCTTGTTGCGCGCGAAGAAATCCGCGACGGTTGTTTGCAGCAACGCGGACTCCAGATAAGGCCGCATGCCCGGTGCATGGCCGCCGGGCAGCAGCAGCGCGTCGAACTCCGCCGCCGCAATGTCCGCATACGCGATCGGCTCAAGAAACTCCGCCGCCCGCGTCATCTCCAGATAAGCCGCCTTGCCCGCGCCGTCGGCCTTCAGCAGCGGCGCCAGAATGCCCAAGCCCTCGCCCGTCACCATCTTCGGATCCGCCGCGCCCGCTTTGCCGTCGGGCGTGGCGAAAACGACGCGATGGCCTCGTGCGCGCAGCAGGCGCCACGGCACGCCGGATTCGGTGGGATCGAAGTCGTGGCTGGGGAGGGGGATCAGAACAGTCGCCATGGCATAATCTCCGGCACTTTCCACCCCGTCGTTTGGGTATTCTATCAATAAAAACGGAGCGCGGGAGCACGCGTTCCCCTCTCCCGTTCACGGGAGAGGTCGGCCGCGCAGCGGCCGGGTGAGGGCCTGTTTCGGCAGCGCCGCCCGAGCGGCACGCCCCCTTACCCCGCCCCTCTCCCCCGTTGGGGGTGAGGGAGCAACCGTAATTAGTGGCGCTGCCGCTCGCGACGCACTACATTGCCAAGGCGGGGCTGCGCGGTGCGTGGGAGACATTTCTCCGGGGCCTTACGATCCTGACGGGAGCTGTCCCTGCCGGACCCCTGGGTTCGGACACATGGCGCCCACCTACTTATGTAGGTTCCCGGGATCAGAGCTCTCACGGCCATCGCGGCTCCGCACTTATTTACTGTTGGACTGTCGTGGCCGGACTTGTTCCGGCCATCCACGTCTTTAAGGTGGGAGAGCAAAGAAGGACGTGGATGCCCGGGACAAGCCCAGGCATGAAATTCCCCCATTCCGATATTGCATCGGCCCCGGATTCTCGGTGAGATTGCGCCCCGAAAGATTGTCGGGGCAACGGTGGCTAAGAAACGCACCTCTGCTAGAAATGCGCGGGTCGGCTTTGCTTTCCGGCGACCGAGCGTAGATCCCGGCAACCGGGACGCTTTCGAAAAGTGGCTTGCGTCCAAACCGCCGTCCTGGTCGGTGGTCATCGCCGCAAGGGCGGCGCTGCGCTTGCTGCCGTTGATCGGACCGAATAAAATTTCCGCTCGTAACGCTGAGATCTTGGTGCTGCCAATATTTCGTGCGAGCGCGATCGCGCGGTTTGCCGCGGTGTATCCAAACCGCGCAACTGGGGCTCGCGCCGTCGATGCCGCCGACGCCGCTGCCGACGCCGCCTCTGACACCCCCGCCGCCACTGTCGTGACCCTCGCCGCTCGCGCTGCCGCCTCTGCCCTCGCAACCGCCTTCGCCGCTCGCGCCGCCGCCGCTGCCTTCGCTGCTCGCGCTGTCGTCGCTGCCCCCGCCGTCGCTTTCGCGGCTCCCGACGCCGCCGCAGCCTTCGCCGCTGTCGGAAGTGACGTGCTCAAATTGGACGACGGCGGATCGACGCCTAAGCAACTCGGCTGTTCTCAGCTTTGGCCTGGTACTCTACCGGAGTCGGTAGCCAGCGCGTGGCAAAAGAAGTCCGCTCAGCTGCGTAATCGGGGTAGTCACTGGCTGGTGTGGATCGATTGGTATGATGGAGTGCTGGGTGGTTCGCCATCCGCCCCACAACGCAGCGAAGCTTGGGAGATGGCGTTCACGGACATTGAACACCCGTTGCCGTGGGATGAGGGCGCCGAAGCAGTCAATACCGAGATTGCGACGCGACTTGCGCGACTAAAGATTTCAGAATCGCGTCCTCTTCCGGATGAGGAACTGGCAGCGGAGCAGACGCGGGCAGAGCTTGCCGAAGTGGCCAGCCCACAACCGTCCCTAACCCAAAACGGGCGCTTGGATGCGGGTCCCAACGCGACCTACGACGCTCCCTTACTCGACGATGATCTGGCCACGCTGCCTATTCGCCAGCGTAATCTTATTATGATTATTCTCGACGATCTGCCTCGCAATGCACCAAGGCATCTCGGTATGTGCCTGCATTCTTATGGTGAGGAACTCAAAGCGCGGGGAGTCCAACCGATCCTCGGATTGCTGAAAGACATGGCCGACGTGATCGCCGCTGCCGTCGCGGCGCCTCTCGCCGAAGACGAATGGCTTGAGCCAGGGGTGCGGCAGCTTTTCACGAGCTTTCGAAACAACCACGACGCCATCGTGCAGCACTTCCCGCTCGATCCGAAACGCGAGAAGGTCTTTGATAGGATTCCGGTCAATGAGGCGGAAGCGGCCGGCGCCAAACTCGCCAAGCCGTTTGAGGAAGTCGCTGCATCCAGCAACGAAGCCCGCCGCGCGGGTCTGACCACGGACGATTTCGTCGCGGTGGTCGAGAAAATGACCGAGTTCGCGCGGGTGGTTTCGACACAGCCGACCAACTTAGCTCCGCCGGCGCCGGCATCAGGCGTGAACCTCTCGCCAGAGATTCAGATTGACCCGGCAGATCGTCCGCGTTCGGTCACGGTCAAGAAAAGGATAATTCTCAGTGCGCTCGGCTTCTTCGAGCGCGCGTACAACTTGGCTGGGTCGAGTGCCTCGATTGCTACGACCGATCAAGGAGCACATTTGATCAAAACCTTGTGGGATGCAATTACGTCGCTGTCGAGCTTCGTTGGGTGACGCGACGAATGTGGCGACGGTGACGGAACGGACGATGCAAGAAGAAATCATTGAGGATATCGCAACGCGCAAAGCCGAGTTACGCAAAGCGGCGTTCGCGCGCCGCGACGCGCTGGCGCCGCAGATCCGCCAAGCGGCGGCAGCGACAATCGCCGCGCGCCCGTTCCCTCTCCCCATCGCCCCCCGCACCATCGTCTCCGGCTTCATGCCGATGAAGACCGAGATCGATCCGCTGCCGCTGATGCGGCAGCTCGAAGGGCAGGGGGCGCGGCTCGCGCTGCCGGTGATCGCTGGGCGGGGCAAGCCGCTGACCATGCGGGCGTGGACGTTCGGGGAGCCGCTGTCGGAAGGGGTGTGGGGCATCCGCGAGCCGGAACCGGAGGCGGACGAGGTCGCGCCGGATATTCTGCTGGTGCCGCTCCTGGCGTTCGATCGCGCCGGCGGGCGGATCGGGTATGGCGGGGGGTATTATGATCGCACCATCGCGGCGCTGCGGGAGAAGAAGACTGTGACGGCGGTCGGGATTGCGTTCGCGGCGCAGGAAGTTGCCCAGGTTCCCGTCGGCGCAGGCGACGCGCGGCTCGATCTCGTGCTAACCGAGCGCGAGGTGATCGATTTCCGAACGGGTTGAGAAGAATGCCCGCAACTGAACGCCGCCGACTGGCCCCTTCCACCACCCTGCTGCGCAGGGTGGTCCCCCTTCCCCGCTTCGCGGGGCAGGAAGGTCAAGGCTGATGCGCATACTTTTCGTCGGCGATGTCGTCGGTCGCAGCGGGCGGACCATCGTCTATGAGCGCTTGCCGGGCCTGGTGCGCGATTGGAAGCTCGATCTGGTCGTGGTCAATGGCGAGAACGCCGCCGGCGGGTTCGGCATCACCGAGACGATCTACCGCGAGCTGATCGACGCCGGCGCGGACGCGATCACGCTCGGCAACCACGCCTGGGACCAGAAGGAGGCGCTGGTGTTCATTGAGCGCGCCCCGCGCCTCATTCGGCCGGCGAATTATCCCGCCGGCACGCCGGGGCGCGGCGCGGCGCTCGTCGAGGCCAAGAACGGCGCGCGGGTGCTCGTGGTCAACGCCTTGGGGCGCGTGTTCATGGACCCGCTCGACGATCCGTTCGCGGCGATCGACCGCGAGCTGACCGCGTGCCCGCTCGGCGCGGCGGTCGATGCCATTATCGTCGACATGCACGCGGAGACGACCAGCGAGAAGCAGGCGATGGGCTTTTTCTGCGACGGCCGGGCGAGCCTCGTCGCCGGCACCCACACCCACGCGCCGACGGCGGACTTGCGCGTCCTCCCCGGCGGCACCGCCTTCATCAGCGATGTCGGCATGACCGGGGATTATGATTCCGTGATCGGGATGACCAAGGAGGAGCCGCTGCTGCGCTTCGTGCGCAAGATTCCGTCGGCGCGGTTCGAGGCGGCGTCGGGGCCGGCGACGCTCGCGGGGATTGCGGTGGAGACGGACCCGGCGACGGGGCTGGCGGCGCGGGTTGCCGCAGTGCGGATCGGGGGGTGTCTGGAGCAGGCGGTGCCGGGGTTTTGGGGGTGAGGGGCACGAAGCCGACGGCGAACCCGAGACGAAACGGCTGCTTTGTAGCAGCCCATAATCCTTAAATTGCACGGCTGACCGCAGCGCAGAAAGAAATTGAAGTCAAGGACGGCCCCTTTGGGGCCGCCGCCTCCGGCGGTGCCAAGGGCATCCTTGAGTTCAATTTCTCTCTGCGCTTCAATGTAGCCATGCAGTTTAAGGACAGGTCCGCTTGGCGCCGGTTTTGTTAAAGGGAGCCTATCCGTCACCTTTATTTCCGTTGCCCGGCACCCTATAAACCCCTCCAAATCAACGCATTCCCCCTTCGCGGGCGCGAGCGAGCAAGCGCAGGAACGAGCATGGCCGGACATTCCCAGTTCAAGAACATCATGCACCGCAAGGGGCGGCAGGACGCGGCGAAATCGAAGCTGTTCGGCAAGCTCGCCCGCGAAATCACCGTCTCGGCGAAGCTGGGAACTCCTGACCCGGCGATGAATCCGCGGCTGCGCGCGGCGATCATCGCGGCGCGGGCGGAAAACATGCCGAAGGACAATATCGAGCGCGCCATCAAGAAGGCGTCGGGCGGCGACGCGGAGAATTACGATGAAATCCGCTACGAGGGCTACGGTCCTGGCGGCGTCGCCGTCATCGTCGAGGTGTTGACCGACAACAGGAACCGCACCGCGAGCGAAGTGCGCTCGATGTTCACCAAGTCGGGCGGCAATCTGGCCGAGACCGGCGCCGTCTCCTTCATGTTCGACCGTGTCGGCGTCATCGAATACGACGCCAAGGTCGCGAGCGCCGAGGCGATGTTCGAGGCGGCGCTGGAGGCCGGCGCCGACGACGTCGTCTCCGGCGACAGCGGCCACGAAATCTATGTCGCGCCCGACCGCTTTGCCGCCGTCGCCAAGGCGATCGAAGGGAAGTTCGGCGAGCCGCGCAAGGCATCGCTGACCTGGCGGCCGCAAAATACCGTCGCGGTCGACGACGAGCAGGGCGAAAAGCTCCTCAAGTTGATCGAGAGCTTGAACGAGCAGGACGACGTGCAGAACGTCTATGCCAATTTCGAGATTTCCGACGCGCTGGTGCAGCGGATGAGCGCGTGATGTTGCATCATCTAAATTTCAACTCTACGAGATCGCCAGGACCTAGCCTCTCGACCGCCGCTAAAATCTGCGATTGATGAGCTTGGATTAACTTCCATCGAGTGGTCGGCAACACCAATATTGCCAATCGGCGTCCAGCAAGGTTTTGCTGATAACGGATGCTCTGGTCTGTCGTAATGATTACATCGAATTCGATTTCGGCCGCGGACAACAGTCTGCCGTTGTCGATTTCACTCCATCCCATTTCGGTGGCGGTGGAGACGGAATGGCTGGACAATGCACGACGAAGCGGCGCGGGAGTGCCGTGGTCAAACAGTATCTTCACGTGAAGGCTTGATGCTCAGGCCACAAGACTTTGCTCGGCGTGGCGCAACACAAGCTCAACTTGTTCTCGCGTCACCCCGGGGAACCACTCCAGGAAATCATCAATCCGGGCGCCATCTTCCAGATTCTCGAATAACGCCCGCACCGGCACGCGGCTGTGCTTGAATAGCCACTCGCCGCCGCCCTTGCCGGGGATGCGCTCGACCGCCGGGCATTTGCTCCAGTCCAACATAGTTGAAATTCTAACTATAGGAGCATGTTTTCGCAAGCTAAACGCTTTGCCCGCCAGCGACGGCGGGTCTATCACCAAGGCAAGATGACCCGCCTGATTCGCATTCTCGGCATCGATCCGGGGCTCCGCCGCACCGGCTGGGGCGTGGTCGAGATCGAGAGCAACCGGCTCGGCTTCATCGGCTGCGGCTCGGTGACGACCGACGATCAAGATACGCTGGCGGTGCGGCTTCTGGCCATCCATGACGGGCTCATGCGCGTGCTTGGGGAATTCCGTCCGGACGAGGCGGCGGTCGAGGCGACCTTCGTCAACAAGGATGCGCGGGCAACGCTGAAGCTCGGCCAGGCGCGCGGCGTCGCCATGGTGGTGCCGGCGCTCTCCGGCGTGCCGGTTGCCGAATACGCGCCGAACCTGGTGAAGAAAAGCATCGTCGGCGCCGGTCATGGCGACAAGGCGCAGGTGCGGATGATGATCGGCGTCTTGTTGCCCAAGGCCGACCCCGGTTCGCACGACGCCGCCGACGCGCTCGCCATCGCGGTGACGCACGCCCATCACCGGCGGAGCGCGGTGTTGCATGCGGCGCTGAAGGTGGCGGCAAGATGAGGGGCTTACGCGCACAATTTCCTCCCCCGCTTGCGGGGGTGGGTTGGGTGGGGGCCAGCGGCGCCTCCGCTTGCGTAAGCCGCGACGCTTACCCCCTCCGGCTCGCAGCGCTCGCCACCTCCCCCGCAAGCGGGAGAGGAAAGCGATGATCGGCAAGCTCCGCGGCATCGTCGATTCCTACGGCGAGGACTCCATCGTCCTCGACGTCAACGGCGTCGGCTATCTGGTGCATTGCTCGGCGCGCACGCTGCAGGAATTGCCGCGCGTCGGCGAGCCGGCGACGCTGTCGATCGAGACCCATGTGCGCGAGGATCAGATCCGGCTGTTCGGTTTCGTGTCCGATGTCGAGCGCGAATGGTTCCGCCTGTTGCAGACGGTGCAGGGCGTCGGCACCAAGGTCGCGCTGGCGGTGCTCGGTACGCTCAAGCCGGCCGATCTCGCCAATGCCATCGCGATGCGCGACAAAGCCACGGTGGCGCGCACGCCCGGCGTCGGCCCGAAGGTCGCCGAGCGCATCGTCACCGAGCTGAAGGACAAGGCGCCGGCCTACACCAATGTCGACCCGGCGCTGGTGCGGCTCACCGGCGCGCTCGACGAGAAGCGCGCGCCGCAGCCGGTGGCGGACGCGGTGTCGGCGCTGGTCAATCTCGGCTACGCGCCGCCGCAGGCCGCCGCCGCCATAGCCGCCGCGTCGCGCGGCGCCGGCGAGGATGCGGAGGTGCGAACGCTGATCCGGCTCGGTTTGAAGGAGTTGTCGAAGTGAAGCGGCCGGCCAAATTGACCAAGGCGGACCGGGAACTGATCGCCGCCGCCACCGCGGTGATCAAGGAGCGTTACCGCAACGACTGGCAGGAAGTCGGCGCGGCGTTGCGCACCCGTTCGGGCCAAATCTTCACCGGCGTCAATCTCGACGCCTATCTCGGCCGCATGGCGGTGTGCGCCGAGGCGGTGGCGCTCGGCCGCGCCGTGGTCGATCTTGGCGACGCCGGCATCGACACCATCGTCGCCGTGCGCCAGCCGCCGCCGGAAGAGATCGACCAGGACATCACCGTGGTGTCGCCGTGCGGCGCCTGCCGCGAGCTCATCTTCGACTATGACCCCAAGGCGCGGGTGATCGTACCGAACCCCCTCGCTTCGAGGGGGCCGACGGTGGTGCCGATCGCCGAACTCTTGCCGAACAAATACCAACGGGGGCCCGAACGGTGACCGAGCCGCACCGCCAGCTCGTCTCCGCCGAGCGCCGCGACGAGGACGCCGCGGAAGCGACCTTGCGGCCGCAGCGGCTGGCGGATTTCGTCGGCCAGGAGCAGGCGCGCAAGAATCTCAGCGTGTTCATTTCCGCGGCGCGGGCGCGCCAGGAGGCGCTCGACCATGTGCTGTTCGTCGGCCCGCCCGGGCTCGGCAAGACCACGCTGGCGCAGATCGTGGCGCGCGAATTGGGCGTCAATTTCCGCGCCACTTCGGGCCCGGTGATCGCCAAAGCCGGCGACCTCGCCGCGCTCCTGACAAATCTCGAAGAGCGCGATGTTCTTTTCATCGACGAGATCCACCGGCTCAATCCGGCGGTCGAGGAAATTCTCTATCCGGCGATGGAGGATTTTCAGCTCGACCTCATCATCGGCGAGGGCCCGGCGGCGCGCTCGGTCAAGATCGACCTCGCCAAGTTCACGCTGGTCGGCGCCACGACCCGCGCCGGGCTTCTCACCAATCCGCTGCGCGACCGCTTCGGCATTCCGGTGCGGCTCAATTTTTATTCCGTGGCGGAGCTGGAGCTGATCGTCAACCGCGGCGCGCGGGTGCTCGGCATCGGCATGACCGCGGATGGCGCGAACGAGATCGCCCGGCGCGCCCGCGGCACGCCGCGCATCGCCGGCCGGCTGCTGCGCCGCGTGCGCGACTTCGCGTCGGTTGCCGGCGCCGCGGCCATCGACCGCGCGCTCGCCGACACGGCGCTTGCCGCGCTCGAGGTCGACGCCGCCGGCCTCGACGCCATGGACCGGCGCTATCTCTCGACCATCGCGCTCCATTATGGCGGCGGCCCGGTCGGCGTCGAGACGCTCGCCGCCGCGCTGTCAGAGCCGCGCGACGCCATCGAGGACATCATCGAGCCTTATCTGATCCAGTGCGGCTTCCTGCAGCGCACCCCGCGCGGCCGGCTGATCACCGCGCACGCGTTCCGGCATCTGGGCTTGGCGGAGCCGGCGCGGGATGCGGCGCAGTTCGGGTTGTTCGGGGGAGATGGAGAGGATTGAGGGCGTGGAGGCCGTGATGACTCTCGAATATGCCGTGCGCATCGAGCGACTGGCGGAAAGTGACGGCGGCGGATATCTCGCGACCGTGCCCGATCTGCCCGGCTGCATGTCTGACGGCGAAACGCCTGAAGAAGCGCTTAGGAATGTGCAGGAAGCCCTTGCCGAGTGGATTGAGGCGGCCAAGGAATGGAAGATGGACATTCCACAGCCGTCGCCGCCCTTGGAGCGCGCCAGCTGACCCGGCGGCCGCGGCAGGATCGGAATTCTCGTGGTGCCTTGGCTAAGGAGCAGTCCATGAACGAGTTCTTTCATTACGGGCTGCGTTCCTATTGGCGCAATCGCCCCGAAGCTCCGGCGGCGCTCGGAGTAAGATTTATCGACACGCTCGACGCGCTGAGCAAGATCAATCCGGTCCTGTTCGCAAATTGGCAGCTCACCGACTTCCAGGCCATGGCCCAGGTACCGCTGGAAGAGGCACGCATGCGCATGGCGTCTCTGGTCGAGAGCAATGTGTCGCACGGCAGCGATCGCTCTCCGGACCCGGAAAGTGGCTATTGCCCGATTGCCAGAGCCGGCGAATTTAGGCATCCCGCGAGCGTGATGTTCAAGGCCGACGCCGGCGGAAAGTACACCAACGAAACCGGCCTCCAGCTTGCTGAGTACGAGGTCGCCCCTGACCTCGCGGTCGTGCGCTATCCGCTGTTCCGGGCGGCATTGCTCGCTATCAATGCGAATTGGCAGCCCGCCTGGGCCTGCGCCTATGCATTCCGGCTAGGCTATAACCAGAAACCGTTGTATCCCGGCGCGGCGCTTTTTCCCTATTCGATCTTCCATATTCCGTGGATCGGTTATCTCTCGCTGCCGCTTGTGGCCGGTTTGCAAGTCGCCCCGGAACTCTCAAGCGAACGCACGCCGGACGGCGGCATTCTGATCACCGCCACCGAGGAGCGGCTTGATCCGGCCAATCCCGAGCATTTGCGCGATGCTCGTGTCATCGCCGAGATCATGATGGCGTGCACCGGCGAGAAGCCTACCAGTCTCGAAGAGCAAGGGCGGGCGCAGAAGATTGCCGACGAAATCGGGGAGCGCGCGCGCCGTTATTATGAATCCGGCGGTGGGTCGGGGCCATGAAGGGCAGCGGCGCCCGTCGCCTCGAACCTTGCCGAGCCTGCCCGCGATCCGGCAGAGTTCGGGTTGTTGGGGGATGTTTGACGATGGCCGTAGGATGGGTCGAGCGGCAGTGAAACCCATTATCGAACCGCGAAGGTTGCGGGACGGGTTTCGTTTCACTCAACCTACCCTTGCGTGCTTCAAGCACGTTGCTCACATTGGTCAGTTAGCCGGCGTCGGCACCACCGGCGGCGCCACCGCGGTTTGTTGGGTCTCCGCAGGTTGCTCTGCCGGTATTGTCGGTGACAGACTTTCGTCGCCGATTTCAGACGCTCGCTCCATGAGTGCGTTGTACTTGTCCTCGCGCAGGCCGGGCGTACGTTGCTGGTGATGCCATTCGATGATCTTGTAGGGGTTTAGGATTAGTGCATAGCTCGCCGGACCGGACGGACCTCCCTTGAGATCAATGAACCTCAAGGAGGCAAGAATATTCAGTCGGCTCTTCCACGTACGTTCGGCGCGCTGCCCGCTAAAGCCCGAACTAAAAGCTGTGCTCTGCGGTTTCGACAGCACTACGAAGTTCTCGTCGAACGAGCGGCACCAGAGCTCCAGATAAGTCATGGAAACGGGCTGGCCCTTAGCCAAGTCGTCCATGATCCCCATGATAAGTGGCATAGAGCGTGGCAGGGTCGTGAAGCCATGATGAGTGTGTCGCGACCACAGCAACTCCGTATTGATGTTCGGCCAGAGTTTGTTCCGCAGTTCCAATTGCCGCTGCGCGATTTTCTTGCGCGGCTTCTTCGGGATTATGCCAGGGAAATTGGCCATGCTATTCTCCGCTTTAAGGTGACCGGGGCGGACTGAGTTTTGGACACCCAGCCGTCCCCGGTCGTCGTCGTGCACCCTTCGGAGGTGGGTTCCTGTTGATTTCGGCTTTGGACGCCGGATCGACAGGAATCACGACGAGCCCGATGCTAAACTGAAATAGCAGTAATTTCAATACATTAGATATTTCTACTGCCCCCTCAGAGGACGGTAAATGGTGTCGATAAGGTTGCTCAGTTGGCGCGGATGATGTCAAGTGGCTTTAGCGTAGGGCGTACAGTCGGTATTTTAGGTGGGTAATTTCAAGGTCTTAGCGTCGAATCGCGGTGCTCGTTGGAACTCATGGTGCTGATAACCTACTCGCGGTGTGCTCACTGGTGCTCAGCCTCGGCGCACGGCCTTGCCAGCTCCCACCCTGCATTTTACCCGTCTGTTTCATTCGGCCGCGTGCCTGGGCTATTTATCTACCGGCATCGCGGCCGAAAGCGGCGAGCGCTGAAGCCGTGTCGCGGTTGTTTGGGTGCCGCGCCAAATTGTCCCTAAGGACCGCCACGGCCTCATCGCCGCGGCCGAGCGAGTGCAGGGCGACGGCGTAGACATAGGCGTATCTGGCCTCGCCGGGATCGAGTTCGGCGGCACGGCGCAATTCGTCGAGCGCTTCGTCGCGCCGCATGAGCCGCACCAACGCGAGGCCGAGCGCGTGATGCAGGCCGGCATCTTGCGGGGAAACGATGAGCGCGGCGCGTAGCACGTGCTCGCCGTCGGCGTCGCGCCCGAGCTGGCGATAAAGGTCGGCTAGGTTGGCGGCGGCGGGCGCGTAGTGTGGGCTCAACTGCAGCGCCGCCTTGTATTCGGTTTCAGCATCGGTGAAACGGCTGCGCTTGACGAAAAAGGTCCCGAGCGCCGCGCGTGATTCCGGCCGATCGGCATTGAGGCGCTGCGCCGCGACGAATTCGGCCGCGGCGCGGGCGAAGCTTTCGCGGTCGGCCGCGGGCTGCTCTGCCGTCGGCACGGCGGCCAGGAGCGAGGCGGCTCTGATACGCACGCCGCGGCTTTGGTCGGCAAGCAGCGGCGCGGCGAGCGGCCAGATATTGGCGGCCGGGGCGCTGGCAAGCATGTCGAGAGCGCCGATGCGCACCATCGGATCGGGATCCGACAGCGCCTCGCGGGCTAGATTGATCGTGGCGGACGAAAGATGGGGCGCGAGCTCTGGCAGTGCGCTCGCGCGGGCAAAGGCCGGGGCATTATTATCGCCGGCAACGGCGCTCAGGAGCTTTGCTGCGTCCGCGTGATCGGCGAATGCCGCTTGAAAGGCCTCGCCATAGTTCTGAAAACCTTCGCGGGTCGGCCCGTGCCAGCGTTCGACGGCCGCCGCCGCCCATCCGGCCGATTTGTCCGCATGGCAATCGTTGCAGGCATTGGGCGTGCCGAGCTTTGCCGACAGGTCCGGACGCGGCACCCTAAAACTGTGATCGTGCCGCCGATCGACGACCATGTAAGTGCGTGTCGGCATGTGGCAGGACGCGCAGGCGACCGGCGGATCGACCGCCGCGTGATGGGTATGGGTCGCGGCGGCGTAGGTGTCGGCCGCGTGGCATTGCAGGCAGGCGCCGTCGCCGGACACTTTCAGCTTGCCGCCGTGCGGGTCGTGACAGTCGCTGCAAGTGACGCCGGCCGCGAACATCTTGCTTTGTTTGAACGAGCCGTAATTGTAGACCTCCTCCTGCATCTGCCCGTCGGCGTGATAGAGCCCGCGCGTCAGCGGTGCGACGGCGTGCGTGTCCGACAGCCAGCGGCCGGGCACCCAATCTTGCGAAAAACTCGCGCGGCGGGCATGGCACAGCCCGCAGGTCTCGACCTCTTTGCGCAACAGCGCCGGCGGCAAATTGCGCCGCGGGCGGCCGATTTGCGGATCGGTCCGCCAAGTGACCCGCGATGCTGAGCCGCCGCGCTCGTCGAAGCGAACGGCAAGGCCCTCGGACTTGTCGGCGTGCTTGCCGAACGGCCACCAGCTCCGCTCGTCGCGCGCCCAGGCGACATGCCGCGAGCCTTGCCCGTGGCAGGTCTCGCAGCCGACACTGATCTCCGCCCAGGTCGTATCGTAGCGATCCTTGGCCGCATCGTAATTCTTGCGCACGCCGGTCGAGTGGCACTCCGCGCACATGAAATTCCAGTTCTGGTTCAATTTGGTCCAATGCAGGACGTCGTCGTGCTTGATGTCCTCGTTCGGGTAGAGGTGAAACCAATGCTGGCCGCCTTGCGCCTTCGGCCGGGTATCCCAGGCGAGCGACAGCGCCTGCAGCCGTCCGTCGGGGAATCCGACCAGATATTGCTGCAGCGGGTCGATGCCGAACGTGTATTTGATCTCGAACACGGCGAGCTTGCCGTCCGGCCCGTCGGTTTCGACCAGAAACTTGCCGTCGCGCCGAAAGAAGCGCGAGGTCACGCCGTGATAATCGAACGTTGCGCTGGAGAAGTCGCCCAGGACCGTCTGATCGGTGGCGTGATCCATCGCGTGCCGATGCTGCGACGTGTTCCACAGACCGGCTTCGGCCGCGTGGCATTGCGTACATGTTTCGCTGCCGACGAAGGCCGCGGCCGCCTTGTTTCCCCTCCATCCGATCTCGCCGCTCTCGATCGCATGGAATCCGAGGCCGCCCGCGGCGACGATGATGGCGGCGGCGGCGGCCGTTGCGATCCAGATCCTGCGCCAGGAGGAAAATAAGCGAGGCTGCGGGCGTGCCGCCGGCGCGGCTGCCGCGGGCGTGTTTCGTCTCTGGCCGGCGCTGTTGCGTCGCTTGCGTGTCAACGTCGCTGCCCGCCTCGCTCGCGCCGCCTATGCGAAGGCGAAAATGCGCTTCCAATCGGACTTCATGCTGATGACGGTCCAGCCGTTCTTCTTCGCCTCGTCGTAAAGCGCCGGCGTGAAGGTGCCGACCTTGGTGTCGGGCAGGCTTTGTGCCGGGCCGTAGGCGTATTCGCGCTCGCCGTCGTCGTGCAACACCAGCATCATCAGCCGCGCGCCATCGCCGGCGCCGGTATATTCCAGCATCTGCCGGTCTCCGGTCGAGTTGCCGAACGCCGCGCAGGGCCGCCGCCCGATCATCAGATGGATGCCTTCCGGCTTGCCGGCATTGTCGTCGTATAACATCAGCTTGGGCGCTTTGATCAGGACCGGCCTACCGTCTTTGGCATAGCCGTATTCGACCGCCAGCGCCGAGCCGATCACCTGCTCGGGCGGGATGTCGTAGATTTGCTGCGCGTAGACGCGCACGAAATCCTGCCCGAAGCCGGTGACGATGAAGGTCCGGTAGCCGTTGGCGCGGAAGTATCGCATCACCTCCTGCATCGGTTGATAGGTGAGGTCGGTATAGGCCCGTTTCCAGCGCGGGTCCCTGGCGGTGGCGAGCCATTGTTTCACTTGCGCCGCGAAGGCGTCGGTCGTCATGCCGGTGAGCGTGGCGACAATGACCTTTTCCAGCTCCGGCCCCGGCAGTCCGGCGATGGCTTTGCTATCGCCGGAGAGGATCGTCTTGAACGGCTCGACATGCTTCAGCGCCGGCTGTTGCGCCGCCAGCGCCGGCACGCGGTCGAAGCAGTAGCGCATCTGGCTGTACATCGGATGCTCGACCCAGAGCGTGCCATCCTGGTCGAATGCGGCGATGCGCTGCTCCGGCGGAACGAATTTGGCACTGGCCCGGTCCGTCGTCTCACGCACGAAATCGAGGATCGCCTGTTTCGCCGGCCCCGCGTTCCAAGACGGCAGCGGATCGTCGTCGCCGCGCGCCGGCCGCACGAGCGGCCGCGCCGTTGCAAACAAGGCCGACAGCGTCGCCGTTGCGAGCAAAGCGCGGCGGTCGATGCCGGAGGGCGGGCGCGTCGATGTCATGATGCCGTGTCCAACGCGAACAGATAGAATCGTCGTGGCATGAGATGGCGGCCTTCGCGCCGGCGCCGTCGGTCGCGCTTCAGTCGCCGGTATAAAAGCGCATGGCCGGCGGCACGAATTTCGGCCGGTCGACGCCGACCAGCGCCGGACTCGGCAGGATGTCGGTGTTGGGGAACTCCTTCATCGATTTCATCATCTCTTCGAATGGCGCAAGCGCCATCATCAGCGCCCAGCCGCTGTCCTGGCCCGACCAGCGGCCGGGCGAGGTCTTCAGCACGCCGGCAACCGGCGGCGCCGCGCCGTTGAACATCTTGTCGTAGGCTTCGCCCGGGTCCTGTTTCAGATTATAGATCGCCGGCACTTCCAGCGTCATGTCCGGACCGAGCCAGGCGTCCTTGGCGGTCCAGAGGAACTTCCAGTCGCCCGTGCGCAGGCCGAGCATGGTGATGCCTTCGATATAGATCATCGACGTGCGCGCCGAGGGGCCTTTGCCGAGCACGAAGGCGCTGTCATCGATGCCGTCGAAATAGATCGGCTTGCCGTCATTGCCGGTCCAGCCGCCATGCGGCGGCGGCGTCAAGCCCGCCAGCGCCGCGGCGGTCGGCCAGAAATCCATGTGCGAGATGATGCCGTCGGTCTTGCGGCCGGACGGAATATGGCCCGGCCAAGACATGATGGTCGGCACCCGCCAGCCACCCTCGAAACCGGTGCCTTTCATGCCGCGGAACGGCTGATAGCCGGCGTCGGGATAGGCGTCGATCCAGGCGCCATTGTCGACCGTCCACAATACGATCGTGTTCTTGTCGATGCCGGCCGAGCGCAGCGCCTGCAGCACCGTGCCGCAATTGGCGTCCATCTCCATCAGCGAGTCGAGATAAGAGCTCGCATGCGATTTGCCCTTGAAATCCGGCGCGGCGTTGGTCGGGTTGTGCATCTTGGTGAAGGAGACGTACATGAACATCGGCTTGGCATCGTTCGCGTGCGCCTTGATGTAGGCGGCGGCGTCGGCGGCCTGTTTCTCATCGACGGTGGCGAGATCGGGATAGCCGAAATGTTCGATGACGCGGCGCGGCGGCGCCCCGGCTTCGCCTTCCCACATGCCGTCATTCACCTTGCTCCAATACGCCGCCATGAACTGCGGATTGTCGCGCGGAAAATCCGGATGCAGCGTGAGGTCGGTGTAGGCGTAGACCCCCGAATAATAGGCGAGGAAATCCTTCATCACGTCGAAGCCATGGTTGACAGGCATGGCGTCGATGGTGTCGCCCAAGTGCCACTTGCCGGAATAATAGGTCTGATAACCGTTCTTCTTGAAAAACTCCGCGATGGTCGGCGTCTCCGGCCGGATCTTGTTGGGATCGCCCGGCGCGATGACGACCGACAAGGCGGAGCGTACCGGCAGCCGTCCGGTGATGAACGAGGCGCGGCCGGCGGTGCAGCTCGCCTGTCCGTACCATTCCGTGAAAATCGTGCCTTCCGCCGCGAGCTGGTCGAGGTTCGGCGTCGGCGCGTTGCGCGCCTTGCCGCCGCCGAAGGCGCCGAGATCGCCCCAGCCGGTATCGTCGGTCATCATCACGACGACGTTCGGCCGCTTGTTCTGCGCCTGCGCGGGGAGCGCCAGCGACGTGAAGACGAGGGCGCCGATCAAGCCGCCGCAGCAGCGCTGGAAACAATGGCTCGTCGGCATGGGCTCCTCCGTGTTTCGACGGATGCGCGCGCTGGCGCGCGACGCGCGTCGTAACAGCGGATAGCCGCAGGACCTTGCCATGCCATGGCGGCAATTTCTAAAATTAGCGGCCAATAAGGCGATCAATTTGTTCGTCATTATTCTGATTAGGTATTGGCACGAATGACGATGGAGGTGAGCCGCCGCCGCAAATCGTCGTTCCCGGGCTGTTAGCGCCGGGCTTCCAGCGCCTTACAGGAAAGCGGTGGATTGGATCGACATACCTCCCGCCGGATTTCTGTCGAGCTTAAGAATTCAAGACGCGTGCCTGTGAGTCCTTGCGTCCGAGTTGTCGGGAAGGGGGACGGCGATGCAACCAGCCGCGATACCGCATACGTCGGGCGCACGGCGGCTCGCCGGTCTGCTTCCTCCAATTCGATCGGCGTTGACAGGCGGGGCGCTCGCCGTCGCGGCGGCGTGCTCGTTTGCGCCCATTGCCTCGGCCGACGAGAGCGGCGTGAGCTTCTGGATCCCCGGCTTGTTCGGCAGCCTCGCGGCCGTGCCGCAGCAGCCGGGCTGGTCGGAAACGTCGATCTATTATCATACCTCCGTGTCGGCGGACGGCAGCGTATCGCTGGCGCGCGAGTTTCAGATCGGCAACATTCCCGTTAACGCATCGGCGCATGCGTCTGCCAACATCAACGGCACCGGCGACGTCGGCTTTTTCATTCCGAGCTACGCGTTCGCAACGCCGGTGTTCGGCGGCCAGGCGGCGGCGAGCCTGTTGACCATCTACGGCAACGCCAGCGATTCCTTGGCCGGAACGGTGGCTGGCACGGTCGGCGGCGTGCCGTTCGGCCCGCGGTTCGACAGCATCAGCGGCTCGACGACCGGTTTCGGCGACCTTTATCCGTTGTTCGCGCTGCGCTGGAACACCGGGGTCGACAACTATATGGCCTACGTGGCCGGCGACGTGCCGGTCGGCGACTACAATTCGCAGAGCCTCGCTAATATCGGCATCGGCCACGGCGCGATCGATTCCGGCGCCGGCTATACCTATCTCGACCCGCAGCGCGGCCATGAGTTGTCGGCGGTGCTCGGCTTCACCTACAATCTCGTCGATCCGTCGACGCAGTATCAGAACGGCGTCGACATGCATCTGGATTGGGCCGCGTCGCAGTTCCTGAACAAACAGGTGCTGGTCGGCCTGGTCGGCTATGTCTATGACGAGGTATCGTGCGACGGCGGTGCGGGCGACCATGTCGGCTGCTTCGAGTCGCGCGTCGTCGGCGTCGGTCCGCAGCTCGGCTTCTTCTTCCCGGTGGGCGCGATGCAGGGCTATGTCAACATCAAGGCCTATGGCGAATTCGACGCCGCCGACCGGCCGTTCGGCTGGAACACGTGGCTGACCTTGCAGATTTCCCCGGCCGCGCCGAGCGCGGCAACGCCGCGGCCGCTCGTCACCAAATAGCCTTTGGCATAGAGGAAGCGGCCATCGAAGAAATCGCTTGCCGAACGCCGGCGGCTGATGCAGTGGCTAACCGCGCGATCGCGGGAGCCTATCACTCATGTCAACGACGATGTCCGGCGGCTGTCATTGCGGCCGCGTGCGCTTCAAGGTGACAGCGGAGCTGTCGCGTGTCACCGACTGCAACTGCTCGATCTGCATCAAGAAGGGTTTTTTGCACCTGATCGTGCCGCCGGAAGCGTTCGAGCTCGTCAGCGGCGCCGATGCGTTGACCACGTACACCTTCAACACCGGCACGGCGAAGCACACCTTCTGCGCCACCTGCGGCATTCATCCGTTCTACGTGCCGCGCTCGGACCCGGACAAGATCGACGTCAATGTGCGCTGCCTCGATGGCGTCGATCTCGCCGCCATCAAACCGCTCGCCTTCGACGGCAAGAACTGGGAGCACGCGATTGTTGATAGAGCGCCGTGGAGATAACGCGATGGAGATAAGCACGGTGTGGAGATAAGTGATGAGTAACGTTTCCCTCGACGGCGAAATCCGCGACGGGCGGCACGTATTCGCCGTGCGCGTCTATTACGAGGACACCGATTTCACCGGCATCGTCTATCACGCCAATTATCTGCGCTTCATGGAGCGCGCGCGCACCAATTATCTGCGGCTCCTCGGCGCCGATCACCGCGCGCTGTTCGAGGCGGCGGAAAAGGAGGCGCCGGGGTTCGCCTTCGTCGTGCGTTCGATGGAGATCGACTTTCGCAAGCCCGCGCGGATGGACGATTTGCTCCAGGTCATTACCGCGCCGCAAGAGGTGAGGGGCGCTTCCGCGACTTTGCACCAGCAGGTGATGCGCGGCGAAGACCTTCTGGTCGAGGCGCGCGTCCGCGTCGCCTTCGTCTCCGGCGGCCGGGCGCGGCCGATCCCGAAACCCCTGCGTATCGCCATGAAGGCGGATCAGGACGCGGTCGCTGGCTAAATCCACTCGTCCTGTTGCTCGATCCGCGTCGGGAACATGTCGACGTACTGCACCAGGCGCGGCCGAAGGCCGCGGTTGGGGCTCGCGCCGTGCGGCAGCGCCTGATGCCAGATGACGAGGTCGCCGGCTTTGCCGCCGATGGCGCGCGGGCCGAGCGCGTAGAGGTCCTGCCGGCGCGGATCGGCGCCGGCCGGCAGTGCCTCGAGCCAGGCCTCGCCCCAGCGCTGAAAGCCGGGAACGAGCGTGAACGCGCCCTGCTCGGGCGGCGTGTCGGTCAGGTAAAGAATTCCGCCGGTGCCGAACGGGATCGGCGTCTTGACGCTCACGTCCCAGTGCAGATGCGGGCCGGGAAAGCGAAAGTCCTCGCGCTCCGGCGCGTTGAACCCGACACGATCGGTGGTCGCCCAAAGATCGGCCGTGCCCCAGAGCTGGGCGAAGGCCTTGTGGATGCGTGGCGAGCGGCGGATCGCCGCGAACGCCGGATGCTGGAAATATTGCACCATGATGCCGTGGTCCTTGCGCTGGTACCACGTCTGCGGATCATCGGGGTCGGCGCCGAGGTGGGCCCACAGCGCTTGTGCCGCTGCGTCGCGGATGGCTGGCGGCACGGCGTCGTGCAGCACCACGTAGCCATGCTCGTCGAAGTGCGCGAGGTCGGCCGCCGTCAGCACCGGCGGGCTCGCGGTCACGCCGGCGAGCCAGCGCGCGCACGGCTCGGGCATGGCGTCACCGGCGATGGCGGCATTGATGCGCGCGACCTGTTCCGGCGCGACGCCGCCGGTGGTCGTGACGAGCCAGCGCTCGAACGCTTCGAAGCTCGGCGCCGCCAAGCCGAGATAGGAGGCGGTCTGCTCGAGCCCCAGGCCGCAAGCATGGATGACCAGATGATCGAGGTGGCGCTCGTGCTGGCTGGTCGGGAAGAACCGACCTTGCCGGGCCGCCATGGTGCGGGACCACATGCGCTTGAGATGATAGATGCCGAGCGTGCCGGTCTCGGTCGCCGGCGCCAGGCTTGGCTCGGCCAAGGTTTCCGTCAGGGTCATGGCATCAGGGTCTTGGCATCAGGGTCTTGGCATCAGGGTCTTGGCATCAGAGTCTTGGCATCAGAGTCTTGGCAGGTGGCAACTCGAGAGAGTTTGATGAAAACATTAAACGCATTGCGTGTCGTCACGTCAACGCAGCCATAGTCGACGAGATGGTCGGACTCATGTAAAGACCATTTACATGACCTGGTCGAAGGACGAGAAGGACGGCCCGCGCGGCTATCACCACGGCAATCTCAAGGAAGCGCTGCTGCGCGCCGCTTTGGAGCTGATCGCGCAAAAGGGGCCGGCCGGCTTCACCTTCGCGGAGGCGGCGCGCTGGGCGGGGGTAAGTCCGGCGGCGCCTTACCGGCATTTCCGCGACCGCGATGAGCTGATGGCCAACGTCGCGCTGCGCGGCTTCGAGCAATTCGAGGCCGCGCTCAAACGGGCTTGGAATGACGGCACGCCCGACGTGTTCGCCGCGCTCGACCGCATGGGCAAGGCCTATCTCGGCTTCGCGCATGCCCAGCCGGCGTATTATTCGGCGATGTTCGAGGCCGGCGTTTCACCGTCCGTCAGTCCGGAGCTGCGTGATGCCAGCGAGAGGGCGTTTGCGGTCCTGCGCAGCGCCGCCGAAAAGCTCTGCGCCCAAATGCCGCCCCAGGGCCGTCCCCCGGCCTTGATGGTCGCGCTCCATATCTGGGCGATGTCGCACGGCGTCGCGTCGCTGTTCGGCCGCGGTGACGCGGCGCGACGCGCGTTGCCGATGTCGCCGGAGGAGCTGCTCGAGGCGAATGTATTGATTTATCTGCGCGGGCTTGGCGTGCCGGCCCGGGCGTAGGGGCGGCCAGCCGTCCCCCACCAAAAACGGGGTTCACGAAGACGCGAGGGCCTTGACCGGCAAAACGGCGCGATGTAAATGTTATTTACATTCACAATCGAGGTGGTGCCATGGCTCCTCTCATTCTCATGATCTTGGGCTTCATCTGGTGGTGGCCGATCGGGCTCGTCATTCTCGCCGTCCTCTTGGCCCGCGGCCGGCTCGGCTGCTGGCATCGGCCGATGTACGCGGGATACGGCCCGGACGCCGGCGGCTACGAGCGCGGACCGGACCGCTGGGACAACAAAATGGCTCGCATGCAGGAGAAGATGGACCGCGTGCGCAGCAAAATGGACCGCTGCGGCTGGGGTGGCGGCGACCGCTGGGGCCGTTCCTCGACCGGCAACCGCGCCTTCGACGATTACCGCAGCGAGACGCTCAAGCGCCTCGAGGACGAGCAGCGCGAGTTCAAGGAGTTTTTGGAGCGGCTGCGCTTTGCCAAGGACCGCGCCGAGTTCGACCAGTTCATGGCCGAGCGCCGTAACCGTCCGGCCGATCCTCCGCCGCCGGAAGCCTCGCAGCCTCCGCAACCGCAGGCGTGAGCCGTCCCCCCTCACGACCGCGGTCATCGACGGGCCGTCCACCTCGCGCCGAGGTGGGCGGCCCGTGCGTTTTGAGCGACGGGGAGGCGGTGGAAAAAGATCGGGCGGCCACAAGAGCGGGCGCTACGGCGCGGCATTAACGCGCCATTAAGCACAACTGCGCTTCGGTAGCCGCGAACGGCCGGTGTTGCGCCCTAGTTTGGACACGTTTCGCGAGGATTTCGATCCCGCCGGTGGCGGGTCCGGGTCCTCGCTTACATTTCGGGTCTGGTCGGGGTGCGGAAGCGGCGCTCGCTTTCGTCCCTTTCGTCCCGGCCCTTTCGTCCCGGCGCCGTGGCGTCCCGGTCCACGGCCAACGATTGCGGCCGACCAATGGCCAAGGTTCTCGACAGCAAGGTTCTTTGGCACAGGCCAGACCGGCGAAAGGACGCACTTTATGCCCGACGTTGTGCCATCGGCTCTGGCATCTCCCGATCTCTCGCTGTTTCACCTGTTCTGGGAAGCCCATTGGCTGGTGAAGACGGTGATCCTCGGCCTGCTTGCGTGCTCGGTCTGGGTCTGGGCGATCGCGATCGACAAGACGCTGATGTTCGCGCGAATCCGCAAGGCCGCCGACAGTTTCGAGCAGGCGTTCTGGTCGGGCCAGTCGCTCGAAGAGCTTTACAAGGCGCTCGCGGCCAAGCCCGGACCGTCGACCGGCGCGCTGTTCGTCGCCGCCATGCGGGAGTGGAAACGAAGTTTCGAGGGCCATGCCCGTTCGCTGGGCGGCCTGCAGATGCGCATCGAGAAGGTGATGGACGTCGCCATCGCGCGCGAGGTCGAGCAGATGGAGCGGCGGCTCCTGGTCCTGGCGACGGTCGGCTCGGCGAGCCCCTTCGTCGGCCTGTTCGGCACGGTCTGGGGCATCATGACCAGCTTCCAGTCGATCGCCGCCTCCAAGAACACCTCGCTGGCGGTGGTCGCCCCCGGCATCGCCGAGGCGCTGTTCGCGACCGCGATCGGCCTCGTTGCCGCCATTCCAGCGACTATTTTCTACAATAAGTTCACGACCGAGGTGAACCGGCAGTCGCAGCGCCTGGAGGGGTTTGCGGACGAGTTCACGGCGATCCTGTCGCGGCAGATCGACGAGCGCGGGTGAGGGGATTTCGGGATGGCGGCGAGCTTGACGGGCCCGGCGTCCGGGGGTGGCGGCAGGCGCAGACGCGGCCGTCGCCCGGTCATGAGCGACATCAATGTGACGCCGTTCGTCGACGTCATGCTGGTGCTCTTGATGGTATTCATGGTCTCGGCGCCGCTCCTGACCGTCGGCGTGCCGCTCGACCTGCCGCAGAGCCAGGGCAAATCGCTCGAACAGGATCGCGAGCCGCTCACCATATCGGTGAACGTCAAGGGCGAGGTGTTCCTGCAGAACAGCGAGATCGGGGTCGATGATCTGGTGCCGAAGCTCAAAGCGGTGACCGAAGCCCGCGGCGGCGCGGACACGCGCATCTATGTGCGTGGCGACAAGAAAGTCGATTACGGTACGATGATGCGGGTGATGGGGCGGCTCTCGGCGGCCGGTTTCCACAAGGTGGCGCTGGTGACGGAGGTCGAACAGGGCGGCGGGGGATGAGACTGAAAGCTGGCCTGACCATATCGTTGATTGGGCACGCCGCCGTGCTGCTGTGGGGGCTTGCCGCGTTCGCCGCCAAGCCGAACGATGCGCCGCCCGTGGAATCGCTGCCGGTCGAGTTTGTCTCCGCCAAGGAATTCTCGCAGCTCACCGCCGGCGTCAAGAACGCGCCGAAGCCGCTCGACCAGCCGAAACCTCTGGCCGACAAGGTCGGCGATGTGAAGCCGGTCAAGCAGCTCGCCTCCAAGGTCGCCGACAAACCCGAAGTCACCACCGACGCCGCGGCGCCGCCGCAACCGAAGACTGAGCCCAAACCGGAGCCGAAGCCCGAAGCCAAGCCGCAAGCCAAGCCGGAGCCGAAGCCGGCCGAGACCGCGGACAAGCCGGACCCCAAGCCCGAAACAAAGCCCGAGCCCAAGCCCGATCAGATCGCCCAGGAATTGAAAAAAGAGGCGGCCAAGAAGCCGCCGAAGCCGGCCAAGAAGCCGCCGGAGTTCAAGCCCGATCAGATCGCCGCGCAACTGAAAAAGGACGAAGCGAAGGCCGAGGAGAAGCCGCGCCAGGACGACCGCAAGTTCGACGCCAACCAGGTCGCGGCGCTGCTCGACAAGCGCGAAACGACGCGCCAGGTGGCGACGGCCGATACGATCAATCCCAATCCCGCGCTCGGCGGGGCGACCGGGCACGCCGCCCAATTGTCGCAGAGCGAACTCGACGCCTTGCGCGCGCGCTTGAGTCAGTGTTGGTCGCCGCCGGCGGGCATCGATGCCTCGACCAAGGTCTATGTGGTACTTCACGTCATGTTCAAGCCCGACGGCTCGGTCATGGGCGACCCGGCCGTGGTCGAAGACCCCGGCTCCGCGCTCGGCTCGGCGCTGACCGAGAGCGCCAAGCGCGCGCTGTTGTTGTGCCAGCCGTTTACGATGCTAAAACCCGAGCATTACGACCTGTGGAAGGACATTGAAGTCAAATTCGACCCGCAAGAGCTGCTCGGCGGTTGACCGGGCGAATCCAACACGATGACGCGCTTACCCATGACGCGTTTGCCCATGACCTGTTGCCGATGAGCCGATTGCCAATGAGCCGATTTCCGATAGCCCGATCTGCCTTGACGCCCGTTCTCACCCGCCGGCGCGTGGTCGCGCTCGGCGCGTTTGCCGCCGGCATGACCCTGTCGGCGCGCTACGCGGCCGCCGTCGTTCGCCTCGACGTGACCTCCGGCAACTTTCAGCCGCTGCCCATCGCCATTCCGGATTTTCTCGGCACCGCGGGCGACGCCGACCTCGCGCGCGGGGTGTCGCAGATCATCACCAACAATCTCAAGCGTTGCGGCCTGTTCGCGCCCATCGACCCTGCCGCCTTCATCGAGAAGATCGCCGACGTCAACGCGACGCCGCGCTTTCCCGACTGGCGCACGATCAACGCGCAAGCGCTCGTCGTCGGGCGTGTCGCCCGCCAGCAGGACGGACGGCTCGCGGCCGAATTCCGGCTCTGGGACGTGGTCGCGGGCAGCCAGCTTGCCGGCCAGAAATACACCACGACGCCGGACAATTGGCGCCGCGTCGCCCACATCATTTCCGACGACATCTACGAGAAGCTGACCGGGGAAAAGGGCTATTTCGACAGCCGCGTCGTGTTCGTCGACGAGACCGGGCCGGCGCAGCGCCGCATCAAGCGCCTCGCCATCATGGATCAAGACGGCGCCAATGTGCGCTACCTCACCCGCGGCGACGACCTCGTGCTCACCCCGCGCTTCTCGCCCTCGACGCAGGAAGTCACCTACATGGCGTACGGGCAGGGCGATCCGCGCGTCTATCTTCTCAACATCGAGACCGGCCAGCGCGAAATCGTCGGCAATTTTCCCGGCATGAGCTTCGCGCCGCGGTTCTCGCCGGACGGCCAGCGCGTCATCATGAGCCTGCAGGAGGGCTCCAACGCCAACATCTTCGTGATGGACCTTCGCTCCAAGGCGATGACGCGGCTGACCAACACGCCGGCGATCGACACCTCGCCGTCCTATTCGCCCGACGGCAACCAGATTTGCTTCGAATCCGACCGCGGCGGCCATCCGCAGATCTACGTCATGGGCGCCAATGGCGGCTCGGCGCAGCGCATCAGCTTCGGCGACGGCTCTTATTCGACGCCGGTGTGGTCGCCGCGCGGCGACTACATCGCCTTCACCCGCCAGTCCGAAGGCAAGTTCGCCATCGGGGTGATGAAGCCCGACGGCACCGGCGAGCGCATTCTCACCGAAGGCTTCCACAATGAAGGCCCGACCTTCGCCCCCAACGGGCGGGTGATCATGTTCTTCCGCGATCCGGGCGGCAGCGCCGGGCCGTCGCTCTATACGATCGACATCGCCGGCCGCAACGAGCAGCGGGAGCCGACGCCGAGCTTCGCGTCGGACCCGGCCTGGTCGCCGCTGTTGTCGTGAACGGATGGTGACGTCCTTTCGTAGGGGCGCCCCTTGTGGGCGCCCTTTCGCGCATCGGGCGGCCACAAGGGCCCCTACGAATTTTCCCGCCTGAACATACTGTTGCCTGTCGCACGCCCGCCGCATTCACGCCTCATTAACCATTACAGGATCTTTCAGGGGGATCTGCGGATTAGAGGGGCCTCTGCAAGCCCCCATCAAGGTTGACAGAACCTTCGCTTAACGAACGCGCTGCTAGATCGATCCCGGGACCACCCATGTCCGGTAACGACGGAAGTATGGAGGCACCGGAATGAAGGTAATGCGTATGATCCGCGGCGCCAAACTCGCAGCCGTCGTGATGGCTGCGCTCGCGATCGCGAGCTGCGCCAAGCAGCAGCAGGTCGACCCGAACGCGATGGCCGCCGGCGCTGCCGCGCCGGGCAGCCAGCAGGACTTCGTCGTCAATGTCGGCGACCGCGTCTTCTTCGAGACCGATTCCTCGGAGCTGACGCCGCAGGCGCGCGAGACCCTCGACAAGCAGGCGCAGTGGCTCAACAACTACAACCGTTACGCCTTCACCATCGAAGGCCATGCGGACGAGCGCGGCACGCGCGAATACAACATCGCGCTCGGCGCCCGCCGTGCGCAGACCGTGCGCGAGTACCTGGTGTCGCGCGGCGTGTCGGGGCAGCGCATGCACACCATTTCTTACGGCAAGGAACGGCCGGTCGCGGTGTGCAACGACATTTCCTGCTGGTCGCAGAACCGTCGCGCCGTGACCGTGCTCAATCAGAGCTCGTAGCCTGACTGGACGCTCGCTTCGACCCGCGGCCCCGCGACTGGCGAGGTCGCGGGTTTATTGTTCCGCGGTTCGATCTGCCGTTGCCATGCGCGTAGACTGGCGTAAAACAGCGTCGCGTGACTGGGGTTGCGAGACTTGGGTTGCGAGACTTGGGTTGCGAGACTTGGGTCGCGTGACTTGCACGTGACTTGGGCGGCCAGTCACAATTTGGACGCAGGGCGGGCTATGCTAAGGAACGCTTTCTCACCGAAAATGTCGCCGGGCATGCTCCGCTCCGTTCCGCGCTCTGTTTCGCGATCTGTGTCGATAATCACGGTCGCATTGGTCGGTACGCTGTGGGTGCACGCTGCCCGCGCGCAGGAGGCGGCCGATCTGGTGACACGCATGGATCGCCTCGAGGCGGCGATCCGCGAGCTCACCGGTAATGTCGAGCAGTTGCAGTACCGCAACCGCGAGCTCGAGCAGCAACTGCGCCGCATGCAAGAGGCGGCTGCGGGGTCAGTCCCGCCGCAGCAGCAACAGCCGCCCGCCGGCTCGTATCCGCCGCCGCCGTCCGTTCCCCGCCCGACGGCGGGCGTTCCCGCGCCGGTCGCTTCCGCCGTTCCTCCCGAACAAGTGCCGCCGGCCGCGCCCGGCCGCCGCAGCGACGTGTTCGATCCCGCCGCCAATCCGGCCGCGCCCGGAGCTCCGCGCGCGCTCGGTAACAGCACGGCGGCGAACGAGCCGCCGCCGGTGTATGAGCGCTCCGCGGCGGTGCCGGATACGCCGGGCGCGCCCGGGCCTCGCGCGATTGGCGCGCCGCTCGATCTGTCCTCGTCGCCCGAAAGCGGCGCGCCCCCCGGCGCGTTGCCGCCGCCACCGCCACGCACGCTGAGCTCGACCGGCGCCATGCAGGCGACGCTGCCGCCGAGCAACACGCCCAAGGACGAGTACGATCTCGCCTATGGCTACGTGCTGCATCGCGACTACGGCCTCGCGGCCGAGACGTTCCGCGCGTTCCTGCGCCAATATCCGAGCGACCGCATGGCGCCGGAGGCGCAATATTGGCTGGGCGAGAGCCTGTTCCAGCAGCAGCAATACCGCGAGGCCGCCGAGTCCTTCCTCGCCGTGTCGACCAAATACGACGCGACCGCGCGGGCGCCGGAGGCGCTGCTGCGGCTCGGTCAGTCGTTGGCGGCATTGGGCGAAAAAGAAGCCGCCTGCGCCTCGCTCGGCGAGGTGCTGCGCAAATATCCGCGCGCTTCGGTCAATGTGAAGCAGAGCGTCGAGCGGGAACAGAAGCGTGTCCGCTGCTGACAAGGCGCTGCGTGACGACGAAGCGAACGCGCTGTTCGACGGTCTCGAGGGTTTGCCTGGATTGATCCTCGCCGTTTCCGGCGGGCCGGATTCGACGGCGCTGCTCCTAGTCGCCGCGCGCTGGGCCGAGAATCTGAAAACACGGCACAAACAACGCGCGCCAAAACTCCTCGCGGTGACGATCGACCATGGCCTGCGGCCGCAAGCCGCGGCCGAGGCGTTGGCGGTGAAGCGCTTGGCGCGGCGCCTCGGCGTGCCGCACCGCACGCTGCGCTGGCGCGGCAAAAAGCCCGCCACCGGCCTCCCCGAGGCGGCGCGTTACGCGCGCTATGGGCTGCTCGCGCAAGCGGCCGCGCGTGCCGGCTATGGGCACATCCTCACCGCCCATACCCTCGACGATCAGGCCGAGACGGTGCTGTTTCGCCTCTCCCGCGGCAGCGGGCTTTCCGGGCTTGCCGGCATGGCCCGCGCCTCGCGGCTTCCCGTCGGCGCCGGCGACATCGTTCTCCTGCGGCCGTTTCTCACGGTCGCCAAGGCGCGCCTGATCGCGACGCTCGAAGCCGCCGGCATCGATTTCAGCGACGATCCGTCGAACCGCGATCCGCGCTTTACCCGCGCGCGGCTGCGGGCCCTCATGCCGGCGCTGGCGCGCGAGGGGCTCGACGCTGGCGGCTTGGCGCGGCTGTCGGCGCGGGCGCGGCGGGCCGATGCCACCGTCGAATTCGCCGTCGACGCCGCGCGCGCGGCGCTGGCGCCGGGACCGTGGCGCGCGCGCGGTCCAATCGTGTTCGCGACGGAGGCGTTCGGCCGCCTGCCGGCCGAGGTGGCGCTGCGCCTTCTCGGTCGTGCCATCGACCATGTCGGCGACGAGGGGCCGGTCGAGCTGGCGAAGCTTGAATCGCTCTATGCAGCCTCGAGCCAAGCCCGCGCGCCGTTGCGGCGCACCCTGGCCGGCGCGCTGGTCACGCTCAAAGCCGACCGCCTCACCGTCGAGCGCGCGCCAGCGCGGCGGCGGCGGTAGGTGCATGCGTGGTCGCCGCAACGCGGGCTTTACGAAATCCCTGTAAATTAAACGGCCTATCGGTGACCGGCCTCGCTGGTAGCCTTATCTTGCGGGTTGTCTTGGCAGGGGGCCGCCCGACGCTTACATTCCCGTCATGTCGGGACGCATAGCCGCCACGATTCCGAGCCAGGATCAAGCCCGCAGGGGCTCCGGCGCTGCGCCGGCCGAGGACACGCGATGAACGCCAATCTGCGCAATTTCGCCCTGTGGGTCATTATCGTCCTGCTGCTGCTCGCTTTGTTCACGTTGTTTCAGAGCCCGGGCCAGCACACGAGCTCGCAGGATATCTCGTTCTCGCAATTGCTGAGCGAGGTCGATCAGGGGCGCGTGCGCGATGTCCTGATCCAGGGGCCGGAAATCCACGGCACCTTCACCGACGGCCGCACCTTCCAGACCTATTCGCCGAGCGACCCCTCGCTGGTGCAGCGGCTCTACAACAAGGGCGTCTCGATCACGGCGCGGCCGCAGACCGAGAACGTGCCCTGGTTCGTGTCGCTGTTGATCTCCTGGCTGCCGTTCGTCGCGCTGATCGGGGTGTGGATCTTCCTGTCGCGCCAGATGCAGGGCGCCGGCGGCAAGGCGCTCGGCTTCGGCAAGTCGCGCGCCAAGCTTCTGACCGAGGCGCACGGCCGCGTCACCTTCGAGGATGTCGCCGGCATCGACGAGGCCAAGACCGATCTGCAGGAGATCGTCGAATTCCTGCGCGATCCCGGTAAATTCCAGCGCCTCGGCGGGCGCATTCCGCGCGGCCTTCTGCTGATCGGCCCGCCCGGCACCGGCAAGACGCTGCTGGCACGCGCCATCGCCGGCGAGGCCAATGTGCCGTTCTTCACCATTTCCGGTTCCGACTTCGTCGAGATGTTCGTCGGCGTCGGCGCCAGCCGCGTGCGCGACATGTTCGAGCAGGCCAAGAAGAACGCGCCCTGCATCATCTTCATCGACGAGATCGACGCCGTCGGCCGCCACCGCGGCGCGGGCCTCGGCGGCGGCAACGACGAACGCGAGCAGACGCTGAACCAGCTGCTCGTCGAGATGGATGGCTTCGAGGCCAATGAAGGCATCATTTTGATCGCCGCCACCAACCGGCCGGACGTGCTCGACCCGGCGCTGCTGCGTCCCGGCCGTTTCGACCGGCAAGTGGTCGTGCCCAATCCGGACGTGGTCGGCCGCGAGCAGATCCTGAAAGTACATGTGCGCAAGGTGCCGCTCGCGCCCGACGTGAACCTGAAAGTCATCGCCCGCGGCACGCCCGGCTTCTCCGGCGCCGATCTGATGAATCTCGTCAACGAATCCGCGCTGATGGCGGCCCGGCGCAACAAGCGCATGGTGACGCAGGTCGAATTCGAGGACGCCAAGGACAAGGTGATGATGGGCGCCGAGCGCAAATCGCTGGTGATGACGGAAGAGGAAAAGCTCCTCACCGCTTATCACGAAGGCGGCCACGCCATCGTCGCCATCAACGTCAAGGCGACCGATCCGGTGCACAAGGCCACCATCATCCCGCGCGGCCGCGCGCTCGGCATGGTGATGCAGCTCCCGGAGCGCGACAAGCTGTCGATGTCACTCGAGCAGATGACGTCGCGGCTCGCCATCATGATGGGCGGCCGCGTCGCCGAGGAACTGGTGTTCGGCCACGAGAAGGTGACCTCGGGTGCCGCCTCCGACATCGAGCAGGCGACCAAGCTCGCGCGCATGATGGTCACGCGCTGGGGCCTGTCCGACGCGCTCGGCACCGTGGCCTACGGCGAGAACCAGGAAGAAGTGTTCCTCGGCTATTCGGTCGCGCGCCAGCAGAACATCTCGGAAGAGACCGTGAAGAAGATCGACGCCGAAATCCGGCGGCTGGTCGAAGCCGGTTATCAGGAGGCGTCGCAGATCCTCACCGACAAGCGCGCCGATCTGGACACGCTGGCCAAGGGCCTGCTCGAGTTCGAGACCCTGAGCGGCGACGAGATCAAGGACCTGATCCTGGGCAAACGGCCGAACCGCGAAACCACGATCGAGCCCTCGACGCCGCGCTCGTCCGCCGTGCCGACCGCCGGCGGCGGCCGCAACCGCCCGCGCCCCGGCCCCGGCCCGATGGAGCCGCAGCCGCAGTCGTGAGGTCTGTCGGCGGCTCGGCGGCGATTTGCAACCGGGGTCATTTCTTCCGGAGGCCTTGGCGAAACACGTCCATCGCCTCGGTTCCGAATCCGCTGGGGTTGTTCGCCCGAGCAGCGGGGGCTTGTGAGCGCCTGGGCGCCTTCTTTATAGCGACTTTGACCTTTTCCGACGGTTCCGCGGCGCCTTCGCACAGTGCGCGCAACCGGGTGCGTCGCCAGCGAGCGTCGGCGGCCTTGAGCTCCGGATGATGTTTGTCGAGCCTCGACAAAATCGACTTTACGGTGGGCTCGTTCATACCGTCCAAGATCAAGCCGAACTGGTCGATGCCGACGGCCTCCCGAACCCTCCGCACGTCCCTTAGAGTCGTCGTTTTCGTCTTGAGTTGCTTGACGATAAGATCGTGCGCCGACTTCGTCACGGCGGTCTTTATGCCGGCAAAGGAATCCGGATGAGCGCCGATGCGCTCCAGCACGGCAAAGCCGTCAAGATTGATCGCCATTGAGCCTCTCCTGAATCTCGGTCATCAGATCGTTGAGGTGCCCGACAATTGCCGGCGTCCACTTGCTCGCAAAGGGCGGATATTGATTGATTTGGCCGAGCGCATCCGCGATCGCCACCGTCTCCGGTATCGTTGTCTTGAACATCCAAAACGGTGCCTTTTCCGCCTCGGCCGTTGTCCGCAGATGATCGATGGTTTTTTGATGGATTCTGACTTGCCGGCAGCGTGTGGCAAGGACGTGCGGCGGACGCTTCGGCGTCTTGGCTTTGGCGCTTCCCAGCGACCGCTCCCACATGCTCGTGCAGAATGCATCTAGGCCGAACGTCGACAGAAAATCCGGAATTGTCGGGACGATGACGAGGTCCGCGAGACGGACGCTGACTTCGGTCAGGACCGATATGCCGGGTGCACAGTCGATAATGACGTAGTCGAAGTGCTTTTTCGTTCGCTGCAGTTGGAGCTTCATCAGAGCCCATAGAGCATCGACGATTTGCTCCCAGCTCGTGTTCTTGCGCGTCAGTACGTGGACGAGCTTGTGCTCCAAGTCGCGCAAGGCCGGACTCGATGCCAGAAGCGAAAGTGGGAGTTGATTGCCGAGATGTGTGACGTTGCTCACGTTGGACCGAATGCAATCGTCGAACGTGATCGATGAACCGTTGTGAAGGAAGTCGCTGATGAAGGCGTCGATCGTGCATTGGCGCCGCATCAGATCGGCGAGCATGGTGTCCCCGGCGATGCAGATCGAGGCATTGGCCTGGGCGTCGAGATCGATGACCAGAACACTGTTCCCGGAAGCTGCCAAGGCTTCGGCCAGGCCGACTACGGTCGCGGTCTTGCCGACCCCTCCCTTCATATTGGCGACGGCAATGATCTTTCCGCTCATTGCGCAACCCCGTTGATGACGCGTTTGATGGCGCCACGTTGCGTGCCGTCAAGCCGCAAATCCAGAAAACCGTCGACGACGGAGGGAGGGGTCGCCTTGCGCAGGGGATCGAGCACGATTTCGTAGTTCTCGATGTCGTCGGGATTGTACACCCGGATTAATCCTATGCCGTGCTCGTCGCATTGCTCGGTGATCTCTTGCAGGCGTGCTTCGGCGGACGAACGCGCCGGGAGATGCCAGACCAGATGGCCGAAGTGAGTAAAACGCGTTTGCGCCAATGCTTCGTACACAGCGAGGTCGGTCGCTCCCGTCTCGGTCTTCAGCTCGAAGCTATGCACATCGACCTGGGCGCCAGGCATCAGCTCGAAACGCATTGCGCTCACCAAAATGAAGTCCGGTCGCGCCCAGCGGCCGCGGGCTGGCCCCATCTTGGAAGTATCTTCGATGACGCACACGCCCGACTTGGGAATATCCAGTCCCTTCTTGAACGGGCCGTCGAGATACCGGCGCAAATACGGCATCAGTCTCTGTTCAGACCAGAGGATCCCTATCTCTTCTGCGGACGTCGGCTCGGCTAGGGCGCCAGCGTCGGACTTATCGAGAAAAATCTGACCACCTTGGCCCCGCAATCTGCCAATTCGGCCGTTGTCGAGCAGGAGGCTGCGGGCTTGATCGTAGAGTTCCTCGGTAACCGTTTGGCCCAAACCGCGGGAAAGCATGAGCCGCATGACCCGATTCAGCACCGGCGTGCCGTCTGGCGGCAGCAAAGCCATGATGTGGTCGGAAACGAGTCCGGCGCTCAGCTTCGGCATGCCCCTACACCCGATGGGGTACAACTATATCGGGTGTTTCGAGCATGTCGAGGCACCGAGCCGAAAATGCTCTCTCGTCTGTGGATGGGCGGTGCGTAATGGGGTGCAGGCGCGTGATTTGGTCTCGTGTTCGGTGAGTTCGTCGTAGAGCTTGGTGATGAGTTGATTGGTGGTCATGCCGTCGCGGCTGCCGATCTCTTCCAGCACGTCCCAGATCATGGCGGCCGCGGGCGTGGGGCGGCCGAAACGCCGCTAAAAAAGCTGCCATCAAAACGCCGCCAAAAACCGCGACAAACGGCGATCGCCGTCAGGGCGTCCATTTTCCCAGGCTACGTCTGGCTCAATTCTCCAAATGCCGATAGGATATTGGTCGCGCGGGGAGGCGCATTGATGCGGATCGTCGCTGTCTCAAGCGTCGTGTTGGCCTTGGTGGCGGCCTCGTGCCTGCGCCCGGCGCGTGCCGAGGGTGCCGGCCAGCAGCCGGCCGCCAAGTCGTCGCAGTCGAAGTCGCAGGCGCTTGCCGCCAAGCCGCGGCCGCGCCCCGCAAAGCCTGCGTCGACGCCCGAGACGCGGTCGGCGGCGGCGCTCGCGCTCTCCGCCGAGCCGGTATTCGACGAGGGCACCTACCAGCGCATCAAGGAAGCGCTGCTGAGCTACGCCGCCATTCAGGTCCGCGGCGGCTGGCCGAGCCTGCCGGCCGACGCCAAGCTTGCGCCCGGCGCGACCGGGCCGGACGTGGCGCTGCTGCGCCGGCGCCTGGTCATGAGCGACGACATGCCGGTCGAGCAGGAGGCCGGCGACATCTACGACGCGGCGGTGGTCGAAGGCGTCAAGCGCTTCCAGTTGCGGCATGGGCTCGAGGCGACCGGCAGCGTCGGCGCGCAGACGCTCAAGGCCCTCAACGTCCCGGTCGGCGCGCGCATCAAGCAGCTCGAGGCGTCGATCGAGCGGCTGCTCGGCATGGATTTCATCTTCGCCGAGCGCTACGTCGTGGTGAACATTCCGGCCGCGTTCGTCGAAGCGGTTGCGCACGACAAGGTCGAGCGTCGTTATCGCGTCATCGTCGGCAAGATCGACAAGCCGTCGCCGACGCTGACCGCTTACATCACCGCAATCAATCTCAATCCGACCTGGACGGTGCCGCTTTCGATCACCAAGACCGAGATCTTCCGGCACATGCGCAAGGATCCGAGCTATCTCACCCGCATGCATATGCGCGTCATCGGCGGCCAAGACGAGGACATCGATCCGCGCACGATCGACTGGTCGTCCGACCGCTCGCCGAACTTCACCGTCCGCCAGGACTCCGGCGGCTTTAACGCGCTCGGCAATCTCAAGATCGACATGCCGAACCAGTATTCGGTCTACATGCACGACACCGATACGCGTCGGCTGTTCGCCGACGACTACCGCTTCGATTCGCACGGCTGCACGCGGGTCGACAATGTGCGCGACCTCGCCGCCTGGATCCTTCAGGACGGCCCGCCAGGCTGGAACCGCGCCGCGATCGACGCCGGCATTGCGGCCGGCGTTCTCAAAGTCGTCAACCTGCCGCACCGCATCCCGGTCGCCTGGGTCTATCTGACCGGCTGGGTGACGCGCGACGGCACCGTGCAATTCCGCGAAGACGTTTACAAGCACGACGAGGCGCTCGATCGTAACGCGCTCGCGGAAGCCGCCGCCGGCGGCTTCGTCGCGCCGCTGCCGCCGCGCGACGTGAAGCAGGTGTCGAACCTCGACAGCCGGTGAGGCGCGGGCCGTGACACCGCCGATGCGGCTGGCGTTGAAGCTTCATCCCGACTCGCTCTGCGCCGCGGTGACCCGCATCGAAGTCGACGTCGCGCGTCCGCGCGCCGCAAGCCTGGTGTTGTCCTATGTCGTGACCGGCAGGATCGGCGATTTGCGCCTGCCCCCCGTGACGGCACCTGCGCGCGCCGATGAACTCTGGCGGCACACATGCTTCGAGGCATTTGTCCGTCCTTTGCCGGGCGAGGCCTATTATGAATTCAACTTTGCGCCCTCGACACTGTGGGCGGCGTATTGTTTTGACAGCTATCGCAGCGGGATGCGGGTCGCGACCGAAATCGGCGCTTCCCGGATCGCGGCGCAGTCCGCGCCTGAGCGCTACGCGTTGCGAGCCTCGCTGGATCGATCGGGCCTGCCCCGCGATGCCCGATGGCGTCTCGGCCTTTCGACGGTGATCGAAGAGACAAGCGGCCGCAAATCATATTGGGCTTTGACTCACGCGCCAGGCCAGCCGGACTTTCATCATTCCGATTGCTTTGCCTGTGAATTGCCTGCAGCGTCGGCACCATGAAATTCGGCATCGATCGATTGATCGGCGAACCGTCTTTGCGCGCGCCGCTCCAGGGCCGACGCATCGCCTTGCTCGCGCATCCGGCGTCGGTCACCGCGGACCTCACGCACGCGCTCGATGCGCTGGCCGCGTGCGGCGACATCAAGCTCGCCGCCGCGTTCGGTCCGCAGCATGGCCTGCGCGGCGACAAGCAGGACAACATGATCGAGTCGGCGGACTTCAAGGATCCGCTGCACGGCATCCCGGTGTTCAGTCTCTATGGCCAAGTGCGCAAGCCGACCGCTGCGATGATGGATACGTTCGATCTCGTGCTCGTCGATCTGCAGGATCTGGGTTGCCGCATCTATACGTTCATCACGACGCTGCGCTACATGCTCGAAGCGGCGGCGGCGCACCGCAAAGCGGTATGGGTGCTGGATCGGCCGAACCCCGTCGGCCGTCCGGCCGAAGGTTTGCTGTTGCGCGAGGGCTGGCAAAGCTTTGTCGGCGCCGGACCGTTGCCGATGCGCCATGGGCTCACGCTCGGCGAGTTGGGGTCGTGGTTCGTGAACGAGCTCGAGCTCGACGTAGAGTATCACGTCGTCGAGATGCAAGGCTGGCGGCCCGACGCCGCGCCGGGTTACGGCTGGCCGCTCGGCGCGCGCGCCTGGATCAACCCCAGTCCCAACGCGCCGAATTTGTGGATGGCGCGCGCCTATGCCGGCACCGTCATGGTCGAAGGCACGACGCTCTCGGAAGGGCGCGGCACCACGCGGCCGCTCGAACTGTTCGGCGCTCCCGATATCGATGCGCGCTCGGTCATCAAAGAAATGTATGCGCTGGCGCCGCAATGGCTCGACGGTTGCCGCCTGCGCGCGTGCTGGTTCGAACCCACGTTTCACAAGCATGACGGCAAGCTGTGCAGCGGCGTGCAGATCCACACGGAAGGTCCGTCCTACGATCACGACGCGTTCAAGCCCTGGCGCATCCAGGCGCTCGCCTTCAAAGCGATCCGCCGGCTCTATCCGGACTATCCGCTCTGGCGCGATTTCGCCTACGAGTACGAGCACGGCAAACGCGCGATCGACGTCATCAACGGCGGGCCGTTGTTGCGGGAGTGGGTCGACGACGCGGGCGCGGCGCCGCAAGACTTGGACGCGCTCGCCGTGCCGGATGAGCAGGCTTGGGTGAGCGAGCGCGAGCGCCACCTGCGTTATTGACAGACGCCGAATTTTTGGCGCGGCAAATTCGCGCCCATGGGGCCGTCCATCACCTACAACCGTTGCGAGATCAACGTAATTCTGCTATCTTTAGTTTGCGTTCATTCCCGGCTGAGGCGTCGTTGGATTTTTAAATAGATAAGCTGGCGCGCCATTAAAACGCGGAGCAGTCAACGTGACATCGGATCGTTCTCGGACCATTATCGACAAGATATTTTCCTATGATGTGTTGAAAGATCTCGACCGGGATGCGCTGGTCAAGAAGCACGACGTCACCGACGCCATTGACGAGATCAACGCGCCGCTCCGTTCGCAAGCGGGGCCGATCGCGCAACCCGAGTTTTTTGTTCCGGCACTTGCGGACTTTATTATCATGGCAATTCCGCCGGAAGGGCTCACGCTCGGCTATCCGGGTACCTACAAATTTGCCGGCGATTTAGTCTGGCAACCCGACCCTGCGAAAGGCGCCGGAGCCGCCATCACCATCGTTGCCAGCGGCGTGGTGCTGGATATGGGCGGCCACACGCTGAAGGCTGTGGTGCAGGACAGCAGCCAAAGCCTCGCCGGGATATATGCTCATGGAGCGATGGAAATAACCATCAAGAACGGCATGTTAGTCGATATGGGTTATTACGGCGTCTGCGCCGAAACGATCATTGGCTTGACCATCGAAAACGTGACCGTCAGCGGGCTTGTTTTTAGGAATTTGAACCGACGCTCGCTCTGTCCCGCCGGAATATTCGTCAAGGCGTCAGAGGGCGTCACGATCAGCGGCTGTTCCGTACAATATGTGTACGCTACTGCCGATACTTGCGCAGGAATATTTTTGCTGGAGACATCTCTCGGTATGGTCAGCGGCTGCCGCGTCAGCGACCTGGTGAACTATGACGGGGTGGCGGCAGGATACTATTATATGCTGTCATCCGCCATTGCCACGTCCGATTGCCATGTCAAAAACCTGCAAACCTATTTCAACGGAAATATACGGTCCGCAGGTCACACCGCTATCGGTTTTCTCCCCTGTCTCAGCATGGAATTGACGTTCGAAGGATGTTCGGCGAGCAACATAACCGGCAGCTGTGACGATTGTCACGGCATGTCTGTGTTCATCGTCGCTCTGGTCAAGGTCAAGAATTTTACGGCCCATGCCATTACCGATGGTCCGCCACCCTACAACACCGGCGCCAAGGCCACGGGACTGGAAGTTTATGGGGCCCTCATTTCCGTCGAAGACAGTTCCGTGGAAAACATCAAGGCCATCAATCCGCAGGACAAGCAGGCTACGGGGTTCAGCGTCTGGGGCTGGGATATCGCTATTACCAACTGCACGGCGACCAATGTCGTTGTTTGCGACGAAAACGGTGGTCAAAATCCCGCGCTCGGCTATGGCACCGGTTTCGGCTGGGCTCCCGATCCGCGCATTACTTCGGGCGCCTATTACGTAACATACGAACGATGCAGCGCGCTTAATTGTCAGGTGGGATTCGACACCTGGATGCACGTCGATAGCAAATGGATCGATCCGCAGACGAGCGATTGCAAGATTCCCATACTGGTGCAACCCGGAGAAAGCAGAACTTTGTCGGGCAATCCGGCTTCGGAATGCAATCCACCGATCACGGTCGTCGTCAAGAACATAGCAAGCGGGAACGAGTATCCGCCTCCATAATACCGGGCACGGTTGAGCCTCGTTCGCCTCGTCCGGGAAATGATAAATACCGAGGCGCCGCCGGAATTTGCCTATGCTTGGTGGCGACAAAGAGGTCCCAGAGCCCCAAAATCGTTAGTTGTAATCATATAATATAGCAACCATAATGGCATCCTTGCACAGGGAGGATGTCCATGGAGCGTCGCCGGTTTCTCGCGGGTTCGGCTTTGGCTGCATTGGGTGGAGCTTTCGGCTCCGTTCCGCTTGATCTTGTTTCCGCGCGCGCCGCCGGAGGCGCCGCTGGCGGCAATCAGCCCAAGCCGCCGACCGTATTCACCATTGAGGAGAACAAAAAGTATTCGTACCTGCCGTTCGATAATCACACTGACTTCGACGACGCGTACCGCGACTTCATCGCCGGCCTGCCGGGCGACGTGATCGTGCACGACGGCCGGGTCGTTTTCAACGCGAAGCCGTTCGCGATCCCCGTCGACGCGCCGCCGCCCGCTACCGTGAATCCAAGCCTGTGGCGGATCTGCAAGCTCAACGGCCGCGCCGGCCTGTTCAAGGTCACCGACGGCCTTTACCAGGTGCGCAACATCGATGTCGCCAACATGACGATCATGGAATGCGGCGACGATGGTCTCATCATCATCGACTGCACCACGACGGAAATCGCCGCCGCCGCCGCGCTCGAGCTTTATCAACAGAACGTAAAGGGAGGTGACAAGAGGAAAGTCAAGGCGGTGATCTTCACCCACAGCCACGTCGACCACTACGGCGGCGTCGGCGGCGTCACCACCCTGAAAGCCGTTCAGGACAGAGACGTTCGGATCATCGCGCCTGACGGCTTCACCGATGAAGCAGTCAGCGAAAACCTTTATGCCGGCAACGCCATGTACCGGCGCGCGACCTATATGTATGGCACCGACCTGGCGATCCCTCCCGGCGCCGTCGCGAATCCGATCGGTCCTGGTGCCGCACAGACGCTCGGCTCGGGGCTCGGCGTCCTTGGCGCGTCCCAATCGCCGACCTTGTTCACGCCGCAGCGCCCGGAAGACTGGGTGACGGAAACGGGCCAGGAGATCACCATCGACGACGTGACGTTCCAGTTTCTGCTGGCGCCCGGCAGCGAGGCGCCGAGCGAGATGCACTTCTTCAATCCCGACAAGAAATGGCTCTGCACCGCGGAGAACGCCGTTCACACCCTGCACAATTTCTACACGCTGCGTGGCGCCAAGACCCGCGACATCTCCAAATGGGTCAAATATCTCAATCAGACGCTCGACATGTGGGGCGACAAGGCGGAAATCCTCTACGCTCCGCATCATTGGCCGATCTGGGGCAACGCCGCGATCGTCGAGCACATCGAGAACTACCGCGACGCCTTCAAATATATCCACGATCGCTCGCTGCATCTCGCCAACAACGGCTATTCGCTGCCGCAGATCGGCGACATGGTGAAGCTGCCAGCCGCACTCGCCAAGAACTGGGCGACGCGCAGCTATTACGGCACCGTCAGCCACGACGCCCGCGCGGTCTATAATTTCTATCTCGGCTATTTCGGCGGCAATCCGGCCGACCTCAATCCGCTGCCGCCGCCCGAGGCGGCGCCGCGCTATGTCGAGCTGATGGGCGGATCCGCGACCGTCATCAAGCGGGCGCAAGAGGCTTATGACAAGGGCGAATACCGCTGGGTCGCGCAGCTTCTCGAGCACGTCGTCTACGCCGAGCCAAAAAATCAGGAGGCCCGCAATCTTCAGGCCGATGCCTTCGAGCAGCTCGGCTATCAGGCCGAGGCGGCCACCTGGCGCAATTTCTATTTCGTCGGTGCGAAGGAGCTTCGCAACGGCGTTCCCGATAATTGCGTCGACGTGACGAGGGCGGAGTATCTCGTTCCCAACATCACCCTCGACCTCACCTGCCAATATGTCGCCATTTCGATCGACAGCGACCAAGCCGACCGCAAGGTCATCAAGATCAATTTCGCAGTGCTGGAGGACCAGGAGGAGCCGGGGACCAAAAAGGAGCCGGAGGTCAAAGAGAAGCGCTCGCTCGTCCTCAAGAACAGTGTCGTCAATTCCCGCGCCACCTGGGTGGCCGATCCCGACGTCACGCTCAAAGGGTCGGAGCCTAATTTCAACGAGGTCCTGCTGAGCGGCAAGCCCGACGTGGCCAAGGCGTCGCTGAAGTCGGGAAAGATCAAGGTGGTGAACGGCAACCCCCAGGGGCTGCTGGACCTGCTCGCCTTGATGACGGAATTCCCCTTCTGGTTCCCGATCGTTACGCCGACCTCGCCGGATTCCGAACCGAAGGCCTGCAGGGTCACGCCTTAGCAGACCGTGACGAGCGCGGCGCCGCGCTGCCACGATTGCGTGGCGCGGGCGCTGCTTTGTTCGGCAAAGCGGTCTATAAGCGCGACAAGGCGTGAACCTCGCCGGTCCGGCAGTGCCGCGGCCTGGGGATTTATTGCGCCGTCGTGCAAGACGAGGACTCGCGATGCCCATATCTCACATGTCCAAGCTTCTGCCGTCCAAGATGCTGTTTCTGTCGCTGCTGCTCGCCGGCCTCGTGGCCACGCCGGTGCACGCAGCGGACGAGCCGGACCTGATCTTCAGGCGGTCGACCACGTTCAAGTTCCTCACACCGAACGACAAGCTCGCGACCTACGGCGTCGACGATCCCGAGGTCGAGGGTGTCGCCTGCCATTTCACCGTTCCCGAGCGCGGCGGCGTGAAAGGCTGGCTCGGCGTCGCCGAGGAGGTGTCGGACATTTCGCTCGCCTGCCGCCAGATCGGCCCGATCCGCTTCAAAGGGAAATTCGCCCAGGGCGACGACATGTTCCGCAAGCGCCGCTCGCTGTTTTTCAAAAAGATGCAGATCGTGCGCGGCTGCGACGCCAAGCGCAATGTGCTGGTCTACATGGTCTATACCGACAAGCTGATCGAAGGTTCGCCGAAGAACTCGACCTCGTCGGTGCCGATCATGCCGTGGGGTGGGAACGACCAGATCCAGAAGTGCGAGGATTTCGTCGAGCAGTAGGGGCGGAACAAATTTGAGCAATAGGCCGCGTTGCGCCTCGTAGGGCGGCCCTGGGGGCGCCCCTTGTGGGCGTTAGGTTCAAATACGTTTCCCGGGCGCAGCGCAGCACGCAGTGATGCGCTGCAGAACCGGGACCTTCGGAAACTCCGTGTTTGCGACGGTCCCGGATCGGCAGTGTCATGCTGCACTGCATCCGGGAACACGGCGTAACCTAACGCCTATGAGGGCCGCCCCTACGCGAGGTCGCGCAACCCCGCCTGCTTGATCAGCGGCAGCGTCTTGTCGCGGAACGCGCGCATGCCGTCCTCGAACCGCGGCCATGACAACAGCACGCCGTCCATGCCCATGCGGGAGAGGCCGGCGAGTTTTTCCACGATCTGTTCGCGCGAGCCGACCAGGGGGTGGCCGCCCCAGCCGGCGATGAACATCTCGGACATCGCCTTGTGGCGCTCGCGCGGCATGTCCTTTTGGTTGATCTCCGCGGACATGGCATTGATGACGTTCTGCGCGGCTTCCCAGTCGCCTTTCTGGTGGACGTAATAGTCGTAGAACTCCTTGGCTTCCTTCTCGGTGTCGCCTTCGACGACGCAGGCGTGCGTCCAAACCTTGATCTCGCGCCCGTATTCCTCGCGCGCGAGCTTGTGGTAGGCGGCGACGTGCGCGGCGTTGATGTCGTAATCGTGGGTGCGGATGAGCGTGAAGACGATGTCGCAGTTCCTGACCGCGAAATGGCGGCCGAGATCGGACGCGCCGGCGTTCATGATCGGCGGCAGCGGCCCCTGGATGGGCTTGGGCTCGAGGTAGCCCTTCTTGATGTGATAGAAGCGCCCGTCGTAATCGAACTCCTCGTCCTCGGTCCACAGCCGCTTGACGATGTCGATCCATTCCTGCGCGGCGGCGTAGCGATCGGCGTGGTTGGTCAGCGGGATGCCGAACATGTCCATCTCCGGCCCGTTCCAGCCGCACACCACGTTGAGCATGAAGCGGCCGTTGGAGATGTGATCGATCGCCGCCGATTGCTTGGCGGCCATCAGCGGATGATTGAGCGAGACGTGCGAGGTCGAAACGACGCCGGCCTTCGCGGTCGAGGCGGCGATGCCCGCCGCCCAGGTATAGGCCTCGAAGCCGGGGCCCTGCGGATTGGTGATGCCGCCGAAACCGCGCCAGCGCGCCACCGGCACGATCGCCTCGAAGTCCATCTCTTCGGCGAGCTTGGCGAGCGCGATGGTCGACGACCAGCTGATGCGCAGCCGGCCGTCGAGATCCGACATGCAGCAGCCGCTTTCGAGGTTGGTCTGAAACGTCCCCAATTTCAGCTTGCGCCCGCTCAGCACCGGATTGGTGGCGGTTCTATCGTTCGGCATTCCGTCTCCCCCCAAGGTCTTCGCCACGTATTTTTCCGCATCTTAGAGCATTTCCCGGAAAAGTGGTCACCGGTTTTCCGAAGGAAAATGCGACAACGCAAGAAAACTGGACCGCATTGCGGTTCGACTGAAACGGAATGCGGTCTAGCGGCACGATCGCCATGTGGCGAGCACGACGATCGTGACCGCTGGCGTTGCGACATCACTGCGGCGCAACCGTCTCGGGGCAAGTCGCCTATCTCGGCCATCCGGCGCGACCGTCGCCCGCCGCCGCGCGCGCTCACGCTAATGTCTGGATATTTGCTCTTTTTCCGTAACGCTTTATCAAGCGCGATCCGGTACGCCAAGGCCGCCCCCGTCGAAGCAAAGAAAGAACAAAAGCGATGCAAAGGCGTTCTTTTCTGACCGGTCTGCTCGCGACCCCGTTCTCGTTCAAAACAAACAAGCTCGCGGCGTGTTCGCTGGCGTTCGTCAACGATCGCAAAATCGCGAAGATCGTCGTGCGTTCGATGGACCTTCCGGTCGCTCTGCCCGAGCGGCCGAAATTTCTGGTCTTTCCCCGCGGCATGGTCCGCGACTCGCAGCGGAGCGTGCTGCCCGGCGTCAAGGGCAGACTGGAAGGCGTCGGAACCGACACGATGCGCTGGACCAGCAAATTCGGCAGTGTGGGGATCGTCTCGTTCGAGGGGGGAACTACGGACGGCCTCAACGAGAGGGGCTTGACGGCGCACATGCTGGTGCTGGACGAAAGCGAACTCGAAGCGGCGGACGACCGGCCGGTGCTGCCCGATACGCACTGGGTGCAATACGTACTCGACAACTTCGCGACTGTGACGGAAGTGGTCGATGCCCATCGTGCCGGAAAATTCCGCCTCGCCGCCGCATGGTCGAGCGACCTCGGCTACGCCAAGCATCTTCCGACGCATCTCGCGGTCCAGGATGCGTCCGGTGATTCCGCGATCATCGAATACGTCAAGGGTAAGCTCCAGATCCATCATGGACCGGAATACCGCGTGATGACCAACGACCCGCCCTATGACGACATGATGGTGCTGATGAAACGATACGTGCCGTTCGGCGGCAGCGAGCCGTTGCCGGGCGATGCCGAAGCGCCGGACCGCTTTCTGCGGCTCGCCGCGTACGCCAAATATCTGCCTGATCCGAAAAATTATGTCGAGGCGGTGGCAGGCGCACTCTCGCTGTTGCGGATTGCGCAGGTCCCGTTCCGTGATCCCGGCCGTGTTCCAGATCAAGGTTTCTGGGGTGCGGTTCAGACCAATTGGGTCAGCGCGGCCGACGTCACCAATGGCATCTATTATGTCAACAGCTCGTTCGTCCCCAGCCTGTTCTGGATGGATCTGAAGAACGCCGATTTGAGCGCCGGCGCGCCGCTTCTGTCGCTCGATCTGCATGATCCGAGCGTCGGCGGAGATGCCAAGCGAAGCCTCACGCGCTGGCGGGCCGGGTCGAACGGGACCTGATCCGCGCCGTCGCGCGGTTCGCCCTTTAGGCTCTCAGCCGCGCGTCCCCTCCCAGGCGAGCGCCACGATGGCCGCCATGATCGCTTGCGTTGCGACGATCACCGCGACGCAACCGCCCCAGCCGAAGGCGTTCCACACGAGCCCCACCAGGAAAGCGCCGGCGCTGCCGCCCAAATAGAACATCGAGGCGTAGAGACCGGCGGCGGAGGAACGTCCCTCCTTGGCGGTGGTGATGACGTAGCCGGTCGACACCGCCTGGCAGACCAGGCCGCAGGTGGCGCAGACGGTCAGTCCGGCGATGATGGCGGCGACCGGCGGCGCCAACAGGAGGAGCGCGCCCGTGCTCCACAGCGCGATGATGCCGAGCACGAAGCGGCGGCGGCCGAACAGGAGGATGGCGCGCCCGACCCACGGCACGATCAGGCTGCCGCCGAGATAGGTGACGAAGATCGCGCCGAGCAGTGTCGGCGTGAAGAAATAGGGCGCCCCGGCGAGATGAAAGCTCACATAGGTGAAGGTGCCGATGAAGTTGAAGAGGACGCCGAAGCCGACGGCGTAGATCGCGAGCAGCCGCGGGTTGCCGACATGGGCGAACATCTGCCGCGCCGAGGCGAGAAAGCCGCCGGAGCGCACGAAGCGGCGTTCCCGCGGCAAGGCGAACGCGACGATGATCCCGGCGGCGAGCGTCAGCAGCGTTACGGCGGCGAACGAGGCGCGCCAGCCCGCCAGATCGGCGACCACGCCGGTGACGAAGCGGCCGGTGAAGCCGCCGATGCTCGAGCCGGAGATGAACAGCCCGGCGACGCGCGGCACGTCCGCCGGCGGCCATTCATCGCCGACATAGGCGACGGCGACGGTGAAGATCGGCGGCAGCAGCAGTCCCTGAACGAAGCGCCAGACCACGAGCTGCGGCACGCTGGTCGCCAAGGTCATGATCAAGGTGGGCACCACCACCGTGAACATGGCGGCGGTGATCAGGCGCTTGCGCCCCAACACGTCCGCCAGTGCGCCGGTAAACGGCGCGGTCAGCGCGATCGCGGCGGTACCCGCCGTCATCAGCGTCGAGATCTGACCGGCGCCAACGCCGAATTCGCGCGCCAACTCCGGCAGGAGCGCCTGCGGCGAATACAAATTGACGAAGGCGGCAAAGCCCGCCGTAGCGATAGCGAGCGAGCGGAGTTCGAAGCCCATGCCGCATTATGGGCAAGCCGGCGCGCGAAAGCACGCGCCGGTTCCGCCGACCTCGCTTGCGCAGACGCACGACTCCAAATTTCGCGGATATCCATGTACCACGGGCTTGCGCGGCAGGCAGGCCGCGTCGCGTGGCGCCGTGTCGGCTTGTTGACGCGCCTGTCGAGAGGGAGAAGGGCGGATCGTGCGGCGGACCCAGGAGCAGCGTCGGGCGGCGACGCAGGCGGCGGTGCTGGCCGCCGCGCTCGACGTGCTGGTCGCGGACGGCTATGCGAACTTTCGCGCCGGGCGGGTCGCCGCGCGCGCCGGCGTTTCGCGCGGCGCGCTGGAGCGCTATTTCCGCACCAAGAACGATCTGCTGGTTGCGGTGACGCAGCACGCGATGGAATCAGCGGTCGCCCACGCCGAGGAATTGGCGGGGCGGGGAGGCGCGCGCACGGTCGAGCGGTTTCTGCTCGATTCCGAGCATTTCTTCTTCAGCCCGGTGTTTCGCGCCATGCTGGAACTCGCCATCGCCGCGGCGAGCGATCCGGCGCTGGCGCGCCGGCACGACCCGATCGTCATCCGCGCCCGCCGCCGCCTCAACCGCATCTGGCTCGACAGTCTCACCGCGGCCGGCTTTCCGCGCGCGAGCGCCGAGCGCTTCATCCTGTTGACGCATTATCTCCTGCGCGGCGTCTTCGTGGTCAGCACCTGGCTGCCGTACAAGACCAACCGGCGCGCGGTGACCAAGGCATGGTCGCAACTCGCGCCCGCGATGCTTGAAGCGCGGCAGCCGTCCCGGCGGCGCGCCGCGGCGCAGAAGGCACGGCCGCGCCGCAAGCGCCGGGCGCCGAAGCGCTGAGAAAAAAGCATGCGTACTTTTAATTTGACCGCGACCGCGGCTTCGACTACGCTCGTGCAAAATAGCGGTCCGAACAGCGACCGGTGAAGATGCGACGGGCCGCGGCCAAAAAAATGACGCGGTGTCGCTGCGGGAGGACGGCGCGTGACGCTGCAGCAGAATAGCGACCGGATTCAGACGACGCACATCGGCAGCCTGCCGCGGCCGCACACGCTGCTCGATCTCCTCAAGGCCAAACTGTCCGGCCAGCCGTTCGACCAGGGCGCGCTCGACGTGATGCTGCGTCAATCCGTGGCGGACGTGGTGCGCAAGCAGGTCGAGTGCGGGATCGACATCGTCACCGACGGCGAGTTCTCGAAGCCCGGTTTCTTCACCTACATCCAGGAACGGCTGGCGGGCTTCGAACCGCGGCCGAACCAGAAGATGGTGCTGTTTCAGAAGGAAGTGGCCGCCTTTCCGGAATATTACGCCGACTATTTCAAGCAGGCGATGATGGGCGGGGCGATCGTGCCGCTTGCGCCAGTGGTCTGCACCGCTCCGGTGAAATACCGCGGCGAGGCGGCGGTCGCCCGCGACATCGACAATCTGAAAGCCGCCGCGGCAGCGTGCGGCGTGCCGTTGCATCGCGTGTTCCTGCCGGCGACGGCGCCGTCCGGCGTCGGCATCAACGCGTACTACAAGACCAACGAGGATTATTTCCACGCGCTTGCTGCCGAGATGAGCAAGGAATACAAGGCGATCGCCGACGCCGGGCTGCTCGTCCAGATCGACGACCCGTTCGTCGCCGACATCTTCGTCGAGCCGGACCTCGACGCGGCGCAGATGGCGCGCCGCGCCGAGATGTATGTCGAGGCGATCAACGGCGCGCTCGCCGGAATCCCGCCCGAGCGCGTGCGCTTCCACACCTGCTACGGCATCAACGAGGGGCCGCGGCTCTACGAGGCGAGCCTCAAGGAGATCATCGGCTATGTGCTGAAGATCAACGCGGGCTCCTACAGCTTCGAGGCCGCCAATCCGCGCCACGAGCACGAATATCATCTGTTCGAGGAGGTGAAGGTTCCGGACGGCAAGGTGCTGTGCCCCGGCGTCATCACCCATGCGAGCAACATCGTCGAGCATCCGGAGCTCATTTGCGAGCGCATCCTGCGCTTCGCCAATCTGGTCGGCCGTGAAAACGTGATCGCGGCGGCGGACTGCGGCTTCTCCTCGCAGGCGCTGTACAAGACTGAAGTGCATCCGACGGTGGTCTGGGAGAAATTCAAAGCCATGCGCCAGGGCGCCGATCTCGCCACCAAGAAACTTTGGAAAGGCTGAGCGTGCCGTAGCCGTTTCCGTTTCAGATCTGCGTCAAAAAGCAGACCGAACAATTGGGAGGAAGCTATGATGAAGCGGCTTGTGGCGAAGCGGCTTGGATTAGCGCTGGCGGCGGCGATGCTGCTGATCGCGCCGGCGCGCGCCGAGGACACGGTCAAGATCGGCTTCATCGCGCCTTCGACCGGACAGTTCGCCCAGATCGGCGCCATGATGATCGCCGGCGCCAAATATTTTCTCGCCGAGAACGGCACCAGCGTCGCCGGCAAGAAGATCGAGCTTTTGATCCGCGACGACGGCAGCCAACCCGACACGGCCAAGCGCATCGCGCAGGAAATGATCGTCAACGACAGGATTTCGGTGCTCGCGGGCTTCACCTTCACGCCGGTCGCGCTTGCCGTCGCGCCGCTGGCGACGGAAGCGAAAATTCCGGAAGTGGTGATGGCGGCGGGAACTTCGATCATCACCGAGCGGTCGCCTTATATCACGCGCACCTTTTTCACCATCCCGCAGGTGACGCTGCCGATGGCGCAATGGGCGGGCAAGAACGTGAAAAAGGTCGTGACGTTGGTCTCCGACTATGCGCCGGGGCACGATGCGGAAAAGATGTTCAGCGAGGAGTTCAAGAAAAGCGGCGGCGAGATCGTTGCGAGCTTGCGCGTGCCGGTGCAAAGCCCGGACTTCGCGCCCTATCTGCAGCGTGCGCGCGACGCCAACCCGGACGGCATTTTCGTGTTCATCCCCGGCAGCATGGCCGGCACCTTCGCGCGGCAATACGCCGAGCGCGGCATGAACACGTCCGGCATCAAGCTGATGGGCACCGGCGACATGACCGACGACGATCTGCTCGAACCGATGGGCGATCCGGCGATCGGCATCATCACCGCGCATCAATATTCGGCCGCGCACCCGTCGGCCATGAATGCGGCGTTCGTCGCCGGCTTCAAGAAATTCGCCGGCAAGCGGCCGAATTTCGTTGCTGTGTCGGTCTATGACGGCATGCGGCTGATCTACGAGGCGCTGAAGAAGACCGGCGGCGATACCAATGGCGACAAGCTGATCGCGGCGATGAAGGGCATGAGCTTCGAAAGCCCGCGCGGACCGATCATGATCGACCCGGAAACGCGCGACATCGTGCAGAACGTCTACATCCGCCGCGTGGAGCGCAAGGACGGCGAACTTTATAATATCGAGTTCCAGACCTTTCCCGCGGTGAAGGACCCGTTGAAGGCGGCGGCGAAGTAGGGCAGAGGGGCATCACCCGAACGGCGCGATGCGACGCGACCAATGGCGTGATGCCGTGGCGTCAGGCGCGCGACGAGACGGCCGTCATTGATCAAAAACCTCAAGCGGCGCGCGGCAGCTTCCTTTGGACACGCGGCTCACGCGCGTCGATCGCCGCCGACGCCGCATGCTTGAACTTGAAGACGTCGAGCGCCTGCATGAATTTTCTGACGTTTTCCTCGAGGCCCGACGTCGCCTTCGCCGCCTCGTCGACCAAGGCGGCGTTTTGTTGCGTTACCAAGTCCATCTCGGTGACCGCTTGATTGACCTGCCCGATGCCGGAACTCTGCTCGACCGTCGCCGAGGAAACCTCGCCCATGATGCCGGCGACGCGGTGCACCGCCGTGATGATGTCCTGCATGGTTTTGCCGGCGTCCTGCGCCAGCATGGTTCCCGCGCTCACCTTGTTGGTCGAGGCGTCGATCAGCTGCTTGATTTGCGTCGCGGCTGTCGCGCTGCGCTGCGCCAGTTCGCGCACTTCGGTCGCAACCACCGCGAAACCGCGGCCGGCGTCGCCGGCGCGGGCGGCTTCGACCGCGGCATTGAGTGCGAGAAGATTGGTCTGCGACGCGATACCGTTGATCATTCCGACAATTTCCGAAATCTTGCTGGACGAGTCGCTGATTTCGGCAATGGTCGCGACCACTTGCTGCATGACGGCGCCGCCCTTTTCAGCGGTTTGCAGCGCGGTCGCGACCATATCGTTACCCTGCGTGGCGCGGTTGGCGTTTTGCTGCACCGTGGCAGCCATTTGCTCCATGCTCGCGGCGGTTTCCTCGAGCGCGGCCGCCTGGGAGTCGGTACGGCCCGACAGGTCCTTGTTGCCGGCGCTGATTTCGCGCGTCGCCTTGCGCATTTCTTCGAAACTGTCGCGCACGTCGCCGATAATGCTGTGAAAAACGACGTTCATCTGGCGCAGCGCGCGCAGCATCTGTCCGATTTCGTCGGTGCGCTCGGTCTCTATCCGGTGGCTCATGTCGCCGCCGGCCATGGCTTGGCTGACTTTGATGGCCTGTTGCAATGGCACCAGGACCTTATGGGTCAGGAAACGCCAAAGCCACGCAAGCAAGAGGACGTTGGCCGCGGCCAAAGTGCCCAGCCAGATGTTGATGCCCGCGCCGGCCGACCCGGAGTACCAGGTCCACATACCGATGATGCCCGTCGAAACGGCCGAGAACGACAAGATCAACGCGATGCGCGTTCCCATCGAGACCCGTGCCAGTTCGGCGATTTTGCCCAACAGCCCCGGCCTGATGACCCGACCCTGCCGCAAAGTCAGCCGATAGCCTTGTGCGGCTTTCCGATACAGCTCCGCGGCGGCTTTAACTTGCTCGCGGGTCGGCTTGATGCGCACGGACATGTAGCCAATCGCCTTGCCGTCTTCCATGACCGGCGTGACGTTGGCGAGCACCCAGTAATAGTCGCCGTTTTTTCGCCGGTTCTTGACCATGCCGCTCCACGGCAGTCCGGATTTGATGGTCGCCCATAAATCGGCAAACGCGGCCTTCGGCATGTCGGGGTGACGCAAAATGTTCTGCGGCGCCCCGATCAGCTCCGCTTCCGAGAAGCCGCTGGCCTCGATGAAATAGGGGTTGGCGTAGGTGATGTTGCCCTGGAGATCCGTGGTGGAAATGATGGTCTGGCTGTCGCGGATTTCATATTCGATATCCGTCACGGGCGAGTTGATGCGCATCGTATGATTCCTCGCGTTGGGGATGTCCTCAGCAGCATGGTTGTATCCGGCGGCCGTTATGCAGACAGACGGGAAGGACTGGGGGACACGCCACACAACCGTCAAGCAGCGAGCGGCTGTACGCCGGGGGTTTTGGTCTTCGGAGAGTTTTTTGTTTGTTCAAGCGACGGGAGTATGGCTACATTTACTAAAAAACAGGCTTTAAGGCCGGGTTAATTGGCGCCGGCGTTTAGCTTAAGATAGATTGGCTAAAAATGTTGAGACGAGCATTTCTCGGTGTGCGTTTTCTTGTTCTGTTTGTTGTGCAATGGCGACACAACTAATAATAAGCGTGTTTTGGTGGGCGTAAAACGTCACACGCACTTCAGGATGTCTCGTGAAACGCGCGAGCGGCTGGTGATCATCACCCGAACGGCGCGATGCTCGCGGCGACGGAATCGGCGATGCGTTCCTTGGTGACGACGCCGATGATCTCGGAGGGGCGGCCGCGGCCTTTGCCCTTGACGACGACCGCCATCGCGGCGTCGTGGCGGTTCATGCGCTGCACGACGTCGAACATGATGTCGCCCTCGCGCGCGATGGTGAAATTGTGTTGGGCGACGTCCTCGAAGCGCACGCCGCTATAGGCGTGCTCGACGCCGCGGCGCAGGCTGACATTGACGCGCACCACGCCGGCGATGTGGTTGCCGCGCGTCACCACGACGTGCTTGAAGCCGCGTTCGCCGCCGTGCTGGCGCAGGAACGCGTCGAAGTCGGCGTCGGCGGGCAGGATTTTGACGTCGCTCTCCATCACCTCGCCGGCGCGGCGCACCAGGAACATGTTGGCGTGCAGCGCCTTCGGCACGAAATGGCCGCGGCCGACGAGCTTGATGGTGTAGATGTTTTCGACCGAGATGAGCCGGCGCACGCCGATCGCGATCGCCACCGCGACGATCGACGGCATCACCAGGTCGTAGTCGCGAGTCATCTCGAAGATCATCGTCACCGCGGTCATGGCGGCGCCGGTGCCGCCGCCGACCATGGCGGCCATGCCGATGATGGCGCAGGTGGTGATGCCGAGCGCCTCGACCGGATGCACCATGTTGACGATCAGGCCGAACGCGCCGCCGATGGTCGCGCCCATAAACAAAGACGGCGAGAAGATGCCGCCCGAGGCGCCGGCGCCCAGGCTGACCGAGGTGGCCGCGAGCTTGGCGACGAACAAGATCAGCAGCAGGGCCGGCACGGCGAGGCTGCCGGTCAGGATCGCCTGAATGGTCGAATAGCCGACGCCCTCGACGTAATAGTGGCCGGCGGTGACGAACAGCGCGTAGATCAACACGCCGATCATCAGCATGCCGACGACGTTGCGCAGATAGGGATTCTTGATCACCTCGAACGCGGTCTCGGCGAAGCTCAAGACGCGCACGAAGGCGGCGGCCGCGACGCCGATCACGGCGCCAAGCAGCGCGTAGAGCAAGAGCGACGACAGCGAGGCCGGCGCCTGCGACGCCAACAACGCGTTCGGAATGGCGAAGGCGGGATGGATGCCGAAAAAGATGCGGCCGACGAAGGTCGCCGTGCCGGTCGCCAGCGCCACCGGCAGAAACGTGCGCGCGCTGATTTCCGGCAGCATCAGCTCGATCGCGAACATGACGCCGCCGATCGGCGTGTTGAAGGTCGAGGCGATGCCGGCGCCGGCGCCGGCGGCGACGAGCGTGATGCGCTGCCACGGCGCCATCTGCACGATCTGCCCGAGCGTCGAGCCGATGGCGGAGCCGATCTGAATGATGGGTCCCTCGCGGCCGACCGCGGCGCCGGTGCCGATCGAGATCGCCGAGGCGAGCGATTTGACCACCGCGACGATCGGCCGGATCACGCCTTCCTTGTAATAGATCGCGTCCATCACTTCGGGCACGCCGTGCCCGCGCGCTTCCGGCGCGAAGTTGGTGATCAGGAAGGTGACGACGAGACCGCCGATCACCGGCACGATGATGATCAGCGCGCCCCAGGGGCTCGCCGGCGTGAAGATGCTGGCGTCGTAATCGACCGCCAGCCTGCCGAGAAAGCCGAGGTTATGGATGATTCCGATGAGCGCGCGGAACAGGACCGCGCCGAACCCGGTGATGATGCCGACCACGATCGCCAAAAGCGACAGACGCAGCAGCCCGATGCGTTGCGGCAGCTTGAATTTCATCGGATGTCGAATCCCACCTCAGCTCCCGGCGAGCAGGCGCGACGCCGGTGCTAAAGCTGGCGGATCGAAGCGAAATCGAAGGTTGAATCGGTCGGATTTTCGCCGATCCGGATCGTGGTGTCGCTGACGAAATGGTAGGGCGGCACCGGCAGATTATAGGGCGCCGGCACGCCCGAATAGACGCGGCCGGCCGGGTCGTACTTGGAGCCGTGGCACGGGCAGAAATAGCCGCCGAGCCAGCCGGCGACGGGGGAGGTCGCGTTCGGCTGCGGATAGAACATCGGGATGCAGCCGAGATGCGTGCAAATCCCGACCAGCACGCCGTATTCCGGCTTGACCGAGCGATGCCAATTGGCGGCGTAGGGCGGCTGCTGGATCTCTGCCGAATTGGGGTCGGAAAGCTGCGAGGTGAGCTTGCGGTCCTGCAAGGTCTGCAGCGTTTCCTTGGTGCGGTGGAACACGAAGATCGGGCGCTGGCGCCAGCGCACAACCACCTGCTGGCCCGGTTCGATCTTGCTCAAGTCGAGATCGACGGGGCCGCCGGCGGCGAGCGTCGAAGCGTCGGGGTTCATCTGGTCGATCAGCGGCACCAGGACCGCCAAGCCGCCCACTGCGGCGACGGCGCCGGTCGCGATGTAGAGGAAGTCGCGGCGCGTGCCTTCGGCCGGGTGGGTTCCCGCCGGAGCGGTCGATTCGCTGCTCGCCATGATCGCGCCTTTCTGCGATGCCCCGCGCGCTTATATTGGCGGCGCGGGGCCTCAGTCAATCAAGACAGTCAATCAAGACAGCCAATCAACGCGTCCAATCAACGGGCGCGATCGATCCGCAGCGCCGCCGCGGCCCGCGCCAGTGTTTGTTCGGGCGTCCCGGAGGCATCGACGTTCGCCCAGTCGAGGCTGCCGAGATCGTAGCTTTCCTGCGCCAGCGCCACCTTGGCATCGGCGTCTGAGGCGTCGCGCACGCGGCCGCCGACGCGCGCGATACGGGTCGCGACGTCCGCGGTGAGGAATAGGCCCTCGAGGCGCGTTGCGGCCGCGCGTGCCGTTGCGGCGATGGCCGCGCGTTCGTCGGCCCGCCCGAACACGGCATCGACAATCACGGAATGCCCGGCAGCGAGGGTTCGGCGCGCTTTGTCGGCGAGCGTCGCATAGACCCGCGCGGTGACATCGGCGCGATAGGCTTCGCCGGGCAGCTTTTCGGTCTCGCCGACGCCGAACAGCGCCTTGCGTTCGACGTCGGAGCGCACGACGACGGCGCCCGGCATCGGCAAAAGGTCCGCCGCCAGCATCCGCGCCAGCCGCGACTTGCCGGTGCCGGAAAGCCCGCCGACGGCGACGCAGCGCGGTTTGGGCGGCGTGATCGCCCGTAGCGCGAAATCGAAATAGGCGCGGGCTTCGCGCGCAATCTCCGCCCGCTCCGAGGCCGCGGCCCGCGCCATCCGGGGCACGGCCACCATGGCGCGGATGGCGGCGCGCACGGCGAGAAAGAACGGCAAGGTCATGAGCGCGTCGAGGTTCTCGTCGCGCCGCGCCGCAATCAGATAGCGGTTGAGCACGATATTCGCCGCCTGGGGCAGGCCGCGCTCGAGGAGGTCCATCAACAGGAAAGCGAGATCGTAGAACACGTCGCCGGACGCGATGATGGGGCTGAACTCGATGGCGTCGAACAAGACCGGCTTGCCGTCGATCAAAGCGATGTTGCCGAGATGCAGATCGCCGTGGATGCGGCGCACGAAGCCGCTGCGGCCGCGCTCGCGCAGGAACGGGACGATGCGCGCATAGGCGGCGCGGCTTTTTGCCGCCAGCGTTTCGTTCGCCGCCGCCGGGAAAATCTCCGGGTGCTCGGCGAAGGCCGCGGCATGCTCGTCGATGTAACTGCCGAGCGCCGCGATCCACGGTTCGGCATCGACTTTGGGCGCCTTGTCGTGGGCCGCGGCGACCGCGCGGCCGAGCGCATCGGCGAGCGCTTCGTCGATCGCGCCGGTGATGTGATCGAGCGTGCGCGTCTCGTCGAACCGCCGCATTTCGACCGCCCACTCGACCGGCGCCCCGGACCCGGCGATGGCGAGCCTGCCGTCCGCCTCCCGCGTGATCGGCGTGACGCCGCGGTAGATTTCCGGCGCGTAGGGCGCATTGACGGCGAGCTCGGCCTCGCAGGCGGCCTTGCGTTTGTCCAGCGTCGAATAATCGAGAAACGGAAAGCGCACCGCGCGCTTCATCTTCAAGACGCGGTCGCCGGCGAGGAAGACCGAGGCCGCATGGGTATCGATGCGCTTGACCTTGGTGCCGCCATAGGTCGCGGTGTCGCCGAGAAAGGCCAGCACCTCGTCCTGATTGTCCGTCGTGCCCGTCATGCCACCCTGCCATCAGGCCCTTGGGGACCAAGCCCTTTAGTGCAATTTCACTTTTGCGCCCAATAGTGCCATGGAAAAACTGCACGAAGGAGACGCCGATGCGCGGCAAGGACAATGCACGGACCGCCGCCGAGGTTCTGGTCGATCAGCTGCGCATCCATGGCGTCCAGCATGTGTTCTGCGTCCCCGGCGAGAGCTACCTCGCGGCGCTCGATGCGTTCCATGACAGCGCCATCGCCGTCACCGTGTGCCGCCAGGAGGGCGGCGCCGCGATGATGGCGGAGGCGGTGGGGAAGGTGACCGGCCGGCCCGGCGTCTGCTTCGTCACCCGCGGGCCGGGCGCCACCAATGCCTCGCCCGGCATTCACGTCGCGCGCCAGGATTCGACGCCGCTCGTCATGTTCGTCGGCCAGGTCGCGCGCGACATGCGCGAGCGCGAGGCGTTTCAGGAACTCGATTACCGCGCCGTGTTCGGCTCGATGACCAAATGGGCGACGGAGATCGACGATCCGGCCCGCGTGCCGGAAATCGTCTCGCGGGCCTTTCATACCGCGGCCAACGGCCGGCCCGGGCCGGTCGTGGTCAGCCTGCCCGAGGATTTGCTGGTCGAGCGCGTCACGGTCGACGACGCGCCGCCGTTCGCGCCGATGGAGACCTCGCCCGGCGCGGCGGAGATGGCCAAGCTCGGGCAACTCCTTGCCGCCGCGCGGGCGCCGATCCTGCTCATCGGCGGCAGCCGTTGGTCGCAAGCCGCGAGCGATGCCGTGGCGCGCTTCGTGAAGAAACACCAGTTGCCGGTCGCCACCACGTTCCGCCGCCTGCATCTGTTCGACGCGCTGCACGAGTGCTACGCCGGCGACCTCGGCATCGGTCCCAATCCGAAGCTGGTCGAGCGCATCAAATCCGCCGATCTCGTCGTGCTCGTCGGCGGCCGCATGGGCGAACTGCCGTCGCAGAGCTACGAATTGTTCGACATCCCGCGGCCGCAGATGACGTTTGTCCACGTGCATCCCGGCGCCGAAGAACTCGGCCGCGTCTACAGCCCGCATCTCGCGATCCATGCGACGCCGACCGCCTTCGCGGCCGCGCTCGACACGCTTGACTTGCCGGCGGCCGTGCGCGGCGACGCGGCCGGCGCCCACGCCGATTATCTCGCCTGGACGGAAACGCCGACCGAGCAGCCCGGCAACGTCAATCTCGGCGCGGTGATGGTGTGGCTGCGCGACAACCTTCCCGCCGACGCCATCCTCTGCAACGGCGCCGGCAACTACGCCGCCTGGATCCACCGCTTCTTTCGTTTCCGCCGCTTCGCCCAGCACGTCGCGCCGACCTCGGGCTCGATGGGCTACGGCGTTCCCGCCGCGGTCGCGATGAAGCGGCTTTATCCCGAGCGCCCCGTCATCTGCATCGCCGGCGACGGCGACTTTCTGATGAACGGCCAGGAATTCGCGACCGCCGTGCAGTACGGCCTGCCGATCATCGTCGTGATCGCCGACAACGGCCTCTACGGCACCATCCGCATGCATCAGGAGCGCGAATATCCCGGCCGCATCATCGCGACCGACCTGCACAATCCCGACTTTGCCGCCTACGCCCGCGCCTTCGGCGGCTTCGGCGTCTCGGTCGAGCGCACGGCGGATTTTCCCGCCGCCTTCAAGGGCGCGCAGGCGTCCGGCAAGCCGGCGATCATTCGCCTCGCCATCGATCCCGAGGCGATCACGCCGGTGACGACGCTTTCGAAGATCCGGGCGAAGTCGTTGGCGGCGCGGGAGTGACGCGGCAGACAGACACAGTTAGTGAATCTTTATTCACATTTTGCTATACTGCGCCCGCAATTCCTCACAGCGCCCGTGCAATGCCCTACCGCCGCACCGAAAACGTCGCCCGCCGCCTTGCGGCGCGGCGCGAGGCTATTCTGGCCGCGGCGCTGCAGGCGGCAAGCGAGGGCGGCATGGCGGCGGTGCAGATCGCGCCGGTCGCCGCCCGCGCCGGCATCGCGGCGGGCACGGTCTATCGCTATTTCCCGGCCAAGATCGACCTTGTTGCGGCGTTGATCGACGAGATCGCGCGGCGCGAAATTGGTGCGTTGCGGCGCGCCGCCGATGCTGCGCCCGGTCCGTTGTCGGCGCTCGCGGCGGCGATCGTGAGTTTCGCGTCGTGGGCGCTGGCGAACCGCCGCCTGGCGTTCGCGGCGCTGGCCGAGCCGGTCGAGGCCGAGCTCGATGCCGTGCGGCTGAATTTGCGCCAATCGCTCGCCGCGGAGCTTGCCGGGCGCATCGCGGCCGCCGCGGCGGGCGGACATCTTCCGGAGCAGGACGCGGCGCTCGGCGCGGCGGCGCTCGCCGGCCTGATCGTCGAGGGCTTGGTCGGCCCGCTGGCGCCGGATGCCGCCGGCCGCGAGCGCGACATGGTGCAGTCGCTGACGCTGACCGCGCTACGCGCGCTCGGGGTCGCCGACGCGCACGCCCGCGGCCTTGTGGTGCAGACGCGGCTACCGGGAGCGGCCGACTACTAACCCGCCCCGTGAACGGCTTTTTCGAGCGCCGCGATCAACTGGTCCGGCCGGAACGGCTTTTGCAAATAAGCGACGCCGGTCAGCCCCGACGCCGTGGTGAGAATGTCGAGCGCGGTTTCGCCGTAGATGCCGCCGGAGATCACGACGATCGGCAGGCGCGGCGCGCGGCGGCGCAACTCTTTGATCAGCGTCATGCCGTCCATTTCCAGCATGAACACGTCGATGATGGCGGCGTCAAAATCTGATTCATCGAACGCCCGCAAGCCCAGCAGACCGTTCTCGACCGTAACCACGTCGTGGTGATCGACCTCGAGTGCAGTTTTGATGACGGCGCGCGCGCGGCAGGTGTGACCGATGACCAGAATTCGCATGGCCCGCATGTCCCGATGCGCGGGTTCTCACGGCCTTGTCAGAAAAGACCCGCGTGGGGCGAAAGCGTAACGGGCATGTGCCACGGAAGTGCTAATTTCCCCGCGTGGCGGCGTCCGTAAGAATACGAGAGAGCCCGGTCGTGATTCAGTCAGCACTGGGCTGTCGTGTTTGATGGAGCATGATTTGTTTTGAGAAAATCAGAATAAATTTTGCTCCAAAAATACGATCGCGACGCTGTGTGGATGGTCACGGCCGTCACTGCTTAGCGCCGCCGTGGAAATGAACGGCCGGCCCAAGCGGTCGGCCGTTGTTTCGTCGCGTGTGACGTCGGCCGCCACGACTTATGAGGCCTGCCGCAGCCTCAGCGCCTCGTGTAAATGCGGGAAGCGTTCGGTCAACAGCGATCCGGGATAGTAGGTCGGCGCGAACGCCGGGTGGGCGCGGATGGCCTCGTACCAGCGCTGTACCCGAGGCAGGTCCTGCCACGCGCCGTCCTGGCCGAGATCGGCCATGCGCACGATCGCCGGCATGACCGAGATATCCGCCAGCGAGAGATCGCCGCCGCCGAGCCATGGGCCGCCGCTCTCCGCGAGCTCGGCATCCATGCGTTCATAAGTTCGCCGCAGCCGCGCCAGCGCGGCGTCCATGTCCTTCTGCGGAAAGCCGGTGCGGCCCATCGCCAGCATGAACTCCTTGCGCAGCGGTTTGGATTCCGCAAAGGCGACGAACTCTTGCTCGCTCATAGCCGCAAAGCGCGGCAGGAAGGCGAGGTTGAAGGTCGGCACGCGCACCGCCGCCGCCGGCATTTCGTCGATGAAACGCATAAGGGCGCGCATCTTTGCGCGCGCGACCGGATCGCGGGGGGTGAAGTTTTGCGGCGACGGGGCGATTTCGTCGAGATATTCGATGATGACCGAGGAATCGGTCACGATCGCGCCGTCGTGGTCGAGCGTCGGCACCACGCCGTTGGGATTGAGCGCCAGGTAGCCGGGCTTGAGCTGGTCGCCGGCCAGGAGGTCGAGCTTGACCTCGGTGAACGGCAATTGCTTGGCGTTGAGCACGAAACGTACGCGCTGGCTGCAGGTCGATTGCGGCGCGTTGTAGAGCATAAAAGCCATAGGGTCAGTCCTGTTGTTGTTTTCCGCACTAAGCGAATGGCCGGCTTAAAGTCGCCGGCCATTCTTTTCGTTGTTATAGCCTGTTTGTCGCTTGCCCTGAAGGTTTCAGCTCCCCGAGCCGGAGATGACCTCGCCGAACAACTTCCAGGTCGTGCCGTCAAACTTCTGCAGCTGCATCTGCTTGATGGGCGCGAAATCGTCGGCGCTGGTCGACACCGTGATGCCGGGCAACAGCATCGGCAGCTTTTCATCGTGGATGCTCGCCGCCTGTTTCATCACGTTCTCGCGGGTGAGATTGTCGCCCGCCGCCTTGAGCACGGCGACCATGGTTTGCGACACGCCGTAGCCGACGACGTTGAGCGCGTCGGTGACGTTGGCCGATGAATTGTACTTCTTCATCCAGTCGAGCCACGCTTTGTATTCAGGCGTGTCCTGCCACTGCGGGTCGGTCGGGTCCTTGCCGTAGGCCGCCGAGATGATGCCGACCGCCTTTTCGAGCCCGGCGGGTTTGAGTACCGCGCCGACCGAATTCGACACGTTGGTCAAAAACTGCGTCGGCTTCCAGCCGATGTCGTAGACCTTGCGGATCGCCTGGGCGGCGAATTTCGGCGTCGCCGCGGTCAACAGGACGTCGGCGCCGGTTCCCTGCAAGGCGACGACCTGAGAGTCCACGGTCGGGTCGGTGGTCTCGTAGGACTTGGTGGCGATGATCAGCTTGTCGGCCTTGTCGCCGAGCCCTTCGCGCAGGCCGACGAGGTAGTCCTTGCCGAAATCGTCGTTCTGATAAAGGATCGCGATCTTGGCGTCGGGCAGGTTCTTGAGGATGTAGCGGGCGTAGATGCGCGCCTCGATGCGGTAGCTCGGCTGCCAGCCCATGGTCCAGGGAAAATTCTTCGGATCGTTCCACTTGTCGGCGCCGGTGGCGACGAACAGCTGCGGCACCTTGTTGTCGTTGAGATAGGCGCGGATGGCGCTGTTCGACGGCGTGCCGAGCGTGTCGAACAGGAACAGCACCTGGTCCTCCTCGACCAGCTTGCGCACCTGCTCGACGGTCTTGGGCGGGCTGTAGCCGTCGTCGCGGCTGATGAAGTTGATCTTGCGGCCGTTGATGCCGCCCTGCTCGTTGATCATGGCGAAGTAGGCGGCGTTCGATTTGCCGATGGTGCCGTAGGCCGACGCCGGGCCGCTGTACGGCATGGTGTTGCCGATCTTGATCTCGCTGTCGCTGACGCCCGGTCCGTATTGGCCGGCGGCGAGAGCGAGCCCGGCAGCCAGAACGAGACCGGCCGCGGCGAGGCCGGTCGGCAAAGTCTGTCGCATTGTCATTGCGTCCTCCTGTTGCGTTTCATTTTCACGTCGTTCGTTCACGTGGCTTTCATCCACATGGCTTTCATCCACATGGCTTTCATCCACATGGCTTTCATCCGCCATGCATCCTAACCGCCGGCGATCACGTCGCCGAACAGCTTCCAGCTGGTGCCGTCGAAGCGCTGAAGCTGCATCTGCTTGATCGGCGCGAAGTCGTTCGCAGAGGTGGAGAGCGAAATGCCAGGGAGCAGCATCGGCAGCCTCAGATCATGCAGGTTGGCCGCCTGCTTCATCACGTTGGCGCGGGTAAGATCGTCGCCGCTCCCTTTGAGGACCGCGACCAGTGTCTGCGCGGCGCCGTAGCCGTAAACGGTCAGGGCGTCGGTGGGATTTCCGGAAGGATTGTATTTCTTCATCCAGGAGAGCCAGTCCTTGTATTCCGGCGTGTCCTGCCATTGCGGATCGCTCGGGTCCTTGTTGTAGGCGGCCGAGATGGCGCCGACGCCCTTCTCGAAACCGGCGGGCTTCATGACGGTGACGACGGAGGTCGACACCGAATTGAGGAATTCGACCGGCCGCCAGCCGACGTCGTAGACCTTGCGGATGGCGAGGGTGGTGAATTTGGGAATGGCGGCGATCAGGAGGACGTCGGCGCCGCTCGCGTGCAGGGTGACGACCTGCGAATCCACCGTCGGGTCGGTGGTTTCATAGCTCTGCGTGGCGACGATCATCTTGCCGCCCTTGTCGCCGAGGCCGCGGCGCAGGCCGTTGAGATAATCCTTGCCGAAGTCGTCGTTCTGATAAAGTACGGCGACTTTCGCGTCGGGCAGTTTCTCCAGGATGTAGCGGGCGAAGATGCGCGCCTCGGCGCCGTAGCTCGGCTGCCAGCCCATGGTCCAGGGATAATGCGCCGGATCGTTCCACTGGTCGGAACCGGAACCGACGAACAACTGCGGCACCTTGTTGTCGTTGAGGTAGCCGCGGATGGCGAGATTGGGTGGGGTGCCGAGGGTCTGGAACATCGCCAGCACCTCGTCTTCCTCGACGAGCTTGCGCACCTGCTCGACGGTCTTGGGCGGACTGTAGCCGTCGTCGCGGCTGATGAAGTCTACTCGGCGGCCGGCGATGCCGCCTTGATCGTTGACCATGCTGAAATAGGCGGCGAGCGCCTTGCCGATGGCGCCATAGCCCGAGCCGGGGCCGCTGTAGGGCATGGTATTGCCGATCTTGATCGCGCGGTCGCTGGCGCCGGGTCCGTATTGGCCGGCGGCGAGCGCAAGCCCCGCCGTGACGCTGACGCCCAGGGCTGCAAGCCCTCGTACGATCGTCGCGTACATGGTCATCCTCCCTTGGCGGCCACTCCATCTCGGCTTCGCACCGGATGAACGGGCGACCCTAGTCTTTTTCTAACTGCCGGACAGCACGTCCCCGAACAGCTTCCAGGTATTGCCGTCGAACTTCATCAATTGCATCTGCTTCATCGGGGCATAATCGTCGGGGCCGGTCGAGAGCGTGATGCCGGGCAGCACCATCGGCAGCTTCAAATCGTGCAGGCTGGCGGCCTGCTTCATCACGTTCTCGCGCGTGAGATCATCACCACAGGCCCGAAGCACCGCGACCATGGTCTGCGCCCGGCCGTAGCCGTCGACCGCGAGCGCGTCGGCGATGTTGGCGGACGGATTGTACTTCTTCATCCAGGCGAGCCATTCCTTGTACGCGGGCGTGTCCTGCCACTGCGGATCGGTCGGATCCTTGTCGAACGCCGCTGAGATGATGCCGACGCCTTTTTCCAGACCCGCGGGCTTCATCACCGCGCCGACCGAGTTGGAAACATAGCTCAGGAACTGCGTCGGCTTCCAGCCGATGTCGTAGACCTTGCGGATGGCGAGCGCGGCGAACTTCGTCGTGGCGGCGATCAGCAAAACGTCGGCGCCGCTTCCAGCCAGCGCGACGATTTGCGAATCCACCGTCGGATCGCCGGTCTCGTAGGACTTGATGGCGACGATCATCTTGTCCGCTTTGTCGCCGAGCCCCTGGCGCAGGCCGGTCAAATAATCCTTGCCGAAATCGTCGTTCTGATAAAGCACCGCGATCTTGGCGTTCGGCAGGTTCTCGAGGATGTAGTGGCCATCGATGCGGGCCTCGGTCTGATAGGCCGGCGACCACGCCATCGTCCAGGGAAAGTGCTTGGGATCGTTCCACTTCTCCGCACTGGTGGCGATGAAGAGTTGCGGCACCTTGTTGTCGTTCAGATAATCGTGGATCGCGGAATTGGGCGGCGTGCCGACGGTGCCGAATATCAGCAACACCTGGTCTTCCTCGACCATCTTGCGCGTCTGCTCGACGGTTTTCGGCGGGCTGTAGCCGTCGTCGCGGCTGATGAAGTTGATCTTGCGGCCGTTGATGCCGCCCTGATCGTTGATCATGGCGAAGTACGCGGCTTCCGACTTGCCGAGCTGGCCGAGCGCGGAGGCGGGGCCGCTGTACGGCACCGTGTTGCCGATCTTGATTTCGGTATCGCTGACGCCCGGTCCATAGTGTTCCGCGGCCGAGGCCAGCCCGCCCGCGAGGACGAGGCTGGCCGCCGACAAGCCGGCCATGATCGCCTTTTGCGCCGTCACGATTGTCCTCCCTTTGCACGCTTCGTTATTTTCTCATCGCTGCGTCGTGCGGTCTTATTCGCCGCGACAAGCGGCGTAACCAAGGCTCGAGCGAACCAACGACGCCGCGCGGCATCGCGTACATGAACAACAGCATCGCCAGCCCGTAGACCGCCCACGGGGCGGCGTCGGAAATGTCGTTGGCGAGATTGGGCACGAATTGAATGAACAGCCCGCCGACGATGGCGCCGCCGATGGTGGCGATGCCGCCGACGGCGGAGCCTACCAGAAACGACAGCGACAGGAAGACGCTGTAGCCTTCCGGCGACACGTAGCCGATGACGATGGCGGCGAGCGCGCCGGCGACGCCGGTGAACATGGTCGAGGTGCCGAACGCCAGCGTCTTGTAGCGGGCGGTCGGAATGCCCATCGCCGCCGCCGCGATCGGATGATCGCGGATCGCGACCAGCGCGCGGCCGCTGCGGCCATGCAGCAGATTGGCGGCGACCCGCATCGCCAGAACGAGAATGACCAGCACGACGAAATAGAGCCAGCGATCGTGATCGAGCCCGATCCCCGACGGCGGCTTCACCTTGATCAGATTGATGCCCTGCACGCCGCCGGTCCAGGTGTCGAAGTATTTGAGAAATTGCGGCACGGCGACCGCCATCGCCAACGTCACCAGTGCGAGATAAGGCCCCTCGAACCGCAACGCCGGCAGGCCGAACAGGACGCCCAGCACGAACGAGACCAGGGCGGCCGGCGGCAGTGTCGCCCAATACGGCACACCGTAGCGCTGCATGAGGATGGCGGTCGTGTAGGCGCCGGCGGCGAAAAAGCCGCCATGGCCGAGCGAGATCTGGCCGTTGTAGCCCGTCAGGATGTTGAGGCCGAGGACGGCGATGGCGTAGATCATCACCATCGTCAATTCGAACACCTGGTATTTGCTCGCCGCGAACGGCAGCGCGACGGCGAGCGCGACGGCGCCGCCGGCCGCGAGCCAGCGCCAGGCGCCGATGCTGAGACCGGCATAACGCCCGGCACGGATGTCGTCGGCGGCGAGGGCGAGGACGCTTTTCGTCATCGTCTACACCCGCCGCACGACGGCCGTGCCGAACAGCCCGTTCGGCCGTAGCACCAGGACGATGATGATCAAAGCGAGCGCCACGGTGAGCTTGAGCTGGGTGGCGATCAGATAGGTGCCGACCAGATTCTCGGTCACGCCGACGATCAGGCCGCCGACCACCGCGCCGACCGGGCTCGTGATGCCGCCGAGCAGCGCGCCGGCGAAGGCGTACAACAGAACGCCGCTCATCATGTTGGGATCGAGGAACAAGACCGGCGCCACCATGATGCCGGCGGTGGCGCCGATCAGCGCGGCGAGGCCCCAGCCGATCGCCAGCATGCGGCCGACGCGGATGCCGCACAGCCGCGCCGATTCCGGATTCTGCGCGGCCGCGCGCATGGCGAGGCCGGTGGTGGTGAAGCGGAAGAACGCGAACAAGAGCGCGAGCATGACCAGCGTGACCGCGATGACGCCGAGGTCGCGCGTCGTCATCAATGCGCCGAGCACCGGGCGGTCGGGGAACGGGCTCGGGAAGTCCTGCACGGTGTAGGTGAAGAGGAAGCCGGCGAGCGAATTGAAGATCAGCAACAGGCCGATGCAGACGACGACGGCGGCGAACACCGGCGCATTCTCCACCGGCCGTACGATGACGCGCTCGATCGCCATGCCGCCGAGAAACGACACGGCGAGCGTGATCACGAAGGCGGCCCAGAACGGCAAGCCGGCGTTCACCAGCGTCCAGGCGATGTAGGTCGAAAACATCGCCATCTCGCCCTGGGCGAAGTTCACTAGTTCGGTCGAGCGGTAGATCATCACCAAAGCGAGCGCGAGGCTCGCATAGACCGCGCCGCTGGCGAGCCCGGAGAACACCTGCTGCAGAAATTCGTGCATCGCTAAGCCCGTCAATAGCCGAGATAGGAGCGGCGGATCTGCGGATCGTCGGCGAGCTGTTTCGCCGTTCCCGCCGCGACGACGTAGCCGGTCTCGATCAGATAGGCGTGGTCGGCGAGTTCGAGCGCGAGCGTCGCGTTCTGCTCGACCAGGAGCACGCTGACGCGCTCTTCCTTCCTGATCCGCTCGACGATCGTGAAAATGTCCTCGACGACGCGCGGGGCGAGGCCGAACGACGGCTCGTCGAGCACCAGAAGCCGCGGCGCCATCATCAAGGCGCGGGCGATGGCGAGCATCTGCTGCTGGCCGCCGGAGAGGGCGCCGGCCTGTTGGCGGCGGCGCTCGGCGAGGATGGGAAAATAGCCGTACATGCGCTCTATATTGGCGTCGCGGCCGGCGGGGCGGGTGTAGGCGCCGAGGCGCAAATTCTCCTCGACCGTGAGGCCGATGAAGGTGCCGCGGCCTTCCGGCACGTGGGCGACGCCGAGATTGGCGATCGCCTCGGTCGAGCGGCCTTGCAGCGGCTCGCCGGCGAACACGATGTCGCCTTCGCAACGGACCATGCCGCAGATGGCGCGGAGCGTCGTCGTCTTGCCGGCGCCATTGGCGCCAAGGAGCACCGCCATGCCGCCGTCCTCGACCGCGATATCGATGCCGTGCAGCACCTCGGATTGGCCGTAGAACGCCTTGAGCGCGGTGAGCTGCAGGATCGGCGCCATCAGTGCCGTTTCCCCAGATAGGCTTCGGTGACGGCCGGATTGTTGCGCACCACCTCGGGCGTCCCGTCGGCAATGACGCGGCCGAAATTGAGCACCACGACCTGATCGGACAGGCCCATGACCAGACCCATATGATGCTCGACCAGAAGAACAGTGGTGCCGAGCCGGTCGCGGATCGAACGGATCAGGGCGCCAAGCTCGGCGACTTCGTCGTGATTGAGCCCGCCGGCCGGCTCGTCGAGCAGCAGCAGGAGCGGCTTGGCGGCGAGCGCGCGGGCCAGTTCGACGCGCTTCTTGGCGCCGAGCGAAAGGCTGGCGGCCGGGCGCCGCGCCAGCTCCTCGAGGCCGACAAAAGCGAGCATGGCGCGAGCATGGTCTTCCAGTTCGCGCTCCTCGCGCCGGCGCGACGGCAGCGTCACCGCGTCGCGAAGGAGGCCGCTGCGGCCTCGGGCGTGGGTGCCGACCTTGACGTTGTCGATGACCGACATCGAGGCGAACAAAGCCGGCGCCTGAAAGGTGCGCCCGACGCCCAGCGCGGCGATGTCCGACGGCGCGGCGCGGTTGAGCGACCGGCCGTTGAGCCTGATGTCGCCGCGGTCCGGCCGGTAGAGCCGGCTCAGGCAGTTGAACAAGGTGGTCTTGCCGGCGCCGTTCGGACCGATCAGGCCGGCGATGCGGCCCGCGGTGACGGCGAAGCGCACGTCCTCGAGCGCAATGATGCCGCCGAAGCGCATGGTCAGGTCGGCGATTTCCAGCAGCGGCGGATCAGCGCCGCCCATGCCGGCCTCGGGGGAGCCGGCGAGCGCATCGGACGCAATCTCGCTCATGCGGGCCGAACCGCCATCGAACTTGATCCTCCGCGCCCCCGTTCCCCGGTTTTTATGCCTGCCGGCGCGGCATCGCGGCGCCGATCCGGCAGGTGACCAGGGGCGAAGGAAAGCGTGGCACGCCGCCCATTGGCGCGTCAACGAGGGTGCGAAGTTATTCTTGCGTCAGATGAACTCGGAGCAGCGCCTGCTGCAGCGCGGCAACGGCAGCGCTCAGTGCGACATCAACACCGGCGCCGTCATCGAGCGGAAGATGCTGCGGGTGACGCCTCCGAGCACGAACTCGCGCAGGCGGGAGTGGCCGTAGCCGCCCATGACGATGAAATCGGTGCCGGCGTCGGCGGCATGCGACAACAGCGCGTCGGCGACGTCGATGTCGCCGGCGACGGTGCGGTTGACCTCGACCTTGAGGCCGTGGCGGGCGAGGTGCGCCCCCATGTCGGCGCCTTCGATCTCGTCCTGCTTGCCGCGCTCGTTGGCGAAGATGATCAATTCGACGCGGCCGGCTTTCTGCAGCAGCGGCATGGCGTCGGCGATGGCGCGCGTCGCCGCCCGGCTGCCGTCCCAGCAGGCGAGCACGTTGTCGAGCTTGAGCGGCGCCTTCTGGATATAGGGCACGACGATCACCGGCCGGCCGGATTCGAACAAGGCCGCTTCGGCGATCATTTCCTCGACCGCGCTCGTCTCCGGCTCGGCCTGCCCGACGACGGCGAGGTCGAAGCGCCGCGCCAGGCGGCCGAACTGGTCGCCGGCGCCGGAAAAGCTGGCGCTGAGCGTGAGCGCCTCGGACGAGACGCCGGCGCTCGTCGCCGCCTTGTTGAACCGCTCGATCGCGGCCTGCGCCGCGGTCATGTTCTCGCGTTCCTGCATCTCGATGACGTCGGCCGGGATGTAGCCGGCGCCGGAAACCGGAACGATCGGGTCGTACAGGAACGCGAGCCCCGCGATATGGGCGTCGAACGCGGCGGCGATCGAGATTGCGAAATCGCCGGCCGGCCCGGCGCGTTCGCCGACGCTGAGATTGACGACAATGTCTTTGATCAGGGAAGCGTCTTTGGTCATGGCAGCGTCTCCTCGCGCCGGTTAAGGGCCCGGCGACCATCGAAATCGATTGAGCAACGCCGTTATGTCACGGCGGCGCGCGGTCCTGCCTTGAGGCAAATCAAGCGCCCGGCGCGGCTACTTCTTGATGTTGCCCTCGGCGTCGAACTGCTTGAGATAGGCCCATATATCGTCGATCTCTTCCTGATGCTTGAGGCCGGCGAAGGTCATCTTGGTGCCCGGAATTTTCGCCTTGGGATCCTTGATGTATTCCTTGAAGCTCGCCTCGTTCCAGGTGATGCCGGAATTCTTGTTGGCGTCGGAGTAGTTGTAGCTGGCGACGCTGCCGGAATGACGGCCGTCGAGACCGTCGAGTTCCGGCCCGACCAGGTTCTGGGCGCCCGGGCCGATGCGATGGCATGGGCTGCAATACTTCTTGAACACAACCGCGCCCTTGTCGGCGTCCTGGGCCAGCGTTACGCCCGCCGATACGGCGACCAGCGCGGCCGCCGCGATCAGTGTCTTGACCATCGTGTCTCTCCTTCGCCCGTGGCGTCGGACCCGGCGGCGGCCCCGGTGGCCGCGCCGCTCCGACGGCAAATTCGCGCCACAACCAAGCGGCCCGCAGGGTGCGTGTCAACGCCAAATTCAAGCTTTCTCCGCGACGTTGGCGCGCGGTCGCGCTTGCGGTTTGTCGTTGTATAATGCCAGCCGGAACGTTCGGAGCTGCTTGATGCCTGTTGCCATGCCCCCTTCCGACGACGCGGTGCTTGCCCGCCGCGTCGAGATCGTCGTCGCGCTCAAGCGCTTGGTGCCGGGCGAGGGCGTCATCGCGTCAGAAGAGGCGATGCGGCCCTATGAGAGCGACGGGCTGACCGCTTATCGGCAGTTGCCGATGGTGGTGGTGCTGCCGTCGACGACCGCCCAGGTTTCGGCGGTGCTGGCCTATTGCCACCGCGAAGGCATCAAAGTGGTGCCGCGCGGGGCGGGGACTTCGCTGTCCGGGGGCGCGTTGCCGCTCGGCGACGGGGTTCTGCTCGGCATGGCGAAATTCAACCGCATCCGCGACATCGATTTCGCCAACCGGGTGGCGGTGGTCGAGCCCGGCGTCACCAATCTCGCGGTGAGCCAGGCGGTCGAGACCGCCGGCTTCTACTACGCGCCCGATCCGTCGTCGCAGATCGCCTGCACCATCGGCGGCAACGTCGCGGAAAATTCCGGCGGCGTGCACTGCCTCAAATACGGCGTCACCACCAACAACGTGCTCGGCTGCGAGATGGTGCTGATCACCGGCGAGATCGTGCGGCTGGGCGGCAAGCATCTCGATGCCGCGGGCTACGATCTTCTCGGCATCGTCACCGGCTCGGAGGGGCTCTTGGGCGTCGTCACCGAGGTCACGGTGCGCATTCTCAAAAAGCCGGAATCCGCGCGCGCGGCGCTGATCGGCTTTAACGCCTCCGAGGACGGTGGCGCATGCGTCGCCCGCATCATCGGCGCCGGCATCATTCCCGGCGGCATGGAGATGATGGACCGCCCCGCGATCCATGCCGCGGAGGAGTTCGTTCATGCCGGCTATCCGCTCGACGTCGAGGCGCTCTTGATCGTCGAGCTCGACGGCCCGCGCGCCGAGGTCGATCATCTGCTGGAGCGCGTCGAGGCGATCGCGCGCGAATGCAGCGCGGTGACCTTGCGCGTTTCCAATTCCGAGGAGGAGCGGCTGCTGTTCTGGGCCGGCCGCAAGGCGGCGTTCCCCGCGGTCGGCCGCATCTCGCCCGACTATTACTGCATGGACGGCACCATCCCGCGCGCCAAGCTGCCGCTCGTCCTGGCGCGCATGCAGGAATTGTCGGCGAAATACGCGCTCCGCGTCGCCAACGTGTTTCACGCCGGTGACGGCAATCTGCACCCTTTGATCCTTTATGATGCCAACAAGCCGGGCGAGCTCGAGCGCGCGGAAGAGTTCGGCGCCGACATTCTGCGGCTGTGCGTCGAGGTCGGCGGCGTGCTCACCGGCGAGCACGGCGTCGGGGTGGAAAAACGCGACCTGATGCCGGCGATGTTCAACGAGGACGACCTCAATCAGCAGCAGCGCCTCAAATGCGCGTTCGACGACAAGAGCCTGCTCAATCCCGGCAAGGTGTTTCCGACGCTGCACCGCTGCGCCGAACTCGGGAGGATGCACGTGCATGCGGGCGGGCTGGCGTTCCCGGATATTCCGCGGTTTTAGGTGATGTTGGCGGGTCAGCCGCGCAGCGGCGTAACCCGCCGTTCGGCGCTTGTGACGAAGGCGAACGGCCTTTGGGTTGGGCGTTGACCTGAATAGTGACGCTTGACGTCACCATCGAGGTCTCCTAGGTTAAGCTGTGATCAAGACGTTCGCCGATAAGCGGACTGCCGCCATGTCTTTAGGGCGGTACGTGAAAGGCTTACCGAGCGATGTTGCCGAGCGCGCCAAGCGCAAGCTCGACCTGATCGACAGCGCCGCCAGTTTGGCATTCTTGCGGGTTCCGCCCGGCAACCGACTGGAGGCGCTGGCAGGAAACCGCGCCGGTCAGCACAGCATCCGCGTCAATGACCAATGGCGTATCTGCTTTCGCTGGCGGGATGGAAATGCCTACGATGTGGAATTCTGTGACTACCATTGAGAGGCCGGAATGAGCATTCGTCGTGACGATCTCGAAACCGGGAAAGTCGATCTTTCCGAAGTGATCGACGCGCGCAAAGGGTCGATGAAGCCGCGCCCGCCGGGAGATGTCCTGCGTGGCGAGTTTCTCGCACCGATGCAGCTGAGCGCCTATCGCTTGGCGAAGGACATCAATGTTCCGCTCAACCGCGTCGCGGGCATTTTGGCGGGCAAGCGGGCGATCACTGCCGACACCGCGCTGAGGTTGGCGCGCTATTTCGGCACGGACGCGCAGTCTTGGATCAATCTGCAAGCGCGATACGATCTGGAAATGGCTCGCCAGTCTTTCGGCCGGCGAATTGACCGGGAAGTCAAGCCGCGAGCTGCGTGACGGAGTTCGCCGGGCCTTCGTCTACAGAAGCCGTCTGCGGGTATACAACGCCGCCGCGAATCACCTAATCAGCGGCGAGGGTAGCTGCACCGGCGACAGGATATGACCCGCCGCTCCATTGCGAACCACACAGCCGGACAGCCGTCGCCCAGCCTCGCGCGCAAGCTGCGCGAGGCCTATGCCGCGCACCAGGCCGGCCATGCCGACAAGGCGGAGCGGCTTTATTCCGAGGTGCTGCGGCATCGGCCGAACGAGTTCGACGCCCTGCATCTTCTCGGGCTGCTCAACTATCAGCGCGGCCGCTTGCCGGAGGCGCTGCGGCTGATCGGCGCCGCGCTCGAGTGCAATGGGCGGTCGGTCGATGCCTGGTCGAACCTCGGCATGGTGTTCCATGCGAAGGGCGAGCTCGAGAAGGCGCTGTCGAGCTACGAGGAGGCGCTGGCGCTCGAGCCCGACCATCCCGACGTGCACAACAATCGCGGCAACACGCTCAACAGCCTCGGCCGTCGCGATGCGGCGCTCATGAGTTTCGACCAGGCGCTCGCGGCGCGGCCCGATTATGTTGCTGCGTTGTACAATCGCGGCACCACGCTCATCGATCTCGGGCGCCACGAGGAGGCGCTGGCGAGCTTCGATGCCGCGCTCAAATTCGTGCCGAACCATCCGGAATCGCTCTGCCATCGCGGCAACGCGCTGTTGCGGCTCGGCCGCCTCGCGGAGGCCGCGGCGAGCTATGCACTCGCGGCCAACGCGGCGCCCAACAACCCGCTCATCCTGCACAATCACGCGCTCGCCTTGCGCCACACCGGCCGTCCCCGCGAGGCGCTGCAGCGCGCCGAGGACGCGCTGCGGCTGTGGCCGGATTATGCTCCGGCGCGGTTCGAGCAGGGCATGGCTCTGCTGGCGCTCGGCGATTTAGGCCGCGGTTTTGCCGCCTACGAAGCGCGCTGGGACACCAACGAATTTCTGCCGCAGCGCCGGGATTTCCCCGCGCCCCAGTGGCTTGGGCAGGAGGACCCGCGTGGCAAGACGATCCTCCTCCATGCCGAGCAGGGGTTCGGCGACACGCTGCAGTTCGTGCGCTACGTGCCGCTGCTGGCGCGCACCGGCGCCAGGATCGTGCTCGAGGTGCAGCCGGAACTGAAGCCGCTGTTGTCGGGGATGGCGGGCGCCTCGAGCGTCATCGCTCGGGGCGAGGCGCTGCCGCCGTTCGATCTGCATTGCCCGCTGATGAGCCTGCCGCTGGCGATGCATACCGAACTCGCGACCATCCCGGCGAACGTGCCGTATCTGGCGGCGGATGCGGACAAGGTCGCGCATTGGGCTGCGCGCCTGTCGGTCTATGCGGGGCGCAGGAAGGTCGGATTGGTCTGGGCCGGCGCGCCGCGCCCGCACGATCCTAACGCCAATGCGATCGACGCGAGGCGCAGCATGAGCCTGCAGCACTTCGCCCCGTTGGCCGACCTCGCCGATATCCAGTTCTTCAGCCTGCAAAAGGGCGCGCCATCGGTCGAGGCGCGTCAGCCGCCGGACGGTTTGCCGCTGATCGATTTCACCGCGGACCTCCACGGCTTCGACGACACCGCCGCCCTGATCGCCAATCTCGACCTCGTCATCTGCGTCGACACGGCGGTCGCCCATCTCACCGGCGCGTTAGGGAAGCCGGTGTGGGTATTGTCGCGGTTCGATGCCTGCTGGCGCTGGCTCGACGGCCGCGAGGATAGTCCGTGGTACCCGACCGCGCGGCTGTTTCGCCAGCAGGCCCAAGGCGTATGGGGCGACGTCGTGACGCGCGTGCGTGAGGCGCTGGCCGATTGGAAATTTGGCATTTGACCCGCACGCGATCCGCGCAACAATCGGGGGCGCCGCAGCGAGGTCGCTGCCGCATCGTGAAGGCCGGATCATGAGTACCGAGATTCTCCAACCGCGCGACGCCACCGAGGTCGGCGAGGCGATGCGCTGGGCGCTCAACGGCGGCAAGGCGCTCGAACTCGTCGGCCGCGGCAGCAAGCACGCCATCGGCCGCGCCGCGCAGTGGGATGCGACGCTCGACCTCGCCGGCTTGTCCGGCGTCACGCTCTACGAGCCGGAAGAGCTGGTGCTCTCCGCCAAGGCCGGCACGCCGCTCGCCGAGATCGAGGCGGTGGTGGCCGCGAGCGGACAGGAACTCGCATTCGAACCGATGGATTACGGACCGCTACTCGGCGTTGCCGCCGGCGCCGGTTCGATCGGCGGCGTGCTCGCCGCGAACCTCTCGGGCCCGCGCCGGATAAAAGCGGGCGCCGCGCGCGACCATTTCCTCGGCGTCAATGCCGTTTCCGGCCGCGGCGAAACCTTCAAGTCTGGAGGCCGGGTCGTCAAGAACGTCACCGGCTACGATCTGTGCAAGCTCATCGCCGGCTCCTGGGGCACACTCGCGGCGATGACCGACGTCACGATCAAGACGCTGCCGCGCGCCGAGACCGAAGCGACGATCCTCGTTATCGGCCTCGACGATGCGGCGGCGGTCAAGGCGATGGCGGCGGCCGTCGGCTCGTTCGCCGACGTCTCCGCCGCCGCGCATTTGCCGGCGCCTGTTGCCGCGCGCATTGCGGAAAGTGCTTCCGCGCGCACTGGCGTCACGGCATTTCGGCTGGAAGGCGTGCCGCCGTCGATCGCGCATCGCAAAGACGTTCTGGAGAAACTCGCCACGCCGTTCGGCGCGCTGGCGGCGTTGGGCGAGGGACCCTCGCGCGCGCTGTGGCGGTCGATTCGGGATGTCGTGCCGTTTGCGGCGACATCGCCTGATCACCTTCCCCTGAAAGGGGAGGGCCGGATCGCCGGCGGCGATCCGGGGAGGGGTCTGTCGGACCCCCACCTGACCGCTGTGCGGTCGTCCTCCCCCTTTCAGGGGGAGGAAAGATACGTCTGGCGTATTTCGACGGCGCCGTCGCGCGGCAGCGAGGTCGGCCGCGCGCTTGTCGAACAAGCGCAGGCCGAGGTGTTGTACGACTGGGCGGGCGGTCTGATCTGGGCTTCCTTGCCGCCGGCGGACGATGCGCAGGCGCCGCTCGTGCGCGCCGCCGTCGCGGCGGCCGGCGGCCATGCCACGCTGATCCGCGCGCCGGCCGCGGTGCGTGCGGCGGTCGACGTGTTCGAGCCCGAGCCGGCCGGGCTTGCGGCGTTGACGAAGCGCGTGCGCGAGAGCTTCGATCCTCAGGGCGTGCTCAATCGCGGGCGCATGTGGGCGGGCGTGTAATCATGCAGACCTCCTTCACGCTGGCGCAGCTCGCCGACCCGGACGTTGCGGAATCGGAAAAGATTCTCCGCGCCTGTGTGCATTGCGGCTTCTGCACCGCGACATGTCCGACCTACGTGCTCGACGGCAACGAGCTCGATTCGCCGCGCGGGCGCATCTACCTCATCAAGGACATGCTCGAGCACGACCGCCCGGCGACGGCGGAGGTGACCGAGCACATCGATCGCTGCCTGTCGTGCCTCGCCTGCATGACGACGTGTCCGTCGGGGGTGCACTACATGCACCTCGTCGATCATGCGCGCGCCCACATCGAAGAGACCTATCGGCGGCCGCTGTCCGAGCGCCTGCTGCGGGCGATGCTCGCCTGGCTGATGCCGTATCCGCGGCGCTTTCGTGTGGCTCTTGCGGCGGCGCTCCTCGGCAAGCCGTTTGCGCCGGTGGCGGAGGCGATTGGTCTCAAACGGCTGGCCGCCATGTTGCGGCTTTCGCCGGGGCACTTGCCGCACGCGCCGCTCGCCCCGCAGACATTTCCGGCCCTCGGCGGGGCCAGACGGGGTCGCGTGGCGTTGCTCGCGGGCTGCGTCAACGACGTCTTGGCGCCGCAGATCAACGCCGCCGCGATTCGGGTTCTGACCCGCCACGGTATCGAGGTCGTGGTGGCGGCCGGCGCCGGCTGCTGCGGCTCGCTCGTCCACCATATGGGCCGCGAGGACGAGGCGTTGGCGCAAGCGCGCGCCAACATCGACGCCTGGTCGGCGCTCGAGGACCTCGACGCGATCGTGATCACCGCGTCGGGCTGCGGCACCACGGTGAAGGATTACGGCTTCATGCTGCGCACCGATGCGGCCTACGCCACGCGCGCGGCGGCCGTCTCTCGCCTGGCCAAAGACATCGTGGAATATCTCGCCGCGCCGTCACTGACGGACGCCGCCAAAGCGCCCGGACTCGTCGTCGCCTATCACGCGGCCTGCTCGTTGCAGCACGGTCAGCGAATCACGCGGCAGCCGAAGGAAGTGCTGGCGCGCTTGGGCTTCGTCGTGAAGGACGTGCCCGACGGTCATCTCTGCTGCGGCTCGGCCGGAACGTACAATATTATGCAGCCCGCCATCGCAATTAGGTTGCGCGAGCGCAAAGTCGGGACTATCGAAAGATTGCGACCTGATGTGATAGCAGCAGGCAATATTGGTTGCATCACGCAGATCGCCGCGGGCACGGAGCTGCCGGTCGTCCACACCGTCGAGCTGATCGACTGGGCGACCGGGGGGCCATGTCCGCCGACGCTCCGGGAGCATTGGCCGCTTGCGGCCGTGGGCCCGGTCGCGACGGCGAGTTGAGCTAAGGGGGTTCGCTCGGCGCGTGGCGTAACGACGGTCTCAACGGAGGCCGACATTCTCGACATTGGCAGCTTGGATCGGGAGGACGATCATGGCGAAAAAAGCGAAGTCGAAGGCGAAGGCGAAGACGGTGAAAAAGAAAAAGTCGGCGGCGAAGAAAAAGGCGGCCCCGGCCAAGAAGAAAAAGGCTGTAAAGGCGGTCGCCAAGAAGACCGCCAAGAAAGCAGCGAAGAAGGCCGCGCCGAAGCGCAAAGCGGCAGCCCGCAAGCCCGCGCCCGCGCCGATCGCGGAGCCGGTTCCGGCTTGGCCAGCGCCCCCCGCTCCGATGGGCGATGCCGGCGGCGGTGACGGCGCGTAAGCCGAGGCCTTGCGCGCCAAGGCTTTCGCGCACAGGCTTTCGCGCACAGGCTTTCGCGCACAGGCTTTCGCGCACAGGCCTTTAGGTCGCGATCGGTTTGTTCGATCGCTCCCGCGTGGTTGCCGCGATCCCTCCAGTCGCCGCGCTTTGGTCACGGCGACTGGTGCTATCATGATACCATTGCGCGCCGTTGATTTTGTTGGTCGCCTGCACCCCATCGGCCGTCGGTCGCTTAGCCGCCTGGCTTTAGCCAGGTGGGTCTTGGCCAGCTGGTCTTGGCCAGCTGGTCTTGGCCACTTGGCTCTGCCTTGCCTCGTTTGGCGAGGCGGGGTGGCATTGAAACGCGCCGGCGAGGTCAATAGCATCGGCGTCGATAGATCGGCGACTCGGGACCGCAGCTGAGGGTTCGCCGATATGGCGCCGGCGTCTGGCCGGCCGCATAACGTTCCCGGGAGGTGTGATGGCGACCTACAAAATTCTCATCATGGGCGCATCGTACGGTTCGCTGCTCGCGTCCAAGCTCCTGTTCGGCGGCCATTCGGTCCATCTGGTCTGCCTGCCGGCCGAAGCCGAGCTGATCAACGCCGAAGGCTTCCGCGTGCGTCTGCCGGTGCGCGGGCGCGCGGCGCCGGTCGAGCTCGATTCGCGCAAGCTGCCCGGCAAGGTCAGCGCCGGCGGCACCGCCGGTGTCGATCCGAAGGATTTCGACCTGGTCGGCCTTGCCATGCAGGAGCCGCAGTACCGCGCGCCGGGCGTGCGTGAGCTTCTCGATGCGGTGGGGCGGGCCAAGGTGCCGTGCATGTCGATCATGAACATGCCGCCGCTGGCGTACCTGCGCCGCGTCCCGGGCCTCGACGCCGACGCGCTCGAGCCGGCTTATACCGACGCCAGCGTCTGGGACAATTTCGACCCGGCCTGCATCACCTTGTGCAGCCCCGATCCGCAGGCGATCCGGCCGCCGGAGGAGAAGGTCAACGTGCTGCAGGTGACGCTGCCGACCAACTTCAAGGTCGCGCGCTTCCCGTCCGAGGCGTCGACCGCGATTCTGCGCCAGCTGCAGGACGAGATCGACGCCGTCCGCTACGACACGGGCGAGGGCAAGACCGAGCTGCCGGTCAAGCTCAAGGTCTACGATTCGGTGTTCGTTCCGCTCGCCAAATGGGCGATGCTGCTCGCCGGCAATTACCGCTGCGTCACCAAGGACGGCATGCGCACGGCGCAGGAGGCGGTGTGGAGCGACATCGAAACCTCGCGCTCGGTCTACAATTTCGTCGTCGATCTGTGCGTCAAGCTCGGCGCCGATCCCGCCGACCTGGTGCCGTTCGACAAATATGCCGCGGCGGCGCAGTCCTTGACGCGTCCGGCGTCGGCGGCGCGCGCCCTGCAGAACGGCGCGCCCAACATCGAGCGCGCCGACAAGCTCGTTCAGCTCATCGCGGCGCAAAAGGGCCTGCATCATCCCGCCATCGACGCGCAAGTGGCGCTGGTCGACGCGCGGCTCGCGGCCAACCGCAAGAAAGCGGCGGCGTAGCTCCGGCTATTTCACTTCGACGTCTTCCCAGAAGCCGAAGCGCCCACCGACCTGTGCTATCTCCCGGCGTGGCGCCTCGTAGGACCAAGCGGCCCGGCTGTGCCGGCGGCCGTCGACCACGACGTCGTAGAATTGCACGCCATGCGGGCATTCAAGGTCGTGCGCGGTCTTCTGCGCTTTTTCGAGCCACTCCGTGTGCACCGCGCTGCGCGGGAAATATTCATAGCCGCCGCAACTCACGATGTCGTCGCTCTGGGCGATGACGCGTCCGTCCACGCTGGCTTTCATTGCTCATGCTCCCTGGTCAACGGCTCCCCTGAATATCGGTATGCCCGGTGCCGGTATCCATGGGGCGGTAAGCGCGGCAGAAGGGCGGGCGGGCAGCCGCCTCCGCGAATAACAACTTGAGAATTGTGTCTGCAATGCCACATGGTCTGCCGCTTCGTCTCAGCCGACCGGCTCGGCCCGCGCATTGCGCCTCACTCGGCCGCCGAAACCAGCGCGGCCTCCTGCAGCCGATAGATATCTCCGTCCGCGACGAGTTCGATGCGGCGGCCATGGAACGCGCCGAGCGTCGTCGAGTGCGACCAGCGACAGTTCGATGGCGATGACCGCGCCCAGCAGGATGCGGCCCGGCCAGCGGTCGTCGGAGTGGAAATAGGGGACCGACAGCCGCCAGATCGCGGCGATCGTCGAAGCGAAGCGTTTCACGAGAGAACCTCCGATTCACTGGGCGATGCGGCAAGCCGGCGTGCCACGATGAGCGCGATGGGACACCGCCCATTCTACGCCGCGCGATATGCCAATCAAAGACTGCGACGTTCCATGACAATATGGTAAGCATGTTGTCAGGGGCCGGGTCGTTCGCACGGGTACCCACGGCGTTCGCCAATAGCGTCCGCCGCGGGAAAAGCCCAGTGCGCGAGGGGGTGGCAAATAATCTCGTTCAATTGACGTCTCGCGCGGTCTCGCTTGGTGGGAAATCCCCAGGCGTCCCCTAGCGCCATTTCCGGCCCGATCCGTCGAGCCGCGCGAGGCGACCAAAACTGAGGCGCCGTCCAAGTGCGCCGAGAGGAGGATCCGTCCATGTTTACACAAATCCTTAATCCCACCGGGAATCTGTTCGCGACCTGGGTGGTGGCGATGATTCCGGTGGTTTTTCTGCTTTTCCTGCTGGCGGTGCTGCGCATGTCGGCCTGGCTCGCCACCTTGATCGGGTCGCTCGTCACTTTCGGGCTCGGGCTGTGGGTGTGGCAAATGCCGTTCGGCGACGGCGTGCGGGCTTATCTTTACGGCTCCGCCACCGGCGTATGGAACGTGGACTGGATCACCTTCTGGGGCGTGATGCTGTTCAACACGATGGTCACGACCGGCGCGTTCGACAAGCTGCGGCGTTGGCTTATTCAGCAGGGAACCCGCGACGTGCGGGTGCAGACCATCCTGTTCGCGTGGGCCTTTGGCGCCCTGCTCGAAGGGCTGGTGGGCTTCGGCTACCCTTGGGCGTTCGTCGCCCCGATCCTGATCACGCTCGGTATTCCTGCTCTCGACGCCATCCGCGTCGCCGCCATCGCCAACAACGCGCCGGTGTCGTACGGCGCGCTCGGCGCGCCGATCATCGCCCTCGCCGCTGTGACGGGCATGCCGCTCGTCGCGCTCGCCGGTTCGGTCGGCAAGATCGTTGCGATCCTCGCGCTGCTGCCGCCCTGGATCCTCCTTTACCTCGTCAGCGGCAGGCAGGGCATGAAAGAAGCGTGGCCGCTCGCCATCGTCGGCTCGCTCGGCTACATCGCCGGACAATTGCCGACGTCGGTGTATCTCGGACCGTATCTGCCCGACGTGATCGGCGCGATCGTGTGCTTTGCCAGCCTGCTGATCTTGCTCAAATTCTGGCATCCGGCGCGCACGCTTGGCTATGGCGGCGTTCCGGTGACGGCGGCGCAGGAAGCGCAGGCCGAGGGACATGGGTTGTCGGCCGCCGACGTATTCCAGGGCTGGCTGCCGATCATCGTCCTCATTGCGGTCGTCGTCGCCTGGACCGGCCCCTGGTCGAAGCTGCCGGCCATCGTTATGCTTCACCTTCAGGTCACCGCCGCTACGACGCTGACGCCGGGCGGAACCATTGGCGCCATCTTCAACTGGACACCCTTCGTCGGCGGCAGCGCGATCCTGGCGTCGTGGATCGTCGTGGCGCTGCTGTTACGCATCAACGGCGAGCAACTCGTGGCGATCTGGAAAAAGACCTGGGATCAGATGTGGGGGGCGTGCCTCGTCGGCGTCTTCATCTTCGGGCTGGCCTACGTCTTCAACTTCTCGGGCATGGCGGGCTCGCTCGCCAAAGCCTTCTCCCAGATCGGACCATACTTCATTGTCGTTGCGCCGATCCTCGGCTTCATCGGCGTGGCGCTGTCCGGCAGCAACACCTCGACCAACGCCATGTTCGGAAAGTTCCAGGCGCTGGTCGGGCAAGTGCTCGGCTTCCCGCTGATGCTGTTGCCGGTGCTCAATTCGGTGGGCGCCGAGATCGGCAAGCCGATCGCCCCGCAAACGGCGAGCGTCGGCGTCTCCACAACCGAGTTCGTCCGCCACGAAGGCGAGGTGATCCGCCACAATTTCGGTTGGACCATCGTGCTGCTCGTCTATCTCGTCGTCATCGGCGTGGCCTGCTATCTGTTCTTCCCGAACATCGCGGTATTGCCGCAGCATTAGTCGCAAAACAGCGACTGGCGAAATGCGGGTGGCGAAATAAGGGTGGCGCTTTACTGCGTCATTCGGTATTTCGCCACCCGCTGCGTTTCATTCCCCTTCAACCGGAGACGAAGATGCTGAGCCTGCGCCGGCTTTTTGCCTGCGGACTTTTGTGCGCCGCGATCGTGAGTTCATCGTGGCCCGTTGCGGCGATCGAGGGCGCGTTCCCGTTCGATCGCGATATGATGCTCGACGTGCCGCCGATGCGCGGCTCCAAGCGCGTGCCGATCCTGGAAATTGCCGCGAGCGGCGCGGCCTCCATGCAGTTGTGGTGCGTGAGCGTGCAAGGCAAAGCCGATGTCGGCGCCGATACGATCACGATCGTCCCCACCGCCGCGCAACAGGGGCAGTGCGCGCCGGAGCGCCGGACGAGCGACGAGAACCTGCTCGCGGCGCTCGTCCAGGTGACGGGCTGGCGGCGCATGGGCGACGTCATCGAACTGACCGGTGCAACGACGCTGCGGTTCCGGTTGATGACGAACTGAAGTGGAAACGCCGGATGCCGCCGCAAACGCGCTGGCGAACTGCGGCAAGCGACCTTCGCGTCCAACCTTGCTTCGCGCGGCGGCTACGCCTTGACCGCGCAGGTCATCAGATAGTGTTGATGGACCTGGTTGTCCTCGAAGACTTCGGCGATCAGGGCCTCGAATCCCGTGCGCAGCTCGGCAAGCCGGGCCGGGTCGTTCTGCAAATGGTCGACCGCTTTCGCCAACTGACCGATGGCGCGCTCCTGCGCGACGCGAAAATGTTGCGGGCTCAGCGTCGACACGATCATGGTGTCGCGCTCGAACCGGAGCGCGGTGACGGCATCGCCGAGCCGCTCGCGAATGACGTTCGGGTCTCCCCACAACACCGGCGACTCCGGAGTGGCGGCGCCGGGCGGCGGCGGCGGCAGGAAGCGCGGTATGAACGCCAGGAAGCGCGCGAGAAAAAGCTCCGGCGGCCAGGTCGAGAACGCGATACGGCCGCCGGTCTTGAGCACGCGCAGCATCTCGCGCACCGCGACGGCCGGGCGCGGCGCGAAGATGTGGCCGAACTGGCTGAGCACGACGTCGAAGGCGCCGTCCGCATAGGGCAGGGCCTCGGCATCGCCCTCGGTGAAGTCGATGTCGACGCCGGCGATTTCCGCGTTTTTGCGCGCGCGCTCGATCAGTGCCGGCGACAAATCGAGCCCCGACGCTTTCGCTCCCCGCCGCGCAGCGGTGAGCGCGACAACGCCGGTGCCGCAGGCAACGTCCAGCACGCGCTCGCCGGACGCCACCTGCGCGAACTTCACCAGCTTGGCCGCCGGCGCTGCGGTGAAGATTTCCACCGGCGCGAATGCGGCCCATGCTTCGCGTTGCGCGGCTTTGAATGTGGCGAAAGGGTCGGTCGCAGTCGTCGTCATAAGAGGCGTTCCCGGTGTTTATGTTGGCGCGGCACAGTAACAAAAAAGGCGCGGTTTGCACCGCGCCTTTCTTCGTCTCGGATGCCGGAATGGATCAGAAGCCCATCCCGCCCATGCCGCCGCCGGGCGGCATCGCCGGCATGGCCGGCTGCTCCTTCGGCACTTCGGCGATCATCGCCTCGGTCGTCACCAGCAGACCGGCGACGGAGGCCGCGTCCTGCAGCGCCGTGCGCACCACCTTGGCCGGGTCGACGATGCCCTTCTCGACCATGTCGACATATTCTTCGTTCTGCGCGTCGAAGCCGTAGGTCTCCGACTTGTTCTCCATGATCTTGTTGACCACGATCGAACCCTCGACGCCGGAATTCTCGGCGATCTGACGCAGCGGCGCTTCGAGCGCCTTGAGCACGATGTTGATGCCGGCCTGCACGTCGGCATTGTCGTTGACGAGCTTGCCGACCGACTTCTTGGCGCGCAGAAGCGCGACGCCGCCGCCCGGCACGATGCCTTCCTCGACCGCGGCGCGGGTGGCGTTGAGCGCGTCCTCGACGCGGTCCTTCTTCTCCTTGACCTCGATTTCGGTGGCGCCGCCGACGCGGATCACCGCGACGCCGCCGGCGAGCTTGGCGAGCCGCTCCTGCAGCTTCTCGCGGTCGTAGTCCGAGGTGGTCTCCTCGATCTGCGCCTTGATCTGGCCGACGCGGGCCTCGATGTCCTTTTTCTTGCCGGCGCCGTCGACGATGGTGGTCTTCTCCTTCTCGATCACCACCTTCTTGGCGCGGCCGAGCATGCCGACCGTGACGTTCTCCAGCTTGATGCCGAGATCTTCGGCGATGAGCTGGCCGCCGGTGAGGATGGCGATGTCCTCGAGCATGGCCTTGCGGCGATCACCGAAACCCGGCGCCTTCACCGCCGCGACTTTCAAGCCGCCGCGCAGCTTGTTGACCACGAGCGTGGCGAGCGCCTCGCCCTCGATGTCCTCGGCGATGATGAGCAGCGGCTTGCCCGACTGCACCACCGCTTCGAGCACCGGCAACAGCGCCTGCAGGCCGGAGAGCTTCTTCTCGTGCAGGAGAACGTAGGCGTCCTCGAGCTCGGCGATCATCTTCTCGGCATTGGTGATGAAGTAGGGCGAGAGATAGCCGCGGTCGAACTGCATGCCCTCGACGATCTCGACTTCGGTGTCGAGCGCCTTGGCTTCCTCGACGGTGATGACGCCTTCGTTGCCGACCTTCTGCATCGCCTGGGCGATCATCTTGCCGACGGTCGTGTCGCCGTTCGAGGAGATGGTGCCGACCTGCGCGACCTCGGCGGTCGAACCGACCTTCTTGGCGCGCTTTTTGATGTCGGCGACAACCGCGCTGACGGCGAGATCGATGCCGCGCTTGAGGTCCATCGGGTTCATGCCGGCGGCTACCGACTTGGCGCCTTCCTTGACGATCGCGGCGGCGAGCACCGTCGCCGTCGTGGTGCCGTCGCCGGCGATGTCGTTGGTCTTGGACGCGACCTCGCGCACCATCTGCGCGCCCATGTTCTCGAACTTGTCCTCGAGCTCGATCTCCTTGGCGACGGTAACGCCGTCCTTGGTGATGCGCGGGGCGCCGAAGCTCTTCTCGATCACGACGTTGCGGCCCTTGGGGCCGAGCGTCACTTTCACGGCGTTGGCGAGTGTTTCGACGCCGCGCAACATGCGGTCGCGCGCGTCGGTGGAAAATCTTACGTCTTTCGCAGCCATTGCTGTTTGCTCCTTGGGTTGGTTCGCAGCGAGCGCCCTTCTTCAGTTCGTCATTGCCGGGTTTGACCCGGCAATCCATGCAGCCGGCCCGGCCCTATGGATGCCCGGGTCGAGCCCGGGCATGACGATCAAAAAGATCGACGCGTGCTTGCGGATTCGAATGGGTTCAGGCGATCACGCCCATGATGTCGGACTCTTTCATGATCAGAAGGTCGTCGCCCTCGATCTTGACCTCGGTGCCCGACCACTTGCCGAACAGCACGCGGTCGCCGGCCTTGAGGTCCATGGCAACGAGCTTGCCGTTCTCGTCGCGGCCGCCGGGGCCGACGGCGACGACTTCGCCTTCCTGCGGTTTTTCCTTGGCGGTATCGGGAATGATGATGCCGCCCTTGGTCTTTGCCTCGGCTTCGATACGTTTGACCACCACCCGATCGTGCAACGGGCGGAATTTGAGCTTCGCCATGATGACCTCTCGCCGCCCGTGGCGGCCTTCGCGTTAGACGGAAAAGCCTATTTCAGTGAGACTTGTCAGAGATTTGGCACTCTTATCGGCGGAGTGCCAACAAGCCGCCCGGGACATAAGGCGCGGCCTTGCCGCTGTCAAGCACGGGGGCTCGCCGCCATTTCCGCCGGATCGCTAAAATTTTCAACGAACTGGAAAGCATAAACGGGCTAAATCGCTTCGTTCGCGGCTAGCGGCCGGCGTTGCAGTTCTAATTCCGGCCACCACTCGGTCAAATTTCTAGCCAACAACGCATTGCCGGTTGCGCGGCGTTAACCATGAGCCGAACGTGGCGGCTCGCGTTCGGACGGGGAGTTCAGTTGATGAGAGCGTCGCTGCGCGGAGTGCGTCTGTTGGCGGGCGTTGCTCTCCAAATCCTGGCGGTATCCGGCTGTGCGATGAATTCGCCGACCGTGGCGCCGCCACCGGCGGCTCCGGCGATGGCGCCGGAAATTCCTTCCTCGATCCGGCCGGAGGAGGTCGTCGGCCGCTGGGGCTACGGCGCCTACCACAAGGATACGGATCGCGCGCGCACGGAGGCCGCCGCGCGCGGGCAGTGCGGCCAGCCGGTGGTGATCGAGCGCGGGCCGGCCGGCGGCGTGATGATGTATCTCGCCGACAGCGCGCAGTTGCAGGAGTTGCGGCTCAAAGGCGGCCCGAATGGCGGCAATTATGTCGGCCCGCCCGGACCGGCGGGGGGCATGCAGGACCGCGAGATCGTGTCGTTCGACGGTCGCGTCATGATCCTGCGCTGGATCGATCCCGAGGTCGCCGGCCGTTATGGCACCGGCGTCTATGTGCGCTGTGGCCCCGAGGGCATGGCCCGCAGTAACCGGCCGCCCGGCGTGCATTGACGGCGCCGGATAGCTTTTTTGATGGAGCATGATCTTTTCGGAAAACCGGCATCCACTTTTCCGGATCATGCTCTAAAAGCGCAAGCGCGCCTAAGCCGCCTTGCGCGCGCCCACCGACAGACAATAGAGCGCCCCGACGAGGAGCAGCAGGGTCACGACCGTCGACGACCACACGAGCCCGTTGAGGAAATGCTGCAACGTCGCCCACAGATTGACGAGGAGCAGCGCGACATCGCCGACGGCGTTGCCAATGAGAACGCCGCGCACCGCCTGCCAATCCCGGAAGTCCCGCGCGAACCAGAGAATCACGCCCCAGCCCAAGAGCGCGGCGCCGCAGAATTGCAGGTTCAGGTTGACGTGCACCTCGGGCGGCGCGCCGAACATGAGCACGATGGTTCCCGGGATCAGCACGAAGGCGATGCCGTAAAGGATCGCGACGATCGCAGCGATCGTCAGATAGAGTTTGACGCTCATTTCCCCCTCCCCAGACCTGCCGTGCGACGGCGATCGCTGCTGCGACCGTCCCGCGCGGCTGCGATCCTAGCGCACGGCCGCGACCGGCTCTACAGGCGGTTGACGGAAAGACGGCGCCGACCTCGGCGTCACGCCGAGCGGCGGCCGCGCCGGAACAGGACGTCGATCTCGGCTTGGGAGAGGTGGTCGCGATCGCTGTCGAGCCGCGGGCCGTGCACCGCCGGTGCCGTCGTCGACGCATGGGTTTCGCGCGGGGGCGCGATCTGGCGCTCGGCGGGGGGCAGCGCGGTCATCACCGCGGCCAGGCGCTGACCGATCAGGTCCTGAAAGTTGCAGGCCTCGAAGATCTGGACGGCGCGGTCGCGGATATCCTGGGCGAGCTCCTGCTCGATCTTGCCCTCGAGCGCGGCGGAAAGGTTGTTCGCCGTCTGGTCGATGTCTTCGGCCGCGGCGAGGATTTTTTGGGTCGCCGCTTCGCTGTCCCTGCAAACCGCGTCGAGCGTGCGCCGCGCGCGCACCATGTCGTCGCCGCGGGATCGCTGTTCTTGCGCGCCGGCATGCTCTTGAGCGCCCGCTCGCGGCGCGGCGCCGGCGGGCATGCGCGGCGTCGCGAGGCCGGCAATCGCGGCCCGCAGCGCGGCGAGCCCGTTCACGATTTCGGCGTGGCGCAGGAGCGCGCCCTCGGCGTCGTGCGCGAGCGATTCACGCCGCATCACGGCTGTTTGTTCGATGCGGAAAATCCTGCGCGCCGCCGCCATCTGCTCAACCGACCTGTTGCCGACATGAAATTAAGGCGGCCGGCTTAATGCCACGTTCATGCGGGGCGAGGCGGCGATGCGCGGCAAATCTTCATGTCGGCTTAACCATAACGTCCCGCGATACACTCAAAATAAACCGTAACTTGCTGAACAATGTGCGAACGCCGTTATAGCTAACGCCGCGTGTCGCGAAATTTACCAAACAGTCGGGGTTTGCGCCTGTACTCGTCGCACGGGCGAGGCCGCTGTCCTTCCGTCACCGCAGACGCGGGGGGGGAACGCAGCGGCGGCTCGATGTGTAACCGCGTCAGAGTACAGAGTTCAGCATGCGGCGTGTCATCGTCTCCGCGCTGGTCATCAGCGCTTTCCACCTCCCTGCCGGCGCCGATCCCCTGCGCATCACCCCTGACAGCTTCGGCAGCGATGAACGCGCCGCGGCAGCTAGCCCGGCGGACAATGTGGCGATCGAGCCGCCCGCTCCAGGGCGCAGCGCGCAGCGCTACGCCGATGCGAGCGGGCCCAATCTCGGCGGCGGCTTCATCGAGTTTCTGTTCGGCGGCGCGGCGCGCCCGCCGGCGGTGCAGCGCCCCTATCAGCCTGCGCCCGCCGAGTATCAGCAATCCGCGCCGCGACCGTACGCCAGCCGCGACGAGCCGGCGCTGCAAAACTACGCACCGGTCCCACAAAGCGCCGCGCCGGACAATACCGCCGCCATTCCCATGTTCGGCGACGCCGGCCACCCGCCGGTCGATCCCAAATACGACCGGCAGCTCGTCGATTACGGCAGCGACGAAGCGCCGGGCACCGTCGTCATCGATACGCCGCACAAGTTCCTGTATCTGGTGCAGGGGAACGGCAAGGCGCTGCGCTACGGCATTGGCGTCGGCCGTCCGGGTTTCACCTGGGCCGGGGTGAAGACGATCACCGCCAAACGCGAATGGCCGGATTGGATCCCGCCGCAGGAGATGATCGAGCGGCGCCCGGATCTGCCGCGCTACATGGCCGGCGGCCCGGAAAATCCGCTCGGCGCCCGTGCCATGTATCTCGGCTCGACGCTCTACCGCATCCACGGCTCCAACGAGCCCTGGACCATCGGCCAGCAGGTCTCGTCCGGCTGCATCCGCATGCGCAACGACGACGTCAGCGACCTTTACAACCGCGTGAAGGTCGGCACCAAGGTGGTCGTTATTTGATGTTCGACGCCGTTCTCCCGGGCGGGCAGGACGGCGATCACTCCGCGGCGGCGCGCGTAGCGGCGTCGTCGGGCCGCGCTGATTCTTCGCGCAGCCTCACGTCATGCTCGGCGACGAAATAGACCGGGCGGGCTTTGATCTCGTTCAGGATCTTGGCGATGTATTCGCCGACCACGCCGAGCATGATGAGTTGCACGCCGCCAAGCACCATCATGCCGACGAACAGCGAGGGATAGCCGGGCACGCGCTGGCCATAGACCAGGGTCTCGTAGACGATCTGTCCGCCATAGATGAAAGCGATCACAGCGAGCGCGAGCCCGAGCAAGGTCGCCACCCGCAGCGGCGCAATGGAGAACGCGGTCAGGCCGTCGATCGACAATCCGACCAGCGACTTGACGTTGAACGTGGTGCGGCCGTCCATGCGTCGGTCCGGCTCGTAATCGACGCGCAGCTGGCGGAAGCCGATCCAGGTCGACAGTCCCTTGAAGAAGCGGTTGCGCTCGGGGAGCTGGCGCAATGCGTTGGCGGCGCGCGGCGACAGCAGCCGAAAGTCGCCGGCATCCTCGGGGATTTTGGTGCGCGTGCCCCAGTTCACCAGGGCGTAAAACGCCTTCACGGCGGCGCGCCGCGCCAACGATTCGTTGGCCCGATGGGCTTTGGCGGTGAAGACGACGTCATAGCCGCCGTCGAGCCAATGGCCGACCAGGGTCTCTATCAGCGCGGGCGGGTGCTGGCCGTCGCCGTCCATGAACAGCACGGCGTCGAGGCGGGCATGGTCGAGGCCGGCGAGGAGGGCGGCTTCCTTGCCGAAGTTGCGCGACAGCGCCACGACCTGGACATCCAGCGCGCTCGCCGGCAAGCCCTGCGCGATCGCCAAAGTCTCGTCGTTGCTGCCATCGTCGACATAAACCACCTCGCAGGCGAGCGAGCGGGCGGCGCGCAGCTTACGGGCGACCTCGACGAGCTTCGCGTGCAGGCTCGCCAGCCCGCCGGCCTCGTTGTGCAGTGGCACAACGATCGAAAGCCCGGCGCCCGGCGGCAGACGGCGCGGCGGCATGCCGTCGCGCGCCGAATGTGCCGATGCGGGTTCGATCTTCGGGGTGGCCACTAGCTCTATCCTTCTGCGCCGTCCTATAGCGCAACCCGTGCGCCTTGTCGCGCCCACGAAGTCGCAGGGCAAGGGGCTGGGCAACCGGCCGGACAAAGGGGCTGGACAAGGGGCCGGGCGGGGTGGCTCCGGGCGCGGAACGTGATATGCGGTTACGGCCATGACCGACCTCTCCCGCTACGACTGGGTTCGCGCCAAACTCATCGCCGCCAGGCGCGCCCGCGCGTTCGGGTTCAAGGCGATCAGCTTCGGTCTGGTCGGCGTCGTCAACACGATCGTGGATTATAGCGTCTTCCTCATCGCGCGCGCCGCGCTGTCCCATTCGGCGACGGCGGTCGCGATGGTCGGCGCGCTCGCCGATGTCTGCGGCTGCGGTTCCCCCGGTTCGATCCTGCTGATCGTGGCGAACCTGATGTCGTGGACGGTCGGCGTCACCGGCTCCTACATTCTCAATTCGTCGTTCACCTTCGCCGCCGAGTCGCAGCGCAAGCTGCGCTGGCGCGCCTACTTCACCTTCGTCTTCGCCGGCATCGCAGGCCTCATCGCCAACACCACGACCTTGGTCGTCGCCGCGCAGATCTTCCTCCTGCCGGTCTGGGCGGCCAAGGGCTGCGCCATCCTCGCGAGCTTCGTGGTCAATTTCTCGATCTCGAACTTCATCATTTTCCGCGTGCGCACACGCGTGGCGGAGGAAATGGAAAATCGCTCGTAGAGCATGTCCCGCAAAAGTGGAACCCGGTTTTGCGAAAAGGACATGCTCCAAGAAACAGGGCGGACGAGCGCAGCGCAGTGTGTCAGCCCGGGGCCGAACGCAACGACGGCTACGCGTTCCGATCGAGCTCGGCGATCAGCCTTGCAAACAGCGGGTTGTCGCTGGTGTAGACATACTCGAGCGCGGCGACCGAGACGGCCTCGGCGCCATGTTCGCGCAAAAAACTCGCCAGCGCATGCACGTGCTTCGGCGGGCAGTGCAAGGTGAGCATGCCGGAAGAGGTGGGGCCGCCGAACGGCGCGGCGACGCCGAATTTTTCCCGCGCGACGGTCAACAGCGCGTCGTTCAAGCCGGCGAAGCGGGTGCGCACTTCGCGATAGGCATGGGCGCGTTTCTGTGCCGCGATGCGATCGAGCAAGAGGCGGGTGGTCTCGCGCTGCCCGTCGTCCCACGACGCCGTGCGCGCGGCGACGAGGTTCGCCTGCGAGCGCAGGATCACGCCGTCCTCGATGACTTTGAGGCCGTTGGCGGCGAGCGTCGCGCCGGTCGTGGTGATGTCGACGATGAGTTCGGCGGTGCCGGCCGCGGGCGCCGCTTCCGTCGCGCCGGAGCTTTCCACGATGCGATAATCGACCACGCCGTGCTCGGCGAAAAAGCCGCGCGTGAGATTGGCGTATTTGGTGGCGAGCCGCATCTTGCGCTCGTGCTTCAGGCGGAAGGCGGTGGCGACATCGTCGAGGTCGGCCATGCTGCGCACGTCGATCCAGGCCTGCGGCACGGCGACGACGACATTGGCGAAGCCGAAGCCGAGTTGGTCGACCATGACGACATGGCGGTCGGCGTCGGGCATCATCTCGCGCACCAGATCCTCGCCGGTGACGCCGAGATGCACCGCGCCTAGCGCGAGCTGGCTGGTGATCTCCGCCGCCGAAAGGTAGGCGATTTCGACGCCGTCGAAACCGGCAATGGCGCCGCGATAGTCGCGTGCGCCGCGCGGCTTGACGAGCTCGAGGCCCGAGCGGGCGAAAAACGCCTCGGCGTTCTGCTGCAGGCGGCCCTTCGACGGGATGGCGAGGAGGAGCGGCGCGCTCATGACGCGGCTCCCATGGCGGCCGCGGGCTGGCCGCTGCAGGCCGCGAGCTCCTCGATCGAGGCGGCGAACCCGACCGCCGGGATCGGCTCGCGGGCGCCGAGCCGCGCCAACAAGCCGTCGTAACGCCCGCCGGCGATCAGCGGGCCTTTGACGCGCGGATCGTGCAGCTCGAAGACGAAGCCGGTGTAATAGTCGAAGCCGCGTCCGAAGGCGGTCGAAAATTGGATGGCGCGCACGTTGATGCCGCAGGTGGCGAGGAAGCCGGTGCGCGTCTCGAAAAGGTCGAGCGCGGGGCCAAGCGACAGCGAAGCGTCGGCGGCGAGCGCGCGCAATTCGCTCGCGGCTTCGTCGGGATTGCCGCGCACGGCGAGGAAGCGTTCGATCAGCGCGCGCGTCTCGCCGGGCAGCCGCGTTCCCGCACCCAGCGCGGCCTGCTCGAGAAAGCGCTCGGCGATTTCGGCGACCGAGCGGCCGCCGACCGCTTCGATGCCGGCGATCGAGAGGAGATCGGTCACCAGATGATGCGCGGCCTTGGGGTCGGAGCCGGCGAGCGCGGAGAGCACGCCGCGCAATTCCTGCTGGCCGTTGGCGGAAGCGAGCGCGAGCCGGTCGAGGTCGTGCGCCAGCGACCATTTGCGATTGAAGTCCTTGACCAGCCGGCGCTTCCAGGCCGGCGCCAAGTCGAGCGCGGCGACGAAGGCGGAAAAGATGCCGACGTCGCCCACGCGGATTTCCGGCGCGTTCACCCCGTAATGCGTAGTCGCCTCGAGCCCGAGCGCCAGCATTTCGGCGTCGGCCGCGGCCTTGTCCGCGCGGGCGAACGATTCGATGCCGGCCTGCACGAACTCGGACGTCGCGCCGTCGCGGTGGCGGAACACCGCGCCGAGATAGCAGAAACCCGCCGCCTTGCCGGCCGCCGGCGACTGCAGATAGGCGAGCGAAACCGGAATCGTCAGATCGGGCCGCAGGCACAATTCGCGGCCGTGCGGATCGGCGGTGAGAAACATGCGCCGGCGGATGTCCTCGCCGGACAAATCGAGGAACGGCTCCGCCGGCTGCAGAATCGGCGGCTCGATCTGCGCATAGCCGGCGCGCACATAGCACGCGACGAGCTTCGGTGCGCGCGGGTCCGGTGCGGTCAAGGCGATACTCGACATGATTGGTGTTGCGACGGGCTTTGCGTTGCGCGGGCCTTTAGCACGGTCCGCGGCGCGTTTCGACGATGATAGGCCCAAGCCGTTAATGCTTGCTCGGGCTCCGCCGCGCGCCGCCGACCCCGCTCTTGTGCAAAAACCATTCGACGAGCGGTCCCCTCTTGCGTACTGTAACGTTATAACGTTACATTATTGGTCAAGTCCTACGTCGTCGGGGTGGCGGGATGCCTGATGTTTCACCGTTCTTTGCCTTGAGCGTCCGCGGCGTGTGGCCAGAATGCCACGCTGTCGATCGATCGGTCGGGCATCCCGATTCTCGTGTTGCGTGACGCGGGCGCTGACGTAGGCTAATCGGTAACTGCGGGTGGGGGTGAGTTGGCGGATGCGTTGGGTTCGGTCCACCAAGCGATTCGGCGGCTGGCTGGCGCTCGCGGCGCTGGCGCTGCAGATGGTCGTGTCGTTCGGACACGTCCATCTCGACGCCGTCCACCGGGCCGCGCCCCTTGTGGCGACCGCCGGCGCCAGCGCCCAAGGGAGCGCCCAAGTGGCGGACCAGGTGGCGCAGCCGTCACCGGCGCCGCAGCCCAGCGACGATGCCGACGGCTATTGCGCCATCTGCGCCTCGATCTTTCTCGCCGCCACCTCGTTCGTGCCGCAGGCGCCGCAACTGCCCGTACCGTTCGGCGATGAACGCGTCGAGCGCTCGTTCGTCGTCGCCTTCGACGTCGTCGAGCTGCGGCGGGTCCTGTTTCAATCTCGCGCCCCACCAATCTGCTGACGCCGGCCGGTGCTGATCGTTGGAATACCTGCGCCATGCGCCGGTGGTCCGCGGCTGTTCGTTGCAGATCGAGGGTGGGTTATCATGTCAGTTCGCGCTTACCGCGTTGTTGTTTGGTCGACTTGCGCCTGCTTCGCCCTGATGGGCCTTTCCGGCGTCGCCGGTGCGCAAACAAAGCTTCCCGAAGTCGTCGTCTCGGGGGCTAAACCGAAACCGAAGCCGAAACCGCATCCGGTGCACGCGCGCGCGGCGCCGACGGCACCCGTCACGCCGGCGGAGCGGCTCAACGCCAAGGCCGACGCTTTCGATCAAAGCCGCAGCAATATCTTCACAACCGTTGGCACGACCTCCGACACCATTACCCACAGCACCATCGACGCCCTGCCGCAAGGCACCAATCAGACGGTCGAGAAAGTGCTGCTGCAGGAGCCCGGCGTCTCACAAGATTCCGCGGCCAGCGGTCTCCTTCATGTGCGCAACGACCACGCCAACGTGGGGTACCGCATCAACGGCATCCTGTTGCCCGATGGCGTCACCGGCTTCGGCAGCGTCTTCGATACCAGTTTCATCGGCAGCATCGCGCTGGTCACGGGCGCGCTGCCGGCCGAATTCGGCATGCGGACCGTGGGCCTCGTCGACATCACCACGCGCACCGATCTGTTCAACAACTCAGGCACGGTCGGCGTTTATGGCGGCAGCCAGGGCATGATCACGCCCTACATGGAATATGGCGGCACCTTCGGCAGCAATTGCCCGACGACGACCGCGCCGGTGGCCGGCAAGGCGCTGCCGTCGTCCTCGGCCACGGATTGTTTTGGTGGCGTGCAATATTATTTCACCGGTCGCTATTTGCAGACCAACGAGGGCATCGAAAATCCGCTGCCGACGTATTCTGCGATTCACGATTTTTCGTCGCAGGAAAAAGGCTTTGCCTATATGTCGACCTTCATCGACTCGACGACGCGTTTGAGTTTCATCGGGGGCACCGCCACCAGTTCGTTTCAAATTCCCAACGTTCCCGGCCAGCCGGTCGGCTTTGCCGGCAATCCCCCGGTGTCGAGCGCCTACGGGATAACCAGTTTCAATTCCGCCAACCTCAACGAGAACCAGTACGAGGACACCCAATACGGGGTGCTGGCGCTGCAAAAATCGGTCAACGGCTTCGACGGGCAATTGTCCTATTTCACCCGCTACAATTATCTGCACTTCACGCCGGATCCGATCGGCGATCTGTTGATCAACGGCATCGCCTCGGACGTCAGCCGGGAGTCCTATACCAACGGGCTCCAGGGCGACGGCTCGTACGAACTCAATCCGGCGCACACGCTGCGGGCCGGCTTCACGTTCAGCGGCGAACAGACCGCCGTCGGCAATACCTCGCTGGTCGAGCCGGCTCCGGGCGGGGTCGCGGTCGACGCGCCCTTCTCCATCACCGACAACGTCGCCAAGACCGGCTACCTCGCCGGAGTCTATCTTCAGGACGAATGGAAGATCACCAATCAGCTCACGATCAATGGCGGGCTGCGCTTCGACCAGATGTGGCAGTATGTCGACGCCAATCAGCTCAGCCCGCGGCTGAGCTTCACCTACAAGCCGTTCGAGTACACGACGTTTCACGCCGGCTATGCGCGCTATTTTACGCCGCCGGTGCTGGTCGAGGCGGCGCCGGCCAACATCGCGCTGTTCAACGGCACGACCGGAGCATCGACCAGTCCGGGCACCAACCCGGTTCTGCCCGAGCGCTCGCACTATTTCGATGCCGGCGTCGATCAGAAAATACCGTTCGGCTGCCGCAATCCGGAGACCAAGGACTGCACCGATCTCGATCTGGGGGTCGACGCCTATTACAAGATCGCGACGGATCTCATCGACAACGGCGTTTTCGGCCAAGCGCTGGTGCTGAGCGCATTCAATTATGCCCAGGGCATCGTCGAGGGCGCCGAATTCAAAGCCAAATTCCACAGCGGCAATTTCCAGGCCTACGCCAACCTCGCGCTCGGCTTCGAGAAGGCGACCGACGTGGTTTCGAACCAATATCTGTTCGACAACACCACGCCGCTCGCCGATCTCGGCGGTGAGACGCTGCGGCAATATGTCGACACGCACTGGATCTACACCGATCACACGCAGCTCGCGACCGGCTCCGCCGGCGTTGCTTATCAGTTTTGCGGACGGCCGGCCTATGCAGGCGAGACTTTCAATGCCGATCAACTGTCGTTGTGCGGCAGCCGGCTCAGCGGCGACATGATCTACGGCAGCGGCCTGCGCAGCGGCGACGCCAATATCGGTACGGTGCCGCCCTATGCCCAGTTCAATGTCGGCGTCGCGCGCGAATTTCTGCTGCCGGACGATCCTAAGCCGATGACGGTGCGCTTCGACATCGTGAACCTGTTCGACACGGTTTACCTCATTCGTGGCAGCAGCGTCGCCTGCCCCTCCGGCAACAGCGTCTGCGGCATCGGCGTGTTCGCGCCGCAGTACGGTCCGCGCCTCGGCTTCTTCGTCGGGGTGTCGAAAAAAATCTGAAGGTTCACGTCAGTAGCAGTAGAAGGAACAAACACCATGCGGCGAGAACGGGGAAGCGGCCGCGGCCGAAAGGCCGGCAGCGCCAAACTGATCAAGTTGGGCAGACCAGACCATCGCCTCGGGCGCTTTGTCGCGTTGGCGCTCGCTGTGTGTGCCGGCGCTCCGACCGCGGCAATGGCCGCCGATCTTCCGGCGCCAAGCCTGCCGCCGATCTACAAGGAGCCGCCAGCCGTCTACAATTGGACCGGCCTCTATGTCGGCGGCAACATTGGCGGGGCTTGGAGCGGGCTGAGCGGGACAAATTATTCGGACACGCTCGGAAGCAGCTTCAACGGGGCAACCAATCTTCAGCCTTTGGGCGGCGGCCAAATCGGCGTCAACTACCAGTTCTCGGATCGTATCGTCGTCGGCGCCGAGGCCATGTTCGACTGGCTTCCCGGCAGCCAACTCTCCCCCGTCACCGCCACCGATCCGACCGGGACGATTTCGGCCGATGTCACGAATCTGAGCGAACGCTGGCTCGCCACTGCGACCGGCCGGCTCGGCTATGCCTGGGACCGTGTCCTGTTTTACGCCAAGGGCGGCGGCGCTTGGGTTGCAGCGACCACTCCCGCCATTTCGGTCGGTGGGGCGCCGGCGAGTTTCGCCAGCGTCGGCAACACCAACAGTTTCGGCTACACCGCCGGATTCGGTCTCGAGTGGGCTTTCTTGAACAACTGGTCGATGCGGGCCGAGTACGACTACATCGGCTTGCCCGACCAAAGCTATACGGTCGCGGCAGGGACGCCTACTTTCGGCGGCGATGTCATCACATCCAGCGAGCGAAGCCTCTCGATCATGACCCTGGCCGTTAATTATAAATTCGGCGGCTGGTGATGTTCGACGCCATCTCTTTCATCCGCAGCAACGGCGTCGGCGTGTTTTTTCCGCGGATGCCGATCACGATTTTGAGCCCGCGGCTCATCGCTTGAGCCCGTGCCGCGCCAGCAGGGCCTGCACGGCCTCGACCAGGCTCTCCCCCGGCACGGCGCGTTGCGCCTCGGCCTGCTTCTGCAAATATTCGTCGCGGTCTTTTTCCAGCTTCGCCAGTTCGGCGCCGAGCAGGAGATCCTTGATGGTGACCTCGCCCTTGGCCTTTTCGTCGGAGCCCTGGATGATGACGCAGGGTGCATTGCGCTTGTCGGCGTATTTGAGCTGATTGCCGAGATTGCGCGGGTTGCCGAGATAAAGCTCGGCGCGGATATCCGCCGCGCGCAACTTGGCGACCATGTTCTGATAATCAGCGAGGCGGTCCTTGTCGAACACGGTGACGACGACCGGACCTGGCTCCGGCTTGGTATCGAGCTTGCCGAGCGCTTCGAGCGCGGCGGCAAGCCGCGACACGCCGATCGAAAATCCCGTCGCCGGCACCGGCTCGCCGCGGAAACGCGAGACCAGCCCGTCGTAGCGTCCGCCCGCTCCGACGGAACCAAAGCGTACCGACTTTCCTTCATCGCTCGCAATCGGGAAGGTCAGGTCAACTTCGAAAACGGGGCCGGTGTAGTATTCGAGCCCGCGGACAACGGATCGGTCGATCAGAATGCGCGTTTCATCATACCCTGCTGCACGAGCGAGGGCCGCGATTTCACGCAGTTCTTCGACTCCTTCCTCACCTGTCGATCCAAGCTCGACATTATCTTGCAACCAATCCAGGCGAGATTTGCTATCAGAAGGTATGTTGGAGAGCACGACATCAGGCTTGTAGACATCAACCCCTGAAGAAACGTCTTTCGAGAAGCCGAGGAACCGCATCACATTGTCGGCCTGGGCGACTCCGGCTCCTTTCGTGAAATCCCCGCTTTCGTCAGTACGCCCGCCGGTCAGTAGCTGAAATACGCCTTGAGGGCCGAGGCGATCGAGCTTGTCGATGGCTCGTAATACAATCAACCTGCGTGCAGCATTCTCGTCCCCACCTAGCTGGATCGCCTCCAGCAAACCGTCGAGCACTTTGCGGTTATTCATCTTCACCACATACGATCCGCGCGGAATCCCCAGCGCTTCCATCGTATCGGCCGCCATCATGCACATTTCGGCGTCGGCGGCGGGTGAAGCGGAGCCGACGGTGTCGGCGTCGAACTGCATGAATTGGCGGAAGCGGCCGGGTCCCGGCTTCTCGTTGCGAAACACCCAGCCGAAGCGGTAGGAGCGGTACGGTTTTGCCAGCGTGTCGAAATTTTCCGCCACGTAGCGCGCCAGCGGCGCGGTCAAATCATAGCGCAGCGACAGCCATTGCTCGTCGTCGTCCTGGAACGAGAACACGCCCTCGTTGGGCCGGTCCTGGTCGGGCAGGAACTTGCCGAGCGCGTCAGTAAATTCGATAGCCGGGGTTTCGACCGGCTCGAACCCGTAGCGCTCGTAGACCGTGCGGATCGTCTCGATCATGCGCCGCGTCGCGGCGATCTCCGCCGGTCCGCGGTCCGCGAGCCCACGCGGCAGTCGCGCTTGGAGCTTCTTCGGTTGTTTCGATTTGTCGGCCATCCGCCGTCCTCAGCGCCTCCGGCTGGGAGGACGGCGCGGTTGGTAGCAGCGGCAGATCGGGTGGGCAAGCGCGGGCGGTATTGTGGTCGGTGCGCAGCAACTCACGCGAACACAAGAGCGTTTGCTGCGCGCTGGCGATTTCCGCTCTGACGGCGGCGAGCCGGAGGCGGTGAATTGCCGTGAGCTGATGGAACTCCGCGATAGTGTGGCGCAGCCCCTGAACTTGCGCGCTGATTTGCGTCACGGGAGGAGGGGCGAAGCCCGGCTCCGGGTGCCGCGGCGCGACCGGCGGGGCCCACCCATTGGCGTCGCGCAAGCGGAATATCGGCACATAGGTGCCGCGCGGCAATTCGATCACCAGCGCATCGTCCCGCCCGAGGTCGGCATAATAGCGCGAGAGCGCCTGTCGCAACCGTCCGGCTTCGACCCGAACGATCGGGTCGGTCTGGGGATCGAAATCGCTGCTGCGGTCGAGCGCGCCGACGGCGATGGTGTAGGCCTTGATTCTGTCGCTGTCGCCGGCAAGCGTCGTCTCGACGACGAATGTGAGGAAGTGCGTGAGCCGAAGCGAGTCGCGCAAGACCGTGCTGCCGACGATCCGCGCGAGTTGCCGACGAACTTCGCCGACCGGGGGCACACTTGGCGCGACACCACTCGGGTACGTTTCCAATTTCTTACGCATTCCCAGCCACTTACATGTTACACTGGCTGCCGGGTACGCCTTGGAAGCCTGATCCGTCACCCTGCCTTCATAAATCTGCCACAGGAAAACCGCCGACCTTGACCAAATCTATACAACAGAGGTACGGCGTTGCCGGCCTGTGGATAACCTGTTGGTAACATGTGGGTGAATTGGGGCAGGTAGGGCGATGAAGTTGGGCCAGGAAGTTGGGACGGGGGCGTTGGGCCGGGAGGTTTGGGCCGGAGGTTGGGCTAGGTCTCCGACCATACCAGCCGGCGCAAGGCCGCGTCGCGCACGCTGACGAAGCCCGATCGGTCGTATTCGATCAGTCCCTGCCGCTTGAACCGGTTCATGAAAAAATTCACCCGCGACCGGGTGGTGCCGACCATGCTGGCGAGCATGGTCTGGCTGACGCGGTTCGAAATCGGACTGAGGCCGGCGGGGCCGCCATTGCTTGTTTCGGCAAGCTGCAGCAGCGTCTGTGCCAGGCGCCGCTCGGCCGAATGGGTCAGCTGGTCGGCGATGCGCATCTGGTTGCGGACATGCCGGTTTATCAGATAAACGATGAACGCCTCGGCAAAGCCCGGCGCTTCGCGCAGCATGCGGATCATTGCCGCCTTGGTGATGCGCACGACCGTGCAATCGGTCAGTGCGGTCACTGTTGCGAGACGCTGATGCTGTTTGAGGAGACAGCCTTCGCCGAAAAACTCCGCCGCGCCGCGCAGCGACAGCACCACCTCCTTGCCGTTGCGCGCGACCACGGCGATCTTGATGTGGCCTTGTTCGACGTAGAACAATGCGTCGGGCCCGTTGCCCTGCGCATAGATGACGTCTCCGGATTTGAACCGCAGCCGCGATTGGCCGGCGCCATGACCGTTCAAGACGGCGCCAAAATCAAATGTGGTACGCCCGTGTGCTTTTCTCGCCATCGGCGTTTCCCCCCGGCTAGAAATCACGGAAATGCGCTGGGCTCGCAGTGGGGCCACAGCAATTCATTTGGATTCGAACGTCGATGAAACGCGGTTTTCGTCGCCCTCCTTTGCGATATGTTCAAAACCAGCCGTCGTAAAACCTTACCGAGCAATTTACATCTAGCGCGTGTTATTCTGATCAAATGAACTCACTTTGTTGTGAGTTCTTGTGAACGGTCAACCGCCGGAGGAGATAACGCATCACGACAACTACAACGGCCGGCGCCGCCGCGCGCAGACCAACGACCTCGATGCATTTTGGCTGCCATTCACGCCCAACCGCGCCTTCAAGCGCGCGCCGCGGCTCTTCGCGCGTGCCAAGGGCATGCACTATTTCACGCCCGACGGCCGCGCCGTGCTCGACGGTCTTGCCGGGCTGTGGTGCGCCAATACCGGCCATAATCGCGATCCGATCGTCGCCGCGATTTCGCGGCAGGCCGAAGCAGACAACGCATCATGACTTCCGCTGCCGGACCTTCCTAAGGTCGAGTGTTCCCTTCATTTGTTTGTGCGTCGCACGATAATTGTGTTCGGCATTTTGTGCTATTGGCATTTATGACGGTGGCCTTCGGTCCGGGCGCTTAACGAAATTACAGCGCGATGAGCCCATCGCGTAGCGCGGCGGCGACGGCCTGCGTGCGGTTGGCGGCATTGAGCTTACGGCAGGCCGTCTGGACGTGTTCATCGACCGTGCGTTTGGAGATGCCCAGAATCTCGCCGATCTCCCAGGCGGATTTGCCCTGGGCCGCCCACGCCAGCGCGTCGCGTTCGCGCGTCGTCAAGGTACCTGACCGCGCGCCTTGGCGGGGTCTGGACAGCGCGTGGGCTTTGCTCGCTGCAAACAAGCTAATCAATTGAGTTGCCAGGATCGCGTTATCATGGACCTCGGGATTTTTACCGGCCAGCCAAACGCAAGCCGCGGTATTTGCCGGGTGTCCAATCGGCACGATGACACCTTTCCCTATTTGGTAGCTTTCGAGGGCCTGCATAAATCGCTCGTGGCGCCGCGCCTCCCTCGGAGCGTAGGGCGCGTCGCTGAAACGGAACGGCTCACAGGTCGCTCTGGCATGGGCGGCGACATGATTGACCGCGTAAAATCGTTCATGGATATAATCGTCGCGATACCCTTTTGGCGCGCTTTCGATCAGCACCAGGGGGTTGACGCCTTCTCCAGGCGGCGGCAATGCGGAGATTCCCAAGGAGCTGAAACCAAACTTCGCCATCGCATCTGTAAAACCGGCAGCGACCTCGGACAACGACGCCAGCGATGCGAGTCGGTTGATCGTGTCATAAATGAAATTCCGATGCGACGCGGAGATCATCTCGGTTGCTCCGTGTTTGCATAGGCGTACGAGCGGATGCGTTGGGCGCCGCAACGTAATCGATCGTCGCCGCGCGACGCGTCATACTCGCGATCAACGGACTCTGTGCAGGCGTCCGCAGCATGCTCCTGGTGCCGAGATCAAATGTGGTCCTTCCGCGTGCATCCTTCACCATCGGCGTTTCCCGCTTATCAGAATGCAGTTCGCTAACCCGAGGCTAGCGCAATTCAGCCGGAATCGACTATCGATGTGCAGACCCAATCGACCCAATCGACGCAACGCATGTTACGGACATTCGACGCGTTCTAGAGTAGCCTTGCAAAGTTCCATTTTACAATCATTGCGCGTTAAACCCGACCCGCAAACACGTATTTGTGATGGTTTGACGAACAAAGCGACCAGGACGCAACGCATCATGGCCTTAGCGACCACTCCGGCGCGACAAACCAACGACCTCGATGCATTTTGGCTGCCATTCACGCCCAACCGCGCCTTCAAGCGCGCGCCGCGGCTCTTCGCGCGCGCCAAGGGCATGCACTATTTCACGCCCGACGGCCGCGCCGTGCTCGACGGTCTTGCCGGGCTATGGTGCACCAACGCCGGGCATAATCGCGATCCGATCGTCGCCGCGATTTCGCGTCAGGCCGAAGAACTCGACTATGCGGCGGCTTTCCATTTCTCTCATCCGAAAGCCTTCGAGCTGGCGAGCCGCGTGGCGGCATTGGCGCCGGGCGACCTCAATCGCGTGTTTTTCTGCAATTCCGGCTCGGAGGCCGTGGATACCGCGCTCAAGATCGCACTCGCCTACCACCATGTGCGCGGCGAGGGCGGCCGCACCCGTTTGATCGGGCGCGAGCGCGGTTATCACGGCGTCGGCTTCGGTGGTATCTCGGTCGGGGGCATCGTCAACAACCGCAAGATGTTCGGCACGCTGTTGACCGGGGTGGACCATCTGCCCGCGACCTATAGCCGGGAGCATCAGGCCTTCACCAAGGGCGAACCGGAGTGGGGCGCCCACCTCGCCGACGAACTCGAGCGCATTGTCGCGCTGCACGGCGCTTCGACCATCGCCGCCGTGATCGTCGAGCCGATGGCCGGATCGACCGGCGTTCTGCCGCCGCCGAAGAATTATCTGCAAAAGCTGCGCGCGATCTGCGACCGCCACGGCATTTTGCTGATCTTCGACGAAGTGATCACCGGGTTCGGGCGTCTCGGCCACGCGTTCGCCGCCGAGCGCTACGGCGTGACGCCCGACCTCATCTGCTTCGCCAAGGGCATCACCTCCGGCGCCGTGCCGATGGGCGGCGTGATCGCGCGCGAGGGCGTCTACGACGCCTTCATGCGCGGCCCCGAACACGTGATCGAATTGTTCCACGGCTACACCTATTCCGCCCATCCGCTCGCCTGCGCCGCCGGCATCGCCGCGCTCGATCTTTATCGCGACGAGAATTTGTTCGAACGGGCGAGGGCGCTGGAGCCGCGCTATGCCGACGCGGCGATGGCGCTCGAGGGGCTGCCCGGCGTGCTCGATATCCGCACCGTCGGGCTCTCGGCCGGCATCGACCTTGCCGCCCGCGCCGACGGCGCCGGCGAACGCGGCTACGAGGCGATGGAGCGGGCGTTCCAGGACGAAGACCTGGTGATCCGCATCACCGGCGACACGCTCGCCATCGCCCCGCCATTGATCGTGAGCGAGGCGCAGATCGGCGAGATTTTCGACAAGGTCGCGCGGGTGATCCGGGCGGTGATGTGAGGTGATGGCGAATAGCGAGTAGCGAGTAGCGAATAGCGAATGATTGAATAGCGAGTATCTCATTCGCCATTCGTTATTCGCCAACTCACCACTCGCTGGGGCTATCCCAGCCGGCGATTGACAGCGGCCGAGGCGCCGGGCACTGCTGCAGCCGTGATCGGCACTGCGGGGGCGCAATGTGGATGATGCCATCAACGCATTCATTGGTTAGGCCGTGGAAAGTGTAAGTGTGCGGCCCGTCCGCGGCGATGTTCTTGCCGCGGCGATAGAATTCGCGCGTCGCGAGCCGGGCAAGGTGCTCGCCTGCGTGCTCGGGCTTCATATTCTGATCTGGACGGTCATTCCGATTTTGATCTGTCCGAACCTTCAACTCGACCTCGCCGACGAGCTTGCGCTCGGCAAGGAGTGGCAGCTTGGCTACTGGAAACATCCGCCGCTGCCATGGTGGGTCGCCGAGGCCGCGTACCGGCTCACCGGTCAGATCGACGCCGTCTACGTGCTCGGGCCGCTGGTGGTTGCGATCTGCCTCTACGGGGTTTGGCTGTTGGCGCGCCAAACGCTCGGCGGCTTCCAGGGGCTGATCGCCGTTTTTGTTCTGGAGGGCATACACTTCTACAATTTCTCGGCGGTGAAGTTCGACCACGACCAGATGCAGCTGCCGTTCTGGGCGTTCACCGCATTGTTCTTCCATCGCGCGCTCAGCGGCGGCGGCAGGTTCGATTGGATACTGGCCGGCGTTTTCCTCGCCGGCGCGTTCTGGGCGAAATACGCTGCCTTCATCCTGGCGGCGACGCTCGGCCTGTTCCTGATCGCCGATCCGACGGCCCGGCACGCCTGGCGGACGAGCGGACCCTATCTGATGGCGCTCGCGTGCGCCGTCGTGATCGCGCCCAATGTCTGGTGGCTTATCAACCACGACTTTTTGCCATTCCGTTATGCCGACGAGCGCGCCGTGGCGGCGGTGCACTGGTACCAATATGTGACCTTTCCGCTGCAGTGGACCGCAAGCCAGGCGCTCGACCTGCTGCCGGCCGGGGGGCTTCTCGCTCTCCTCTATCTCGGCAAAACCGCGGGACCGCAGGTCTCCGCTGCACCGGCGTCCGACCGGCGCTACGTCGCTTGGTTGGCGCTTGGCCCATTCCTGATGACGACCTTGGTCGCGACCGTGCTCGGGCGCCTGGTGATGAACATGTGGGGCTATCCGCTGTGGTCGTTCGCGCCGCTTGCGGTGCTGCTGTGGCTGGGGCCGGTTGCCGACGAGCGCGCGCTGCGGCGTTTTGCCGTCGGCTTCATCGCGGTCTTCCTCGCCGCTCCGCTCATCTACGCCGCGGTCGAACTCGGCGAACCGCTCGTGCGCGATCGGTCCAAGGCGACGCAGTTCCCTGGTCGGCAATTGGCTCAAATCATCACCGGCGAGTGGCACGCGCGCTACGGCACGCCGCTCGTCTATGTGGGCGGCAGCGAGTTCCCGGTGAACAATGTCGCCGTTTATTCGCCCGACCGCCCGCATGTCGTCGTGCACGGTGAGCTCAGACTGAGCCCCTGGGTCGACCCGGCGGAACTGCGCCGGCACGGCGCCGTGCTGGTCTGGCAGGTGGGAATGGCCGGCGCCGACCTCGACACGCTCAAGGCCAATTTCGGCGAGTTCGACGTACAGCCGGAGCTGGTGCTGCCCCGGCAGACCCGGTTTCGGGTCCAAACCGAGCGCATCGATTACGCTTTCGTGCCGCCGCGGCCATGACGGCGCGCTTTTATGCGGCCAACGGCCGCCGTCGCATGGGCGCACTTGCGGCCCGCCCGCGCTTGTGAACACTGCGAAACGGTCGGCGCGAATCGTTGTCGGGGATTGGTTGTCGGCTGTCGTTGTGATTTGGTGCTCTTGTCCCGCAAACGGTTCGGGCGTTGTCCGGCGTGGGGCATAGTGGGGTCGTTCATGGTGCGGATAAGCGCCATCTTTATCGCCGTCTGCATGATGCTCATCGCCGGCTCGCTCGGCTTTGTGCTGTATCTTCGCTTCGGCTTCACCGGCGCGGAATCCGCCCTTGTGGCGCTCGCGGCGCTCACGGCGCTGGCCGTCTACAACACCATTGCCGCCCGCAAGCGCGACCGTGCCGAGGTCAGCGATCAAGTGGCCAGTCTCGCCCGCGGCGCCAGCGACACGGCCCGGCAGGTGGCCGAATTCGGCCGCCGGCTCGGCGCTGCCGAGGCCAAGGTCGAGACCGTGCTCGACCGGGCTTTGGCGACGGCGCAGCCGCTGGCCGCCGAGATCGAGGAATTGTCGCGGCTGGTCAGGCACCTGGCCGATTCAGTCGCCGCCCACGACGCGATGCTGGCGCGTCAGGGTGGCCATGACGGTGGCCATGACGCGCCGATGGCCCCGGCGTCCGCCGCGTTCGCGCCGCCGGCCTCAGCCGCGCCGCCGCCTTCCTCGGCCGCCGCGGGGCCGCGAAAGGTCGTCGCCTTCAGCGGGCTCGAACGCGACGCCATCATCGCCATGATCGGCAGTGCCATCGAGGCGCAGCGCATCGACCTTTATCTGCAGCCGATCGTGACCTTGCCCCAGCGCAAGGTGCGCTATTACGAGGCGATGTCGCGGCTCAACGCCGGCAACGGCGAGATCGTCGCCGCGGTGGATTTCGTGCCTTATGCCGAAGCGGGTTCGCTGTTGCCCAAGCTCGACAGCCTCTCGGTGCTGCGATGCGTGCAGATCGTGCGCCGGCTGCTGTTGAAAAACCGCGAAATCGGCCTGTTCTGCAATCTGGCGGGCGCGACCTTGACGGATTCGAGCTTTCCGCAACTGCTCGAATTCATCGACGCCAATCGGGCCATCGCGCCGTCGCTGGTGTTCGAGTTCAGCCAGAGCGCGGTTCGCGCGATGGGGCCGATCGAGCACGAGAGCCTCGCCGCCATGGCCGAGCGCGGCTTCCGCTTCTCGATGGACAATCTGACCGATCTTCGCATCGAGCCGCGCGAACTGACCGAGCGCGGCTTCCGCTTCGTCAAGGTGCCGGCTCAATTCCTGCTCAACCGCGTCGGCGTGGCTTCGACCGATATCCATCCGGCCGATTTTTCCGATCTGCTCGGCCGCTTCGGCATCGATCTCGTCGCCGATCGCATCGAAACGGAATCGACGGTGGTCGATCTACTCGATTACGACGTCCGTTTCGGCCAGGGCTTCCTGTTCTCGCCGCCGCGGCCGGTGCGCGCGGACGCGCTGCAGGCGCCGCCCGGCGACGCCGAGAAGACCGAGCCCGCCAAACTCGACAAGGCCGCGCCGGCCGATGCCGCGGTCGCCGGCGCGCCGGCAGGCACGCTCGCCCAGCTCGCGCGGGCGGGCGTTGGACGCAAATGACGATGTTTGCGCCGGCGTTTCGCTGAAATCCTCCTTCGCCGCGAAGAAAACAGCCATTGCCGAACGTCATTGAACGATTTGAACCGCTGGCGCGCGATTACGACGTGCTGCTGTGCGACGTGTGGGGCGTGGTGCACAACGGCGTCGCGGCTTTTGCGCCGGCCTGCGAGGCGCTGAGGCGTTTCCGCGCCCGTGGTGGAACCGTCATCCTCATCACCAACGCGCCGCGGCCGGACGCGTCGGTGCGGCGGATCATCGACCGCATCGGCGTTCCGCACGACGCCTATGACGCGATCACCAGTTCCGGCGATGTCACCCGCGGCATTGTCGAGACGCGGCGCGGCGAACGCGTGTTCCATCTTGGGCCGACGCGGGATCTGCCGATCTTCGAGGGCCTCGGCGTCACCTTCGCGCCCGCGGAGACCGCCGATTACGTGGTGTGCTCGGGCCTGTTCGACGACGAGACCGAGACGCCGGACGACTATCGCGACCTGCTCGCGGCGATGCGCGCGCGGGCGCTGTTCATGGTCTGCGCCAATCCGGACATTGTCGTCGAGCGCGGCGATGATTTGATCTACTGCGCCGGCGCGCTCGCCGACGCCTATGCGGCGCTGGGCGGCGAGGTGCTCTATTGCGGCAAGCCGCATGCACCGATCTACGAAGCCGCGCTCGGACGCGCCGCAGCCTTTCGCGGCGGCGAGGTGCCGCCGCTCGAGCGCGTGCTGGCGATCGGCGATTCGGTCAGAACCGACGTCGCGGGTGCCGCGGCGTTCGGGGTCGATTGCCTGTTCGTCATTTCCGGCCTGCACGCCGGCGACCTTGGCGGACGCGAGACATCCGACCTTTCCGGCCTCGACGCCACCTTCGCCGCCGCCGGCGTGGCGCCGATGGCCGTGACGCGCCGGCTCGCGTGGTGAGGATGGGTGCGACGTCGGCCGGTGCGCCCGCCGGCGCGGGGATGAGCGGAAGGCCTATCCCGCCGCCGCTTCTTCATCGGCGGTGAAAACCGCCTCGATCTTCGCCTTGAGCGTCTGCGCGTTGAACGGTTTGACGATGTAGTTGCTGGCGCCCGCCTTCCTGGCGGCGATGACGTTGTCGGTCTTGGATTCGGCCGTCACCATGATGAACGGCGTCTGGTCAAGCCCCGGATCGGCGCGCATCTCGCACAAGAGGTCGTATCCGGTCATCGGTTCCATGTTCCAATCGGAGATCACCAGCCCGTAGCGCTTGGCGCGCATCTTGGCGAGCGCGGCGCTGCCGTCGCTGGCGTCGTCGATGTCGGAAAAGCCGAGCTGCCGCAGGAGATTACGGATGATGCGGATCATCGTGCCGTAATCGTCGACAACGAGCACGGGCATGAACGGATCGAGCGCCATCGCTCTGTCTTCCTCTGCCTGCACGAAGCGTGGGACCGGCGCCGGCCGGTGCCTTGTTGTTTGTTGGGGGCGAGGCAACTGCCCCGAACCGAGGCCCCGCCGATTAGCCCTGAAGGTATCATCGCGCGATTGAATATCGGGTTAATCGCTCAGATCGCGCCGGGGCTTGTCGTACAACTCCCGCCAGGCAATCGGCCGCGAGCGGACGGCATGACGTGCCGTGCCGATTGCCGGCTTGACTGGCCCGGCTTGACTGGCCCGGCTTGACTGGCCCGGCTTGACTGGCCCGGCTTGACTTGGCCCGGCGGGGGCGGCACCTACGCCCGGCAGTTCAGGTCAACCCCAGAAGTCCGATGGCGCCGCAACGCTTCCTCGTCGTGCGCGATACCGCGCCCGATGACACGCTCCGGGGCGCCGTCGTGGCCATTGGCAATTTCGACGGCGTGCACCGCGGCCATCGTGCCGTCATCGCGGTCGCGCGCGAGCGGGCCGCCGCGCGCGGCAAGCCGGCGGCCGTGCTCACCTTCGAGCCGCATCCGCGCGTTTTCTTCCACCCCCGGGAAGCGCTGTTTCGGCTGACGGACGAAGCGGTCAAGCTGCGGCTTCTCGCCGCGACCGGCCTCGACGCCGCCATCGTATTGACCTTCGATGCGGCGTTCGCGCGCCTTACGGCGGAAGAGTTCGTCGCCCGCATCCTCCTCGAGCGCTTCGCCGTGAGCGGGGTGGTGATCGGCTTTAATTTCCACTTCGGCGCCGGCCGCACCGGCTCGCCGGCGTTCCTCGAGGCGCAGGGCGCGGAGCGCGGCTTTACGGTCGATATCGTGGCGCCGCTCGAGGACGGCGGCCGTCCCGTTGCTTCCGGTCCGATCCGCGACGCGCTCGCGGCCGGCCGCGTCGCGGACGCGGCGGAGCTGCTCGGCTATGCCTGGTTCGTCTCCGGCACCGTCGCGCACGGCGACAAGCGCGGGCGTGACCTGGGCTTCCCGACCGCGAATATCGCGCTCGACCCGCATTGCGGCCTGCGGCACGGGGTCTACGCCGTGCGCGCGCAAATCGACGGCCGCCGCTATGACGGCGTGGCGAGCTTCGGCCGGCGGCCGATGTTCGATAATGGCGGCGCGCTGCTCGAGGTCAATCTGTTCGACTTTTCCGGCGACCTTTACGGCCGCAGCATCGACGTCGCCTTCCTTGGCTGGATCCGCGAGGAATTGGTCTTCAAGTCCGTCGACGACCTGGTGAGGCGCATGCACGACGATGCGAAGGAGGCGCGGGCGATGTTGGCGCGGGCGGAAAATACATTTCCGTCAAAGTAGACAGTCTTTTGCGGGAAATCCGACTGTCCGCGGCTCCTGGCTGGCTTATATGCCCAGTTCAATGGGCCCTTTGCCGCGCGCCAAGGGCTTGTTAGAAGGCGCCGCATGACCGAGAAGCCGACCAAGGGGCGCGACTACAGCGAGACGCTGTTCCTGCCCAAGACCGATTTCCCCATGCGCGCCGGACTGCCGCAGAAGGAGCCGGAAATCCTCGCGCGCTGGCAGAGCCTCGGCCTCTACGGCCGCCTGCGCGCCGCCGCTACGGGCCGGCCGCGCTTTACGCTGCATGACGGGCCGCCCTACGCCAACGGCAACATCCATATCGGCCACGCGCTCAACAAGATCCTCAAGGACGTGGTCACCCGCAGCCAGAGCATGCTCGGCTTCGACTCCAACTACGTGCCGGGCTGGGATTGCCACGGCCTGCCGATCGAGTGGAAGATCGAGGAGGAGAATTACCGCGCCAAGGGCAAGCCGAAGCCGGACTTTTCCGATGCCGCCGCGCTGGTCGAGTTTCGCCGCGAGTGCCGTGCCTTCGCGCAGCACTGGATCGGCGTGCAGAGCGGGGAATTCCAGCGCCTCGGTGTCGTCGGCGACTGGGCGCACCCCTACACCACGATGGACAATTTCGCCGAGGCGCAGATCGCGCGCGAGCTGATGAAATTCGCCGCCAACGGCACGCTTTATCGCGGCAGTAAGCCGGTGATGTGGTCGGTGGTGGAAAAGACCGCGCTCGCGGAAGCGGAGGTCGAGTATGAAGATTATGTCTCGGATACGGTGTGGGTGAAGTTTCCGCTCGCGGATAATGTGTACGGACCGCAAGGCGGTCGTTTAGTGCCCGGCGAGCCGCTTCCCGAAATGCGATTATTAGTTCCGCAAGAGGCAGCGGTCGTTATTTGGACGACGACTCCATGGACGATTCCCGGCAATCGCGCCATTTCTTTCTCGCGAAACATCTCCTACGGACTATATGAAATAACGGATGCGCCTCCGGGGAATTGGGCAAAGATTGGCGACAAGTACGTGCTTGCGGAAAAGCTCGCCGCCGAAGTGATGCGGCAAGCGCGTGTTACCGGTTTCAAACTGCTCTCCAATGTGCCTCCCAACATTATCGACAAAATTGCTTGCTGGCATCCTCTCAGAAAGGCAGGAGGCGACTACGACTTTCTCGTACCGATGCTTGAAGGCGATCACGTCACTGACGATACAGGAACAGGTTTTGTGCATACCGCTCCCGGTCATGGTCGAGAGGATTTTGACGTTTGGATTGAACACAAGAGTGAGCTAGAAGCGGCAAAAATCAACACCACGATCCCCTACACCGTCGACGCCGATGGCCGCTTCACGGAGCAGGCCCCCGGCTTCACTGGCAAGCGTGTGCTGACCGAAAAGGGCGCGAAGGGCGACGCCAATGAGGCGGTCATCAAAGCGTTGATCGACGCCGGCATGCTGATCGCCCGCAGCAGGCTCACGCACCAGTATCCGCATTCGTGGCGTTCCAAAAAGCCGGTGATCTACCGCAACACGCCGCAATGGTTCATCGCGATGGACCAGCCGATCACGCTGCTTGCTGACACCGGCAAACACGGCTTGACCTTGCGCGAATTGGCGCAGCAGGCGATCGCACAAACCCGCTTCGTGCCGCCGCAAGGCGAGCACCGCATCGGCGCCATGATCGGCAACCGGCCCGATTGGGTGATCTCGCGCCAGCGCGCCTGGGGCGTGCCGATCACGGTGTTCATCAAGGAAAACCCGGACGGTTCGGTCGAACTGCTCGACGATTCCGAAGTCACCATGCGGATCGTCGATGCCTTCGAAGAGGAAGGCGCGGACGCCTGGTACGCGCCCGGTGCGCGCGAACGCTTTCTCGGCCGTCGCGCCGGCGAAGGCTGGCAGAAGGTCGACGACATACTGGATGTCTGGTTCGACTCCGGCTCGACGCACGCCTTCGTGCTCGAGGACGCCGTGCACTTTCCCGGCCTCGCCGGCATCAAGCGCAAGGCCGACGGCGGCGACGATTCGGTGATGTATCTCGAGGGCTCCGACCAGCATCGCGGCTGGTTTCAGTCTTCGTTGCTCGAAAGCTGCGGCACGCGCGGCCGCGCGCCGTTCGACATCGTGCTCACCCACGGCTTCGTGCTCGACGAGAACGGCCGCAAAATGTCGAAGTCGCTCGGCAACGTCACCGCGCCGCAGGACGTGATGGCAAACGCCGGCGCCGACATCCTGCGCATGTGGGTGTGCGCCGCCGACTATGCCGACGATCTGCGGATCGGGCCGGAAATCCTCAAAACCACGGTCGACACCTATCGCAAGCTGCGCAACACGCTGCGCTGGATGCTGGGCAATCTGGCGCACTTCGACGACAGCGAGCGCGTCAAGCCCGAGCACATGCCGGAATTGGAGCGGTTGATCCTGCACCGCCTGACCGAGCTCGATGCGCTGGTGAGAGAGGCTTACGAGAATTTCGACTATAAACGCATCTTCGCCGCGATCGCCGCGTTCATGACCGCCGACCTGTCGGCGTTCTATTTCGATATCCGCAAGGATGCGCTCTATTGCGATCCTTATTCGTCGGTGACGCGCAAATCCTGTCTCACGGTGCTGGATTATGTGTTCCGGAGCACGGTGACGTGGCTGGCGCCCATGTTGTGCTTCACCGCCGAGGAAGCCTGGCTCGCGCGCTACCCCGAGGCGGCATCGGTCCACCTCGAGAGCTTTCCCAAGGTCCTGGCCGCCTGGCGCGACGACGCGCTCACGGAAAAATGGCGCAAGTTGCGCAATCTGCGCCGCGTCGTGACCGGCGCGTTGGAGCTCGAGCGCGCCGGCAAGCGCATCGGCTCGTCGCTCGAGGCAGCGCCGATCGTCTACGTCGCCGACGCCGACCTGTTTGGCATCGCGGCCGACGTCGACCTCGCCGAATTGTGCATCACGTCGGCGGCGACCCTGGTGGAAGGCGAGGGGCCGGCAACGGCGTTCCGGCTCGACGATGTGCCGGGCGTCGCGGTCGAACCGCGCCGGGCGGAAGGGCAGAAATGCGCCCGCTCGTGGAAAATCACGCCGGCCGTCGGCCTCGATCCGCAATATCCCGACGTCACCCCGCGCGACGCCCAGGCGCTGCGCGAGTGGGACGCCATGCGCAAGGCGGCGGAATAGGGGGCCGGCTTGGCGGAAGCGGCAGAAGAGGTGGAAGAGGGCGCGTCCGGTTCCACCGGTTCCCGTGGTTCCTATGCATGGGGGCCGCTGAGCGCGTTTGGGCTTATCGTCGCAGGGCTCGTCGGCGTCGTCGATCAGATGGCGAAGCTTTGGCTGCTCGACGTGTTCGGTCTTGCCGGCCGGGCGCCGGTGGCGCTCGGTCCCTTCGTCGACCTCGTCGTCACCTGGAATGCCGGCATCAGCTACGGCCTGTTCCAGCAGGAAGGGGCCCTGGGCCAATGGACCCTGCTGGCGTTCAAGGCCGTCGCCGTTGTTCTATTGTGGATATGGCTCGCCCGGGCGCCGTCGCGGCTGACCGCGGTCGCGCTCGGGCTCATCATCGGCGGTGCGGTCGGCAATGCCGTCGACCGGCTGCATTGGCCGGGCGTCATGGATTTCGTGCTGTTTCACGTCGAAACGGCCGGCTGGCGCTTCCGCTGGTATGTCTTCAACCTCGCCGATGTCGCCATTGTTGCGGGTGTGGCCGGCCTGCTTTACGACTCCTTGTTTACCGGGGCGCCGCAAAAGCGCCCTGATCGCGGATAAAACCGTCACGGTGCCATACCGGCACGTCGGGTGGGTGAAGGCATGCCGCAGGAAACCAGCCGCGGCCGCAGAATCGGGGGCATCGCGCCCCGGATCGGCCGCATCGCGTCAGTGCGCGCTACTGTTTTGCGGGCAAGCGTCGTTTTGCGGGCAAGCGTCGGTGTCGCCGTGCTCGGCATCGCGTTCATGAGCGCGACCGCCGCGCGCGCCGATGACGACAATCCCGCGTGGTCCAAATTCATGCAGACGCTCGGCCTCAAAAAGGCGCCCGAGACGCAAATCCATTACACCGAGCGCTCGCCGCTCGTCGTGCCGCCGAGCCGCGACCTGCCCCCGCCCGCCGGCGACGCGGCAGCCGCGCCGGCGCCGGACTGGCCGAAAGATCCGAAGACGACGCCCTCCAAACAGGCCAAGAAGGACGCCGTTGTGCCGGGGACGGGTCCAATCCAGACGCCGAATCCTCCCATCGAAAAGCACTGGTACAATCCCGCCGACTGGTTCAGCAAAGAGGAATACGGAACGTTCGCCGGCGAACCGGTACGCGCGGATCTGACCGATCCGCCGGCCGGCTACCGCGTCCCTTCGCCGTCCCAGCCCTATGGCATTTCGCCGGACGGTAAGAAGAAGCCGACTGCGAGCGACTTCAACATGGTGCCGATCAGCGGTCAGAGCGGCAGCAAGTAGCCGGGCCAACCGGCGCCAGCGCGGACGCCGGTGCGCGATGATAGGCACGGGAGCGGCGCCCGCGTGGTGCCATGACGACAAGCCGGGTGTTCATTGGATCGGGCGCGATCGGATCGCTCCCGCGGAGGTCAACACGTGCTGAAAATGCTGCCGAAAATGCCGATGCTCGTTTTCGCTGTCGTCGCTGCCGCCACCATGGGCGCGGCGCCTGCCGGGGCCGTCGCGCCCGATGTCGCGCACTTCACGCTGGCCAACGGTCTTGAAGTCGTGGTGGTTCCCGATCACCGCGCGCCGGTCGTCACCCACATGATCTGGTACAAGGTCGGCGCCGCCGACGAGACCGCGGGCAAATCCGGCCTCGCGCATTTCCTGGAACACCTGATGTTCAAAGGGACGACCGCGCATCCGGGCGGCTTTTCCAGGGAGGTGGCCGCCATCGGCGGACAGGAGAACGCCTTCACCGCGAGCGACTATACCGGCTATTTCCAGCGCGTGCCGCGCGAGCATCTCAAGGAGATGATGGCGCTCGAAGCCGACCGCATCACCGGCCTCGTTCTCACCGATGCGGTGGTCAAGCCGGAACTCAGCGTCGTCCTCGAAGAGCAGAACATGCGGGTCGCCAACAATCCGAGCGGCCGGCTCGGGGAGCAGATGGACGCCGCGCTCTACCTCAACCATCCCTACGGACGGCCGACGATCGGCTGGCGGCCCGAAATCGAGGCGCTGACGCGCGACGACGCGCTCGCGTTCTACCGGCGTTTCTACACGCCCAACAACGCCATCGTCGTGGTCGCCGGCGACGTCACGGCCGACGAGGTCAAGGCCGACGCCGAAGCAACCTACGGCAAGATCGCGCCGCGCGCCGAGATCGCGCCGCGCCGGCGCCCGCAAGAGCCGCCCCAGGAAGCGCCGCGCACCGTCACCCTCGCCGATCCGCGGGTGGAGCAGCCAAGTCTGATTCGGTCCTATCTCGCGCCGTCGGTGACGACGGCGAAGGCCGGTGAGAGCGAGGCGCTCGAAGTACTGGCGCACGTCCTTGGCGCCGGTCCCGACAGCCGCCTCTACCGCGCTTTGGTCGTCGACAAGGCGATCGCCGTCAATGCCGGTGCCTATTACGTCGCGACCGCGCTCGATTACGGCAAATTCGCCGTCTACGGCGCGCCGACGCCGGGCACCAGCCTGCATGACACCGAGGCGGCGATCGACGCCGTACTCGCCGACGTCATCGAACACGGCATCACCGCCGACGAACTCGACAGCGCCAAGACCCGGCTGATCGCCGACGACGTCTATGCGCGCGACAGCCAGGCGGCGCTGGCGCGCGGGTATGGCGCGGCACTCGCCACCGGCGAGACGGTCGAGACGTTGCGCACCTATCCCGACCGCATCCGCGCCGTCACCGGCGACGCCGTGCGTGACGCCGCAAGAACCTGGCTCAACCGTCGCGCATCGGTGACGGGATACCTCGTCAACAGCCTCAAGTCCGAGGAGAAGCATTCGTGAACGTTTCCGTCACCGCTTGCGCGCCGGCATCGTCCCGCTCCCGCCTTGTGCGCCCGCGCGCAAGGATCGGGTCCCGCGTCGCCGCCGCCGCAGTCGCGCTGCTCGCGTTCGCCGCCCCGGCCTGCGCCACCACGATCGAGCGCGTGGTGAGCCCGCTCGGCATCGAAGCCTGGCTGGTTCATGAGCCTGCGGTTCCACTGGTGGCCGTCGAATTCGCCTTTGTCGGCGGCGCGGCCCAGGACCCCTCGGGCAAAGCCGGAACGGCGACGCTCGTCGCGTCATTGCTCGACGAGGGCGCCGGCGATTTCGATTCGAAGGCGTTTCACCAGCGGCTCGAGCGCAAGGCGGTCGAGCTGAGCTTTTCCGCCGAGCGCGATTCGATTCACGGCTCGCTGCGCACGCTGACGGCAAACCGCGACGAGGCGTTCGACGATCTGCGCCTTTCATTGACCGCGCCGCGGTTCGACCCCTCCGACGTCGAGGTCATTCGGGCGCAGGTCGTGTCATTGGTGCGGCGGGAGACGACGAGCCCGAACGATATCTCCTCGCAGCGCTGGTTCGAGACGGCGTTCGCCGGCCATCCCTACGGCCGGCCCGTCAACGGTTCGCTCGAGACGGTGCCGGGCATCACGGTCGCGGATCTGAAGGACTATTCGCGGCGCGTCCTGGCGCGCGACAATCTGAAAATCGCGGTGGTCGGCGACATCGACGCCGAGAGCGTCAAGGTCATGCTCGACCGCGTGTTCGGCGCCTTGCCGGCCAAGCCCGAACTCACCCCGGTCGCAACCGTCGCGCCGCAGGGGCTCGGCCGGCGCATCGTCGTCAAGCTCGACGTGCCGCAGGCAGTGGTGACGTTCGGCGGTCCCGGCATCGCCCGCAAAGACCCCGATTTCATGGCTGCCTATATCGTCAACCACATTCTCGGCGGCGGCACGTTTTCCTCCCGGCTTTATCAGGAAGTCCGCGAGAAGCGCGGGCTTGCCTACTCGGTCAATGACAGCCTGGTCTGGCTCAATCATTCGTCGCTGTTTCTCGGCGGCACCGCGACGCGCGCCGATCGCGCCGGCGAGACGCTCGATCTGATCGACAAGGAAATCCATCGGCTCGCCGAGGACGGCCCGACGGCGGACGAACTCGCCAAGGCCAAGGCCTATCTCAAGGGCTCCTTCGTGCTCAATCTCGACACCTCGAGCAAGATCGCATCGTTCCTGCTGCAATTGCAGCTCGACGGCATCGGCGCCGATTATATGACGCGCCGTCCACAACTGATCGATGCCGTGACGCTCGACGACGCCAAGCGCGTCGCCAAGCGCCTGCTCGACGGCGGCATGCTGGTCACCGTCGTCGGCCGGCCGGAGGGGATTGCCGCGAAGTAGCTGTCGCAAGTCGCGACGGACCCAAGTCGGACTTAAAGTCGTCAAGCATCGTTCCCGGGTTTCGCTCGCGCTCGACCCGGGCTACGTTGCGCCATGATCCGCATCAACGCACAGATCGAGATCGACGAGCGCGAGATCGAAGAAAGCTTCGTGCGCGCGTCGGGGCCGGGCGGGCAGAACGTCAACAAGCTCGCGACCGCGGTGCAGCTGCGCTTCGACGTGCGGCGCTCGCCGTCGCTGCCGGGCGAAGTGCGTACGCGGCTCGAACGGCTCGCCGGAGCGCGGCTCACCCGCGACGGCGTTCTGGTCATTATGGCGCAGCGCCATCGCACCCAGGCCCGCAATCGCGACGATGCGCTCGAACGCCTCGTCGACCTGATCCGCCGCGCCGCCATCGCGCCGCGGCCACGCCGCCCGACCCGGCCGACCGCCGCCTCGCGCGAGCGCCGCATCGAAGCCAAGAAGCACCGTGGCGGCGTCAAGGGCCTGCGCCGCGTCCGGCCCGCGCTGGACTGACGACGAGCGCCTATCAGCACCACGCCCAACAAAGAGGCCGGCACTGCGCCTGCCGCTTTACACGGCATTAAGCGGCGTCTCGGCGCATGCGCGAGATGCAAAATTGACGGGATTACGACGGTGTCGCAACGTTTCCCCCCGATTTCCGCTGGGTTTGCGCAAGTATTTGATTTCAGTATTTGATTCAGGTCTCAAACAATTGTGCGCGGCAGTGCTTGCCGCGATCTTGCTGCAGGGCCTCGTCTCGCCTACTTGGGGGATGGGATAGGGACGCTCAAACCGGGGCCATCTCAACGGACAACCGGGAGAACTTCATGACCAAAGCGACTTCGGCGACACTGATGGAACTGGGTGCCAAACGCATCCTTCCGTTCGAGCGCGTAGCGCTCGTATTACAGGGCGGCGGAGCTTTGGGGGCGTATCAGGCGGGTGTTTACCAGGCGATCGACGAGGCGCGGATCGGCGTCCATTGGCTGTGCGGAACGTCGATCGGCGGCATCAACGCCGCGCTGATCGCCGGCAATCCGCCGGAGAAGCGCGTCGCGCGGCTGCGCGAGTTCTGGGAAGCCATCACCAAGCCGCCGATCAACATCCCGAACGTGCCTTGGTTCTCGGATTTGCCGTGGAACGGCAACGGCCAGGCCCGTTACTGGACCAATCGGATGAGCGCGTTCGCGACCATGTTTCACGGCGCGCCGGATTTCTTCACGCCGCGGCCGTTTCCGCCGATAAACTCGGCCGCCGAGAGCCCGGAGGACGTCGGCTATTATGATACCGCTCCGTTGAAGGCGACGCTGGAGCGGCTGGTGGATTTCGATCTGATCAATCGCAAGGACATGCGCCTGAGCGTCGCGGCCACCAATGTGCGCACCGGCGCTCCGGTCTATTTCGACAATACCGAGCAGAAGCTCTCGGTCGCACACATCATCGCCAGCGCGTCGCTGCCGCCAGGATTTCCGCCGACCAAGATCGACGGCGAATATTACTGGGACGGCGGCGTCGTCTCCAATTCGCCGATGCAATACGTCATCGACAAGCGGCGGCGTTTCAGCGCGCTGGTGTTCCAGGTCGATCTCTGGGATGCCGACGGCGAAGTGCCGCTCGATATTCCCTCGGCCAATCTGCGGGCGATGGAAATCCACAGCGCCAGCCGCATCAACATTTCGCTCGAGCAGTATCGCAAGGCGCAGCAGTTCCGCCATGCGCTGTCGCGGTTTCTCGATCAACTGCCGGAAAAGTGCCAGAACGATCCCGACGTCCGCTTCCTCGCCGAGGAGGCGCACGTGAAGGTCTCGACGATCGTGCAGTTGAAGTACCAGGCGAAGAAGTACGAGACGGCTGGCAAGACGTTCGAATTCTCCCGCCGCGCGATGGAAGAACACTGGCAGGCCGGCTACGACGACACCAAGGCTGCGCTCGGCGAGCCGGCGGTGCTGGAACTGCCGGACCTGTGCGAAGCGGCGCGGATCTACGACGTGCACCGCGGCTGGATGAAGTAGCGGCGAGGATTTGCCGCGGCCTTGGCCGTGGCGGCGCGATCGCGAATGGCGAGTGGCTTCCCCATTCGCCATTTCGCTATTCGCCCACGGCGCGCGCCGCTAGACTCAAAAGCGATCCCGCAACCGAGTCGCCGATGCCCGTCCGCCAGCTCTCCGAAGCCGTCATCAACCGCATCGCCGCGGGCGAGGTGGTGGAGCGTCCGGCGAGCGTGGTGAAGGAATTGGTCGAGAACGCGCTCGATGCCGGCGCGCGCCGCATCGACGTCCTCACCGATGGCGGCGGGCGGCGGCTCATTCGCGTCACCGATGACGGCGAGGGGATGACGCGCGCCGATCTGGCGCTGGCAGTCGAGCGCCACGCCACCTCGAAGCTTGCCGACGAGGACCTTGTTTCCATCGCGACGCTCGGCTTTCGCGGCGAGGCGCTGCCGTCGATCGGCGCGGTGGCGCGGCTCGCGATCGCGACGCGCCACAAGCGCGAGCCGCACGCCTGGACGGTCGAGGTCGATGCCGGCGTGAAATCAGCGCCGAAGCCGGCCGCACTCGGCGAGGGCACGCGCGTCGAGGTGCGCGATCTGTTCTACGCGACGCCGGCGCGGCTCAAGTTCCTGAAACAAGACCGCACCGAGGCCGAGGCGGTGCGCGAAGTGGTGCGGCGCCTCGCCATGAGCCGGCCCGACGTCGCCTTCACGCTCGCCGGCGAGGAGCGGGCGCCGGTGACGTATGCCGCGACGCTCCCCGGCGCCACCGGCCGCCTGACGCGCCTCGGCGACATTCTCGGCGCCGACTTCCGCGCCAACGCGATCGAGATCGCGGCTGAGCGCGAGGGCGTCGCGATCGCAGGCTTCGCCGCGCTGCCGACGCTCACGCGCGCCAATGCGCTCGGCCAATATTTGTTCGTCAATGGCCGCCCGGTGCGCGACAAGCTTCTGATCGGCGCCGTGCGTGGCGCCTATGCCGATTATCTGCCGCGCGACCGCCATCCGTTGCTCGCGCTGTTCGTGTCGCTTGATGCGCGCGAGGTCGACGTCAACGTCCACCCGGCCAAGGCCGAGGTGCGCTTTCGCAATGCCGGCTTGGTGCGTGCGCTGATCGTGTCGGCGCTCAAGCACGCGCTGGCGCGCGAGGGTACGCGCGCGGCGACGACCGGCGGCAGCGCGACGATCGCGGCGTTGCGCCCCGCTTCTTCCTTTTCCTCCCCCGGGGGCCGCGGCTGGGATTGGCGCCGTTCGCCGGCGCGACCGGGCGATCCGCGTGGAACGTACGCCACGCGCAGCGGCGGCTTCGCCGAACCGGGGCAAGCCGCGTTTGATGTGGGCGCCCCGGCCGCCGATTTCGGCGCCGCAGTCGCGGCCGACGTTGCCGTCGAGGCCCGCGGTTTTGTGACGCCCAATGCCGAAGCGATCGCGCATCCGCTCGGCGCCGCCTGCACGCAGGTGCACGACACCTACATCGTGGCGCAGACGCGCGATGCGCTGGTCATCGTCGACCAGCACGCCGCCCATGAGCGCATCGTCTATGAGAAGCTGAAAGCGGCGCTGGACAAAACCGGGGTCGCGCGGCAGATTTTGCTGATCCCGGACATCGTCGAATTGGACGAAGCGGATGTCGAGCGTCTGCTCGCCCGCGCCGACGATCTCGCGCGCTACGGGCTGGTGGTCGAATCTTTCGGCCCCGGCGCGGTGGCGCTGCGCGAGACGCCGGCGCTGCTCGGCGAGATCGACGGCGCCGGTCTCGTGCGCGATCTGGCCGAACATCTAAGCGAATGGGACGAGACGCTGCCGCTGGAGCGCCGGCTGATGCAGGTCGCATCGTCCATGGCGTGCCACGGCTCGGTGCGCGCCGGGCGACGGCTCAAGCCGGCCGAGATGAACGCATTGCTCCGCGAGATGGAAGTGACGCCCAATTCCGGTCAGTGCAATCACGGCCGTCCGACCTACGTCGAACTCAAGCTCACCGACATCGAACGGCTGTTCGGGCGGCGGTGAGTCTTTGATCGTCAGATCAGCCGCAGAAAAATGAATTCGGTATCGTCGTAGCGGCGCCGTTCCAGTTCGGTGAATCCTTCGGGCGGGACGAACGCCGACTTTACCGCCTCCTCGACGACGACGAGCGCGCCCGGCGACAACCAGCCGCCGGTGCGCGCGGCGGCGAGCGCTTTTTCCGCGAGCCCTTGCCCGTAGGGCGGGTCGAGGAAGACGAGCGCGAACGGCTCGAGCGGGTGCGCCGGGCCGAGCTTGGTGGCGTCGCGGCGGAACACCCGCGAAACGCCGCCGAGGCCGAGCGTGGCGATGTTCTCACGCAGCAGCGCGCGCGCCTCGGCGCCCTCGTCCACGAACAGCGCGAAGGCGGCGCCGCGCGACAGCGCTTCGATGCCGAGCGCGCCGGTGCCGGCGTAAAGGTCGAGCACGCGCGCGCCGGTCACCGGATCGCCGTAGGCGTGGACCAGAATATTGAACAGCGCTTCGCGCAGCCGGTCGGCCGTCGGGCGGATCGCCTGCGATTTTGGCGCCGCGAGCGTTCGCCCGCGCAGCCGGCCGCCGACGACGCGCATCAGCTTTGCCGCGGCCGGTGCGGTCGCGCGCCGGAGGCGCGGTCGGGCGAGCGGCGGCCGCGGCCGCGTGGCGGGCGTTGACGCGTCTCGGGTTCGGGCCGCTCCGGCGGCGGGGCCTTCGCCTTGAAACGCTCGACCAGCACGTGGCGGCCCTTGCGATCGGTCAGGAGGCCGGCGCGCGGCTTGCCCTCCGATCGCTTGGCGCGCTCCTCCTCGCGCCGACTGCCGCGGAATTTGCGCTGCAGTTTTTTGCCGGGAGCGTTCTCGGCGCCGCCGCGCCAGGAATGCGCCGGCGCCGGCGATTTCGGTCCACGCGGCCTCTTCGCTTTGCCTCGCTCTTCGCGCGGCGGTTTGGCGCGATCACGGCCTTCCCGCCCCGGCGGTTCGCGTCGTTGTGCCGGTGGCTCGCGCCGTTGCGGCGGTGGCTCGCGTCGTTGTGCCGGCGGCGTTGGCGGCGTGGAAAAATCCGCGCCGGACGCCGCGATCACGCGCTCGCCGAGCTGCTCGCGCAAGACGCGGGTGCGCACCTCTTCGACCTCACCTTCGGCGAGATCGCCCAATTGAAACGGGCCGAACGAGACGCGGATGAGCCGATTGACGCTAAGGCCGAGATGGCCGAGCACGTTGCGCACCTCGCGGTTCTTGCCCTCGCGGATGGCGAAGGTGAGCCAGAGGTTCGCGCCCTGCACGCGGTCGAGCGTGGCGTCGATCTCGCCGTAATGGATGCCGTCGACGGTGATGCCGGCGCGCAACTCGTCGAGCTGCGGCTGCGTCACCGTGCCGTGGGCGCGCACGCGGTAGCGCCGCAGCCAGCCGGTTGTCGGCAACTCGAGCTCGCGCGCGAGCCCGCCGTCATTGGTCAGAAGGAGCAGGCCCTCGGTGTTCAAATCGAGCCGCCCGACGCTGATCAGCCGCGGCAAATCCTCCGGCAGGCGCTCGAAAATGGTCGGCCGGCCCTGCGGATCGGCATGCGTCGTGACCAGGCCGCGCGGCTTGTGGTAGAGAAACAGCCGCGTGCGCTCGCGCTTCGGCAGCGGGGCGCCGTCGACCTCGATACGGTCGCGGGCGGTGACGTTGAGGGCGGGCGAGGTGACCACCGCGCCATTGACGGCGATGCGGCCGGCGGCGATCCATTGCTCCGCCTCGCGGCGTGAGGCGAGCCCAGCGCGGGCGATCGCCTTGGCGATGCGTTCGCTACTCGTGTCGGTTTTGCTCGTGTCGGTTTTGCTGTTGTCATTCATCAGGGTCCGCCAATAGACCCGGGCGCGCGATCAGGCAAATGTAATGATGTCATTCATGGACATGGCGCTCGCGCAAGCGCGGGCGGCGGCGGCGGCGGGCGAAGTCCCGGTCGGCTGCGTCGTCGTCTGCGACGGTGCCGTCATCGCCCGCGCCGGCAACCGTACCGTCACCGACCGCGACCCGACCGCGCACGCCGAACTCGTGGCGATCCGGGCGGCGGCCGCCGCGCTCGGCTCGGAGCGGCTCGGCGACTGCGACCTCTATGTGACGCTCGAGCCCTGCGCCATGTGCGCGGCTGCGGTCGCCTTCGCGCGCATCCGCCGGCTCTATTACGGCGCCGCCGATCCGAAAGGCGGCGCGGTCGACAATGGCGTGCAATTCTTTGGCGCGCCGAGCTGTCATCACCGGCCTGAAGTCTATGGCGGCCTCGCCGAAGCGGAAGCATCGGCCTTGCTCAAGGATTTTTTCCGCGAGCGGCGCTGAAGCCGACAAAAAGGCGCGCGGCGGCTTCTCCTTGTTTTGAAACCTTCACCCTGTTTTGAAGTTGAAATTGATCCTTGGGAGATCTCCAGGCACGGTCGTCACGAGGTTTATGAGATCGACGCGTCGATCAGATTTATTATGTGCTTGTTAGTCATGCCGCGGTCGGGATGCTGCTACCGCCGCCGATCAGAACGGAGAGAAGCGATGAAGTTGCTCGCTATGCTGGCCGCCGCCGCCGCACTCAGCGTCGCCGTCTCGACCCCGTCGGCGGCGCAGGTGCTCAATCTGTCCGGCCAGTTTCGCTGCGTGCAGGGATGCGCCGGCGGGTTGGTCGGCCAACCGGCGTTTGTCACCCAGAACGGTTGGGATATGCGGCTTGTCAACGAAGCGGGCCAGCCGTCGCGGGCATGGATCGATTATCCCGGTCATATCTGGGCTGAGTATTGGAATGAAGGCGCGGTCTATTCGGCCGACGGTATGACCATTCAGTTCGATCGCGGCACCGTTTGGCAGCGCGATCTCGGGCAAGTGGTGGCACCGATCATGCCGGCTCCTCCTCCCGCCGCCGCACCTGCGGTCCGAACCAGGCGGCAGGCCGCGGCTCCGGCCATGCCCGCCCCGGCCGCGCTCAACGCCTTCGATGGCAGCTGGAGTGTCGTGATTTACACGCAAAGCGGCGGCTGCGGTCCATCTTATCGTTATGGCGTGCGGATCGTGAACGGGCACGTGGTCAACGACATCGGCGATTCCGTCTATCTGCAGGGGCGCGTGTGGCCGAACGGCGCCATCCGGGTCAGCGTTTCATCCGGCGGCCAACAGGCGAACGGCGAGGGCCGCTTGTCGCGCGCCGCCGGCGGCGGCACGTGGCGCGGCGAGGGGTCAGCCGGATCCTGCGCCGGCGTGTGGCAGGCGATCCGGCGCGGTTAGTCCCACTGCGCCGAAGAAGACGCGGGCGCTCGCCAGAACGGTATCGCGTCTACTGCAATTGGTAGCAACCCTTAGGGCCGGCCGTTTCGCCGGAAATGCCGGCTCTTCTGAGAATATTTTTCAGGATATTTTCAGAACATTGTCAGAACGACAGACGCCGGAATCTTAAGCGCGCCATTCATTTGTCATGCGCGGCGCTGCGCGTCGTCCTATCTGGATATGGCGATGCGTGTCCAGCTTGACGCGGATCAAAATCTAAAAATGTGAACGTGGATAGCTGTCTTCGTCCGCCCGGCCACTCTTGCGTCGCCAATCGAAGAGCGGGCACACTGCCGGCAATCTCGATCCGGTCACCATCTGCGTCGTTTGCTGAAGTGACGGAGCGTCACGATGGAAATGCGGCCGAGTTTGACACGGGACCCCATGCTTCGGGTGCTGGCGCTCGCGGGCGTGCTGTCGGCGCTGACGACGCTTTCCGCCCGCGCGCAATCCGTATCCCAGCCGGGCGCGGCCGGCGCGACGACGACGATCGATGGTCGTTATCTGCCGCCGCCACCGCAGCCATTCCGGGGCGAGATCAATCTCAACGCCGCGCAATCGAAACCGGCGTGGCCGGCGCGTGTCGTGCCGCCGCCTGGCGCTCCCAATGTTCTGCTCATCATCACCGACGACGTCGGCTTCGGCGCGCCGTCGACCTTCGGCGGGGTCATTCCGACGCCGACGCTCGACCGCATCGCGGCGAACGGCCTGCGCTATACCAACTTTCACTCGACCGCGCTGTGCTCGCCGACGCGGGCGGCGCTGCTCACCGGACGCAATCACCACTCGGCCGGGTTCGGCGTGGTCGCGGAAGCGGCGTCGGGTTATCCCGGCTACGACACCATCATCGGCAAGGATACCGCCACGATCGGCCGCATGCTGCGCGAGAACGGCTACCGCACGGCCTGGTTCGGCAAGGACCACAACACGCCGACCTGGGAAGCGAGCCAGGCCGGGCCGTTCGAGCGCTGGCCGACTGGGCTCGGCTTCGAACATTTCTTCGGTTTTGTCGGCGGCGATACCAGCCAATGGCAGCCGAATCTATTCCGCGATACGACGGCGATTTACCCTTATGTCGGCAATCCCGGCTGGAACCTGACGACCGCGATGGCGGACGACGCCATTTATTGGCTCAATCAGCTCAACGACATCAATCCGTCGCTGCCGTTCTTCCTGCACTACGCGCCGGGCGGCACCCATGCGCCGCATCAGCCGACGCCGGAATGGATCGACAAGATCACTGACCTGCATCTGTTCGACAAGGGCTGGAACGCGTTGCGCGATCAGATCTTCGCCAACCAGAAACGGCTCGGCGTCGTGCCGCAGGACGCCAAGCTCACGCCTTGGCCGGATGCGCTGTTGAAGACGTGGGACAAGCTCAATGACGAGGAGAAAAAGCTCTTCATCCGTCAGGCCAATGTGTACGCCGCCTATCTCGCCTACACCGACCACGAGATCGGCCGTGTCATCCAGGCGATCGGTGACATGGGCAAGCTCGACAACACGCTGATCATCTACATCAGCGGCGACAACGGCGCGTCCGCGGAAGGTTCGCCGAACGGCACGCCGAGCGAAATTCTGCAGTTCAACGGCGTCGAGCTGCCGGTCGCGGCGCAGATGAGATTCTACGACGCCTGGGGCACGGACCGCACCTACAGCCACATGGCCGTGCCGTGGGCCTGGGCGTTCGATACGCCGTTCAAATGGACCAAGCAGGTGCCGTCCTTCTTCGGCGGCACGCGCCAGGGCATGGCGATTTCGTGGCCCGCGCGGATCGCCGACAAGGGCGGCATCCGTCAGCAATTCCACCATGTGATCGATGTCGTGCCGACGATTCTGGAGGTCGCCGGTATTCCGGCGCCGGCGATGGTCGACGGTATCGGGCAGAAGCCGATCGAGGGCGTCAGCATGGCCTATTCGTTCGACAAGGCCGCCGCCGCTGCGCCGTCGCCGCATCACGTCCAGTATTTCGAGATGATGGGCGTGCAGGGTCTCTACAGCGACGGCTGGATGTTGAGCGCCGTTCCTGTGCGGGCGCCGTGGCAATTGCTCGGCGCGGCGACCCAGGATCCCGCCAGCGCCTATAAATTCGAGCTGTACGACGTTCGCCACGACTGGACGCAGTTCACCGACGTTGCCGCTGCCAACCCGGCGAAAATGCGCGAGATGACGGATCTGATGTTTGCTGAATTCGGCAAATATCAGGTGCTGCCGCTCGATGCGTCCATCGCCGCTCGACTGGCCGCGCCGCGGCCATCCTTGGTCGCCGGGCGCAAGGTGTTCACCTATTCCGGCGAACCGATCATCGGCCTTCCGAACGGCGCGGCGCCGAACCTCCTCAACACGTCCTACACGATAACGGCGGAGATCGACGTGCCGGCCGGCGGCGCCGAAGGGATGATCGTCACCGAAGGCGGGCGTTTCGGCGGCTACGGCATGTATCTCCTCAAGGGCAAGCCGGTCTTCCTGTGGAATCTGCTCGACCTCAAACGCGTACGCTGGGAGGGCAACGAGGCGCTGGCGCCAGGCAAGCACACGGTCGAATACGACTTCAAGTATGACGGGCTCGGCTTCGCGACGCTGGCTTTTAACGACCTCAGCGGCATCGGCCGCTCGGGCACCGGGACCTTGAAGGTCGACGGCAAAGCGATCGCGACCAAGACGCTGGAGCGCACCGTGCCCTTGGTCCTGCCCTGGGACGAAACTTTCGACGTCGGCGCGGATACCGGCACGCCGGTCGACGATCAGGACTACCAGGTGCCGTTCAAATTCACCGGCAAGATCGACAAGCTGACGGTCGCGGTGGCGCCGCCAACGCTCACGCCCACGGACGAGCAGCGGCTGCACGATGCGCAACGCGCGGTGCGCGACGCTGATTAGAACATGATCTGGAACAATGGATGCCGGTTTCCGGCACGATCGAGTTCGCAATGTTGCGATAGCAGGAGGCAGAAATGCGTGTGTATGCGTTGTTAGTTGCCGCCGTGGCGGCTCTTGTCGCGGCCGCGCCCAGGTTATCGTCGGCGCTGCCGATGATGGACCATGGAGCCGTCACCGCGCAGTCGGCCGCGGCATCGGGCGTCCAAAAAGCCTACTATGTCTGGCCGTACGGCTATTATCGTCCCTACGGGTATTACGGCTATTACCGTCCTTACGCATATTACGGCTACGCTCAGCCCTACGCCTACTACAGCTACTATCCGTACAACGGTTATTATGTGCCCCAGGGATGCTACGCAGGGGCGTGCGGTTACTACGGCTGGTAGCGGAAAGATTGCGGGCGTTTTCGGCGGCTTGCATCAGGCGGCGAGCAGCGCGCCGAGTTGTTCTTTCACCTCGGCCTTGACCGCGTCGGCCGCGCGCAAAATGGCGCTCGCCTGATAGAAATCGAGCGTGCGGAACAGCGCGACGTTGGGCCGGATGAGGAGGTCGGGCGCCGCATGGTCGAGCTTCGCCGCGACGATGGCGCCGCCCATGATCAACAGCGTGGTGAAGACGCATTCCCAGGCGCCCGGCAGGTCGGCGCGTTCGGCGGTCGGCACGCCGAAGACGTCGACGGCGACGATGACGTCGGCGAGGCCGCGCAGCCGGTCGAACGGCAGCGGGTTGGTGGCGCCGCCGTCGACCAGGACGCGCCCGTCGATGGTGACGGGGCGGACGAGGCCGGGAATGGCGATCGAGGCGGCGAGCGCCGGCATGAGTTCGCCCGTGCTGAACAGCGCTTCGCGCCGCCGGTAAAGGTCCGTCGCCACGACGGTGAGCGGGATGGCGAGCGCGGCGAAATCCGCCGGGATTTGCGGCGGCAGGAATTGCGCGCAGAGCTTTTCGGCATTGACCTGCGTCGCCTCGCCGAAGGCACCCGCGAACAACTGGGCGAACGTGCCGGCGCGAGCGGCGAGCAGGCGGCGCACGGTTTCCGGCCGATTGTGCGCGAAGCCGATCACGTGGTGGCGGATGTCCTTGCCGCGCATGCCGGCCGCGTAGGCGGCGCCAATGAGCGCGCCGATCGAGGTGCCGGCGATGGCTGCGGGCTTGATGCCCATCTCGTCGAGCGCTTCGATCACGGCGATGTGCGCGAGCCCGCGCGCACCACCGCCGCCGAGCGCGAGTGCGAAAGTTTTCATTGCGGATTTATCGTCCGGCGGTACGGCTTATTTTAGCTCAGAGCACTTTAGCCTTTGGCGAATTCCCAGGCCTTGGCGGCGAGCGGCCGCACCAGCGTGGCTTTCTCCGCCGCCAGCGCGCTGGTCGCGGTGCCGTCGCGCACGCGTCCGGCGATGCCCTGCAGGATCGCCGCGATGCGGAAGAAATTGTAGGCGAGATAGACCGGCAGGTGCGGCTTGGGATCGAGGCCGGTGCGCGCCACGTAAGTGTCGACATAGGCTTCGAGCGAAGGAATGCCGAGCGCGGCAAGGTCGCAGCCGACCAGCGAACCGGTGCCGGCTTCCGCCGGTGGCATGTGCCACTGCATCAAATGGTAGGAGAAATCCGCCAGCGGATCGCCCAGCGTCGAGAGCTCCCAATCGAGCACGGCCAGAATCTTCGGCGCGTCGGCGGCGATGATCATGTTGTCGAGGCGATAATCGCCGTGCACTAGGCGCGGCGCCTGCGGCGGCGGCAGATGCGCGGGCAGCCATTCGATCAGGCGATCCATGTCCTCGATCGTCTCGGTCTCCGAGGCGCGATATTGCTTCGACCAGCGCTCGACTTGCCGCGCCACGTAATTTTCGCCCCGGCCGTAATCGGCGAGCCCGATCGCGGCGGGCTCGAACGTGTGCAGGCGCGCCAGCGTCGCGTTCATGGCGTCGTAGACCTGCGCCCGCTCGGTGGGATTGGACGCCGGCATTTCCGCTTCCCAGAAGATGCGGCCCTCGACGTGCGCCATCAGAAAGAACGCGGTGCCGATCACGCCGTCGTCGCCGCAATAAAGGACCGGCTCGGGCACCGGGAATTTTTGGGCGTGAAGCGCGCTGATGACCCGGAACTCGCGATCGACCGCGTGCGCGGACGGCAACAGCTTGCCGGGCGGCTTGCGGCGCAGCACGTAGCGGCGTTGCGGCGTTTCGACGAGATAGGTCGGATTGGACTGGCCGCCCTTGAACTGGCTGACCCGCGTCGGGCCGGCGTAGCCCGCGACATGCGCGCGCAAATAAGCTTCCAGCGCGCCGACGTCGAAGCGCAGGCGTTCGGCAACCTCGCGGGTGCCGGAATAGGCGTTCTGGCGGTCGCTGGTCATGGTCTCGCCCTCCCGGCGGCGAGGTTTGAGCACGTTCTTATTTGTTCTGCACTAAGGCTGCCAAGCCGGCACGACGTCGGTTTGCGAAAAATCGTCCCCCTTGAACAACAATGGTTCGCCGCGCGATTTGGCCAGAGCGTAGACGAAGCAGTCGGCCAGATTGAGCCCGGCGCGATGATAGCCCCGTCCGAACCGGAAGTAAGCCTCACGCGCTCCCAGCGAGTCTTCGGCCGTCGCCGCCGCCACTTCGATCTCCAGCTCACGAACGAGTTCATCGACCAGGCGCGCGGCGTCGGGATGCTTTTTCTTTCCCGCCATGACGATCGAAGCCTCGTGAAACGTCACCGCCGACATTGCCAGCGCCGTTTCGTCCGCGAGGATCTGCGAAAAAATCCCGCACTCGGTTTCGTCCATCAGGACTGCAACAATCGCCGAGGTGTCGATGATCATCAGTCGAAATGTCCCACGGCGTTATAGCCGACGATTTCATCGGGCGTTCGCTCGTCGAGCGTTGGCATGGCCTTGCTCTTGGCAGTCAGCGCGGCGAGCTTGCGCCGACGTGCCGCGCTCTCGCGGCCGCTCGGTGGAACGCGCTGCAATCGTTCGCGGACGGCCTGCTTGACCGCGTCGGTGATGCTTTCGCCGGTCCGGTCAGCGAGGGCCCGGATCAGCTGATCGGCCTCTCTGTCTTTGATCAGAATGGCCATGGAAGACTCCGTATATATCTGACGGTAAAGATATATACCGAAGCGGGAAAGACCAGCGGAAAAATCCGCCCTATTTCTCCCGCTCCACCGCCCGCCAGCCGATGTCGTGGCGGTAAAAGCCCTCGGGCCAGCGGATGCGCGAAATGGCCGCGTAGGCGCGCTCGCGCGCCTCGCGCACGGTCGCGCCGATCGCCGTGACGTCGAGCACGCGTCCGCCGTTGGCGAGGATGCGATCGCCGTCCGCCCTGGTGCCGGCGTGGAAAATCTGCACGCCGTCGACGGCGGCGGCTTCGTCCAGCCCCTCGATGACCGAGCCCTTGGCATAAGCGCCGGGATAGCCGTTCGCGGCCATCACGACCGTCAGCGCCGGGTCATTGTACCAGCGCAGATCGAAGGATTTCAGCAGGCCGTCGCGGGCGGCCAAGAGCGCGGGCACGAGATCCGACATCAGACGCAGCATCAGCACCTGACATTCAGGATCGCCGAAGCGGACATTGTACTCGATGAGCTTCGGGCCCCCCGCAGTGATCATGAGGCCGGCATAGAGCACGCCCTTGTAAGGCGCGCCCTTGGCCTTCATCGCGCGCAACGTCGGCTGCACGATCTCCCGCATCACCTGTTCGCTCATTTTGGCATCGATGATCGCGGCCGGCGAATAAGCACCCATGCCCCCCGTGTTCGGCCCTTTGTCGCCGTCGAAGGCGCGCTTGTGATCCTGCGCGGAGGCGAGCGGGATGGCGTTGTCGCCGTCGCACAGCGCGAAGAACGAGGCCTCCTCGCCGGTGAGGAATTCTTCCACCACGACTTCGGCGCCGGCTTCGCCCAGGCCCCCGCCGAGCATCATATCGATAGCGGCTTCGGCCTCGGCGACGCTTTCCGCCACCACGACGCCCTTGCCGGCGGCGAGACCGTCGGCCTTGATCACGATCGGTGCGCCGGGGTTCCGCAACGCCTGCGCGCGAACGTACGCCTTGGCCGGCTCCGCCACCTGGAAGCGCTCGTACGCTGCGGTCGGAATGCCGTTGGCGCGGCACAAATCCTTGGTAAAGCCCTTGGAGCCTTCGAGCCGCGCCGCCGCGCGGCTCGGTCCGAACGCCTTGATGCCGGCGGCCTCGAGATCGTCCACCAGACCGGCGCAAAGCGGCGCTTCGGGGCCGACCACGACAAAATCGATCGCGTTCGCGCGGCAGTAGGCGATCACCGCCGCAGGGTCGGCGATGTCGAGCGCCACGCATTCCGCCTCGTGCGCGATGCCGGCGTTGCCGGGCGCGCAGACAAGCCGATCGGTGAGCGGGCTTGCCGCCATCTTCCAGGCCAGCGCGTGCTCGCGTCCGCCGGCGCCAATGAGCAGAATATTCATAAGTTGCAAAGCCTTGCCGGCGCCCCTGTAGCATGGCAGCAAGCCTGCGCAAGCAAAACCCGCGACTTGTGCACCGCCCTTGATTTGCGCTTGTGATGCGGTGAACTAGCTGCCATCTGCACCGTCATATGCCGACCGCGATGAATGAACCGCGCCTCAATCTGCCGGAATTGACCGTCTCCGAACTCTCGACGGCGCTCAAGCGCACGATCGAGGAGGCCTACGGCTATGTGCGCGTGCGCGGCGAACTCGGCAAAGTCAGCTATCATTCGAACGGCCACGTCTATTTCGATCTCAAGGACGAGCGCGCCTGCATCGCCGGCGTGATCTGGCGCAGCGTCACGCCGCGCATCAAGCTCAAGCTCGAAGCCGGCCTCGAGGTGGTGATCACCGGGCGGCTGACCACCTATCCCGGCCGCTCGCAATATCAGATCGTGGTCGAGACGCTGGAGCCGGCCGGCCTCGGTGCGCTGATGGCGCTGCTCGAGGAGCGCAAGCGGCGACTGGCGGCCGAAGGGTTGTTCGACGAAGCGCGCAAGCAGCTGCTGCCGTATCTGCCCGACGTGATCGGCGTCGTCACCTCGCCGACCGGCGCCGTCATCCGCGACATCCTGCATCGGCTCGCCGACCGCTTTCCGCGCCGCGTGCTGGTCTGGCCGGTCAAAGTGCAGGGCGAAGGCTCGGCCGCGGAAGTCGCCGCCGCCATCGCCGGCTTCAATGCGCTGCCGCCCGCGAGCGAGGTCGCGATCTTTGATGTTTCCTCCCTCGCAAGCGGGGGAGGGAGGGGAGGGGGAGCATTGCCGCGGCCGGATCTCATCATTGTCGCGCGCGGCGGCGGCTCACTCGAGGATTTGTGGTCGTTCAACGAAGAGATCGTCGTTCGCGCGGCGGCCGAGAGTCTGATCCCGCTCATCGCCGCGGTCGGCCACGAAACCGACGTGACGCTGATCGATTTCGCCGCCGACAAACGCGCGCCGACGCCGACCGCCGCAGCGGAAATGGCGGTGCCGGTGCGCGCCGAGCTGATGGTCGACATCGACAGCCTGGCGCGGCGCGCGCTCGCCTCGTGGCAGCGCAATCAAGAAGCGCGGCGCAGCGAATTGCGATCGGCCGCCCGCGCGCTGCCGGACGCCGACGCCGTCCTGGCGCTGCCGCGGCAGCGGCTCGATCATGCCGGCGAGCGCCTGTCGCGGGCGCTGCGGGCCAACGCGCACGTGCATCGGGTGGCCTATTCGCAGATCGGCGGCAGATTGAGCGCGCATCTTTTGCGCTCGCAGGTCGAGCGCCGCCGCGAGCGCTACGCCTCGATCAGCCTGCGGCTGCGGGCGAGCGCCGCCGCAAGCCTCAAGGCCCATCGCGCCGGCATCGACCGTCAACGGGACCGCGTCGCCATATTGGCGGCGCGCGCCGCACGGGCGCTCGACAATCTGCTTGAAGCGCGCTGGGCCCGCTGTGAACGCGATGCGCAACTGCTCGCGGCGTTCTCCTATCGCGGCGTGCTGGCACGGGGGTTCACATTGGTGCGCGATCATGCGGGTCGGCCACTGCGCGCGGCCGCCGATGTCGCGCCCGGCATGGCGATCGGCATCGAGTTCGCCGACGGCCGCGTCGGCGCCCGCGTCGAAACGCTGCAAACGTCCGGTGTGGAGCGCGCCGAGCCTCCGCCACGGCGGCGCCGTCGGGGGGCCGATCCCGGACAAGGCAGTCTGTTTTAGAAGGTTGCAGCATGGCTTCGCTACGCCGGTTTTCGGTTGCGACGGCGGTTCCACGTGTGACTGTCTGTTCAGATTGCGGCAATCGCAACGCGCCGAATCTGACTGTTTATTCATACACATCATCAATTTCGTGCCGTGGAACTGCCATGTTTTTTTGCGATTATGGCAATGGCGAACTTTGCTTCACGCACAAGGAGGACAGAATGATCCGAGCGACATTTGTGCTTGCGATTGCGGCTTTGGCTTTCACGGCGTTTTCGGGCGCCTCCAACGCGGCCCCGATCGCTCCGCTCCCGGCTACGCTGGCGAGCGACGTCGGCGCCGGCAATCTCACGCAGGTGTATTGGCACCATCACTGGCATCATCATTGCTGGTGGCATCACGGCTACCGTCATTGCGGGTAAGGCGCTTCTGACGCCGGACGAAACGTCCGGCTCGAGAGGTCGTTGATCGGGCGCCGCGCCGACGCAATCGGTGCGGCGCTCTTTTTTCGCCTTGTCTGTCGTTTTTCGCCGCGCCTCGCGGCAGGCGGGTTTCACCACGGCCACGCAATGATTATGTTGTTCGCCGCGGGCCGGTCGAGCGTGGCGGCTCGTCTGCACGGAGGTTCATTTGCTCAATCGAACCGATCGCCCGTCTCCCATGCCCGGCGAGGCGGAGGTCAAATATCTCGACGGCGACTTTCGCGTCGTGCGGCCGGGCGCGTTCGTGCGTTGCGCGGTGACGGGCGTGTCGATACCGCTCGAGGAGCTGCGCTACTGGAGCGTCGATTTGCAGGAAGCCTACGCCACGCCCGAGGCGGTGCTGCAGCGCTATGGCGCCGAGTACGGCCGGGCCAGATCCTGACCTGACGCCGCTCCCGATCAACGCCGCTTCGCGGCGCCGAGCACCAGGTCGCGGAACGCAGCCTTTTCCTCTTCCTCGATGACGAGACGTACCGGTAAAGCGCTGGCGCGCGCGGCAAGCGCTTCCACGGCCGGATCGCCGGACAGCCGAACCAGATCCTTCTCGGTCGTGAGCAGAACGAGGCTCTCGGCCTTGGCGCGCGCGGTCAGCGCCTGCGCCTCGGCGGCCGTATAGCGATGATGGTCGGGAAAGCCCGCCCGCGCGGCGATGGCGATACCGGCGCCGGCGAGCGTGGCGAAGAATTTCTCCGGGTCGCCGATGCCGGCGAAGGCCAGCACCCGGCGTTGGCCGAGCGCGGCGAGCGTCGCGTGATCCGGTTCGAGCCGCGCGTGGAAGACGGCAACGTTGCGGCGGCGCGCGGCGTCGATGGCGGCCGCGGCGCCGGCTGGAGGGCCGACGATGATCATCGCCTGGGCGTGCGCGACCTGGACGTCGAGCGGTGCCCGCAACGGCCCGGCCGGAATGACGTGCCCATTGCCGATGCCGCGGCGGCCGTCGACGACGAGCATCGCCAAATCTTTGACGAGGGAAGGGTTTTGAAATCCGTCGTCCATCACGATGACGCCCGCGCTGCTGCTGCGCGCGGTGAGTGCGCCCTCGAAGCGGTCGCGCGCGACGATGGTCGGCGCGAGCCGCGCCAGCAACAGCGGCTCATCGCCGACCTCGGCGGCGGAATGAATCGCCGCATCGACCCGCACCGGACCGCGCAGGCGCCCGCCGTAGCCGCGGCTGAGAAAGTAGGGGTGCGCGTGCGCGGCCAGGAGGAGCCGCGCCACCGCCAGCGCCGCCGGCGTCTTGCCGGCGCCGCCGACCGTGAGATTGCCGAGGCAGATGACCGGAACGCCGACGCTGCGGCCGGGCGAATTCATCCGCCGCGCGGCGACCGCCCCGTAGATGCCGGCGAGGGGGCGAAGGAGACCGCCGCGTCCCGGCTGCCACCAAAACGCCGGCGCGCGCATTACGACGCCCGCTGTTCGAGCCGCAGCTGCAACAGATAGGGTTCGATCGCGGAGAGCGTGCGCTCCAGCGCGCCGCCGAGCTTGCCGATGGTCGCGATGGCGGCTTGGGCGACGACGGCGCGCGACGCCGGCTTCGCCAGCCAAGCGGCGAGGTGGTCGGTCAATGCCTCCTCGTCGGCGACCAGTTCGGCGCCATGGGTCTTGTCGAGCGCGGCGTAGATTTCGGCGAAATTCCACACATGCGGGCCATGCAGAACGGCGGCGCCCAATTTCACCGCCTCGATCGGGTTCTGTCCGCCATGGCTCGTCAGCGAGCCGCCCATGAACACGATCGGCGCGAGCCGGTAGATCAGGCCGAGTTCGCCCAGCGTGTCGGCGATATAGACGTCGACGTCCGCCTCCGGCAGTTCGCCGCGTGAACGCAGCGCGGGCTCGAGGCCGGCGACCGTCGCGATTTCGGCGATGCTCGGCCCGCGCGGCGGGTGACGCGGCGCAATCACCGTCAACAGCGAAGGAAATTTGGCGCGCAGCCGCCGGTGCGCGGCGATGATCGTCGTTTCTTCGTCGGCGTGGGTCGATGCGGCGGCGAGCACGATGCGCGAGCCGATCATGGCTTTGAGCTTGTCGAACGCCGCCTGATCGACCGGCGGCGCCGGCACGTCGAGCTTGAGATTGCCGACATAGCTCACGCGCGGCGCGCCGAGCTGCGCGTAGCGGTCGGCGTCGGCGCTCGATTGCGCCAGGCACAGATCGAAACGTCGCAGCAGCGCCGCGATGGCGCCGGGCAACAACCGCCAGCGGTCGAACGAGCGCTGCGACACGCGGCCGTTGACCAGAATCATCGGGATGCTGCGGCGCGCATTCGCCGCGATCAGATTGGGCCACAGATCGGACTCCACGAACAGCGCCAGATCCGGCTGCCAATGATCGAGAAAGCGGCCGACGAAGCGGGGCGCGTCGAGCGGGATGAATTGGTGCAGCACGCCCTTGGGCAGGCGCTGCGCCGCGAGCGCCGCCGATGTCACCGTGCCGGAGGTGACGAGCACTGCGAAATCCTGGGCGCGAATGCGGGCGATGAGCGGAATGACCGCCAGCATCTCGCCGACGCTGGCGCCGTGGATCCAAATCAACGGACCGGCCGGGCGCGGCAGCGTCGCTTCCCCGTAACGCTCGCCGAGCCGCGTCGGGTCTTCTTTGCCGCGGGCGAGGCGACGCGCCAGGAGCCGCGGCGCCAGCGGCGCCACCGCGCTGCCGACGAACTCGTAGGCGCGCAAGGCGAGCGGCAGCCGATCGCGTTCAGTCAGTCGTCCCGGTGCGGCCGATGATCGCATTCGTCCACCATCGTACGTCATCGCCGCCGCCCGACCAAACGTTTCCGCAACGCGCGCGCTCAGCGCTGCGGCTGCGGATTTTCCGGATCGAGCAGCCGATGCAGATGAACGATGAAATATCGCATCTCGGCGTTGTCGACGGTGCGTTGCGCCTTCGCTTTCCAGGCGGCGTAGGCGCTGGCGTAGTTCGGGAAAACTCCGACCATGTCGATCTTGCTGAGATCCTTGAATTCGCTGCTTGCGAGATCCTTCAGTTCGCCGCCGAACACGAGGTGAAGGAGCTGCTTCGGTGCTTGCTGTTTTGCGGTATCAGCCATGACGGTCATTCCATGCGCGCTCATCTTAAGGTCCTCACATTGCGCACTCACAGGAGTTGAGTCCTCAAAGTGACGCGATCCGCCGATCCCGCAAGAGATCGATGAGCGTCGCATGCCTGTCCCGGCCAGCCGCGACGAGCGCCCCGTGCCGAGGCACCGGACGATTATAGGTGACAGGCCCACCCGCGAAGGGCGTTATCGCGCCGCCTGCTTCGTGCACCAAAAGATCGGCCGCCGCAAGGTCCCAGTCGTGGCTGTTGCCGCCGGCGATAGCGACGTCGAGCGCGCCTTGCGCGACGCGGGCGAGACGCAGCGCGAGCGATGCCACCCGCGGCATCGGCGTCATCGGCGGTGCGATCGTTGCAAGGCGGTCGATGAAACCTTTCGGCCCGGCGATGCGGGCGTCGGCGAGCGTTGCTCCCGTCGTTGCCGCGATCGGCGCGCCGTTGCGCGTCGCGCCCGCGCCCGCGACCGCCGCGAACATCTCGTCCGTCGCCGGCGCATAGAGGCCGGCGATGATCGGCCGGCCGTCCTCGATCAGCGCCACCGAGACGGTCCAATCCGGCGCGCCGGCGATATAGGCGCGGGTGCCGTCGATCGGATCGACGATCCAGACACGGCGTGCCTCAAGTCGCGCCGCATCGTCGGCGCTTTCTTCCGAGAGCCAGGCGACATCGTCGCGCTCGGCCATCAGGCGCTCGCGCAGCAGGCGGTTGACGGCGATGTCGGCGTCGGAGACCGGAGACGTTGCGTCCTTGGTCCAGGTGTTCAGCGGTTTGCGGAACATCGAGAGCGCGACGGCGCCGGCTTCCTGCACGTGCGCGATGAGCCGATCTGACAAGCGGTCCCGGTCGATGGTCTCAATGGCCCGCAACGGTCATCCCTTCGACGCGCAAGGTCGGCGCGTTGGTGCCGTAGCGGAACGACAGATTGTTCGCCGGCGTGATGCTGGCGAAGATATCGAACAAGTGCCCGGCGATCGTCACCTCGCTCACCGGAAAGGTGCATTCGCCGTTCTCGATCCAGAACCCGGAGGCGCCGCGGCTGTAATCCCCCGTCACCAGATTGACGCCCATGCCGATCATGTCGGTGACGAAAAAACCGTCCTCGATGTCGGCGATCAGTTGGTCGGGCGTTTTGTCGCCCGGCGCCATGTGCAGATTGCTGGCGCCGGGCGAGGGGGTCGAGGACACGCCGCGCTGGGCATGGCCGGTGGTCGCAAGCTCAAGCTCGCGCGCGGTCGCGCAATCGAGCAGCCACGTTTTCAACACACCGTCCTCGATCAGCTTGCGCTTCTGTCCGGCGACGCCCTCGGCGTCGAACGGCCGCGACCGCAGGCCGCGCGGCCGCAGCGGATCGTCGATGATGTCGATGCCGGCGGCGAAAATCTTCTGGCCCAGCTTCTCGCGCAGAAAACTGGTCTTGCGCGCGATCGAGGCGCCGTTGATCGCGCTGGCGAGATGGCCGACCAGCGAACCGGCGACCCGCGTGTCGTAGACGATCGGCACCCGCCGCGTCGTCACTTTGCGCGGGTTGAGGCGCTTGACCGCGCGCTCGCCGGCGCGCTGCCCGATCGTGGCCGCGCTTTCCATGTCGGCGGCGTGCAGCGTCGAGGTGAAGTCGTAATCGCGCTCCATGCCGGTGCCGTCGCCGGCGATGGCGGTCATGGCGATGGCGTGATGCGAAGCGAGCGTCGCGCCGTGGAAACCGTGGCTTGTCACCAGCACCATGCCGCCGACGCCGGCGGAGGCCGAAGCGCCGCCGGATTTGGTCACGCCCTTGACCGCAAGCCCGGCCTCCTCCGCCTCGCGTGCGCGCTTCTCCAGCACGTCGACCTCCGGCATGTCGGGATCGATGAGATCGAGCGCGGGCAGCGTGCGCGCGAGCAGCGCCGCATCGGCGAGCCCGGCGAAGCGGTCCTCCGGGGCCGCGCGCGCCATGGCGACGGCGCGCTCGGCGAGGGCGTCGAAACTCTCGCCCTTGAGATCGTTGGTCGAGACCACCGCCTGTCGGTGCCCGACCAGAACGCGCAGGCCGAGATCGTCGCCCTCGGAGCGCTGCGATTCCTCGACCGCCCCGTCGCGCACGTCGACCGAGAGCGAGACCGAACGCACGGCAAGCGCGTCGGCCTGATCGGCGCCGGCACGGCGGGCGGCGCCGACCAGGCGGTCGGCCAGATCGATGAGGGCGGATTGGTCGAGAAGTGCGGGCATGCGAATGGGAGTTCCATGGCTGCGGGAGGGATTGGCCAGCCAAGCCGCGACATGACAAGGCCGTGAAGACGCCAACATGAGGCCACGCGTCGCGTGATTCAACCCGGGCCGATGACGGACTACGCCCGGCACGCGAAAATTCCGCCGCCCGGCACGCCCAAGGTGGTGCCGACAATTGCGCCAGTGCCGGCAACGGGTTGTCAATCATGGCGATTGTTGGGCGCAGACATACCACCTCTTAACCAGGGATCTTAAGCCGATTGCGATGGCGCTGTGGCAAGTTGGGCACGACTGGGCGGCAACAGCCCGGCGGGAGCCGAAAGTTTTCGGGGCGTCAAATGGAAGTCGGCAGGTTCGCTGCCGGGTCGAGCCGCGGCGTGCGGCTCGACCCCTTCTCCTTGCCCGTGCGTTTCGAAGCCGCCGACGAAGCGGCCGACGGGCGCCGGCGCATTGTCGATCTCTTTCGCGAGCGGGTGGTGTTGCGGCGGTCCGTGCGCGGCATGCGCATGGCGTTGAATCTGCCGCTCACGGCCTTCCGCGGCGTCGCCATCCGCCTCACCGGCGAGACCGCCGGAACCCCGACCGCCATCGCGGTCGTGCTCGAGCACGGCGACCCGGCGTTGTCGCTGCCGCTTTATTCCACCGTCGAAACCGACGACATCGTTGCCGAGTGGCAATGCTGGGGCCGCGTGCTCGGGCTGCCGCTCCTCGTCGCCGAGCATGACGGGTCCTTCCGCGAACCTTTCGCCCGGCTCGGCGCGCTGCGCATCGCGCCCCCGGCGTGGCGCCGCCGCCGGCGCACGACGATCGCCCGCCGCCGCCCGACCAATCTCCTGCGCCGCCGCGCGGTGGCCGAGGCCGGCGAGCCGGTGGTGCGTCGCGGCGAGCGCGAGATTATCGCGCGGGATTGAACAGCAAATCCATCCGTTCGCTTTGCGGCGTCAAAAACGCCGACAGCATGCGCCTTGCGTCCGCCGTGCGCGCCGCACGCCACGGCGCCGCGTAAAGATCGGTGCCGAAGATCACCGACAGCGTATGGCCGTTCGACAGATGAAATTGGGTGAGCGCGACCATCAGCACGTAGAGGCGCAGGCCGTCGAGGTCGGGCGGCAGCTGGCCGGCCTTGGTGCCGCGGGCGATCAGTTGCTCGATCATGGCGAGGACGGGCGATGACATTTCGGGAATGCGCGTCGATTTGCGCAGGAATTTCGCCTTGGCGAGATTCTCCGCCGACAAAAGCCGCACCAGATGGCGATTGCGGTCGAAATAATCGGCGAGGAAATCGAACAGCTGCAGCAGGCCCTCGCGTGCGTCGGTGCGGTCGACGCCGATTTGCAGTTCGCGCTTGCGCAACCCGGCGAGCGCTTCCTCGATCACGGCGATGTAGAGCCCCGATTTGCTGCCGAAGTAATGATAGATCATGCGCGGGTTGGAGCCCGCTTTGGCGACGATGCGGCTGATGCGGGCGCCGGCGAAGCCGTGGGTGACGAATTCGCTGGTCGCCGCACGCAAGATTTGTTCGCGGCCTTCGCCCGGGCTGCGGCGGGCGCGGCGGCGCGGCCGCGGGGCAGGGGGGGCGCGGTCCGGCGGCGGTTCGGCGTCGCGATAGGTCATGCGAGTGTCATCCGCGCGCAGCCAGTGCCGCGGCGAAATCGAGGAGCGCGCGGTCGCTGCCCGGCGTGGCGATGAGCGAAAGGCCGATCGGGGCGTGATGCCAGTGGCCGAGCGGCAGCGTCACTTGCGGCGCGCCGGCGTGGCCGGCGATCGCGGTGAGCCGCAGCGCGCGGGCGTAAAAGTCGCCGATGACCGCGCCGGATGCGTTCTTCGGCAGCGCCACGCACGGCGTCACGGGGAGAATGATGGCGGTGCCGGGCGGCGTCAGCGCCTTGAAACGGGCGCGGATCGCGGCGCGGACCGGACGATATTCGGCGATCCGGTCGGGCGTCACGGTCGCGGCGCCGGCGAAGCGCGCGGCGATGTCGTCGGCAAGCGGCATGCGGTTCGCGGTGAGCCAATCGCCGAGGCTTTGCCAGACTTCGGCGTCCTGCAGCACGCGATAGGCCTCCAGATAAGCTCTGTCCTCGCCGGCGAAGACGTCGACGCCGGTGTGGGGACCCCAGGGTGCGGCGCGCCGTTCGAGTTCCTCGGCGAGCGGCGGGTCGACCAGCGCGAAGGCATCGCGGGCGAACAAAAGTTTGGTAATCGGGGCGCCTTTCGGTTGCTGCGGCAGCAGCACGGCGCCGACGGCGCCAAGAATTTCAGCGGTGCGGGCGAACCAGCCGATCGTGTCGTAAGACGGCGCGAACGGCACCACGCCGTCGAGCGGCACGGCGCCGTGGCTCGGGCGGAAGCCATGGACGCCGACGAAATTCGCCGGCACGCGCACCGAGCCGCCGGTGTCGGTGCCGAACGCGAAATCTGCGAGCCCGGCGGCGACCGCGACCGCAGAGCCGCTCGATGAACCGCCACACAAACGGTCGGGGCAGGCCGGATTGATCGGGCTGCCGTAATGGACATTGCGGCCTTCGAGGCTGAACGCGAGTTCGTCAGTGACGGTTTTGCCGATCAGGGTGGCGCCGGCGCCGAGCGCCCGGTCGACGGCGGGCGCCGAGCGCGCGGCTGGTTGTTGTTGCTCGAGCCACACCGGATTGCCGCCGCCGGTGCGCTTGCCGGCGACATCGATCAGATCCTTCACCGCGAAGGTGAGGCCACAGAGCGCGCCGCGCCCGGTCGGTCCGAGGCGGAACAATCCGTCCGGGACGAACGCGCCGAAATAATCCGGCGGCGCGGCGCGCGGAATATGTGCGGCTGTCGCCATTTCACCGCGCCGCGACCGCGCCGACCGCTTTGATGACGGCGGCGGAGCCGGTGACGAAGCCGAAGCATTTCTTGACGTTCCAGATCGTCGCTTCGGTGCAGAAATCCGGCGAGGTGGTGGCGCAGCAATCGTCGAGCAGAATGCAGCCATAACCGAGAAAGTTGGCGTCGGTGAGCGAGTGCAGCACGCATTGGTCGGTGTTCACGCCGGCGAACAGGATCGATTTGGTGCCGAGGTTGCGCAGGATGGAATCGAGCGGCGTGTCCCAGAAGCCGCTGATGCGATATTTGTCGACTTTGATGTCGTGCGGCTCCTGTTGGAGGTCGTCGACCACGGCGGCGGCCCAGGAGTCCTTTTCCAGAACACGCGCGCCGCTGCCGGGGAGGGGATCGCCGAGGCCGATCCCGGTGCCGTGCGGCTTGTACAGATGGATCTGGTTCGGCGGCATGTTGGCGAGGTCGGGCCGGTTGCCCCAATTGACCCAGATCACCGGCACGCCGGCTTGGCGCAGCACCGGCAGGAGCTTTTGCAACGGCTTGATCGGCGCGCGGTCGGGACTGTAGTCGACGCCGAGATGATCGACCCAGCCGCCTTTGGCGCAAAAATCATTCTGCATGTCGATGACGATGATCGCGGTGCGCTCGAGGTCGATGATGACGTTTTGCGGCTCGCACGGAATGGTCACGGCGACCGGCGCCGGCGCCGGCATCGCCATGTCGATCGCGTTCGGCGTGGCGTACCAGCGATATTGCGCGCCGAAGCCGAGCGGGCCGCCGACGGGCTGTTTGGGTGCGCGGTTTTGGACTGCTGACATGGTCTTTGCAGACATGGCTTCGTCTCCTTCCCGAGGGGTGCAGTTGCGGCCTTGAAAACGGCGCCCGTTAGGCGCCCGCCGCTTCCCTCATTTGCGGCGTTGTCTTGCAATTTTGCTGCCAGCGCGGAGGCCTTTGAAATCGCAGCATTTCCTCTCGCCGGCTGACCCGGGCTCGCGGCGGCCGCCGCTAACTGCCTATAATATTTCCAGTTTCTGCGTAACTAGTAAGCATATACTTATTGCGGTGCCGTCAGCATTGATAAATAATCAATAGATTCAATAGTTTGAGTCCATGGCATAGGGTTTGCACCGTTTTGTGCGCAGTCGCCGGCGGGACCACCCGCGGCAGTCACACAGCGGAGGACACCAGTCCATGTTTTCCCCTTCTACGGTCTCTCGACGCCTCATTCTGAGCGGCGCGGCTTTGGCCACGGCCGCCGCCTTCACACTCGCGGCTCCGCATGCGGTGCGCGCCGCCGATCCGCTCAAGGTCGGCATCCTCATTCCCGGCTCGAAGTCGGACAAAGGCTGGATGGAGTCCGGCTATGACGGCCTGGTTGCGTCGCAGAAGAAGTACGGCGACAAGATCAAGGTGCAGATGATCGAGAACATCAATTACGCCGACATGGACCAGGCGCTGACCAACCTCGCCTCGAAGAACGATCTGGTGATCGGCGTCGGCGGCCAGACCCAGGCCTCGGTCTACAAGATCGCCAAGCGCTTCCCGAAGGTGAAGTTCTCGATCGTCGGCGGCAACGAAGGCGAAGCGCTGCCGAACGTCGCCGGCTACGACGTCAAGCAGGCCGAGATCGCCTTCGTCGCCGGCGCGGCCGCGGCCATGCTGTCGAAGAACGGCGCGGTCAGCTATGTCGGCGGCCTCGAAATCCCGTCGATCGTCAACGCCGGCAAGGAGTTCGGCAACGGCGCCAAATACATCAACGCCAACATCAAATACTACGAAAACTACACCGGCGATTTCGACGACGTGGCGAAGTCGAAGGAAGCGACGCTCGCCGCTATCGCGCAGGGCGCCGACATTCACTATCACATCCTCAATCTCGGCCTGCGCGGCATGGAACAGGCGGCCAAGGACAAGGGCACGCACATCATCGGCAGCTATACCGACCGGTGCGGCAGCGATCCGCTCTATGTCGCCTATTCGATCACCGGCGTCGGTTTCCAGGTGCAGTACGCCATCGACCAGGCCGTGGCCGGCGAATGGAAGCCGGGCTACAAGGAGTTCGGTCTGAAAATGGGCCCGCAAGCCTCCGACATGATCATCTGCGGCGGCACGCCGGAGCAAAAGGCGAAGCTCGACGCCATCAAGAAGGACATCCTCGCCGGCAAGATCAAAGTGCTGAAGGGCTGAGTTGGGCCTGAAGGTCGCATCAAACAAAAGCCTGTCGGGACGGTTGCGGTGACCAATCGCACCAAATCAATGGCCGAACCGCTGTTGGCGCTCAAAGGCGTCACCAAGCGGTTCGGCTCGTTGGTGGCGCTATCGGACGCCTCGCTCGACATCATGCCGGGCGAGGTGCACTGCATTCTCGGCGAGAACGGCGCCGGCAAATCGACGCTGTGCAATCTGATTTTCGGCGTGCACGTGCCCGACGCCGGCGCCATGCGCTTTCGTGGCGAAACCTATCGTCCGTCGGGGCCGTCCGATGCCCTGTCGAACGGCATCGCGATGGTGCACCAGCATTTCAGCCTGGTGCACGACATGACGGTGGTCGATAACGTCATTCTCGGTCAGCAGCGCGGCTTTGTGAATACCAAGGCCTGGGCGCAGCGGCTCGAGAAGCTGGCGAACGATTACGGCTTCGCGCTCGACCCGTACGCCAAGATCGACGACCTCTCGGTCGGCGAGCGGCAAAGGGTCGAGATCGTCAAATGCCTGATCCGCGAGCCGCGGCTGTTCGTGCTCGACGAGCCGACCGCGGTGCTGCTGCCGGACGAGATCACGGCGCTGCTCGATATCTGCCGGCGCGTCGCCGCCGGTGGCTGCGCGGTCGTCCTGGTCACGCACAAGCTTGCCGAGATCAAGAAAGCCGCCGACCGCGTCACCGTGCTGCGCGGCGGCCGCGTGGTCGCGCGCTCGGATCATCCGGCGGACGAGATCGACGCCCTGGTGCGTGCCATGATCCAAGGCGACGTCAAGTCGCTCGACAAGTCCGCCGCCTCGATGCTCGGCGTGACGGAGAACGGCGGCAGTGCGCGCGTGGCGCCGAACGAGACGCCGCCGCGCGAAGCAGTTCAGATCGATGCCCTGACCGTCACCGACGGGCAGGGGGTGACCCGGTTAGACAAGTTCACCTTGGCGATCGGGCCAGGCGAGATCGTCGGCGTCGCCGGCGTCGAGGGTAACGGCCAGAGCGAATTGGCGGCCGTCCTCTCGGGCATGGCGACGCCGACGAGCGGCCGCGTTTTTCTCGGCGAACTGGAAACGACGCATCTCTCCCCCAAGGAGATCACCGCCGCCGGCGTCGGCGTGGTTCCGGAGGATCGTCACGCGGTGGGCTGCGTGGTCGAGATGAGCGTCGCCGAGAATATTTTCTTGAACCGGCTCGAGAGTTTCACATCGTACGGCTTCCTCAGGCGCAAGGCGCTCGTCAGCGCCGCGCGCGAACTGATGACGCGCTTCGACGTCCGTGCCGCGGGGCCGGAGGTGCCGTTCTCGGCGCTGTCCGGCGGTAACCAGCAGAAAGCGGTGCTAGCGCGCGAGATCACGCTGCCGAAATTGTCGTTTCTCCTGGCGGCGCAGCCGACCCGCGGTCTCGATGTCGGCGCGGTCGCTGCCGTCTACGGCCATATTCGCGCGGCGTGCGCCCGCGGCGCCGCGGTGCTCCTGATTTCCTCCGAGCTCGACGAACTGATCGCCGTCGCCGACCGCATCGTCGTGCTCTATCGCGGCCGCATCGTCGGCAACTGCGCCGCGGATCCGCGCGAGCGCGAGCACATCGGCGCCATGATGGCGGGGCAAGTGCAATGAGCGGGGTGCAATGACCAACGTCACCGCATCGCCGCCCGCCAAGCCGTCATGGCTTGGCCTGCTGCCGCGGCCGTCCGTCGTGATTTCCGTCGGCGCGGTGCTGGCCGCGGCCGTGCTCGGCCTGCTGCTGATCTTCGCAATCGGCGTGCCGGTGTCCGATGCCATCGGTGCCTTCATCGACGGCACCATCGGCTCGCCCTATGCCATCGCGGCGTCGCTCAACCGCAGCATCGCCTTCGCGCTGGTCGGCATCGGCTTTGTTATCGCCAACCGCGCCAATCTGGTGAATGTCGGTGGCGAGGGCCAGATTGCGGTCGGCGGCATTGTCGCCACGGCCGTCGCGCTCTACGGCCACGTTGCCGGTCTGCCGCTGGGGCTGGCGTTCATCATTCCGCTCATCGCCGCGGCGATCGCCGGTATGCTGTGGGGCATGATCGCCGGCGTTCTCAAGATCAAAGTCGGTACCAACGAGGTGATCAGCACGCTTCTGCTGTCGTTCATCGCGGTCTGGCTGTTGTATTGGTGCGTGCAGTCGCCGGATTTGCTGCGCAAGCCGATGACCTCGTCGGCGACGCTGCCGGAATCGCTCGAAATACCCGATCCGACCAAGCTGCCGCTCCTGACCGGCGATTATTCCTTCCCGGTGCATATCGGGCTGCCGATCACGGTCGTGATCGCCGTCGTCGCCGCCATCGTGCTGACCAAGACGGTATTCGGCCTGCAATTGCGCGCGGTCGGCTTCAATCCCGTGGCGGCGAGCCGCGCCGGCATCTCCTACGCCCGCATGGTGCTGGCTTCGCTCGCCATCGCCGGCGCGCTCGGCGGGCTGGCCGGGGGCTTCATGCTGTTGGGCGACCAATATGTGCTTAAGGATGGCTTTTCCTCGGGCTACGGCTTTGATGGCCTGGTCGCCGGCTTGCTGGCGCGCGGCTCGGTGGTCGGGGTCGTCGCCGCGGCGCTCCTGTTCGGCTTCCTGCGCTCCGGGGGCATCAATATGGAAATGGTCGCCGGCGTGCCGACCGCGCTGGTGATGGTGATCCAGGGGCTGATCGTGGTGACACTGGCAGGGGCGGCATTTTTCATCGACGGGCGGCGCGCATGACGTCGGGTGTCATGAATTGGGAAGTGTTCGCGGTCTTCGTCGGCTCGTCGCTGCGGCTCGCCGTGCCGCTGCTCCTCGCCGGCACGGGCGAACTGGTCAGCGAGCGCGCCGGCGTCCTCAACATGAGCATCGAGGGCATGATGCTCTCCGGCGCTTTCGCCGCCGCGGTCGGCTCCTGGGCGACGGGAAGCCCGGTGGCCGGGCTGCTGATCTGCATCATTGCGGTGCTGCCGGTCGCGCTGCTGCAGGCGCTGCTCAGCAACACGCTGCGCGCCAACCAGATCGTCACCGGCATCGGCATCAACATTTTGGTGCTCGGCGCGACGACGCTGGCTTATCGTGAGATCTTCGGGGCGCGCTCGCGCGAGGAGATTCCGGGCTTGTCGAAATGGAGCCCGCCGTTCCTCGGCGACATTCCGTATTTCGGCCAAGCGGTGTTCCAGCAGGTGTGGCTCCTTTACGCCGGCCTCGCGATCATCGTGCTGACCGCTCTGGTGCTGCGCTACACCGCGCTCGGCATTTCCATCCACGCCGCCGGCGCCGAGCCGCGCGCGGTCGACAAATCCGGCGTCTCCGTCACCTTCGTCCGCTACATGGGCGTGATCTTCGCCGGCTTCATGTCGGCGCTCGCCGGCGCGTTCCTCTCGATCGGCGATATCCACACTTTTACGGAAGGCATGACCCGCGGCGCCGGCTACCTCGCTATCGCCGCCGTCATCTTCGGCAAATGGACCGTCGGCGGCACCGTGCTGGCGTGCCTCCTGTTCGGCGCCGCGACCGCGCTGCAATTCCAATTGCCGACGCTCGGCATCGACGTGCCGAACGCGTTCCTGATCATGCTGCCGTATCTGCTGGCGCTCCTCGCCGTCGGCGGCCTCGCCGGCCGCCAGACCGCGCCGCGCGCGCTGGGCGTGCCGTATTTCCGAAGGTAGGCCCGGTCGTCCTGCGCCTTACGTCAGCGCGTTCCTGACCACCTCCACGAATGTTGCCGCCGCGATCGGCAAGACGCGGCCGCGGCGCGTGGCGAGGATGAGCCGCGCCTGCGAGAGCTGCGGGTCGATCAAGGGCAGCGCGACCATGTCGTCGGGCGCGATCAGCGCCTTGCCGGGACGGCGGAATTGGAAGCAGACGCCATGGTTGAGCCGGGCGAAGGCCTTCATGGTTTCGACCGAATTCGAGACGAGCCGCGGCTCGAGCTCGAAGGACGCCTGCGCCAGCACCTGCTCGATCAAAGCGCGTCCGGCCAAGCTCGCGTCGCCGAGCGCCAGCGGGAAGGCCAGGCAGTCGCGCAGCCGCAGTTCGCTCCGATCGGCGAGCGGGTGATCGGGCGCGACCAGGGCGCACAGCGCCTGTTCGGCGGCGGCAACGATGGCGGCGTGTTTTCGTGGCGGCGGGTGATGGGTGAGGATGAGGTCGACCTGATCGGCGACGAGCGCGGCCACCAGTTCCTCGGGAACGCCGATGCGCACGTCGAAGCGCACGTTCGGATGCGCCGCCTGGAATTGCGTAATGGTTGACGGCAGCAATTCGCCGGCGACCGATTCCACCGCGGCGACCGCGACCCGGCCGCGCACCAGGCCGCGCAGCTGGTCGACCTGCGACTGCACCGCCTTGAGCTCGGAAATCGCCTGCCGCGCATAGGCGAGAAAGACCTCGCCGGCCGCGGTCAAGCGCACGCCGCGCGGCAGCCGCTCGAACAGCGCCGAACCCAGATCGGCCTCGAGGTCGAGAATCTGCCGGTTCAACGCCGACGACGCCACGTTGAGCGCATCCGCCGCCTTGCGGATGGAGCCGTGGCGGGCGATCGCGTCGACATAGGCCAGGAGACGCGGCGGGCGCAGCCGCGCCCGCACCGCCGCGATGCCGGCCGGCGCCGTCCGAGCTGGATTCGGGGCCGGTCGAGCGGCAGGGCGATGGCTCCGCCGCGGTTTTGCTGACGTCGTGGTTGTTGGCGTGGTTATCGGTGCCATTGGGGTGCGTGCTCGCGTCGATCAGGCGCATTCTAAAGGCATTTCTGCCGAGCGAGCGTTTTTTTCGCTCACTCCGCCCGGAATTTGCTGCTGGTCGCGCTCACTCGGCGGCGTGATGATCTCGCCGCCGGGTTCCCCCGAAGAGGGCAGCGATCATGGGCTATCGAGCAGTGGCTTCCGTCATCTTGCTGGCGTTGAGCGGGTTTTGCACCGGCGCGCGCGCCGACGACGCGGTCACGGTGCGGTTGAAATGGCTCAATCAGGCGCAGTTCGCGGGATTCTACACCGCGCAGGACAAGGGCTATTACAAGGACGCCGGCCTGAGCGTGAACATCCAGCCCGGCGGCTCGGATTTTCCCGCCGTGCAGATGGTGACCGGCGGCAACGAGCAGTTCGGCGTGACCGGCGCCGATCAGATACTGATCGCCCGCAGCAAGGGCGTGCCGGTGGTCGCGCTTGCGGTGATCTATCGGCGCAATCCGTTCGTGCTGTTCTCGCTCGCCAAGTCCGGCATCAGGACGCCGGCCGACTATGTCGGCAAGAAAGTCGGCGTCAAGATCGGCGGCAACGAGGAGCTGATTTATCGCGCCGTATTGGCCTCCGCCAAGGTCGACAAATCCAAGCTCGAGGAAATCCCGGTGAAGTTCGATATCACGCCGCTTCTCTCCGGCGCCGTCGATGTCTGGCCGGGCTACCTGATCAACGAGGTGCTGGCGGCGAAGGAAAAAGGTTTCGACGTGAACGTCGTTTCGCCGTTCGATTACGGCATCGATCTTTACGCCGACACGCTGTTCACCACGGAAAAGATGATGCGGGAGAAGCCGGATGTGGTCGGCAAATTCGTCGCCGCCACGATCAAGGGCTGGAATGCCGCCATCGCCGCGCCCGAGGAGGCGGCGAAAATCACCGTCGCCCACGGCGACAAGCTCACCTACGACCACGAGTTGGCGATGATGAAGGCGAGCATCCCGTTGCTGAAACCCGACACTCAGCCGGTCGGCTACATGGATGCGGCGGGTTGGACATCGGCGCAGCAGCTTCTCGTCAGCGCCGGCTTTCAGAAGCAGCCGGTCGACGTGACCAAGGCCTTTACGACGAAGTTTCTGCCGTGAGATTCTTGCCATGAGATTCTTGCCATGAGATTCTTGCCATGAGATTCTTGCCGTGAGATTCTTGCCATGAATGCGATCGTGCTCGCCGATCGTCTCGGCGCCGCGTCCATCGAACCGGCCGCGGCGCCAATTCGGCCGATCCTGTCGATCGAAGACCTTCGGATCTGTTTCGGCACCGTGACGGCGGTCGAAAGCCTGAGTCTTTCGGTACAACGCGGTGAGTTCGTATCGCTGTTGGGGCCGAGCGGTTGCGGCAAGTCGACATTGCTCAAGGCGATCGCGCGGCTGGTGGAACCGACCAGCGGGCGGATCGCGCGCGCGGACAGCGATCTGCGCACCGGCTTCATGTTTCAGAAGCCGCTGCTGCTGCCATGGCGAACGACGCTGGACAACGTCCTGCTGCCGGTCGAGATCCAACGCGGCGGCGACGCCGTCGACAGCGTCGATCGCCGCAACGCCTTGCGCATGCTCGACCTGGTCCGGCTTGCCGAGTTCGCCGGCGCCTATCCGCACCAATTGTCGGGCGGCATGCAGCAGCGGGCGGCCTTGGCGCGGGCGCTGATGTGCGATCCCGACGTTCTGTTGTTGGACGAGCCGTTCGGCGCGCTCGATGAACTGACGCGCGACGTTCTCAACGAGGAACTGATCCGCATCTGGCAAAGCAAGGAGACGCGGCTGACCACCGTGCTCATGGTCACGCATTCGATCCCCGAGGCGGTGACGATGTCGGATCGCGTCATCGTTCTGTCGGATCGGCCGGCGCGGCTCGTCGAGGACGTCGCGGTTCCCTGCGCCCGGCCGCGGGCGCCGGAAGCCCCGGACACGGCGGCCATCATCCGCCGCATCCGCGCGATGGTGAGGAGCGGCCGATGATGACGCGCACCTTGCCTCCGCTGCTGTTCGGCTTGCTGCTGCTCGCCGCCTGGCAGGGGATCGTGACGGCACTCGATATCCCCGAATATCTGCTGCCGTCGCCGACCGCCATTGCGGCGACCGTCGACCGTTCGCTTGCTATTGCCTTCGCGGTGACGTTCGTCGAAGCGCTCGCCGGATTTCTGATCGCCAGCGTGCTCGCGTTCGCCATCGCGACGCTGTTCGTGCGTTTCCGCACCCTCGAGGAGGGGCTGTTTCCGATCGCCATCGCGGTGAAGACGACGCCGATCGTGGCGATCGCGCCGCTCCTGGTGATCTGGCTCGGCACCGGATGGTGGTCGAAGATCGTCGCCGCGATCCTGATCTCTTTCTTTCCGGTGCTGGTGAATACCGTCAAAGGCCTCAAGGCGGCGGACCTGGAATATCGCGAGCTGTTTGCGACGCTCGGCGCGAGCCGCGCGCAGGAGTTCCGCAAGCTGCGCGTGCCCTTCTGTCTGCCCTATCTGTTCTCGGCGTTGAAGATATCGTCGTCGCTCGCGGTCATCGGCGCCATCGTCGGCGAGTTCGTCGGCGCGACGCAGGGGCTCGGCTATCTCATCATCATCTCGTCGGCGCATCTGGAGACGGCGACCTTGTTCTCGGCGATCTTCGCCGCGGCCCTGGCCGGCATTGCGATGTTTTATGTCATCGGCTGGACCGAACGCCGCGTCATCTTCTGGTCGAGCGGAGACATGGAGTGATGGGAGACCTGGAGTGATCATGCGCACGATGTCGATCGACGTGATCAGGATACCGACCAAAGGTCCCGGCGACGTCTCCGGGTTGATGGAGTTGATTGCCGCGCGCAAGATCGCGCCGTCGTCCATTCTCGCCGTGCTCGGCAAAACCGAAGGCAATGGCGGCGTCAACGATTTCACCAGGGAATACGCCGTCACGGCGCTGTGCGAGGCGTTGTCGCCGCATCTGGGGCTCGCGGCGCGGGCGGTCGAAGGCAAGATCGCGTTCGTCATGTCGGGCGGCACCGAGGGGGTGCTCAGCCCGCATTTGACGGTGTTCGCGCGCAGCAGTGCGGAGGGGAGGGGTGGCGACGGGCAGGACAAGCGCCTGAGCATCGGCATCGCGCAGACGCGCGATTTTCTCCCGGAGGAGATCGGCCGCCAGGTGCAGATCGAAGAAACCGTCAAGGCGGTCCATCAAGCCATGGGCGACGCCGGCATCGACGATCCGCGCGACGTTCATTTCGTGCAGATCAAATGTCCGCTGCTGACGATCGAGCGCATCGAGGCGGCGCTCACGCGCGGGACCAAAACGGTCACCGCCAGCGCCTACACGTCGATGGGCTATTCGCGCGGCGCCTCGGCGCTCGGCGTCGCCAAGGCGCTGGGCGAGGTCGACGGCGATGTCGACGAAAGCCAGCTGTTGAAAAACTGGGATTTGTTCTCGTCGGTCGCCTCGTCGTCGGCGGGGATCGAGCTGATGCACAACGTCGTGATCGCGATGGGCAATTCGCGCTTGTCGAGAAGCCCGTTCGTGATCGGGCACGCGGTGATGCGGGATTCGATCGATTTGTCCGCCGTGATCGCTGCGCTCAAAAGCGTCGGGCTGGGCTTCGCGGACGCGCGCGCGAGCGACCGGCTGGTCAATATTTTCGCCAAGGCCGAAGCCTCGCCGGACGGCTGCGTGCGCGGCTTCCGCCACACCATGCTGGACGACTCCGACGTCGGCGCGACGCGCCACGCCCGCGCCGCGGTCGGCGGATTGATCGGGGGATTATCCGGCACCGGCGCCGTCTACGTCTCCGGCGGCGCCGAGCATCAGGGCCCGCCGGGCGGCGGTCCGGTGGCGGTGATCGCGCGGGCTTGAACGCCGCGGGCGCTGGGCGTACCCGCCCGTCTAGCTTTCTTGCTTTGTCGCATTTTCTTTCGGAAAACCGGTGGCCACTTTTCCGGAAAATGCTCCTGACAGCGCGCCCGCCTCAGCCCCCGCGCACCGGCGGCATGATCAATTGATCCCGCCGGCAGCTGCGCCGCGCAACGTCGGGGCAATTGCGGAATTGCAGATCCTTGCCGAGGCAAATTCTCACCTCGGTCAGTCGCTTGCGGTCGCACTCGACCGCGATGCCGCTTTCCGTGAGGTTGGTATTGGCCTTGATGAAGGCGTCCTCGACCGCCGCCGGCGTGACGCTGAGCGGCTCTTGCAGATCACGGAATTGCGGCGGGATCTTCACCACCGCGCGCGCCTTGCGCACGGTCTCGAAATAGGCCCGCGGCGAGAGACCGGAGCACGTGCCGTGCTTGTCCCATTCGTTGAAGATGAGATGCGGCGCCGGCATCAGATCGAGCATCGAGGAGACGATATTGTAGTCGAGCCGCGGCGCCGGGACCTCGCAATATTCGGGGAAACCCTTTTCGTATTGCGGCCACAATCCGTGCACGACGAACGAATAAGGCCGCGCCCCGCATTGCATCCCATTGCCGCGCCCGCGGCCGCGTTCGGCGGCCGCCGCGCAGAATGATGGCGACCAGGAGAGCGAGAGAACGTAGAAATCGAATTGCCCCGGAGCGTTCTCTCGCGCGCCAGCGGCGCCCTCTTGGGCGCTTCCCTGCGCGACCTGTTGAACGCCTTCTTGTCCGCCACCTTGGGCGCCGGCCGGCTGCGCACCGCCTTGCGTTAGCGCGATAATCAACAACGAAGCAGCGACGGCCAAAACAACTTTCGCCGCCCGAGCATCTGGCCTGAGCATCGACACCCCCTGCGCCAAGCGCGAACACCGTATCATCGATGGGAACAAAGCAAGAACAAACTTACTGCGATATACTGCCCCGGCGCCGCGCGGCGGTCCATCGGCGCAACTTCGCCGGATTTTGCCGCGACAATCACCTGCGCTATAATTGGTGAGAATAGCCGCGCAAACGCCCTTGCGTTGCGCGGGCGCAAGAGCAAGTGCTCGAGGGTGACGAAGATGAGACCGATAATCGCGGCCGTGGCGGTGCTGCTGATGACGGCAAGCGCCTTTGCCCAGGTGGGTGCCCCGGGCACGTTCCAGGGGAGCCAAATCGGCGCGCATGCGCAGCGCGCCAATGACGGCGAAGCCGCCAAGAACGCGCCGAAGAAAACCGACGACAAGGCGTACAATGCAGCGCTGCGCAACTTGCCGAACAAGGAATACGATCCCTGGCACGGCGTGCGCTGACGCCGGCGCAGCGCGTTGCCGTGCTGCAGTTTGGGGGTGCGGCCTAGGGCCGCGCCGCGCGGCAGTCCGGGCCGTAGGCCATGTTGCGGTCGAACCCGACCACGCAGAAATTGACCCCGAATCCGATGCCGATGGTGCCGGTATCCTCCGCAATTGAATAATAAATCGCGTGGCGCGCGCCATCATTGATCACCGCGGTGCCGCGGCAGAAACGGCGCGGGATGGACTGCGCCGCCCACGACAGCGCGGCGGTTTCGCGGATATTGTCGATGCCGACGATCCGCAGCTCGGAGTTCCAGAATCGGGCCTCCTTGGTGCGGAAGTCGCCGATGATGCGGTCGAGCGCGCCCGGATAGTCGCAAGCCGGCATGACCCGGTCATAGCGCGGACCCGAGAGCCAGAAGTTCAGCTCGAAAAAGTTCGCCGCCTGCGGGCGCGAAAGAGTGACCACACTCAGAGCCAACGCCAACACGACGGACGCGATCCGGCTGAACATCCCTCGACAGCCCCGAAAGGCTCCCCTTACCGCACCAAGCCGTCACCGTGCCGCGCCGATGGTTGCCGGTCAAGGGATCAAACCGCCCCCCGCCGCAGGTTGCGGCGCAACGTGGCGCGGCGGCCACGATCGTGGCGGCAGTCCCCGTCGCCAAGTCCGAGGGGCAAGTCCGAGGGGCAAGTCCGAGGGGCAAGTCCGACTCGCTAGGCCGCGGCATAGCTTTCCACAGAAAACTGCTTTGCGGCGGCGCTTGCCCACATCTTTACTGCAATGAGGGTTGGCGACGAGCGGGCTGGCCTCATGATACCGTCCTCACGTCGTTGCGTTTGATTCGTTGCGTATTTCGTTCGAATCGCGGCGCATTGGTGCGCGCCAGAGACGCGTTGCCAAGGAACGTGTTGCCAAGTGCGTTTGGCGCTTGTGCGCGCCGCGAGGCGGCCGTGAGGGTGAGTCGCCGGCAGCCGGTGATCCGAATGCGTACCCCCTGGGACGTTTTCCAGGGATGGTGAGTAGTCACAGTCAGTACCAGTGCAGGTCTGTAGGCGAGTCTCGCTGAGGCTGAGCGTCGCGCGGTTGCGCGTTCACTTGCCGGGAAAGCGACCTTTCCCAGGGGCGGAAAGGGCGCTTCGAACAGCGATGTTCGACCGGCGATCACGTGAAGCGTTCTGGCGAAACAATATTGGCCGTGGGACTGCTGGGGGTCTTTGGGATATGGGAGAAGTGCACCGGCTTGTAACGACCGAGGCGTCTTTCGGCCTTCACGCGGCCGGGCGCTTGATGACCAAGATCTTCGCGCCATGGGTGCAGGATCTCGCGTTGCTGGTCGAAAGCGTCGAGGCGGTGCGGCCGCCGGGAGCGTTGCCGGACTGGCAGCCCGGCGCGGTCGTGCGGCTGCCGTTCTCGAAGAAGATTTGCGCCGACGGCGACAGCGTCTGCAGCCAGGCGTTGATGGCGCTCGCCGACACCGCCATGGTCATCGCCTGCTCGGCCGCCTGGAACGGCTACCGCCCGATGAGCACGATCGACCAGACCACCCATTTCCTGCGCCCGGTGAATTTCGACATTATCGCCGACGCACGGGTGGTGCGGATCGGGCGCAATACCAGCTTCGGCCGCGTCATGCTGTTGGGCGCCGCGGACAAGCGCCCGGTCGGCATGGTCGCCAGCGCCTATTCGATGGCGTGAAGATTTGGGCGTGAAGATTTGGGGCGTGAAGATTTGGGGCGTGAAGATTTGGCGCAGTCTTCCGCTCGGCGATCGCGGCGGACTGCTTTCATTTGCGGCGTCGAGCGTCTAAGCTGACGGCCACGGTGCGGGCGGGAGGCTGTTGGGATGCGTCGGAGTGTTGCGGTCGCTGTTGCGCTGGCGTTGTTGCTGCCCTGGACGGGTGGCGGCGCATGGGCCGGCGCGGTTTTTCTCGGTCCGGGTTGGGGGCTCACCGGCAACGATACCGGCGGCATCATATCCTACACGCCCGCGCTGCAGCGGAGCGCCTACCGCGCCATGGCCGCCGATTGGTGCGCGCGCTGGGGGCGTCTGTCGCATATCACCAGCATGCATCGCCATTACGGCGATTATGTCGGCTTCGTCTGCATGGATCGTCCGGGGATGATCCACTGACATTGCGCCGCGCGCGTAAACCTCAACGCCAATCGCCGAGCACCGCCTGAACCAAAGCGAGCGCCGCGACCGCCGCGGTATCGGCGCGCAGAATGCGCGGACCGAGCGCCAAGCGCACCACGTTCGGCGCCTTGACGAGTGCGGCGCGCTCGTCGTCGGCAAAGCCGCCCTCCGGCCCGATCAGCACCGCCAGCGGCCCGCGCGCTGCGCTGCCGAGCGCGGCGACCGGATTGGCGACCTCGGCCGCTTCGTCGCAAAACACCAGACACCGCTTCGGATCGCGTTCGGCGAGGCAGCGGGTCAACGCGACCGGCGCCTCGATATCGGGCAATGTAAGGATGCCGCATTGTTCCGCGGCTTCGACGGCGTTGGCGCGCATGCGCTCGCCATTGAGGCGGCTGACCTGGCCGTGGCGGGTGATCACCGGCTGCAGGCGCGAGACGCCCATCTCGACCGCCTTCTGCACCATGTAGTCGAGCCGCGCCGATTTCAGCGGGGCGAACAGGTAGTGCAGGTCCGCCGGCGTGGTCTGGACGCGTGTGCGGTTGCCGACCAGCAATGCCGCCCCGCGCTTGTGCGTCTCGAGCGTCGCGCTCCACTCGCCGTCGCGCCCGTTGAAGACGAGGACGCGGTCGCCTGTCTTCAGGCGCAGCACATGGCCGAGATAATGGGCTTGCGCGCTCACGAGCGCGACGGTCGCGCCGGCTTCGAGCGCCGGTGCGACGAAAAGTCTGGGACTGCGAAATTCATAGGCGGGCATGGTTGTCGTGGTCTGGCGGCAAAGGGTTGTGGGCATGATCGAACATTGCGGGCATAATGACGCGGCAGCGGCGTCGCACCCGCGCCGGAAATCGACGTTCTGCCCCCTTGTCGCCGAAATCAACGAGCCATTTAATGCCGCCGCGACGCGGATTGCCGATTCGGGGTTTTGCGCGTGGCACCAAAAGCGCGTGGCAACGAAAAAGTTCTCGGCATCCCAAAGCCCTTGGCAACTTGGAAGGATCATTTTTCCGATGAAGCGAAGCCTTGCCAGCGTGTGGTTGCCTCGCGGGCTGATCGCCGCGGCCACGGTCGCAGCGGCCACAATGACGGCGTGCGGCGTCGCGTCGGCGCAGGCGCAGCCGCCAAAGTGCGGCGATTTCATGCAGTTGCGGACTGAAGCCCAGCAAAGAGCGGCCGCGGTGCGCGACGCCACTCAGCACAAGGCCGAGCGGAAGAAAGTCTGCGAGCTGGTGACGCGATTCAGCACCGCCGAGGAGACCGTGATCAAATTCCTCGTAGCCAACAAGATGGGGTGCGGTGTCCCCGACATGGCCATCACGCAGGCCAAATCCGCCCACGAAAACACGCTGAAGTTCCAAAAGCTCGCCTGCACCGAGGCGCCGGCCGCCCAGCCGAGACAGCCGTCACTGAGCGACGCCATCAGCCAACCTTCGGTCGACACCGGTGCCAATACCCACACCGGCCGCGGCACCCTGGATTCACTCAGCGGCAACCCGCTGGCCCGATGACGCGGCGCCGTGATCCGCGCGAAATGAGTCCGATAAAATGAGGCCCGCGGCCGGCTCGGTCGCCGACGCGACCGGCAATTGGGTCGACACACTCGCCCCGACCTGGAGCCGCCCCTATCTCCGGCTCGCCCGGCTCGACCGCCCGATCGGCTCGTGGCTTTTGCTCATGCCGTGCTGGTGGTCGACGGCGCTCGCTGCGGTGGCCGCCCACAGCGCCATACCGAATCTCTTGCACCTCGCGCTGTTCTTTGTCGGCGCCTTCGCCATGCGCGGCGCCGGCTGCACCTGGAACGACGTCATCGACCGCGACCTCGATGGAAGCGTCGAGCGCACGCGCTCGCGGCCCATTCCCTCCGGCCAGGTCAGCGTCCGCCAGGCGCTGGTCTTCTTGCTGGTCCAGGCGCTGATCGGCCTTGCCGTGCTCCTTTCCTTCAACGCCTTCACCATCGGCCTCGGCATCGCTTCGCTGGCGATCGTCGCGGTCTACCCGTTCATGAAGCGCATCACCTATTGGCCGCAGATCGTGCTCGGCCTCGCCTTCTCGTGGGGAGCGCTGATGGGGTGGGCCGGCGCCTTTGCCCGCCTCGATCCACCCGCGCTCCTGCTCTATGCCGGTTCGATCGCCTGGGTCATCGGCTACGACACCATCTACGCGCACCAGGATCGCGAAGACGACGCGCTGATCGGCATCAAATCGACGGCGCTGTTGTTCGGCAATCGGACCAAGCCGATGCTGGCGGTGTTTTACGGGCTGGCGGTGATCTTGATCGGGGCTGCCGGGTTCCTCGCCGGCGGCGGCGTCGTGTTCGCGCTCGGCCTTGCCGCGTTTGCCGTGCATCTGGCGTGGCAGATCGTGCGGCTCGATATCGGCGACCCGGAGCTTTGCCTCGCTTTGTTCAAATCGGATCGCGACGCGGGGCTGATTTTATTTGCCGGGCTTGTCATCGACGCGGCGGTTCGCCTGTAAGACGAGATGAACTATCGCCACGCGTTTCATGCCGGCAGTTTTGCCGACGTTCACAAGCACGCGGTGCTGGCGCGCATCCTGACGCATCTGCGCCTCAAGCCGGCGGCGTTTCGCGTGATCGACACCCATGCGGGAGCCGGTCGTTACGATCTACTCGGCCCGGAGCCGCTTCGCAGCGGCGAGTGGCGCGAGGGCATCGCGCGTGTGTTCGCCGCGCGAGGGCGAAGTGAGGTCGATGCGCTGCTGGCGCCTTATCTTGACGCGGTCGCGGCGTTCAATCCGAACGGCGACGCGTTGCGCATCTATCCCGGCTCGCCGCTGATCGCGCGGCATCTGCTGCGGCCGCAGGACCGCCTGATCGCCTGCGAGCTCGAGCCGCAGGCCGCCGCGCTGCTGGCGGCGGCGTTGCGTGGCGACGCTCGCGCCAAGGCGCTGATGATCGATGGTTGGACCGCGTTGAATGCGTATGTGCCGCCGAAAGAACGTCGCGGCCTTGTCCTGATCGATCCGCCGTTCGAGGACCCCGACGACTTCGCGCGGCTTTGGCGGGTGTTGGCGGCCGCTCACCGCAAATGGCCGACCGGCATCTACCTGCTCTGGTATCCTATTAAGGATCGCGACGCGCCCGACGCGCTGGCGCGGCGGCTGCAACGATCGACCTTGCCGAATTTGCTGCGGTGCGAACTGAGCCTCGGCGCGCCGCGCGTGCCGGGCGGGTTGCTCGGCTCCGGGCTTGTCGTGGTCAACCCGCCGTTCACGCTCGAAGCGGATTTGCGCCTTGCGATGCCGGTGCTTTGCGGTCTGCTGGCGCCGCACGGCTCGTTCCGCGTCGATCGGCTGGCCCAGCGTCGCTAAACCGGGGATGCCGGGGCCATCATCAAAGCGGCCGAATAACGGCTAAAGGACGTTCGCCGTCGATCGAAATGGTGGTCACCTACTTCTCCACACGCAAAAATTGGTCTATTTGGTGGATGCTGGCTTAGGCGTTCCGCCTCCTTTGGGGGGCCGGTTGAGTGTGCAGGCCGTCCGCGGCTGACGCTTTACTCGTGTGGATGTCCGGCCGAGCCGTCGCGCCGTGGGGGCCGGCGGCGAAGCAACCGCGGGGAAGGAGCTTCTCGATGGCAATGACCGGTACGGTCAAATTCTTCAACGGCGAGCGCGGCTACGGGTTCATCAAGCCCGATGACGGGGGGCGCGACGTCTTCGTACACATTACCGCCGTTGAACGCGCGGGGCTGAAGTCGCTGATCGAGGGCCAGCGCATCAGCTTCGATGTCGAACCCGACAAAAAGGGAAAAGGTCCCAAGGCGGTCAATCTGGTCGTGACCGGGTAGGGCTTGACGCGCCGGTTGTACCGGCGCGCGATCGAGCTTCCTTGCGACTGCATGGCCCGTCGGGAAAGCTGATCGATCCGGGGATCAGCTTGTTTCGGGGGGGCGTGCTCGAGGCGACGACCGAAATGGGTCGCGCTCTCGCGCGGAAAAGCCAACTGATGCGGCGCGCCGGCTCGACGGCGGCGGCGGGTATGTATTGTCTTTGCAAGTGCGATGCTTCAACGTCGCGGCGATCCATTGCTGATTCCAGGTGCCGCCGATGATGATCTTGCGCTCCGCTTTGCCTTCCCCGTTCGGCCGCAAAGTGCATATCGCCGTGTCGCTGCTCGGCTTCGACGATGACGTAAAAGTCGAAGCGGCCGACACGATGGATCCCAACGACAGCATCCGCACGCAGAATCCGTTGGCGAAGATTCCGGCGCTGATCGCCGAGGACGGTACGGTGTACTTCGACTCGCGCGTCATTCTCGAATATCTCGACGACCGCGCCGGCGGCGGCAAGATCATTCCGCGCGAGACCGCCAAGCGCTTCGCCGCGCTGCGCCTGCAGGCCCTCTGCGACGGCATCATGGATGCCTCGATCTTGCAGATTTACGAGGGCCGCTGGCGGGCGGCGGAGAAGCAGGAACCGAAATGGCTCGACCATCAGGCCGGCAAGGTGACGCGCGCGCTCGCCGTCCTGGAAGCGGCGCCGCCGGCGCTCGACGCCCTTCCCAATGTCGGCCACATCGCGCTCGCCTGTGCGCTCGGCTATCGCGATCTGCGCTTCGGCGGCACCTGGCGCAACGATCACCCGCGCCTGCGCGTCTGGCTCGACGAGTTCGCGGCACGGGTGCCGGCTTTCGAAGCGACGAAGGTCAAAACCTGAATTGACGGCGGAGCGTTCAAATCAGAAGACGCCAAATCAGAATCGGTAATTGATGCCGCCGCGCACGATGTTGGTGCGGAACGAGGTCGGGCGCGGCCGCGGAACTGGCTCGGCACACAACAAAAAGCCCCGGGCCAAAGCCCGGGGCCTGTCGCCGCGCGTCTGCGCGATTTTTGCCGTGAACGATCTCAGAAACGGTAGTTCAGGCCGGCGCGCACGATATTGGTCGTGAACGACACATTGTCGGTCGCGGCGCCGCCAAGGCAGCCGCCGCCGCAGTTGAACTTGCCGAGATCGACATAGAGGTATTCGGCCTTGAGCGTGAAGTTGCCGGCCACGGCGAACTCCAGGCCGCCGCCGACGGTCCAGCCGGCATTGGTCTCGCTGCCGCCGGACAGGCCGGGCGCCGCGGCGCGGATGTCGCCGAACGCGCCGCCGGCGGTGACGAACGGCATGAAGCGGTCGGCGGCGTAGCCGAGCCGTCCGCGCACGGTCGAGAGCCAAGTGTCGCTGGTCTGCGCGACCGTGTTCGAGCCTTGAATGTCAGCCCAGTCGATGTCGCCCTCGACGCCGAGCACGGCGTGGCCGATCTGATAATTATAGCCGAGCGTGCCGCCGACGAGGCCGCCGGTGGTGTTGAAGCTGCTGGTGGAATCCCAGGCCGAGCTGCCCCAGGCGCCGCCGCCGTTCACGCCGATATAGAACCCGCTCCAGGTGTAGGCCGGAACATAGGCCGGAGCCTTGTAGTAGTTCGGGGCCGCCGGCGGCGGGAGGTCGGCCGCCGCCGCCGCACCCGCTAGCGCCACCAGAGCGACGCATCCCAGAAACAAACGCTTCATTGTGAGGACCTCCATTCGCGTAGGTCCGGGGATAGTATTCGCGACGCAGTCTGCGTCTAGTGTATAAAGGCCACAGTTGTATTCCAATTGATGCCGGGATTGTGGCGAGCTTAGATCAATAATGCCATAATTATGTTGAGTAGAAATTCAATAAAAGTTGGCGCAAATATGGTAAATTATGTCTTAACTTTGTCGGAGATTTGTCAGATAGCTGTGTCATCTTACCACTATCGTGCAAATTTTCGACGAATGGTATCGAAGTACTATGCCGCTCGCTTGGCCTGTCGACGGCTGCGCGAGCGGCACGACCATATATCGCTTAGAAGTGGTAATTGACGCCAAAGCGCAGCAGGTTGGTGGCAAGGCCGTTGCTGGTGCCGGTCAGTGAAAAGTTGCTGTCCATGAGGTCGAGGTAGAGCCACTCCGCCTTGGCCGACCAATGGGGCGTGAAGCCGACCTCTATTCCCGCGCCTGCGGTCCAGCCGGCGCTGACATGGGATTCGGTCAAGCCGGCGGTATCCAGGCGCAGATCGCCGTAGGCGAGGCCCGCCGTCCCATACAGGAGCACATTGCTGAAAGCGATGCCGCCGCGGCCGCGCAGAGTGCCGAACCATGGGCTCGAGAATTGCCACGGCGCCACCGTGTCGTCGGCCCCCGACAATTGGATGTCGGTTTCGACGCCGTAGACGAATTGGCCGCGCTGCCAGTTGAAGCCGGCCTGCACGCCCCCGAGGATGCCCGCGGGACTGGTCGGATTGTTGTCCACCCAGCCCCACTGGTAACCGGCATTGGCGCCGAGGTAAGGCCCGATCCAGCTCGATGGGAGCGGCGCCGGTGCGGTATAGTAGTAATTGTTCGGCGGCAAGTCGGCGGCATGCGTCGCCCCGCTACCCGCAAGCGGCACGGCGGTGCCGAGAGCCGCGCCCAAAGTCGCGCCGAGAACTCTTCTCATATCGCACTCCCAAAAACGCATTGGCCTGGAACCATGGCCTGGAACGAAGAATGGCCTGGAACGAAGAAACGGGCGTCAGCGAAGACGTCGTGCCCGTGATCCCGCTGCGGCTCTTGTGATCGATAGAATTTATCGCGATTTTTAAGTTAAGCCTTTGTGAAGCGGGGAGTCCTGTAAGTAATCGCAAGTTGTTATCGTTAAAAAAGTCTATAGGTCGACGACGCGGCGCCGCTGCGCTCGGCGCGGGCGCCCGGTCCCGACAACCGGCCGGCTGAAAATGGGCTCAGGTCCCCCCTGGCCCTCGGTCCGGCCAAACCTTACGTTCGCGCCGGCACAATCCGGCAAGCCGGCGTTCGCGCCGGTACAATCCGGCAAGCCGGCCGGCATCAAAGCGCATGAACGTTCCCAAGAAAGGCATCGAACCCGAGATCGAGATCGCTGAGGAGGACGACGAGCCGTCGCTTCCGCTCGCGGAGGACACCGACGCGGCCGCTGACGCCGGTGCGGATGAGAGCCTCAGCGCCGGCCGCACCGCGATCATGCATTACGCCAAGATCGCGCCGGCGCAGCCCGGCGTCTATCGCATGATCGATGCGCGCGGCGACGTGCTCTATGTCGGCAAGGCGAAAAACGTGCGCAATCGCGTGCGCGCCTATGCGCGGCCGACCGGCCTCGATACCCGCATCGAGCGCATGATCGCCGCCACCCGCACGCTGGAATTCGTCGTCACCCGCACCGAGACCGAGGCGCTGCTGCTCGAGGCGAACCTGATCAAGCGGCTGCGGCCGCGGTTCAACGTTCTGCTGCGCGACGACAAATCGTTCCCGTATATTCTCATCACCTCGGACCACTGGGCGCCGCAGATCCTCAAGCATCGCGGCGCGCGGTCGCGGCCGGGACATTATTACGGACCGTTCGCGTCGGTGTGGGCGGTCAACCGCACCATCAACGCGCTGCAGCGGGCCTTCCTGCTGCGCTCGTGCAGCGATGCATTCTTCGAGAGCCGCACCCGGCCGTGCCTGCTGCATCAGATCAAGCGCTGCTCGGCGCCGTGCACCAACGAGGTCGACTTCAAGGAGTATTCCGAACTGGTGCGTGAGGCCAATGCGTTCCTTTCCGGCCGCAGCAAGGCGGTCAAGGACGAACTCGCGACCGAGATGGAAAGCGCCTCACAGGCGCTCGATTTCGAGCGCGCCGCCGTGCTGCGCGATCGCCTCGCCGCGCTGTCGGCGGTGCAGTCGCACCAAGGCGTCAATCCGCGCGGCATCGAGGAGGCGGACGTCTTCGCCCTGCATCAGGAGGGCGGTTTCACCTGCGTCGAGGTGTTCTTCTTCCGCACCGGCCAGAACTGGGGCAATCGCGCCTATTTCCCCAAGGCCGACCGCTCGGTGTCGCCCGGCGAGATTCTCGAGGCGTTTCTCGCCCAGTTCTACGATGACAAGCCTTGCCCGCGTCTCATCCTGATTTCGCACCCTATCGACGACCGCGATCTGCTCGCGGAGGCGCTCAGCACCAAGAGCGGCCACAAAATAGAGATCTTGGTGCCGCAGCGCGGCGAGAAAAAAGATTTGATCGCTCACGCGCTCGCCAATGCGCGCGAAGCCCTCGGCCGCAAGCTCGCCGAGACGTCCTCGCAGGAGAAACTGCTGCGCCAGCTGGCCGAAACCTTCGGCTTGCCGCGCGTGCCGCGCCGCATCGAAGTCTACGACAACAGCCACATCCAGGGCACCAACGCCGTGGGCGCCATGATCGTCGCCGGGCCGGAAGGTTTTCGTAAGCGCGACTACCGCAAGTTCAATATCCGCTCGGCCGAACTGACCCCCGGCGACGATTTCGCCATGATGCGCGAGGTGCTCGAGCGCCGTTTCAAACGTCTCATCGCGGAATCACCCTCCCCTGAAAGGGGAGGGGCGGATCGCCATGGGCGATCCGGGGAGGGGTCCGGGGCGTTGCCGGAACTGACCCCCACCCGGCAGCCTCCGGCTGCCGACCTCCCCCTTTCAGGGGGAGGAGATGATGTTGAGCATGGAGAGGACGAAGTCGAATCTCCCTGGCCGGACCTCGTGTTGATCGACGGCGGGCAGGGCCAGCTCAATGCGGCCCGTGAGGTTTTGGAGCCGCTCGGCATCCAAGTCCCGCTCGTCGCCATCGCCAAAGGTCCGGATCGCGACGCCGGGCGCGAAACCTTCTTTATTCCCGGCCGCGACAGCTTCAAGCTGCCGCCGCGTGATCCGGTGCTGTATTTCGTCGAGCGGCTGCGCGACGAGGCGCACCGCTTCGCCATCGGTTCGCACCGGGCGCGGCGGCGGCGCGACCTGCGCGAAGCCGGCTTGCAGGAAATCGCGGGCATCGGTCCGACGCGCAAGCGCGCTTTGCTGCACCATTTCGGTACCCTCAAGGCGATCGAGCGGGCCGCGGTCGCGGATCTGATGCAAGTCGATGGTATCAGTGCCGAAACGGCGCGCCGGATTTACGAGTTTTTCCACGAGGGGGCGGCGTGATCGCGTTGTGGAGAGGGCCGCGGCGGTCCTCGACCCGACGCGAGCGGTACGTCGGCGACATCGAGACACAGGCATGCAGTCGCAGGGCCTGTCGGCGGCGGTGCGGCGGCGCTATGGTGGGGATAGATCGGCAGCCAAGAATTCAACCGTGAATTCGACCATGAATTCGAGCGTGAACACGACGACGCCCCCGAAGCTGCGCGCACGCCCGTTCGCGCTGCCCAACATCCTGACCTATGGCCGCATTGCCGCCGTACCGATCGTGGTCGGCGCGATGTACTGGCAGAACATCCTGCACGGCGGGCTGTGGCTGCGCTGGGTGGCGCTGGCCGTCTTCATCTTGGCCGGCGTCTCCGATTTTCTCGACGGCTATTTTGCCCGCATCTGGGCTCAGCAATCGTCGCTCGGCCGCATGCTCGATCCCATCGCCGACAAGCTTCTGGTGGCGTCCTGCCTGCTGATGCTGGCGGCGGAGGACACCATCCAGGGCTGGACGCTGTTTGCGGCAGTCGTCATCCTGTGCCGCGAGATCCTCGTGTCCGGCCTGCGCGAATATCTTGCCGAGCTGCGCGTCAGCGTGCCGGTCACGCAGCTCGCCAAATGGAAGACGACGCTGCAATTGATCGCCGTCGGCTTCCTCATCGCCGGCAAGGCCGGTGACGCCGTGGTGCCGGGGATCACCAAGACCGGCCTCTTGCTGCTGTGGCTCTCGGCGCTGCTGACGATCTATACCGGCTGGGACTATCTGCATGCGGGCATCCATCATCTGACCCGGGAGGAAGCGTGAAGCTCCTGTATTTCGCCTGGGTGCGCGAGCGCGTCGGCAAGGCGGAGGAACAGGTCGAGCCGCCGCCGGGGGTTACCACGATCGGCGAGCTGATGACCTGGCTAGCCGGACGCGACGAGGGCTACGCCTACGCGTTTGAAAATCAAAAGGTGATCCGCGCCGCGATCGATCGCGTGCATGTCCGCGCCGATGCGGCGATCAAGGGCGCGGGCGAGATCGCGTTCTTTCCGCCCATGACCGGCGGCTGAATTTTTGCTCGGGATCGCAACGCATGACCACGACCGTCCGCCTGCAGCGTGAAGCGTTCGACATCGCCGGCGAAGTGGCGGCGCTGACGCGGGGACGTACCGATATCGGTGCGGTGGTGACGTTCACCGGCCTGTGCCGCGCCGACGAGAACGGCGCGCCGATTGCGGCGCTCACGCTCGAGCATTATCCCGGCATGGCCGAGGCGGAAATCAACCGGCACGTCGAGGAAGCCCGCGCGCGCTGGCCGCTGCTCGGCGTCACCGTCATCCATCGCTACGGGCGGCTGACGCCGGGCGAGGTGATCGTCCTCGTGGTGACGGCGTCGAGCCACCGCGAGGCGGCGTTCGCGGCCGCGAATTTTCTCATGGATTATTTGAAGACCCGCGCGCCGTTCTGGAAGCAAGTCGAACAGGGCGCGGGCGCGACTTCGGTTGCGACTTGGGTCGAGGCCAGGGCGGCCGACGACGCCGCGGCCGAGCGTTGGTCCGCACCGAAGGCGCAGGGCGAAACCGCGCCGTAAGGCGCCAAAGGGATCGCGCCGCCGGACTTGCCGCTGCGCTTCGATATCAAAAAACTATTTATCAAATAAATATTCTATCAAATAGATATTCCGATCGTCGTATCATCAGCATGGAATTTTGTCGCTGTGGCGCCAATTCGGCCGGGGCTTCGGCGTCGATCGAGCGGCAGTGCGTAAAGAATAGCGTCGGTTTTGCACGGCGGCGTCGCGACGGACTATTCATGTCAGCATGTTTCAAAGCGGTCGCTGCGGCCGACAAAGTCAAAGGCAAGCAAACACAGCGGGGAGAAAGACGATGAAAGCCTTTATTGTGAGTTTGTTCGTGGGCGGCTTGTTGGTGGGCGCGATGGACCACGCGGTGGCCGGGTCTTTTCTGCAGGCCTCGAGCACCGAGGAACAATTGGCCACCGACGCTAGCCCCAAAGTGGTGTCGATGAATTCGACCGATGCATCGAGCGGCATCACCAACCAGAACGGCGTCGTGACGGTGGGCGCCGACGGTAATTATTTCATGCTCGCGGCGGCGCAGGTCGGCGGCAAGGCCAAGGGCTTCGTCCGCATGTGGATGCGCATCAACGGCAAGGACGTCGATAATTCCAACACCGAGCAGCTCATCAGCGAACCGGGGTTCACGACCGTGCTGGTGTGCCAGGGGGTGGTGGAGCTGAAGAAGGGCGACAAGGTCGAGATGGCCTATTCCGGATCGGCGCCGGGCCTCGGGCTGGTGATCCACAAGCCGGCCGGCGAACCCTTGGTGACGAGCATGATCTTTTCGGCGTTCAAGCTCGACTGACGCAGTTCGGCGGCGCATAGGCCATTCGCTGCACCGTGGCCCGCCGCGCGGCGGGCCGCGGTCGTGGCGTTGCGCAAAGTCACCGCGCGCGGCACTGTGCCGCCATTTGCAATTTCTTGAGTTATATCAAGGCGGCTCGCCGCCCCGTCGGCGACGCTGGCATTAATCCGGCTTAGTGTCGCGGCTGACACCCGACGCCTGCGACAAAGATTCGAATTTTTGCTGCATGAAGGACCCTGTCCAGCACGGCAACAAGGCGCCGACAGCTGCGGTGCAAAAGTCCGCCGCCCGTCGCCCGCATGCGCCGCGCGGCGCTTTCGCGACATTGACCATCGGGGCCTTGGGCATCGTTTTCGGCGACATCGGCACGTCGCCGCTCTACGCCATGGACGCACTGTTCTTCGGCCGCGGCGAGGCCGCACCGACCCCCGACGACGTGCTGGGCGGCGTATCGCTCGTCATCTGGACGATCACCATCATCGTCGCCGTCAAATACGCGATCCTGGTGCTGCGCGCGCAGAACGACGGCGAGGGCGGGGTGTTCGCGCTCTACGGTCTTCTGCACGCGGGCGACAAACCGAGCAAACCGCTGTTGCTGTGGGCGCTGATGCTGGGCGCCGGCCTGTTGTTCGGCGACGGCATGATCACGCCGGCAATCAGCGTCATCTCCGCCGTCGAGGGTCTGCAAGTCGCCACGCCGTCCTTGAGCGACATGGTGATCCCGATAACGGTCGGCCTGTTAACCGCGCTGTTTGCGATCCAATTCAAAGGCACGTCGCAGATCGGCATCGTGTTCGGTCCGATTCTGCTCTTGTGGTTCGTCGTCATCGCCGTCCTCGGCGCGTGGCAGATCGAACTTCACCCGCAGGTGCTCGCGGCCTTCAATCCGATTTACGGGCTGCGCTTCCTGCGCCACGCCGGTCTGTTCGAGGCGTTGCTGATCCTCAGCGCCCTGATGCTGGTCGTCACCGGCGGCGAGGCGATGTACGCGGATGTCGGGCATTTCGGCACCGGGCCGATACGGGCGAGCTGGTTCGGCATGGTCTATCCCGCTCTGGTGCTGAACTATCTCGGCCAGGGCGCGTATCTCTTGAGCGGGACGCCGGTTGCGGGCGGCAAGCTGTTCTTCAGTCTGGTGCCGCAAGGCTTGCTCTATCCGGCGGTGCTGCTCGCCACCGTCGCGACGGTGATTGCCTCGCAGGCGCTGATCTCCGGCGCCTTTTCGCTCGCCGCGCAAGCGATCCGCCTGGGCCTGTTTCCGCGCCTTTCGCTCCTGCACACCCATCAGGCGCATGCCGGTCAGATCTATGTGCCGTTCGTCAATCGGGCGCTGTTTGTCGGCTGCGTCGTCTTGGTGATCACGTTCGGCTCGAGCGCGGCGCTGGCGGCGGCCTATGGCCTCGCCGTATCCGGCGTCATGCTGATCACGTCGCTCGCGATGTTTCCGATCGCGCGGCGCTACTGGAACTGGAGTGCCGCCGCGACGAACGGGGTGTGGGGTTTCCTGACGATGGTAAACGCCGCGTTCTTCGTCGCCAGCCTGCTCAAATTCGTGCAGGGCGGTTTCGTCCCGCTCTCGGTCGGCGTCGCCGTGTTCGTGGTGATGACGACGTGGCGGTGGGGACGCAAGGCGACCTTCGCCGCCTACGCGGCGAAACCGACGATGACGATGGCGGAACTGGTCGACCTGCATCGCGGCTGCAAGACGTTCATGGAACGCAACGCCGTGATCATGTCGCCGAAGCCCATGCGGCTGCCGGGCGATCACGCGCCGGCGCTGATGCAGATGCTGTGGGAGCGTCACGGCATCCTGCCGCGCAATCTGATCCTCGTTGAAGTGGCGCACCCCAAGGTGCCTTACATTCACGACAACCGCTACCGCGTCACGGTGTTCGACCGCGACGGTGCCCGCGGCAGCATCATCGGGGTCGAAGTCAGTTTCGGCTTCATGGAGGAGCCGAATGTCGAGCGCCTGCTGGAGGAGATGGCGCGGCACCGGCAAATCGATCTGCCGGCCGACCGGAGGCAATGGATCGTTCACGCCTCCCAGGAAAATCTGTTGCCGCCGAAGCGCATGCGTTTGCTGCGGCGTCTACGCTTCCGGCTGTTCATGTTCCTGCGGCTGATTTCACAACCCGCCTATTATTATTATGGGCTCGGCGACGAGGTGCACCTCTCGGTCGAGATCATCCCGGTGCGGGTGCGATAAACGTCCGTCTGGCACTCGGTCAGGCGTGGCTGCCGCCGCCGAAATTGCGGCGGTAGAGCAGCGCGAACGGATAAGCGAGACAAGCGCCGATCAGAACCGTGAGCCCGGTGGCGTAGAACAGCGCCGCAGTCGGAACGTGCGCCGCCATCAGCAAGCCGCCGACGACGGGACCGGCGATGGCGCCGATCTTGGCGATGGCGATCGCCGCGCCTTGGCCCTTGGCCCGATAGGCCGTCGGATAGATCGTCGGGGTGACGGTCATGATGCCGTTCTGGGTGCCGACGACGAAAAAGCCGGCGAGGAAGGCGGTGATCATGAGCGCGATCTCCGGCATGCCGTAGCCGAGCAGGGCGCTCACGGCGGCGCCGATCGTGGGCACGATGGCGATCATCAGCATGCCGTAGCGATCGATCAGCCAGCCGGTCGAGAGGCCGCCGAGGATGCCGCCGACGCCGTAGACGCCGGTCGTCAGCGCCGCGTGCGTCGCCGTCAGCCCGATGCTTTGAACGAGCACGGGCAGCCAGCTGGTCATGAAGAATACCGCCATGGAATTGAAGATGTAGAACAGCCAGGCGAGCGGCGTCATGGCCAGCAGCGGTCCGTCGAACAGCCGCTGCGGCGTGAACCCCGCGGCTGCTCTGGCGCCTTCGGCGACGGTGAATTGCGCGTCCGCGGCGACGATTGTCCCCGGCTGCATCGCCGCGACGATCGGACCTAATTCGCGCCAGCGTTCCTTCTTCAGCGCCAGAAAGCGGATGGACTCAGGCAACATCAAAATCAGGAACAGCGAGACGATCAGCGGTCCGACGCCGCCGATCAGAAACATGCTCGGCCAGCCATAAAGGGGAATGACCGCCGCTGCGACGAAGCCGGCGACCGCGGTGCCGACGCTGAAGCCGATGAACGCGATCACCGCCCAGGTGGTCTTGAGGCGCTTCGGTGCGAACTCGCTGACCAGAACGATGCCGTTGGGGATAACGGCATAGAAGCCAACGCCGGCGATGAAGCGTTCGATGGCGAGGACAGTCAGCGACGGCGCCCAGGCCGAAGCGAGCGTGAAACAGCCGTAAACCCAGCAGCCCAGGACCAGCGTCGTCTTGCGGCCGACCTTGTCGCCGACATACCCGAACAGCAGCGACCCGAGCATCATGCCGAACAGGCCGAAGCCGAAGGCCGAGCCGAACGCCGACGGCGGCACCTGCCAGGTCTTGACGAGGTAGGGAACGACGAAGGAAACGCCGGCGAAATCGAAGCCCGCGAACAGCATGGCCGCGAACGTCCAACCCATCAGGTTGACGGCGAACCAGCCGACCGTCTGGTTTTCAACGACCGCGCCGATGTCGATGATTTGGTGGCCGCTCTCCGCGCCCCGCGCGGGCGCACCCGATGGCGTCGTCTGGGCGATCGCGTCCATGGCGCCTCCAACGAGCCGCAATTAACTGTGCGCGCTCTCGCGTTGTCGCGTGGCCGGCGACCGAACATCGTCGCCGAAATAAACGCCGTCGGCGCTCAGTTGCCGTTGCAGCGCGGCGACGTCGACGTTGGGACAAGCTACACCCGACTTGAGCGCGAGGTGCGCAGCCGTTCCCGCGGCCTGTCCCATGACATAGCACGGACCGGAAACCCGGGCGGAAGACTGGCCTTCGTGCGTCATCGAGGCGCAGCGCCCGGCGACGTAGAGATTGTCGATGCGCTGCGGCACGATCATGCGGAACGGCAAATCATGAAAACCGCGCGCGTCGGCGATGGTCGGAAAGCGGATGATGACGTCGCCTGCGACATGGGCTTCCACCGGCCAGCCATTGAGGCCGATGGCGTCGCGAAAATCGACGCAGTTCATGACGTCGTCGACGGCGAGCTGATATTGGCCGACGATGCGGCGCGTTTCGCGCACGCCGATCTGCGGCGGAATATCGACGATGTAGGCCTGCTCGAAGCCCGGCACGCGCTGATGAATAAAGTCGAAGATCTGCCAGATCTGGCGACGGCCTTCGAGCTCGCCGAAGGTCAGGTCGTCGACATTGGTCGCGTCGAGCGCGCTACCGTCGGCTTTTTTCTGCTGCGTCGCGTTGGCGTACCATTCGCTGGCGTGCTTCATGCGGCTGACAATGGCGCCCTTGCGCGGGAAACGCTGCTCGCCGCGGGCCTCGGCCTCGGCCATCAGGTCCGGAATGCGGCGGCGGGCGTCGGCGGCCGTCGCGGCATCGACGCCGTTCATGCGGAACATGTGGCTGGTGTAATAGGTGCCGCCGGGCTTGTTGGATTGCTCGTACGGCGCGCCGGCCCAGCGGGCGAGATCGGCGTCGCCGGAGCAGTCGATGAACGCGCGGGCGCGAACGGCTTCGCGGCCCGACTTCGACTCGATCAGCAGCGCGTCGATCGAAGTGTCGCTGCGCATCGCGGCGCCGACCGCCATGGCGTGAAAGAGAAGGTGCACGCTGGCGGACAGCATGAGATCGTCGGCGGCGAGCTTGAACGCCGCGGTGTCGTAGGCCTGCGCCAGGATCTTGCCGCCATAGGCGCCGTGCGGGTTGGCGAGACCTTCGAAGCGACGCAGCCGCGCCAACAGATCGTCGACGACGCCGTGAACGATCTGGCGGTCTTCGACGCCGTGGATTTTGGCGTGCAGACCGCAAAAATTGCTCAGACCCGACATCGTTCCGGCGCCGCCAAGAAAGCCGTAGCGCTCGACCAAAAGGGTCGAGCTGCCCTGGCGTGCGGCGGCGACCGCAGCCGCAATGCCCGCCGGTCCGCCGCCGAGCACGATGACATCGTACTCGCCGCGGATCGGGGTTTCTTTGCTGGTCTCGACGATGACGCCGCTGATGGCACCCTCCATGGCGCGGCGCTGATCCCTGGCAGCGCCGTGAATCGCGACTGGCCGCCGTTACGCCGCTGCGGCCTTGCCCTTCGGCTGCACCGCGGCGGTGTAGTCGCCCATCAATTGCTGCGTAATGCGGCCGGGCGTGAAACTCCAGTCGGCGATCTGCGACACCGCAGTCACTTCCGCGGCGGTGCCGGTGATGAAGCATTCGGAGAAGCCGGAGAGTTCCTCAGGCATGATGCGGCGTTCGATCACCTCGATGTCGTGCCGGCGCGCCAGCGCGATCGCGGTGGCCCGGGTAATGCCGGAGAGGAAGCAGTCGGCGATCGGCGTGTGGATCTTGCCGTCCTTGACGAAGAAGATGTTGGCGCCGGTGCATTCGGCGACGCGGCCCTGCCAGTCGAGCATCATCGCGTCGGCGAAGCCGCGCCGTTCGGCGCGATGCTTCGAGATGGTGCAGATCATGTAGAGGCCTGCCGCCTTCGCCAGGGCCGGCGCGGTCTTCGGATCGGGACGGCGATACTCGGCGAGGTCGAGCCGGATGCCCTTCAATCGCTGGACCGGATCGAAATAGCTCGGCCATTCCCAGGTGGCGATGGCGAGATGAATCTTGTTGTTCTGCGCCGATACGCCGAGCTGTTCGGAGCCGCGCCAGGCGATCGGCCGCACATAGGCGTCCTTCTGATTGTTCTTCTCGAGCACGAGGCGCTTGGCGGCGTCGATGTCCGCGACGCTGTACGGAATCTCGAAATCGAGAACTTGCGCCGAGCGCTTCAGGCGCTCCGAATGGGCGGTGCTCTCGAAGATTTCGCCGCCATAGGCGCGTTCACCCTCGAACACGGCGCTCGCGTAATGCAGACCGTGCGTGAGCACGCTGATCTTGCACTCCGCCGTCGGAACGAGCTTGCCGTCGAACCAGATGAGGTCGGGACGTTGGTCGAAGGGCACCGCCATGGATTGCCTCCCAGGTTTTGACGGCCCGTTCCACGACGGAACTGCCCGCATCCGCGGGTCGGGCCTCGTTTTTGCGTCGGAACCGGACTCCCGGTATGGTCGTCGGCGGCCCCAAGTCGGCGGCCTATGAGAGCGCCTTGCTGCGCCCGGTGCAACTCCGTCCGGGGGCAGGGCGGCACGATGCCGCCGTGACATCGCATTCGTCTGGTTAACAAGCAAGCCAAAATATGTCAATAGTGCTTACCTAATGGCTGACACCGGTGTAACCGCTCCCACCAAGGTTCGCGCGACCGCCACGCCGGTCGAGCCGGCGTTACCGGCGGGCGAACCGTATTGGGACCTCATCGAACTTCTGTTCTTCGCCTACCGCGACTTCGTCGGCGATCCCGACGAGGTGCTGGAAAAGCTCGGCTTCGGCCGCGCCCATCATCGCGTGCTGCATTTCGTCAACCGCAATCCCGGCATGAAAGTCGCCGAACTGCTCGACGTACTCAAAATCACCAAACAATCGCTCGGCCGCGTGCTCAAGCAGCTGATCGACGAGGGCTACGTGGTGCAGAAGGAAGGCGACAATGATCGCCGTCAGCGTTTGCTCTATGTCAGCCCGGCGGGCGAAGCGCTGGCGCTGAAGCTTGCCGGCTTGCAGACCGCCCGCATCACCCGTGTGTTGGCGGAACTCGGGCCCGGGGCGCACGAGAACGCGCGCCGCTTCCTCGCCGGCATGATCGACGCCGACGACCGCGATCGCGTGCTGCGCATGATCAGCCGCGCCGACCGCGTGCGCGCCTCGAGGCGAGACGGCGTTTCATGACGGCCGTGACGGTCAATCCGGCCGACGATGCGCCGCATCTGCTCGTCGTCGACGACGACCGCCGCATCCGCGCGCTGCTGTCGCGCTTTCTGGTCGGCGAAGGTTACCGCGTCAGCACCGCGGAAACGGCGCAAGAGGCGCGCGCCACGCTCGAAAGCCTCAAATTCGATCTCCTGATCCTCGATGTCATGATGCCGGGCGAGAACGGCTTTGATCTCGCGCGCGCCATCCGCGCCGGCTCGACGGTGCCGATCCTGATGCTGACGGCGCGGGACGAGAAGGAAAGCCGGATCATGGGGCTCGAAATCGGCGCCGACGATTATCTGGCGAAGCCGTTCGAGCCGCGCGAGCTTTCGCTGCGCGTCGCCAATATCCTCAAGCGGTTGCGGCCGCTGCGCATGCCGCCGGTGGAATCGATACGGTTCGGGCCGTTCGTGTTCCACCGCGGCCGCGGCGAACTGCGCCGCGGCGACGAGGTGATCCGCCTGACCGACCGCGAACGCGAGATGCTGAGCGTGCTGACGGAGAAGGTCGGCGAGACGGTCCCGCGGCAGGCGCTGGCCGGCAACGGCGACAGCGTCAGCGAGCGCACGGTCGATGTGCAGGTCAATCGGCTGCGCCGCAAGATCGAGGACGATCCGGGCAATCCGCTGATCGTGCAGACCGTGCGCGGCGTCGGCTACCGGCTGGTCGCGGCGCCATGAGGCGCCACAAAAAGTGCCAGGAGCGAGTGCCTGAGGGTGGGCCTGAAGGGTGCCGGAGGGTGCCATGAGGAGTCCCGGGAAGAGCGCAACCGGGAGCGTGTTGACCGGATTTGACGGCGCCTTCGCGCGTCTGCGCGGCGCGGCCGGCGCGGCGACCAGCGCCGCGGCCGGCGCCGCCGGGCTCGTGCTCGGGACGCTGGCGCGTCCCTGGCAACGGCTCGACCTTTGGGTCAGAACGGTGATGCCGAAGGGGCTTTATGCCCGCTCGCTCCTGATCATCATTCTGCCGATGGTCGTGCTGCAGTCGGTGGTCGCCTTCCTGTTCATGGACCGGCAATGGAACCTGGTCACGCGTTACCTGTCATCGACGATCACCCAGGAAATCGCGGCGCTCATCGACGTCTACAGGACCTACCCGCAAGGCGCCGATCGCGCGCAATTGCGCCGCATCGCGCAGGATCGGCTCGGTCTCGTCGTCGATTTTCTGCCGGAGACGCAGCTGCCGCCGCTCGGACCCAAGCCGTTCTTCTCGCAGCTCGACCAGTCGCTGTCGGACGAAATCCGCAAGCTCGGCATGCCGTTCTGGATCGATACGCTCGGCCGCTCCTCGATCGTCGAGATCCGCATCAAGCTTCCCGACACCATCATGCGCGTGTTCGCGCGCCGCGCCGACGTCTACGATTCGCAGTCCTGGATGTTCCTGCTCTGGATGGTGGCGACCTCGCTCGTTTTGCTCACCGTCGCCATCCTGTTTCTGCGCAACCAGATCAGGCCGATCGTGCGGCTCGCCGATGCCGCCGAGGCGTTCGGCAAGGGCCGCGAAGCGCCCAACTTCCGGCCGCGCGGCGCGCGCGAGGTGCGGCGCGCGGCGGCCGCCTTCCTGGAGATGAAAGGGCGCGTCGAACGCTCGATCGAACAGCGCACCACCATGCTCGCCGGCGTCTCGCACGATCTGCGCACCGTGCTCACCCGCTTCAAGCTCGAACTCGCTCTGCTCGGCGACACGCCCGAGACCGAGGCCATCAAGAAGGACGTTGACGAGATGGCCGCGATGCTGGAGGCCTATCTCGCCTTCGCGCGCGGCGACACCGGCGAACAGTCGGCGCCGACCAATATGGCCGCCTTGCTCGACGAACTGAAACTCGACGCCGAGCGCCATGGCCACCGCGCCAGTGTCACTTTCCATGGCCAGCCGGTGGTGACGGTGCGGCCGGCGGCGTTCAAACGCTGCCTCGCCAATCTCGTCTCCAATGCCGCGCGCTATGCCGATACGATTGCCATCAATGGCACGCGCGATCACCGTTGGCTGGTGGTGACGGTCGATGACGACGGCCCCGGCATTCCGCCGGGGCTGCGCGAAGACGTGTTCAAGCCGTTCCTGCGCCTCGACGACGCGCGCAATCAGGACGAGGGCGGCACCGGGCTCGGCCTCGCCATCGCCCGCGACATCGCGCGCTCCCATGGCGGCGACATCGCGCTCGGCGATTCACCGCTCGGCGGTTTGCGGGCGACGGTCAGGATACCGGTCTGACCGCCCGCTCGCGTTGTTACTTCCGCTGCAAATCCGCCGCAGCGCCGGCCAGCGTCTCGGCCACGCTCGCCTCGGTCTCGGCGCCGCTTTCGAGGCGCTGGCGGACGATGCCGCGCAGATGCTCGAACGCGGCCTCGACCAGCGGCGGCATGTCGCCGCGGTCTTCGCGGTCGTCGCCGAAGCGGCGGCGCCAGCGATTGACCCGCTCGCCGAGCGCGGTGAGGCGCTCGAGCACCACATTGACCAGATCGCGGTTCGCCTCGAGATAGGCGCGGCCGGCATCGGTGATGGTGTAGAGCTTCTTCGATCCTTCGGCCGCCGCGGTGACGTAGCCGGCTTCTTCGAGATAGGTCAGGGTCGGGTAGATGATGCCGGGGCTCGGTGAGTACCAGTCCGCGGTCTTCTCCTCGACCAGCTTGATGATCTCGTAGCCGTGGCGGGGCGCCTCGGCGATGAAAGCGAGTGCGACCAGCCGCAGGTCGCCCTGCGCCAGCATGCGCCGGGCGCGCATCATGTCCTCGTCGCCCATGCCGCCGCCAAAACCGTGCCGCCCGCCAAAGCCGAAGCCGCGGAAGCGGCCCCGATGATGCCGGCCGGCACCCCATTTCTCGTCGTGAGATTCACAATGTCCACGCATGTTTTGCGTTCTCCTTGGTTAAAGATATATCTTTAGATAGCTCATACGGAAATGTTACGCAAGATATATCTTAAGATAGGTCTTGTAAATTTTGCCGATGGGTGGCCGGTGGGTATTTCCGCGCCGTTACAAAGGCTTAGGGTAAAATGATTGGATGTTGCCGCCAAGTCGGCTTGACCGAAGGTCGAGCCAGGGCAACTGTGGGCAACAGGGCGCGCCGCGACCGGCCGCCCCCAAAACGCGGACCACGCGCGATGTTTGCGACCTTCTTCGACGAATTGCGCGGCGCCGGCGTGCCGGTGACTTTGCGCGAATACCTGACGCTGATCGAGGCGATGGAGAAGGACCTCGCCGGCCGCCACGTCGAGGATTTTTACTATCTGTCGCGCGCCGCGCTGGTGAAGGACGAGCGCAATCTCGACAAGTTCGACCGCGTCTTCGGCCGTGTCTTCAAGGGCCTCGACCTGATCACCCAGGCGCTCAACGCCGAAATTCCCGCAGAGTGGCTCAAGAAGATCACCGAAAAGCACCTCACCGAGGCGGAGAAGAAACAGATCGAGGCGATGGGCGGCCTCGACAAGCTTCTGGAAACGCTGCGCAAGCGGCTCGAAGAACAAAAAGGCCGCCACCAGGGCGGCAGCAAATGGATCGGCACCGGCGGCACCTCGCCGTTCGGCGCCTATGGCTACAATCCCGAAGGCGTGCGCATCGGCCAGGACGGCAACCGCAATTTCCGCGCGGTCAAGGTTTGGGACAAGCGCGAGTTCAAGGACCTCGACGGCGACATCGAACTCGGCACCCGCAACATCAAGGTCGCGCTGCGCCGGCTGCGCAAGTTCGCCCGCACCGGCGCGCCGGAAGAACTCGACCTCGACGGCACCATCCGCGGCACCGCGCAGAAGGGCTATCTCGACATCCTGATGCGCCCGGAGCGCCACAACACCATCAAGGTGCTGCTGTTCTTCGACATCGGCGGCTCGATGGATTGGCACATCAAGACGACGGAGGAATTGTTCTCGGCCGCCAAGACCGAGTTCAAGCACATGGTGCATCTCTACTTCCACAACTGCCTCTACGAGAAAGTGTGGAAGGAGAACGCGCGGCGCTGGACCGAGACGACGCCGACCTGGGACGTGCTGCACAAATATCCGCACGACTACAAGGTCGTCTTCGTCGGCGACGCCTCGATGTCGCCGTACGAAATCGTCGCCCCCGGCGGCTCGGTCGAACACTTCAACGAGGAGGCCGGCCAGGTGTGGATGGAGCGGGTCGCCACGACTTACCCGTCCTGCGTCTGGCTCAATCCCGTGTCCGAGCGCGAATGGGACATGACGCCGTCGATCAAGATGATGCGGCAGTTGCTCGGCGGGCGGATGTATCCGCTGACGTTGGAGGGGTTGGATGCGGCGATGCGGGAGTTGGGGCGGTGAAGAAGTTGCAAAGCGGATCCCAAATTCGCCTACCCATTAGAGCAGGCTTCGGACTTGCATGACGGTAGGGATCGCAGCGATCACGGTGCCAGACGGTTATATTGTAACCGTGTCCGATCGCATGCTTTCGTCTGGCAGCGCAGTACAGGCAACCGACAATGCGACTTTAAAATCGCGCAAAATTGCAAAACGCTGGGCTCTCATGTTTGCTGCAGATGACGCTAATTTGTTTTTGCCCATTGTGAAGAGCTGTTGGGGATTTATGGAGGCCCGTGGTGAAGACCATGATCTTCACACGGTTCAGGATGCAGTGGTGACTGCATATTCAAGCATGTTCGATGCAGAGTTCACGTCGAGATATTTAGCAAGGTACAGCATATCCAGTATCACCGCGTTTAGGGGCATAGGCCTAGCTCAATTTGGGCAAGAAAGGTTTGATAGGGTGTGTGACGAGATCGATCGTTTCGATCTCGGAATTACGTTGTTATGCTATGGTTATGATACGAAAAAAATTCCGCATATTTTTGAGGTATCAAATCCCGGCAAAATCACTGAGCACGACTTGCTCGGATACGCGGTGATTGGGAGCGGTTGGTATATGGCCACGGCGTCGCTTCGCCGGAGAACGCTGCCGCCTGATCTGGAAATGATGATCTACAGACTTTTGGAAGCGAAATTCTCAGCAGAAACCGCGCTAGGTGTGGGAAAGAGCACGAGCTTACTAACCATGAACTCTGATGGTAAGGACGGTGCTATCGGATCTGGTTCGATTGAGAAAATCAGAGAAGTGTGGGAGAGGACTTTAAAAGAACCAGAGCCTCAAGACGCAATAGATATTATCTCCAAGACAGAGGCCGTGCGGCGAATCGTTGATGGAGAGCGGTAATGGCCCACTACATTGCTCTCATCCACAAGGACATCGACAGTTGCTATGGCGTGTCGTTTCCCGATGTGCCCGGCGTATTCACCGCAGGCGACACCATTGACGAGGTCCTTGCCAAGGCGGTCGACGTTCTGGAATTTGCCGCGGAAGATTGGTCGGACCTAAGCGACGGCAAGTTTCCTCCACCGCGCACGATTGACGAATTGCGCGGTGATCCCAACTTTCAGGAACAGGCAGCAGATGCGGTGATCGCTGCTGTGCCCTTCCACGTGAACATCGAAGCAGCAACCTGACGTACAACGGCGTGCTGGAATATGCAGACTACCTGGCGGCTTTCTGCACGCGCTTCCGTACCCCAGCGATCACTACCGGAATCGCTGCATCATTCCCCGGCGCCATGATGTGCACCCCCGCGATGCCGGGAATGGTCGACAGCTCTTCGATCAGCTCGACGCAGATCGCGATCCCCTCGCGCGCGGGATCCGCGGCCTCCTCCATGCGGGCCACCATGGCGTCGGGGATGATGGTGCCGAACAGGTTCGTCTTCATCCAGGCGGCCGATTTCGCCGAGCGCAGCGGGTTGACGCCGATCAGCATCTTGAGCTCGCCGATCAGCCCGGCGTCGGCGAGCGCGGCGGCATAGCGGCGCAGCAGCGCGACATCCATGCAGAACTGCGTCTGCACGAACTGGGCGCCGGCGGCGACCTTGGCGGCGAGCGATTTCGGCTGCCAGCCGGCCGGCGGGTCGATCGGCATATCGGCGGCGCCGAGGAAGAAGGCTGCCTTGCCCGCGACCTTGCGGCCGGTCGGGAGTTCGCTTTGGTCGCGCAGGCGCCGCGCGGTCTCGATCAGCGCCCGCGAGTCGATGTCGAACACCGGCTTGGTGTCGGGCTGGTCGCCGGCTTTCGGGTCGTCGCCGGTGAGGACCAGGAGGTTGCGGATGCCGAGCGCGGCCGCGCCCATGAGGTCGCTCTGCAGCGCGATGCGGTTGCGGTCGCGGCAGGTGAACTGCAGGATCGGCTCGATGCCGGCGCCAAAGAGGATCGACGCCGCGGCGAGCGCGCCCATATGCGCCCGCGCGCCGGCGCCGTCGGTGAGGTTCACCGCGTCGGCGAGCCCGCGCAGCGGCAGCGCCTTGGCGAGCAGGTCTTGCGCGTCACAGGAGACCGGCGGCGCAACCTCCGCGGTCATGACGAAGCGGCCGGCCCGCAGCCGCTCTTCGAGCGTGGGCTGGTGGGCAGTGTTTTGAACGTTCATTGCTGGCTCGCGGCGGGGAAGGGCAGGGAGAAGCGTCGGGAAGAACCGCGCTTATATGGTTTGCCGCCCAGGCGCGCAAATGCGCGCTTCATTGCACGCTTCCTGGACAGGCCGGATCTCACCCGCTAGAGAGTGCGACACGATGACTGGCGTCAACGATATCAGGTCGAAATTTCTCGGCTTTTTTGCGCGCGAGGGGCACGACATCGTGCCCTCTTCTCCGCTCGTGCCGCGCAACGATCCGACCCTGATGTTCACCAATGCCGGCATGGTGCAGTTCAAGAACGTCTTCACCGGTCTGGAAAAGCGTCCCTATACGCGCGCGACGAGCGCGCAGAAATGCGTACGCGCCGGCGGCAAGCACAACGACCTCGACAATGTCGGCTATACCGCGCGTCACCACACCTTCTTCGAGATGCTCGGCAACTTCTCGTTCGGCGATTACTTCAAGGATCGCGCCATCGAGCTCGCCTGGAACCTGGTGACCAAGGAATTCGGCGTCCCCAAAGAGCGCTTGATGGTCACCGTCTATGTCGACGACGACGAAGCGTTCAAGCTGTGGAAGAAGATCGCCGGCTTGCCCGACAGCAGAATCGCCCGCATCGCCGGCTCCGACAATTTCTGGGCCATGGGCGATACCGGGCCGTGCGGCCCCTGCTCGGAGATCTTCTACGATCACGGCGACCACATCTGGGGCGGTCCGCCGGGCACGCCGGAGGCCGAGGGCGACCGTTTCGTCGAGATCTGGAACCTCGTCTTCATGCAATACGAGCAGCTTGCCGGCGGGGGCGGGCGGATCGATCTGCCGCGGCCCTCGATCGATACCGGCATGGGCATCGAGCGCATGGCCGCGGTGCTGCAAGGCACCCACGACAATTACAAGATCGATCTGTTCGCCGCGCTGATCGAGGCGGTCGCCGATTTGACCGGCGTCGATCCCGATGGCGAGCAGAAAGCTTCGCACCGCGTCATCGCCGACCATTTGCGCGCGTCGTCGTTTCTCATCGCCGACGGCGTGCTGCCCTCGAACGAGGGCCGCGGCTATGTCCTTCGTCGCATCATGCGCCGCGCCATGCGACATGCGGAACTGCTCGGGGCGAAGGATCCGCTGATGTGGCGGCTGGTGCCGGCGCTGGTGCGCGAGATGGGCCAGGCCTATCAGGAACTGCACCGCGCCGAGGCGCTGATTACGGAGACGCTCAAACTCGAAGAGACGCGGTTTCGCCGCACGCTCGATCGCGGTCTTGCGATCCTCGAGGAGGCGAGCAAAGACCTCGAGCAAGGCGACATGTTCGACGGCGTCACCGCGTTCACGCTTTATGACACCTTCGGCTTTCCGCTCGATCTCACCCAGGATGCGCTCAGGCCGCGTGGCATTAGCGTCGATATCGCTTCGTTCACCGACGCCATGGATGAACAGCGCGCCAAGGCCCGCGCCTCGTGGGCCGGCTCGGGCGAGGCGGCGGCCGAGGCGGTGTGGTTCTCGATCCGCGAAAAAGTCGGCGGCACCGACTTCCTCGGCTACGAGACTGAAACCGCGGCCGGGGTCGTCGCCGCGTTGGAGCGTGACGGCAAGGAGGTCGCCGCGCTGGCCAAGGGCGAGACCGGCGCCGTCGTCCTCAATCAGACGCCGTTTTATGCCGAGTCCGGCGGCCAGGTCGGCGACGTCGGGGTGTTGCGCGGCAATGGCGTGCGCTTCACCGTCACCGATACGCAAAAGCGCGCGGGTGATTTGTTCGTGCATTTCGGCAAGGTCGAGCAGGGCACGCTCGAGCTCGGCACGGCGCTCGAGCTCGAGGTCGATCACGCGCGGCGCGGTGCCATTCGACAAAATCACTCGGCCACGCATTTGCTGCACGAAGCGCTGCGGCAGGTGCTCGGCGATCACGTGGCGCAGAAGGGTTCGCTGGTCGCGCCGGACCGCCTGCGTTTCGATATTTCACACCCCAAGCCGATTTCCGCCGCCGAACTGGAAAAGGTCGAGGACATCGCCAACGACATCGTGCTGCAGAACGCGCCGGTGGTGACGCGGCTGTTGAGCCGCGACGACGCGATCGCCTCCGGCGCGCGGGCGCTGTTCGGCGAAAAATACGGCGACGAAGTGCGCGTCGTCGCCATGGGAGAAGGCGGCGGCAACACCATGGGCTGGTCGGTCGAACTGTGCGGCGGCACGCACGTGCGGCGTACCGGCGATATCGGTCTCATCTCGGTGGTGAGCGATTCCGCCGTCGGCTCCGGCGTGCGGCGGATCGAGGCCTTGACCGGGCGGGCGGCGCGGACAAATGCCAACAACATGGCGCGCCTCGCCAAAGCGACCGCATCCGAATTGCGCGTTCCGCTCGACGACGTACCGGGCCGTGTCGCCGCGCTGCTCGACGAGCGCAAGCGTCTCGAACGCGAATTGTCGGAGACGAAGAAAAAGCTCGCGATGGGCGGCGGCGGCAAAGCCGAGGACGGCGACGGCGGCATCGCGAACGTTGACGGCGTGAAGGTGATGGCGAAGACGCTGAGCGGCGTCGATGCCAAGGACCTGCGCAGTCTCGCCGACGAAGGCAAGAAGAAGCTTGGCTCGGGCATCGTCGCGCTGATAGCGGTCGACCCCGAAGGCAAGGCGGCACTGGTCGTCGGCGTCACCGCCGACCTCACCGCGGTCAACAATGCCGTGCAGCTGGTGCAGGCCGGCGTCGCCGCGCTGGGCGGCAAGGGCGGCGGCGGCCGCCCCGATATGGCGCAGGGCGGCGGTCCGAACGGCAGCGCGGCGGAGCCGGCACTGGCCGCGATCAAGAAGCTGGTGAAGCCCGCGTCGTCGCAGTAAGCGGCGCGGCACGCATGCCGCTGTCGCTGGGCTAGAACTCGACGATCATGCCATCCTCGGCGGTCTCGAACGTGATCTCGGCGCGGCGCGCCAGCATGTCGTTGCTCATGTGCGTAAGGACCAATCGCTTCGGCCGGATTTGGCCGAGCCGGCGTTCGAGCGACGCCAGCGCCATGTGGGTCGTGACCGGCTTGTCCCGCGTGTAAGCCTCGCAGATGAAGAGATCGGCCTCGCGGCCGATGTCGATGACCGTGTCGGTCCATTCGGTATCGCCGGAGAAGCCGATCACCTTGTTCCCGGCTTCGAAGCGGTAACCGACGCAGGGGCCGGCCCGTTCGTCGTGGACGACCGGGTAGGGCGTCACCCGCATATTGCCGACCTCGCTGCGCCGGCCGATCTCGAGTTCGCGCAGCGTCAGGGCAAAGCGCAAGTCCAGGTTCTTGGTCCCGGGAAACGCGTTTTCCATCGCTTCCGCGTACCGCGCGGCGAGGCCGGGCGGCCCGGCGATGGTCAGCGGCCGGTCGCGTTTGAGAACGTAGTTCGCCTCCAACATGAAGAACGGCACGCCGCCGAAATGGTCGGCGTGGAAGTGCGACAGAAAGATGGTGCCGATGTCGTTACGATTGATCGCCAGCCGATTCATCGCAACGAGCGACGATGCTCCGCAATCGATCAAGGCGTTGATGCCGTGGCCGACCAGATGGAAGCAGGTATTGAATCGTCCGCCCGAGCCGAAGGCGTCGCCGCAGCCGACGAATTGCAATTGCATGGACCAATCCCCAGGAGGTTGCGAGGCAGGAGGTTGCGAGGCGACTTTGCCAGCGGTGTTTGCATTTGGTTCGCTATTTGGTGCAAGACTTGTCCGAGCTTGGGCGCGCCTTGAAGAGGCGGCGATCGATATAAAGGTTAAGGCCACTGTGGCCGCGCGCCGCCAGAGAATCCGTGACGGGGATCACATTTAGGGGGCATGCTCTGACGACGGGAAATAGGCCAACTCCCTCATATGGCATGGTTTTTTGCCTTTTCAGGCTTCTTCCCTTTGCCCGCGGCCCCTTTTGGCTCGCACGGGCGCCCCGCGATCGCGCCACGATCGCACCACAAACCGGCGCTTGCTCTATAGCAAGCAATAACGCTGAGGGGACTCGGGTGTATCTGCGTACAAATCACGGGCGCATCGTGCTCGCGCTGGCGTTGGCCGGCATCCTCGCCGGCTGTACCGATATGGACAGCGGTTGGTTCTCGAAGCCGGTTAACTTGTTCGGCAACGGCAACCTCAGCTATTCCTACTCCCAGCTCGGCGCAACCAAGCAGGAGCGCCGCATCACTGCGGACGACCTCGTCGACGCGAACGGTGCCTGCCCGCGGTTTGCTTCGCCCGCGCCAGCCGCGCCGGTCAACCCCGATGGAAGTCCCGCCGGCCCGCTCGGCACCGCCTCGCAGCTCGGCGGCGGTATCGGCATCGGCATGAGCGAATGCGAAGTGGTCTCCCGTATCGGCGCACCCTCGGGCGTCGATCTCGGCCGCAATCCGAATGGCGATCGCACCGCGGTCTTGACCTTCCAGGCCGGTCCGCGCCCCGGCATTTACCGGTTCGTCGGCGGCAAGCTCACGGAAATGGACCGCGTCGCCGAGGCGCCGCCCCCGCCGCAGCCGGAGAAGCCGGCGAAGCCGGTCAAGAAGAAGGCGGCAAAAGCCAAAAAGCCGCCGAAAGCGGACAACAACACCGGCGCGCCGCCGGCCTCGCGCGGAACGCAATAGCGCCGGTTTTGCAACGTTGCGCGGTGCTTGCCGTGACCCATCATGGCGGCTATAAGCCAGCGCGATCCCGCGCCCCAATTCCCAATTTACAAAGGATGATTTGATGCCGGTCGAGCGTACCTTTTCGATCATCAAACCCGACGCGACCGCGCGCAATCTCACCGGCGCCATCAACGCCATGATCGAGCAAGCGGGCTTGCGCATCGTGGCGCAGAAGCGGGTATTGATCAGCCGCGCGCAAGCCGAGACGTTTTATGCCGTCCATCGCGAGCGGCCGTTCTTCGGCGAACTCGTCGACTTCATGATCTCGGGGCCGGTGGTGGTGCAAGTTCTCGAAGGCGACAATGCGATCGCCGCCTATCGCGATCTCATGGGCGCGACCGATCCGGCCAAGGCCGCCGCGGGAACGATCCGCAAAGCTTTCGCCAATTCGATCGGCGAGAATTCGGTCCATGGCTCCGACGCGCCTGACACCGCTGCCAAGGAAATCGCGCAGTTCTTCGCGGGCAACGACATCGTCGGCTAGGAGCGTCATCTCATTCCCGGATTGTTGGGCGGCGGTGCAGAGATCGGCAGCGGCGCCCTGGAGCACGCGGCGTTCTGGATCGCCGCGTTGGAGATCGTCGTCGTCAATCTGCTCCTGTCTGGCGATAACGCCGTCGTCATCGCCATGGCTTGCCGCGCGCTGCCGCCGCGGCAAAGGCTGTGGGGCATGGCGATCGGCGGCGGCACCGCGGCGATCGTGCGGATCATCTTTGCGGCGATCATCGCGCCGCTCATGGCGCTGCCTTATTTCAAGCTGATCGGCGGGCTGGCGCTGTTCTATATCGCGGTCAAGCTTTTGGTCCCGGAGAATTCCGGCCGCGAAATCGAGCCGGCGGCACGGCTGTGGCGCGTGGTGCGAATTGTCGCCATCGCCGACATCATCATGGGCTTCGACAACATCATCGCCATCGTCGGCGTCGCGCGGGGCAACGTCGCGTTGCTGGTGATCGGTCTCGTGCTGTCGATACCGATCATCCTCGCTGGCGCGGCGCTCGTCATGGCGCTGCTCGACCGCTTCCCGATTCTCGTTTGGGCGGGCGCCGCGCTGCTCGGCTGGATCGCCGGCGAAATGGTCGCGACCGATCCGGCGGTCGTGTCCTATTTGACGGCGCGGCTCGGCGCGTCGGTTGCCGGGCAGATTGAAATTGCCGCGGCAATCGCCGGGATGTTGCTCGTGATCGCCGCCGGTGCATTGTTGCGGCGCGTGCGCGTTGATTGAACGACGCGGATTGGGCGCGGCGAGCGCGCACGCTTCCTAATTTTCGCTAGGCAAGTTTAGATGACGGCGCAAAGACATCCGTTACGATGTTTGCGTTACGATGTTTGTCGTGTCTGCAAACAAGCCGGCGGCTGCGTATTGCAGCCATGGTTGCGCCGCATTTGTCGGGCTTGCTTTCGTTGCAATCGGATTTTGGCCATCCGGCCCGGTGACTGTCTTGTCGACACGATCGTTTCGGACTTCCCCCCAAAATCTGGCTTGTGGCGCGAAATGCAGCACGCGGCGTGCGGCATGTTCGCGTCATCGCTGACATCTTGAACTGACTTCAGGAGACAGACGATGCAGAAGGGCACCGTCAAGTGGTTCAATCCTACGAAAGGCTACGGCTTCATCAAACCGGCGGCCGGCGACAAGGACGTCTTCGTGCACATCTCCGCGGTCGAGCGTGCCGGATTGCGCACGCTCAATGAAGGCCAGGTGGTCGAGTACGAACTCGTCACCAACCGCGGCAAGACCTCGGCAGAAAACCTCAAGGTCTCGTAAGCGCAAAAACGCAAGCAAATTGTTTTTGTCGCCCCCGGTTTTGCGACCGGGGGTTTTTTAATTTATTAGGTCCCGCCTGCGGTAGCGTCGCCGGAGCAGGCGACGCGCGCGCCCTCCGCCACGGCGCGCAGGGCTTGCGGATAAAGCCGGTGCTCGACCTCGAGGACCCGCTCCGCGAGGGTCTCTTCCGTATCGCCGTCGCGCACCGGTACGCGCTCTTGCGCCACGATCGGGCCAGCGTCGAGTTCGGACACGACGAAGTGGACGGTCGCGCCGTGCTCCTTGACGCCGGCGGCGATGGCCCGGCGGTGGGTGTCGAGGCCCTTGAACTGCGGCAGCAGCGAGGGATGAATGTTGAGGATGCGGCCGTGCCATCGCGTCACCAGCCATGGCGTCAGCCGCCGCATGAATCCGGCGAGGCACACAAGGTCGATCCGGTGCGCGCGCAATTGCGCGTCGAGCGCGCGCTCGAACGCTTCGCGGTCTTCGCCGAACGGCGTGTGATCGACAATCGCGGTTGAGATGCCCGCCTGCCGCGCGCGGGCGAGCCCTGCGGCATCGGGGCGGTTCGACAGAACGAGAGCGATCTCGGCGGGAAAGTCGCCGGCTTTGGCCGCCTCGATCAGCGCCGCCATGTTCGAGCCGCGGCCGGAAATAAGCACGGCGACACGCTTCTTCGCGATGCCGCTTGTGCCGCCGCCGGTCATGCCGCTCACCAGGAAAGATCGAGCCGGCCGCGGAACGTGACGTGCGGTTCGCCGGGCGCGGCGATGACCTCGCCCAGTCGCACCACCGTTTCGCCATGGGCGGCAAACTGCGCGATGGCGTTCTCGGCGGCCGCCGCGCTTAGCACGGCGACCATGCCGATGCCGCAGTTGAAGGTGCGCACCATCTCCTGTTCGGCGATGCCGCCCGTCGCGGCGAGCCACCGGAAGACCGGATGGACGGGGACCTGGTCCAAGTCCAACACGATGGCGACGCCGTCCGGCAGCACACGCGGGATATTGTCGACGAAGCCGCCGCCGGTGATGTGGGCGAGCGCCTTGACCGCGTTGGTGCCGCGGGCCGCGGCGAGGCAGGATTGCACGTAGAGGCGCGTCGGCGTGAGCAACGCCTCGCCGAGGCTTCGCGCCGGCTCGAACGGCGCCGGCGCGGCATAGCTCAAGCCGGCCGTGGCGACGATGCGGCGGACCAGCGAAAAGCCGTTCGAATGGACGCCGGCCGAGGCGAGCCCGACCACGACGTCGCCCGGCACAATATCCTTGCGCGGCAGCAACGCCTCCCGAGCGACCGCGCCGACCGCAAAGCCGGCAAGATCATAGTCGTCGCCCTGATACACGCCCGGCATTTCGGCGGTCTCGCCGCCGATCAGGGCGCAGCGCGCCTCGCGGCAGGCGGCGGCGATGCCGGCAACGACTTTGGCGCCGACCTGCGGATCGAGCTTGCCGCAAGCGAAATAGTCGAGAAAGAACAACGGCTCGGCCCCTTGCACGACCAGGTCGTTGACCGACATGGCGACGAGATCGATGCCGATCGTGTCGTGGCGGGAGGTTTCGACGGCGATTTTGACCTTGGTGCCGACGCCGTCGTTCGCGGCAACAAGGATCGGATCGGAGTACCCCGCTGCCTTGAGGTCGAACAGGCCGCCAAAACCGCCAATCTCGGCGTCGGCGCCCGGACGCGCGGTCCTGCGCACCAGCGGTTTGATCAAATCGACCATACGGTTGCCGGCATCGATATCGACGCCGGCAGCGGCGTAGCGCGCCTTGTCCACGAAGTCACCGAACCAGCACGGATCCGCGTCCCCGGCGGGGAGGGATTGCGTCAGCGCTCCTACGTCGGAATCGCGGGGTGCGCAAGCGCAGCGGCGCCGCTATATAGAGCGCGATGGCGCATCCGCTGCCGGGCGTTTCCGGCGGCGTCTTCGGCCCCGCACCGCGGAAAATCGCGGGCAGGCTTTGGAGGAGCGCGTTGGGAAGCCGGGGCCGGGTTTGAATATCCCAAATCTCATCACCTTGGGACGCATCATCTTGGTGCCGGTCGTGGTCTGGGCGATCACGTCCGGCGAGATGCGCGTCGCCTTTATCCTGTTTCTGGCGGCCGGGATCAGCGATGCGGTCGACGGCTTCCTCGCCAAGCGCTTCCATATGGGCAGCGAACTCGGCGCCTATCTCGATCCGCTCGCCGACAAGGCGTTGATCGTCTCGATCTATGTGGCGCTCGGCATCTCGGGCGCGCTGCCGATCTCGCTGGTCATTCTCGTCGTCTCGCGCGACATCATGATCATCGCCGGTTTCATGCTGGCGTGGCTGGTCGGCAGGCCGATGCCGGTCAAGCCGCTGCCGGTGTCGAAAGCCAATACGGTGGCGCAAATCTTTCTCGCCACGCTGGTGCTCGCCGAACGCGGCTTTGGCTTCACGCTTGCATGGACATCGATAGCCGCCATCGCGCTCGTCGCCGTCTTGACCTTGGCTTCGATCGCCTTCTATCTCGCCGCGTGGTTCCGCCACCTGAATTCGTTCGGGACCAGTCACTAGAGCACGTCCCGCAAAAGTGGAAACCGGTTTTGCGAAAAGGACATGCTCCAACAAACGGCTAGAACGGGATGACGTTTCGAAGAAAAGTCATCCCGTTCTAGCCGCGAAGGTGCGCCCAAAGGTGTGACATGGAGTTCAAGCGTTTTACCGTGGTCGCGGGCCGGCGGGCCTAGCGGCCATGGCTTCTCCGCCGCGTCAGCTCGCGCTCGCGCTCGATCACGCCGAAAGCTACGCGCGGGAGGACTTTCTATCCGGGCCGTGCAACGAAGGCGCGCTGCAGCTGCTCGATTGTTGGCCGGATTGGCCGGCAAGCGCCATCGCCGTGGTTGGACCTGAAGGTTCCGGCAAAACCCATCTGGCGATGATGTGGGCGACGGTCGCGGGTGCGCGCATCATTGCCGCGCGCGCCCTCGATGAAGTCGAGCTGCCGTCGGCGCTGGCGACCGGCGCGCTCGTCGTCGAGGACGCCGCGATGGCGACCGACGAGCGCACGCTGTTTCACCTCATCAATCTTGCCCGCGAGGAGAAGGCGTTCCTGTTGTTCACCGCGCGCACGCCGCCGACCGCCTGGCCTTTCGCCATCCCCGATCTGGTGTCGCGACTGCGCGCATTGCCGGTGGTGGCGCTGCAGGCGCCGGACGACGCGATGCTGCGCGCGGTCATCGTCAAGCTCGCCACCGACCGCCAGCTGGTGCTCGACGAGGCGGTGGTACGCTACATCGCGACCCATATCGAGCGTTCCTTCGCGGCGGCTCGCGCCGCCGTACTTGCGCTCGACAACGAAGCGCTACGCCAAGGGCGCCCGGTGACCCGCGCGCTCGCGGCGGACGTGCTTCGCGGCGGGTCTGGTTAGCCGGTAGGGTAAATCCTCGCTTGCGGGACGACAGGATTAGTTTGTCCCTTTTCGTCTCTGCGCGATTTGTCGGTCTTGCAGTTAGGCGAGCCTATGCCGCCACATCTGACGACCGATTTCCGACTGCCTGCCCGCCATCGAACGCTTCGGGGGACCTTAGGGAGCCGACCACCCTGGTCAAAGCTGCCCCCAGTGTTCAGTCTCCTGTACGGCGACCGCTGGCTTGACAAATGTCCCTAATCGGGTTACTTTACTAGGAAGTAAATCCGACACAGGAGGCCCCCCGTGAGCTACCTTGGACGATGTTTTGGCTTGTCCGACGTGCCGGGCAGGGGAGTTTCCTGCGGCGAGAATGGCGTGTTCGTGGGCGAAGTGCCACTTCTGGAGGGGCCGAGCGCATCTGACCGCTGGAAGCCGCGCCCAGCATCCGATCTCAACCGTGATCTCACCGCGCGCTATGGCCTGCCCATTGAATTCGATCGGAAGCTCGATGGTCTTCAAGCAGTTGCCCAAGCGCTTGGACGCGGAGACCTTATCCACGCGCAGATCGCGACGCTACATTTGGAGATTCCTGATCCACCTCCCCTGGCAAAATCGGCCCAAACTCCTGGCGAGATTATCGATCTGGCGCGCCAATTGTGGGCCAGCGGCCTCCTGAAGGCAGGTTGGGACCCCACGAAGCATCCGCGCTGGCCCGCCGGAAGTCCGGGCAGCATCGGCGGAGAATTCGCACCCGCCGGCGCCGCATCTGGCTATTCTGGGTCTGGTGAGCCGAGTGCGCCCGTCATTCCAGCGCAGCTTACGATTCCGGTGCCGTTCGAACTTCCGGGGGGAATTCCATTCCCTTCAGAAATTTTGCCCCCGCCGGTCATTCCGAATATCAGTCCTCGTGACTTGCCGAGAAATCCCTATCCCGACCGACCGGAATGCGAACAAGAGTGGGCCGAGGCAACAGATTATTGTTTGAACCTGAAGGCACGAAATCTGCTGGGAAAGGGAGACTACAGCGGAAGTGGAAGGACACTGTCTCAATGCATAATGGGCCGCGTCTCTCAAGATTGTGGCGGAAACAGCACGGGAGCGTGATATGGATTATGGTGAAAAGAGAGAATCAATAAAAGAGCCTACTACTCCCGAGGAGACGCTTGCGCTGCATGAAATTCTTCGGTCCGATCCACAACGCTACCTTCGCATTGTCAACGAATGGCTTGATGAGAATCCAACAAATCCTCGCGCCTATTTCGACCGCCACTTTGCCTGGATGAAGATTGGCGAGCCGCGCCGGGCTGTTGAGGATCTCAATAAAGCCGTCGAACTCGATCCGCACATGGCGGCATACTTCGCGCGCGCATTGGTCCATCGGCATTTGGGCCAATATGAGCAAGCGCGGAAAGACTTCGATCGTGGCGAGGCAATTGATCCCAAGCAGTGGGAGGATGATGTGTTTGGTCTTTTTTACCAAGCGGACACCCACGCGCGCCTTGGCGATGGCGCGGCCGCACTAGCCTATTGTACACGGTTGCCGGACGACTTCTGGACTCCAGGTGTTTACGGCGCTCCAGGCGGGGGCAAAGCGGAGATCGCCGACCAACTGCGACGCATCGCGGCGGGTTCCCGAGGCAAGCGGGTGTGAATGCGAGTGGGAAACCGCATCCAAAGGTGTCACCGTAATTTCCGAGATCGTGCCGCCGCCTGCCCTTCCTGATATCTATCCACGCGGCGAGCTCAGGAATCCTTATCCTGACCGCCCGGAATGCGAAGAGGAGTGGGCGCACGCAATCGAATATTGCAACGAGCTGATGAGAAGTGGAAGGATGGGAACGTACGGCTCCCGCGGCTTTGGAAGGACATTTTCTCAATGCGTCCTTGGCATGGTGCGCCAGGACTGCGGCGGAAGCCTCACAAATGTTGAGGGTTTAGCCGATGCGTAACGGGACCGAATTGGTGACGGGCCCAACGACGCCGGAAGAACTCTTGGCGGCACATAAAATACTTCGCGCGGACCCGCAACGTTATCTTCGCATCGTGAATGAATGGATACGTGAAAATCCAACAAACTCCCACGCTTATTTTAGCCGCCACTTGGCGTGGATGCACGTCGGCGAACCGCGGCGCGCGTTGGACGATCTCAATAAGGTCATCGGATTCGAGGGTGAACACGACCCGATGTCGCTTATATCGCGCGGCTTGGTCTATCGGCATTTGGGCGAGTACGAAAAGGCGCTCGAAGACCTCGATCGCGGCGAGGCCATCGATCCGAAGCGGTGGGAGGAGGACATTGTATTCGGTCTGCTCTATCAAGCAGACCTCCACGCGCGCCTCGGCAATGAGGCCGGCGCGCTCGCCTGTTGCACCCGCCTGCCGGACGACTTTTGGACTCCCGGCATCCGCGGCGCTCCCGGCGGCGGCAAGGCAGAGATTGCCGATAAACTGCGCCACATCGCGGCGGACGTCCGGCGCAAGCGGGTGTGAAGGCGAGGCGGGAAACCGAGGAACTCGTAAGGTGCAGTCTGTAACTCCGCGACGGTGCGCTACATCGCGTAGCACATCGAGCGCTCCTTCGCGGCCACTCGCGTCGCCGTGCTCGCGCTCGACAACGAGGCGCTACGCCAAGGGCGCCCGGTGACCCGCGCGCTCGCGGCGGACGTGCTTCGCCAATGGGGCGATTAATGGTACGGTCAAATCGGCAATCTTTTTGTCGCTGCGAATCAACAATTACAGATGTTTATGTCTCAGGCTGAAATTGGAAAGCTACACGCTGAGACAAATCCGGCGCCTGTTGCAGGGGCCAAGCCGCAACATCATCAAACGTGCGCCGCAGTGTGTGAATACCTACAGCTTCATAGGAAGCTTTAGAAATCTCTGCGCTTGTGCCATTACGCTCGGCGATTGGCGTCGTCGCCCATTCGGTATATCTTGACGCGACGGCGTAAAGACCCTGTCCAAATAACTGAACAGCGCCGATAAGGTAAAAGCGTTCCCAGGGGTCAAATTGGCGTTCGTTCGCTAGGGCGCTTCGTATTGCCTTCTCAGCGAGTACCTGCTCTTCTTTCCTTTCACTGTAATGCGAATGTATCGGTTCCATTTAGATAATCCCTGCTTTGGAGGGGCGCTCCAAGCGGCCGGGACGGCTGCGATGCTATACCCCGCGCCACGCACGTGGTGTGGCTCACATCACTGCACAAGGCTTGGTGTCGTGTTATCCACAAGAGGGACACACGATCGCGCTAAAAGAGCAGCGCCGCCAGTATTGCCGAAAGCAATCCATTTGTGATGACGATCAGATTGTGAATTGCTCCAATGTCGTCGCGGGATATGCACAATCGACCAATGAACATTGGTTTCCGTCAATGAGGCGGATTTTTCGCTAGCATCGAACTCGACGCGCCGATTATCATGGACGGTGCGTGTCGCCACAAACTACGATGCGAACCAAGCGACAAAAAAGGCGGCAACGGCTGCGCTCATCCTGGTCACGAGTTGCCGTCCCGTAACGGACGCCTCATTCATTGGGATGACACGTTACCTATTGCACCAAAACTCGTCGCAAGGCGCGGCCAATCACGCCGCCTGCGGCACATAGTGCAGCACCAACAGCTCCGCGCGCGAACACGGTGCGATCGCATAGGCGCGGCCCTGATCGTCGGTGAATTCCACCAGCACGGTTCGCTCGTCGAGCGGTTCCACAACCGTGCCGACCTGCCCACGCGCGAGCCCCTGCGCCGGAAGATCGGCAAGCAGAGCCACCACGTCGAGAACGGTCGGCTGTTTGGTTTTTCCCGCTTCTTTGGTCATCACAGTACCCAACAGGTCACGAACCGGGGCGCATTCTCTCCGGATCGCACGATCCACACGGTTCTTACCACAACGCTCCACCCGTGTCGCGAGACCGGCACATCGACGCGCCAGCGGCTGCCAAAGGCATCCGTCGCGAGCGCAACGGCCTCGTTATCTTGCAACCCATCCAGCAGAGCATCTCGCAGCCATCGGCCATCGCTCCGCGTGGCGCCAAGCAATTCGCGAAACAGCCGCGCCTTGTGCCGGCCGCGCGGGTGCTCTGGGTTGAGACAGTAGTCCTCGATCTTTCGGATATCGAGGATAGCCCGTTCGCTGTTTGGCAATCGCGCCATGCGCGTATCCTAGATGGGCTGCATCAATCGCAAGCCGACCCCGAAGCCGGCACAAGACGGAACACGGTTCGGATTCGTCCGCCCGCGCTACTCGCGCTCGACAACGAAACAACTACTCCAAGGGCGCCCGGTGACCCGCACGCTCGCGGCGGACGTGCTTCGCCAACGGGACGGTTGACGGGGCTGTAAGATCGGCCGGCGGCGCCAGCGACCGCACCAGGATTTCGCCCAAAGCCGCGAAATCCTTCTTGCGCGGCGACGTGCGCCGCCATGCGAGCCCGATGGTGCGGGCCGGCTCCGGTGCAGCAAAGCGCAGCAGCCGCACCCGGCTGTCGCGGGCCTCGGCGTCAGCCGCGACCATCGGCAACAGCGTCGTGCCATAGCCGTTGGCCACCATCTGCATCACCGTCGCGAGCGAGGTCGCGCCGAGCCCGGCGGGCGCAGGACCCCGCGGCGCCGCGCAGAAAGCGAGCGCCTGGTCGCGCAGGCAGTGCCCCTCCTCGAGCAGAATAAGCCGGCTTTGGTCCACGTTCGCCATCGCGACGCGGCCGTCCGCCGGCCAGGCCTCCGTTGCCGGAACCGCCAGCAAAAACGGATCGTCGAACAGCCGCAGCGTCTCCATGTCGGCCCCGTCCGCCGGCAAAGCCAGCAGGATGACATCGAGATCGCCGCCGGCGAGTTCGGCCAGCAGATTTTTGGTCTGGGTCTCGCGGACGTCGAGACGCAGGTTCGGATACTCCGTCTGCAACTGCGGCAGCACGCGCGGCAGAATGTAGGGCGCGAGCGTCGGGATGATGCCGAGACGAAGCGAGCCGCTGAGTAGGTCGCGATGGCGGACGAACTCGACGAGGTCGCGCGTCGCGGCGAGAATATGATCGGCGCGTCGTGCGACTTCGAGGCCGGTCTCGGTCAGCGCGATGTCCCCGGGCCGCCGTTCGACCAGTTCCGCGCCGATCTCGCGCTCGAGCTCCTTGACCTGCATCGACAGGGCCGGTTGCGTGACCGCGCAATCGTCGGCCGCCCGTCCGAAATGCCGATGGCGCGCGAGCGAGGTCAGATAGCGAAGCTGTCGCAATGTGATCATGACCATAAGCTAGACTTATCACCGCAACTACGCAATACGACTGGACGTGATGGCCTCAGGCGCCTAGATACGCCGCAACCCCCACCGCCCACCGCACGCAAGTCGCGAGGAACCGACCATGGACGCAAAAACTGACGACAAGAGCGCGGGCAAATGCCCCGTCATGCACAAGGGTTTTACGAATCGTGACTGGTGGCCGAGCCAGCTGAACGTTCAGGTTCTCCACGGGAAGTCTTCCTCGGCCGACCCAATGGGCGAGGCGTTCGACTACGCCAAGGAGTTCAAGAGCCTCGACCTGAATGCCGTGATCAAGGACCTTCATGCCTTGATGACGGACTCGCAGGATTGGTGGCCGGCCGACTTTGGCCACTATGGCGGACTCTTCATCCGCATGGCGTGGCACAGCGCGGGCACGTATCGCATCACCGACGGCCGCGGTGGCGCCGGCGCCGGCCAGCAGCGTTTCGCGCCACTCAACAGCTGGCCGGACAACGCCAACCTCGACAAGGCGCGCCGGCTCTTGTGGCCGATCAAGCAGAAGTACGGCCGGAAACTTTCCTGGGCCGATCTGATAATCCTTGCCGGCAACGTCGCCCTCGATTCGATGGGCTTCAAGACGTTCGGTTTCGCCGGTGGCCGCGCCGACGTCTGGGAGCCTGAGGAACTCTACTGGGGTCCCGAGGGAACGTGGCTGGGCGACGAACGCTACAGCGGCGAACGCCAGCTTGCCGAACCGCTCGGCGCGGTGCAGATGGGCCTGATCTACGTCAATCCGGAAGGGCCGAACGGCAAACCGGACCCGGTCGCCGCGGCCAAGGACATCCGCGAAACATTCTTCCGCATGGCGATGAACGACGAAGAGACCGTCGCGCTGATTGCCGGCGGCCATACCTTCGGCAAAACCCACGGCGCCGGCGATCCGTCGCTGCTCGGCCCGGCACCGGAAGGCGGCGCCATCGAGGATCAGGGCCTCGGCTGGAAGAGCAAATTTGGCACGGGCGTCGGAGCCGACGCCATCACCGGCGGTCCGGAAGTCACCTGGTCGCAGACGCCGACGAAGTGGAGCAACCACTTCTTCGACAACCTGTTCAAGTACGAATGGGAGCTGACGAAGAGCCCGGCCGGTGCGCAGCAATGGCAGGCGAAAGGTGCGGAAGCCGACGTCCCGGATGCCTTCGACAAATCGAAGAAGCGCGTGCCGACGATGCTGACGACGGACCTCGCGCTCCGCTTCGACCCGGCCTACGAGAAGATCTCGCGGCGCTTCTACGAGCATCCGGAAGAGTTCGCCGACGCCTTTGCCCGCGCCTGGTTCAAGCTCACGCATCGCGACATGGGCCCGATCCAGCGCTATCTCGGCCCGCTCGTGCCGAAGCAGACGCTGATCTGGCAGGACCCGATCCCGGCGGTCGATCATCCGCTCATCGGGGATGCGGACGTCGGCGCCCTGAAGGCCAAGATCCTCGCGTCCGGCCTCTCGGTGTCGCAGCTCGTTTCGACGGCCTGGGCGTCGGCATCGACGTTCCGCGGCTCCGACAAGCGCGGCGGCGCCAACGGCGCGCGCATCCGTCTCAGCCCCCAGAAGGACTGGGCGGTCAACCAGCCGGCTCAGCTCAAGACGGTGCTTGCGAAGCTCGAAGCAATCCAGAAGGAGTTCGGCAAGAAGGTCTCGCTTGCCGACCTGATCGTTCTCGGCGGCTCCGCGGCCGTCGAAAAGGCGGCAAAGGACGCCGGGATCGACGTGAAGGTTCCCTTCACGCCGGGGCGCATGGACGCCTCGCAGGAGCAGACCGACGCACAATCCTTCGCTCCGCTCGAGCCGCGTGCCGATGGATTCCGCAATTATCTCGGCAGCGTCAAGCAGTTCATGGCGCCCGAGGAGGCACTGGTGGATCGGGCCCAATTGCTGACGCTGACGGCGCCCGAGATGACGGTTCTCGTCGGCGGCCTGCGCGTCCTCGGCGCGAACGCCGGACAGTCCAAGCACGGCGTCTTCACCAAGCGGCCCGAGACGCTGACGAACGACTTTTTCGTCAACCTGCTCGACATGGGCACGCAATGGCAGCCCGCCGGCTCCGACGGCGTGTACGAGGGCCGCGACCGCAAGACGAATGCGGTCAAGTGGACCGGCACGCGTGTCGACCTGATCTTCGGCTCGCACTCGCAGCTCCGCGCCCTGGCGGAAGTCTATGGCTGTGCCGATTCGAAGGAGAAGTTCGTGAAAGACTTCGTGGCGGCGTGGACCAAGGTGATGAACGCCGACCGCTTCGACCTTGCGCGATCTTAGCTGAACGGTCGCAGCTACGACCGAAGCGGACCGAGCGGCCGGGGGAATTTCCCGGCCGCTTCGTTTTTGCGGGGCCGCGCGGCAGCGAATACCGCGTGGTCGCGAGAGGCTTGACGGAGCCGTTGCCGCGCCGCCTTATCCGAGGTTCATAGGTTTTTGCATCTCGAGGTCTGCGACCGCTAAGCTGTTGGAATTAAGCTGCTGGAATATCGAGGTCCCCAATCCTTAACTTGGGCCTGCGATGGTGGTGACCGGCGAACGAGGAGTAGCCATGGCCGAACGGGGCCAAGCGTCTGCAGTTGCACTCGAATCCGGCCCGGAGCTGCGCCTGGAGGCGCCAGTCCGGCTGGCCGAGCCGGCGGCGCGGCATGCGGAGTCCGCGCTCACGTCGAGCCCAGAGCGATTCATCAACCGCGAATTGTCGTGGCTCAATTTCAACCGCCGCGTTCTCGAGGAATCGACCAATCGCGGCCATCCGCTGCTCGAACGGCTAAAATTCCTGTCGATCTCGGCGGACAATCTCGACGAGTTCTTCATGGTGCGCGTTGCCGGCTTGCGCGCGCAGGTGCGCGCCGGCATCGCGACCATGAGCCCCGAAGGCCTGACCCCGAGCGAGCAACTCGCCCGCATCGCGGAATCCGTCCTGGTGCTGGTCGAGGACCAGCAAGCGCAGTGGCTCGAGCTGCGCACCGCGCTCGCCCAGACCGGCATCGTGCTCGTCGACGGTCCCGACGTGAGCAAGGCGGAGCGGGCCTGGCTCGAAGAGTATTTTCTCGCGCACATCTTTCCGCTGCTGACCCCGCTCGCCGTCGATCCGGCGCATCCGTTCCCGTTCATTCCCAATCTCGGTTTCTCGATCGCCTTGCAGCTCGCCCGCGCCAAGGACGGCAAGGCGATGAATGCGCTCATTCGCATGCCGAACCGCATCGAGCGGTTCGTGCGCCTGCCGCCGACCGGGGACGGCCGCGAAGTGCGGCTGATCTCGGTCGAGGGGGCGACCAGCCTGTTCATCGGCAAGCTGTTTCCGGGCTATGCGGTCAAGGGTGTCGGCGCGTTTCGCGTCATCCGCGATTCCGAACTAGAAATCCTGGAAGAGGCCGAAGATTTGGTGCGGCTGTTCGAGACCGCGCTCAAGCGCCGCCGCCGCGGCCTGGTGATCCGGCTCGATATCGAAGCCTTGATGCCCGCGGCCTTGCAGCGTTTCGTGCAAGGCGCGCTCGACGCCGCCGACGACGCGGTGTTCAAGGTCGACGGCGTGCTGGCGCTCGGCGAGATGGCGCAGATCGCCAATCTGCACCGGCCCGATCTCGAGTTCGTGCCGTACACGCCGCGCTATCCCGGCCGCATCCGCGATCTCGGCGGCGACTGCTTCGCCGCGATCCGGCAAAAGGATCTGATCGTCCACCACCCCTACGAATCGTTCGACGTGGTGGTCGATTTCCTGCACCAGGCGACGCGCGATCCCGACGTGGTGGCGATCAAACAGACGCTGTATCGCACCTCGGCCGACTCGCCGATCGTGCGGACGCTCGCCGAGGCCGCCGAAGCCGGCAAGTCGGTGACCGCGGTGGTCGAACTCAAGGCGCGGTTCGACGAGGAAGCCAATATCCGCTGGGCGCGCGACCTCGAACGTGCCGGCGTGCAGGTCGTCTACGGCTTCATCGAGCTCAAGACCCACGCCAAGCTTTCGCTCATCGTCCGCCGCGAAGGCGCGGCGCTGGCGTCCTACGTGCACGTCGGCACCGGCAACTACCATCCGGTCACCGCGCGCGTCTATACCGACCTGTCGTTCTTCACGTCCGATCCGGTGATCGCCCGCGACGTCGCGCGCGTGTTCAATTACGTCACCGGCTATGCCGAGCCGGCCGAGCTCGAGCGCATGGCGGTATCGCCGCTGACGTTGCGCAAGCGCATCCAAGCGCACATCGAAGAAGAGATCGCGCACGCCAAGGCCGGCCGGCCGGCCGCGGTGTGGATGAAAATGAACGCGCTGGTCGATCCCGATATCATCGACGGGCTCTATCGGGCGTCGTGCGCCGGCGTCGCCATCGAAATCGTGGCGCGGGGCATCTCCTGCCTGCGGCCGGGCGTGCAGGGGCTGTCGGAGAACATCCGCGTCAAGTCGATCATCGGCCGCTTTCTCGAACACGGCCGCGTCTATTGTTTCGGCGCGGGTCACGGGCTGCCGCATCCGAAAGCCGCGGTCTACATCTCCTCCGCCGACATGATGCCGCGCAATCTCGACCGCCGCGTCGAGGTGTTGTGCCCGATCCTCAATCCGACGGTGCACGAGCAGGTGCTCGACCAGATCATGGTGGCGAACCTCAAAGACAACGAGCAGAGCTGGCAGCTCCTGGCGGACGGTTCCTCCTCGCGCATCAAGCCGGCGCCGGGCGAAGAACCGTTCAACGCGCACACCTATTTCATGACCAATCCCAGTCTGTCGGGCCGCGGCAAGTCCCCCAAGGATTCCGTGCCGCGGTTGCGACATCGTTCGGAACGGGCGTAAAGCCGACGCGGCAACGGGCCCGCCGTGGCGGCTGCCCTTTGCCGCCCCCTTCGGTTCCGCCCATGAGACTGCTTCGCCCATGAGATTGCCGATGAGCCGCAGTGCCAATCCCGACGCCAAGGGCCGCCTCGACCAGGGCCCGCCCGTCGCGGTCATCGACATCGGTTCGAACTCAGTGCGTCTCGTCGTCTACGAGGGACTGACCCGCAGTCCGACCGCGCTGTTCAACGAGAAGGCGCTGTGCGGGCTCGGCCGCGAGGTGCAAACGACCGGCTTGCTGGCGGTCGACGCCGTCGAGCAGGCCTTGGCCTCGCTCAAGCGCTATCGTGCGCTGTGCGACACGATCGGCATCAAGAAAATTTGGGCCATCGCCACCGCCGCATGCCGGGACGCCAAGAATGGCCCCGGCTTCATCGAGCTTGCCGAGCGCACCCTCAAGATCAAGATCGACGTGCTGTCGGGTGCGCGGGAGGCCGAGCTGACGGCGTTCGGCGTCATTTCCGGCGTGCATCACGCCGACGGCGTGGTGGGCGATCTCGGCGGCGGCTCGCTCGAGCTCGTCGACGTGCATGGCATTCATGCCAAACGCGGCCTGACCCGGCCGCTCGGCGGCCTTGCCTTGGCGGACATTTCCGCCAAGTCGATCAAGAAGGCGGAAAAGTTCGTCAAGAATACGCTAAGCGAACTGCCGATGCTGCGCGACTGCAAGGACCGTAATTTCTACGCGGTCGGCGGCACCTGGCGGGCGCTCGCGCGATTGCACATGTGGCAGACCGGTTATCCGCTTCATGTCATGCACGGCTACGCCATTCCCGCCGCCGAGGCGCTGGAGTTCGCCCGTTTGGTGCATCGGGTGGACGTCGAAACGCTCTCCAACATCGAAGTCGTGGCGAATGCCCGGAGGCCGTTGCTCGCTTATGCGGCGCTGGTGCTGGAATACGTCCTGCGCATCGGCAAGCCGCGGCAGGTCACGTTCTCCGCGCTCGGCGTGCGCGAGGGCCTGCTTTATTCGTTGCTCAAAGACAAGGACAAGAAAAAGGACGCGCTGATCGAAGCGGCGCGCGATCTCAATCAATTGCGCTCGCGCTCGCCGCAGCACGGCGAGGAGCTGATCTTTTGGACCGACCGCTTCATGACGTCCTCGGGCCTGGACGAAACGCCCGAAGAACGCCGGCTTCGCCACGCCGCGTGCCTGTTGGCCGATATCGGCTGGCGGGCCCATCCGGATTACCGCGGCGAGCAATCGCTCAACATCATCGCGCATGCGGGCTTCAGCGCGATCGATCACGCCGGCCGCGCCTACTTGGCGCTCGCGGTGTTCTACCGCCACGTCGGACTGGTGATGGACGACGAATTGTCGCCGCGGCTGCGCGAACTCGCCTCGACCCGCATGCTCGACCGCGCCCGCGTGCTCGGCGCGGCGCTGCGGCTCGCTTATGTGGTGACGGCGGCGATGCCGGGCGTGCTGCCGCAGACGCCGCTCGCGGTCGAGCGGCAGCGGCTCGCGCTTCACCTCCCCGGCGAATTCGCGGCGCTGGCCGGCGAGCGCGTGTCGACCCGGCTGCGCTCGCTCGCCCGCCTGATCGGCCGCGAGCCGGTCATGCTGTTGGGGTGATGGGGCACCGTTCGGACGTTGCCAACGGCGCAGCCTTAGGGTTGAATATCCCCGGGCGGCCAAAGAACACCATCGACAACACGCCGACAAAGTGTCCCGATGCCGGCTCGCACGCGCGAGTCGCACTTTCAGAGGTGTGGGATGGATATCAAGTTCAGACGTTTCATCGGAATCGCCGCGATCATAACGTTGCTCAACGGCGTCAGTTACACGCTGGTCCCCGGCGCGCTGCTTCCGACCTACGGTATCGCGCCGACCGCCGGCGCGCTCTTGGGCTTTCGTTTCCTGGGCGCTGCTTTGCTGACGTTCGGGCTCATTCTGTGGTTTCTCCGGTTGACGCAGGACGCACTCGCGGCGCGCGGGCTGTTGATCGGTGCGACCGTCGGCAACGTCGTCGGCGTTCTTATCTCGCTGTGGGCGACGCTGACCGGCGTGATGAACGGAGCGGGGTGGCTGTTCGTCGTGACCTACGCGGTCCTGCTCGCCGGATATGTGTATTTCCTTTGGACGCTGACGCACAAAACGGCGACGCGTTAGCCTCTCGGCGGAAAGTCGGGACAGCGCTAGCTGCGCTCGACCGCGGCGACCTTGCCGTTCTCGATTGCGAGCGCGAGCTTGCCGTGCTTGAGCGCCAACGCCTTCTCGCCATAAAGCTCGCGGCGCCAGCCGGTGAGCGCGGGAACGTCGGCGTGGTCGTCGGCGGCGATGCGATCGAGATCGTCGACCGTGGCGATGACCTTGGCGGCGACGTGGTGGCGCTCCGAGATCATGCGCAGCAGCACCTTGAGGAGTTCGACGACCGCGGTGCCGTTCGCCGCCGGCTGGAAGCGCGCCTGCCGCGGCAACGTCTTGGGGTCGCGCTCCAACCCCCGCGTCACCGCCGCGACGATCGCTTCGCCCCAGCGCGAGCGTTCAAAACCCTTGGGCAGCGAACGCAGGTTTTTGAGCTTCTCGACGCTGGTCGGCGCCTGCACCGCGATGTCGGTAATGGCGTCGTCCTTGAGGACGCGCGAGCGCGGCACGTCGCGCGCCTGCGCCTCGCGCTCGCGCCACGCCGCGACCTCGACCAGGACGGCGAGCTCCTTGGGCTTGCGCACCCGCGTTTTCAGGCGCTGCCAGGCATTTTCCGGATCCATGCGGTAGGTGTCGGGTGAGGTGAGGATGCGCATCTCGTCCTGCACCCAATCGGCGCGCCCGCGCCGCGTCAGGTCGTCGATGAGCGCGAGATAGACGTCGCGCAGGTGCGTCACGTCGGACACCGCATATGACAGTTGCGCTTCCGACAGCGGCCGGCGCGTCCAGTCGGTGAAACGGTGCGACTTGTCGAGCGTGTCGCCGGTGATGCGCTGCACCAATTGGTCGTAGGAGATCGAATCGCCGTAGCCGAGCACCATCGCCGCGACCTGGGTGTCGAAGATCGGATGGGGGATGAGCTTCGCCCGGTGCCAGACGATTTCGATGTCCTGGCGCGCGGCGTGAAAGACCTTCATCACCTTGTCGTCGGCCATCAGCGCCAACAGGGGCGACAGATCGATGTCCGGCGCCAGGGCGTCGACGACGACGGCCTCCTCGGGCGAGGCCATCTGCGCGACGCAGAGCAGCGGATAATAGGTGGTCTCGCGCAGAAACTCGGTGTCGACGGTGACGAACGGATGGGCGGCCATTCGCGTGCAAACGGCGGCGAGTTCGGATGTTGTCGTGATCAGATGCATTGCGGTCAGATGCATTGCGGAATGTGATATTGCGGAATGTGATAGCGGACTTCATGGCCGTTGTCGCCGGAGCGGCAGCGGTCGGGGAAATTGACGAATCGCATCTTAATCCACCGGCAAGTGACGGAATACCGCCACCTTAACCTGATCCAAGAGCAGGGCGAAGACGAGCGTGGCGGCGAACAAAGCGAGCACCACCGTAATGGGAATGGACTGCATCAGGATGCCGAACACGGCGAACGCGGTGACGACCGCGATATCGACGAGCGACAGCAGCATCATCAAAGCGCTTGGGCGCGAGCTCCAGAAGTGCCCGCGCTCGCGCAGAACATAGACCAGCGCCTGCCCGGCAAACACGAACATCAGGAACACCAGCGTTTGGATCTGGCCGGTCGTCAGGCCGAGACGGAGCGCGCCGGTTGCAAGGACGGCCAGGCAGAACAGGAACTTGAAGGCGGCGAGCGGGATTGTCGCGAGCGTGAGATTGCGCAGCCGCCAGGCATTGGGGTGGGGCGATGGCGTGGCGCGATCGGCGGTCCGCGCCATGCTGACAAAGTCGTTGGTGAACATCGACAGCGCCTGCAACAGCGGCGTCAGCACCGCATGGCCCGTCAAGAGGAGGCCGGCGCCGAGCACGAGCAGCGTCACGACTTTGTTGACGAGGATGCCGATCGTGTAGGTCAGCACCCGCTGGAATACGGCGCGCCCTTCCTTGACCGCGGTGACGATGCCGTCGAGACCGGGGCTGGTCAGCACCAGCCCGGCGGCGGCCTTGGCGACGTCGGTCGCGGTCTCGACCGCGATGCCCATCTGCGCCTGGCGCAGCGCCGGCGCGTCATTGGCGCCGTCGCCGCACATGCCCACGGCGTAGCCGCCGCGCTGCAGCGCCTTCACCAGGCGGAACTTCTCTTCGGGAAAGACGCCGGCATAGATGGCGAAATCGGCCTGCGTGACCCGGTCCGGAATTTGACCGCTGGCGCAGACATTGCCGGTGATGCCGATCGCCTTGCCGATCGTCGCCGCGGTCGCGGCGGTGTCGCCGGTGACCATGATGGTCGGCACGCCGAGTGACCGCAGCTCGCCAAGGAGCGCCGCCGAATCCGCCCGCGGCGGGTCGTGGAGCGCGACGAGGCCGATGAGGCGCATGGCGCCGGGCGAACCGCTCGCGACCGCCAAGGTCCGGTAGCCGGCGCGCGACAGGGCGTCGAGTTCGGCCGTTGCCGTCGCGTTCAGGGGCGCGGTCGTCGCGATGGACGCTGGCGCGCCCTTCATGATCAGGACGTCGTGACCGTCGCCGTCCTGCGCTTTCGCCTCGGCCCGCTTGCTGGCCGGGTCGAACGGCGTGAAATTGCGAACCGCCGGCAGCGCGCGCTGCGGCGCGACGGCCCGTGCGGCGCGGCGGATGGCGACGTCGATCGGATCGCGCCCGTCCGTTGAACTGGCGAGCGCGGCAAACGCCAGCACGTCGTCCGCGCTCCATCCCTCGATCAGCGGTCGAACCGCGGCGACGCCGATCTTGTTTTCGGTCAGCGTGCCGGTCTTGTCGGCGCACAAGACATTGATCGTCGCGGCTTCGTGCAGTGCGGTCAGTCGCGTCAGCAGCACGCCCTTGAGCGCGAGGTGCTTGGCGCCGATCGCGGCGCCGAGCGTGAAGGTCGCGGGCAACGCCACCGGCACGGCCGAGAGCATCGCGGTCAGAACGAGCAGGATGATCTGCGTCGTCGGCAGCGCGATCATGTGGGCATAGGCGACGAGCCCGATCACGATCGCCGCATTGAGGACGGACAGGTTGCGCACGAGGCCGAGCACGGCCTTCATCTCGGTGCTCTCGACATGGGCGATGCGAACGAGCTCAGCGGCGCGCCCGAAATACGTATGCGATCCCGTGCAGGTGACAACGGCGATAGCCTCACCGCGGCGCACCGCGGCGCCCGCATAGGCGGGCTTGCCGACGCCGGCCTCGACCGGAGCCGATTCGCCGGTGAGCATGGATTGATCGAGCACGAGCGAACCCGCGACGATGCGGGTGTCGGCGGGAACGACGGCGGCGAGCGACAATTGCACGACATCGTCGGGGACGAGGACCGCGGCTGGAAGCTCGGTCCACTTGCCGTCGCGCCGCACCCGTGCCCGCAGCGAGAGGTGCTGCTTGAGCAGCGCGAGCGCGGCGTCGGCGCGGCTTTCCTGAAAAACGCCGAGCGCGACGTTGAAGACGAGCAGCGCGGCGATCAGGCCGGCTTCGATGCGCTCGCCCATGACGAGCTGCAGCACCACGGTCGCTTCGAGCATCCACGGCACTGGCGCCCAGGCATGCCGCGCAATTTTTGCGAGGACATGTTCGTGTTCCTCGGCGACTTCGTTGCGGCCGTGTTGTTGGAGCCGCTGCGCCGCCTCCTCGGAGGTCAGCCCGCGCGTCGTTGGATCGGCGGGAGTGTCGGCAGCTTTTTCTTGGGCCATGCTTTGTCGCTATCCGCCACGCACCCGTCCCATGAGGATGAACTCCCACGGGCTCGGCATGGCGCCGACCTTGACCTCGATCAAGCTCGGACCGTCGCGACGGGCGAGCGCGCGCCGCAGCGCCGTCCGCAGTTCACGGGGAGACGTCGCCCGCTCGGCGTGCGCGCCGAAGCTCTCGGCAAACGCGACGAAATCCGGATCGGCGAGGTCGCTCGCTATTAGGCGGTTGCCGAAACGCTCCTCCTGGATGCGGCGCACATTGCCGAAGGCGCCGTCGTTGAAAACGATGGTGACGAGGGGAATGCGGTGGCGGATCGCCGTCGCCATTTCGCTCGCGGTGAACAGAAAGCCGCCGTCGCCGGAGATCGCCACGACCGGAACGTCCGGCCGGGCATGCTGCACGCCGAGCGCGGTGGCAAAACCATAGCCGAGATTGTCCTGATAGCCGGGCGAGAAATAGGTGCGCGGCCGGTAAACCGGGAAGGCGAGGCGGGAGACGAAGCCGAGTTGCGTCACCTCGTCGACGAATAGTCCGTCTTCCGGCTGTTCGGACCGGATCGCGGCGAGATACGACAGCTGCGGCTCGAGCTTGGCGAGACGCTTTTGCATCCGGGCGCGGCGCTCGCGCATCTCCTCCGTGCGTGGCGGTCGTTTTGAATTGTGGGCGGGCAACACGTCGATCAGGCGCCGCAGAATCGGCTTGGCCGAGCCGATCAGCGCGACCGCGGGCTTGGCGAAACGCGCGGGCTCTTCCGGATCGGCGTCGACGCGGACGATCGCCAGATCAGCGTCGATGCCCCAGTACTGCAGCGGCTGGTGCAAATGCGTGCCGACTGCCAGCACCACGTCCGCCTCGCCCCAAAGCTCATGGCCGAGCGGCAGGTTGGCGGCGAGCGGGTCGCGGTCGTCGAGGACGCCGCGGCCGCGCCGGTAAGAGACGACCGGTGCTTGCAGGAGGTGTGCGAGCCGCGTCACTTCAGCGCCGGCGTCGAGCGCGCCGCCGCCGGCGATGATGAGCGGTCGCTTCGCCGCGCCGAGCCGCTTGGCGGCGGCGGTGATGGCGTCTTCGTCGATCGGTGGCTCCGGGATAGGGAGCGGCGCCTGCGGCCAGACCGGCCCCGACTGCCCCCACATGTCGATCGCGCATTCGAGCGCAGCCGGGCCGGGCCGGCCGGTGAACATCGAGCGTATCGCCGCGGCGACCAGAAGCGGCGCCTCGTGCGGCGCGGCGATGCGCGCCGACCAGTCGACCAGCCGCGCGATGATCCCGGCCTGGTCGCGAATCTCATGTAGATGCGCCAGGCCGCGGCCGATGTCGCTTTGCGCAATCTGACCCACCAGCGCGAGGACGGGGGCGTTCATGCCGTAGGCGGTCAGGAGTGCCGCGGCGGAGTTCAGCAGGCCGGGGCCGGGAACCACGCAATAGGCCTGCGGCTTTGCCGTCGCCAGCGCAGCGCCGAGCGCCATATAGGCGGCGCCCTGCTCATGGCGGGTGTGGATGGTGCGGATCCGGTCGGTCGACCTCGCGAGCGCATCGAAGAAGTCGTCATTATGGACGCCGGGAAGCGCGTAGATCGTATCGAGGCCATGGGCCAACAGCGCCTTGAGCGTAGCCTCTCCCGTCGTCATGCGGGGCGCCTGCGCCGCGCTCTTGCGTGCTCTGTTGCGTGCTCGTGCCTTGGCCATGCCTCTCCCGATCCGCTTCTGCGCCGCCGGCAATCTGCCGCCGGGCGGCTCCCGCAGCGTTGCGGCAGCATGTGGCGATCGGTCAAGTCCGGCAACCGTCAAGCCGTTGCGATTTCGGCAGGCTCCTCCGCGGCTTCGCCGCGGCCTTCGCCTTGACAAAGGCCTGTCCGCATGCGCTTTCCGCGTTCCGAACCGTCCGCTGACAGAGGAAGAATCGACGCGATGATGCACCGCTATCGCAGCCATACCTGCGGCGCGCTCCGCTCGACCGACATCGGTTCCGAAGTGCGCCTGTCCGGCTGGTGCCACCGCATCCGCGATCATGGCGGCGTGCTGTTCATCGATCTGCGCGACCATTACGGCCTGGCCCAGGTGGTGGCGGACCCCGACAGCCCGGCCTTCAAGACGGCCGAGACGCTGCGCTCGGAATGGGTGGTGCGGATCGACGGCAAAGTGCGCCGGCGTCCGGACGGAACCGAGAACCCGGACCTGCCGACCGGCGCCGTCGAGGTCTACATCCGCGACATCGAGATTCTGGGCCGCGCCGCCGAGCTGCCGATGCCGGTGTTCGGCGACCAGGAATATCCCGAGGAAACAAGGCTCAAATACCGGTTCCTCGATCTGCGCCGCGAGCAGCTCCACCAAAACATCATGACGCGCGGCGAGATCATCGATTCGCTCAGGCGGCGCATGAAGGAGCAAGGCTTTTTCGAGTTCCAGACGCCGATCCTGACCGCCTCGTCGCCGGAAGGGGCGCGCGACTATCTGGTGCCGTCGCGTCTGCATCCGGGCAAGTTCTACGCGCTGCCGCAGGCGCCGCAGCAGTTCAAGCAATTGATCATGGTCGCCGGCTTCGACCGTTATTTCCAGATCGCGCCGTGCTTCCGCGACGAGGACGCCCGCGCCGACCGCTCGCCGGGCGAATTCTACCAGCTCGACATCGAGATGAGCTTCGTCACCCAGGAGGATGTTTTCGCCGCGGTCGAGCCGGTGCTGCGCGGCGTGTTCGAGGAGTTCGGCGACGGCAAGCCGGTGACGCCGAAATTCCCGCTCATCCCCTACAGCGAAGCGATCGAGAAATACGGCACCGACAAGCCCGATTTGCGCAATCCGATCGTGATGCAGGATGTTTCCGAGATATTCCGCGGCTCCGGCTTCAAAATTTTCGCCGGCATCCTGGAGAAGAGCGCCAACGCGGCGGTGTGGGCGATACCCGCGCCCAAGGGCGGCTCGCGCGCGTTCTGCGACCGCATGAACTCTTGGGCGCAGGGCGAGGGCCAGCCGGGGCTGGGCTACATTTTCTTCGCGACCGATGGCGGCGCCGTCGTCGGCCGTGGTCCAGTCGCCAACAATCTCGGGGCGGAGCGGACGGCGCAATTGCGGGCGCAACTCGGGCTCGGCGACGGCGATGCGGTGTTCTTCGTCGCCGGCGAGCCGCAGAGTTTTTACAGGTTTGCCGGCGCGGCGCGGACCAGGGTCGGCGAAGAACTCGGGCTGATGGACAAGAATCAGTTCGCGTTCTGCTGGATCGTCGATTTCCCGATGTACGAGTGGAACGAGGAAGACAAGAAGATCGACTTCTCCCACAATCCGTTCTCGATGCCGAACCTGCCGGCGGAGGAATTCCTCGCCCTCGATAACGCCGACCGGGACAGGATTCTCGGCCTCAAAGCGATCCAGTACGACATCGTCTGCAATGGCACCGAACTCTCCTCCGGCGCGATCCGCAACCATCGCCCGGACGTGATGAAGAAGGCGTTCGCCATCGCCGGCTATGACGAGGCGGTGCTGGAGCAGAAATTCGGCGGCATGCTGCACGCGCTTTCGCTCGGCGCGCCGCCGCACGGCGGCATTGCCCCCGGCGTCGACCGCATCGTCATGCTGTTGTGCGGCGAGGAGAATCTGCGCGAAGTGGTGTTGTTCCCGATGAATCAGCGCGCGGAGGATTTGATGATGGGCGCGCCCGCCGAGGCGACGCCCAAGCAATTGCGCGAACTCCACATCCGCGTCGTTCCGCCCGGCCCGCAATAGCCGCGGCGGGTCACGCTTCGCCGCGTGGTGCTGCGAATCTTCGATCATTCCGCCGCCACCGCGACCGGCTCGCCGCCCAGCGCCGCGACGGCGGCGTGGAAGTCCGTTTCCAACTTTTTGATTCGCATCCAACGCAGGATGAGACGCAGCTCGCGCAGGACTTCGAGCGAAAGCCGTGTGGCGCAACCGAGCGCGCTCGCGATCTGAAACGCCTTCCGCTCGGCGCGCCACCAGCGCTCGACCGTGACGATCGCAGCGTCGAGGCTGCGGCCGCGCAATAAGGCCGCGCGGGCGCCGAAACGGGCACGCACGGCCACATCATGCGGGCCGCGCCGGATCACGCATTCGACCCGCAGCTTGAACGCGTCGACGATCGCGGCTTCGCCGAAGGCCGCGCCGATCTGCGCCAGCGCAATCGTCATGGCGGATGCAGCATCGCCGGGGGGTACGGAGACCGCCATGATTCGTGGATCGCCTCGTTGTGGCGTCACGACATATGATGGAAAAAGTGACAAATGTCAATAAAAATGCGACGCGTTGATTGCGGTCACCGCGCGGCGACGTGGCCGCGCCGAATCACCGTCGGCGTCCGGCGCCGTCGGATTCGAGCGATTCGTGTGCGGATAGGTGGCCGGGAGAAGGGGGCGAGGCTAGAACAGCTTGAGGCAGCACAACACCTTGCCGACGACTTCGAGGTCGGCCAGCGGCATTTCCTCGCTCGGGTGATTGGCGTTGTCGGAGATGATGTTGACCCGCGTCGGGCGCGACGAGCGCAGCACCTGCAGGCGCTTGACGACGATGCACTCGAACGTGTCGCGAATGGCGTAAAGCCCGTCCGGCGTCGGTGTCTTGTGGCCGGTATCGACGATGACGCGCTCGCCCGACATGATGGTCGGGGCCATGCTGTCGCCATTGGTGTCGATCACCAACAGGCGGCCGGACGAGGTGTGCAGCTGCTCCCGCACGAAACTGCCCGGAAACAGCCATCCTTCGGCCTTCAGCGGGTCGGCGTGCTTGCCGTCCTTGCGCACCTCGCGGGCGGGAAGACCGCCGCCGCCGAGGCCGGCGCGGGTGTCGAGCTCGGGGATCTGACCGACCGCGGGGCCCAGCGGCTCGTCGTGCGCCGGTTCTTCCCGCAGCACGTCGCTTGATTCGACGTGGGCGCCGGGCGTGCCGGGAAAACGGCCCCACAGCAGAATCTGCTCCGGCGTGTAGCCGAGCACGGCGGCGAACGGCTTCAAGTGATCGAGCCGCATTCTGATCAGGCCGTTCTCGAGCCGCGACAGTTGCTGCTTGGAGATGCCGGAACGGCGCACCAATTCGGTGCGCGACATGCCCCGCGCTTCGCGCGCATAGTAGAGGCCGGTCATCTGCCGGCCCGATCGTGTGCGTTTGGCCATAAGGCAATTGTCACCAATTCGGTTGATTGAGCCTAGGCCCTAAATATGTGACTTGACAGTCGCAAAACAAGAGACTAGATATCAATAACAGTGACGCGGGCGGCAGGCAAATTCCATCCGGTGCGTTCATCGGCCGATCCGCGGTCACGGCGGAAGAAAAATCCCGACAGACCAACGACCGCGCCTGGCGCGGCGGACACCTCATGGGAGTTGAGGCATGCGGACGGATTCCTGGACGGCCGAGCGAATCGAATTGCTGCGCAAGCTGTGGGCGCAGGGCGAGACCGCCGCGGTGATCGCCGCGCGGCTCGGCGGGCTGTCGCGCTCGGCGGTTCTGGGAAAGATCCACCGATTGCGCCTCGACACTGTGGCGACAAAGCCGAACAAACAAAGCGGCCGAACCGCCAAGCCGGCGAAAAAACGTGGATCGCGAGCGAAGGCCGCCGGCGCAGCGTCGCGGGCGCGACCATCGTTGACGGTCGCCGATTTTTTCGCCCGTCGTCGCCGCGGCGCGCGGGACGGGGCGATGCAAAAACCGCCGGAGGCGGTATCCAGCCACAAGACCCTGTTCGAACTGACCAACAATACTTGCCGCTGGCCGCATGGCAGGCCCGGGAGCGGAACGTTCTTCTTTTGTGGCGCGGCGGGTGCGGATCTCGAACGTGGCATCCCCTACTGCGAACGGCACATGCGGCGCGCTTACACCGTGCCGGAGCTTGCCGCCGAGGCCGCGGCGACGCTGCGGCAAACGTATCCTACGTCCGCCGTCATGAAAAATACGTCGCGTTGAAGGGGAGAGCGGCGCCGTGGCGGCGGGTGGAGAATCTCAAAAATTGCAGCATCGTACGGACGGCCCCGCTGAAGCCGAGCGGCCGCTCGACGAACAAGCGGCAAAGGCGGCGCGGGCGGAGCTGCGCGGCGAGCGCACCGGCATTTTGGGCGCGTTGGGGGAGGCGCGGCCCTTGCGGTTGGCGCGGGCCCGCCAAGTGCCCGATCGCTGGTCGCTCGTTCACGTCATGGAACGGATGGAGGAGGCGTTCCGCACGCTGGCGCGGCTGCCGATGGCGACACGCCCGCGCGGCTACGTCAATTCCATGCCGATCCACCTCTACGACCGCGGCGACCTCAATGCGCAAATGGAAACGCGCGAACTCGAGCGCATGGCACAGATGCGAAACCGCGTCCGCATCCCGCCGTCGCCGGCCGAGATCGCGCGCATGGACGAAGCGCTGCACTGGCCGACGGCGTTTCTCTCGGGCGCGGAATTCCATCATCTGGCGCGCGCCGTCAATCTCGGTTCGCTGTGGGCGGCGTTCGATACCGACGTCGATGACGGCGTGAAACGGCTGAAAATCACGCGGCGTGCGTTCAATGCCCGCAAGCTGCAGGGCCTGCGCATCATCACGCAGGAACTGATCCGCCGGCGCGTCGCGGTGCGCTGAACCCGCCGCCATCGCCGGCCTGCCGCAGCCGAAGATTCAACGGGAGAATGGTCATGGACCACATGAACGGGGCCGGCGCCGCCGGCAACGCCGCTCTTCGTCGCGATCAGGCCGCGCGGATGGCGCTGGTCGCGGCGTATTGTGAGGGTTTGGGTTTTGCACCGATCGGCGCGATTGCGGAATCGGACGGCCTTCGCATCGTGGCGGGAGGCGATTTGGCGCAGCCGCGCTGGTGGTGCCGGCGCGCCGGCGACGCCGATCGGGTCGCTGCGGCGGCTGCCGCGCGTCTGCCGCGTCTTGCAGCGCGCCATGGCGGGGATGTCGATGGCAATCAGTGGCTTCAATTGGTCGATGACGCGATCGCGGCGGCGGCAAAGCAGCTCAACGTCGCGCTGCGGAACCACGGCGAGGTCTGCGCCGAGGCGCTGGCGGCGGTTCGGCGCGTGGACGAAGAGATCACCAAGCTGCAACGCGTCGGCGGTTTGAAATCCGTCAACAAATCCTATCGCGAGTATCGCATCGCCGCCACCGCGCGCGGCGAACGAATCATGCGCTATGCCGACTGGATGAGCAAATACCGCGACAAACTGGTGCGCGAGCTCGCTGCCGCAATGCGGGCGATTTGAGAATCATCGAGAATCATCCGTGAGTGCGATGCCAGACGCCGCTGCGGGCACGCCGTTCTCGACCATTTCAGAACAAATTTTTTTGTCGTTGAAATTCAAGACGTTGCTGAAAGGAGCAAGGGAAGTTTGGGCGCGCCCCTGTTTGACAGGCGCAAATTTTCGGGGCATTTCTTCGCGTGCATGCGGGCCTTGGCGAATTGCGTCTGACGCTTTCCGCAGCTTCTCATCAACATCTTCCGACATCTCGACAATAACGTCCCTGCTTTTCGCACGGCGCCGATGCGGCGCGCGGCGACGGCAGGGCGTTTCGTTGTGTGTTGCGGCCATGGCGCGTTGCGACGGTTGACCGTTGCGGCGGCGCGACTATCGGAAACATCGCAAAGCAGGAGCGAGCACGTGAGCGTCACGGGCAAGGTGAAATTTTTCAACGAGACCAAGGGTTTCGGTTTCTTCACGAAGGACGACGGCACCGGCGACGTGTTCGTGCACCGCACCGAGCTGCCGGCCGACATCAAGCTCCTCTACGAAGGCCAGCCGGTCAGCTTCGAGATCGAGAAGACCACCCGCGGCCTGCGCGCGGTGAATATAAAATTGATCTGAGCATTCTTCCCCCTCCCTTCCGTCTCCCGCTCGCGGGGAAGGGTTAGGGTCGGGGGTGATCCGAAAGCGCATTGTCCGTAGCTTGGGCCGTAGAAACATGACAACAACTGGTTCAAACAACGCGGACGCGAATGGCAGACACGACCGATTCATCGGTGGTGCGGGTAACGTCACAGTTGAAGCTTACCGACCGGCAGAAGCTGGCGCGCGAGCTGTTGCAATCACGCCGGCACACGCTCCTGGTCGGGGGCTCGCGGTCCGGCAAGACCACGCTCTTGGTGCACGAGATCGCCGCGCGCGCGCTGCGCGCCGACAATTCGCGCCACGCCATTCTGCGCCTGCATGCCAACGCGGCGCGTGCTTCGATCGCGCTCGACACCTTGCCGAAGGTGTTCCGGGTGGCGTTCCCCGGCGAGCATCTCAAGCGCCATCGCGCCGAGGGCTATTTTTCGCTGGCGAACGGCTCGGAGATCTGGATCGGCGGCCTCGGCGACCAAGACCAGGTGGAAAAGATTCTGGGCAAGGAATACGCGACCATCTTTCTCAACGAGTGCTCGCAGATTCCCTATGCCTCGGTGCTGGTCGCGCTGACGCGGCTGGCGCAGGTCGTCGGCGGCCTGACGCAGGCCGCCTATTACGACCTCAATCCGACCAACAAGGGCCATTGGACGAACCTCCTGTTCGGCGACAAGCGCGATCCGATCTCGCGGCAGCCGCTCGCCGATCCCGACGAGTATGCGCGGCTTTTTCTCAATCCGCGGGACAACGCCGGCAATCTGTCGGCGGAATATCTGCACAGCCTGGAAAACCTGCCAGAGCGGCAGCGCAAGCGGTTCTTTGAAGGCGTCTACATTGACGACCTCGACGGCGCGCTGTTCAGCTACGAGGTGATCGCGCGCGCGCGGGTGGCGGAGTTTTCGCTGGCGCGGTCGCGCCGCGTCGTGGTGGCGGTCGATCCGTCGGGCGCTTCGGGCCGCGACGACGAACGCGCCGACGAGATCGGCATCGTCGTCGCCGCGCGGGGCGACGACGGCCACGCTTACGTGCTTGCCGACCGCTCGCTGCGCGATGCGCCGGCGGCGTGGGGCCGCGCCGCGGTGCAGGCTTACTACGAGTTCAAGGCCGACCGCATCGTCGCCGAGGAAAATTTCGGCGGCGAGATGGTGCGCTTCGTCATCAGGGCGGCCGACGCGAATGCGCCGGTGCAGGTCATCTCGGCCTCGCGCGGCAAGGTGCTGCGCGCCGAGCCGGTGTCGGCGCTCTATGAACAGGGGCTGGTGCATCACGTCGGCCGCTTTGCCGTGCTGGAAGACCAGCTCTGCGCCTTCACCACGCAGGGCTATCGTGGCGAAGGCAGCCCGGATCACGCCGACGCGCTGGTGTTCGCGGTGTCCGAATTGATGCTCAAGGACCACGCGGCCATCTTGGAATTCTATCGCCGCCAGGCCGATGAAAGACAGCAAACGGCGTCAGCTGTCGTTCAAACGCCAACGCAAGAGCCGTTGGTCAGATTGAGCGCGCCGGCCGGCGTTTCGGGCGTCCATGGCCACTCCGGCGCGTACTACGGCGTCGGCGCCGACGGCGTCGTGGCGGTGCGGCTGGACGATGCCGAACCGCTGCTCAGCGCCGGCTTCGTCCGTGTGGCTGATGAGGAGCGGAAATAGCTCACTATCGTCATTGCGAGCGAAGCGAAGCAATCCAGCTTCAGTGCCGCCGACTCTGGATTGCTTCGTCGCTTCGCTTCTCGCAATGACGGGCAGGCAGCAAACATTCTGATGCCGCGTGCTCGCGCACCGGCATGTCGACGGCTCGCTTTGCGCGGGCCTGATCCACGCATCGCTGTCGCGTCCCCGCTGAAGACGCCCCCGTGGCTCCGCCGTTCGTGCGCGGCGGACCACACGTCCCTCCGGCAGCGGGAGCGCGCGGCGGCGGCGTGGGTCATCGGGTTCGGGGTCCTTTCGCTCGCGAGGCGCGAGGACCCCGACCCACGTTTCATGCGCCGCGCGGCGGCAGCTCCAAGACCAAACAAACAGGACCCGGGATGAGCGATCAGGCTGCATCGAGCGGCGCGGCTAACCTGCCGTTGTCGCCGTACCAGATCCAGGTGTCGTATGGCGCCGGGATCGCGCGCGGCACCGGTGCCGACTGGTTCGGCCCGCTCAATCCGCTCACCCCGATCGCGCCGCCGGACGTCACCGGCCGCCGCTTCGATTTTCCGGCCGGCTACAATCTCAACACCCGGCCGCGCGCCTACGAGCCGATCGGCTTTCACGAGCTGCGCGCCTTCGCCGACGCCTACGATCTCCTGCGCCTCGTCATCGAGACGCGCAAGGACCAGATGGAGCGCCAGCGTTGGCGGATTCGCCCCCTCACCCCCTCCCTGACCCTCCCCCGCAAGCGGGGGAGGGAAGGGTGGGGGCGCGGCGCCGCACCCGATGCCGATACGCAGGCACGCCTGATCGCGATCGAGCGCTTCTTTCACAAGCCCGACGGCGTCACGCGCTGGAAGACCTGGCTGCGTGCGCTGTTGGAAGACATGTTCGTGATCGACGCGGCGACGCTTTATTGCCAACGCACGCGCTCAGGCCAGCTCTGCGCGCTGCAGCAGCTCGACGGCTCGACCATCAAGCGCGTGATCGACGATTGGGGCCGCACGCCGCTGCCGTTTGCCGCGGACGACGGCACGACGATCTATCCGCCGGCCTATCAGCAGGTGCTCAAGGGCCTGCCGGCGGTCAACTACTCCGCGCGCGACATCATCTACCGGCCGCGTAATGTGCGCGCCCACAAAGTCTACGGCTATTCGCCGGTGCAGCAGGTCTTGATGACCGTCAACATCGCGCTGCGCCGCCAGCTCTGGCAGCTCGATTATTTTTCCGAGGGCTCGATCCCCGATGCGCTGATCGGCGTGCCGGCGTCCTGGACCCCGGAGCAGATCAAGCAGTTCCAGGACTATTGGGACACCGAGTTCGCCGGTGACCTGGCGCGCCGCCGCCGCGCCAAGTTCGTGCCGGGCGACAGCGCGCGCACCGTGCACCAGACCAAGGAGCCGCAGCACAAGGACGACTTCGACGAATGGCTCGCCCGCATCGTCTGCTTCGCGTTCTCGGTGCCGCCGCAATGGGCGGTGAAGCAGATGAACCGGGCCACCGCGGACAATCAGTCGGCGCAGAGCGAGGAAGAGGGTCTCGAGCCGACCAAGGAATGGGTCAAGGACCTCGTCGACGAGATCATCGCGGAAGAATTCGCCTCGCCTGATCTGGAGCTGCACTGGCTCGACGAGGACGACGGTGATCCCGAAACCGTCCTCGCCGACCGCCTGAAACTCGGCGCGGTGACGCTCAACGAGATGCGCGGTCATCTCGGCCTCGATCCTTACGCCAACCCCGCCGCCGACCGGGCGATGGTGTTGACGCCGACGGGCTATGTGCCGATCGAAGCGAATGTTGGTGCGGAGGGCGGAAGTCCCGGTGCGGCGGCGGGCCAAAACGCCAAGGCCGATCTAAGGAGCGAGAAATTAGCGCTTCAGAAAGCCAGCTCCGATGATCCGAAACATCCCGGCTGGCCGGCAGGCACACCGGATGGCAAGGGTGGTCAGTTCCGCCCAAAGGATGGCGGCGATCCGTCGGACGATAGCGCAAACAACTCAGCGTCAAGCCGACCCGTCCAATATGCCGCGCTCGACACCGGCACGCGGACGGAAGCGACGGCAGGCGATCGATCGTCGCCGGGCGATGCGCATAACGGTGTGAGGGTTGCTGGGGATGACGACATTGTTAAGCCCGGCGGATTGATTATTGCTCCGGGGCCACCCTCGCTCGATCCGCAAGGATTGAACGCGCCACTGTCACCAGACGAGCAACAGACGATAGCGGATACGTTGAACCAGATACTTACTGGAGATACAAGTGCGCTTCAACCGCACCCCTATCGAAACCTTCCCCACCAGGTCACTGGCGCCGCACTTCCAGAAAGTGCAGCGGGTTATACAGCGTATGATGTTCCAGGCTCCGGTGCCGGGAGAGGCGCAGGCAGGCTCGTGATTGATCAAGGCACAAGGGCGATATACTACACCAATAATCATTACTACAGCTTTTACCCTGTTGACCTGATCCCAGGCGGAAAGTGAAAGCTATGCGAATCATTGAGCTTGATGCGACGAAGTGGAAGACATACGACGATTTCTACAATGCGCTCCTACCTTCCATTGGGGCACCAAAGTGGCACGGCCAGAACCTGAATGCGTTGGTTGACTCGATGGTTTGGGGCGGCATCAATGCGGTCGAGCCGCCGTACAAAATCAGAATCTCCGGCGCAACGACCCTGCCAAAGAACATTCGCGACCATATCGAAACGGCGAAGCGAGCGCTCACAGAAGGTCGCTTGGATTATCAAAGGCTGCGCGGCGGCGATGTCGACGTATCGATGGAAATCGAGCCTTAATTTGGCGTAGCGTCCGACAAAACCATACGACTCAATGAACGTTGATAACCGAAAAATGGCCGCTGGCCGAGGGCAGAACGATCATGCATAGTCTGCGAATAAGAAGCGCCCATGATATGGCGCAACTTAATGCCTTCTTGGTATCCCTGTTTCCCCTGGCGGAGGAATTTCAATACCGGCTCCGCGCGCGACGGCCGAAACCATTTCGCGCATCTGGGTCTGGGCGGCTTTCTGAATTTCGTTCTGCGGCTGCATCGCATCGATCTGCGCGGCCGCACCTCGAAAGACGATACCGATCTTAGAGTGCGATAAAACATTGTTGTCCCGCAGGACTCCGATTAAAGCCTGAAATAGAGCTGCAAACGCATTTGCAGTTGTCATCGCATTCGCTGCGGCTGCCATTGCAGTGCTAATCTTTGCCTCGTCACTGTCGTTCATGCCGTTTCCTCCAGCAGAGAAACACCATTTCATGCGTTGTTTGATGATCCTATGTGACGCAGCCGGCGCGTGAGACGCTTGCCCGCAATACGTTCGGCGCTGAGCACCGCACGTTCCGCGTCGTTAATTTTGTGAATATAGCACTTGAAAGCCCATTCGGCCAGATAGCGGTCAAAATGCGCTTCAATTATGGAGTGTTGCGTGCCACGCTTCATAAGGCTAAGCGGGCTTCAGCCCTGTTGATGTGCGCCAAGCGACCTACCAGCGCAACTCATTCTCTGAGTGATTGACGGTCGTAGACCGCAAAGTCAGTCACCAAGCTTGACTTGCGATCAACGTTGCGAACCATTGCTTTGGGGGCGTCTTGGCCATGACGAGCCGCGCCACCGCGGACAACCAATCAGCCCAGGCGGAAGTCCAGCGTCACGCGCTGGAAGACCTGGCTGCGTGCGCTGCTCGAAGACATGTTCGTGATCGACGCGGCGACGCTTTATTGCCAGCGCACGCGATCGGGCCAGCTCTGCGCGCTGCAGCAGCTCGACGGCTCAACCATCAAGCGCGTGATCGACGACTGGGGCCGCACGCCGCTGCCGTACGCTGCGGCCGACGGCACGACAATCTTTCCGCCGGCGTATCAGCAGGTGCTGAAGGGCCTGCCGGCGGTGAACTATTCCGCGCGCGACATCGTCTACCGGCCGCGCAATGTGCGCGCTCACAAGGTCTACGGCTACTCGCCGGTACAGCAGGTGCTGATGACGGTCAACATCGGGCTGCGCCGCCAGCTGTGGCAGCTCGATTATTTTTCCGAGGGCTCGATCCCCGATGCGCTGATCGGCGTGCCGGCGTCGTGGACGCCGGAGCAGATCAAGCAGTTCCAGGACTATTGGGACACGGAGTTCGCCGGCGATCTGGCGCGGCGCCGCCGCGCCAAATTCGTGCCGGGCGACAGCGCCCGCACCGTGCATCAGACCAAGGAGCCGCAGCACAAGGACGACTTCGACGAATGGCTCGCCCGCATCGTCTGCTTCGCCTTCTCGGTACCGCCGCAATGGGCCGTAAAGCAAATGAACCGCGCCACCGCCGACAACCAGTCGGCGCAGAGCGAGGAGGAGGGTCTCGAGCCGACCAAGGAGTGGGTGAAGGACCTGGTCGACGAAATCATCGCCGAAGAGTTCGCCTCGCCCGATCTGGAGCTGCACTGGCTCGACGAGGACGACGGCGATCCCGAAACGGTTCTCGCCGACCGCCTGAAACTCGGCGCCGTCACCCTCAACGAGATGCGCGGCCACCTCGGGCTTGATCCTTACGCCAACCCCGCCGCCGACCGGGCGATGGTGCTGACGCCTACGGGGTATGTGCCGATAGAGGCGAATTCCGGTGGGGACGAGACGAGCGCGAATGCTTCGGCGAACACCGCTGGCAGAGCAAGACTGTCCGTGGAAAAATACAGTCCCGATCAGGCGCGTGTGCCGGCGGGAAATCGCGATGGCGGGCAGTGGACGAGTGAAGGTGGGAATAATCCCTCGAATGATTCTCGCGTCGTCTCCGATGCGACGCCTAACAATTCCTGGATACCGGGCGCCCAGTATGTGGGCGGCGTTGAGGAGGGCGAGGGTGAAAATCGCGTTGGGGGGGAACCGATTGAGGCGACGCCCGCACAACAAGCACGACTAGCGGTCGCCGAGGCTCGTTGGCAAGACGCAATTACTCAGGTGCAGGCCCTCGATCCAAACTGGAAACCAACTCCAGGAATCTATGAAACTGTTGAGGGGAAAATTGCCGACCTTGAGGCTCAGGCACAAGAGGCGCAAAATCGACTTTCCGAACTCGCAGCATTTGGTATCGGGCTCGGCCCGTTCGCGGGCGATTCCATACCGGCGCGGGGACCGGAGCGAGATTTCACTGCTGACGAACGCGAGGAAATCAATAAGATTGGTGCCGAATCCGGGTGCCATACTTGCGGCTCGATTGATCCAGGCACGTCTTCAGGCAACTTCGTGCCGGATCACCAACCCCCGAGCGCACTCAATCCGATGGGCGGAGCGCAACGGCTATTTCCACAATGCTTGACTTGCAGTCGACGGCAAGGTGGATGGATCACAGGTAATGGTGGGGGCCAATAATGGATTTGAAGTCGATAAGTCTGCCGGTACCAAACGCCGTTTTCTTTATTACCGGGTCCGATACGAAAGACATGCCCAAAATTGAGCGGGGCTCGAGTATTTGGTCCACATCTGAATGCATAGCGGTCGGCTGTACGCCGGACATCGATGGCGAGACCAGGATTGCTATTGGCTCGTCGAAACAAGTGGCTCTCGCGAGCAAGCCGACGTTCGATGGTGAACTGGCAACTCCGAGTCGAGTAGTGAGTGTAGATATTGTTCCCGGCAGGAAAATTATGGAGCAACATGTGCCTAGCAGTAAGACTAGGATCCGAATCTGGGTGAATCATCCCGTAGAGCCCAATAATGTGATGATCGGCTTAGGTTAAGAGCCGAAATATGACGGTGGTACGCGCCGCTAGATTTTTTAAATCCGCAGCCTAATTCGTTCGAGCAGCTCGACGGCGCCACCATCAAGCGCGTGATCGACGACTGGGGCCGCACGCCGCTGCCGTACGCTGCGGCCGACGGCACGACAATCTTTCCGCCGGCTGACGTTGCCCCCAACTCTTATCCAGGAGTGATTGGAGTCTGCGGTTCGATATAACCCTGTTGGGCGGTGGTGGGGGCGGTCCGCGGAGCGGAGCCTTCCATATAGCGAAGCGCAGCGGACCGCCGT